>VOFK01001025.1_pt1 | contig 132135 bp, 138 predicted proteins | sample 5384121 | NCBI WGS metagenome assembly VOFK01 (sample SAMN12384730, study PRJNA508395) | human gut metagenome | isolation source: healthy gut J | host: Homo sapiens
AAAAAAAATAAGATGGCATATGAAGATGATAGGGCATGACCATTTCATATGCCATTCTTATTGTCATTTTTCCGTGCTTTCTCACATACTTCTATCCGACAGGACATGACGTTCCGGAAGAAGTCTGATGACCTCTTCTGATTCTGTGAGTAAAATCATATCATGCTGCTTTAGCTGTTTTGTCTCTGATTTTTTTCTATCATCAGTATGGCATTTGCCGTATGTATTCCAAAGAAAATCCACAGTATTTCCGTCTTCCTGTTTCTGGCCTTTATCCTTGAGAGCGAGTAATGTTGCTTTTGAGTGCCGAAGCTTCCTTCAAGCCGTGTTGCCCTTTCTTTTGAGAGTTCGCTTCTAAGCACCTTCCTCAAAGGCTCATCTTTGGCCGCCCTTCCCTTGCGCACAAAGGATGTGGATATCCCATATTTTGTACAGAACTTTCTGTTGGCATTATTGGCATATATGGAATCGGCAGCCACACATCTTACCCTTACATTCATAAGCTTCTGCTGCATGCGGATACAGTCCTTCAAGCGTATACCCTCATTGAATGCCTTGAACGAGAGGTGTTCGATGAACGATATGCCGTCTATCTGTATATTATTGACCTTTGCACCGAACTCGACGGACTTGGTTTCCTTGCCTCTGACGATGGGACGTACATAATGACGGTCAATGCTGACGATGCGGTCACTGACTTTCCTCCCTTCAAACATTTCCTTTTCTTGTACAAGCACCTTTCTGATGATGGAAAGACGCTTATGATAATCCTGGGTATATCGGAGTAAAGCACCGTACTCGCTATGGATCCCATCCCTTTGACTGAGGAGCTTTTCAAGAAGCTTGATCATACGGCGCTTAAGCATTCTTGCCCTTGAAGCTCTCCTCTTTCTTTTCTTGCAGTAGGACAGATAGGATTCCGCCACATTCCTGTATTTGTTGCGCGGACGCCTTATGCCCAGCTCCCTGCAATGCCGGCATATATGCCTGTAGAGCCATTCGAGGCTTTCCCAAAGGAGTTTCATGTCCGTAGGAAAACGCATGTGGCTTTCATAGCATGTGGCATCGGTCATGCAGACGTGAAGGTTATCAAGATAAGGTTTCCAGTGTGAAGCCAGGAGCTCCTGGAAAGAATCAATGTCAAGGCGGGATGCTATCTCATTACGGATGGCACTGACTATCTTGAAGTTGGTTATGGGAAGGGACGGGGGAATCATAATTCCACAGAAAATCTGGTAGTGTATGTTCCCGTTCAGATGTTCCACCAGTTGCCTGTCGGAGAATCCGGTGTATGCCTTCAGGACCATAAGGGCGATCTTTGCGGAAGGACTGAATCTGTTCCTGCGTCCCAGGCGCCGGTCCGACAGGCCGGCGGCTTTTGCCATACATTCAAACGGAAAGACCGAATGAAGCTTGCCAAGCTCACTCTCATTAAAACTCTTGCGGTATTTTTCCAGAATATCAAATTCTGTAAAACCCAAAGTAGGGTGAATTTCTGAAATATTCACTATCTTTGCCATATCTTATTAGTTTGGATATTTCCCCGTTTTGGCCGTCAAACCTTATTTTCGGGGGAATACCTAAAGATACAAAAAAGCCAACTAATTCGCAATACTTTGTGTATGAATTAGTTGGCTGATTTTGTAATATTTAATGAATGTCCCTAAAGATTTCTGACGTTAGGCTTGATGTACAGTAAGCTGTGGGAATGGGAAGTTAATTCCTTCTTTATTAAAATAGTATAGACAGTCTGATTCATACTGAAAAATACGTTCCAGTAATCCGAACTATTCACCCATACGCGGATTTTTATATTTACACTGCTGGCGGCAAGTTCTCCTAATTCAATAAAAGGGGCAGGACTGGTGAGAATACGTTTATCATTGGCAATGATTTCGCGCAATACTTTTTCTACTTTATTATAGTCTTCTCCGTAGTCCACGCCAAAATTCCATTCTATACGGCGGGTGTCCAGTTTGCTGTAATTTGTAATGACCCCACTACTCATGGCTCCATTAGGTACATATATCATCTTGTTGTCTGCAGTGATAAGAATAGTATGAAAAATCTGTATTTCTTTTACTGTTCCCGAGGCACCGGTAGAAGCTTCGATAAAGTCCCCCACTTTATAAGGCCTGAACAATAAGATAATCAGTCCACCGGCAAAATTTTGTAAGTTACCAGACAGTGCCATACCGATGGCAACACCGGCAGAAGCGAGAAGTGCGGCGAATCCTGTCAGCTCGATACCTAATTTCCCTATCACAGCAAGAATCAGCATGATGAGCAGTAAGATATTCACCATACTCTTTAGGAATGACTGGATACTCGGGTCCACTTTTCTTTTTTCCAAAATACGTGCAAAAAGTCTATTCAGCCAATTTACGAGGAACTTTCCGATTATAAAAATAATAAGTGCTCCTAATACTCTTTCTCCTAATTGAATGCCGGAGTCGATAAGTTTCTCTAATGCATTGGTTAATTGAATACTTGTTTCAGATGCTAATAACATGATAAATTTACTTTAATTTGACATTTCTAATATATAAAACAATTCAGATTAAAAATCGTTCAGAATACCTTTACCTTGACGTACAATTTCTGCTTCTCCGTTTGTACAGTTCACAATGGTAGAAGGTTCTATGCTTCCGATACCTCCATCAATAATTAGTTCTACCTCTTTGCCGAATTTTTCTTCTATCAGTTCTGGAGTGGTAATATATTCTATGTCTTCGCCGTCTTTCAGAGGCAACGTGGTGGTCATGATTGGTGCTTTTAGTATATGGCATATTTCCCTGATGATGTTGTTGTCTGGTACGCGTATACCTACTTCTTTACGGTTCTTGAATATTTTGGGCAGACGGTTTCCCGTATTCAGGATAAAAGTGAACGGTCCGGGAAGATTGCGTTTCATTAGCTTGAATGTGCTGTTGTCTACTTTGGCATATTCGCTGATATTGCTTAAGTCGTAACAGATAATGGATAAATTGTTTTTACGTGGATCAATGTTTTTCAGTTTGCAGATACGTTCTATTGCACGTTCTTTCAGACCATGACATCCTATGGCATACATCGTATCGGTAGGGTAAATAATTAACCCTCCCTCTTCCAATACCCGGATTACTTCTTCCAGATCTTTGGGATTATTATTCTTATTATAAAGTCTTAAAAGCATGTTATTTTAATTTTTAGATTTTTTTTCACGCAAGCGTTCCGCAATAGCCCATTGTAGGGCGGCTTCCTCTTCTTTTCCGATTCTCATCAATGCGTCTCCGAAATATTCATGGGCCTTCGGATGTTCCGGCTTTAAAGAAACAGCCCGGTCAAAATCTCCCAAAGCTCCTTCTATATTATCTAATGCCAGTCTGTTTTTTCCTCGATTGTAAATAGCTTTGAATAAAGCGGGACTAAGGCGTACCGCTTCATTCAGACAAACTTCGGCTTCGTAGTATTCCTTGTCATTATGTAATGTGATACCTTTACGTATCCAAGCGTCCGTATAAGAAGGATTCAATTCAATCGCTTTGTCATAATTGGCAATAGCAGCACGTGAATCATGTGCCTGGATGATACATTCATTTCCCATTAAATAATATTCGCGGGCATATTTTTCAAGATTTTTGCGTTGTACATGGAATTGGTCTTTTAGCCGTTTGTTTTCGACTTTCAAATTGTTGATGATTCCCAGCTTCTTACGTATAAATCTTTTGATCAAAGGCTTTTCGATATCATAACGTGAATGGATGGCAAGAAAGAATTGTTCTAGAAATCTTTCAAAATCACCTTTGTCGAAGTGTTGTACCGCTTCTACATATTGTACATCAGCTTGTGCCTGCTTCAATGCTTTTTCAATGGACTGGCGGTTATTGAATCGTTGCGAGAACTTTACTATTTCCGGGCGGACAAAGATATCTCCACGTGTAATTTGCTTTTTAGTTGGATGCCGTCTAGTGAAGTACAGCGGCTCAATGCTACGTAGGCTTGTCCACCGGCAAACACCCCTCCTGTAAAATCAATAACGACCCTGCTGAAAGTCAATCCTTGGCTTTTGTGTATCGTGATGGCCCATGCCAAACGGATAGGATATTGTATAAATACTCCTAATTCTTCTTCTTCTATTTTTTTTTCTAGTTCATTATATTTATATCGTATATTGCGCCAACTGTCTTTTTTAACGTCAAATTCCTGTCCGTCTTCTGTGATAACATATAATGTATCCTCTTCGTCTATACCTGAAATGGTGCCAATCGTACCGTTCACCCAACGGTGGTCGTAATCGTTTTTTATAAAAATAATTTGTGCTCCTGGTTTTACTTCCAGTTCCATTTGGGTGGGAAGGCTGCTTTCTGGAAATTCTCCGTGTATCTCACCGGTCAGAATCGTTGATTCTCCAGGTAGTTCAGATAATTTCTTTCATTGATAAAGTCTACGGTGTCTCTCCGGGTAGCAAGTGTGATATACATATCACTTTCATTTTCTTCTATGTGAGTGTTGTAACGGGTGTTCAGTAGTTGCAAGTCGGCTGCTCCGGCAGTATTGGTCCGGATATGATCCAATACGTTAACAAAAATTTTGTCCGACTGGCGGTATACTTTTGTCAGTTCTATGGATACCAGCTCCATTTCCTGAAAGACCCGTGCCGAAAAGAAATAAGGGGTGGGATAGAAGCGGTTGATTATCTCACGTTCGTCATTTTTAATGACTGGTTCAAGTTGAAAAACATCTCCTACCAGCAATATTTGCTTGCCTCCGAATGGTTCACGCATATTTTGTGAATATACCCGCAATATTTTGTCTATAAAGTCAATAATGTCTGCCCGAACCATGGAAATTTCATCGATGATCACTAATTCTACTTCTTTTATCAGTTTTCGATGAGCGGAAGTATATTTTAGAAAGCTATGTAACTTTCCATCTTTCAAACTGAATTTAGGATCATCCGGTAAAAGTGGATAGAATGGTAATTTGAAAAAACTATGCAGTGTGCTTCCGCCGGCATTGATAGCTGCAATACCTGTGGGAGCCAGTACTATATGTTTCTTTTTGGTTACTTCGCAAACATATTTTAGAAAAGTAGATTTACCTGTACCCGCCTTTCCAGTGAGGAATACTGACTGACGTGTATATTGGATAAGGTTCAAGGCATCTTGAAACTCTTTATTATGGGTGTCTACTTGCATTTTGTCCATACGTTTGAAAATGAATGGACAAAGATAGTGGAAATCCCGTAAAAGGGCATAAAAGACGGTTAAATAACCGTCCTTTTTTATAGTCCTACAGGGGGTTGCCCTGTATTGGTTCTAATTTACTTTGTTTCGTTCAACATAACGTAACCCCAAATCATAGGATCAGCGTTAGCAATTTTGTGAAAAATGTTTTTTACCTTTTTCATAATGTTATCCTTTCTTTTTTTAATTAATACCTAAAAACACTCATAAATAGCAGGCGCACCTCCCGGTTGGCCTTCTTTAAACAATCTTTCTTTTTACCTTAGTAGCTACTAAAAAAATATCTTTTTATGTTTTACAACACAAAGATAAGGAGTTTGTTCGTTATAATATATGTTTTACAGCATATTTTTAATCGATATCTCAATTTTATTGATTTAGGTCAAAAAAAGTAGGAGTTTCTTATTGCATTTTGGTGAATATTTTGTTTGCTTCTGTCGTATAACATATAAATCAGTTTGTTTATCTCAAGAAGTATTGCTTGATTTGTGATATCATAATAATATCAAAAATAAATCATTATGGAAACAAAAGAAATGTCTTACAATGAGCTGGTAATTAATGGGTTTATGGCTTTGTTTTTTAACTTGGTTATGTTGCCTGCACTAGTATTCCTGAACTTTTTGATTTTTGGGCAACTACCTTGGTTATCTATTCCTGTTTTGTTTATGCTGGTATTGTTGTTTGTGCTGATGCTTCCGGGATATTTTTCTCAAGAACCTAATGAGGCACGTGTGATGGTGTTTTTCGGTGAATATAAAGGCACTTTTAAAAACACAGGCTTCTTTTGGGTAAACCCTTTCATGAACAAGAAGAAGTTGTCTCTTCGCGCCCGTAATCTGGATGTGGAGCCGATAAAGGTGAATGATAAGATTGGCAATCCTATTCTGATAGGGCTGGTTTTGGTCTGGAAATTGAAAGATACTTATAAGGCGATGTTTGAGATTGACGCGCAGACGATGGCGGACAGTAAAGGGACAGGGACGGCAAGTGTCAGCGTGGCAGGGCGTATGAATGCCTTTGAGGATTTTGTACGTGTGCAGAGTGATGCGGCCCTCCGCCAGGTGGCCGGACAGTATGCTTACGATGACAATGAGCATGATACGAATGAGCTGACCTTGCGTGGCGGAGGTGAGGAGATTAATGACCAGCTGGAACGTCAGCTTAATGAGCGTCTGGCTATGGCAGGTATGGAAATAGTAGAGGCCAGAATCATTATTTGGCTTATGCTCCGGAGATTGCAGCGGTGATGCTTCGTCGTCAGCAGGCAAGTGCTATTATTACAGCGCGCGAAAAAATAGTGGAGGGGGCTGTTTCTATGGTTAAAATGGCTTTGGATAAATTAGCCGAGGATGGAATTGTAGAACTGGATGAAGAAAAGAAAGCCGCTATGGTCAGTAATTTGTTGGTGGTACTTTGTGCGGACGAGCCGGCACAGCCGGTAATTAATTCCGGAACGTTGAATCATTAGTGTAGGAGATGGCAAAGAAAGAAACGATAAAAAGCTTTGTGCTCAGAGTGGACGCGGAAACCATGGAAGCTATCGAGAAATGGGCGGCGGATGAATTCCGTTCCACGAATGGACAGCTTCAATGGATTATAGCGGAAGCTTTGCGCAAGAGTGGCAGAATGAAGAAAGAAGACAATAATCAAAAAGGAAGAAAAAGAATGATACAGTTGTTTTGATTGTTTATACTGTTCGGGTCTATAAAAAAGGGCGTCAATATCGATAAAACAAATTATTTTTCTTATTTTCATAGGGTATTTTAATCCTGGGTGATCTTATAAGTAGAAACAGAATTAGTATTCACTTTTTTAATACCTTAATGAATATGAGAGCGCATAAAAAACAATTGATTGAATGGATACTGCTCGTTGTCTTTTGGTTGAGTGTCATTCCGGGATGGAGTCAGGAGAAGACACCGTTTGCTGAAGAGAATACTTATATTACAGTCAGCGGTGTAGTAAAGGACAAACAAAATAGAAAGACTTTAGAGTATGTCAATGTATCAGTTCCGGGCAGAAGTGTGGGGACGGTGACAAATGCGGATGGTGAATTTTCTTTGAAGATAGAAGATGCGGAGATGGTTTTTGCTTTAGAGATTTCACATATCGGTTATCATAATAATAGAGTACGTTTGGATAAAGAACATTTGTCGGATTTAAAGATTTACCTTACCCCTCATGCCAATATGTTGAATGAGATTGTGGTTTATGCCCACAATCCTCGTCTTATAGTGGAAGAGGCCATTCGCAAGATTCCTGTCAATTACAGCAATAAAAACAATATGCTTACCGGCTTTTACAGGGAAACTGTTCAGAAAGGGCGTCGTTATATCAATATTTCGGAAGCTATTATTGATGTTTACAAGACTTCTTATGAGGATATGACAACTACCCGCGACCGGGTGCAGGTTTTGAAGGGGCGCCGGTTGCTCAGTCAGAAAGTCAGTGATACGTTGGGGGTGAAACTGGCTGGTGGTCCCACTTTATCTATCTATGTGGACATTGTGAAAAATCAGGATGCGTTGTTGGATATGGAAACATTGAACTATTATGATTTCTTTATGGAAGAACCGGTCCAGATAGACAATCGTCAGCAATATGTGATCAGTTTCCGTCCCCGTGTCGTTTTGCCTTATGCCTTGTATTATGGCAAATTGTATATTGATCGTGACAAGTTGTCGTTTACCCGTGCGGAATTTAGCTTGTCTATGGATAATAAAGTCAAGGCAGTGCAGGCTATTCTAGCCAAGAAACCCTATGGCTTACGTTTTAAGCCACAGGAACTTTCTTTCCTTGTTACTTATAAAGATATGGATGGGAAAACCTATCTGAATTATATCCGTAACCGTATCCGGTTTAAGTGTGACTGGAAGCGCAAACTTTTCTCTACCGGCTATACTGTGCTTTCAGAGATGGTGGCAACGGATAGGAAGGAAAATAATGTGGCGATCATTCCCGGAAAGATGGCTTTTCATCAGAAAGATGCTTTTTATGATAAAGTGGATGAATATTGGAGCGAGGATTTTTGGGACTCCTATAATATCATTGAACCTACGGAATCATTGGAAAATGCAGTCCATAAGTTAAAGAAACAATCGCGTTAAAGTCTCGGATGAGGTTCGTATGATTGAAAAGAACTACCAAAAAAGAAGTAGATGCTGAATGATTTGTTAACACTGGCCAGAATAAGAGAGGGAGATATAAAGGCGTTTGAAGATGTGTTTCGCCGTTATTATTCTCCTCTCTGTTGGTATGCCATGAGCATCACCGGCAGTATGGAAGCTGCGGAGGAAATAGTAGAGGAGTTGTTTTATGGGTTTTGGAGAGATCGGGAGAGGCTGCCGTTGTTCCGTTCTATGAAAAGCTATCTTTATATTGCGGTGCGCAATCAGTCTTTTCAATATTGCGAGCATCAGGAGGTGAGAAACAAATATCGGGAGTTTGTCCTCTCGCGGAAGGGGCGGACACAGGATAGCAATCCTCAAGAAGAGATGGAATACCAGGAATTAAGACATTTGATAGATGCTACGCTTGCTCGGATGCCGGAACGAAGGTTGCGCATATTCCGGATGCATCGTATGGAAGGTAAAAAGTATGCGGAAATAGCCTCGCAGCTTTCTTTGTCAGTGAAGACTGTAGAGGCTGAGATGACAAAAGCTCTTAAAGCATTAAAAGAAATTGAGAATTATATTATAAGGACATGAGTGAAACAAAAAGAAATAAGGAAAGAGTGGATCAGGCATGGAATAAATTGTATGACCGTTTGGATGCTGACGGACTTTTGTTATCAGACCGGCAGAATAGAAAACGTTTGTCTGCATCCATGTTGTGGAAGTGGGGGGCTGTGGCTGCTATATGGGTCGGAATAGGTGTCTTTTTGACTACTACTTATCGAAAAGTGGGCGAGCCGGTGGAAGTTCGGGCTTTAATTATGCAGGAGAACACGGAGCAATCTACTTTGGTGACCACACTCGAGGATGGATCTATTGTCTATATGGGTGGGGAAACCTCTTTGCAATATCCTGAACATTTCTCTATGGACAAGCGTGAGGTCAGTTTGCAGGGAAACGCTCTGTTTGATGTGGCCGGTAACCGGGAACGTCCTTTTCTGATTGAAACGGAGGAGGTCAGAATTGAGGTCTTGGGAACGATGTTTCATGTAAAGAGTGATGTAGGGAGTACTTTCGAACTGTCCGTACAGCGCGGCAAGGTCAAAGTGGCATTGAAAAATAAAAATCAAGAGATGTATGTCAATGCAGGTGAAGCGGTGACGCTTAAAACACATCAATTGCGTTTCACTGATTATAGGGACGATACCCGGATAGCCCATTATTGGAAAAGTATGCGTTTCAAAGATGAATCTTTGATGAATATCCTTAGGGTTATTAATATGCATTCTTCCGGTTTGCAGCTTAAGACTTCCCCCTCCTTAGGGGAGCGTCGGCTTACGGTTGCATTTTCCGGGGAATCTCCGGAGTCTATGGCAGAGCTTATCTGTCTGGCTATGAATTTAAAATATACTCGTGAAGGTGATATAGGTGTTTTATCCGAATAAAGTGGGAAAATGAATCATATTCGTACATATCATTATTATTGGCATATCTTCTTTTTCAGTTTGTTGGTTTGCATGACGGAATTTACGAAAGCGGCGGATAGAGGTGTGTTGGAGCGAGTCATTTATCTTGCTAAGAGTAAGGGTACTGTCTATACTTTACTGGGGAAGGTGTCCGAACAGTCTGGTTTCCTTTTTGTTTATGACAGCAAGGTGGTGGACAATGATCGTACGGTGAAGTTGGGGGCAGGACAGCGCACTATTCGTCAGGTTGTTTACGAAATTATCGGTCGGCAGGATATCAGTCTGCATATTGTGGAGAATCATATTTTGATCAATCAGTTGCAGGTGCAATGTCCGGTTGTTACCACTTCTAAAGATACTTTGGCCTATTTTACTTTAGAAGGCAAGTTGCAGGATAATCAGTCGGGGGCTCCCATTGCTTACGGCACGGTGGGGGTAGTCGGTACTTCTATAGGCAGTATTACCAATCAGAATGGCGAATTCCGTTTACGATTGCCCGATTCGTTGAGACAGGGGCGCATCGTGGTTTCTCATGTGGGGTATGTGGGACAGGAGATGGATATGTCTTTATTAGAGGCTCAACACGCGGTGTGGTCTGGAGCCTCGGGTGATTCCTATTCAAGAAGTGGTGATTCGTGCTGTCAATCCTATACGGTTGTTGCGTGAGATGTTGAAAGCTAAAAAAAACAAATTATGCGTCGGTTCCTATTTATCTCACTACATTTTATAGGGAAGGGGTTCGGTATAAACAAAAATTTCGTAATCTGACAGAGGCTGTTTTTAAAATCTACAAACCTTCTCCTTTGTTGAATCATTTTCAGGATCATGTAAAACTATTAAAGATGAGTCGCATAGTCAATAGTCAGGAACGGGATACACTGATAGCCAAGATAAGTGCGGGAATTGATGCTTGTTTGCAACTGGATATTGTCAAGAACTTGCCGGATTTTCTGTTGCCTGACGATAAGGGTAATGTGTACTCTTATGCCTCCTGTGATATGACGGTGATAGACAATCGTTTGGTTAATGTGATTTCCTTTCGACAGAATAAAGGAATAAAAGAACCTCTTTATTGTGGCGAATTATATATTGATGCTGAAAACAATGCGTTGGTTCAGGCGCGTCTTGAAATCAATCCTGCCTATGTGAGGCAAGCTACGGATATGTTTATAGAACGAAAGACACGGAAGTGGAAAATAACCGCGCAAGAGGTGGTTTATACCATTTCTTACAGGCAGTGGAATGGCATTTATTACATGAATCATATTCGTGGCGATCTTTATTTTAAAGTGAAACTTAAACGGCAATGGTTTAGTTCTTCTTCCTTGCATACATGGTTTGAAATGGTTACCTGTAAGGTGGATACAGATAATGTGACCCGTTTCCAACGTAAAGAACGGATGCCTACACGCACTATATTTTCGGATACACATTTTAAATATGATGCTGACTTTTGGGGGGAGTTTAATGTTATCCCGTGGGAGGAAGAACTGGGTACTGTCATTGAAAAGTTGTCTTCTAAAATAGAACAGATAGAATACTAAAATAAAAGTTGGATACGGAGCATTGTACTTGGTATCTTTTATCATGATATATGATAGAATATGTTAGCCTGAAGTATGTAAGTTTGTATATTCATCAGCCTTTAGCTTAAAATCGATTCGGTTGTCCGGTCAATTTTTTACCCGTGTCAGAAAGCATGCTTTTACACGTATATCTGCATAGGATTACACATATGTATGTGCGGACTTATGCGGATGTATGTGGAATCTCCTATATAATAACTACATTAGGTTTAAAAACAACTATGCAAATCTGATATAGTAATAACAATAGAAGTTGTTAACTAAATCCTAGTACACGTCTGTGAAATCATTCACCTCCAAAAGATAAGGACATTTTCAAAAAAGAACAAGAACTTTTTTAAAAAGATAACGAGCTTTTTTAAAAGTGTCTTGGCCTTTTTACCACTACCGGGGATACTATTATATTTCGTGGAGATATGCACACTGTTTGCGAGCAAAAAAACGAGAACACCCTATTTTACATCAAGTTGGAATAGTCTAAAAAAGAAGTTTATATAACTGAAAGTAAGCATGTTATACAGAAATCAGCTTCAAAACGTAGTGAGGGCATAGGGTATAAGTGAGGGCAATAATTTTTACTATAACTACATAAGTTGCTTATAATGAGTTTGTTGTGTACGAAGTGAGGTCATGAGGGCATAATTGCATCTAACTTTGGATGATGCGTCAAGAAGACTTTCGGAAATTGTTCGAAGAAGAAAATGATCCTTTAAGAGCGAATGCCCTTTCCTATGATTTTGCAGGTGAGCCGATGTTTACCCAATATTCATTTTAGTCTGTCGCGCGCGATAATATAATATGGTGTATACTTTTTGATATTGTAAAATGGATTATCGAAATAAACATTACGTATAATCTGTAAATCAGATGTTTATAAATATAATCACAAAAAAAATAGAAAAAACAGTAGATATATTTGGATAAAGAAATGAAATCAACTACTTTTGCATCCGCTTAGCAAGAGAGGTAAGTTTAAAACTGACAAGATGATTTGAAGAACATAGATGAAACAAAAAAGTTTTAAAAAAGTTCGATGTTTTTTTGGTAGTTTGAAATAAACGCTTTATCTTTGCAAAACATTTCCGGAAAAAACGGAAATAGACGTGAATGAGTTCTTTGAAAGATTTAAGATAAACAAACAAGTAGTACAAGCCGGTGCACCGTATGTAATATATATATGGTGTACGGAAAAACAAGAACCGTCAATATTGATATTGATAGATTTGGAATCCTTGAGCAGATTATCAACTGAACAGTTGGAAAAGATATTATTACAATGAAGAGTTTGATCCTGGCTCAGGATGAACGCTAGCTACAGGCTTAACACATGCAAGTCGAGGGGCAGCATGGTCTTAGCTTGCTAAGGCTGATGGCGACCGGCGCACGGGTGAGTAACACGTATCCAACCTGCCGTCTACTCTTGGACAGCCTTCTGAAAGGAAGATTAATACAAGATGGCATCATGAGTCCGCATATGTTCACATGATTAAAGGTATTCCGGTAGACGATGGGGATGCGTTCCATTAGATAGTAGGCGGGGTAACGGCCCACCTAGTCTTCGATGGATAGGGGTTCTGAGAGGAAGGTCCCCCACATTGGAACTGAGACACGGTCCAAACTCCTACGGGAGGCAGCAGTGAGGAATATTGGTCAATGGGCGAGAGCCTGAACCAGCCAAGTAGCGTGAAGGATGACTGCCCTATGGGTTGTAAACTTCTTTTTATAAAGGAATAAAGTCGGGTATGCATACCCGTTTGCATGTACTTTATGAATAAGGATCGGCTAACTCCGTGCCAGCAGCCGCGGTAATACGGAGGATCCGAGCGTTATCCGGATTTATTGGGTTTAAAGGGAGCGTAGATGGATGTTTAAGTCAGTTGTGAAAGTTTGCGGCTCAACCGTAAAATTGCAGTTGATACTGGATATCTTGAGTGCAGTTGAGGCAGGCGGAATTCGTGGTGTAGCGGTGAAATGCTGTTAGATATCACGAAGAACTCCGATTGCGAAGGCAGCCTGCTAAGCTGCAACTGACATTGAGGCTCGAAAGTGTGGGTATCAAACAGGATTAGATACCCTGGTAGTCCACACGGTAAACGATGAATACTCGCTGTTTGCGATATACAGCAAGCGGCCAAGCGAAAGCGTTAAGTATTCCACCTGGGGAGTACGCCGGCAACGGTGAAACTCAAAGGAATTGACGGGGGCCCGCACAAGCGGAGGAACATGTGGTTTAATTCGATGATACGCGAGGAACCTTACCCGGGCTTAAATTGCAGATGAATTACGGTGAAAGCCGTAAGCCGCAAGGCATCTGTGAAGGTGCTGCATGGTTGTCGTCAGCTCGTGCCGTGAGGTGTCGGCTTAAGTGCCATAACGAGCGCAACCCTTGTTGTCAGTTACTAACAGGTTCCGCTGAGGACTCTGACAAGACTGCCATCGTAAGATGTGAGGAAGGTGGGGATGACGTCAAATCAGCACGGCCCTTACGTCCGGGGCTACACACGTGTTACAATGGGGGGTACAGAGGGCCGCTACCACGCGAGTGGATGCCAATCCCCAAAACCTCTCTCAGTTCGGACTGGAGTCTGCAACCCGACTCCACGAAGCTGGATTCGCTAGTAATCGCGCATCAGCCACGGCGCGGTGAATACGTTCCCGGGCCTTGTACACACCGCCCGTCAAGCCATGGGAGCCGGGGGTACCTGAAGTGCGTAACCGCGAGGAGCGCCCTAGGGTAAAACTGGTGACTGGGGCTAAGTCGTAACAAGGTAGCCGTACCGGAAGGTGCGGCTGGAACACCTCCTTTCTGGAGAGGACGAAAGATCGAGAAGGTTTTTGTTCTTGTACTGCTGGTGTTGTTTATTCAAGATATGATTCCGTAATGATACGGAAGAGAGAAAGTAAGAAGCCGGGTCTAATTAAACAGACTAGGTTGAACTTAGTCCTATAGCTCAGTTGGTTAGAGCGCTACACTGATAATGTAGAGGTCGGCAGTTCAACTCTGCCTGGGACTACGAACGGAATCAAGTTCGGGGGATTAGCTCAGCTGGCTAGAGCATCTGCCTTGCACGCAGAGGGTCAACGGTTCGAATCCGTTATTCTCCACTCCATCGGAAACGTAAGAAACGAAGATGAACGATCTATGACATATTGTACAAGCAAACAGTAATTTTAGTAGTAAAGAGCTGAAAGTATATATCATCCCGCCGGCACGCAAGTGTGAGCGAATGGATAAGGAAAGTAAAGAAGGGCGCATGGCGGATGCCTTGGCTCTCGGAGGCGATGAAGGACGTGATAAGCTGCGATAAGCTTTGGGGAGGTGCAAATGACCTTTGATCCAGAGATTTCCGAATGGGACAACCCAATATCTTGAAGAGGTATTATCCAACGTTGTTGGAGGCTAACGCAGGGAACTGAAACATCTTAGTACCTGCAGGAAAAGAAAATAAACAATGATTCCCCCAGTAGTGGCGAGCGAAGCGAACGGGGAACAGCCCAAACCATCCATGTTACGGCATGGGTGGGGTTGTAGGACTACGCCGTTGCATGAAGACATCAGAGAAGAACTTTCTGGAAAGAAAGACCATAGAGCATGACAGTTGCGTATTCGAATGTTGTCGAAGCATAGTAGTATCCTGAGTAGCGCGGAGCACGAGGAATTCTGCGTGAATCTGCCGGGACCATCCGGTAAGGCTAAATACTCCCCGAGAGACCGATAGCGAACCAGTACCGTGAGGGAAAGGTGAAAAGCACCTCGAACAGAGGAGTGAAATAGTTCCTGAAACCGTGCGCCTACAAGCGGTCGGAGCTCGTTAATGAGTGACGGCGTGCCTTTTGCATAATGAACCTACGAGTTGCCTTTGCCGGCAAGGTTAAGTGTGACGACACACGTATCCGAAGCGAAAGCGAGTCTGAAGAGGGCGTATAGTCGGCAGTGGCAGACGCGAAACCAAGTGATCTACCCTTGGCCAGGTTGAAGGGGCTGGGTAACACCAGCTGGAGGACCGCACCAATAAGCGTTGAAAAGCTTCTGGATGAGCTGAGGGTAGGGGGGTGAAAGGCTACTCAAACTTGGAGATAGCTCGTACTCCCCGAAATGCATTTAGGTGCAGCCTTGCGGGTTACTGATGTGAGGTAGAGCGACTGATAAGATGCGAGGGCTTCACCGCCTATCAAGTCTTGACAAACTCCGAATGCGCATCAGTTCTACCGCAGGAGTGAGGGCATGGGTGCTAAGGTCCGTGCCCGAGAGGAGAAGAATCCGGACCACCTGCTAAGGTCCCGAAATGACAGCTAAGTTAAACTAACGAAGTCTGACTGCTAAGACAGCTAGGATGTTGGCTTGGAAGCAGCCATTCATTTAAAGAGTGCGTAACAGCTCACTAGTCGAGGAGTCGGGCGTGGATAATAATCGGGTATCAAGTTGTCTACCGAAGCAGTGGGATCATTAATATGATCGGTAGGGGAGCATTCCAGTCAGCGCGTCGAAGGCGTACCGTGAGGTATTCTGGAGCGTCTGGAAAAGCAAATGTAGGTATAAGTAACGATAAAGGGGGCGGGAAACCCCTCGCCGAAAAGACTAAGGTTTCCTGATCAACGCTAATCGGATCAGGGTCAGTCGGGTCCTAAGGCTCAGCCGAACGGCGATGCCGATGGCAGAAACGGTTAATATTCCGTTACTACCTTCAGGAGTGACGTGGAGACGCAGTAGTGACAGTGCCGCCATCTGACGGAATAGATGGTTGAAGGGTGTAGGAGTCGATCATGGCAGGCAAATCCACCATGAGATCCGAACCTGACAGTATGCCGCGTCCTTCGGGACAAGGCAATAGTGCGCGTAAGCATGCTGCCGAGAAAATCCGCTAAACTTAATCCTGTAGGTACCCGTACCGCAAACGGACACACGTAGTCGGGATGAATATTCTAAGGCGCTTGAGTGATTCACGGTTAAGGAACTAGGCAAACTGACCCTGTAACTTCGGGATAAAGGGTCCCTACCCTTTTATGGGAGGGCGCAGAGAATCGGTCCAGGCAACTGTTTAACAAAAAACACAGGGCTGTGCCAAATCGAAAGATCCAGTATACAGCCTGACACCTGCCCGGTGCTGGAAGGTTAAGAGGAGATGTCATCGATAAGAGAAGCGTTGAATTGAAGCCCCAGTAAACGGCGGCCGTAACTATAACGGTCCTAAGGTAGCGAAATTCCTTGTCGGGTAAGTTCCGACCTGCACGAATGGTGTAATGATCTGGACGCTGTCTCAACCGTGAGCTCAGTGAAATTGTAGTATCGGTGAAGATGCCGATTACCCGCGATGGGACGAAAAGACCCCGTGAACCTTTACTATAGCTTATCATTGAATCTGGGCACGTGATGTGTAGGATAGGTCGGAGGCTTTGAAGCAGGTACGCCAGTATTTGTGGAGCCGCTGTTGAAATACGACCCTTTATTTGTTTGGATTCTAACCCGTGGAACGGGGACATTGATTGGTGGGTAGTTTGACTGGGGTGGTCGCCTCCAAAAGCGTAACGGAGGCTTCTAAAGGTGCCCTCCGGCCGATTGGTAACCGGCCTTAGAGTGTAATGGCATAAGGGCGCTTGACTGGGAGACTGACAAGTCGATCAGGTAGGAAACTAGAGCATAGTGATCCGGTGTTTCCGTATGGAAGGGACATCGCTCAAAGGATAAAAGGTACTCCGGGGATAACAGGCTGATCCCTCCCAAGAGCTCATATCGACGGAGTGGTTTGGCACCTCGATGTCGGCTCGTCACATCCTGGGGCTGGAGAAGGTCCCAAGGGTTGGGCTGTTCGCCCATTAAAGTGGCACGCGAGCTGGGTTCAGAACGTCGTGAGACAGTTCGGTCTCTATCTATCGTGGGCGTATGAAATTTGCGTGGCTCTGACACTAGTACGAGAGGACCGTGTTGGACAGACCTCTGGTTTGCCGGTTGTGCCGCCAGGTGCATTGCCGGGTATCTAAGTCTGGATCGGATAAGTGCTGAAAGCATCTAAGTACGAAGCCGGCCACAAGATTAGATTTCTCAGGGTCGTTGTAGACTACGACGTTGATAGGATGCAGGTGTAAAGATAGACATCAAAGCCGAGCATTACTAATTGCCCGTCCACTTTCCTTATATGTCGGATGGTGTATACCTTTGGTTTTTACTACAGAATGAAATTACGATAACAGCTCAACAATATGTCAACCTTATTCAGGTGGCTATAGCGTGAGGGTTCCACCTCTTCCCATTCCGAACAGAGAAGTTAAGCCTTGTCACGCCGATGGTACTGCGTCACAGTGGGAGAGTAGGTAGCCGCCGTTTTGATTGAAGCCTCCGGACTTGAAGAAGTTCCGGAGGCTTTTTTTTGTATACGCACGCATGAAATGTGACCTCTACCGTTTTTTCGGCTCAGTTTGAAAACTTGGGGGAATTAGTTAAAAACCTTATCTTTCCCGTGGGTGTGGATACGTTTCCCACGGAACTGTCTGGAAGGCTCCGCCATGTCTTTTCTCCGGCAGGGGCAGGTCCGGAAGTTTTGCTCTGTAGGGGGAGATGTTCATAAAGTGAGTATTCAATTTGCTTCTATATCTAAAGTGATCTATATCTTTGCAGATACACTTCTATAGAGATACTTGTAGATATATATTCCTATAAACTGTTACTCTAAAAGTAGAATAAATAAAAAATCGTAGTTTATATAATGAAAAAACTTTCATTTTTATTTTGCGTTTAGAAAATAATCTCTACCTTTGCAACGTTTTAGATAAAATAAGAGATAAACAATGAACCAAGGATTTATACATATTTGCTATGCGGCATTATTATTCTACTGGCAAAGTCAGCGGGAAGTGAGTGTTGTGCATAAAAGTATGTGTGAACAATGATATACGAAAGCCTTTCTCACTTCCCTGTGTGAAAGGTTTTTTTTATGAATATAATAATGGTAAAATATAAAATTGAAATTTATGAGTGACAGATTATTTATTTTTGATACCACTCTTCGTGATGGCGAACAGGTTCCGGGATGTCAGTTGAATACAGTGGAAAAGATTCAGGTGGCTAAGCAGTTGGAAGCTTTGGGAGTGGATGTGATTGAGGCAGGATTTCCTATTTCAAGTCCGGGTGATTTCAATTCAGTAATTGAAATTTCTAAGGCTGTTACTTGGCCAACCATTTGTGCGCTGACTCGTGCAGTTGAAAAAGATATCGACGTAGCTGCTGACGCATTGAAGTTTGCCAAGCACAAACGTATCCATACTGGCATTGGAACTTCAGATTCTCATATCAAATATAAATTCAATTCTACTCGTGAAGAAATTATTGAACGTGCTGTGGCTGCTGTGAAATATGCACGTCGTTATGTAGATGATGTGGAATTTTATGCGGAAGATGCAGGACGTACGGATAATGAATACTTGGCTCGTGTGGTAGAAGCTGTTATTAAAGCGGGAGCGACAGTGGTGAATATACCTGATACTACAGGTTATTGCTTGCCTGAAGAGTATGGGGCGAAAATTAAATATTTGGTAGATCATGTAGATGGTATCGATAAGGCTATTATTTCTACTCATTGTCATAATGATTTGGGTATGGCTACTGCCAATACGATTAGTGGTGTGTTAAATGGAGCACGTCAGGTAGAAGTGACTATCAATGGCATTGGAGAACGTGCCGGTAACACTTCCTTGGAAGAGGTGGCAATGATTGTCAAATGCCATAATGATATTAATATTCAGACAAACATCAATACCCAGAAGATTTATCCGACTAGTCGTATGGTATCAAGTTTGATGAATATGCCGGTTCAGCCGAACAAGGCAATTGTGGGACGCAATGCTTTTGCACATTCATCCGGTATCCATCAAGATGGTGTTTTAAAAAACGTACAAACATACGAAATTATCGACCCGAAGGATGTGGGCATTGATGATAATGCTATTGTTTTGACTGCTCGTAGCGGACGTGCTGCGTTAAAACATCGTCTTCATGTTTTGGGAGTAGAACTGGAACAGGACAAATTGGATAAGGTATATGAGGATTTCTTAAAACTGGCTGATAAGAAGAAAGATATCACGGATGATGATATTTTGGTATTGGCAGGTGCCGATAGAAGTGTTAATAACCATATAAAATTGGATTACTTGCAGGTAACAAGCGGAGTGGGCGTTCGTTCGGTGGCAAGTTTAGGACTGAATATTGCAGGAGAGCACTTTGAAGCTGCTGCCAGTGGAAATGGACCGGTAGATGCTGCTATCAAGGCTTTGAAAAAAATTATTGACCGCCACATGGTGTTGAAGGAATTTACGATCCAGGCTATCAGTAAAGGTAGTGATGATATGGGTAAAGTACATATGCAGGTGGAATATGACGGACAGATGTACTATGGTTTCGGAGCGAATACAGATATTATCGCTGCATCAGTAGAAGCATATATTGATTGTATCAACAAGTTTAAAAGATAATAATACGTAATACAAAAATGGCTAATACATTATTTGATAAGATTTGGGACGCCCATGTGGTACAAAAGGTTGAGGAGGGACCTACTCAACTTTATATAGACAGGCTTTATTGTCATGAAGTAACTAGTCCGCAGGCTTTTGCGGGACTGCGCGCACGCGGGGTGAAAGTCTTTCGTCCGGATCATGTATATTGTATGCCGGATCACAATACTCCGACACATGACCAGGATAAACCGATTGAGGATCCGGTTTCTAAAACACAGGTGGATACTTTGGCAAAGAATGCCAAAGATTTCGGCTTGGCTCATTTCGGTATGATGGATAAAAGAAATGGTATTATTCATGTAGTAGGTCCGGAAAGAGGGCTGACTTTGCCGGGGATGACAATTGTTTGTGGTGACTCGCATACTTCTACCCATGGTGCGATGGGAGCTGTTGCTTTCGGTATTGGAACCAGTGAAGTAGAAATGGTGTTGGCTTCACAATGTATCTTACAATCTCGTCCGAAAACCATGCGTATCACTATTGATGGTGAACTGGGTAAAGGAGTGACGGCGAAAGACATGGCTCTCTATATGATGTCTAAGATGACAACCAGTGGTGCTACTGGATTCTTCGTGGAATATGCCGGTTCGGCTGTCCGTAACTTGAGTATGGAAGGTCGTCTGACTTTATGTAATCTGAGTATTGAAATGGGGGCACGTGGTGGCATGGTTGCTCCTGATGAAGTGACTTTTGAATATATAAAAGGCAGGGAACATGCTCCGAAAGGTGTGGATTGGGATAAAGCGGTGTCTCATTGGAAAACATTAAAGAGTGATGATGATGCTGTATTTGATAAAGAAATTCGTTTTGATGCAGCAGATATTCAGCCGATGATTACATACGGAACGAATCCAGGAATGGGTATGGGAATCACTGAGCATATTCCGGTAGATGATAAAAGTGCTTCTTAAAAAGTCTTTGGACTATATGGGCTTTCAGCCGGGCGAATCCTTGCTAGGTAAGAAAATTGATTATGTATTTTTGGGTGCTTGCACTAACGGACGAATTGAGGACTTCCGCGCCTTTACCTCTTTAGTAAGAGGGAAAAAGAAAGCAGATCATGTGACTGCATGGCTGGTTCCGGGATCATGGATGGTAGATGCACAGATTCGTGAAGAAGGTTTGGACAAAATCTTGGAGGAGGCAGGTTTTGCCATCCGTCAACCGGGATGTTCTGCTTGTCTGGCTATGAATGATGATAAGATTCCGGCCGGAAAGTATTCGGTATCTACTAGTAACCGTAATTTTGAAGGACGCCAGGGACCGGGTGCTCGCACGTTGCTTGCTAGTCCGCTGGTAGCTGCTGCTGCGGCGGTGACCGGTGTAATAACAGATCCTAGAGAACTAATTTAAAAATGCGAAGACAATGAAACAGAAATTCAATATCATAACAAGCACTTGCGTACCCCTTCCTTTAGAGAATGTGGACACAGACCAAATTATTCCGGCCCGTTTCTTAAAGGCGACAACTCGTGAAGAGAAATTCTTTGGTGATAATCTGTTCCGTGACTGGCGCTACAATCCGGATGGTTCTCTGAACAAGGATTTTGTATTGAATAATCCTACTTACGGTGGACAAATCCTTGTAGCGGGAAAGAATTTCGGTTCTGGTTCCAGCCGTGAACATGCAGCATGGGCTATCGCCGGATATGGTTTCCGGGTAGTTGTGTCCAGTTTCTTTGCTGATATTCATAAGAATAATGAATTAAATAATTTTGTACTTCCGGTGGTGGTGAGTGAAGGATTTTTGAAGGAACTTTTTGATTCAATTCATGCAGATCCGAAAATGGAAGTGGAAGTAAATCTGCCCGAACAGACTATAACCAATAAGGCTACAGGTAAAAGCGAACATTTTGAAATTAATGCATACAAGAAACATTGTTTGATGAACGGATTGGATGATATCGACTTTTTGCTGACCAACAAAGACAAGATAGAAGCATGGGAAAAAGCGTCAAAATAGAAATCATGGATACAACACTCCGCGATGGTGAACAAACCAGCGGAGTATCTTTTGTGCCCCATGAAAAATTGATGATTGCCCGATTGCTATTGGAAGATTTAAAGGTAGACAGGGTAGAGGTTGCCTCGGCCCGTGTATCGGATGGCGAATTTGAAGCCGTTAAAATGATATGTGACTGGGCTGCCCGCCGGAATTTGCTTCACAAAGTGGAGGTGCTCGGATTTGTGGATGGCCGTACTTCTGTAGATTGGATACAACGTACAGGATGCAGGGTAATTAACTTATTGTGTAAAGGTTCGTTGAAACATTGTACACAGCAGTTGAAGAAAACACCTGAAGAACATATTGAAGATATTGTGAATGTGGTGCGTTATGCCGATGAACTGGATATTGCAGTTAATGTATATCTGGAAGATTGGAGTAACGGAATGAAGGATTCTTCTGACTATGTATTCCAGTTGATGGATGGATTGAAGGATACCAGTATCAAACGGTATATGTTACCGGATACATTGGGTATCTTGAATCCTTTGCAAGTGATTGAATTCATGCGGAAGATGAAAAAACGTTATCCTCATACTCATTTTGATTTCCATGCGCATAATGATTATGACTTGGCTGTGAGTAATGTACTTGCTGCTGTGCTGAGTGGGGTTAAAGGACTTCATACTACTATCAATGGATTAGGGGAACGTGCAGGAAATGCACCGCTTGCCAGTGTTCAAGCTATTCTGAAGGATCATTTTAATGCTTTGACCAATATCGACGAAAGCCGTCTGAATGATGTGAGCCGAGTGGTGGAATCCTATTCTGGTATTGTTATTCCTGCCAACAAGCCGATTGTGGGTGAGAATGTGTTTACGCAAGTGGCCGGCGTTCATGCCGACGGTGATAACAAGAATAATCTTTATTGCAATGATTTGTTGCCGGAACGATTCGGACGTAAACGTGAGTATGCGTTGGGCAAGACTAGTGGCAAAGCCAATATCCGTAAAAATCTGGAGGATTTGGGACTTGATTTAGATGAAGAATCCATGCGTAAGGTAACGGAACGTATTATCGAACTGGGTGACAAGAAGGAATTGGTTACTCAGGAAGATTTGCCTTATATTGTTTCCGATGTGCTGAAGCATGGAGTGGTAAGCGAAAGTGTAAAACTGAAAAGTTATATTGTGACACTGGCGCATGGATTGAAGCCGATGGCTACTGTAAAAATAGAGATTAACGGAAAAGAGTTTGAGGAGAATTCCAGCGGTGACGGTCAGTATGACGCTTTTGTGCGTGCATTGCGTAAAATTTATAAAGTGACATTAGGGCGTAAATTCCCTATGTTGACCAATTATGCGGTAAGTATTCCTCCTGGGGGCCGTACAGATGCATTTGTGCAAACAGTAATAACTTGGAGTTTTGAAGAAAAAGTATTCCGTACTCGTGGGCTGGATGCTGACCAGACGGAGGCTGCTATCAAGGCTACCATGAAAATGCTGAATATAATAGAAAATGAATATGAAAATAATAATGGTTAGTGATTAGTGGTTAGTGGTTAATGAACAGTGTCGTCAGATTTCATTAACCGCCAACTATTAATCACTGACCGCTAACCATTAATCACTAAAAAAATGGATTTTAAAATTGCAGTTTTAGCCGGTGACGGTATCGGACCGGAGATTTCAGTGCAAGGCGTTGATGTGATGAACGCTGTTTGTGAGAAGTTTGGCCATAAAGTAAGTTATGAATACGCGATCTGTGGTGCAGATGCGATAGATAAAGTAGGTGATCCGTTTCCCGAAGCTACTTTTCAGGCTTGTAAGAATGCCGATGCAGTGCTTTTCTCGGCTGTAGGCGACCCTAAATTTGATAATGATCCTACAGCAAAGGTTCGTCCGGAGCAAGGTTTGCTGGCTATGCGTAAAAAATTAGGTTTGTTTGCCAATATCCGTCCTGTGCAGACTTTCAAATGCTTGGTTCATAAGTCTCCGTTGCGCGCCGAATTGGTGGAAAATGCCGATTTTATCTGTATTCGTGAACTGACCGGAGGGATGTACTTCGGTGAAAAATATCAGGATAATGATAAGGCATATGATACCAATATGTATACCCGTCCGGAGATTGAGCGTATTTTAAAAGTGGCTTTTGAATATGCCATGAAGCGCCGTAAGCATCTTACTGTAGTTGATAAGGCAAATGTGCTGGCATCTTCACGTCTGTGGAGGCAGATTGCACAAGAGATGGCTCCTCAGTATCCGGAAGTGACTACAGACTATATGTTTGTGGATAATGCTGCCATGAAGATGCTTCAGGATCCTTGTTTCTTTGACGTGATGGTGACTGAGAATACATTTGGTGATATTCTGACAGATGAAGGCTCTGTTATCAGTGGCTCTATGGGATTACTTCCTTCTGCTTCTACGGGTGAAAGCACTCCGGTATTCGAACCTATTCACGGTTCATGGCCACAGGCTAAAGGATTGAATATTGCCAATCCATTGGCTCAAATCCTATCGGTGGCCATGCTGTTTGAGTATTTTGATCTTAAGGAGGAAGGCACCTTGATTCGTAAGGCTGTAGATGCTTCTTTGGATGAAAATGTGCGTACTCCGGAAATTCAGGTTGAAGGTGGGGCCAAGTATGGTACTAAGGAAGTGGGTTCCTGGATTGTGGATTATATCAAGAAAGCATAGAATTTTATAGGTTTTTTTACGGAGAATCAGAAGTGAATGCCATTTTACTTCTGATTCTTTATTTTTATTGGATAAGAAAAAGTATATTTGATGCTGCAAATAAAACAAAGATAATAATTGAAAGACATTCAGATGAAGAATTTAGTTTATGCTTTGGTAGGAGCTGGTTTTATGATTGCCTGCCAGCCTTCGGACCAACCGGAAATCAGCGGTATGCTGACTGGTATCGAGAGTGATACATTATTGGTACAATCTTTTCCTGTAAATGATCGTGATAGTCGTAGGACAGATACGATTGCCATGCAAAATGGAAGTTTTGCTTTTAATTTAGGTGATAGTGTATTGAAACAGGTTTATATTTATGGTAAACCGTCAGTGAAACCCAATGAGGATGGCAGTATACCTGCCATATCGATGAAAGCTGTAAATTTTTTGCTGTTGCCTGGCCAACCTATAAAAATTTCAGGTTCATTGGATGAATATAAATTGGAGGGAGGTTCCTTTTATGATGATTATAATGAAGTGTTGGAGGACTGTAAAGCATATAGTCATAAAATAGATTCATTGAATGTAGTCTGTATGGATATGGAGAAAAAAGGAATACCCGGAGATTCTATCCGTAAAGTTTATGCTTCAGCAAAAGAATGGTATGGAAATATTTTAAAAATAAAAAGTGACTATGTTAGGCAGAATCCGGATAAAGATGTATCAGTATATGTAATGTCACAGTTGACAAGGGACCAGTTGGGGGATGCTTTTAATGTTTTGACTGACCGGTAAAGGAAGGAATGATGGCTCCTTTATATCAGAGAATGAGAGAAGGATATGAGAAAGAACTGGCTCGCGATAAAGCAAAAGAAGCAATGAAACCAGGTAATCCTGCTCCGGAATTTACTTTGAAGGATTTGGATGGAAAGAATTTTGACTTATCTTCTCTGAGAGGTAAATATGTAGTGCTTGATTTCTGGGGAAGCTGGTGTGGATGGTGCATAAAAGGAATTCCCGAAATGAAAAAGGCATATGAAAAATACAAGGGAAAAATAGAATTTGTAGGGATTGACTGCAATGATACAGAGGATAAATGGAAAAAAGCAGTAGCTGAGCATCAATTGCCGTGGATTAATGTACGCAATATAGGTGAACCGGATGTGGCGGTGATGTATGGAGTAAGTGGTTATCCCACTAAATATGTGATTGATCCTGAAGGGAAAATTGCTAAACAGGTAGTTGGCGAGGATCCCGAATTTTATATGTATCTGGACGCATTGATGAATGATGAAAGGTTCCGGATAATTATGAATAACAGAGGTGTGCCATTATTTGAACACACCTCTGTTGTTTAATTTAGAATTTTTTTACGCGTATATGACAGTAAGGTTCTCCTCCCGTTTTATCGTAATAGTGCTGATGATAGTCTTCTGCTTCCCAAAATTTCTCGGCAGGGCGTAATTTGGTATTGACTCTATGACCTTTCGAGCGAAGCAGTTCGATGACCTCTTCAGCTTCGGATTTTTGTTTTTCATCCATGTAGAAAATCATACTCCGATATTGCGGTCCGAGGTCGGGACCTATTCCATCGGTTTGTGAAGGATCATGTATTTCAAAAAAAAGTTTGCACAAATCCACATAAGAAACCATGTCGGCGTCATAATCTACAAAAATAGCTTCTACATGGTGGGTCATGTGGGCTTTTACCTGAGTATATGTGGGGTTGGCTTCCGGACCACCTGTATAACCGACTGTAGTGTTTAGTACACCCGGAATACGTTCGAACTGATGTTGTACGCCCCAGAAGCATCCGGCGGCGAATATCGCTTTTTCTACTTTCATGTTCTTTATTCTTTTAAAATTGTATGCCAAATATACGGAATACCCTTTAAAACGAGAAACCTACCTTATGCTTTTTTTAATTAAACTAAAGGAATATCGTTAAAGATTCCTCTACCTTTGCAACCGGAATTAATTAATATAGAAAATCGGATGAAACAGATCGTATGTTATCTTATGTTGCTATGTGCATGTATGCAGTTGCAGGCGCAAACTTACGATGAGCTGATAACCTGTGCGTTGGATGCGGCAAAAAACGACAGTTTGACAAAATCAGAAATTTTGTTCAAACAGGCATTGAAGATGGATCCTGCCAATATGCGTAATGCTTTATTGTTTACTAATCTAGGAACGGTCCAGCGGAGATTGGGGAAAATAGATGATGCTATTGATTCGTACACGTTATCCTTGAATATTACTCCATATTCTGTTGTTACATTGCTCAATCGTGCTTCACTCTATTTGGAGAAATTTGTTTGACAGGGCTTATGTGGATTATTGCAATGTGATTGATATAGATAAGACAAATAAGGAAGCGTTACTTTTCCGGGCTTATATTTATATGCAACGTAGGGATTATAAGGGAGCGAGAATAGATTATAATACTTTATTACAGGAGGAACCGGGGAATAATACTGCACGTTTGGGCAGGGCACTTTTAAATCAGAAGGAGGTGAAGTATCGTGAATCTTTAGAAGATTTTAACAGATTGGTTTCCGATAATCCCAGAGATGTTTCTTATTTGAAAGCTCGCGCTACATTGGCTGTAGAAATGAATACGCCTGATTTGGCTTTATTGGATTTGGAGGAGGCCGCCAAACTGGCACCGGACGATGCGGAAATTTATGTGATGTGTGGTGAGATTTATTTAAGTCAGAAGAAAAAAAGAGAAGCGTATGTTGCTTTTGAAAAAGCAATAGAGTTGGGAGTTCCCCGACCGGAATTACAGGATAAGCTGAAAGCAAGTAAGTAAAAATACGAACAGGATTATTGTCAGACAATCATCATGCTTTTACAACAGGAACAGAATTTGGGATATTCAGTAAATGTCTCTAAAAAATAAGATGGCATATGAAGATGATAGGGCATGACCATTTCATATGCCATTCTTATTGTCATTTTTCCGTGCTTTCTCACATACTTCTATCCGACAGGACATGACGTTCCGGAAGAAGTCTGATGACCTCTTCTGATTCTGTGAGTAAAATCATATCATGCTGCTTTAGCTGTTTTGTTTCTGATTTTTTCTATCATCAGTATGGCATTTGCCGTATGTATTCCAAAGAAAATCCACAGTATTTCCGTCTTCCTGTTTCTGGCCTTTATCCTTGAGAGCGAGTAATGTTGCTTTTGAGTGCCGAAGCTTCCTTCAAGCCGTGTTGCCCTTTTTTTTTGAGAGTTCGCTTTCTAAGCACCTTCCTCAACCGAAAAGGCTCATCTTTGGCCGCCCTTCCCTTGCGCACAAAGGATGTGGATATCCCATATTTTGTACAGAACTTTCTGTTGGCATTATTGGCATATATGGAATCGGCAGCCACACATCTTACCCTTACATTCATAAGCTTCTGCTGCATACGGATACAGTCCTTCAAGCGTATACCCTCATTGAATGCCTTGAACGAGAGGTGTTCGATGAACGATATGCCGTCTATCTGTATATTATTGACCTTTGCACCGAACTCGACGGACTTGGTTTCCTTGCCTCTGACGATGGGACGTACATAATGACGGTCAATGCTGACGATGCGGTCACTGACTTTCCGCCCTTCAAACATTTCCTTTTCTTGTACAAGCACCTTTCTGATGATGGAAAGACGCTTGTGATAATCCTGGGTATATCGGAGTAAAGGACCGTACTCGCTATGGATCCCATCCCTTTGACTGAGGAGCTTTTCAAGAAGCTTGATCATACGGCGCTTAAGCATTCTTGTCCTTGAAGCTCTCCTCTTTCTTTTCTTGCAGTAGGACAGATAGGATTCCGCCACATTCCTGTATTTGTTGCGCGGACGCCTTATGCCCAATTCCCTGCAATGCCGGCATATATGCCTGTAGAGCCATTCGAGGCTTTCCCAAAGGAGTTTCATGTCCGTAGGAAAACGCATGTGGCTTTCATAGCATGTGGCATCGGTCATGCAGACGTGAAGGTTATCAAGATAAGGTTTCAGTGTGAAGCCAGGAGCTCCTGGAAAGAATCAATGTCAAGGCGGGATGCTATCTCATTACGGATGGCACTGACTATCTTGAAGTTGGTTATGGGAAGGGACGGGGGAATCATAATTCCACAGAAAATCTGGTAGTGTATGTTCCCGTTCAGATGTTCCACCAGTTGCCTGTCGGAGAATCCGGTGTATGCCTTCAGGACCATAAGGGCGATCTTTGCGGAAGGACTGAATCTGTTCCTGCGTCCCAGGGGCGCCGGTGCCCGACAGGCCGGCGGCTTTTTGCCATACATTCAAACGGAAAGACCGAATGAAGCTTGCCAAGCTCACTCTCATTAAAACTCTTGCGGTATTTTTTCCAGAATATCAAATTCTGTAAAACCCAAAGTAGGGTGAATTTCTGAAATATTCACTATCTTTGCCATATCTTATTAGTTTGGATATTTCCCCCGTTTTGGCCGTCAAATCTTATTTTCGGGGGAATACCTAAAGATACAAAAAAGCCAACTAATTCGCAATACTTTGTGTATGAATTAGTTGGCTGATTTTGTAATATTTAATGAATGTCCCGAATTTGTCTGTTCCTGTTGTTGGTATATGGGAAGAATAGTTTTTCATTTCTTCAGTACCTTCTTTATCAACTCTATAAACTCTTTTCCGTATTTTTCTTTCTTATATTCGCCAATACCATTGATGTTGCCGAATGCTTCTATTGTTGTAGGTTGTTGGGTGGCGATCAGGTGCAAAGTCTTGTCGGATAAAACAATATAGGCAGGTATAGCTTGCTGGTCCGCCAGCTTTTTACGCAGTATACGTAACTCCTCGAACAAGTCCTTGTTTTCATTACCAAAAGTAACCGGAGTGGGAAAGAGTACCTCTTCCTTGGCTTTCTTTTTGCGTTTTTCCTTAGCAGGTACGAATTCTTCCCGTTTAATGACTACCAGCATGGCGGATTCTTTGCCGAACAATACTTTTTGCCCGCTTTCAGTTATTTTGAGGTGATTGTTCTCATTATAGGCTATTTCGAAATATCCTAGATTCAGCATTTGCAGCAGATAATCTTGCCAGTCGCGTGCGGGAATATCTCTTCCTGCGGCATATGTTTTCAGTTTGTCATAACCTTTGTCAATCAGTTCTTGGTTTGCTGACCCTTTCAATATGTCTATTAACATGTGAGTACCTATTTGTTGGTTAGTTCGGGCTATTGCACTCAAAGCTTTTGTACAATGATTGTTCCGTCAAAGCGTTCGGGGGGATTACGGCACACATCACAGTTGCCACAATCATGGTCCATGGTTTCACCAAAATAGTTCAGCAGGATACGCCTCCGACAGATATCCGATTCAGCATATTGTTGCATCCGGTGTAATTTCTCTAAGTTAATTTCCTGCTGGCTACTTTCTGTAGCGAATTTGGAAAGCATAACCAAGTCTCCCAGTGAATAGAACAGCAAAGTATCACTTTCCATACCATCACGCCCGGCACGTCCTATTTCTTGATAGAAACTTTCTATGCTTTTAGGAAGGTTATAATGAATAACCCAGCGTACATTGGATTTATCAATTCCCATCCCGAAAGCAATAGTGGCGCACACCACCTGTACACGATCATTTATGAAATCATTTTGTGCCTTATCACGCATATCGCTGCTTAATCCTGCATGATAAACGGTTGCACGGATACCTTGTTTCATCAGCATTGCGGCCACATTTTCTGTTTTGCTGCGGCTCATGCAATAAATGATACCACATTCATTTTTGTGTTTTTCAATGAATTCAAGAATAGTCCGCATCTTATCCTTTTGTTGGTAGCCTCTTTTAACTTCCAAACTCAGATTGGGCCGATCAAAGGAAGATATGAATATTTTAGGATCTTTCAAGGCCAATTGTTGTACAATGTCTTTTCGGGTTATTTTGTCAGCTGTAGCAGTCAATGCTACAATCGGTACTTTGGGAAACTGATTACGTAATACCTTTAATTGGGTATATTCAGGCCGGAAATCATGTCCCCATTGTGAGATGCAATGAGCTTCATCAATGGCAAATAAGAAATTTGAATATCTTTCAGCAGGAAGTTTGTTTCTATAAGTAATCGTTCAGGTGAAATATAAAGCAATTTGATTTTTCCTTGAAGACATTCGCGACGTAGGTTTATATTTTCTGTTTCATTATTGCTGCTGTTCAGTGCCCGTGCTGCAATTCCGTTTGCTTGTAAACTTTCCACCTGGTCTTTCATTAAAGAAATAAGGGGTGAAACGACAATGGCCGTACCTTCCATCAGTAAAGCCGGTAATTGATAACAGATGGATTTTCCTCCTCCTGTAGGCATTAATACCAAAGTATCCTTTTGAGCTAATATATTTTGAATAATATCTTGCTGTAAAGGACGGAAACTATCGTATCCAAAGTAGTTTTTTAGAGTTTGGAACATATCTGTTTGTTATTTTAAAATGTAATCGGTTACAAAGGTAGTAAAATCTTTAGATTTGGTAGGAATCTCTGCCTAATAATAGTAAATAAGATATACTTTTATTCATAATTCATTTGTTTTGAAATTATTGCTTAAAAGAGAGGTTGGTTATTGTAGATTGGACAAATAAACTTTTTTGCCACTTAAAAAACAAAGTGTTGTGATTATTTAAGAAATAAATTAAGCAAAAAAGTTGCATATGAAAAAAACTTTTCCCACATTTGTCCAAAATTAGATATTTGCATTTATATAACTAACCAAACAACGAAAAATTAAAAGAAAAATTAACTGATGAGCGACGTGGAAAAAAAATCAGAAACCCAGGAAGCGGCTCCTAAGAAAAAACCGTATAACCTGAGAGAAAAGAAAGAGAAAAAGGCTGCTTACAGATCTCTGATTAGAGCAGAACTTGCCGATGAATTGTATGATAAGATTTTGAACATTGTAGTTGTTCAGAAAAAGTACAAAGACCCTAATTATTCAGCAAAAGACTTGGCGAAAGAATTAAAGACAAATACTCGTTATTTGTCAGCTGTAGTGAATTCCCGCTTCGGAATGAATTATTCTTGTTTGTTGAATGAATATCGTATTAAAGATGCTTTGCATCTTTTAGTTGATAAACGCTATATGGATAAGAATGTGGAAGAGATCAGTGCAATGGTAGGTTTTGCTAATCGCCAATCTTTTTATGCTGCGTTTTATAAGAATGTGGGTGAGACTCCTAATGGCTATCGTAAGAGAAATCAAGAAAAGAAATAAGAGCATAATTTGCTACATTATAAAGAAAAAGGAAAACAATTGTTTTCCTTTTTTTGTTTCGGCTCACGAATTATGTATCTATAAAAAACGTTAATTGTAGAAATGAAACAGGTTGGTTGCAATGAAGTAGATAAAAGCATGAATGAAATGGAGGGATTTGATTATACGGTTGAACAATTTGCCGACTTACAGTTACTTCGATATAAAGTGTATGGATTTGAAGAACTGAGTTTGAAACAAAAAAAGTTGATTTACTATTTGTCACAAGCTGCTTTGCAAGGCCGTGATATTTTGTTTGATCAGAATGGCAAATACAATTTGCTTATTCGTAAAATGTTGGAAACCGTATATACAGAGTATCAGGGAGATCGTACAGATGTGAATTTCGTCAATTTGGAAACTTATCTGAAACGCATATGGTTTTCTAACGGAATTCATCATCATTATGCTTCAAATAAGTTCGTACCAGGTTTCACTCCGGAATTTTTTAGGGATGCATTGAATAGTGTGGATGCATTGAAGTTACCTTTGGGTAAAGGGGAAACAGTGGAAGAACTTTGTGAAGAAGTCTTTCCGGTGATTTTTGATTCTGAAATGATGCCTAAACGTGTGAATCAGGCAGACGGGGAGGATTTGGTCCTGACTTCGGCTGCAAATTATTACGAAGGGGTAACCCAGAAAGAAGCGGAAGATTTTTATCATAATTTGAAGAATCCGGATGATATGATGCCGGTAATGTTTGGTATGAACAGCCGTTTAGTAAAGGAGGACGGAAAAGTACAAGAAAAGGTCTGGAGATCTGGAGGATTGTATGGGCAAGCCATTGATAAGATCATTTATTGGTTGGATAAGGCTCTTGGTGTGGCAGAAGATGCACAACAAAAAATAGTTATCGAAAAATTAATTCGATTTTATAAGAATGGGGACTTGAAAGATTTTGATGAATATTCTATTGCGTGGGTGAAGGATTTGGATTCACGCGTGGATTTTGTTAACGGCTTTATTGAAAGTTATGGAGATCCGTTAGGACTGAAAGCTAGTTGGGAGTCCATTGTGAATTTTAAAGATCTGGAAGCAACCAAGCGCACGGAAATCATCAGCGCTAATGCTCAATGGTTTGAAGATCACTCACCTGTAGATCATCGGTTTAAAAAGGAAGTGAAAGGTGTGTCGGCCAAGGTGATTACAGCCGCTATGCTGGGGGGGGGGATTTGTATCCTGCTACAGCGATTGGGATTAATCTCCCTAATTCCAACTGGATTCGTAGTGTGCATGGTTCTAAGTCTGTAACCATCGGAAATCTGACTGATGCCTATAATAAAGCGGCTCATGGTAATGGATTTACAGATGAATTTGTTTGCGGTGCCGAAGAGAAAGAATGGATAAAGAAATATGCAGATCTTACAGGGGATTTACATACTGATTTGCATGAATGTTTGGGGCACGGTTCTGGTCAGTTGTTACCGGGAGTAGATCAGGATGCTTTGAAAGCGTATGGATCTACGATAGAAGAGGCACGTGCCGATTTATTCGGTTTGTACTATCTGCCGGATGACAAAATGGTAGAGTTGGGGCTTACACCGGATGGAGATGCCTTTAAAGCAGAATATTATACTTATATGATGAATGGTCTGATGACCCAGTTAGTCCGCATCGAGTTAGGTAATATGGTAGAGGAAGCACACATGCGTAACCGCCAGCTCATTGCGCGGTGGACATTTGAGAAAGGTGCTGCAGATAAGGTGGTTGAACTGGTTAAGAAGGATGGGAAAACGTATGTGAAGATAAACGATTATCAAAAATTGCGCACTCTGTTCGGACAGTTGCTGGCTGAGATACAACGCATTAAAAGTGAAGGAGATTTTGAGGCTGCCCGTAAATTGGTCGAAAAGTATGCGGTGAAAATAGATCCGGTTTTGCACGCCGAGATATTGGCACGTTATGAAAAACTTCATCTGGCTCCTTACAAAGGTTTTGTAAATCCTGTATATGAGGCCGTGACAGATAAGGATGGAAATATTATAGATGTAAAAGTATCTTATAATGAAGGTTACGCGGAGCAAATGTTACGTTATAGCAAAGAATTTGCGAATCTTCCTTATAGAAATGAATAAGAATAAATATGGATGTACACGAAACAATAAAGGACATAAAGGGGCAATTCCGTTTGTTTATGAATGGGGTGGTTTCCCAAAGTATGCGTGAGAAGGGATTAGACTATAAACTGAATTTTGGCATCGAACTTCTGCGTTTGAAAGAAATAGCTGCTCGTTATGAAAAAAATCATGAAGTGGCGCAAGCTTTATGGAAAGAAAATATCCGTGAATGTAAAATTCTGGCGGGAATGTTACAGCCGGTAGAAACATTTTATCCGGAAATAGCTGATATATGGGTAGAAGATATGCGCTATCCTGAAATAGCGGAACTGACTTGCATGAGTTTGTTCCAATATTTACCTTATGCTTCGGAGAAGGCTTTTGAATGGATGGCCGATGAGCGTGAATATTTTCAGTTATGTGGCTTTATGCTGATGGCAAGGCTGTTGATGAAGGGAAATCAGCTGACTGAGCGTTCGGAAGCTGAATTTTTGGATCAGGCAATGGTCACTTTACAAAGCGAGGGAGTGCTGCCCCGCAAAGCAGCTGCTACTGCTTTGAAGAAGTTTGCTGTTCAAAGCAAGGAAAATGGCAAAAAGGTGAATCGGTTGTTGGCTCCATTAACCAAATCAGATAAGGTAGAAATAGCTTCTTTGGCTGGAGAAATAAAATTAGAAACAGAATATTGGCATTAAACTTTCATGTTATCATAAAAAGGCTTAACTTTGACGGCGGAACTGAAATCTGTGATGGAAGAGAATGTGAAAGATAAGGTAAAGCAGATCTTGACAGAATATCTGCAGGTTAACGGGCATCGGAAGACACCTGAACGATATGCTATACTCGATACTATCTATTCCATTAAAGGTCATTTTGACATTGATACGCTTTATAATTATATGGCAAATGAAGGGAAATTCCGGGTAAGCCGGGCTACTCTTTATAATACCATCATTCTTTTTATCGATGCAAAATTGGTTATTAAACATCAGTTCGGCAATTCTTCCCAGTACGAGCGTGCGTACAACAATGAAACCCATCATCACATGATATGTACGGAATGTGGCAAAGTGACCGAATTTCAGGATGAGAATCTGAAACAAGCCATTGCCAATACGAAACTGAAGAAATTTCATGCCTCGCACTATTCCTTATATATCTATGGTGTATGCAGCAAGTGTACTTGGGCCAAGCGTAGGAAGAAAAAAGATAAGTAACATAAAACGAAGAAACATGAAAGTAGATGTCTTGTTAGGTTTGCAATGGGGTGATGAAGGCAAAGGAAAGGTTGTCGATGTTCTGACTCCCCGTTATGATGTGGTAGCTCGTTTCCAGGGAGGTCCGAATGCAGGTCATACACTGGAATTCGAAGGCCAGAAATATGTGCTCCGTTCCATCCTTCCGGAATATTTCAAGGAAATAAAGTAAACATTATTGGTAATGGTGTGGTACTGGATTCGGCTTTGTTCAAGGCTGAGGCTGAAGCTTTGGAGGCTAGCGGACACCCCCTGAAAGAACGTTTGCACATTTCAAAGAAAGCTCATTTGATTTTGCCTACTCACCGCATTCTGGATGCTGCTTATGAAGCTGCTAAAGGAGATGCCAAAGTGGGAACTACCGGAAAAGGTATAGGTCCTACTTATACTGATAAAGTGAGTCGTAACGGTGTACGTGTAGGTGATATCCTTCATAATTTTGAAGAAGTGTATGGAAAGGCAAAGGCACGCCACGAACAGATCTTGAAAAGTTTGAATTATGAATATGATATAACCGAACTGGAAAAACAATGGTTGGAGGGTATCGAATACCTGAAACAGTTCCATTTGGTGGACAGTGAACACGAAATCAATAATCTTCTGAAGTCGGGTAAGAGTGTGCTTTGTGAAGGTGCGCAGGGAACGATGCTTGATGTTGATTTCGGTTCTTATCCTTTTGTCACTTCTTCAAATACTATTTGTGCCGGTGCTTGTACCGGTTTAGGTATCGGTCCTAATAAAATTGGTAATGTATACGGTATCATGAAAGCGTATTGTACCCGTGTGGGGGCAGGTCCTTTCCCTACCGAACTGTTTGATGAAACTGGTAAGAAAATCCGCGATTTAGGTCATGAATATGGTGCGGTGACAGGTCGTGAACGTCGTTGTGGCTGGATTGATCTTGTAGCTTTGAAGTATTCTATCATGGTAAACGGGGTGACTCAGTTAATTATGATGAAGAGCGATGTGTTGGATGATTTCGAAACCATCAAAGCATGTGTGGCTTATAAAGTAAATGGTGAGGAAATTGATTACTTCCCTTATGATATTAGCGAGGGGCTGGAACCTGTATATGCGGAGCTGCCCGGATGGAAGACTGATATGACCAAGATGACCAGTGAGGATGAATTCCCGGAAGAATTCAATGCGTATGTCACTTTCTTGGAAGAACAGCTGGAAACCCCGATCAAGATTGTTTCGGTAGGTCCTGATCGTGATCAGACTATTGAACGCTATACGGAAGAATAATAGAGAAGAATCTTATAAGATAAAAAAGAGATACTGTTTTCCTTTGGAGTCAGTTTCTCTTTTTTGACACTGTCCAAAATTTTGTGTAAATGGAAACAGGATTCAGCTGTAAGTTTGTTCTTATATCTGGATTCTGTTTTCAAAAATAAGCATAAATTGATTCATAATCAAGCCCCAGTTATGAATCGGCTGTGTCCATTTCTTCTCAATCTCCATAAGTGAAAGATAAACGGTCTTTTTGACTGCATCATCCGAAGGGAATGAAAGCTTTGATTTCGTGTACTTTCTGATTTTTCCGTTCAGGTTTTCAATGAGATTGGTTGTGTAGATTATTTTTCTGATTTCCAGCGGGAACTGGAAGAAAACAGTCAAATCATCCCAGTTGTTTCTCCATGAAAGTATAGCATAAGGATACTTTCCTCCCCATTTCTTTTCCAGATTGTCAAGTTCTGTGGCTGCAACCTCTTTGTTGGGTGCATTATAGATATTCTTCATATCTGCCGTAAACTCTTTCTTATCTTTATAAACCACATATTTACAGGAGTTTCTGATCTGATGTACCACACAGATTTGAGTGGATGACTGAGGGAATATACTGCGGATAGTATCCGTAAATCCATTCAGATTGTCAGTACAGGTAATCAGGATATCCTGCACCCCACGGGCTTTTAAATCAGTCAGGACACCCATCCAGAAAGAAGAGCTTTCCGATTTGCCAACCCACATGCCAAGGACTTCCTTCAGACCGTTCTGTTTCAGTCCGACGCAAAGGTAAACGGTCTTGTTTATGATCTTACCGTTATCCCGTACCTTGAAGACAATACCATCCATCCAGACTATCAGGTAAACAGGATCAAGGGGACGGTTCTGCCACTCCTGGGCAGCCTGATTGACCTTGTTGGTAATGATGGAAATGGCAGATGTAGAGAGCTCTATTTCATAAATCTCACGCATCTCTTCCTCTATGTCAGAAACGCTCATTCCTTTGGCATATAGGGAGATAACGAGCTTTTCTATAGAAAGTCCACGGCTTTCATGTTTAGGCACTGCTATCGGCTCAAACTGGCCGTTACGGTCACGTGGAATAGAAATGACAGACTCTCCATGTTCGGTTTGGATTTTCTTCGGATAACTGCCATTTCGGGAGTTGCCAGTGTTATTTCCTATCACAGAATTCTTTTCATATCCCAAATGGGCATCCATTTCACCTTCAAGCATCTTTTCCAATACTTGGGCATGCAACTGCTTCAGAAACTTGCTCACATCGGCTTCTGTCTTGAACTGACTGATAAACTTGCTTAAAACCTCATCAGGCACTACTTGATTCTTTTCTTTCATAAGCTTCTTCATTTTGCAAATGTATAAAATAAAAAATACGAGACTCATTTCTGAATCCCGTATTTCCATTTACACAAAATATTTTATAGTGCCCTTTTTTTGTATACATCTATCTGTTTCTATGTATATTTGATAAAATTGTAACATCTATAATGATACCCATGTAAGATAATATATCTTTCGTCTTTATCGTATATCTTTCCGGTTACTATTTTAAGATGTGTGTGGAGCATCAATTGTGCATTATTGCGTATTATTGTGCCAAATCGCGTCATTCCGTCTGGGTTTCTTTCTATATTTGTCATCAATAAAAATATCGATATGGCATTACAAACAACCGGATTGGAATTTTTCTACTTGAGTGTGGATTTCTCCGAGAATGATAAAATATTGTTGGTGGAGCAAGAGTTGGGCTACATTGCTTGTATTGCATTTATTGGCACGTATTTACCACAAAGGATGTCTTTGCTGTTGGAGAGAGGATAGGTGTCTGCTTTTTACTCGCAGATTGTCCGAAGGATGTACGGCCGATTATGTACAGCAAGTAGTGGATGCACTGTTGGAACGTGGATTTTTTAGTAAAGCCCAATACGAAAAAATGGAATTCTTACTTCGGAAAGTATACAGGACCATTACTTTGAGGCGGTACAACAACGGAAGTGTGTAGAGGTGAGTACTGATTACTTGTTGATAGAGATTTCAAAATACAAGAATTTGTATGTGGATGGTAGTAACGTAGGCATTTCAACGGAAAATGTGGACATGAAAACATGAAGTTACAAAGTAAAGCAGAGCAAAAAAAGAAAAGGACTCCTCTTCATTTTGTTCTCCAGAAAAGAAGAGGATTTTTGCGGAGAAAGAGACTTTTTCTTCTATTCCTGTAGATGGAAAATGCAGAAATGCTTCCGGATCAGTTGAAGCTTTGCAGCAGTGAGGGATAGGAGATAAGATAGTAGGGTACTGTGATTATGGTGTGATAGGGCATCCAATATGGCAAATATTAGCTGATATGCGTATGTCAGTTGGAAGGCTATACCAACTGTTAGCCTTTATTGGGGCGCGCCTGCGAGTTTGACCGATTAGAATTTAGTAGATTGATAAATACTGTAATTGTGTAATAAAGAAAACGATTGATCGTTTTATGGTTCATATAAGTAGAAAATAAATAGAATATTAAATAGATAATAGCCTGATTTTTAGAGTGCTGATTATGCTAATGGTAGAGTATAAGTAGAAAGTGACTAAAAAAATATTCATAATATATTGTGTATCAAGTAAAAGGGGGAAATAATATAAGTATGGTGGACTTAATGAATAGAGGAGAACGGTAAGCATAAGTTCTTTTGGAACTCATTTTATTAATAATATTGCAAAGATATAAAATTTTATCAAAAATAAAAGAATAAGTCTATTATTTTTTGTCTATGATATTTTTTTATTCATAAGTATTGTTTAGTTGTGATATTTGTTAGATGTAAGGTAGGTAATTATTTTATTTTTAGTATAAAATGATGTGAAATACATGAAAATTGTCAAGATAATCATTTTCTTCTTCAGATATCTTGTTCCAAATAAAGTATCTGGTTTTTTATTTCTTTAACTATTTATCCTTTGTGTGAAATTACTCTTTTAACAGTTGAATATCGTTTGGAACGACTAATATTTAGGCGTTTTTTATAAGAAATGAATTCTTGTACTTTCCTCTTTTATAGAACTAAGTTCCAAAAGAACTTGGATAATGTTTAATTAAAAGAGAGTGAGTATGAAAGAAAAAGTGTTAATGTTACTAGCTTGTCTGTGGTTGGGTATCGGCTTCTCTATGGCTCAAGCGCCTAAAACAGTTGCAGGAGTTGTAACTTCTGCGGATGATGGTGAGCCGATAATAGGTGCGTCTGTTTTAGTGGAAGGGACTACTATGGGAGCAATTACGGATGTGGATGGCAAGTTTGCTATCAATAATATTCCTACAGATGCCAAAGCGCTGATTGTTTCTTATCTGGGTATGATTACTCAGCGAGTTGGAATTCAGCGTGGTACTATTACTGTAACAATGAAGTCGGACACAAAAGTGTTGGATGAAGTGGTTGTAACTGCTCAAGGATTGAACCGTAAACAAAAAGCGTTGGGTTATTCTACACAAAAGGTGGCAGGTGAGGATCTAACTATTTCACGACAGACCGATTTGGGTAATGCTATGGCCGGTAAAGTGTCGGGAGCACGTTTTATAGGTGGTGCCAGTTCTGGTTTTGATGCAGGTACTATTATTTTGCGTGGTGCAGGTTCCATTCCTTCTTCGTCCCAGTCGGATAATCCGGCCAATGAACCTATTTATGTGGTAGATGGTGCTATCACTAACAAAAACTCTATCAATATGGATGATGTGGAAAGCATAAACGTATTGAAAGGTCCCGCGGCTACTGCCCTTTATGGTTCGCGTGGTGGTGCAGGTGCTATCATCATAACTACTAAGGCGGGACAAAGTGAGAAAGGGTTGCTTGAAGTAAGTCATACATTGCAGGCCGAAACTTACTATAATCATTTCAATATGCAGAAGCTGTATGGTGGTGGAGGATATGGAGGTACGGAAAAAAGGTAACAGGGCTCAGGATATTTATGATTTGTATAGTGGTGATATTCCCGGTTTGCAAGGTGCTTATGTGTACGATTATAATGAGGACACTTCTTGGGGAGCTGCATACGATCCGGCTGTGAAATATGTCACTCCGTTGTCATTAGACGAAACCAGTGGTCATTATGGAAAACCAGCCACTTGGCAACATGGATTGGATTTGAGAGATCTTTATCGGACTGGTGTAACCAATACAACCAACGTTTCGTTTTCAAAGAGTGTGAAAGATTTTAATACCCGTGTTTCTTTCACCAATAGCTATCGTACTGGTGTGCAGCCCAATTCGGATGCTATTCGCCGTTTCTTAGGGTTCAAGACAAATTTCAAACCCACACCGTGGATGAATGTGTCATTGGATTATAAATATACTTATCGTCAGGATCATAATGCTGCCGAAAGTGGATATAACGGTTCACGTACCGTTTTGCAGGAATATACCCAATGGGGACAGACCAATGTCAATTTAAAAGATTATAAGGACTATAAACGTCCGGACGGATCATGGAGGACATGGAATATCAACAGTGTGAATAATCAAAGTGCTGCATTCCATGATAATCCGTATGCTTTATTTCATGAATATAATCATCGCACCATTTATCAATGGAATGTATTCAGTGGCGATGTGTCTGTGGACCTTCCTTATAACTTGAAGGCAGGGGTACGCGTAAATGGTAACATACGTGGTTACAAATTGGAACGAGAACGCCCTTCAGGATCTATTAATTTCCGGTCAAATTATCGTCAGGATCAAAGCAGTTTGATTGATTTGACCGTACAAGGACGTTTAACTTGGGGACAATCATTTTTTAAAGATAAACTAACGGTAGACGCAGCTCTTGCAGAAGCACGTGACTATACGTACGATAATTTATATGCATACACCAATACGAATTATGATTTGTCTTTGGACGATTACTATAATTTGGCTGCTTCATCGGGTACTATTGCTTTAGCCTATAATAAGAAAACACATTACAAAGAACGTAGTGTTTATGCCACAGCTACCATGGGCTGGGATGATACTTATTTTCTTGACGCTTCTGTTCGTAACGATATGTCTTCCACATTGAGTCCTAATCATAACAGCTATTGGTATGGTGGCCTTTCCGCTTCTGTCCTTGCTCACAAATGGGTGAATGCAGAATGGCTGAACTTTTGGAAACTGCGTGCTAGTGCGGCTCAAGTAGGTACTACGCTCAATGCTTACAATATTTATCCTACTTATTCGCTGGATACCAGTTATGGTTCACATGTTACAATGTATGAACCTTCTTCTCAGAAAAATTATAATATCGAGCCGTCTATTTCCACTTCGTATGAAATAGGTACGGAATTCCGTTTGTTCAATAATCGTTTATGGGGTGATTTCAACTATTATACCCGGGATGACAAAGATCAGATAATCTCCGTAACCTCTGCTCCGCAATCGGGGTATTCCACTCGTAAGATGAATGCTGGTTTAATTCGTAATCGGGGTGTTGAATTGAGTTTGGGCGGGATGCCTGTTTCCACTAAGAACTGGAAATGGGAAATGAATTTCAATATAGCGAAGAATAGTAATAAACTGGTGGAACTAGCTGATGGAGTGGATTCTTATTCTATTTATTGGACTTCATTCACAACTCGTTTGTATAATTATGCTATGGTTGGTAAATCACTTGGTGTGATAACCGGTAATACATGGGAACGTGATGACAATGGCAATATAATCTTCCATGAATTGAGTGCTTCGCAGAAGGCGTTGTATGGTGGTGAATATGTACCTACTTACAATCAGAATACACTAGATGAACTGGGTAACTTCCATCCGGATTTACTGGTGGTTTTAATACTAGTATCAGTTTTAAGAATTTCCGTCTGTCGGCTAATATTGATTTCTCTGTAGGCGGACAGATTGTATCCTATACTAATATGTGGGGTAGCAGTAGCGGTATTCTTGATAAAACAGCTGAACTTAATGACCGTGGCGTCAATGTTCGTGAACCGGTAAGCAAAGGTGGTGGTATCCACATGACTGGTGTGGATCAGAATGGCAATAAGGTAGATACCTATGTCAATGCTAAACTATATTATACCACAGCTTCCCGTGTATGGGAAGAATGGGTGTATGACCGTACTTACGTGAAACTTCGTGAAGTGTCATTGTCGTATGTTTTCCCGTCACAAACTTTGAAGAAACTAAATATCGGCCTGAGTCGTGCCAGTGTGGCAATTAATGCTTCCAATCCATGGTTGATCTACTCAGCTTGTCCTAATGTGGATGTGTCTGAAATTGGTATGGGATATTTTGAAGGTGGTAATGCCGCTGCAACCCGTTCGATAGGTTTTACCGTTAATCTTGCTTTTTAAACCATAAAACGAAGAATCATTATGAAATATATTAAATTATTACTTTTATCTCTGAGTTTTGCAGCAACATTCACAGCGTGTGATATGACTGACTTTGGCGATATTAACAAAGATCCCAATGAACCGTCGGAGGCTAATACTGGTATGTTGTTTACATACGCTTGTACTTATGTGAAATACTTCTCTATGAACTCAAATTATTATTACCCGTGGACGCAAATGTATCCGGGGTATATGTCCGAGAAAAATAATAATCAGTATGGTGCGTTTGGCGGACCTACTATGAGTACAAGTTCTTATTATCTTTATCCGTTGAAGAACTGCCAGAAGATTATTGACTTTAATAGTGATGAGGCTGAAAAAGGTAAACCTGCCATTGTACAGTTTGGTGATAATGCTAATCAGATTGCGGTTGCACGTACATTGATGGGATTCATCTATATGCACCTTACAGATGCTCTAGGGCCACTTTCCTTACACAGAAGCATTTCAGGCAGGTGAGGAAAATTTTACTCCGGTATTTGATTCACAGGAAACGATTTATGCTAAGTTAGATGCCGATTTGAGGGAAGCGTATAATCAGTTTAATGAAAGTGGCTCGTTGAGCACAGCCGACATCCTGTTCGATGGTGACATTCGTGCATGGAAGAAACTGAATGCTTCTACCCGTATGATGCTTGCTATAAAACTGGCAGATGTGGATCCTGCCGAAGGACGCTCGCGTTTTGCTCAAGCTTACGCTGATGGCGGTATTGAAGAAAATGCCTATAATTTGAATTATACTTTTGAGGCCAATACTGTGGGATATTTATATTATAATGGCGTAAACCATAATTATAATTTTGTTCCTAATAAGTATTATGTAGATCAGTTGAAGGAATTGAAGGACAACCGTTTGTTCTCTACTTGTTCGCTGATTCCTTTTGGCAAGACACAGGCAGAGGCGGGCGTGACGGATGAAGACCTGAAGAATTTTGATAAATACCAAGGTATGCCTTTGGGTATTGAGTCTGCAGATGTGAACACGTGGAATAAAGTCTGCTGTTTTTATAATCCTTCGCTTACACAGGTAACCTCTACTTTCCCTATTATTACTGCTTCTCGTATGCTACTTATCGAGGCTGAAGCTGCTCAACGTGGCTGGATTCAGGCTGATCCTGCCCAACTTTATGCAGCCGGTGTGAAGGCATCATTTGAACAATGGGGAGCCGAAGGTGTTGATGAATATTTGGCACAGGAAGCAGTTGCTTATACGGGTACTGATGCTGATAAAATTAATAAAATTGCTCTTCAGCGCTGGATTAGTGGCTTCATGGCTGATGGTTTTGAGGCATGGTCTGACTGGCGTCGTTTTGATATTCCGAAACTAGAAGTCGGTCCGGTTTGTACAACGATTGATCACATCCCTTATCGCCATCAATTTGATAGCGAAATTTATCAAGGTAATCTTGAAAATTATGAAGCTGCCGTGAAAGCAGATTTGAATGGTGATGATAGCCGTGAGCAACGAGTATGGTGGAATAGAAGATAAGATTTGAAGTATATAATTCTCTTTAAAGTTTCGTTTAAATATAGGGGACATTCTCAGTGATGAGAGTGTCTTCTTTTTATTGAAATAAATCAAAAAAAATATATAGGATAAACGTTAGTTAAGACTAGGTAATTCATAAATTGCCTCGATGGATAGATATACGTATTATGCTTTTTCTTATTGACTTTTGTTGTGTTCGGTTGGGTGGCATTTGAAGAATGCTATTGTTGGGATATTGAATTTTTATGAAGAAATTCTCCTGTTTTTAAAAGCATAAAAAAAAAAGGCTATCTATCCCAGACAGCCAATCTTTTGTTAACCTTAAATCTAATACTATGAAAAACACACTACAAAGATACGGACTTTGTTTATAATAGCAAGTTTTTAGTCTGTATTTCACCGTTTTATAACATGCTTTATAAATATATCGCACCTTGTTAACAAATTAATTTAAAAATGTAAAGTTTTGTTTATTATGACCTTTCGGACTTTTTGTCTTATGAATGATAGAAGAGGGCAAATGAAAATAAAAGTATGTGATAGCTGTTTTTCTATTTCTTATTTTATATCTTTGATGTCACTTTACTGATTGAAAAATAACAGTTACTTATGAAAAACAGACAGTTTATTGTATTTGCTCTTTTATTAGCATGTCCGTTGCTGTTACACGGACAGGAAACGTTTCTTTGTGGAAAAGAATCATGTAATAAAGGTTATATCCGGCATCCATGGTATGGAAAAAAGGTTGGTTATATAGGAGACTCGATAACTGATCCCAATTGTTATGGAGATAACATAAAAAAGTATTGGGATTTTTTGAAAGAATGGTTGGATATCACTCCTTATGTGTATGGAGTGAGTGGACGTCAATGGAATGATGTACCCCGTCAGGCAGAACAATTGAAAAAGGAGCATGGAGAAGAGGTTGATGCCATTGTGGTTTTGATGGGGACAAATGATTTTAATAGCAGTGTACCTGTCGGGACTTGGTTTGCAGAGAAAGAAGAGCAGGTGATGGCTGCCCGTGGTGAAACTAAAAAACTGGAAACGCGTAAAAGGCGTGTTCCTATAATGACGAATGATACGTATAAAGGCCGTATTAATATTGGTTTGAGTCATTTGAAAAAATTGTTTCCCGATAAACAAATTGTTTTGTTGACCCCATTGCATCGTTCTTTAGCGGAATTCGGCGAAAAGAACGTACAACCGGATGAAAGCTATCAGAATAAATACGGAGAATATGTGGACGCTTATGTACAGGCCATTAAGGAAGCAGGTAATTTGTGGGGAGTTCCTGTAATAGATTTTAATTCGGTTACAGGTATGAATCCGATGATTGAAGAACAACTTATTTATTTCTATGATTCGGGGTATGATCGTTTGCATCCTAATACCAATGGTCAAGAACGTATGGCACATACATTGATGTATCAATTACTTTCTTTGCCTGCATCATTCTGACAGTTGGACATTCATATTTTGCCTTTTTGGAAGAGTTTGTCTATTTAGGAGAACCTTCGATGTTTCGATATGAACTTGAAGAATTGAAAAAAAAATGTTCAAGTGGCAAATTGATGTTGTTTGAACATCTTTTTATTAGTTCTTATTTACTGAAAGAGTAATTGAACTATTGATTTTGAGCAAATTTCTATATTCTTGTATCATTTTTTATGGTTTCTTTTCTTGTTTACTTTTGCCTAAATCTTTTAACTTATAAAATGTATATGAAAAACATGAAATTAAAAGTATTACTTGTTTTATGTGCTTTACTCCTGTTATCGGCTTTTATTGCTGAGAGAAAAGCCCCCATTACTATTTTTATGATTGGTGATTCTACCATGGCGAATAAAAGTCTGAAGAATGGTAATATAGAGCGTGGTTGGGGACAAATGCTTCCCGGATATTTTACGGAAGAGGTTGTGGTGGATAATCACGCTATGAATGGATGAAGTTCACTCAGTTTTATCAATGGAGGACGTTGGGATGTAGTGCTTTCTAAAATTCATAAAGGTGATTATGTATTTATTCAATTCGGGCATAATGATGAGAAATCTAGAGTCACATTACATACAGAATCCGGAAGTACCTTTGATGATAATTTAAGACGTTTTGTGAATGGAACATGTGCTAAGGGAGGAAATCCTGTACTGTTCAATTCTATAGTTCGTCGTAATTTCCCCCCCCCCCTAAAGGTGTGACGGAGATAAAGGGTAGTTATGAAAAAGAAGGTCCGGTATTGGTTGATACCCATGGGGAATATCTGGAATCTCCCCGTCGGGTAGCCGGAGAAATGAATGTATCTTTTATTGATTTGAATAAATTGATCCATGACTTGGTTACCGGTATGGGAGTCGAGAATTCAAGAAAATTGTTTATGTGGATTCCAGCAGGACAATATGAATTTTGTCCGGAAGGGAAAATTGACAATACTCACTTGAATATATATGGTGGACGTATAGTTGCCGGGTTGGTTGTGGACGCTTTGATGGAAGAAGTGCCGGCTTTGGCAATATGTGCGACGTTATGATTATGTGGTGGCGAAAGATGGGAGTGGAGATTTCTTTACAGTTCAGGAAGCAGTGAATGCGGCAGTTGGTGGGAGCAAGAAAACAATATCTATACTTGTCCGTCCGGGAGTATATGAAGAGCATGTTTCTATGCCGGAATCATCGCCTCGAATAGAATTGGTGAAACAGACAGGGGCTGAGATCAGGGATAACGGGTTCACACAAGATGTTTATGTGGCACCTTATAAGGGTGACAGAGTGTGTGCTATTAGTTATACATTTGATAGGAACAGGGGTAGGTACATGTACTGAACAATATCACATCGGGGGAGATAAGTTGAAATCGACTCCTGCGTCTTTAGATAAATGGGTGGAAAGCTTGGTAAGCTCCGGTAGATGGGGAGTTGGCAATGATACATGGAATATCGCAGGGATATAATGCTTTTCAAAATCCTGAAATATTGTGGGAATAGGTAAAGGCTATGGAAAATGAAATATGGGTGGGTACATTTAGAGAGGTAGTTGCTTATAACAAAAGAACGAGAAAAAAATCGCTTGAATGTGCTAGAAAACGGCTATAACATAACTCCTCATTTGGATATGAATGCACAATTATTTACAGAACCACTGACTATGGTATTGAAATCTGTGGGAAACAGAGTTTCGGAGATTAGGCAAGATGGGAAAAAGCGTTTTCTAAAGAAGGATACTGATAAGGTTCTTTTCGATTTTAATCTTTATGGAGTGATGATTCAGATTCGTTTTATCTGAGGTGTTGGATATAGTTTTAAAACTAGAATAGGGAAATCCGTTAGTCTTTATTGTGACCATTTAAGGTGTGATAATAAGATTAACGGATTTGTTTTTGCTCTTTTATAAAGTTACTCAGAATTAATTTCTAAATTTGTTCCCGTTAACTTTATTCCTTTTTCAAAAGAAATAAAATGGAAAACACAGAGAAACTGATTGTAGAACAACTGAAAAATGGCAACGAAGATGCTTATAAATACATCTATGATTATCATTATGTTCTTTTATGTCATGTAGCAAATCAATATTTGAACGATAATTTTTTATCGGAAACTATAGTTGGAGATGTAATATTTCACCTTTGGGAAATCAGAGAAACTTTAAACATTACTATTTCTATTAGAAGTTATCTGATAAAGGCTGTTCGTAATCGTTGTATAGACTATCTGAAATCTAGATCTGAAAAAAAGGAAATTTCATTTTCAGTTTTAGTACCGGAAGAGATGTCTGAAGAAAAGTATTTGCAGTCGGATAATTATCCTTTGGGAATATTATTAGAACGTGAATTGGAGCATGAAATCCGTATGGCAATAGATAAACTACCGGTTGAATGTAGATGTGTTTTTGAAAAAAGTAGATTTGAGGAGAAAAAATATGAAGAAATTTCTCAGGAATTAGGTATTTCTATAAATACGGTTAAGTATCATATAAAGAATGCATTATCTTTCCTTCAGACTGAATTGAGCAAATATTTAATTGCTTTGATTTTATTTTTTTCGTGTTAAAACAGAAAAAAGTTCTTTTAGGACTACCCTGTATTTAAAATAAATCGTCTTCACTTTAGAAACAACAAAGATGAAAGCAGAAAAAGAACATATTGATGAATTAATAGTATCCTATTTAAGTAATGAGTTGGATGGAAATGCTGTGCATGAACTGAAGGAGTGGATAGCTGCGTCTGTGGAAAATGAAAAGTATTTTATGCAGCGGCAAGAAATTTGGTTTTCTGCCATAAGTGTGAAAGAGGATGTTAAATATGATAAGAGCAAAGCATTTGAACAATTTAAAAATAGAATTGCTAATCAGAGGTTGAATGATAAAAGAGAACGTGAAAATTTCTGTTTGTCTAAATTTTGGCGTTATGCAGCTGTTATTGTTGTATTGTTCTCAGTTTCTTATTTTTCTTATTGGAGGGGTGGAATAAGTATAAAGAGGTATTTTCGGATATCATTGTGGAGGCTCCTCTTGGTTCCAGAACAAAATTGACCTTGCCGGATGGGACATTAGTGTGGTTGAATGCCGGATCGCGTATAACATATTCACAAGGATTCGGAGTAGGGAATAGAAAAATAGAATTGATAGGAGAAGGGTATTTTGAAGTTAAACGAAATGAAGAAGTTCCATTTCTTGTGAAAACGAATAGTTTGCTGGTAAAGGTATTGGGGACGAAATTTAATTTTCGGGATTATCCGGATGATGCAGAAGCCATTGTTTCTTTGTCCGAAGGAAAAGTGGCATTGAATAATTTATTGAAAAAAGAAAAAGAAGCTTTTTTGTTACCCAATGAAAGGGTGGTCTTGAATAAAAAGAATGGCAGAATGCATGTGGAGTATTCTACTGTTTCCAATGCATTACAATGGACTAATGGATATTTATTTTTTGATGAGGAATTGTTGCCAGATGTTGTGAAGGAGTTAGAACGTAGTTATAATGTGAAAATACAAATAGCTAGTGATACTTTGAATACTTTCAGGTTCTATGGAAATTTCGTTCATCGTGAGCAAAATATTCAGGAAGTTTTGGAAGCATTATCTGCGACCCGTAAGATTCATTATATTATTGAAGGACACAATATAACTTTATATTAAGTAGGGAGTGGATTAAAATTGTTTAACCTTAAAATTAAGTATGAATAGAATTAGAGCTGTAATACTGTAATAGGGGTACGAAAGGGATGAAAAAGAAAAGGTGGGAAGATATAGGGATTTTCCCACCTTGATGAAATCTCTTTTTCGACTTACGATTGTGAGTGCGCTTTTAGAGAATGCAAAGTTAATGATTTTTCTCTTTAAAAGCTAAGTTCATTTAATTTTTTAATTAATAAATTACTAATTTATGAAAAACAAGAGAAAGGCCATATTATTGGTCGGGGCTTTGCTTTGCCTTAATTTGAATATCTTCTCACAGAATATACCATTGAAAATGAATAAAGTATCGGTGAAAAAAGCTATGACTGAGCTAAAAGAAAAAAGTGGATATTCATTTGTGTATATAGCTGGGGATTTAGATACGAAAAAGATTGTTGATATAGACGCTGAGCAACTGCAAGAAGTTATTGAGCAAATCTTGGAAGGACAAAATGTTTCTTATGAGATAAAAGATAAAAATATCATTATTCGGAAGAAGGAAGTAGAACAGTCCATGTTGAACGAGAAAAAATTACAAGATATTTCAGGGCTTGTGATGGATGTTATGGGAGAACCTATCGTAGGAGTTAATGTGATGGAAAAGGGGACTACTAATGGTACTATTACTGATATGGATGGTAAGTTTTTACTTAAAGCTCCTGCGAATGCAACTCTTATTATTAGTTTTATCGGTTATAAGACTCTTGCTGTTAATTTGGAAGGGGAAAAGAATGTGAATATAACTCTGAAAGAGGATTTGGAACAATTAGATGAAGTGGTGGTGGTTGGTTATGGAACTCAAAAAAAATCTAGTTTGACAGCATCCGTGGCGACAGTGCCTGCAAAAGAACTGAGTAAACAGATGGGGCATTCTGTTGCAGCTGCTTTGCAGGGGAGGGCTCCAGGAGTAGAAATATTGCAAAAGGGGGGAGAAGCTGGGGCAGATATCAAGATACTTGTTCGGGGAGCAGGTACATTTGGTGCTACTGAACCTTTATATGTTATTGATGGTGCATTTTCTAATAATGGGCTAAATTCGTTGAATCCTTCAGATATTGAATCAATAGAAATCCTGAAGGATGGTTCGGCGGCTGCCATTTATGGCTCTCGCGCTGCAAATGGGGTTGTGCTGATAACTACCAAGCATGGTCAAAAAGGTAAAGCAAAAGTTGAAATTTCTGCAAACTATTCTTTGCAGACTCCTTCTAAATATCTTGATTTTCTAGATGCAAATGAGCATCGCGAATATACTAAGCAAATTGTTGCAAATTCAACAAACCAGACTCAAGCTCCAGAAAATATTCATCCTACTAATCCTGATATTAATACTGACTGGCAAGATGCATATCTAAGAAATGCTCCTATGTATAATTTGAATGCTTCAATTTCTGGTGGTGGTGAATATTCAACTTTTAATACAAGTTTGGGGTATTTTGATCAGCAAGGTATTATGGAATTTTCTGGTTTTAAGAAATATAATGCACGTGTCAATGGAACGTTTAAGAAAGGACGTTTGACTGTTAGTGAAACTCTTTCTGCTGCTTTTACAAATAAGGAGCCTCAAGTAAGGATGGTGATGGGGATTCCTACTGTTCCAATGACTGATGTAGAGGGAAGGTATGTATCTGCAGGTAAAGATTATTATGTAAATGAAGGAAAAGTTACTAATCCGTTTGCATCTTATTCCAATACTGTTCGAAGAAATAAAACAGTTAATGTTACTGGTAGTTTGAATATAGGACTGAATTTATATAAAGGATTGGATTATAAGCTACTACTTGGAGGTGACTATATATCAACAAATAATATATCTCGGTCCATTGCTTTTGACTCCAATTGGGATGAGAATGGTAATGCAGATCCTGATTATAGCAGAACGATTAATTCACTATCTGAAAGTCGTGGACAGCGATTTAGTTATACAATTGATAACATTTTGACTTATAAGAATATGTTTGCTGGTCATACTATTGACGCAATGGTAGGTACAAGTTGGATGAGAGAATACTATAGAACTATGGGGATTGGTTCTGGTTCTACAGATTTGGGTGGTCCTAATATTACTATTTTTAATGGGAAAGGAGATATAACAAGTGAAGAATACAATTCAGCTTTACTCTCCTTTTTTGCTCGCTTGAACTATGACTATAAGGAGCGTTATCTTGTTTCTGCAAGTATTCGTAGTGATAAATCTTCCAAATTTGCTAAAGGAAATAGGGTCGGTTACTTTCCTTCGGTTTCAGTGGGTTGGAATATACATGAAGAGAATTTTTTTAATATAGAATGGATAAGTAAAATGAAGATTAGAGCTAGTTATGGTGAATTAGGAGCTAATTTTATAGATTCATATTCTTTCCTTTCTACGGCTTATGGTCCAATACCTTCTGTATTCGGTGAAAATCAGATTGGTCAAAGTAGTGTGATGAATGGTTATGTAACCAAATTTGCTCAGGAAAATTTGACTTGGGAAAAATCAATATCTAAAAACGTAGCATTGGAAATGGCTTTTCTGAATAATAAAATTTCTTTTACAGCTGAATATTTTTGGAAAGATAATAATGACTTACTTGCTCCATTACTTCCATTAGCATCGTCAGGGCAAACCATTATGACTAATGGGGGGGATTTGCCAGTCTTTAATTCTGCATCTGTTGAAAATAAAGGTTTTGAATTTACGGTAGGTTATCGTAATAATTGGAAGGATTGGAGTTTGGATGTTACTGCCAATATTTCGGCATTAAGAAATAAAGTAAAGAGTTTGGGTGAGGGAGTACAACCCATTAAGGCAGAGGTGATGATGAGTGGTTCTTTTAATGACCGTCCTACTATTACTAAACCGGGCTTGCCTATTGGTACCTTTTGGGGATATGTGGTGGAAGGTTTTGATAATGATGGTAATTTTATTTTTCAGGATAATAATGGTAGTGTGAATGGTGTATTGACAGGAAAACCGGATGGGAAGATTGATGAGAATGATAAAACGGATATTGGTAATCCTCATCCGGATTTTACTTATGGTTTAAATATAAATGTAGGTTATAAGAATTGGGATTTGACTGCTTTTTTCCAAGGAACGCAAGGTAACGATATTTTTGCTTTAATGAAATATGATTGGTATTTTGGAGGAGCTAATAGTGCTACCCTAAAGGATGCTTTCTATAATTCATGGACTCCGCAAAATCCTAATGCAGAAGCTCCTAAACTGAATAGTAAAAACAGTTCTGGCATAAACTCGCTTCCAAGTACATTCTATGTGGAGGATGGTTCTTATTTCAGATGCAAGAATCTACAAATCGGTTATTCCTTTAATAAGAAATTATTGCAAAAATTCCATATAGAATCATTTAGAATATATGCGGGGGTACAAAATTTATTCACTATCACAAAATATCCCTTGTATGATCCCGAAGTTAGTTCAAACGTGTTGTTTGACAGAGGTGTGGATGGTTTCTGGCAAGCACAGGAAAGTCCTCATGAAGCAACAATGAATTCTAGAGTATATAATCTTGGTGTCAATTTAACTTTCTAAAAACAGAATAAGTATGAAAATAATGTTGCGTAAAATTATAGTTATCATTATCAGTTTTGTAACTATTGGAATGATGGGCTCATGTGAAGATATTTTTAATGATTTGGCGGTGAATCCTAATCAATCAGACGTTAATTCATTTTATACTACACTAGAAAATTGTAATAAGGGAATTCTTGGTATCTATGGGTATATTTCGACTCCTCGTAATTTGGGAGCTTGTGGATTTGGTTTGATGTTGACTCGTAGTGATGAGGGGTGTTCGGTAGCTGATTATGGAGTACCAGGTGCTTATAATGAAGAGTTTACCCCTTCTTATTATTCATTGGTTCAACCTTTTCAGTTAATGTATACAGCTGCTTCCCAAGCTAACCAAATGATTGAAAGTCTTACTGAAATAGAATTCAGCAATAAAGAATTACAGGATGCATATTTGGGGGGAGGCTTATTTTCTTCGTGCATTTACACATTTCTTTTTATTCATCAATTATAGGAATATTCCTTTGATTAAAGAATTGCCTAAGGCTCCTAATGAATATAAGCCTCAGGCAACACCTGAAGAGGCTTGGGATTTTATTATAGATGATCTGATCAAAGCTAAAGATTTACTTCCTGACAAGAATTTTTGGGATGCTAAAAATAAAGGACGTGTGACGAAAGCTTCTGCTTATGCACTTTTGGGTAAGTCATATCTTTATAGATCCGGTATTGAACCCAAATATGGAACTTCACAAACAACTTATTATAATGAGGCTGCTGCGGCTTTTGCAGAAATCATTAATGGTAATTGTGGAAACTACAGATTGGTAGATGACTATTCATGGAACTTTGATGTGGCACATGAAAATAATGATGAATCTATTTTTGAAGTACAATTTGTCGGAGTGTTGAATACAGGATTTAACCCAGGATTTGTGGACAGTGGGTTGTTCAATGATGTCCGGTGTAAAATGTGTATAATGAATAGAAGTAGAAATTCGAATAGTTCTGCACAGGTTATGCACAATTGGTTATATGATAAATTTGTAGCGTCAAAAACAGTGACAGGAGAAACTGATCCACGTATGTTTGGTTCGTTTGTTTTTAATGATAATGTATCGGAGATTATACGTCCGAAAGGTATGAAGGTTACTTTTCTTGAAGGGAAGGATTGGGAAGCAGAAATGGGTTCAAAGGAAGGAACATTTGGTGAACAATATGAGTTGGCAATGGGATATAAAATGTGTAGTAGGAAATGGTTGGATTGGACCTTACCTCCGACAGATGATGCTGGTGGGCATTTTTTTTAATGGACGTGCACAAGGAGTAAACTGGAGAATGATTCGTTATTCGGATGTTTTGCTGATGTATGCTGAAGCTGTAGTAATGGGAGGGAAAGCCACTGCAAACATAACCCCGTTAGAAGCAATAAACAAAGTACGCGATAGGGTAGGAGTACCTCATGTAACAGAAGCTAATATGAGAACTATTGAAGATGAACGTATTCTAGAACTTACCTATGAAGGCTTCCGATTCTTTGACTTGCTTCGTTGGGGTAAAGTAGTAGAGCGTTTTCGCGAATTGGAAAATACTGATCCTTTGTTTAAAAGGTTTAGCAGGGCTCAATATATGGGGTTTAAGGAAAATAAGAATGAATGGGTTCCATTGCCAATTGATGAAGTAGAGGGTAATCCATATATCACTAAAAATAATCCAGGATGGTAATTAAAAATAGAATAATTATGAAAGTATTTTATTATATTATATGTGCAGCTTGCTTTGCCGGCTGTGTGTCATCTTCCAATGATAAAACGGTGAAAGAGAATGGTAGAACATTGCATAATGGCATTGTGCTGCCCGAGCAATGGCCTCCTAGTATGATTGATGATGGAGTACGTCGCGAAATGTCTTTACCTTATATTTCAAACAAACCGACTGTTATTTCTGTAAATCTAGGACGCCAATTATTCGTTGATGATTTTTTAATTGCAGAAACAGATATGGAGCGTGTTTCCCATAAGGCTATGTTCTATGAGAATAATCCGGTACTTGCTCCGGATAAGGAGTGGGAATACACTTTTGAACGTGCTCCTTATGCTGCTCCTTTCAGTGATGGAATATGGTATGATGAAAGCGAACAAAAATTTAAAATGTGGTATTTGGCTGGTGCCGGATCTATGCACAAACATCGTCAAAGCTATACTTGTTATGCGGAGTCAAAAGATGGGAAGCATTGGGAAAAAGTGAATATGGATATAGTGCCGGGTACGAATATTGTAGATACTTGTGATCGGGATGCGGCTACAGTTTGGCTCGATAAAATGTGTCCAGAACCAGAAAAACGTTTCAAACTCTTCAATGTGGAAAAACATAGTGGAGGATGGAAAATAATTTTAAAATATTCAAAAGATGGTATTCATTGGTCGGAAGGAGTTGCGCAATCAGGACCGGTGGGGGATCGTACCACTGCTTTCTATAATCCGTTTACTCAAAAATGGGCTATTAGTCTACGGCAGGGGAGTAAAGCAGACGGACGCTCTAGAGGCTATTTGGAAAATGAAGATCCAGAGATGGCAGTTAGCGTGGCGCATTCATTGGCTAAAGGAATAAAGGATAAAAATATAGTTTTGTGGTTTACTCCTTCCGATAAGGAACTGCCACATCCTGAATTTCCTGATGTGCGTCCAGCCATTTATAATTTTGATGCTATGCCTATGAAAGTGTTATGCTAGGGTTCTATGCTATGTGGAAAGGACCAGAGAATGATCTCTGTGGTAAGTTAGGTATTCAGAAAAGAAATGAAATAGGGATGGGATATAGTCGGGATGGTTTTCATTTTTATCGTCCCAGTTATGAACCTGTTATGGGAGTAAATGAAACGGAAGGGGCATGGAACTGGGGAAATATGCAGTCTGTTATTGGCGTACCTCTCATTGTTGGTGATTCTTTGTATTTGTATTCTAGTGGAAGAATGAAGAATAAAGTGATGTGGGATGGATTTACTTCTACTGGGTTGGCAACTTTACGTCGTGATGGGTTCGTTTCCATGCATACAGACACAGAAGGGGTACTTGTTACCGAGAAAATAAAGTTTGATGGTAATCATTTTTTTGTGAATGCACAAGCAAAGGATTTGCAGGTGGAGATAATGGATGAAAATGGTAATGTGATTACGGGATTTTCCAGAGAGGATTGTAAGGAAATGAATGATTTGAACAGTACTAAACAATTGGTAACTTGGAAATCAGGTAAAAAACTTGCTGCTCTTTCAGGCAAGATAGTTAAAGTGAAGTTTTATGTTACTTGTGGCGATTTATATGCTTTTTGGATTTCTCCATGGGACACAGGAGAAAGTAGGGGATATACAGGTGGTGGTGGTCCGGGACTCAATCCTTGTGGAATCGATATTAAATAACTGATATGTGTAAAACATAGTTGTGTTACGTCGTGTATTTTGTTGGTGGCTGCTTCATGAGAATGAAGCAGTCATTTTTTGTATTACAGATAAATTTTGCTTGGTTGAGCTAAGTCAATATTTAAGTATGAGGAAAATGTAGACATAAAAAAAGGAGCAACGCCTTGCTCCAACCTTTGTTAACCTTAAATCTAATACTATGAAAAACACGTTGCAAAGGTACGTGTTTTAGTGGATTTTGCAAATAAAACAACTAAAAAAATATGTTTTCTAACACGTTTTAATACTTTTGTCCTATTTGTTAAGGATGAGGACTTTTTTTATTTACTTGTATTTTGTCTTTTTTACATATAAAACCGTATATTTGTTGCCACTTTTGCAAAAGGATAAAAACGAATGGTTTCAGTAGATAATTTGAAAGTAGAGTTTGGAGTAACGCCTCTGTTTGAGGATGTGTCATACGTTATCAATAAGAGAGATCGTATTGCGCTGGTCGGGAAGAATGGGGCCGGTAAGTCTACTATGCTTAAGATATTGGCAGGAATACAGGCGCCTACTTCAGGTAGTGTTTCTGTTCCGCGTGATGTGACGATAGGCTATCTGCCTCAAGTCATGATTCTGAGTGATAAACATACTGTGATGGAAGAGGCGGAGATGGCTTTTGAACATATCTTTGACTTGCAGGCTAGTATTGAGAGAATGAATCAGGAGTTGGCGGATAGAACAGATTATGATTCAGAAAACTATCATAAACTGATTGAGAAATTCACCCATGACAATGAACGCTTTTTGATGATGGGAGGTACCAATTATACAGCTGAGATAGAACGTACATTGATGGGGTTGGGATTTAGCCGGGAGGATTTTAACCGTCCTACATCTGAGTTCAGTGGTGGATGGCGTATGCGTATAGAGTTGGCCAAGTTGCTGTTGCGACGGCCCGATGTGTTGCTGTTGGACGAGCCTACCAATCATCTGGATATAGAAAGCATTCAATGGTTGGAAAACTTTTTGAAGACAAGTGCGGGAGCCGTTGTATTGGTGAGCCACGACCGTGCATTTATTAATAATGTGACCAATCGTACGATTGAAATATCTTGCGGGCATATCTATGATTATAAAGTGGCTTACGATGAGTTTGTGGTATTGCGCAAAGAACGTCGTGAGCAGCAATTGCGTGCATACGAGAACCAGCAGAAGCAAATTCAGGATACGGAAGATTTCATAGAGCGTTTCCGTTATAAGGCTACCAAGGCTGTACAGGTGCAGAGCCGCATCAAGCAATTGGAAAAAATAGTTCCTATTGAAATTGATGATGAAGATAATTCAGCCTTGCGGTTGAAGTTTCCGCCTGCCATGCGTTCCGGCAATTATCCGGTCATTTGTGACGGGGTGAAGAAAGCATATGGCAGTCATATCGTTTTTCACGATGTGACTTTGACTATTAATCGAGGTGAGAAGGTAGCTTTTGTCGGAAAGAATGGGGAAGGTAAGTCCACTTTGGTGAAATGTATAATGGACGAAATCCCATACGAAGGTAAACTGACCATCGGGCACAACGTACAGATTGGTTATTTTGCTCAGAATCAGGCTCAGATGTTGGATGAAAATCTGAGTGTCTTTGATACGATTGATTATGTGGCAAAAGGGGATATTCGTTTGAAGATTCGTGATATTCTGGGAGCATTCATGTTTGGAGGTGAGGCTTCTGATAAGTAAAGGTACTGTCGGGTGGGGAGCGGAGTCGTCTTGCCATGATAAAACTTTTGTTAGAACCGGTGAATTTCCTTATTTTGGACGAACCTACCAACCATCTGGATATGCGCTCAAAGGATGTATTGAAAGAAGCTATCAAGGAATTTGATGGAACGGTGATTGTTGTTTCTCATGACCGTGAGTTCTTGGATGGACTGGTGACCAAAGTTTATGAATTCGGAGGTGGAGTAGTAAAAGAACACATTGGCGGCATTTATGATTTTTTACAGAAAAAGAAAATAGAGAGTCTGAATGAGTTGCAGCTTTCGGCTTCTCCTACTGTGTCTGCCACTAAAAAGGAAGAACCCGAAACGGTTAGTGAGAACAAATTATCTTATGAGGCGCAAAAGGAATTGAATAAGAAAATTCGCAAATTGGAGAAACGAATTGCGGATTGTGAACAGAAAATAGAAAAGCTGGAAACTGAGATTGGCGAGGTGGAAGCTGATATGGCTACTCCCGAAGGTGCATCGGATATGGCTTTGTATGAAAAGCATCAGAAACTGAAAAAGGACTTGGATCAGACGGTAGAAGAATGGGAGACCGTTTCTATGGAATTAGAAGAGATGCAGGGAAGTTAAAGTATGTATCATATATATAGAATAAATGAAAGCAAAACATTATTTACCAATGGCTGTATTGGCTCTGGCAGTAGCTGCCGGATGCGACAGTAAAAAGGAAGCCGTCATGACTTCGGGTATAGACTTGACAAATTTGGACACTACGGCTGTTCAAGGAGCTGATTTTTATCAGTATGCTTGTGGCGGATGGATGAAGAAACACCCTCTGACCAATGAATATTCCCGTTTTGGCTCATTCGATATGCTTGCTGAAAATAATCGGGAACAACTGAAAGGATTGATTGTGGAAATTGCTGCCGGGCAGAATGCGCAAGGTACAATAGGTCAGAAAATAGGGGATATCTATAATTTGGCTATGGATAGTGTGAAACTGAATGCGGATGGAGTAACTCCTATTCAAGCTGATTTGGAAAAGATTGCTTCAGTGAAGGATAAATCGGAAATAGTTCCTTTGATGGCGGAACTGGCTCATAGCGGTGTATTCCCTTATTTCAGTTTCTATGTGGGTGCCGATATCATGGACAGCAAGAGCAATTTGTTTCAATTGTATCAAGGGGGTATCAGTCTGGGTGAAAAGAATATTATCTGGACAATGATGATGTGACTGTCAATATCCGTAATAAGTATAAGGAACATATTGTAAAGATGTTCCAATTGGCTGGTTTTGATGAGGCTGCCGCTAAAAAGAAAATGGAGGCTGTAATGGATATCGAAACCCGTATTGCAAAAGCTTCTTTCAGTGCGGTGGAACAGCGTAACCCTGCGGCCAATTATCATAAAATGTCTTTGGATGAATTAAAGAAAGAGATTCCGGGCATTGACTGGGATGCTTTCTTGAATGGTATAGGCGTGAAAGGGGTGACTGAACTGAGTGTTTCTCAAGTGGAGCCGATTAAAGAGGTTGAGAAAATTATCAATAGCTTGCCGGTTGAAAATCAGATCGCTTATATGCAATGGAGTCTGATAGACAGGGCTGCCGGTTACTTGAGTGATGATTTGGTGGCACAAAATTTTGATTTTTATGGAAAAACACTATCCGGCAAACAGGCTAACCAACCTCGTTGGAAGCGTGCTGTAAGTACTGTAAATGGAGTACTGGGTGAAGCGGTAGGTCAGATGTATGTGGAGAAATATTTTCCGGCAGCCGCAAAAGAACGTATGGTGCAGTTGGTAAAGAATCTGCAGACCGCATTGGGAGAACGTATTCGGAATTTGGAATGGATGGGTGACAGCACAAAGATTAAAGCTATTGAGAAGTTGAATTCTTTTTATGTAAAGGTAGGCTATCCTGATAAGTGGAGGGATTATACCGGTTTGAATATTGAAAAAGATTCTTATTGGGCCAATGTGAAGCGTGCTACAGAATTCGAACTGGATTATATGTTATCCAAGGCAGGAAAGCCGGTTGACAGAGATGAATGGGGAATGACTCCGCAGACTGTCAATGCATATTATAATCCGACCACGAATGAGATTTGTTTTCCGGCGGGTATTCTTCAATATCCGTTTTTTGATATGAATGCTGATGATGCATTTAATTATGGAGCTATTGGCGTGGTTATCGGTCATGAAATGACTCATGGATTCGATGATCAGGGACGTCAGTTTGATAAGGATGGTAATTTGAAAGATTGGTGGACAGCCGAAGATGCCAAACGTTTTGAAGAACGTGCTCAGGTAATGGTGAATTTCTTTGATAGCATCCAGGTTTTGCCGGGACTCAATGCCAACGGTTCTTTGACTTTAGGTGAGAATATAGCCGATCATGGTGGTTTGCAGGTTTCTTTCCAGGCGTTCAAGAATGCGACAAAAGATGCTCCCCTGCCGGTAAAAGACGGATTTACTCCGGAACAGCGCTTCTTCTTGTCATACGCCGGAGTGTGGGCTGGCAATATCCGCGACGAGCAGATTCGTTTGCAAACCAAGTCTGATCCACATTCATTGGGCAGATGGCGTGTGAACGGAGCACTCCCTCAAATAGGTGCATGGTATGATGCTTTTGGCATTAAAGAGGGGGATCCTATGTATTTGGCTCCTGAAAAACGTGTCTCTATTTGGTAAGCTTTGTATGTAAAAGATAATAAGAAAGCATGGTAATTGCTGAGAATTCGGCATTTACCATGCTTTCTTTTTGGAATTTACATGATAAACACCTATTTTTGTGCCCGATGAAACGGAGACGATACATAGCATGGGTATTGATGTTGGTCAGCATTATCATGTTGACAGCATCTGTTCTGCCTCATCATCATCACCGGGAAATTCTTTGTTTGCAGCATGATATGACTTTGTGCGGCTGTCAATGTTCCGTGCAGCATCAGCAGCATAATAATAGTTCTGATGAGAATCATACATGTAATGCCGGATGTGTGACCAAGTTTAAAAGTGTAACTCCGGATCGGGCCCAAGACAGTGTTTCTCCTGATTATTCGTTTTGTTTGCTGTTATATACGGTGACGGATGTATTGGCGCTTTCATTGCGGTTGACAGAACACAACACATTACCTTATAATTACTATTTAGAAAAACTGCATTCTACGTGTCTTCCCCACGTAAAGGGGTTGCGTGCTCCTCCTTGCGATGTTCTTGCTTAACAGATAGAAAGTTTATCTTTATCCGCAACTTTGTTGCATTTTCTTTACACTAATTTTGCATTTAATAAAAAGTAAGAACAAATAATATCATCATGAAGAAACTTATCTTTATGGGAGTCTTAGGCTTGTTCCTCTTAGGCTCTTGCAACAGTAAATCGGGTCATGATCACGAAGGACACGATCATGGAACGGAGGAAGCACATAATCACGACATAATCACGAAGGGCATGACCATGAAAAAGAAAACCACGACCATGAGAATGAAGGTCACGAAGGGCATAATCATGAAGCGGAAGCTTCTGCAGCCGGACATTCCGATGAGATAATTCTGGCTCCAGAAAAAGCAAAAGCAGCCGGGGTAGAATCGGAAATAATCCGGCCTGAATCATTCCGTCAGGTGATAACGACCAGCGGTCAGGTGCAGGCAGCACAAGGCGATGAAAGCGTAGTAGTCGCCAATGTAGCCGGTGTGGTTTCTTTCCGCCATCCGGTAACGGACGGTATGAGTGTGAGCAAGGGGGCTCCCATTCTGAATATCTCTGCTGAGAATATGCCGGACGGAGACCCTGTAAAACGTACCCGTATCGCATATGAAACCGCCAAAAAAGAATATGAACGTGCCGCCAAGTTGGTAAAAAGTCAGATAATATCGCAGAAAGATTTCAATGCCATTAAGGAGAGTTATGAAAATGCATTATTGGCATACGAGGCTATTTCAAAGAACCAGACCAAGACAGGTGTGTCCGTCACAGCTCCTTTAGGTGGTTATATCAAGAATTGTCTGGTGCAGGAAGGTGACTATGTGTCGGTAGGCCAGCCTTTGGTGAGTATCACTCAGAACCGTCGTCTGTTCCTTCGTGCAGATGTTTCCGAGAAATATTATGGTTATCTGCATAGCATCCAGTCGGCAAACTTCAAGACTCCATACGATAATAAGGTATATGAGCTGGGTGAGTTGAAAGGGCGTCTGCTTTCTTATGGTAAAGCATCCGGTGGTACTTCTTTTTATGTGCCTGTAACTTTCGAATTTGATAATCGGGGAGATGTGATTCCCGGTTCGTATGTGGAGGTGTATCTGCTCTCGTCGGAAATGCCCGATGTGCTGGCCTTGCCTGTTACGGCACTGAGCGAAGAACAAGGTTTGTACTTTGTTTATCTGCAACTGGATGAGGAAGGATATAAGAAACAGGAGGTAACTTTTGGGAGCGAGCAACGGAAAAGGAAGTGCAGATTCTGACCGGTTTGAAAGCCGGTGACCGTGTGGTAACAAAGGGAGCTTATCAGGTGAAATTAGCGTCGGCCAGCAATGCGATTCCGGCTCATAGTCATGAACATTAATCAGCCGTCCTATGCTAAATAAGATTATACATTTTTCCCTTCAGAACCGTATATTGGTTCTGGTGGCGTCGGTTTTGCTGCTTATCGGCGGTACTTACACGGCTTTTCATACGGAAGTCGATGTGTTCCCCGATTTGAATGCGCCGACTGTAGTGATTATGACCGAAGCGAATGGTATGGCAGCCGAAGAGGTGGAACAATTGGTAACCTTTCCTGTAGAAACTGCCGTGAACGGTGCGACCCATGTGCGCCGGGTGCGTTCATCTTCCACCAATGGCTTTTCCGTTGTGTGGGTGGAATTTGAATGGGATACCGATATCTATCTGGCCCGTCAGATTGTCAGTGAGAAATTGTCCTTGGTCAGCGAGGAGCTGCCCGAGAATGTAGGTAAACCTACCATGGGACCTCAGTCTTCTATTTTAGGTGAGTTGCTGATTATCGGTCTGACTTCGGATACTACTTCCATGCTCGATCTCCGTACACTGGCAGACTGGACTATCCGTCCGCGCCTGCTCTCTACGGGAGGTGTGGCACAGGTTGCCGTGCTGGGAGGTGATATCAAGGAATATCAGGTGTTGCTTGACCCTGCCCGCATGAAACATTACAATGTTACGTTGGCAGAGGTGATGAACGTTACCCGTAACATGAATCAGAATGCCAATGGCGGAGTGATTTATGAATATGGAAACGAATATATTGTTCGCGGGGTGCTTTCCAGTCATGATGTGGCTCAGTTGTCACGTTCCGTCATCAAGACGGTGGAAGGGGTGCCCGTTACATTGGAGGATATTGCCGATGTGAAGATTGGTTCGCAGGAACCCAAACTGGGTACTGCTTCGGAGAGAGGAAAACCTGCCGTACTGCTGACCGTTACCAAACAACCCAAGACCGGGACTATTGAACTGACAGAGCAGTTGGAAGCCGCATTGAAGGATTTGCAGAAGAATCTTCCGGCTGATGTACACGTTTCTACAGATATTTTCCGTCAGAGCCGTTTTATTGAAAGCTCTATCGGCAATGTGAAGGATTCGTTGTATGAAGGTGCTGTTTTTGTGGTGATTGTTCTCTTCCTGTTCCTTGCCAATGTACGTACCACGGTTATTTCATTGGTAACCCTTCCGTTGTCATTGATTGTTTCTATATTGACTCTTCACTATATGGGACTCACCATCAATACCATGAGTTTGGGTGGTATGGCCATTGCCATTGGTTCGTTGGTGGATGATGCCATTGTGGATGTGGAAAATGTATGGAAGCACTTGCGTGAGAATCGCTTGTTGCCCGAAGGGGAACGTAAGAGCGTGATTGAAGTCGTGTTCAATGCTTCGAAGGAAGTGCGTATGCCTATCTTGAACTCTACCTTGATTATTGTAGTCAGCTTTGTTCCTTTGTTTTTCCTGACAGGAATGGAAGGGCGTATGCTGGTTCCGTTGGGCATTGCCTTTATTGTGGCGTTGTTTGCTTCTACGGTAGTGGCTTTGACACTGACTCCGGTACTGTGCAGCTATCTGTTAGGTAATAATAAAAGCAAAGGATTGCCCAAAGAGGCATTTGTGGCCGTATGGATGAAAAAGCATTACCGCAATGCCTTGTTATGGTCCTTGAATCATAAATCCGCAGTATTGGGTTTTACGGGTGGACTGTTTGCGGTGGCATTGGTTATGTTTTTTACATTAGGACGCAGTTTCCTGCCATCTTTCAATGAAGGTTCGTTCACCATTAATATCAGTTCATTGCCGGGAATCTCTTTGGCAGAATCGGATAAGATGGGACACCGTGCAGAAGAGTTGCTGATGTCTATTCCCGAAATACAGACCGTAGCCCGTAAAACGGGACGTGCCGAACTGGATGAGCATGCATTAGGGGTTAACGTGAGTGAAATTGAGGCCCCGTTTGAATTGAAAGACCGTTCCCGCCAGGAACTGGTAGCCGATGTGCGTGCCAAGTTATCTACCATTACCGGTTGCGAATATCGAAATAGGCCAACCTATCAGCCACCGTATCGATGCCATGCTTTCGGGTACCAAGGCCAACATTGCCATCAAACTGTTTGGTAATGATTTGAACAAGATGTTTGCCATCGGTAATCAGATAAAGGATGCCATCAGCAGTGTGGAGGGTATTGCCGACTTGAATGTGGAACAACAAATCGAACGTCCGCAGCTCAAGATTGTTCCCAAACGCGAGATGCTTGCCAAATTCGGTATTTCTTTACCGGAGTTTGCCGAGTTTGTATCAGTGAACATGGCGGGTGAAGTCGTTTCACAGGTATATGAAGAAGGCAAAGCGTTTAATCTTATTGTCCGTACCAAGGATGAGGTGCGTGATGAGATGGAGAAGGTGCGCAACCTGATGATTGATACCGGTGACGGTCAGAAAATCCCTGTCAACTATATAGCCGATGTGGTTTCTGCCATGGGACCGAATACCATCAGCCGTGAGAATGTGAAGCGTAAGATTGTGATTTCGGCCAATACCAGCGGTCGTGATTTGCGCAGCGTGGTGAATGATATACAGGAACGGATTGATGCGCAAATCAAGCTTCCCGAAGGATATCATGTGGAATATGGCGGTCAGTTTGAAAGCGAGCAGGCGGCCAGCCGTACGCTGATGCTCACTTCGTTTATGAGTATCGTGGTTATCTTCCTGTTGCTTTATACCCAGTTTAAGAATGCAGCCCAAAGTGGAGTCATTTTGTTGAATTTGCCTTTGGCGTTGATTGGTGGGGTATTTGCATTGATGATAACAACGGGTGAGATAAGCATTCCGGCTATTATCGGCTTTATCTCGTTGTTTGGCATTGCTACCCGTAATGGTATGTTGTTGATAAGTCATTACAATATGTTGCGCGAAGAAGGTATGGATTTGAAAGAAAGCATTCTTCACGGTTCGTTAGACCGTTTGAACCCTATCCTGATGACTGCGTTGTCTTCCGCGCTGGCTTTGATACCTTTGGCATTCCGTGGCGATTTGCCGGGTAATGAAATACAAAGCCCGATGGCGAAAGTTATTCTTGGAGGTCTTTTGACATCGACTTTCCTGAACGCTTTCATTATTCCGATTGTTTATGAACTGATGAACCGAAAGAAGAAATAATAGAAATAATATGAAACGAATCTTAGTTATAATAGCCCTCTGCTCTCCCTTGCTGATGCAGGCTCAGAGTATTGAGCACATTTTGAAAAGCATAGAGCAGAACAATAAAGAGCTCAAGGCACAGAAACATGCCGCCGATGCGACCAAGATGGAAAACCGGACAAACAACAACTTACCTGATCCTACGGTGAGCTACAGCTCTTTTTACAGTAATGGTGCCGAAGGTGGTCACGGTACGGAGTTCGTTGCTTCGCAAGGTTTTGATTTTCCTACTCAGTATATTGCCCGCAATCGGCAGGCTACTTTGCAGAACGAAGCGGTGGACAAGCAACAACAGGCTGCCCGCCGGGATATTCTGCTGAATGCGAAGAATCTCTGTCTGGACCTTATTCTGTTGAATCAGGAAAAGACATTGATGGATATCCGTATGAAAAATGCGGATGAATTACAGGCACTTTATGAAAAACGTCTGACTACCGGTGATGCGAATATACTGGAAGTCAACAAAATCAAGATGGAGCGTATGAACGTGCAGACGGAAGTTGCCCAAAACAGCGCAGCTCACCGCACTGCCTTGCAGTCTCTGCTTGCCATGAACGGTAACATGCCTTTGGAGTTTGCTGAAACCACGTATCCTGCCATACAGGAAATCAATGATTACAATGTTATGAGGGATGAAGTGATGGCGTCAGACCTTGACTTGCAGGCCGCCGCCGCCACTGCCCGTGCCGCCGAGAAGCAGGTTTCGGTAGACCGCCAAGGATGGTTGCCGAAGCTGGAAGCCGGCTTTCGCCGTAACACGGATGATGCGGTTTCGATGAATGGTTTTGTGGTAGGGGGCTCCTTGCCTTTGTTTCAGAATCGTAAAAAGGTAAAGATAGCCAAGGCACAGGCTATCAGCGCTCAGCTTATGCAAGAAAGTGCTAAAGACCGGGTCGAGGCTTCCCTGATGTCTCTTTTCAATGAGATGCAGCAGTTGAAGGATGCCATGAATGCGTATGATGTTCCTTTGATGTACCGTTCGCTGGATTTATTGAAACAGGCATTGACCGAAGGACAAATTTCATTGATTGAATATTTTGTGGAAACGGAAAGTATTTATAAGAATCTTCAGGCGTATATGCAGATTGAGAATCAATACCAGAAGGTGATGGCGAATATTTACAAGAATAACCTATAAAATGTTAGGACTCGGTAAAATCTGTCATTTGATTATTATAAGGATGAAGAAATAATCCAAATAATATTAATGATTTGTCTGTTTGGAATACAATAGGATAGGGGTTATGTTATATAGGCATGACCCCTAAAACTATAAATATGGATAACTTGAAATTACTGGCAATAGTAACCGGAGAAGGCGAATTTGTGAATAAGAATTTAAGAACCGGATTATGGCTGAGCGAACTCACCCATATTTATCACGGCGCCAAAAAGCAAGGAATAGAAATTACCGTTGCCAGTCCCAAAGGAGGCGATACTCCTATCGATCCGGAGAGTTTGAATCCCTTACTCATGGATGAGATAACTAAAACCTGTTGGGAAGATTCCATATTTAAGAATGTATTGCAGCATACTAAAAGTTTGGATGAAGTCTCCGAATTTCAGTTTGATTGCGTTTATTTGGCGGGAGGACATGGTTCCATGTATGATTTTCCGGATAATATTGTCCTGCAAGCCATCTTAAAAAAGCAATATGAAAATGAAAAGAAGGTGGCAGCCATTTGTCACGGTGTTTGTGGATTGTTGAATGTGACGTTGGCTTCCGGCGAATATCTGGTTAAAGATAAGAAGCTTACAGGATTCAGCCGGGCTGAAGAAATTCTGGCAAGAAAGGAAAGGGTCGTGCCTTTCGATTTGGAAACCGAACTGAAAGACAGAGGTGCCCGCTACGAGAAAGCATTGATTCCGATGACTTCAAAAGTCGTTATTGACGGTAATCTGTTTACCGGAGAGAATCCGTTCAGTTCCAAGAAAATGGCAGAAGTCATCCTGCAATGTTTCAGTAAGAAATAAAGTTATTAATTTGAATAGGAAATGAATTTAGAAGAGGTATTGAACTTCCGCCGGTCTGTGCGGAGGTATGATAAAAATAAACCGATAGACCCGGAAAAGGTGAAACATTGTCTTGAACTGGCTACGCTGGCTCCCAATAGTTCCAATATGCAATTGTGGGAATTTTATCAAATAACGAATCCCGGACTGATGGCGAAAGTTTCAGAAGCTTGTTTAGGGCAGTCGGCTGCTTCTACGGCTTCGGAAATTGTTGTTTTTGTTACTCGTCAGGATTTGTATAAAAAGCGTGCTAAATTTGTGCTTGACTTTGAAGAAGGAAATATCAGGCGCAATAGTCCGAAAGAGCGTCAGGAAAAACGTATTAGGGACAGAAGCTGTATTATGGTAAACTGATGCCTTTCATTTATGCAAGGTTTTTCGGGCTTCTAGGGCTTTTCAGGGTGATATTGGCGAGAACCATCAGCCTGTTCCGCCCTATGATGCTGGAAGTTTCGGAATGCGATATGCGTGTGACGGTAAATAAATCCTGTGCCCTTGCTGCCCAAACCTTTATGATTGCCATGGCAAACGAAGGCTATGACACTTGTCCGCTGGAAGGTTTTTGACAGCAGGCGGATGAAAAACTATTGAAGCTGCCCCATGGGGCAGGCATCAATATGGTTATACCTTGCGGCATACGGGATGGGAACAAAGGCATTTGGGGAGAACGGGGCAGGGTTCCTTTCGATGAAATCTATCATAGGATATAAGAGAACAGGGTATTCCTAGCGGGTGATGAAGGTGTATTCCCTTAGATATTCCATCAGCATGCCGAATCGCTCTTCCTGAGTGTGCTTGGAAGAAGACGTCTTGAAACCGTATGTGGGGTCTGCGTGTTCCAGTTCCTTTTCACCCTTTCTGTATACTTCTTTGACAAAATGGCGTGTCGGATTGAATTTGACACTGTCGAAGTGCTTTGGCCGGAAATTATAAGAATGCCGGTTATGCCCTTTTTTTGATTCTCGATAAAATCCGGAAACGGTTGTTGTTCGGACGGCATAAAAAATGTGCCTGAAGAATTGGGCTGCCTTTTATGACAGAGTGACTTCCGGCACATTTTTTCTTGTTTATTTCTGTTTATTTCTTTTTCTTCTTAGCTTCTTTCGCCCATTCTTTCGCTCCCTGCTCTTTCAGTTTCGCGGTGAAAGCCTTTGCTTTTTCCATGCTTGCGTTTTCGTCTTCGGGTGAAGCGTATGCATGTTTGTAACCTTTGGTCACGTTCCATTCACCTCGTGTGAAGTCCGGGAAGGCTACTGCCGCACAGCCGTTATCCATAGAGATAGCTCCCAGTTCGGCCAAACAGCACCATTCGGCCAGGTCATATACATCCATGTCCAAAGGCAGTCCGTTTTGCAGGCAATATACCAGACGGCTGTCCATGATGAAGTCCATACCGCCATGGCCGCCGACTTCTTTTGCCATTTCACCATATTTCTTTAAAATAGGATGCTGGTATTTCTCAACAAGTGCTTCCATTTCTGCCTGAGGTAAGAATCCGTGAGAGTTCAAATCGTCTACTTTGGGTTGCACACCCGATGCGGTCAGTTGTGCTGCATCCAAAGCATATCCTTCAACGGGATATTTATTGGCAAACCCTTTGCTTCCTGTCAGTTGGTACAGGCGGTTGTAAGGTTGGGGAGTCATTACATTATGTTGGATTTCAATAACTTTTCCATTTGCTGTGCGAAGCAGGGTGGTGGTATGGTCTCCGTTACGGAATTCTTTACATTCTTCGCCGGTTCTCTTCTCCACTAAATCTTTACCAACAACAGATTTGGTGTCCATAGCTACTAAAGTGGTTATACGGTCACCACGATGGATATCCAATGCTTGTGCTACAGGACCCAGGCCGTGAGTGGCATATACATCACCCCGGTGTTTCATGTTATAATCCAAACGCCATCCCAGTTTGTCTTCTTTGCCGTTTTTCCAATAATGATCCCAAAACGGGCTTAAATTGTGAATGTAGGCTCCTTGGGCACGGATTACTTCGCCAAATACACCTTGTTGTGCCATATTCAGTGTATTCATTTCAAACCAGTCATAGCAACAGTTCTCAAGAATCATGCAATGCTTGCGGGTTTTTTCACTCAGGTTGATTAAGTCCCAGCATTCTTGCAGGTTCATGGCCGAGGGAACTTCAATAGCTACATTTTTACCGTTTTCCAATGCGCATTTTGCTACCGGGAAATGATGCAACCAGTCTGCGGCGATATAAACTAAATCTATGTCTGTACGTTTACATAATTCTTCATATCCCTTTTCTCCGGAATAAATGGCAGCTTTCGGCATAGATGCTTTCTTTAGGATATCCTGACATTTTTCTGCACGGGATGCTTCATAATCACAAAGGGCCACAATTTGTGTACCGGGAATATAAGTGAAGCGCTCTACGGCTCCGGGGCCTCGCATTCCCAATCCGACAAATCCTACGCGGACTACCTCCATTTTAGGGGTGGTTAAGCCTAATACGCTTTTTTCTGGCCGGTCGGACGTTCAGGAGTATCAATCACAATGGTTCCTTTGTCCCATGTCCAGGAATCTCCTGAACTTACGGTTTGTGCTGTCGTGGTTTGTGGTAAGCACATGCATAGGGTTGTACCCATACATAAGCTTATCATCAATGATTTAAAGGTTCTCATACTTTTTGAATTTAAAGATTAAAATTTAAAAATATAGGTTGTTTCTTGAGTCAACCACTTGAAACTTAATTATATTTCATGTTAATAATAAGAATATTTTTTATTTTTGCGCTCAAAGATAATTAATCTTTTTTGATTATGGATATAAGTTCGTCCTCTTTTTTCTAAGAAAAAGGTGAGTTAATAAATAATATGAAAGAAGGGAAAAAGTGGAATCAAGACAGAAGTTGTGAAGGTATGAGTGAAAATCTAAAAATAATCAAGGTTTGTTGATCGAAAACGATCAGGGAAAGGAAATAATTTAGTTCAAAAGATCGTTTAATAAGGAGAATTGGCGGGATTTTTTTAATTTTGCACTTACAACTAATTAACAGATAAGAAAATGCCGTTAAATTTACCCGATAAACTACCTGCTATTGAATTGCTGAAGGAGGAAAATATCTTCGTCATAGACAATTCACGTGCCAGTGCACAGGATATTCGTCCGTTAAAAATCGTGATATTGAATTTGATGCCGTTGAAGATAACGACAGAAACGGATTTGGTACGTTTGCTTTCCAACACTCCCTTGCAGTTGGAAATATCATTTATGAAGTTGAAAAGCCATACATCGAAAAATACGCCGGTAGAACATATGAAAGCATTCTATCATGACTTTGATTTGATGCGCGACGAGAAATATGACGGGATGATTATTACGGGAGCTCCGGTAGAGCAGATGCCGTATGAGGATGTGAATTATTGGGATGAGATTACTACTATTTTTGATTGGGCGCGTACTCATGTTACCTCAACTCTTTATATTTGTTGGGCGGCCCAAGCCGGGCTTTATCATTTCTATGGAGTTCCCAAATATCCGCTGAAACAAAAAATGTTTGGTATTTTCCGTCATCATATCAATGTACAGGGATTGCCCATATTCCGTGGTTTTGATGATGAGTTTTGTACCACATAGCCGTCATACCGAAATACACCGTGAGGATATTCTGAAAGTAAAAGAGTTGGCTTTAATAGCTGAGTCTGATGAGTCTGGGGTTTATATGGCTATGGCTCGTAATGGGCGTGAATTCTTTATTACCGGGCATTCGGAGTATTCTCCTTATACGCTTGATACGGAATATAAGCGTGATTTGGCGAAAGGGTTGCCTATTGAAATGCCTGTAAATTATTATAAGGACGATAATCCGGACAATGCCCCGGTGGTGCGTTGGCGCGGACATGCCAATTTGTTGTTTTCTAATTGGTTGAACTATTATGTATATCAGGAAACCCCGTTTGATATAAATCAGATACGATGATCAGACAACGAAAAATAGAATTATTAGCTCCTGCTAAAAATCTGGAGTGCGGTATTGCAGCTGTTGATCACGGTGCTGATGCCATTTATATTGGTGCTCCCCGTTTCGGAGCACGTGCGGCTGCGGGGAATTCATTGGAGGATATCGCTGAGTTGGTGCGGTACGCTCATGTGTATAATGTCCGTATCTATGTGACGGTGAATACGATTCTGAAGGATGAGGAACTGAAGGATACGGAAAAAATGATTTGGGATTTATACCGTGCCGGAGTGGATGCTTTGATCGTGCAGGATATGGGATTGTTGGAATTGAATCTGCCCCCTATACCGTTACATGCCAGCACACAGATGGATAATCGTACTCCTCAAAAAGTAAGATTCCTGGCTGAGGCAGGTTTCCGTCAGGTGGTATTGGCTCGTGAACTTTCTCTTGTTGAAATAGAAAATATCCATCGTGCTTGTCCTGATGTGCCTTTGGAGGTATTTGTACATGGTGCTTTGTGTGTAAGCTATAGTGGACAATGTTATGTTAGTCAGGCTTGTTTCGGACGTAGTGCCAATCGGGGAGAATGTGCCCAGTTCTGTCGCCTTGCTTTTGATATGGTAGATGCGGACGGTAAATCTATAGTAAGGAATAAGCATTTATTGTCTCTGAAAGATTTGAATCAGAGCGAAGAGTTGGAGCAATTGCTGGATGCCGGAGCTTCTTCCCTGAAAATAGAGGGACGTTTGAAGGATGTATCTTACGTTAAAAATGTAACAGCTTATTATCGCCAGAAGCTGGATACTGTTTTCAAACGTCGTAAAGAGTATATCCGTGCTTCATCGGGAAAGTGAAATTAGAGTTCAAACCTCAATTGGATAAGAGTTTCAGTCGTGGTTTTACTAATTATTTTCTTTTTGACAGGAATAAGGATATTTTTTCTTTTGATACTCCCAAGTCTTTAGGAGAGGAGATGGGGACAGTGAAGGAAATTCGTGGTAATTATCTTACCGTAGCCGGAATCAAGTCTTTTAATAATGGAGATGGCGTCTGTTTTTTGGATGAGACTGGTAAGTTGCAGGGATTTCGCATAAACCGGGTGGAGAATAATAAGTTATTTCCTCAAGAGATGCCTCGGATAAAGCCCCGTACGATACTTTATCGTAATTTTGATCAGGAATTTGAGAGGTTGATGTCGCGTAAATCAGCTGAAAGGAAAATTGCTGTCATTTTAAAATTGGCTGAAAATAATCGGGGCTTTACTCTGTCTCTGACCGATGAAGATGATCACAGTGCCAGTGTGGTGCTGGAAAGGGAGAAGGAACGTGCCCGTACTCCGCAGGAAGATAACTTGCGTACACAACTTGGAAAGTTAGGAAATACTCCATTTGAAGCGTCAGATATAGTGATTGACTGGTCGGACAATTGGTTTATTCCGGCTTCTATGCTTGCCGAACTTCGCCGTAAGGGAATAGAGAAACTGCTGGAAGTGCGCCGTATTAACTATCGGCAGGAAATTTACAAGTTGCCTCGAACGCATCATGCTTTTCCTGTGAATGAATTGACTTATTTGGGAAATGTGATGAATGCTGATGCTGTTTCCTTCTATAGGAATCATGGCGTGCAGCGTATTGCTCCGGCTTATGAAAAGGCTCCGGCAGAAGAAGCGGTATTGATGTTTTGCAAGCATTGTTTGCGTTATAGTATGGGATGGTGTCCCTCTTGGCATAAAGTGCGTTCTCCTTATAGGGAACCTTATTATTTGGTTAGCTCGGATAACAGACGTTTCCGCTTAGAGTTTGATTGTAAGAATTGTCAGATGAAAGTCTATGCTGAAAAGTAAGTACATCGGATTACTGTTTTTGGTGTTGGCTATTTTAATGGCTTGCCAATATCCTTCACCTGTTACTCCGAGTGGGGATATGCCGCAAAAGAAAAGGGATTCTGTCAATTATTTGATGGAACGGCATTATACATTAAACAGTAATTTTGAGGTTACTTCAGATTCGCTTATGTTACAGCAACTGCCATTGGTTGATGTGCTTCCTGTTTTTAAAGGAGAACGGCTGGTGGTAGCGGAGTTTATGATACAAGCTGCTGATAGTGTGGATTCTGTATGGGTAAAGGTAGCACGGGACCAGGAAACAATGGGATGGATACATGAAAAGGAATTGTTGGAGAAAGTAGTTCCTGTGGATTCAGTGTCACAGTTTATTCATTTTTTCAGTAATTCTCATACCATCGCTTTCTTTGTCATATTAGGCTTTTTCGGTATTTGGTATATTCATAGGGCTATTCGTCGCCAGAAGCTGCAATTAATCTGGTTGAATGATATTGATAGCGTTTTTCCTACAGTTCTTTCTTGGTTGGTAGCTACAGCAGCTACGCTTTATGCCAGTATTCAGCATTTTGTTCCGGGAACTTGGGAGCAGTTTTATTATAATCCTTCTTTGAATCCTTTTAGCTTACCTTTTATTCTTTCTCTTTTCATGTTTAATATTTGGGGGATTATTCTTGTGGGGTTGGCTACTTTGGATGATTTGTTTCATCAGACACATATTGAAGCTGCATGTTTTTATTTGTTGGGATTGATGTCCTGCTGTATCTTTTTATATTTGTTTTTTACATTTACTACGTATTACTATTTGGGTTATCCATGTTTATTGGTATATGCTGTATGGTCATTTAATCGTATAAAGCATGCTTCCCGGTATAAATTCAGTTGTGGAAATTGTGGGGCGAAGATAAAGAATAAAGGAGTGTGTCCTCATTGCGGCGCTGTCAATGAATAATTTTATTGTTTGTTTCTTTTAACAAAGGCTCAAGCAGTTTTCTATTGTAAACAGCATTTTCTCTATGTACATACACTAAAACAAATAGGTTTGTTCTAGAAGCTATGGGTATCATTTACAGCAATAATAAAGTTCTTGCTTTTCTTGGTGTGACAGAATAAAAAATAAATTTGATTTGGTAAATGTGGAAACAGAAAGGGAGTTCGTGATGAACCCCCCTTTCTGTTTTTGCAAGAATGGTTAGAAGTGATAACGTATATCCACTCCCAGTTGTAAAGGCCTGCTTTTTTGTTCGAATCCTCTATGCATGGTTTCAAAATAGAAGGTTGTATAATCCTTGTTGGTTAAATTACGTCCCCATACATCTATCTGTAAAGCTTTTGTCTGCAAAGAAATGCGCCCGTTCAGTGTTCCGTAAAAACTTTGTGAGACATTGTTTTTTTCAGTCCAATAAATTTTTCCTGCTCCGGTATAGCTCATGCCTAAAGTCAGGCTTTGCATCCAATTGCTTTTATCGAAAAAGAAACTATAATTTGCGCCTGCATTCATGGTATGGCGGGGAACAAATGGTACATAATTGCCGCTATAATCAATTTGCTCTTCTGATGATGTAGTACCTCCGTCATATTTTTTGAATGTGGAATGAGTATATCCATAACTTACATTCATATTCAGGTTTTTGTTGATGGATGCCAGAAAGCTGGCCTCTACTCCATAACTTTCGCTACTACCGGCATTGACCATCATTCGTCCCAAGCCACTATTGACAAATTTGGCGATTTGTTGGTCGTGGGTATCCATGTAGAATGCGGCAAGGTCGGTCTTCAGTTTGCCGTTGAACAAACTGAGATGTGATCCCACTTCGTAATTCCAGCTGTACTCGGGCTTGTAGACAGTTGTTTCTTGTACGTTCAATTCTTTCCGTAGTTGGGCGTGTGTTGCTTGATCATTCCTTCTATCATACCTGCCATAGATTCTGGTGCCTTGTCTAGTATGGCTTCAATCATTTTTTGTTGCATGTCACTTTGTATCAGTTCTGAAAACATCTGTACGTTATAACCTCCGGAACGATATCCTCTGGTTATGCTTACATACATATTGTTTGCAGGGCTGAAATCGTATTTAAAAGCTAGCTTGGGAAGTAGCTGTACATAGTCGTTTTTTTCTTTTCCTTCCAATAGCGGTGCGGCATTCAAATTCCTGAATGGAATATTAAGGGGAGGCATTGCCATTTTAAGAAAGAAATCGAAATCAATATTACTATCCGAGAAATAATTCATAGACATTTTTTCATATTCCAAGCGCAAACCTGCTGTTACTGAAAGGCCTTTCACAAACAGGTCGTTGAATGTAGATTGGTGGTACAGTGCGGTGCTGAATACCGGTGTGTCAAAACTTCCACTTACGCGGATACGGTTGTTCAAAACGTCCAGACTCATTTCAGGGGTACGGCGGGGATCGTCTAAATGAATTTTCTTGAAAGTATTGTTGATGTTTCCTTCGATCATATCGGTCACTCCGTCCTCCATGAAGTTTACCGGACCGGTGGTATGTAGCCATTGATAAAAACCACTAACCCCTGTAACCCATTGCCAGCGCTTGTTGTTTTTGCTTTTAAAAGTAATTTCTTCACTGATGGTATTCAGACGCTGCTTCTGCTCAATGGTATAAATGCTGACAGGCAGGAAATCCTGGTCCATAAACATACGGTCGTTTAAATTCTGGAATCCTGTAACAGCGCTTAAGATAAACTTTGCGCCTGGTATTCAATATTCAAACCGGTATTGAACAGTCCACGGCGATAAGTACAATCCTGATCGTATGAAATCTTCCCTATGTAGTTTTTATATTTTTCATTCTCTTTGTCGTATCCGTCTATAGCTCCTGTATAGTAATAAGGGTATCCCCCTTCGTCATTATAATCATAGCCTATGGTGAAGTCTAGTTTTAAGTTTTCTGAAGGCAGCCAGATAGCATGTATTCGTCCGCCTCCCGCTTCCATATTATCTACTTTTTTCCCATTGAGCGAATTGCGGAAGAATCCGTCTGATCCCTCATAATAACCACCGGCGGAGAAAGCGAAACAGTCACTCCAACGGTGGTAATGGGTTAATGAAGCACTGCGGTAGTTACTTTTTGTTCCATAACTCAGTTTTACGTCTGTTCCCTGATAGGAGAATGGAGAGCGGGTATGTACCTTGATTAGTCCCCCCATGGTATTGCGTCCGTACAAGGTTCCTTGTGGACCGCGAAGAATATCAATACGTTCTATATCATAAAAATTGAAATCAAATGCAGATTTGTCAATGTAAGGGATATTGTCCACATACAAACCTACCGCAGGAGTATTGATACGCGATCCGATTCCCCGGATGTAAATGGCTGAGGTGAGTCTTGAACCATAGTCGGGCATAAAGAAATTGGGTACCAGTGAACTCACGTTCTTTAAAGTGGTGATTTGGTTTGCTTGCATATCTTTTTGGGAGAGTAAAGATACGGCTGTAGGAAGTTCCCTTAATTTTCCGGTTTCTTTAGGTGAAGCGATAACTACCACCTCTTCTATATCAATGACTTTTGTAGTGTCCTTAGGCAGCGTGTTGATATCTTCAGCAAAAGTTGTTGCAGCCAGCAGGCAGGATGTAATGAATAAAATGTTTTTTCTCATATTTATTGTTTGGTTTTATTTGATACATCACGGATAACCAGAGTTGCTACAAGTTTCTACCAGGCGGAAAATTTATATATTCCACTCTGTATAATCCATGATGGAGAATGATTCCGGCTGCAAAGTAACGGTAAACCTGATATGTGTGCAATCCTAATAAATGAGGATTTTATATTCTGTCTGCTTCAATGTAGCCATTCATCACAGCATAAACGGTAAGACCGGAAACAGACTTGATGCCCAGTTTTTCAGTAATGTTCTTGCGGTGGGAGATAACGGTGGTCAGGCTGATATTAAGTTTGTCGGCTATCTCTTTGTTGATAAGTCCTTTGGTGATAAGTATCAATACTTCTATTTCCCGGACAGACAATTCATGTTCCGTTTTTTCTATGTGCATTGCTTTATCTGCTGCTTGTTTTCTTGCCTGATGTCCATATTGGCGCAATTGATGGATGTCTTATCAAAGAACCTTCATCTTGGTAGATATTCAGTTTGGGAACACCGGATAATTGAGGCTGGTTGTCACCTCCTGCTAATACAATTGTTTTTGGTTTACGAAGTAAAAAGAAGGAAGTATGTTCAAAATAGATTTGGGCAGAGATAAAATAATGGGCATACATGTCCGGTGTGTCATCCGTCAGCTCACCAAAGGAATGGAATACACGGATAGTAGCCATTGGAATGATATCTTCCAAAATGTTTTTTAACCCCAGGCAAGTGAGGGTATTTGGGTCTACTATGGCTATTTCGGGATGATGCATGATGTTTTCTTTGGTGCAAAGATACATATCTTTTATAAAAAACAGATTCATAAAGACAAAGAAATCTTCTTAGGCAACATCACCAATCATTTATTTGTAGGGGCGCATTTGAATGCGCCCGCATATGTGCTGTAAATCATTTTCGGATAGGTTTAATCTGTCCTTACTCCTAAATAAGTGGCTGCTGCTTCAGCACATTTTTCTCCATCGATACCTGCTGAAACAATTCCTCCGGCGTAACCTGCTCCTTCTCCACAAGGAAATAACCCATTGACAGTGACATGTTGCAGTGTCTCATTATCTCGCAGGATCCGTACCGGAGCCGACGTGCGTGTTTCTACACCAATCATCACTGCTTCATTGGTCAGGAAGCCATGGCTGCTCTTTCCGAATTGTTGGAAACCTTTGCTCAAACGGTCGGTAATGAATGCAGGCATCCAAAAATGCAGGGGAGAGGAAACTAATCCCGGACTATACGAACTGTCGGGTAAATCATAGCTTAGTTTTTTGCGGGTGAAGTCCACCATTCGTTGTGAAGGTGCGGTTTGGCGCATATTGCCTTGCTGCCAGCAGGAGGCCTCCAATGCTTCTTGGAAATACATCATGGTTAATGGACAATGGTCGGTAGTCCATTGACCATGATTTTTATTAGTGGCTTTTAATTCTTCACTTTTCGTTTTTAATTCTTCTGTAAAAAGATTATTTTCCGCCAGATCTTCCGGCCTGATTTCTACCACCATGCCGGAGTTGCTCCATTTGGAGCCGCGGTTGCTGGGACTCATGCCGTTTACTACAATCTGATGCGGACCGCTTGCGGCAGGAACAACAAATCCTCCCGGACACATACAAAAACTATAGACACCACGTCCTTCTACTTGTGTCACAAAGCTATATTCAGCGGCAGGCAGATACTTTCCACGTCCGTTTTTATTATGATATTGTATTTGGTCAATCAGCATGGACGGGTGTTCCAAACGTACTCCTACTGCAATTCCTTTGGTTTCCATCTCTATACCATTGTCATACAACCACTGATACACATCCCGTGCGGAATGTCCGGTAGCCAGAATAACAGGTCCTTTGAAAGTCTTTCCGGTATTTGTTTCTATACCTGTGATTTTGTTTTTTTCTATAATAAGGGAATCCATTCGTGTTTCGAAATGCACTTCACCACCACATTCTATGATGGTATTCCGCATATTTTCAATCACACGCGGCAACTTGTCTGTACCGATGTGGGGATGGGCATCTGCCAGGATGGAGGTACTGGCGCCATGTTGGCAGAATACATTCAGAATTTTGTTCACATTCCCTCGCTTTTTGCTTCGGGTATAGAGTTTGCCGTCTGAGTAGGCTCCTGCTCCTCCTTCTCCGAAACTGTAGTTGCTTTCAGGGGCAACTTTGTGCTCACGGCTGATACGGGCGATATCTATTTTTCTATCGCGTACATTCTTACCTCGTTCCACTACGACAGGCCGGAGTCCTAACTCTATTAATCGCAAGGCAGCAAAAAGTCCGCCCGGTCCTGCTCCCACGACAATGACTTGTGGTTTCCCATCTACCTTATTATATATAGTACGGGTGAACTCCTCATCTTGTGGCATTTCATTAATATATAGGCGTACTTTCAAATTTACATAGATGGTGCGTTGACGTGCGTCTATGCTCCTTTTTAAGATGCGAAGGGCATGGATGGTACGTATATCCAATCCCTTGTCATGTCCGATGAACTGTTTCAGTGACTGTTCGTTGGCTGCTTGTTCAGGCAAGACTCTTATTTGAAATTCCTGTATCATGGTTCTTATTTGGATTGTTCGCCTTCCGGCATTAATTTTTTACGGTAATAAGAATTGGCGGTATATAGTGCGGCGGCAGGGTTGTGTCCTGTCACACGGTCTTTGGTCACTAAAGTTGTAGTATAGGCATTAGAGTACTTGTAGAATAAACTGTCATGTCCCACACATAGTCCGATAACCACGTTCAACTCTGTATGTGCTTGGTTGAGAAGGCGTGCTTGTAGGATAGGGTTACACATTGCCGCACCGATTTTTTCACATTCTTTGGGGATTCCGATAGAGGATTTGGCTATTCCGGCTACTTTGCAGATTACTGAATATACCTCAAAGCCGTTAGCACGGAGGATGCGGGCAAAAATACGGGCTTCATTCACCAGTCCGATACAATAGGCAATTCCTAGTTTTTTATATCCCATCTTGCGTGCGAAAGTCATGATTTCTTCCACACGGGTTAATCGGCAGTAACCTTCATATTCCACTTCGGCACTGGCTGCCATTATCTTGTTGTTGTCGTTATATTGTTTCAACGCCCATTCCAAATCTTCTTGTTCCAAATGGGTAGTCAGACAAAATTCAGGGTAAGTGCGCTCTTTGAACTTGCAGTTCTGTGTGCCGCAGTCTATGCAGGTCGGGGGGTATGATTGTTCTTTTGTCATTTTATATCATTATTCAAATTAAGTTTTCTCTTATTTATCTCATCCAAACAAAGCCCGGAACGCTTCTTCTACCTTCCTTACCGGAATGATTTCTATCTTTAATTTTGATGTATCCATTCCTTGCAAATTATGTTTCGGTATAAGAATTTGTTTGAAACCTAATTTCTCTGCTTCTCCGATGCGTTGCTCAATACGGTTTACAGGTCGGATCTCACCACTCAGTCCTACTTCACCCGCCATGCAGGTGTCACGTTCTATTTCCGTATCCATATTGCTGGATAGAATGGCACTGATGACAGACAGGTCGATGGCCGGATCATTCACTTTCAATCCACCTGCGATATTCAAAAAGACATCTTTTTGTGCCAGTTTGAATCCTACCCGTTTTTCAAGTACTGCCAGAAGCATGTTCATACGTCGTAAATCAAATCCGGTGGCAGAACGTTGCGGATTCCCATATACTGCCGAACTGACTAAAGCCTGTGTTTCAATCAAGAAAGGGCGGACTCCTTCTATGGCAGAGGCGATAGCAACCCCGCTCATCCCGTCATGGTCTTGGCTAAGCAACAGTTCGGACGGGTTGCTCACTTGGCGCAAACCGTTTTGGCGCATTTCATAAATGCCCAGTTCGGCGGTGCTTCCGAAACGGTTCTTGATGCTGCGGAGAATGCGGTACATATAATGTTGGTCACCTTCAAATTGCAATACGGTGTCTACAATATGTTCCAGTACCTTGGGGCCGGCAATGCTTCCTTCTTTATTGATATGGCCGATCAGAATGACCGGCGTATTTGTTTCTTTGGCAAATTTTAAAATAGAAGCGGAACATTCACGTACCTGTACCAAACTGCCGGGAGAAGAGTCTATCGTTTCGGTTGAGATGGTTTGAATAGAGTCGATGATCACTAAATCGGGTCGTGTATTCTTGATATGGACGTAAATCTGCTCCAACGAAGTTTCACAGACTATCAGGCAGTCGGAAGAATTATGCGGGATACGGTCTGCACGCAGTTTTAATTGCCGGGCACTCTCTTCTCCCGATATATACAATACTTTTTTGTCAGGCAGATGAAGTACGGTTTGCAGCACCAAAGTGGATTTGCCTATCCCCGGTTCACCGCCCAGTAGAACGAGTGATCCCGGTACTAAACCGCCTCCCAATACCCGGTTCAGTTCTTCGTCGTGCATATCAATTCGAGGTTCGTCCCCTCCGGTAATGTCATTCAGTGTGACAGGCTTGCTTTTTACGGATTCCAGGCCGGATACCGGTCTTTTGTTTGCAGGTTCCTTGCGTATAATTTCTTCTACGTATGTGTTCCATGCACCGCAAGACGGACATTTCCCTACCCATTTGGGTGAATCCTGCCCACAGTTGGTGCATACATATACAGTCTTTTCCTTTGCCATATTCTTACGGGATAATTAAAACAGCGCAACTTGAGGCTGAATTTGTACAAAGGTAAGGAAATAGTTCTGCATATCAACATGGGCAGGATAAAAAAGTTTTGTCTTATTTCTGCTTGTAATAAAAAGCATTCTTATATTTTATCGCAAAAAAATGGGAAATTGTGATAGATTGTAGGAAATTGTTTTTATATTTGCATCGTTCAAATAAAAAACAGAAGAAGAACAATAATAAAATGACGATATACTATCTCCATACAACCACCACATTAGGGATGGGGCACATGACAACTACAATGTCCACATCCACAACAATGACCCCTCGGGGTTAAGGATAGTATATGTGTTTCTACGTGATACACGCTTACGGACGTAAGCAAAACAAGCTTTTAATTTTATTTTTTTAGTGTAAACAGATACAGTTTCTTTTCGTTGTCATGCTGGGTGAAACGAAAGTAGATTCTTTACCGGACTTGAAATGGCTCGGAGGACAGAATGGCAAAAGAAGCTGGAATAAAAATAGATAATTGCATGAAAGTTATGAAATTCGGCGGGACATCCGTAGGTTCCGTGAACAGCATTTTAAGCGTCAAACAGATAGTAGAGGCAGTTGAAGAGCCCGTAATTGTAGTTGTGTCGGCATTGGGCGGTATAACTGACAAGTTAATCAATACTTCGCAGATGGCTGCCAATGGGGATTCCGCATACGAGAAAGAATACCGTGAAATTGTGAATCGTCACATTGAAATGGTATATACCGTAATTCCGGCAGGTAATGAGCGTACTGTTTTATTGGATAAGGTCAATGAATTGTTGAGTGAACTGAAGGATATTTTTCAGGGAATTTATCTGATAAAGGACTTGTCGTCTAAAACGTCGGCTACTATTGTAAGTTATGGTGAGCGCTTGTCGTCTATTATTGTAGCTTCGTTGATAAAGGGGGCTGTATGGTATGACTCCCGCAACTTCATTAAGACTGAAAAAAAACATGCCAAACATATTCTGGATTCCGAACTGACCACTCGCTTGGTTAAAGAAACTTTCCAGAAATTACCGGAAGTGGCATTGGTTCCCGGATTTATCTCTACTGATAAGAACAGTGGTGAAGTGACCAATTTGGGACGTGGCGGTTCAGATTATACCGCTTCTGTCATAGCTGCGGCACTGAATGCGGATAGCTTGGAAATATGGACGGATGTGGTTTCATGACGGCAGACCCGCGTGTAATCAGTACGGCCTATACCATTAATGAGTTGAGCTATGTGGAAGCGATGGAGCTTTGTAACTTTGGAGCGAAGGTGGTTTATCCGCCGACTATTTATCCGGTATGTCATAAGAATATTCCTATTCTGATTAAGAATACATTCAATCCTCAAGGCGAGGGAACTATCATAAAGCAGGAAGTGAATTCCGGTTCTAAAGCCATTAAAGGTATCTCATCCATCAATGATACGAGTTTGATTACGGTTACCGGTCTGGGAATGGTGGGAGTGATCGGAGTGAATTTCCGGATTTTTAAAGCATTGGCACAAAACGGCATCAGCGTGTTTATGGTATCGCAGGCATCTTCCGAGAACAGTACTTCTATCGGTGTGCGTAATCAAGATGCGGCACTGGCTTGTGAAGTGCTGAATGAGGAATTCTCCAAAGAAATAGAAATGGGGGAAATCAGTCCGGTTGTTGCCGAAATGAATTTGGCTACCATTGCCATTGTCGGTGAGAACATGAAACATACACCGGGCATCGCCGGTAAGCTGTTCGGAACTTTAGGCCGTAACGGCATTAGTGTGATTGCTTGTGCGCAAGGTGCTTCGGAAACCAATATCTCTTTCGTGGTAGAATCCAAGTCACTGCGCAAATCATTGAATGTGATTCATGATTCATTCTTCCTGTCCGAATATCAGGTGCTGAACCTTTTTATCTGCGGTACAGGTACGGTAGGAGGCAGTTTGATAGAGCAAATCCGTTGTCAGCAACAAAAGTTGATGCAGGAACGCGGTTTGAAGCTGAAAGTGGTAGGTATAGCCGATGGACATCATGCGTTGTTTACCCGTGCAGGCGTAGACTTGTCACATTATAAGGAAGAGTTGGCAGAGAAAGGAATGCCTTCGTCCACCCAGGTGTTGCATGACGAGATTATAGGTATGAATATATTCAACTCTGTGTTTGTGGATTGTACAGCCAGTGCAGAAGTTGCGTCCTTATATAAAGATTTCCTGATGAATAATATTTCGGTGGTAGCTGCCAACAAGATTGCTGCTTCTTCCGAATACTCCGTTTACAGCGAACTGAAACAAATAGCCCGCCGTCGCGGTGTGAAATTCTGTTTGAAACCAATGTAGGTGCGGGCTACCTATTATCAACACGATCAATGACTTGATAAACAGCGGAGACAAGATCTTGAAAATAGAGGCGGTATTGAGCGGTACGCTGAATTACATCTTTAACAAAATCAGCGCGGACATTCCTTTCAGCAAGACCATCAAAATGGCACAGGAAGAGCGCTACTCGGAACCCGATCCGCGTATTGACCTGAGTGGCAAGGATGTGATTCGTAAACTGGTTATTCTGGCTCGTGAAGCCGGATATAAATTGGAACAGGAAGATGTGGAAAAACATCTTTGTACCGAATGATTTCTTTGAAGGCCCGTTGGAGGAGTTCTGGAAGAAAGTACCTTCCCTGGATACGGATTTTGAATCACGCCGTCAAAAGCTGGAGGATGAAAACAAACGCTGGCGTTTTGTAGCCAAACTGGAAGATGGGAAGGGCAGTGTGTCTTTGCAGGAAGTGGACAGCAAACATCCGTTCTATGGTCTGGAAGGCAGCAACAACATTATTCTGCTTACAACCGAGCGATATAAAGAGTATCCGATGATGATACAAGGATATGGGGCCGGTGCCAGTGTGACTGCCGCCGGAGTATTTGCCGATATCATGAGCATCGCTAATATTTAGGCTTATGAAACATATTATTATTTTAGGCGACGGTATGGCCGACTGGCCTGCCGAATCACTGGGAAACAAAACATTGCTGCAATACTCCAGTACACCTTATATGGATAAGTTGGCCGCTATGGGACGTACCGGGAGGTTGGTTACAGTTGCTCCCGGATTTCATCCGGGTAGTGAAGTGGCGAATATGTCTGTTATGGGCTATAATTTACCGAAGGTGTACGAAGGCCGTGGGCCGTTGGAAGCAGCAAGCATCGGGGTGGAGTTGCAACCGGGCGATATGGCTATGCGTTGTAACATTATCTGCATCGAAGATGAGAAGATAAAAAATCACTCCGCCGGACATATCACTACCGAAGAAGCTGATGTGCTGGTTAGATATTTGGAAGAAAAATTGGGTTCTGACCGGATTCATTTCTATACCGGTGTACAATATCGCCATGTTGGTGATAAAAGGGGGGAAATAAACAATTGGACTGCACCCCGCCCCATGATGTGCCTTTGCAGCCTTTCCGTCCGCTCATGGTGAAGGCGGAAGTACCGGAGGCGCAGGAAACAGCCGGATTGATAAATAATCTTATCCTGGCTTCCCAGGAATTGTTAGCAGATCATCCGGTTAATCAAAAACGTATAGCCGAAGGCAAAGATCCTGCTAATAGTATCTGGCCTTGGAGTCCGGGGTATCGCCCGCAGATGGAACCTCTCTCCGGGAAGTATCCGGCCATAAAGAAAGGGGCTGTTATTTCAGCGGTGGACTTAATCAATGGCATAGGACATTATGCAGGATTACGCCGTATTGCTGTAGAGGGGGCTACCGGTTTATATAATACGAATTATGAGAATAAGGTGGCTGCGGCATTGGAAGCATTGAAGACGGACGACTTTGTGTATCTGCATATTGAGGCCAGTGATGAGGCCGGTCACGAAGGAGATTTTAAGTTGAAGCAGTTTACTATTGAAAATCTGGACAAACGTGTTGTAGGACCTGTTTATGAAGCAGTGAAGGATTGGGATGAGCCTGTGGCTATCGCCGTGCTTCCGGATCATCCTACGCCTTGCGAACTCCGTACCCATACGGCCGAACCTGTGCCTTTCCTTATCTATTATCCCGGTATAGAACCGGACTGTGTGCAGACCTTTGATGAAGTGGCATGTGTGGAAGGCAGTTATGGAATATTGAAAGAAGATGAGTTTATGAATGAATTTATGAAAAAATAATGTGGCAGTTTGCTAATTTGCCCCAATGGCAACCCTCCATGCAAAGCCCTTGGCACATTAGCACATTGACGCATTGAAAAATTGTTTACTATGAAATATTACAGTACGAATCACCAGGCTTCCGATGCTTCTCTGGAAGAAGCTGTAGTGAAGGGGCTGGCTTCTGACAAAGGTTTGTATATGCCCAAGGCCATCAAGCCATTGCCGCAAGAGTTTTATGATCAGATTGAGAATCTGTCGTTTCAGGAAATTGCTTATCGCGTGGCCGATGCTTTCTTCGGTGAGGATGTTCCTGCTGAAACACTGAAGCAGATCGTTTATGATACATTGAGTTTTGATGTTCCTGCCGTAAAGGTAAAGGATAATATTTACTCTTTGGAACTGTTTCATGGTCCCACATTGGCATTTAAAGATGTAGGTGGACGTTTCATGGCCCGTTTGTTGGGCTACTTCATTAAAAAAGAAGGGCAAAAGCAGGTGAATGTACTGGTTGCGACTTCGGGGGATACCGGTAGTGCTGTAGCCAATGGCTTCCTCGGAGTGGAAGGTATTCATGTGTATGTGCTTTATCCGAAAGGAAAAGTCAGTGAAATTCAGGAAAAGCAGTTCACTACTCTGGGGCGGAATATCACAGCGTTAGAAGTGGACGGTACTTTTGATGACTGTCAGGCATTGGTTAAGAATGCGTTTATGGATGCTGATTTGAATGCGCACATGAAGTTGACTTCTGCTAACTCCATCAATGTGGCTCGTTTCCTGCCACAGGCATTTTATTACTTCTATGCCTACGCGCAGTTAAAGAAAGAAGGAAAAGCAGATCATCTGGTAGTGTGCGTACCTAGCGGAAACTTTGGTAATATCACCGCCGGACTATTTGGTAAACGCATGGGCTTGCCTGTCAAGCGTTTTATTGCAGCCAATAACCGGAATGATATTTTCTACCAATACTTACAGACCGGAAAATACAATCCTCGCCCTTCCATAGCTACTATTGCCAATGCAATGGATGTGGGAGATCCAAGTAATTTTGCCCGTGTACTGGCATTGTACGGTAACAGTCATGCTGCCATAACAGCGGATATCTCTGGTGCGACTTATACGGATGAACAGATTCGTGAAACGGTGGGTGAGGTATATTGGGAAACCGGTTACTTGCTCGACCCGCATGGAGCCTGCGGTTATCGTGCTTTATCCGAAGGATTGTCCGCCAGCGAAACGGGTATTTTCCTGGAAACGGCACATCCGGCTAAATTCCTGGAAACTGTGGAAGGTATCATTGGAGACAAAGTGGAGATTCCCGCCAAACTGCAAGCGTTTATGAAAGGAACCAAACAAAGTGTTCCGATGGAAAAAGACTTTGAAAGTTTCAAAGGCTATTTGATGAAAGAATAGCTTTTAGAAATAGATATCTGATACGAAAAGAGGGGGAGGCAAAAGTCCAAAGTAACTATCCAATGGTTCACCGTAGGGGCGGATTGAATAGTTACTTTGGGCTTGTTTACATAAAGAACAAAAAAGTTCCGTCACAGCAACGTGCTCATTACTAGTTACTTTCTGTGTAAAAGATTCTCAAACCTCCTTCAATCGGTATGCTTCCGGCTATCGAATCCTGTTACGTATGTAACAAAGTTTGTTCCGTATCTTTCACACCGTATCTTTCACTCCGTTTCATTTTCACTCCGTTTCATTTGATATTTCACTTGGGTGAAGCAACTGTTTCACTTAGGCGAAAACGGCTGTTCACCTAAGTGAAATCGCCTCTTCACTCGGGTGAAGCAACAAATGCAGATGGGCAAAAATACGCCTTATGACGCTCTCCTGCAAGGAAGTAACCGCAACTATGGCACAGGAATTAGAACAACCGATATACGTCAAGCCGAATCGCGGAGACGCTTACGAATTTGATAGCGGAGAATGGAAAACCGTTTCAGGGGAATTTAGAATGTTTTTTCACATTATATTGTTGATTTACAGAGAGATACTGCACGTAATCCGGAATGGTTGATGCGTGTCTTTATTTTATTTCTTCCAGCAACTTCCCGAACGAAGTGAATGTCCGTTGTTTCCCGCCCCGGGTGAGGTACAAGGCATCGGGAGCGATGACTTGTAGATGGGGCAGACCGGCAGGAGCGTTTTGGGTTTGCAGACAAGTATATCCGTGACGGTTCAGTGCGTTGATAGTCCAGTGCAATAAGGTTTCGTCTGTCGCTTCCACCGTTATTTCCTGCTTTCCATTCACGGTTGGATAGTAGATGCCATGATCATAATCGAACCGGATATTACTGTGTGAGAACAGCGTGTCCATCCGATGGTTCAGAATCATATCTTCCGTTACTCCGCATTGCAGTCCTGTTTCTTTGGACAGCAGCCAAAGCTTGTCCGACAGTACCAGGGCTTGTTCTATGTCATGGGTGGATAGCAGGATGGCCTTGTTTTGCTCCACCGCCAGCTGATGCAGCAAAGTCATGATTTCTATGCGGCTCACCACGTCCAGAAAAGCGGTCGGCTCATCCAAGATGATAAGCGGACATTCCTGAACCAATGCTTTGGCTATCATTACCTTTTGCCGTTCTCCGTCCGAAAGTTCGGCGGTGTAGCTTTCGGCTTTGTGGGCAATGCCTACGGCATCCAATGCCTCTTTGATAATGAGATGGTCTTTGGGATGGAGCCGTCCGAAGAAGCCTGTATGCGGCTGGCGTCCCAAAGCTACCAGTTCATACACGGTCAGCCCTCCGGCTTGTGTCTTGTCTGTCAGGACCACGCCGATGGTGCGCGAACGTTCCTTTTCCGAATACTGCTGCAAAGGCTTGCCCAGCAATTGCAAATCTCCTGCCAGTGAAGGTTGCGAAGCGGACAGGGTGCGGAGCAAAGTCGACTTTCCGGCCCCGTTTGCTCCAAGCAGACTGGTCAGTTCTCCCGGATAGAGTCCGAAAGAAAGGTGTTCGTGCACTTTTTCTTTTCTCCTTTGTGGGTACGATAACCTATGCACAGGTCTGTGGCGGTGATGACAGCTTGCTTTTTCATCAGTTGAAGTACTGGATTTTACGTTGGTTCACAATGACATAAATAATAATGGGCGCACCAATGACCGGAGTGACGGCATTCAGCGGAATGATGCCTGCTTCGCCCGGCAGAATGCAGATGAAGTTGCAGAGCAGGGCAATGGCTCCTCCCGTCAGCATGGTGACAGGTAGCAGAGAGTTATGGTTGGAGGTTCCCAGCATGAGGCGGGCAATGTGCGGCACGGCCAGTCCGATAAAGGAAATCGGGCCGCAGAAAGCGGTGGTCGTCGCTGTCAGTAATCCGGTGGCAACAAGCAGCAGGTTACGTGTACGGCGGATGTTGATTCCCAGGTTTTCGGCATAGCGTGTTCCCAGCAGCAGGGCATTCAGAGGCTTTATCAGCAGTATGGTAATCAGCAGTCCCGCCGCTGTGACCAAGGAGAAAAAGGGAAGCTGCTGCAAAGATACTCCTCCAAAGTTTCCCATTCCCCAAATCATGTAGGAATGCACCCCTTCTGCCGTGGAGAAAAAGTTGAGCAGGGAGATGGCAGATGAAGTGATATACCCTATCATGATACCTATAATGAGCAGCATGATGCTGTTTTTTATCAAAGTGGAGAAGAACAGGATGATTCCCATCACCAGCATGGAGCCTATGAATGCTCCGATAATGACGGACAGGAATCCGGATAAAGTGAATACTCCGGCAGTAATCGTACCTGCGCCTGCCAGCATGACCAAGGCAACTCCCAAACTGGCTCCCGAACTGATTCCCAGTATGGAAGGGTCGGCCAAAGGATTATTGAATGTGGTTTGCAACATCAGTCCCGATGCTGCGAGTGCCATTCCGCAAAGGAGGGCGGTAATGGCTTGCGGCAGGCGGGATTCCCAGACTATGAAACTCCAACTCGCCTTTTCTACTTCATTGCCTGTAAGGATATGCCACACCGCCTCGGCAGGGATGTTTACCGAGCCGAACAACAGGTTGGCTCCTGTCAATGCAAGGATGATGAGGAGCAGTATGATACCGTATTTTGTTCCTTTGTTATTCATTGATACTGTTTGGGGTTACGCCCACTGTAGGGAGTGTGTCAAAACTAACCTGGCCTATCCCATCGTCAGCTGTAGGGGCAGCATTATCCACGTTTTGACATAACCCTACGGTGATTTACTCCGCTAATTTAGTGAAATATTTTAATTCATACCCTTCTAAAAGCGTAGGATGGAATATTTTTATCAAATCTTTCAGTAATCGGTCGGGATGGAAAGGGGAATCTTCGTAAAAGTCTACCTTCCCTGTGTTGCATCCATAAATGCTGCGTTCCTTGAATGCACGGAAACCGGTGTATGGAGCATAGTCCTGCTCCAATTCCTTATAAGTCTTGTCAATGGCCTGATTATATTTGATGAGCCAGAAGTCTGCATTCTGACCTTTGTCAAACACGGTTTCGAAGGCTAGGGGAACAGAACCGCTATGCTCGTCATCGGCAAACACATAATTGGCCCCGGCATCCGCATAAATCCGCGCGGAGGTGCTTTTCCCTCCCGGAACATACCAAGCCGAACCGTTCTTCAGTTCGCTGATAACGCTCGGTGCAGATGAAAGGGGAGCAACCAATGCTTTCAGCTCATTATAGTTTTTTTCCACCTCGGCAAACAAGCTGTCCGCTTTTTGTGCCTCACCGAACAGAAGGCCGTAGAAACGCATCCATTCGGCACGTCCCAATGCCGAAGTTTCCATGTAGTCTGCACATTCGATAATGGGGATGTTGAGTTTCTCCACCCGTCCGTATCCGCCACTGTTCTCGAAAGGGGAGAGCATAATGGCATCGGGGTGCAGGTCGATTATCTTTTCTATATCCGGGTTCATTCCATTCCCTACATCGGCGATGCTTCCTGTGCGGCAGCCATCCTGCACTTCTTGCAGTTTGATATACTTCAAATCGCAGACTCCTCCAATACTTTTCAAAGCACCAATCTGGTTGAGCAATCCGCAATGTACGGATGAGTAAACAAACGGCCTTGCTCAATGGAGTGCGGACAAGTGTCCCTTCCGGCAAGTCGGCAGGCAGGGGTTTTTCTTTGTCAACCAAGACGTAGGTATGCAGTATCCGGGTCGTATCCCAAGGATTGCGCAGGCGGGCAATGGTATAGTCTTCGGTTGCAGACAGGCTGAGGTTCTCTGCATAACGCAAAGGGATTGCTTTTTCTGCTTCTATTACAGAAGCAGTCTTGCTTTTTCCGCCGCAGGAGGAAAAAAGCAAGACTGAAAGCATCAGGTGAATAAAGAGAGAAAATTGTTTCATTGGTTAGTCAATAAATACGGCTGCTCTAGGACTTACACCACCGCTCTCGAATTTTTCAATAAAAGTACCGTCTTTCTTGAAACGATATATATCTCCGTTAGTATTATAATCGGTAGTACCGACATAAAAATCTCCATTTTCAGGATTGATACTCAACATATAAAAGATACGAGTCTTGAGTTCTTCTGGCATTTGTAAAAAACTAGTTTCTTCTTTTTTGTTGGTTTTAGCATTATAAGAATATAATGTATGGTTGGATGTATTTGTATTATAGTCTGTTTCTGAATAGATAACATATACCACATCATTATATTCAGCCATTAATGTGCCCGGTCCAATTTTTTTGTAGGTTTTGTTTTCTTTGTCATAGATTGCTACAGTATAGTCATAATCAGGGTACGGACCACCATATCCTTGGATGAAAATTTTGTCATTAGCTTCTAGTATCCTATCCGGATTCTGGAAAATTTCCACATGCTCTGCTGTATCAAAAGTCTTGATATCAATGATAGACAAACGATTGTCATATCCGAAACCGGAGTTTACCAGATATAGTTTGCCATCTTCTTCAATAATATGCTCGGGATTTTGTCCTACAGCTACCATCTTTTCAAAAGTTAATGTGTTAGCATCCAAACGGGCTACATTACCACTGCTTAAAGTAACGTAAAGTTTTCCGTCTTCAGCAGCCATATAGCGAGGCTGTCCTTGCTCGTCTGTAAAGCTATAACGCGCTTGTTCTACACAAGCTTCATTCAGTTTGCATACATATTTAGAGCCATACATGGATACATAAATATTATTATTATATTTTATCATATCTTGTCCTGTATCTCCTAGTTTGGCTTCATTTTGCTTATAGAAAATGTCATCTATTACATTGTTTCTTTTATCGGGATCATAGTATGTGATGCCGGCATTGTTCTTTTGATAAGAACCTTCATTCAAAATGTAGACACGGTTTTCAGGTAATTCCACCTTCGAACCTTCATCGTTTTTTTTGCTGTCATCGTCATCATCACTACATGAGGTGAATGAAACACCCAGCATTAACATACACAGTGTTCCAAAAAATAAGCTTCTTAGTTTCATAATTAATTTTTAAAAGTTAGACATTTATATTGTTTAAAATCTTAATACTCCCGTTATGCGCCAGGAACGTCCGGGCATGGGATAATATTTGATAACATCATATTGCTTGTCAGTGAGATTGATAACTTCTGCCTGAAGGCGGAGGTGACAGCCTTTCATTGTAAATTCCCGCCATAAAGTGGCTGTGTGTTCTACATAACCGTCTATCTTATTCACCGGTATATTCTGTGCCATATAGTAGCGTTCGCTGACCCCTGTCAGGCTGTAACCCACATTAATCCAAGGAGTTTCGATGGTGGTCGAAGCATTGCCGCTATGCTGAGGCGTATAGGGCAGCTGGTCTTTATAATTCTTGGCATCGGGATTTGTCATATCTATGGCTTTTTGCCAGGAATAATTGCCGCTTAATCCTACGTTTATGTTAGGGCAGACAGGTATGGAAGTAGCCATTGTCGCATCAAGGCCGGTGATATGTACCGTGCCGTAATTCTGCATTTTCCATACATAAGTACTGGGAAAGGCGACTATTTTATCGGTTACTTCATTATAATATCCGTCAAGAGTGATAGAAAGGAAATCGGTAAACGAAAACGGCTTGCCGTTCCAAGTGACACCTATATTGTATTCGCGTGCCTTTTCCGGGCGTAAGGAGGTATTTCCTATGCGTAGATAATAAAGGTCATTGAAGGTAGGTACGCGGAACGTATTCTTATACATTGCGCGGACGTATAATTGTTCTTCTTTCCATGGCTGAATGGAAACGGACAGGGTGGGCGACAGGCGTTTCCGGTCGTCGGGAGTATTCCCTGCTTTTACTTCTTCCGTAATGAAAGTCCCCACCAATGTGCCCGATAGCTTGATACGTCCCCATTGGTAACGTGCATTGAGGGCTGTGAGCGAGGAATATCTCACCGGGTTGGGGCTGTCGTTGATATTGGTGTGAAGGGTGTTGATGAATCCATCCTGCGCGAGCGATAATTCCAGACCTTTGACGGGCTGATAAAGCATGGCGGCGGACAGATAATATTCGTCCTGACGGTTGATGTCGGTCTGCTTTCCGTTTTCATACTTCACGTCTGTATCTTCGTATTTGTTCCAAGAAGAATGGTTGAACTTGGCTTGCGCCTGCAAAGTCCATTTGGGGGAGAAGGTTTTCTTATAACGGGCTTGGGTGAAGAAATTCTCGTCCCACAAACGTTCTTCTGCCTTCGGGTTGTATAGAATGACAGCACCGGGCAGTCCGCGTTCGGAATAAAAATAATAGGCTTTCACATCCAGTGTACTTTCGTCATGGAAAGTATGAAACAGATTCGCCTCTCCCTGCCATGTATGAATATCCGAATTGTTTCTTTTCTCTTGAGTGATGTATTTTCCGTTTTCCAATGTGAAGGGATAATTACCGTCGGCACGCATAAAGGAAGCATCGACTGACAGACCGGTGTGTTCTCCCAGCTTCTGCCATCTGCGTATGGATGGGGCTATGTAGCCGAAGGCTCCTCCCCGGATTTGTATTTGTGACAGGGAGGATTTCCCATTTTCGAAGACGGGTTTCTCCGTTTCAATGCTGAGTACTCCTGCCGAAGCATATAGACGGGCCGGTTGCAGCAGATTCTCATCTTGTCCGATTGCCAATGAAAGAGAGGATACATTGTCGAGGGAGAAACGCCCGATATCGATTTGTCCTGCCTGACTGTTGCTGACGACTACTCCATCGTAGCTGACTGCTGTGTGTGCAGCTCCTAAATTGCGGATGGAAACGGTCTTCAGACCGCCTATGCCTCCGTAATCACGGACGTTGGTTCCGGCAAAACGCCTTACGGCATCTGCCATATTCTGTAACCCCAAGTTCTTTATATCTTCCTTGTTGATAAGTTGTACAGGGCTGCCGGTTGTTATTTTGGCAGGCGGACGTCTTGCCGTAACCGTAACTTCATCTATTTTATGCACTTTCCCGGTGATGGAATCTCCTTTCTTCTGTGCCTGTATTTCAAGCGGCAATAGGAGAAAGCTGCAAAGCAGACAAAGCCATAGCTTATAAGCCTGGTTATTTCCTTTCATTTAAAAAAACATATTAATGAATAAATACCGCATTCTTACCGCTGCTCTTTCCTCGAAAGCGACGGTCGATGACTTTACGTTTTGCAGGTCTTCTGACTTACTCCTGTTTACTTGCCTTCCCACCTTATTATATATACAGGCAGTGGCGTGAGTGGATAAGTAAACCTATCCCCTTATAGGGGTAGATGGAGCTTACAGCAGCGGGACTGTTCAGGACTTGCACCTGATTCCCTTTTCATCCGCTTCCTCGCATCAGTCGGAGGTACGCGGAACAAAACATGGCAAAGATAGTTTGTTTGGATGAATAAGAAAAGGAAAATGATAAAAAATCCTTTTTTTAATTAGTTACAGATTTATTTTCTCCCAGCAAAAGTAGGCGTGTATAACGGTTCTTTTTTTAGTGACAAAACGACTTGATTCTATCTATGTTGAAGATAAAATAGAATAGTATTGAATAAAATAAAACTGATGCTTAACAACATTCAAATATTGATTCGCTTTATTCAATACAATCACTATATTTGTTAAATGGATAATCTTAAAATACGTAATAGATGAAACACTTGAATTTTATTTTAGCCGGTTTATTTTTCCTGTGCGGTCTTTGTTGTCGGGCACAAGTGCTTCCTTTGGAAGAAAATGTGGTGCTGAACACCAAGGAAGGACAAATCAAAGGAAAACTGCTTTTGCCCGGTGGGGTGAAAACCTGTCCGGTGGTGCTTATTATAGCCGGCTCCGGACCTACGGATATGGATGGTAATTCAGCCATTGGCAATTTGAGGAATAATTCGTTGAAGTTTCTGGCGGAAGGCTTGGCGGCAAACGGCATCGCTTCCTTGCGCTTTGACAAGCGGGGGATAGGAACCAGTGCGTCGGCAGGTAAGGAGGAAGCGAAACTTCGTTTTGAAGATTATGTGAATGATGTGACGGGCTGGATTGATTACCTGGCGAAAGAGAAACGTTTTACGACAATCACGGTGGCAGGACATAGCGAAGGGGCACTGATTGGAATGCTGGCCTGTCAGAACCGGCCGAAGGTGAAAGGCTATATCTCGGTTGCCGGTGCGGGGCGTCCTGCCTACGAGATTATAGAGGCGCAAGTGGCTGCTCAACAGAATCCGGAAGCGGTGCGGAAGGAGGTGGCATCCATTAACGGGTCCTTGAAAAACGGCAAGGAAGTGAGTGACGTGCCGGCTTATCTGCAATCATTGTATCGGGCTTCTGTCCAGCCTTATTTGATTTCCTGGTTCAAGTATAATCCCCGGACGGTGATTGCTTCCGTCAAAGTGCCGGTCCTCATTGTTCAGGGTAAAAATGATATTCAGGTATCGGTGGAGGATGCCGAACTTCTGAAAAAGGGTTGCCCGGCTGCCGAACTGCTTTTGATTGATAAGATGAACCATGTGCTGAAAGATTGTGAATCAAAGGACGTACAGCAGCAGATGCTTACTTACGGGAATCCTTCTCTGCCGGTGAACAGTACTTTGATAGCTTCTGTCAGTACATTTGTGAAAACTGAAATGATATGGGAGAAATAAAGAAACGTTTGCCGTTGAAATGCCCTGCGTGTGATGCACCGTTGAGGGAGATTCATTTCGGTCCGGCACCCAATCCTGTCTGGTTGGTGTTATGCGGCAGAGCATCTGATGGTGTGGCTGTTGTGTCGCATGTTGATAAGCCATCTTTATGGATAAAATAAAAAAGAGGATGCCAAAAGTCTTGTTGAAGCTTTGACATCCTCTTCTATGTTATACTGATGCGTTATTTAATCTTTTCTCGAATCTTGCTAAGATAGGCACGCATCCCCGCAGCATCTTTCTTGTTGATGATATCCAACAGCTCATTTAATTCTGTACGGATACCTTCTACCTGTGCAGGGGTGCGGGGATTGAATAAAATTTCCTGCAACAGGTAGTCGTCTTCGTTCAATACTCCTTTGGCTATCTTCATGTGGCGTTTGAAAGTAGTACCGGGAGCGTCCTGATGCTTCATCACTGCCGCAAAAACGAAAGTGGAAACAAAAGGGATGGATAGCGAATAAGCCACTGTCTCATCGTGCTCTTCAAAGGTATATTCAAAGATGTTCAGACCAAGGTTTTGGTATAAGTCCTTGAAGAAGATTTTACCCAGATGGTCGCCTTCGCTGATGATGATGGCATTTTCGGTGCTCAGTTTGTCAAGGTTGGCAAATGTGGGACCGAACATGGGGTGGGTAGATACATAACGGAATCCGCATTGGTCATAAAACTCTTTCAGTCCGGTCTTTACCGAGGCAATATCGCTGATGATGCAATCCTTGGGGAGAGCGGGCAATACTTGGTGAAAAGCATCCAGCGTATATTTCACGGTTGCCGCATTGATAACCAGTTCGGGCTTGAATTCTTCAATCTCTTCGAGTGTGGTATATCGGTAGGTGTTGTAAACGAAACGAAGGCGTTTCGGGTCTACATCAAATACAGCGGTTTCGTGCTGGAAGCTCAATACATCGGTAAAGAAGGAGCCCATTTTACCGGCTCCTAAAATTAATATTCTCATCGGTTTACTTATTTATGATTTCCATTTGTTGCCTTACGCTTTCTTCGTGAATGGCTTCGAATACTTTTTTAATGAATTCTGAATCCATGCCGCACAATGAACCTTGTGCACCACGCTTGTCCAGAATCTCATTGTAACGACCTGTCTGTAGAATGGTCATATCATGTTCTTTCTTGAATGTACCGATTTCACGGCAGACACGCATACGTTTTGCCAATACCTCGATAATCTCATTGTCGCAATCATCGATTTGGTTACGCAGTTCACCCAGGTTTTCAGTTGTTTGGGTTTCTTTGCGGATGACCAGCAGATTCAGGATGTAGTCCAGCACATCGGGAGTGACTTGTTGGGCGGCATCGCTCCATGCACAGTCGGGATTGCAGTGTGATTCTACGATTAAGCCGTCAAAACCTAAGTCCATCGCCTGCTGGCAGAGGGGAGCTACCAACTCGCGCTTGCCACCGATATGGCTGGGGTCACAGAAAATAGGCAGTTCGGGAATGCGGCGGCGCAATTCGATAGGGATATGCCATTGGGGTAGGTTACGGTAAATCTTTTTATCATAAGAAGAGAATCCGCGATGGATAGCACCCAGTTGCTTCAAACCTGCATTGTTGATGCGCTCGAAAGCTCCAATCCACAATTCAAGGTCAGGGTTGACAGGGTTTTTAATCAATATAGGAATATCCACACCTTTCAGAGCGTCAGCGATTTCCTGCACGGCAAACGGGTTGGCAGTGGTGCGTGCGCCAATCCAAAGCACATCAATACCTGCCTTTAAACATTCGTAAACGTGTTTGGCAGTAGCCACTTCGGTGGCAACATACATACCGGTTTCCTGTTTCACACGTTTCAGCCATGCCAGGCCGTCTACACCGATGCCTTCGAAACCTCCCGGTTTGGTACGCGGTTTCCAGATGCCGGCACGGAAAATCTTAATGCCTTTATTGGCCAGCATAGTGGCTGTATCCATTACTTGTTCTTCGGTTTCGGCACTACATGGGCCGGCGATAATCATCGGGCGTTTCTTTTCAATTCCCGGAAGTTCGATGGGTTTTAAATCTAATTCCATAATCTGATATTTTGTTTTGTTACATTATCTTTTTAATTCTTTCCAGTGCTTCTGCCAGCTTTTCTTCTTTGGCACAGAGGGAAATACGGATATAGCGTTTGCCGTTGCTGCCGAAGATAAAGCCCGGAGTAATGAACACACGTGCTTCGTACAACACTTTTTCGGTCAGTTCTTCTACATCATTGTAAGATTCGGGAATGCGTCCCCAAAGGAACATACCTACCTGATTGGGATCAAAGCTACAACCGAGTACTTTCATAATCTCTTCTGCCAGTTGGCGGCGACGGCTATATACATTGACGTTCGCTTCTTCGTGCCATTCCACACTGTTGTTGTAAGCTTGTGCGGCAGCCAGTTGCATGGGGCGGAAAGTTCCTGAGTCAATATTACTCTTTATTTTCAATATCCATTGTACAAACTGCGCATTGGTGGCGAGCATTCCCACACGCCAGCCGGGCATGTTGTGGCTCTTGCTCATAGAGTTGAACTCGATGCAGCATTCTTTGGCTCCGGGCACATTGAGAATACTCAGTGGTTTCTTGTTCAGGATAAAACTGTATGGGTTGTCGTTTACAATCACAATATTATGGCGGCGTGCAAAGTTTACCAGCTTTTCATACAGTTCCATCGTGGCGTTCGCTCCGGTCGGCATATTGGGATAGTTGGTCCACATAATCTTGACGCGGCTCAAGTCCATCTTCTCCAGTTCATCAAAATCGGGTTGCCAATGATTGTCTTCGCGCAGGTTGTAGTTCACAATCTCACTGCCCAATATTTTATTTAAAGAGGTGTAGGTAGGATACCCCGGATTGGGAACCAATACCTGATCACCCGGATTGACCAATGCCAGCGTCACATGCAGGATACCTTCTTTGGAACCGATGAGCGGCTGGATTTCGGTTGCCGGATCAAAGCTCTACATGATACCAACGCTTGTACCAGTCGGCCATGGCTTTGCGTAATTCAGGAATGCCGACAGTAGGTTGGTATCCGTGCGCATCAGGACGCTTTGCCTGTTCGCACAACACATTGACGGTTTCTTCCGAAGGAGGCATGTCAGGGCTTCCGATACCCAAACTGAATACATTTTTTACCTTCGGCATTCATTTGTGCCACTTCTTTCAGTTTACGGCTGAAGTAGTATTCGCTAACATTCGCCAGACGGTCTGCCGGCTGAATATTATATGGTTGATGTTCCTTCTGCATATTCTCCTAATATTTTAAGTTCTTTTTGTCAATGGTGAAACGGCGTCGATAGACTGCTTGTATCTTAAATAATCATTGAAAATTACGTCTACATAGAACAGATATTCCCATTCGCGGCCTATAATCGGTAATGATTGAATCTTGGTCAGATTTATTTTATAGAAAGAAAAGATAGAGAGCACTTGCGACAGGCTTCCTTCGTTGTGGGGGGGGGAGGGAGAAGACGATATTGGCCTTGTTTACTTTCGAACGTTCACGTAAGTCATCGGCTTTCCATGGGTCGGCCACTACAAGGAAACGCGTGAAGTTGTGTTTGTTTGTTTCGATGCCTTCTTCCAATACTTTCATTCCGTACAAATCGGCGGCGTATCTGGAGCAGATAGCGGCGTGTCCTTTCAGATTTTCCCGTTTGATGGCTTCCGCACTTCCTGCCGTATCTTCCGTTTCTACTATTTTCAGTTTGGGATGTTGTATCAGGAATTCACGGCATTGTGCCAAGGCAACGGGGTGGGAGTTGACTTCTGTCAGTGTTTCCCAATTGTCGTCCGGCAAGCACATGAAGCTGTGTTTGATGCGTAGTTTGTGTTCGCCGACAATGGTCATGCCGCTTTCGCGCAGTAACTCATAGTTGTGCAGCAAACTGCCTGCAATGGTGTTCTCGATAGCGAGCATACCAATTACATTGCTATCCTGCTTTATGTTCGCAAAGACTTCTTCGAACGTGGAACAGCAGATTAGTTCGATCTCTTCTCCGGGGAAGAACTTGTGGGCGGCAATGTCGTGATACGAGCCCGGTACACCTTGTATTGCTATCTTTTTCATTCGTATATATATTATAAAAAAAATCCCGCTTCTGCCGGAAGCGGGATTTCGTTGTTATTATCGCATTGTTTTAATCATTGTTTAACGTACACATACAAATTCCCGCTTCACTTTGTTGCTAAAGTAAAAGTAATAAAAAAGAAGAAAAAAGTATGTATTGTATAATGCTTTCATTTTGTTCTTATTGTTATTGAATACGCTGCAAAAAGTAATATATTTCTAGCAAAAACAAATAAATAAGAAGCTTTTTTTCAATTTTTTTTTAGGCAGTGCCTGTTTGGCTCCTGCTTTCCATAATTCCCGGCATCTGTTGTAAAGCCCAATCTACTAATCCTTCTATATGTGGTATTAAGCTTTTCCCTCTTTCTGTCAGTTCATATTCTACTCGCGGCGGAACTTCGGCATACACCTTCCGGCTCACTAGTCCGTCAGTTTCCAGTGTGCGCAGAGTTACAGTCAGCATACGTTGTGAGATATCGGCTATTGTTTTATGAATGTCGCAGAATCGCATGGTTCCGTTAGCATTTAATGTGATAAGAACCAGCATAGACCATTTATCACCAAGCCTGCACAATACATTCCGTACAGGGCAATTATTATCCGGATGAAAATTTTTCATTTTTTAATATTCTCTATTTGCTTGCCGTTCAACAATGGTTACCTCTATGTAAGTTCCTTATCTACAGGTGCCTTCTTGTTTTTGGGAAAAAGGATACTTACATTTGCATCACAAAAGTAATAAACTTACTCAAGGTAACTATTGTTTACTAGATAAATTTATTGTTTCACTTATAATAAGTTAAGATTATGGCAAAGAAAGTAGCTGTTTTAGCGGTAAATCCGGTGAACGGATTCGGTTTGTTCCAGTATTTGGAAGCGTTTTTTGAAAATGGTATATCTTATAAGGTATATGCAGTGGCGGAAACAAAGGAAATTAAAACAAACTCGGGCATTGAATTGGTGGCCGATGATGTGATTGCAAATCTTATAGGGCATGAAGATGATTTTGATGCTTTGGTTTTTGCCTGTGGGGATGCGGTTCCCGTATTTGCTCAAAATGCGGATAAGTCTTATAATGTGGACTTGATGTTGGTCTTGAAAGCATTTGCCGGGAAGGGAAAGATCCTGATAGGTCATTGTGCTGCAGGTCTGTTGTTTGATTTTGCTGGAATAACAGAGGGAAAGAGATTAGCTGTGCATCCTTTGGCAAAAACCGGCTGTAAGTAAAGGGATGGCTACTGATGAAAAATCGGTTGTTGATGGTAATTTTTATACAGCACAAAGTGAAAACTTTGTTTGGACAATGATGCCTCAGGTAATTGAAGCCTTGAAAAAAATAAGGGGAATATTAATGTCGCCCAATGTAGAAATTTCCTATAGCTTTGGGCGACAATTCCTAAAAATAGAAACAATGAAATACAATTTTGATAAAGTGATAGATCGCAGCGGTACGTCTGCTGAGAAAGTAGAAGGGCTGAAGCATATTTGGGGACGTACGGATTTGATTCCTTTATGGGTGGCTGATATGGATTTTTGCCACAGCTCCTTTTGTAACAGATGCTATTCGTAAACGTTGCGAAAATGAAGTTTTAGGGTATACCGGCAAACCAGATAGCTATTATAATGCGATTATAAACTGGGTAAAACAGCGTTATGATTTGATCGTGACCAAGGAAGTGATAAATTTTGTTCCCGGCATTGTACCGGGCATCGGTATGGCTATGAATTGTTTTACTCAGAAAGGGGATAAGGTAATGATTCAACCTCCTGTTTATCATCCTTTTGCATGGGTTACTACTCGTAATGAGCGTACTTTGGTCATAAATCCGTTGAAATGGGAGAACGGGATGTACCGTATGGATTTGGATGCTTTTCGTGAACAAATTAAAGGTTGTAAGCTCTTCTTTATTTTATGTAATCCTCATAATCCGGGTGGCGTTGTGTGGACTGAAGCAGAGTTACGAGCGATAGCTGATATCTGTTATGATGAGAAAGTATTGGTCTTCTCGGATGAAATTCATGCGGATTTGACTTTACCTCCTCATACGCATCGTCCTTTTGCTACTGTCAGTGAAAAGGCTCGAATGAACTCTGTTACTTTTATGTCTCCTAGCAAGGCTTTTAATATGCCGGGACTATCTGCCTCACATGCTCTTATTTTTAATGAAGATTTGCGTAAACGCTTCCGTATCTATATGGATGCCGGTGAGTTGGATATGGGACATGTCTTTGCTTTTCTTTCTGTTGAGGCTGCTTATAGTCATGGTACGGAATGGCTTGACCAATGTTTGGCGTATATACAAGGAAATATAGATTTTGTCGACGAATTTTTGAAAAAACATGCACCTAAAATCAAGGCCATTCGTCCGGAGGCTTCTTATTTAGTTTGGTTGGATTGCCGTGAACTGGAGTTGAGCCAGAAAGATTTGAATGAATTCTTTGTAGATAAAGCGCATTTGGCATTGAATGACGGGGAAATGTTTGGTAAGGAAGGCATTGGCTTTATGCGTTTAAACGTGGCAAGTCCGCGTTGTATCATTGAAAAGGCGATGAAACAACTGGCGGATGCTTATCAACTATATATAAAGTGATTATTTTAAGTATTGCGTCTTGAAGATATTCACGCATAAAATGAAGATGGATAACAATAACGGTCCGAATATGACACCCATGAATCCGAATAAGGAAAGTCCGATGACCACTCCAAAAATGGTGATGAGTGGATGGGTGTCTGCCATCTTCTTTTTGCAGAATAAAACGAATTAGATTGTCAATGTTTGTTACAATTAATCCACAATAAAAGAAGTAGTCCGGCGGCATGTGTCCAATCTCCTGAAAGAGCAAGATAGGCAGCTAGAGGGGAACCATACCAATGCTGTTCCTACAATAGGAATGACGGTGGCAAAGCAGGTCAGGAAGCCAAACAATAGCGCGCTGGGTACATCAAACAAATAGTAGCCTAATGTAGCTATTCCTCCTTGAATGACTGCCAGTAAGGGAATACCTATTGCATTACTTCTGACAATCATATTAATTTCTTTCAGTACATTTTTTTTGTTTGTATCGCTGAAAGGAAGTAACTCATAGATGTATTTTTCCATTTGAATTCCGCCAATCAGCATGAAGTAGAGAATAAAGACCAATACGAAAGCATTAACGGCAAAGCTACTGATACTTCCCATCAGAAACTGTCCGATGGCAGGAAGAATGGAGGCTATGGATGAAATGTTTTCTGTGCTTAGTAAGTCATATCCCGTCTTGGTATGAAGCCAATCGGCAAGATTGGTTACCGTATGGATAAAACCTGTCGTATCTACGTTTACCGTCTGTAATTTATTGATCAGTAACCATACAGCCAATGATAAAGGTACAAGAAAAGCACATGATGGCTTCTATCAAGAGTAAAATGGCTGTAATACTTTTTTTTGAAATGTTTTTCTTGGGTAAGATAAAACATTTGTTTTCTTACCATGATGTAAATGGTGCATGCTCCTAAAATACCTCCTATGAAAGGAGACATTTTTATAAATAAAATAAGTCCTAATCCCAGTATAATGGTGATAAGGGAATATTTCCAATACTGTTCTTTTACGCTCATGTGTTTTTTGCTTATTTTGTATATAAATAAACAATAAAACGAATTGAAATGTTCCGCTTTTAAAACGGAACATTCTTAGTCATGTTTTCATAATTATTGTATTGACCGCTAATATTCATTTCATTTTCAGGAGCCAGTTCTATTGCTTTCTTCATATCTTCCACAGATCCGTCTTTGTCTCCTTTAAGTAATTTGATACGTCCTCGTTCATGATATGCTTTGGCAAAGTTGGGATTGATTTCAATGGCTTCATCATATACAGCCAATGCTTTTGTCAAAATCTTTGTTTACCAGATATAGTTCTCCTGACAGGATATAGGCCTTTTCATTGAACGGATTGAGTGACAATACTTGATTAAAACATTCTTGTGCTTGTTCCGGTTCATTGGTGGCGGCTAGAATTTCTCCTTTCAAAAGCAAGGCTTGTTCGTCGTCGGGATTGAGGCTGAGCAACTTTTGTATATCTTCGGCAGCATCTTTTGCTTGTTTCATTTTCCAAAGTACTTCAGCGCGTAGCTGGTATGCTTCGGTATAATCTTCTTTCAATACGATAGCTTTAGTCAGCATAGCGATGGCGGTGATATCATCTTTCATGCCGATAGCTGCTTTTGCTGTCAAATAGAAAGATAGGGGGTTCTTATTATCTAAAACCAAAGCTTTTTGGCAGGCATCCTTCATATTTTCGTAATCTTCCTGCATATAGCAGATGCCAGCTAGTGAAAGGAAGGTGTTTACTTGTTCAGGATCTTTTGTAGCCATGCGGTCTAGTGTGATACGGGCATCATCTAGTCGGTTTGCCTGTGTATAAGCAGTGGCTAGCAGGCTGAGTGTTTCCAATTCATCGTTGATGGCAACTGCTTCTTCAAAACATTTAATGGCATAAGGTAGTTTACCCATACGTTGGGCGCGGATGCCGTCGTATTTTAAAATCTCGAAGTTCTTTTTATCATTTTTCTCTTTTTCGGTTTCGGGGGTGTTGTTTCCGCCGAATAAGGATTTAAATAAGCCCATAATTTATAGTTGTTTTATTTGTCTATTGTTATAATAAATCGTCTGAGGTAAATTTCTTGTTCCTGATGCTGCATGTTGGTAAAACGTACTGCCTTTATTGGTTTCTGTTGTAAACTGGCAGTCAGTCGGTTGTTTTCTTGTGTAAAGTGTACTTTACTCCAGTCTTTTCCATTTGCAGATATCTCAAGACTTCCCCAAGTTGCGATTTCCGGTTTCCCGAAATCTATCTCTATATTTTCTCCGGGATAAACTTGATTCCAGTTCGATAGTCAATGAACCATTACCGGGCCATCTGATAACTTCCAGCGCCGGAGAAATCTGAATGCGGTTTATCTTTACCTGTAAAGGTAAGTTCTTTATCTGACTGATATCGCTTATTTGTTTATGCGGCATATAGTCGGTTTCAGCATTCAGCAGTGTGCTATATTTTTGGTTATAGCATTGCGTGACGGTGGCGAAAGTTTGATCAATCAATGGCTTGATTACTTTTCCTGCTGTCTTTATACCCGGCTGGTAAGGGTTTTGGTTGTATGTCTGGTCAATTTGAAACATTTGTTGTTGCAAGGCTTTCACGTGCTTGTATTTACGCATAAATAAAGATTGGTCATTTTTTGTCGTATGCTTTGACCATTGCCAGTACTTCATTTCCGGTTTCACCCAATAGTTTGAACTGATAAAGCCAAGGCATGATTTCTACTATAATCGGATTTTTATCAGCATGGGCGACTAAAATATCACTTGATTCAACCATTTGGCTTGAAGGTTTCTTGTAGAATAGAGAAGTCTTTTTTTCAGTGTAAGTTTTATTTTTTATGTAACTTTCAGTAAAGCTCTGCGCTGTGGGTTGGAGATTTACAGATTCCTCTCGGCGATATTTATGTCCGTTGGGGCCCAAGTCCGAATTATGGGCGGCAAAGAATTCCAGTTCAGTGGCAGCATCGGGCAAAATGTTCATAATAGCGTCTTTCCAAGTTTTTTTTTTCACTGTTATATTTTGTTGGATTCCAAGCGTATGAGGCTACACTATAAATGGCTATTTTAGAAGCCTCGGCATGTTCCATCGGATTAGTTACAAAGCCAGACATCTGATTGGCTATTTGAGTATCGTTTCCATATACTGGTCCCATGAGCAGATGATCTCTAACGTAATCGGAAACAGGAAAGTTCCACCATATATATGCCGGACGTTTAATCCGTTCGTTTATCCATTGAATACCATCTTGGGTAATATCGGAAATAACCCGGTCTCCTGTCCACATAATTTGTATGGATGGATTCAGTTTGTCTCCTAAAAAGTAGTAAGATATCCTTTAGCAGGGTCGGACCAACTTTTTTATTGTATTCTGTGGGGCACATGATAAGGGGAGTTACATCCGGTTTTACTTTTTTACAAAATGTTCATCTATGTAATTCAGCAGTTCTGCTTGTTTCACAGGGTTGGTACCTTCTCCTGAAATATCATCAAAGAAGACGGCAAAAGAACGGACACCGAGATGATACATCTTTTCAAATTTTGCCAATAATAATTCACGGTCTTCCTTATTCCATTTGATGTCTTGTCCCGGATGGATAGCCCAAACAAAATCGACTTCGTTTTCTTGAGCTACTTTTACTAATTCCTGTAATTGTTTTGCTTCTTTTTCGGGGTAAGGCAGACGCCAGTTGGGAGAACTATGGTAAGGGTCATCTTTAGGGCCGTATATATAGGTGTTCATTTTGTTTTCACCATAAAATTGAAGTTGGCGAAGACGGGCATTATGGCTCCAGGGGGTTCCGTAAAATCCTTCTACGACACCACGGTAGCGTATGGCCGGATAGTCTTGTATCTCTATTACCGGTAATTGGTTATCTTTGAGCAATTGTTTTAAGGTTTGCAAGGCATAGTAGGTTCCACGTTCATCGTTTCCTGCCAGAATTATTTCCTTATTATTGATGGATAGATAATAACCTTCCTTTTTGGTTGGGGATCTGACGAGTAAACTTGCGGATGGACTTGTCTCCTTTTTCTCCTATATAAATGCGCAAACCGGTATTGGCCGGGTGTTTTCCACCTAATAAATCTTTTAATTCTTGTACGGCATATGGATTGGCTTCAGTTTCTCCCAAGAGTTGGTAAGTTTCAGGTAAATTGATTTGTCCGTCTTGTTTGGAAACTTGTTGAGGGATGGGCTGTACTTCTATGTTTTGGGCAAAGATAGTACAACCGGTAAAAAGACAAATGATTGCCAAATGCATTTTTTTCATGTTCTGTTGGGGTAAAAGGTTAATAAATCAATGGCAAAGATACGATTTATACAGAAAGAATTCCATCTTTTAATTGTATTATTTCTTCGGAAAGTAGGTAGGAGAGTACCTTTTCCGCTTTTTCACGATTGCTATTCAATTGGTTCAGTAGTTCTGAAGCAGGCATGGCGCCTGCCTGCAATAGCTGTTTGATTTGTTGTTCCAATTCTTGAAATTCTCCCTGTTTTATTCCTGAATGATGTTTGTTAAGACATACATCACATTGTCCGCAGTTGTGTTCGTTCTTTTCTCCGAAATATCTGAGTAGCATTCGGCTACGACATTTATCATCGGCTGTGGCATATTCTATCATCATAGCCTTGATTCGGGTGGTATAGCTTTTTTCCGGTCTTCGTATATTTCCCGAGTTAGGGCAAGGCGATTCTTTTTTTCTTGCCGTTCACGGGTATATATAATATAAGGTGTCTTTTTCCGTGGAATGTAATGTATGATATGTCTACGAGTCAGCGCCAGTAGAATTTCATAGATTCGTTGGCGGGTTAATCCGGAGCGGATTACTAAGGAATCTTCGTTAATATAGGCATAATCAGTAAATAGTCCTGTATAAGAACGCAAGATGATGTTTATCAGTTTCTCTGTATCTGTATCATTCTCGTGTAGTTTATAGAGTTCGTCGCGTTTCATCGTGAAAAGAATACGTGAAGCATTATCTTGCTCGTCTGTATATTCTAAATATCCGGCACGGGTCAGAATCTTTAAAGCGCTGTCGGCTTGTACGGGGAAATGTTTGAAGTTACGACAGAATTCATCCAAGTTAAAAGCAAAGGTGCAACCCATACCGTCTCCCCATGGCCATTTGAAAATAGTAGTTGATATCTTCGTACACTTTTCGGATATAATCCTTGTCGGGAAATGTATCACTGATACGTTTGTTGAGGGTGGTTTTATCACTTTGGGCGTATAGCAGGACAGCATATGCTTTCTGCCCGTCGCGCCCTGCTCGTCCGGCTTCTTGAAAATAAGCTTCAGGAGAATCAGGCATATCTATGTGGATAACGATACGTACATCTGGTTTGTCGATACCCATTCCGAAGGCGTTGGTTGCTACCATAGTACGGCTTTCTCCGGTGAGCCAGCTTTTTTGACGTTGATCTTTTACATCATTATTCAAACCGGCATGATAGAAAGTGGCAGTTATGCCGTTATTGACCAGTAGTTCGGCAATTTCACGTGTACGTTTCCGGTTGCGGGTATAGACAATGGCGCAGCCGGGCACACTATTTAAAAAATATGCAATAGCTCTTCCTGTTTATTTTCTGTAGGACGTACAATGTAAGCCAAGTTTTTTCTTTCGAAACTCATTCGGAAAACCTGACTGTCTTTTTTAAAGTTTAGCTTTGTTTGAATGTCTGTTACTACTTCCGGAGTGGCAGTTGCTGTCAGTGCTAATACAGGTATGTCGGGAAGGAGTTCGCGAATTTCTGCAATTTTCAGATAAGCAGGGCGGAAATCATATCCCCATTGAGAGATACAGTGTGACTCATCTACCGTGATCATGCTTACCTTCATGTTCCGTAGTTTGCTACGGAATATTTCAGTATCCAGCCTTTCCGGAGAAATATAAAGGAATTTATAGTCGCCGAAGATACAGTTTTCCAATGCAACAATGATCTCTTCGCGTGTCATGCCTGAATAAACTGCCAAAGCTTTGATACCTCGGTCGCGTAAATTGCGTACTTGGTCCTTCATCAGGGCAATAAGAGGTGTAATAACCAAACATAATCCGGGTTGTGCTAAAGCTGGTACTTGGAAGGTAATGGATTTGCCGCCACCGGTAGGCATCAATCCTAGCGTGTCGTGACCGTTGCCTATACTTTCAATGATTTCTTTCTGTATGCCCCGAAAGTCATCATATCCCCAATATTGTTTTAGAATTTCTTTATAGGTCATTGGAAGGGAAATAAGAAAATTATGTCAAAACTCCAATGACTTATCATCTTATTATTCTGATAAGTGTCTGATAACGTCATTAAAGTTTTGACATATTTCAAAGATAAATCTTTATCATTATTCCTCACTGGGTTTTATATCTTCTATTTGCAATTGTACTTCACCACGTTTGTGCGTATTCTCCTCAATGGTATAACAAATATCAAAAGAACGTTTGGTCTTGATATAGCGTGCTTGTGAACTTTGTCCGAAAGCGATGCCATTCATCACATTGTTTGATTTATTGTCTACCAATTCCAACTTGATGTGTTCTTGATCACGCCCTACTACTTTGCTGGTTCCATAATCATATACATTATGTGTACAAAAGATTGGTTTGTGGTTGTCCGGTCCGAAGGGATTGAACTTTTTCAGGTCGGCATGGAACTTCGGAGTGATATCCCGGAAGTCAATTTCTGCATCAATATCAATTACAGCACTGGTCTGTTCCGGCAAAATATGTTCTGTGACATAGGTTTCAAAACGACGGGTGAATTCTTCCACATTTTCCACTTTTTCATGGATAGTCCTGCAGCATAAGTGTGTCCTCCAAAGTTTTCCAACAAGTCACGACAATGTTCGATAGCTTTGTAGACATCGAAACCTGATACGGAACGGGCGGAACCAGTTGCCAGATTATCTGTACGGGTTAATACAACTGCCGGGCGGTAATAAATCTCTGTAAGGCGTGAGGCTACGATACCGATAACACCTTTATGCCACGCTTCATTATAGATGACAATGGAACGCCGGTCTGCTAGTCCTTCCAAGTGGTCTACAATTTGGTTGGCCTCTTCGGTCATGGTCTTATCCAGATCTTTACGGGTTTCATTGTATTGGTTGATTTGGTTGGCTTTCTCCAATGCTGCCGAGAAGTCCTTTTCTATGAGCAGTTCCACCGCCTCTTTTCCGTTCTGTATACGTCCGGATGCGTTGATGCGCGGACCTATCTTGAATACGATATCACCTACGGTAATTTCTTTTTCTGATAATCCGCATACATCGATAATAGCTTTCAGACCTACACTGGGATTGGAATTCAACTGTTTTAAGCCGTGGTGTGTCAGCACTCGGTTTTCTCCCATGATAGGTACGATGTCTGATGCTACACTGACAGCAACCAAATCTAATAAAGGAGTTAGTTGATGAAATTCAATGCCATTATTCAAAGCGAAAGCCTGCATGAACTTGAAGCCTACACCACATCCCGAAAGATGATCGTAAGGATATGTATTGTCAGCCCGTTTGGCATTCAGAATAGCTACGGCTGGTGGCAATATATCATCAGGCACATGGTGGTCACAGATGATGAAATCGATACCTTTTTCTTTTGCATAAGCAATTTCCTCTACGGCTTTAATACCGCAATCTAACACAATAATGAGTTTTACACCTGTTTCACAGGCATAATCCACTCCTTTTACTGATACTCCGTAGCCCTCATTATATCGGTCGGGAATATAGTAGTCAATGTTCGAATAGAACTGCTGGAGAAATTTGTATACCAATGCTACAGCTGTTGTACCGTCTACATCATAATCTCCATAAACCATGATACGTTCTTTCCTGCCCATAGCTTGATTAAGCCGTTCTACAGCAATGCTCATATCCTTCATCAGGAATGGGTCGTGTAGCTCGTTAAGCTGGGGGCGGAAAAATCTTTTAGCCTCTGCTGCTGAGGTTATACCTCTTTCCAGCAACAACTTACAAAGAATCGGGCTGATCCCTGTTTCTTTGGCTAATGCTTTAGCTGCTTCTGTCTGTTCTTGGCTTGGAGGTTGATAATTCCATTTGTGATTCATTTTATATATTGTTTTTTCTTTTTTCTGCTCTCGGAGACGGATAATACCATTTTCTGGTTATACTTACCCAATCAATCCGTAAAGTTAGGAAAAAACAAATAAAAACCGCTAATTCCATATATATTTTATGGAATTAGCGGTAAAGTATTGTATAGTAGCGGATTATTTGATACCTAATTTTTTAGCAATTTCTTTAGGCAGTGCATTTCTTTATTGATTGACTACTATATTCATGGTTTTGTAACGGACGAATGCTTTAGAGGCATACCATAAGCCATCGTATTTTCCGGCTTTTCCCCAAGAATTCTTTACCATATAATAGTCGTTTCCTTCTTGATCCTTAGCTATACCGTAAATCAACATACCATGATCATCGGTTGTTTCCCAATTGTCATAAGCTTCCTGGCGTTCTTCTTGTGTACACCATTTCTGAGGTTGTGGTTTGGTGTTCAGTTTCTTTTCTTCCGGTTTCATTTTCAACCAATGAGCCATGTCTGATCCACTTAGTTCTTGTACTTTTTTCCGTATCGGGCATAACAGCTACGCCGTCACGTGTAAAAGCCTTGTTCACTGACATCAGATCCCCATGCGATTGGATAGCCGTTATTAATGGCATTATCAAAAACCTGCATGAATTCATCAATGGGAAGGTTGTATGATTGCCCCCAACGCCAGTTGTCTTGAATTTCAAGAACAAATGGTTCGTAGAACGGGATGGTGGGTGTACGAGGTCAATGAAATGTAATCATTTGGATTCAATCCTGTTGATTCGAAGAATGAATGGGGAGTGTATTCTTTTCCTTTATAAGTGAATTTTTCAGGGCATTTACCTAAATAGATATCATGAATAGCGGCAATGGCCTTTTTCCATAATGGATTATGGTTATTATCTGTCTGGAGTTTGCGTAATTTTCCTTTGGCTATTGCTGCTACTACAGCATCCGATACGGCTGTAAGTTCTGTATGGTTACTTAATGTATCACCATACATGACTCCCGGACGCATAACTTCTTCGGGTACCAGACCAAATTTTTTCATTCCATAGATAACGTCATAGAATGATCCTCCTTGGGAAAAAGATACATCTCCGTGAGTACGTACGGCGGCATCGGCTCGATCCAAATAAGTTTGGTGTACGATGTACATTTCAGAAAAAAGTCGTATTCTCCTTTTCCCATACGAAGTAATTCTGATTCTAGAAAAGCCATACTGGAATAGCACCAGCAAGTACCGGCACGGCTTTGGTTCTTGACAGAAGTAATAGGCAGTTCTTTTACTGTAGTGAATACAAACCCTTCTTCCTTTGGCTCTTTTTTTTTGTGCATCTTGTGCAAAAAGAGGCTTATACTGCATAAACCTAATGCTGCTAATAATGTAAATCTTTTCATTTTAGAAATAATAGTTTTGTTTGTTATGTTACTCATTCATGATAGTTTCTACTTCTTCGATAGTGATAGGGATGCGTTTCTCGCCAGTGAAACGGGAGCCTTCCGAAGTAATCAGAATATCGTCTTCCAGGCGGATGCCTCCAAAATCTTTGAATTTTTCAATGGCATCAAAGTTCAGGAAGTCTGTATGCATTTTCTCAGCTTTCCATTTGTCAATCAATGCTGGAATAAAATAGCAGCCCGGTTCATCGGTAATCACAAAGCCTTCCTGTAAGCGACGTCCCATGCGCAGGGAGGCTAGCCCGAACTGGGAAGAAGGACGGATTTCATCGTCATATCCTACGTAAATTTGTCCCAGGTCTTCCATGTCATGTACATCCAATCCCATCATATGACCTAATCCATGGGGCAGGAATAAAAGCGTGTGCACCAGCGGCAACAGCTTCTTCCACATTGCCCTTCATGAGCCCCAGGTCTTTTAATCCTTGAACCAGCACTTTGCAGACTTCTAAGTGTACAGACATATAGGTTATACCTGGACGAGTAATTTCCAATGCTTTATCATGGCAAGCCAATACAATATTATACACATCTTTTGCCGTCCTTCAAATTTGCCTCCCACAGGTACGGTACGGGTATGGTCAGAACAATAATTTGTCACTCTTTCAGCTCCGGCATCTGTCAGCATCATGCGTCCTGGTTCTAATATATGGCTATGGTCATGATTATGTAATGTTTCCCCATGTTGGGTCAGGATAGTGGCAAATGAAGTCATGCTTCCATAAGAAGCGGCGATGCCATCCAGTACTCCGGCGATATATTGTTCCTTTATTCCAGGTTTACATAGACGCATAGCGGCTGTGTGCATTTCATAACCGATATTACATGCCAAATCGATTTCTGCTATTTCGCAAGCTTCTTTTACAGAACGTAAATCAACTACAGCTTTTATCAATTCTACAGAAGCGTATTTCTTTACTATAGCGGCACGGATACCGGTTAAGTCTTCCAAGAGCATCATATTATCGAATCGGTAGGGAGGAAGGAAATGTACTTTTCTACCTTGCGCGATAGCTTTTCCTACCACCTCTTTTAGCTGGGAGAAGGGAAAACTTTTCTGAATACCTACTTGTGCAGCCAACTCTTTCACACTGGGTTGGGGCCCCATCCAGATAATGTCGTCCATATCTACATCATTTCCGAAGAAATAATCCTCTCCTGCTTCTATATCTATTACACCTGCATATCCGGGGTGAGAATGACCGAAGAAGTAGAGGAATGAACTGTCCTGACGGAATTTATATGTGTTATCCGGATAGTTTGCCGGAGCTTCATTATTACCTAGTATAAGGATAATACCGTTTTGCACTTTGTTTCTAAGTGCCTGACGGCGTCTTTGATAAGTTGCGGAATCAAACATGGCTAACTTTATTTTAATTGAAAATTTATTGAACTGTGTTGCAAATGTAATAATTATAATCTTAAAAGTACTATTTGCTTATTTGATTTTTTAATCGATTTCGGCTTTATTTTTTATCATTTGTCAATCTTGCTTTTCTAATTTCACAGGTTTCTCTTATTTTTCCTTGATAAGTTGCCATTCAGTAATTTATACTGCTAGGAGAATTTGATTGATATTTATGATGGAATGCAATTATTTAATAAATATAAAAGATACGGCTAAATACTTTGAAAAGGTTAACTTTGCAGTGAACTCTTTCAAGGATAGATTTGTTCCTCAACATTGATTATGAAAATAGATGATAAAACAGGGCTGGTACTGGAAGGCGGAGGTATGCGCGGAGTTTTTACCTGCGGGGTATTAGACTATATGATGGATAAGAAGGTTTGGTTTCCGTATGGGGTAGGAGTTTCTGCCGGAGCGTGCAATGGTCTTTCATATATGTCTCGCCAGCGTGGTAGAGCTAAGTTTAGTAATATTGATTTATTGGAGAAATATCATTATATCGGCATAAAGCATTTATGGCGTAAGCACAAGTATTCTTGATCAGGAATTGCTTTATGAACATTTTCCTAAGGAAATTCTTCCTTATGATTATAAAACATATGCTGAAAATCCTGCTCGTTTTGAAATGGTGACTACTAATTGCATTACAGGTAGGGCGTGTTATTTGGAAGAGAAACATGATCCTCGACGTATTATTGCCATAGCTAAGGCGTCCAGCAGTCTTCCTTATGTTTGTCCTATAGCTTATGTAGATGGTGAGCCGATGCTGGATGGGGGAATTGTGGATTCTATTCCTGTGTTGCGTGCTATTGAACAAGGATTTGATAAAAATGTAGTGGTACTTACCCGTAATCGGGGATATCGCAAAAAAGGAAAGGATATGAAAATTCCTCATTTTATCTATAAAAAATACCCTCGTTTGCGCGTGGTTTTAAGTAAACGTTGTCGTATTTACAACGAACAGCTTGATTTGGTAGAGCAATTGGAAGACAAGGGCAGGATTGTGGTAATTCGTCCTGAAAAGCCGATGGAAGTGGACCGTATTGAAACAGATATAAAGAAACTGACCGATTTATATGAGGAAGGGTATGCCTGTGCAAAAAAATGTTCGAAGAAAAAACGAATACTTCAAAAATAAACTTTTGGCCAAAAGAATGTTTTTTTATACATGGGGATATTGGAGGAATGGGGAATCATTCTTGTTATATGGGGTAGATGAGGTTCTACCGCATATAACAAGAATGAATGCTCTTTCCTTTTGGAAAGAAAGATAATATATTAATAATATAAATGTGACGGTACAGTTAATACTTGCTCGGTATAAACTTGCTCGACGGTCGGATAATCTATAGTGAATGTCTTTTTAAATCCTCAAAAAAAGCCATGAGGACTATGGGGAAGTCCTGGAAGAAGGTATATATTCAGAGATTATAAATGTTCTTTTTTGGGTTGTTCTGGAAGAGTTAGATCAAATGAGATGATATGTCTTGTACCCCATTGTTCATTTTCTATTTCATTGGATTTTCTTTCAAAACTACCTTCTATAGCCTTGTTTCCAAACTTTTCTTGATAAACCAGTACTTTGCCTCTTGCAATTTCTGCATCCGTGTAGATAAATTTGTATCCTCCTCCTGTCTTTACTGGTATTGTAGCTAATGCTTTTTTCTTTAATTGTTTGTTTTTCAGAGTCTTTTAAGTCTCCTGTAAGAAGTATATCCTGTTTGCTTACAATGTAATTATCGGTGTAATAGTCTACTATTACATGAATGTCAAGTGTGTTTCCTGATTGATCTCTTACAGTAATAATCGCTTCACCTAATGCTAATGCTTTTTATGGATATGTCGCCAAGAAGAAATCATTTTGGTTTCTATAATTTCCGGTTTATCGCAGCTTATTTCATAATTCCCGTCTCCCCCCTTGCAAAGGAAAAGAGTATGTCTGATTATTAGGATAGTTTAATTTTATATTTGCTGTTTCTCTATTTTTTAAGGAGATGGGAGCAAGTTCATCATTGCTGCACGATGAAATTACTAAAGAGCAAAAAGGAAAATAAGCACTGTGGCTAGCATACTGTTAAGTCTCATAGTTTGATCTTGTTTTATGTTCTACATAATTTAAATGAAGGATTAGATGATTTACTGCTTGGCAATTAGAAATTTATTTTTTTTTTTCTTGAGTTTGTCAGACTGTGGATAAAATGTGGGGAATACAAAATGAAAAAATCCCTCTTTCTTCTAAAAAGAAAAAGAGGGATTATAGTTGAGTTTCTTGCTTTTTCTGATTTTTATTTGGCGAAACTTACCGCACGTGTTTCGCGGATGACTGTAATCTTCACTTGTCCCGGATAAGTCATTTCGTCGTCTTGAATCTTTTTTCGCAATTTCACCGGATAAACTTTCAGTCTGTTTGTCGTCAATCTTGTCGGCACCTACAATCACACGTAATTCGCGGCCGCCTTGGATGGCATAGGTTTTTGTTACCTGGATAAGACATGGCTAATTGTTCTAGATCGTTCAAACGCTTGATATAACGTCATTGCCGCTTCTACGATTTCACGGCGAGCGCCTGGACGTGCGCCTGAAATGGCATCACATACCTGTACGATGGGGCCAGCAGGCTGGTCATTTCAGTTTCGTCATGGTGAGCACCGATAGCATTACATATGTCTGGTTTCTCTTTATATTTTTCGGCTATCTTCATGCCTAACAATGCGTGCGCGGCAATTCCGGTTCTTCATCAGGTACTTTTACCTATATCATGCAGTAATCCGGCACGTTTTGCTTTTTTAGGATTCAAACCTAGTTCAGAAGCCATCACAGCGCAAAGATTGGCTGTTTCACGAGCATGTTGTAGAAGGTTCTGACCGTATGAGGACCGATATTTCATCTTACCGATAATACGGATCAATTCAGGGTGCAGGCCATGAATACCTAAATCAATAGTGGTACGTTTACCGGTTTCAATAATTTCTTCTTCTACCTGTTTGCGTACTTTAGCTACCACTTCTTCAATGCGTGCCGGGTGGATACGTCCATCTGTAACCAGTTGGTGTAATGCTAAGCGGGCAATTTCGCGGCGTACAGGGTCAAACGCTGAAAGTACAATAGCCTCGGGGGTGTCATCTACAACGATTTCGACACCGGTTGCTGCTTCTAAAGCCCGGATATTACGCCCTTCACGGCCGATGATGCGTCCCTTTATTTCGTCCGATTCAATATGGAATACGGTTACAGAGTTTTCGATAGCAGTTTCTGTGGCTACTCGTTGGATAGACTGGATAACGATACGTTTAGCTTCTTTATTAGCTGTTAATTTGGCGTCGTCCATAATGTCGTTAATATAGGAAGCAGCCTGTGTTTTCGCTTCTTTCTTTCAAAGATTCAATCAGGCGTTCTTTGGCCTCCTCAGCAGAAAGACCGGAAAGAGCTTCCAGTTTTTCACGTTCTTGCATTTGTAATTTATCCAGTTCATCCTTTTTCTTGTCTATGATGACAATTTGAGCTTCTAGATTTTCTTTGATAGCTTCCGCTTCTGTACGTTTGCGTTGAACCTCTTCCTGTTTTTTGGTTCAACATCAGTTCGCGTTGTTTTAATTTATTTTCGGCTTGCTGAATCTTTTTTTGGTTACGTAGGGCGACTTTTTCCAGATCAGCTTTTTGTTCAGGAATTTTTCTTTTTACTTCCAAAAGCTTGTTCTTTTTAATTACTTCAGCTTCCGTCTGTGCCTCTTTGATGATGATGTCATACTTAGATTTCAGGCCATATCTGAAAAGCATGTATGATAGGCCACCACCTACAGCGAAACACACAATTGCTATTATTACCGTTGTTATCATTGTTATTAATTTATATATAAATAAAAAACGCACAATCTATCTGTTAAGAACCCTTCTCTTAACAGTATAGCTGTGCGTGAATATCTTCAATTCTAAACGATTACTCTCTGTTACTGATTTGTTTTTCTATCTCTTTGGTCAGCTCCTTCAATTTTTTCCTGATAAGGTGCAGTATTATTCCTGTCTTTCATAGAAATATTTTCAAAAGCTAACTCCAGCGCAGCCATTGCCCAATGCCTTGCGGGGCTGAAATCAGGGTAATAACTACGGTATTTGTTTAGTTTATTGTCAATCTGTTTGGCAGCGTCCCTGTATAACTGTTCATCTTCACGACGGATGGTCATCGGGTATCGTTCGTTGTCAATCAGTAGATGTATCTTCATCATATCGTCCATAATACTATCGTTTTATTGTCCAACTTTTTTTTTATTCGTTTAATAAAGCGATGCATTTGTCGACCTCACGCACAAGCCTTGACAACCGTTGTTTTGTATCATTGATGTCTTTATCATGAATACTGATTGTCCTCGCCATTTTCAAATTGGTATACCTTACTTCTAATTCTTTCCGGCTATTTTCCAATCGTCTTACCTCCTCGTTTTTTTCAGTGAGAAGTTGCTTTTTAACTGTGCATTTTCATGTTTCAATTCATCATGCAAATACACAAAAAATGCCTCAGTCTTGCCTCGAAAGTATTTAATAGCTTTTTTGTCTTCTTCAGTCATTTTATACCAAAATTGTACACAAATATAAAGGATTGGAAGCAAACACGAAAAAATATTTCGTCCTAAATTTATCGTTTGTCGTTTAAAAAACTTTTTAACGTCTTTATTAGCTGTTTTTCCCGTGCTGTTCGAATATGATCTTTTTACTATTACATATGTCTGTTGAGGATTGTCTATCGTTTTAATGTTTTATAGGACAAGATGTGCCAGGTAGTACCGATTGCAATAATCAGAAACAGGATTCTTGCCCAAATGTAGGGTAGTGTCCAGATGGCGCAATAGCTTAGGGTAATCCATATTAATGATTTACGGAAATGATTTTGGCATGTAAAGGTATTGCTTTATGCTCGCGGAAATTGCGGATGTAGCTTCCTAAATATTTTTTGTTGGATGAGCCAATGATACCAGCGTGGTGAACTGCGGAAATACATGGCGGCTGTCAGTAATAAAAAGGGGGTGGTAGGCAGTAAAGGAAGAAATATGCCGATAATGCCTAGTATGAGTGAGGTTGTTCCTACAATGGTATATAGTATTTTCATAGGTGCAAATATAGACCCAAAAAAAAAAAAAAATACAGTGTCTTTTTATATTATTCTTTTTTTTATGGTGTATCTTTGCGTCCTGTAGCACCGAGGTGACATTAGGTGTGAGTTCTTTCTTATTATAATTAAATGCTATGTATACAGTAATTAAACGAATGGAAATTTCAGCTTCCCATAGCTTGAAGCTGTCGTATAGAAGTAAATGTGAGAATTTGCACGGTCACAATTGGATTATTACCGTTTATTGTCGTTCCGAGGTTTTGAACGAGGAGGATGGTATGGTGGTGGATTTCACGCATATCAAAGGAAACGGTGATGGTGCGTTTGGATCACCGGAATTTGAATGAGGTTGTTTCTTTTAATCCTACAGCTGAAAATATTGCACGCTGGGTATGTGAGCAAATTCCCACTTGTTTCAAGGTTGAAGTTCGCGAGTCAGAAGGAAATACCGTTATCTATGAGAAGGATTAATGAAATATTTTACAGCTTACAGGGGGAGGGGTATCATACTGGAATACCTGCCGTTTTTGTACGTTTTTCCGGGTGCAATTTGAGATGTCCTTTTTGCGATACTCAGCATGAAGAAGGTACATTGATGAGTGATGAGGATATTGTGATGGAAGTGGCAAAATATTCGACCCAGGTAGTAATACTGACTGGTGGTGAGCCAGGATTGTGGATTGATGAAAAGTTAGTTGATGCATTGCATCATGAAGGGAAGTATGTTTGTATTGAGACAAACGGCACTTGTCTGCTGCCTGAAAATATAGATTGGGTTACTTGTTCCCCTAAAGAAGGGGCGAAAATAAATCTAGATCGTATAGATGAGGTGAAAGTGGTTTATGTGGGACAAGATGTTTCTGCTTATTTGGATTTGTCTGCCAGTCATTATTTTTTGCAGCCTTGTTCTTGTGCTAATACAGAAGAAGTGATTGCTTACATTTTGCAACATCCAGAGTGGCGGTTGAGCCTACAAACTCATAAACTTTTGCAAATTCCTTAAGAAAGTAGAAGATATAAAAAAAGATTATCCAATGGCGTGGCATTGAATAATCTTTTTTGCACGGGAGGAGAGGCTCGAACTCCCGACACCCGGTTTTGGAGACCGGTGCTCTACCAACTGAGCTACTCCCGTGTTTGCGGCTGCAAAGGTAGTGTAATATTTGGAATATACAAACCTATTTATGAAAAAATATTGTTCATTATTCGTTTAATAGGCCTAACTCATTGAACATGACCTGGTATATTGCTGATTTTTTTTCAATGGGCAACGGGTGGGCACGGCTGGACGAAGGCATTCTGTATAATCGCATTGTCCGGTCTTCGAATTCGAAAGGTTCACTGGTTCCTACAACGGGTTCTTTTACCTTTATTTGTTCACGAATAATATCCGTTGCTTTTTGTCCTGTGGTTACAATGGCCTTGCACATTGGAATCTGCTTCAGTAGCAAACTGATATCTGTCTGTTCTACAACTTCCAGAAATTTGTCTGAGGCATTGTCCTGTAAACGGCGAACAGCTGAAGCGGTATCATAAAGTGCGATGCCTTTTTTGTTCAAAAGATCAATAATACGTTCCTTGTCAAATACCTTTTTGTCAGGATTCAGAAAGTGGTCTTTGTTTTGGAAAAATATTATTCCAAAAAATACGCCACATATCATTTTGCAGATTGGGATAAAAAGAATTCCATGCTCCATCGTTTCTTTTTTGTGGGGGAAAACTGCCTAACATCAGTAGTTTGGCGTTAACCGGTAAAAAAAAGGCTCTAATGGATGTTCTTCTATATTTAATAAGGATTTCATAAAATCTTTTAATGATTATTCTTTTGGCTTTTGGTTCTTTTTAGCCAGTAATACAATGTTATACACATATTATTCCGTCATCCAGTTTTCAGAATATCCTAAGGCTTGTTTGTATTTACGGATGGCAACACAGGTCTTGTGTACGCTTTCGTCTTTCCAGTCGGTCTTGGTCATGATATCATGAATTGTTTTCTCGGTCAGGTTACGTAACATTTTTTTCATTACGCTGGGCATACGGAATTTCCATTGCATCAAATTACCTATCAGCATCATCAAGTCATTGCTGAATCCTTGGAACATAAAAAGATAAGTCTTGACATCATTTACATTCTTGCAATTCTTTTTTATAGAACCGTCAATTTCTTTAAAGAAATCATCACTTAGACCATAAAGTTCTACTAACATCTTTTTTGCAGCGTGACTTCTCAGCAATTCCCAACTTGTTGTTTTGGGGTCGGTATTTTAAGGGTGCGTTTGAAAACTGCCATGTCTGGCAAAAAATTAATATTTGTGATACCTATGTTGCAGGCCATTACAGACTGATAATATACACGGAGTAGTGTCATGAAGTCTTCCATACCACCTATGCGGCTTGTTTGTTTCTCCTTCTGTCTGTTTTTACCAAATAATTTTTGAAAATATGCTCATTGTGTTCTTAAATTATATTGTTTTTCCTGTCTGCAAAGATAGCGATAAAAACTGAAACATTTTTGATTAAAATCCTTTTGTTTTACTATTTATCATTTTTATTGAATGGTTGATGCCGGGGAATTGCTTTGTGTTACCAGCATTCCAAATCATTTTCAATATCTTTCATTCTGTCTTTGGTGAAAACTGGATTTTTTTGACCCCGTTACGTTTCTGAATTCGATAGTCTTCCAATAGACGGAATGCATATTTCCCTAGTAAAGTAATGGCTATCAAGTTACAGATAGTCATAAATCCCATTGCCATATCGGCCAGGCTCCATGCCAGTTCCAGACTGGCCAATGCCCCAAACATAACCATTCCTCCCACTGCTATACGATAAATGGGGATAGCCCATTTCCGATGAGTTATGTAACGTACATTGGCTTCACCGTAATAATAATTTCCCAAAATGCTGCTATAGGCGAAAAACAGAATTGCCACCGCCACATAAATAGTTCCGATGTTGCCTATTTCATTATTCAGTGCCATTTGAGTAAGTTTTATTCCATTGGCTTCTTTTGTGGAGGCTACTCCGCTGAAAAAAAGAATGATGAAAGCAGTGCAGGTACATATGACAAGTGTATCGGTAAAAACTCCCAATGTCTGAATTAATCCTTGTTTTTACAGGATGGGTAACATCGGCACTTGCCGCTACATTGGGTGCGGGACCCATACCGGCCTCATTGCTGAATAATCCACGTTTGATTCCTTGCATTAATGCCATGCCTATACCTCCGCTTAATGCCTGTTCCCAGCCAAAGGCATTCGCTATAATCAATTCAATAACTTCTGGCAAATGCTTTGCATTTACAATTACGATGAAAAGGGATAAAAAGATGTATCCCAATGCCATGACAGGAACAATAATGCTACTTACTTTAGCAATACGCTGAATGCCTCCGAAGATGATAATTAATGTGAGCGAGGTCAGTATCACTCCCATTAGGCTGGGAGGAATATTGAATGCTTCTTCGAAAGCGGCACAAATGGTATTGCTTTGTACTGAATTAAAAGCAAATCCAAAAGTAAAGATAAGCAAAAAGGCAAACAAAACTCCCATCCACGGCTGTTTTAATCCTTTTTTCATGTAATAAGCTGGCCCGCCAACGAAAGAATTATGTCCGTGTACTTTATATAATTGGGCCAATGTGGACTCAATAAAAGCGCTGCTGGCCCCCAAAAGAGCAATTACCCACATCCAGAAAACTGCACCCGGACCACCCAAAGTAATGGCGGTGGCGACTCCTGCCAAATTGCCTGTTCCTACGCGGCTAGCTATGGAAACGGCAAAAGCTTGAAAAAAGAGGAAATATGGTGTTCGCGACCTTCTGTCTTGCCTGTAGAATCACCTAATAGACGTATCATTTCTCTTATCATGCGGAATTGTACGAAATTTGTTTTAAAAGTAAACCAAAATGCACATCCTAACAGCATGATGATCAAAATATAAGTCCAAAGCACATCATTCACTCTGCTGATTAATAGGGTCAGTATATCCATTTTACTTATTCCTTGTTTAATTTAAAATAGAACTTATGTCCATGGAAAACAAGTTCCACTAGACCAAAACGGATAAAGTCTGCTAATAGTTCACAAGTTGTCTTGTGGTTTAACCTGCAAAGTTTGCAACATTGATTTAATGAAAGTTTCTCTTTTTCTTTCAAGGCATCCAGTAACCGTTGCTCTCTTTCGGTAAATGTTACAAGTGCTCCTTCAGGTTTCTTGCTGTGTTGCCACATCTTTAGATGGACGGGAGTGGCCAGTATGTTTTCGTCTTTGATGCGGATATAGGCCCATGGCTTATTCGTTTCATCTAGGGCATATACAGGTTTAGAAACCGTTTCGTTAATACGTATTTCCAATACAGTCTTTCCTTCTACCTTGTAAGTCTGCGTTTCCAGTTCTACTTTGGGCTTGCAATACATGGTTGCTGCTGCTTCTATCATATATATTTCTTCGTCAGAGCGGACTCCTGCTATTTTGCCATTGTCCTTTACTCCTATTAACAGCCTGCCGCCCTCGGTATTGGCGAATGCGGAAAGGCTACGGGCTATTTTGCGTGCGTCCGAAATCTCGAATTTGAAATCCTGATGACAGTGTTCTCCCTCCGAGACAAGCTGTCGTATGTATTGTGTATCCGTTAATGCTTTCATTTCAATTGCAAAAAATAGGAAAAATGAAACATATTGTGGGTATCGAATGATAAAAAAGCCGATATTAGTTTGTCTGTTATCAAGCTTTTTTGCTTCATTTGCAGTGGAATAAAAATAATTAGCCTTTAAAATCTATGGGAATAAAAAAAAATGTTTGATCATTACATTATTATGCTTTTCTAGTCTGATGCATGCAAGTGAATTCATGTTTAAACATTTGGAGGTGAAAGATGGTCTGTCAAACAATCAAGTCCTTGATATATTTAAAGATTCCGAAGGTTTTATGTGGTTTGCCACAGCTTCCGGTTTAAATCGGTATGACGGGTGCCAGATGACTTTGTTTCGTAGTAATAATGCTGATCCGGCTTCTTTACCTGATAATTATATCAAAAGCATACAAGAAGATTATAAAGGAAATTTATGGATTCTTACCGGTGTGGGTTATGTCATTTACAACTCGGAATCAGAAACATTTGATAGGGAGGTGCATGCATGGCTATGTGAAGTCGGTATTGACGGAACTCCAGCATTAGTATATATAGACCATAATAAAAATATGTGGTTTTATATAAAAGGAAAAGGCTAAGTTATTTGTACATTCCGGAATCTCAATTACTGTATCCGCTTTTGTTTGATACTCATCAGTTGCCAGAAGGTGATATTACGGACATTGTAGAATGTAGCAAGGGAATCTTGTTGGTATATAATACCGGAAGACTTGTTTGTTTGGATACTCGGACAAATGAGATTAAATGGCAGCAGGATGATTTGGTTGGGGGGAATTGGGAACTGACAAGCAGGGAATTTTCACTCTGTTTGTAGATCGTGATAATGATATATGGATGTACAGTCCGCTTGGAATATGGGTTTATAATCCGGAACAGGAAAAGTGGCTGTCTTGGCTGACAAATATTATCAAGCGTCGGTCTCATAACATGGTCCGTGCTGTATCACAGGATAAGCAGGGGCGTATATGGATAGGAACAGATCAGGATGGCATTGATATATTGGATAAGAAGACAGGGGAAGTGAGGCAGTTGCGGAACAAGACAGGTGATGAACGTAGTTTGCAAAATAATACAGTAATGGTTCTATACGAGGATTCCAGTGAAACTATGTGGGTGGGGACTTATAAAAAAGGAATTTCCTATTTTAATGAGTGTGCTTTTAAATTTGGTGCAGAGTATATAGGAGATATTAGTTGCATTGAAGAAGACAAAGAGGGGTATGTGTGGCTGGGTACCAACGATGTCGGTATCATATATTGGAATTCCGTGACTGGCAACCGGGCTGCTTTTCCACAGAAAGGTACGGATAAACTCACTACTGATGCTATTGTTTGCATTTTGAAAGCCGGTGATGGGAAACTTTGGATTGGTACTTTTGGGGGAGGCTTGATTTGTTATGATAACGGTCGTATTATTCATTATAAAAAAAACATACCGGAACGGCAAAATTCTTTGGCTCATAATAATGTATTGGCTTTGGCTGAAGATAAGCAGGGGATTATATGGATAGGTACATTGGGTGGGGGAGTGCAGAGTTTGAATCCCAAGACGGGTTTGTTCACCACTTATAATACAACTTCGGCCGGCTTGATATCCGATTATGTTTCCTCTTTGTGTATGGGAAAAGAGGGCTCTTTGTGGATTGGTACCGCTCAGGGACTTTCGGAATTGGATATTGAAACTAAAAAAGTGGTTAATCTGGAAGGTACTAAATCTGGTAAGGAATATTTTTCTGATCAGAATATAAGTCAGGTGTATGAGGATAGCCGTGGATTGATATGGATTGGTACATGTGAGGGGCTGAATGTTTATAATCCCAAAACGGATGAACTGATTATATTAGGAGTGGAGCAAGGAGTTTCCAGCCCTATCATTTCTGGAATAGTAGAAGATGGTAATGAAAATATATGGGTGACTACAGCACGTGGAATAACTAATGTCATACCGGCAGTAGATTTAAAAACAGGGCGCTATATTTTTCATAGTTGTGTTTATGATGACAAAGATGGTTTGCAAAATAGTGGGTTCAACCTGCGTTCCATTAAAAAATTGTCTTCTGGAGAAATTCTTATGGGAGGGCTGTATGGTATTAACCGCTTCCGTCCGGATGATATAAAATACAATAAAAAACGTCCCAGCGTGATGTTTACCCGTTTGTTCTTGTTCAATGAAGAAGTAGGGGTGGGTGAGGAATATGAAGGTAGGGTGATTTTGGATAAGGCGTTGAACAAGGTAGATCAGATAAAATTGAGTTATGAACAGAATATGTTCAGTGTACAATTTGCTTCTGATAACTATATTTTGCCGGAAAAAACGGAGTATGCTTATAAACTGGAAGGTTTCAATGAGGGTTGGATGACTACTGCCTTTGGCAAAGTGACTTATACTAATCTAGCTCCCGGAACTTATATGCTGAAGGTGAAAGCAGTCAACAGTGACGGATATGGTGGAGATGAAGAAGCTTCATTGAAAAATTGTTATCTATCCTCCTTTTTGGCGTTCCGTTTGGGCATATGTTGTTTATAGCCTTTTTTGTTGGTTGCTGTATTGATATTGGGACGCTATTGGATTTCTGCGTGGAGAACGGGATAAATTTAAAAAACAGCAAATAAAGCAAGAAATAGAGAGGAATCAGGAGAAGGCAGATATGAAATTGAAGTTCTTCACTCATGTCGGCCACGAATTACGTACTCCGCTCACTCTTATTATCTCACCGTTGGAAACGCTGATGAAGGAATATCAATCGGATGCTGCTCTGATGGATAAATTGAATATAGTGCAACGCAATGCATTAAGGTTGTTGAATCTTGTAAATCAGTTGTTGGATTTTAGGAAAATTGATGTGAATGGATATTATTTAAGTCTGTCTGATGATGATATCATCTCTTGTATTCATACGATTTGTGATTCTTTTATCTCTTTGTCTGAAAAGAAAGATATTTCTCTCATTTTTCATTCAGCAGTTCCTTCGTTGAATATGTTGTTTGATGGGGATAAAATGAGGGAAGTGATGATGAATCTGCTTTCAATGCTTTAAAATTTACTTGCAATGGTGGACGAGTTGATGTGTCTGTCGGTTTAGTAGAAGGACAGGATTCTCGGGAAATGCTGGAAATCAGAGTGGTTGATACAGGTGTCGGCATTAAAGAAGAAAACAGAGAACGCATTTTCGAACGTTTTTATCAAGTGGATAATCCGGATATGAATATCTCAGATGGCGGAGGTGGTCTGAGTATTGTACGTGATTTTGTCACACTTCACGATGGCACGGTGAACGTAATGGATAATACTCCTGTCGGTTGTGTTTTTGTTATCCATATCCCGGTAAAGCGTTCCGAGAGTAAACCGACGAAGATAGAACAGGTGCAAGTTACAGATAAGCCGGTAGAAGACATTTCCACACTTCAGATTCCGGAGTTTTATATGGCGTCTAATGCCGGGGAGGAATCGGAAGAAGAACCAAACCATATAATAACAATAGAAGGACTGGAGGAGGATATCCGAAGATTAGAATCTGGTAATACGGAAGAAATTGCAGAAAAAAAAAAAACATAGAAACAATCTCAGCCGTTTGCTCCACAAAGAGCAACGGTGATTCAATTGATTGAGGGTGAGGATAATGAGATGATAACTCATATTATTCCACCGGAGGAGTTGCCGGAAATGGTGACTGCTGTTCCTGAAGAAAAAAAGTGAACAGAAGTTGAAAACGGTTTGGAATCATGCTTATATTGATTTCAAACCTAGTGGGACTGCCATAACTTCGATGGATGAAAAACTGATAAATCATGCTGTGAAATATGTAGAAGACAATATTGCACGCAGTGATTTGTCTGTAGAAGAGTTAAGCAAGGAATTAGGGATGAGCCGCGTTCATTTATATAAAAAGTTATTGGCTATTACCGGTAAGACTCTATCGAGTTTATTCGTATAATTCGTTTACAGCGGGCTGCCCAATTACTCCGTGGAAGTCAACAGAATATTTCGGAAATAGCCTATCAGGTGGGCTTTAATAATCCGAAATATTTCAGTCGGTATTTTAAGGAAGAATTTGGTATACTACCTTCGGCTTTTTCAATATAGACAAGGCAGATAGTTCTCAATATTTTATAGTGTCATTTTAAAGTGTGTATCGGAGTTTCGTCAACAGACATACGTTCTGTAACAGATTTCATCTATGAGTAAAAACAATTCCATTTTATTATTGTTTTTATTAGTAATAGTCATACATTAAAACCAATATAGAATGGAACATACAGTTATACATGACGAGAAAGTAGACCGTTTCGAAGTATTTGAATCGGGACAAATCGCCTATTTGCAATATGATGAAAAGAACGGAGTTTTGGATATCCTTCATACCATAGTTCCCCCACAGTTGGAAGGGCAGGGAATAGCTCAGGCTTTGACCGAGGCCGCTGTGAGATATGCTTCGGTTGTAGGGCTTAAAATACGTCCTACTTGTTCTTTTGCAAAAATGTTTTTTACCCGGCATACCCAATATAAAGACATGTTGGTGGGTGAGAAATAAAATCAGACACGGATTGTATAAAATGCCGTGTCTGATTCGTTTTTAACTCTCTTATCTTTATATATATTTAATCACATTGTTTGTGGGTCATAATATCCAATACTAGTTTATCGGTTTCATTCATGCCTTGTGAACCAATTCTGGTCAGGTTGCGGATGCTGCGGTCCACATCATTGTCAATGATACCTTCTACAGAAGATACACATTTATGTTCCATCGCTAATATAGCTGAAAATACAGCAGTAGAAACACCGCTGCTTAATTTCAGAGCACAACTGGGCTTGGCTCCGTCACAAATCATACCTGTCAGGTTAGCGATCATATTCTGTACGGCAAAAGTGATTTGCTCGTAAGTGCCTCCCATCAAATAAGTGATACCACAGCTGGAACCTGTTGCAGCCACTACACAGCCGCATAGTGCAGACAGACGTCCCAAGCTTTGTTTGATGTAAATCGCTGTCAGGTGGCTAAGTGTCAGTGCGCGGATCAATTCTTCTTCTGATTTATGGTTATCTTCGGCATAGACTACTACCGGTAAAGTAGCTGTAATTCCTTGGTTCCCACTTCCTGAATTGCTCATGACAGGAATCATAGCTCCCGCCATACGTGCATCGCAAGCTGCCGAGGTATAAGAAAGGATGTGGGTAAATGTATTACTTCCCAATATTTGTTCTTCGCTTTTGCTGCTTTTCAGAATCTTGCCTAATTCGTGACCGTAGTTTCCTTTGAAAGAACGTTCTGCCGCTGCTTTGTTCAAACGTTTGGTCTCAAGAATAAAACGAATTTCATCCAATGGTGTGGTGGTGGCAAAATCGTACACTTTCCGCAAGTTCAACTCCGGCTCTTTTGCATCCTCATTGCAGGTGGAGGTAGTTTGTTTGTTTAGTAAAACTTGGTTGTTTAGGGCCACATATATAAAATTGGTATGCCCGCAAGCAATAATGGCCGTCGCTGTATCACCATCAGCTTCACAGATAATTTCGATATATAACTTTTTCTTCTATATTCTCTTTCAGCCCGATAGAGATAGCTTGTGTGAGTCAATTAGTTTTTTACCCTCTGCTACGGCGTCAGGAGTGCTGTCTTTTAAGACTTCCAATTGATATTCGGATTTTCCGATTAATGCCCCTAAGGCGATAGCGATAGGTAGCCCAATCATTCCTGTTCCCGGGATGCCTACTCCCATGGCGTTCTTAAGAATATTGGCGCTGAGTAAAGCTTTAATCCTTTCAGGTCTTTTACCTAGTGTTTCTGTTGCTTTTGCTACACAAAGGGCTACGGCTATGGGTTCTGTGCACCCGATAGCCGGAACGACCTCGCGATTTATAAGGGCAATGATTTGCTCTCTTTCTGGTTTGGCGATCATAGTAGATAATTATTAAGGGGTCTTGCAAAAATCTTTTTGAAAGTGTGTCAAAACTCGAATAAAACTATCGTTTCGTTTGTCTTTTCCTTTTTGTTGATTTTCAGAATATTTTTCATTAAAGAATATTCTGAATGAATAAAATGATAGGTTTATTTAGTTTTGACACTCCTTCGACTTTTGACACACTTTGGTTATTTTTTATAGTTTTGTAATCCGGTCTGGAGGAAATCAACATATTTGTCTATATCCTCATCATATGAATATGATTTATTCAACGGTTTTCCCTCATTGTCAATCAATACATAGAAAGGTTGTGCATTGGCACCGAATTTAGAGCGTTGCAGGTAACTCCATTTATCACCGATCGTGCGTAGTGTACGTTCCTTACCGTTCTCCATCACTTTGATGTGTTCGGGCAATGGAGTTTTGTTATCAACGAACAATGTAATCAGTACATAGTCCTCAGTCATCAACTTGTTTACTTTCGGATCAGTCCATACAGCAGCTTCCATTTTACGGCAATTTACATCCGTAACCTGTAAAGTCAAGCATTACCGGTTTTCCGGTACGTTTTGCATATTCCATACCGGCATCGTAGTCATCAAACTGCGCATGTACTTCATTGGTGTATAAGTTGAAGTCTTGTGTATTCATGGGGAGGAGCAAATGCGCTGACAGCTTTCAAAGGAGCACCCCATAAGCCCGGTACCATATATACAGCAAATGCAAGTGAGATAAGAGCCATAAAAAAACGGGCAACACCTACTTTATCATCATCATCATCGTGAGGGAATTTGATCTTACCCAGCAAATAGAAGCCTAGCAAAGCGAAAATCACAATCCACAAAGCAAGGAATGTTTCACGGTCTAGAATTCCCCATCCATAAGCCAAGTCAGCAACCGACAGGAATTTCAAAGCAAATGCGAGCTCAAGGAAACCTAATACTACTTTAATTACATTCATCCAACCACCGGATTTAGGCATGGATTTCAGCCAAGACGGGAACATGGCAAACAGTGTGAATGGCAACGCTAATGCAAGAGCAAAACCTAACATGCCGATAGCAGGGGCAACTACACTACCTGTAGTGGAAACTTCTACCAACAAAAAAGCCGATGATAGGACCTGTGCATGAGAATGAAACCAAAGATAGGGGTGAATGCCATCAGGAAGATACTTAACAAACCACTGGTCTGTTCCGCTTTACTGTCTACTGCATTGCTCCATTTTGAAGGAAGAGTAAGTTCGAATGCTCCAAAAGAAAAGAGGCTGCAAACACAATTAGCATCAAGCAGAAGAATATGTTAAAAATAGCATTTGTGGAAAGTGCATTCAAGGCACTGGCACCGAATATCAAGGTTATGGCAAGACCTAATAATACATAGATCACTACGATAGAAGCACCATATGTCCATGCATCACGGATTCCTTTCTTTTTGTCTTTGCTACGTTTTAAAAAGAAACTTACCGTCATTGGGATGATAGGCCATACACAGGGCGTAAATAAGGCAAGTAATCCACCGATAAACCCGGCAAAGAAGATGTAAATCCATGAACGGTCTTGTTGTGATGTCGTTTCGCCAAATGCGTTCAGCTCTTGGATAACCGGAGTCCAATAATCTTGGACAGCAGTGTCATTGCCGATCAGGGCGGCAGTTGTAGCACTATCTGTTGCGGTAGTTGCAGTAGCTGTTTCCGCTACAGGAACTTCCGTTATGGCTGTTTCTGTTTTTGCAGGTTCAGTAGTCTTGCTTGTAGTGGCAGCGGCAACTCCTTTTCCGGAGAAAGAGAAAGAAACTTCAGTAGGAGGCAGACAGTTTTCATCGTTGCAGGCACCGAATTCCATATAACCTTCTATCATATAGGTAGCGCCCGTTATTTTTAGTTTCTGAATGAAAATGGCAGTGTTCTCAAAGTAACGTAATTTCATTTCAAACACCTTGTCGAAGTTTTCAATTTCTTTACCTTGTGGAGTGAGCTTTCCTACTAATTCTACTCCTTCTATCTTGTCTACGTTGAAAGTAGCGGAGATAGGACCTCCCGAAGGAAGATCAGTGGAATAAACGTGCCATCCGGCATCAATCTTACCAGTGAATACTATTTGTGCTTCCGTATCGGAAATCGTCTTTAACTCGGTTTTGAATTGTACCGGATCTTGAATCTGGGCAACTGCCGGAAGCAATGCCATAACGATTAAGAGGCAACTTAAAAAAAACTTCTTTTTCATTACGTATTATTTAAATTTGGATTAATGTTCATACCGCAAAGTAAGGGATAATATCTTAGATATGCCTCTTTATACCTATATTAATATCGGCAATTGCTGTTTTCAGAATAAAAAAAAGAGCAAAAAGATAACCTATTGCTCTTTTTGAAGTTCCATAACTTTGTTCCTATATTGGGAGGGAGTCATTCCCACTGAGGATTGGAAAAGGTTATAAAAGGTGGAAATGGAGTTAAATCCCAGCTCTGTAGAAATGGCTTTCAGCGGAGTTTCGTTATTGGGGTCGGATAATAGACGGATAGCTTCTTCAATACGGAAACGGTTTACATAATGAGTGAAGGATAGTTTGGATTGTTCATTGATGATACGTGATAGATAAGTACGGTTAGTTCCTAATATTTCTGCTACTTTGTCTTTTGTTATAAAATTGTCTTTGTAAATTTTTTCTTCTCTCATAATACGCTCTAATGTACGGAAAAGTTCTAAACTTTTTTTCTCGTCGGTGAGTGAGGAGGAAGCATATTTTTCGGAAGTAGAAACCATGGAGGGGCATTGGTTTCCAATTCTTTTTATACGGCGATGCAGTTCCGTTTCTCTTTTGATTGCTTCTTGATTTTTTTGACTATACTTAAATAAAAGTTTGTTTTTACGGTGGTAGAGGTAATAAAGCAATCCTAGAACAATCACAATGATAATAAGAATAAATGTCTGTTGTTGTATACGCTGTTCTTTCTGCATTACATCAGTTTGCTTTGTTTATCAAATTTCCTGCCGCTCA
>VOFK01000144.1_pt1 | contig 131863 bp, 151 predicted proteins | sample 5384121 | NCBI WGS metagenome assembly VOFK01 (sample SAMN12384730, study PRJNA508395) | human gut metagenome | isolation source: healthy gut J | host: Homo sapiens
GAAAACTTCCATAAAGGAGCGCACGAAAATGTATAGACGCATCCGCGATCTGCGGGAGGACCGCGATCTGCTGCAGCGGGATCTGGCCGCCTACCTGCAGTGCTCACAGGTCTGCTATTCCCACTACGAAATGGGCAAACGTGACATTCCCACCGACGTTCTGATCAAGCTGGCCGACTTCTACCACACCAGCACCGACTACCTCCTGGCCCGCACAGACGAGAATCACCTTACCCAAAGCCCCTGGACTTTGGTCACCAATAGCCTACTTTTTATTGTAGCAAACGCTACAGAATTTTGTTATGCTGCCTGCATACTTTTGAAGAAAAGTTCTACTATTCTCGTCGATCCGCCATACCCGTGCAAAAAACGAGTATCCCCGCAGCCCCAAAGCCGCCGGGGCTCTCGTTTTATTTTCCCAAACCATAAAAAAACGCCACGACCATCAACGTTCGCGGCGGTGTGTGAAATGTTCAGGATTGCTGCACCGGCAGCGCATCACATCTTCCCTCTTATGGATCCTCTCCCCCCGCTGGCCGAGCAGCTTTTGGGGGCAGAAATAAATCATAACCACCGGCCGTGCCGGTGGTTTGCACTAGCCCCCTTGGGGCATGACCCGGGCTGAGCCTATAGGCTCGTCGAAAAGTCTGCCAACCGCGCAGTTCTCCCGGGCTGCCCCTAAAGGGGCTTTTGTTTATTTGCCTCCTCTTACCGGCTCACCCGTAAACGGGTCTACGAACTCCTTGATACTAAGCTGGTCGTCTGTGTAATCTTCCTGAAGTTGATTTTTGATATACTCCTCTATTGCGCGCCTATTTCGTCCCACTGTGCTGACGTAATATCCCCGGCACCAGAAATGCCGGTTTCCATACTTATACTTGAGGTTTGCATACTTTTCGTAGATCATTAAACTGCTCTTTCCCTTGAGATATCCCATAATCTGCGATACGCTGTATTTCGGTGGTATGGATACGAGCATATGGATATGATCCTTGCACGCTTCCGCTTCATGAATCTCGATACCCTTATATTGGCACAGCTTTCTGATCATCTGTCCGATATCCTGTTTGATCTTTCCGTATATGATCTGTCTCCTGTATTTCGGTGCGAATACGATATGATATTTACATTCCCACTTCGTGTGTGCTAAACTACTGACATCAAGTTTCATTTGGACTTGATTCCTCCTTTGATTTTTTGTTCTTGGTTGGCAGACCATCTTCATTTTATCAAAGGAGGACATTTTTTCTATGCATAGCTAAAGCTTTTTGGAACCACCGGCATTGCCGGTGGTTTTTCTTTAATAAGATCCCGCATCTCGTATGCGGGATCTTCAACGCAGGCAGGACTTGAACCCGCACGTCCGGAGTGGACACTAGAACCTGAATCTCACTACGGGCTGCCGCCACTCCGTGGGTGCGGGCTTGGCTATCGCCAATCCTCTTTATTTCTGCGCACGTCTCCCCATTGTTATTCTCTTTTGACGCAGACCCTTGCGTAATTTGATTTCCAGAAGCCCGCGCGGGACTGTCTGGTGTTTATGGCAATATCTAACACATGAATTGTTCACGAAACAAAGATGTTTGCGCATTTTCGTACAACCTCTTACATCTTCCACCATCCAACAGCAAGTCAGAGCATCTTTCATGCGGTCTGCATCATCTTTTCCTCATCAAGAGCAAAAAAAGAGAATATGAAAACTTCGACCACTCTACCGTTATATGGGAGAATGGCTGTTTTTATAATACGGCCATAAAGTTCAGAAACAAAGGAGCGTGATGCGTATAAGGAGAGCACAATATCGGAAAAGGGTCAATATAGTCAGGAGTCATTATTGACCAAATTTAAAGGAGGTATTCTTATGAATACGAAAAAATTTGTTTGCGCTCGATTTTACCAAGTCCTCTATTGTCGCAAGTGCGACGACGAAAAGCCCGCAATCCGGAAAGTCCCGAATGTAAGGCCTTGCAGCAGATGATGGCCGAATATCCGGGTTTCCACGTCAGAAAAAAGAAAATCAATAAGAAGAACGGCAAGCAGACCTACAAAGGGCTGACCTTCCAAGCAATGACCGATTATATCAAGACGCAGGCCAACAGCGAGGCCGAAATCAGGAAATATGAGGTCGTCCGGCACATTGCCAAAATCAAGGGCAGTGAATATGCCCTGACAAAGAAATGGTTTTTGAATGCCTATCCCGCATACAAAGAGAAAGCGATTGTGGAACAGGGAAATGGCCGAAATGCTTCAAGCAGAAAAAGCGCCCATTTCTGCCTTGCCCACAGCCGTTGGACTTTGATGCAGGGAGGGCAAGAAAATGCGTAAAGATTATAAGATTGATTTTGCTTCCCAGACGATTACCATTACTGCCGCCTTTGAGCAGGCAATGTCCAACCCTAAAAAGCGATGCATACAAGACAATCCAGAAGCTGTGTGCGGATTTCCCGGATATGCGGATTGTCAGACGCACGCACCGCACCCCAACCCGCTACACCAGCAAGCAGGGCGATGTATCCGTCTGCAATCCCTATAAGAACCTGACCTATGAAAAGATGGAGCAGTTCATTTCCGCGCTGCCCAACAGCACAGAGTATCGCAGGCAGTATGACTTCCTGAAAACCTACGCTTCCGGCATTCAGACCAACGGATACAGTATTGTGCGGAATTGGTTCGTTGCGCAGTTCCCCTCTATCGCAAAGAACCGCTGTTTTATCTGACCGGTGAGCATATGGTTCTTTCTGCTGCTGACTTCCTGAAAAAGCAGGAAGCTATGAAACAGAGCGCGTAAAGGGGAATTTAAGTCAGACATTTAACAGAATATAGAAACAATGAGATATTATGTGGTAAATGTCTGACTTAAAAATGGGAGAAGATTATGCTGGAATGTAGAACCTATTCTTATGCTGAGTTATCCGCGCTGCTTCATACGCGGGACAGGCAAGGTATCGTGCGCAGATTTGAACGTTGGGAAGTCAAATATACCACCAACAGGCCGTGGGACAGGGCAAAAATTTGCGATTACAGAAATCGGAAATCCGTTCAAGGTCTATTGCATACTGGACCTCGGCTTTTCCCCACAAACAGATTTCACGAAGCTGGCCTTTTTTACCTATTATCTGCTATGCGACGATGAATTTCAGCAGCTGCCGTCTGCGCAAATGGAAGAATACTTGCGGGCCGATGGGCATACACTGTCCCGCCAGACCATTTCCAACTATCTTTTTGTGTCTGGAAGCGGCAAGTTTGATTTGCCGTGGATTTGACTATCTCTATTATTTTGCATTTGGAGGATATCACAAGGACACGGATGAGATAACCTATAAACGTGCGTGGTCAGAGCATTGGGAGCGTATTCAGCAAGGATGGCCGTCAAGTGAATCCATTGTCCAGATGCGTATGGATTATGGAGGCGTGGCAAGAAAGCACCCACTGTTGATTTTTAGCGCGTTTTTCAACCCGATGTATGGACAAATAATAGACTGGGCATTGGAAGCTATGAACGTGGATTTGGGCAAATCAGATTGATTTGCCCAGTCCGCTTTTAATATAGGAAAAAGGAGAAAACACGATGTTAGAAAAGAATGTGCCGGAATACTATCCAACGATGTATCAGGACGGCTATACCCCAACAGAGATTTTAGCCGCAATGCGGAAGAAGATGCGGCAGAACGTCCAAGAGCAGCGCTAGAACGACAGCCAGCGTTCCAACATACACCTCACTGCGAAAGTGGAGGTGAAGAAATGAAAATTGACAACACAGCGCAGGAGAAGCGCAAGAAAAAGAAGCAACAAACGCAGCTTGAATAGATGATTTTCTCCGTCATTCAGTCCTGCATCAAAACAACAGTGGACGAAGCGATGAAAGAGATATTCAAGAACTTCAAATAAACAGAATGCGGTTTTTAAGTCAGACAATTAACAGAAAAGTATAGAAATTCACTATTATCTGTTAAATGTTCAACTTAAAAACCGCTTCTTTTTCTTTTTCCGCAGCCGTGTTTCCAATTTCAAGAGGCGTTTCAAAATTGCCCAGCCACGCCCAAAGAGGTCAGGGCAATAAAAAAGATTTCTCCTGAAATACACCCCCCTGTCCTCAAAAAAGGGTGCTGCGCGTTTGCTGAACAGAATTTGCCGTGTATCCGGCTGATTTTGGGCTCTTGGAGCAGTCAGAAAAGTGTATAGGAAATCAGTTGTTTTCTTGGACAGACGCAGACGGCTCTTTTACATACTCCATCAAATCCCCCGGCTGACAGTCTAACACTTCACATAGCCTTGCTATGGTCTTTGCGTCAAGTCCTCCTGTTCCGTTCTTTAATGCGGTTAGTGTTCCTTGACCAATCAATTTCTCTTGACGGATTTTGTATGTTGTATAACCTTTTTCTTTCAGCAGTTCAAACAGTTTTGCATATGAGATGGGCATTTGCCAAAATCGCCTCCTTTTCCATTGTCCCTATTATAGCATCGAATATACACAAAATCAAGTGTATAATTCCTATAAAAATAAGCACCTATCTTTGTGCATATTGCGAATTGAATAAGCACTTAACTTTGTGTATAATGTAGACAGTTGATAGAGATGCCCACCAAACAAATTACCATCCAAAAGGAGAACAAGACAATGAGCAAGAATGAAATCGTGAGCCTGATTGAAACCATGAACAACTATGACGAGCTGGCAAACAAGGCCAAAGCCAAGGCAGACGCCATCCGCGATGCGCTGAAAGAAGAAATGCTGCGGCTCGACACCGAGGAACTGAACGCGGGCGCTTACATCGTGCGTTATACCAGCGTCATTTCCAACCGCTTTGACAGCACGACATTCAAGAAACTCTATGCCGACCTCTACAAGGACTTCACCAAAGCCGTCAGCAGCCGCCGCTTCACAGTCAGCTGCTGATAGAAAAAACAGGCTCCGCGGGCAGAAAAGCCCGTGGAGCAGAAAGGACAGAGAGATATGTTGATCTTCGATGAATTGTGGAATGGGGCGTTCAGCCCGTGTGAGCATCGCTATGAGCGGAACAGCGACTATGATACCGTGAGCCGCCGCATCAATGCGCAAATGGATGTGCTGCGTCAGAATGCCTCAAGAGACAGAAAAAAGGTGTGGGAAGCCTATGACCGCGACTTGGCCGAGCGCGAAAATCTGGAACAGCAGGACGCTTATTATCAGGGCATTCGGTTCGGCGCACGGTTTATGCTGGACGTGCTTCTGGAACAGCCCGGTTCGTATGAGGCGCGGCGATGAAAGCGGGCTATGCCAGATGCTCCACCAATGAGAGCAAACAGGACATTGAACGACAGGTGCGGGAGCTGAAACAGGCAGGTGCGGAAACCGTATATCTGGAATATGAACATGGGGACGCGGTCATTAAGGAGCAGTTGTCCTTGCTTCTGGAACAGGCACAGGCGGGCGATACCATCATCACGTTAGAAGTCTCCCGCCTTGCCCGCTCGACCAAGCAGCTCTGTGAAATCATTGAAGCCATCAGCAAAAAGCACCTGTGTCTTGTCATTGTCAGCAGTATCACGATGGATTGCCGCAGCGGACACGCAGACCCAATGACAGAAGCCTTTTTTTTACAAATGGCAGGCGTGTTCAGCCAATTAGAGCTTGCTATGATACGGGCAAGGGTGCGCTCCGGAATGGCAAATGCCAGAGCCAAGGGCAAGCAGATCGGCAGGCCGCACTTGACCAGCGATGATATTCCCGCAGCCTTTTTGCGGCATTACCCGGCGTATAAGGGGAAGCAGTTAAATATCAGCGAGTTCGCAAGAGTGTGTAATCTCAGCCGGACAACCGTTTATAAGTATATTGACCTTTTGGAGCGGAAATAAATTAAGTCATACATTTAACAGATATTGGAGAGAATTTCTTCTTTCTGTTAAATGCATGACTTGAATTTGTTTATGGGGTTATGCCCAGCCCTCCTCGTCCAGTATTTTCTGAATGGCTTTTATGGAAACATCAAAATCATTTTCTAATAGGGACATTCTCTGTTCATCAGACGTGTTTATCTGATTAAACAGTTCTCTTGCTCGCGCCAAATGCCAATCGAGTGAATATCCATTTTTGTTATTTCGCTGTCTCTCTCGTTTTTCTTTGTTTTGTGGATTTTGAACTCTGGCGACAATTTCTTCAAACCACTCTTTTCTCGTCATAGTCATACGCCCAAGATTTGTTTTTTCTTTGCGTCAAATTCTTCCTGCGTAATTACCCCGGTATCCAACAGGTCTTTTAATTTTGTAAGCTCTTCAATGCGGTCATCGCTTTTTCGCCGTTTTAGTCGGCTGCTTTTACCGTTTTTGTAGTCTGAGCCTGCGGTATGTTCTCCAAAACAATACACGCTAAAAAGAATGGGGCTGGCTACAGAAACAAAATTTTTCAATGCTCCAATTATACTAACAGTATCCCTAACAAATGCAATTTGATTTCCAATACTCCCAACTAAAAATAAAACTACACACACAATTTCATATTTACTTGCATTTTTCTTATCTTGAACCGCAAATGCAATGAGAGCATAGCTCAAAAGCAAAAAGGACAAGCGAAAAGATGTTCACGATGTTTTTGGGTGAATTTAGAGCGTTTATCAAACAAGAAACCGCCTGAAAGCCTGCACCTGCCATAAATACTTGACGTATTCCAAGAAACATTGATACAGCTATCATTATTGCTCCAACAGCAGAAACAATATATCCAATTACATAAGTAGAACTGTAGGCTGCATATGCAGAAGATGCAGAAGCAAACAACACTGGATATGTATAGAGGAAAGATATTAGCGCTAAAGCCAAGAATATTGCTCCGGCAAGATACCTGATAATTCTCAAATCTTTCTCGTTCATAGCCTGCTCCTTTACAGTTTTGCCAGACAGTCGGCTTTCATTTTTGCGTATTCTTCTTCATTGATAATGCCCTGTTCTTTTAGCTGCGCAATTTTCTTGAGTTCGTCATATGGGTCAATCGCAGTTGCTTTTGGTGCTGCCGCATTGGAAGTGTCGCTGTATCCGCTTCCGTCCGCAGGCTGTAATTTACCAGACGCAATATTGACGATGTCCAAAATCCAGAGAATGCCGAAGCACCCGCCTGTCAGCAGTTTCAGCACACCCATTCCCGTGTAGCCCAAATAGAAACGGTCTACACCAAGACCACCTAAAAGGGCAGATAAAATGATTGCCGTTGTTTTGTCTTTCATAGAAATCGCTCTCTTTCTTTTTGTGATAGATATAGTATATAACATTTTGTTTTATATTTCAATATAACAAACTGTTTTTCTCTATACTTTTCTGTGAAACTTCCATAAAGGAGCACGGAAAAATGTATAGACGCATCCGGGACTTGCGCGAGGACAGCGACCTGCTTCAACGGGACTTGGCTGAGTATTTACAGTGTTCGCAGGTCTGCTATTCCCACTATGAGATGGGCAAGCGCGACATTCCAACAGACATTTTGATAAAACTGGCTGATTTCTACCACACCAGCACCGACTATCTCTTGGGGCGAACGGACGAAAAGCAGGCGTATCCCGCATCCAAGAGCCGGAACGAGGAATAGACCATGCCCGGACAGCCGTTTGACCGCATTGCCGTTTTATACAACTACCTGTTTCATAACACCAGCAAAGGGCATACCGTCGCTGTGGCGGACATTCTGACCAATTACCGCAACCACGGCTATGAGCTTGAAATCAAGTCATTCTACCGCGACAAGGACGTTCTGAATGCCTTGGACGGCATTGAAATTGCCTATGACCACCGCACGCGCGGCTACTGGATGAAAACAGACGGATTTGAGCCGTATGAGCTGCGGCTGATTGTTGACAGCATCCAGTCCTCCAAATTCATCACACAGAACGTCGCCAACAGGATTACAGCAAAGGTCTTGAGCCTGACAGACCGCCATACGGGCGCAACCTTAAACCGCCGCTGCTTTGTTGCCGGACGTGTGCGCAGCATGAATGACAGCGTGGTAAAAGGACGCAGACAACCTCCATATTGCTATCCAAAAGAACCAGAAAGTGCGCTTCAAGTATTTCCACTATGACCGCGAAAAGAAAAAGTGGTATTCGCACAACAATGAAGCCTATGTTGTCAGTCCTTTTTGGGCTTTTTAGTGGAACGACGGAAATTACTATCTCTATGCCTACGACGGCGAGAAGTTTCGCCATTTCCGCGTTGACCGTATGGAGCACATCACTGTCTATCCAGAGCCAAGAGAGGGCGCAGAAGCGTTCAAGCACATTGACCTGAACGCCCATCAAGCCGAGGTATTTAATATGTTCACCGGAACGGAAACGACAGTAAAGCTCCGCTGTGCCAACCACTTGGCCGACGTGATTTTTTAGAGCAGTTCGGCAAGGACACGATGCTGATTCCAGATGGAGCAGATGATTTCACCGTTTCTGTTCCAGTCCAAATCAGCAAGCCGTTTTATGCGTGGGCGGCAGGCTTTTGGAGCAGATATGAAAATCCTGTTCCCGCAGGCCATAGTCAATGAAATGCGGGCATTCATTCAGGAATTATCCGAGATGTATAAAGATGATGGGAAGATGTGAAAACATCTTCCCATTTGTTCATTGTTGCTCTTGGATGTGTAAAGATGATAGAAGATGCTCTATCACGCTACGCGCCAGCACGCATTAAATTGTCCAGCGGGTTTAACTTCTCAATATCCCGTTTCAAATCCAGACCGTAAATATTGACGTAGTGGCGCGACATTTCCAGCGTAGCATGACCGAGCAAGGCTTGAAGTTGAACCATTCCGCCGCCTGCGAGAATAAAAATTTTTCGCAAATGTATGACGGAACAGGTGAATGGAGGTCTTTGACACGCCGCGTTCAATGTTATACCGCCTGACTGCACCTTGGAACGAGCGCAAATTAAGCTGTGCCCCCTCGTTCGATGGAAATAGATAATCGTCCGTAGTCCAGTCCCACGTTTTCAGATAATCGAGCAAAATTTGTTTCAGCGCAGGCGAAAGCGGAATGATTTGCTGCTTGCGGCTTTTGGTTTTGACAAGGCGGACTGTCATATTTTCAAAATCCACATCGGATATTTTGACATTCAGAAGCGTGCTGGCGCGGTTTCCTGTGGCAATCAGATAATTGATGGATGCCCACGTCCGCCACTCCACCCAACTGTTTCCCTCCGGACGTTTGAGCAGGCGGCGCAGCTCTGCGTCGGTATATGGTTCTTTGATGGTTTCATCCTCTTTCATCAGTTTCAGCGTAATCGGCTTCATGTATTCTCGTTCCGCGCAGAATTTGAAGAATACGCGCAGTCCCCGGATGCGCGAATTCAGAGAAGTGATTTTCTTGCCTGCGTCTAACTCTGAGACAATAAAGTTTTTTCAAAAGCGTCCTGACTGACTTCATCGACATACTGAACCGGCACACACGCATGAAAGTACTTCAAATCCTCCGCATAATAGCGCATGGTTTGAGGGAGCTCAAATTCTTTAGTTTACAGTGTTTCGTGAACAGTTGTTCCGCTTCTGAAAAGGACGTTCGTTTGACCTGTTTTGCGTTCAAAATTGTGGTTCTGCGCATAAAAAATCCTCCATTTTCACGGCAAAAAATCTGGCGTCAAAATGGGGATAAAAATCTGGTATCGCGATTTTCAAACGCGGAAAAAACCGAATTTTTGATAAAGAAAAACTCCTCAAATTCCGAAGAATCTGAGGAGTTGGTGCGAGGCGGGACTTGAACCCGCACGTCCGGAGTGGACACTAGAACCTGAATCTAGCGAGTCTGCCAATTCCACCACTCGCGCATTTGCTGTCTTTCGACTGCTCAGATATATTATCACAGATCCGCGCGCTTGTCAAGGAGATTTTTCATTCCTCCGCCTCTTTTTTCGCGCTCTTTCTCCCACGGAACGCCGCCCTCCCCAGAGCCCCGCTGCACGAGCCGCATATTTCCTGCAGAGAAGGGACGGATAACGAACCAGTAAGATCCCGTATCCATGCGCATAGCGTGGATCTTGATGAAGAAATCAGTAAAAATCGGCAGCCTTCTTGCGAAGACTGCCGATTTTGGCAGGGGCACAAGGACTTGAACTCTATTGTCTTGTCGTTTTTTCTATAAAATATACTACATTTTCACATTTCTATATAGAATAGCAGAACTTTCTCATTGCAGTTTAACCGTCAATAACCACCATTAACCTTTTGCATAAGGGAAAAAATAAAGGGAAAATCCGTCCACCTTTGCACATAATTTAATTCAAACATATCTTTTTGGTTCCGCATAGTTGGTACATATATCTTTTTGCAGGTTTTTCTTCTTTCGACTAGCCATTTTCTCCTCTACCCTAACCTCATAGTATTCTTCCATTCTCGGCTATACATATGTGCATTTTACCGTTTATTTCTTCAATAGAAATCTTTTTTGCCGACAGGCAAGTTCTTAATTCCATTATTAGAGGAAATTTCTAATGCATACCATTCTGACAATCACCAACCAAAAGGCGGCGTTGGGAAAACAACGACTGCTTTGAATCTTGCCTCTGCGCTGGAGGCTGAACACAAGCGTGCTTCTCATCGACAACGACCCGCAGGGCAATCTGACCGCGTCCATGGGCTTTTACGCCGGCGGAGCAGAAATATACGCTGGCAAATCTTCTGCTGTCGGCGATCGACTATCCGGAAGATCTGGAACTGCATCTGCCGCGCTGCATCCTGCATACGGACGGAAAGCCAGACCTGATCCCGGCAAACCGGCGGCTCACAGACGCAGCGGCGCGACTTCAGGTCATGCAGCTCTCGCAGTACAGCGCGGCAAACGATTCCGGGCGCTGCGCGGAGCAAATGCTGGCACAGGTGCTTGCGCCGCTGCGCGAGGATTATGACTATATTATCATTGACTGCGGACTCAAGCAGGAGCTTCTGACGGTCAACGCGCTGAGTGCGTCAGATTCCTGCATCATCCCGGTGCAGTCGCATTTCCTCGCGTCCGAGGGCATCCCGGACGTTCTGGATATGGTGCGTTCGGTGCAGAAGCGCTTCAATCCAGAGCTGAAAATTGCGGGGCTCCTTCTTACCATGTATCAGTCCCGGCCGCAGCTCTGCAAAAGCGTGCAGCAGAGCGTCCGGGAGGTCTACGGCGACGACTTACACGTCTTTGACCGCCCTATCGAGTACACCATCCGCATTGCGGAGTGTCCGATGGCGGGCATGAGCATCCTGGATTATGAGCCGGGTAACCCGGCAGCGGAATCCTATCGGCAGCTTGCCGCGGAGGTGCTGCGGCTTGGCTAGAACGAATATGAACGAGCTGCTGCGAAAGCGGATGGCAGCAACACAGCAGGCATCCGAGCAGCAGACTGGCGACGCGGCGTATGAACGCATCTTTCAGATGCCGGTGCAGTGGACAGAAACCCAGTTTTGCGATGTGCCGGTTGACAAGCTGCGTCCGTTTTTTACGGCGGACATTGGATTTCATCCCTATCCCCGCGCCAAGCTGGAAGCGTTTGCGGAGGAGCTGAAAGAAAATGGTCTTTATGAGCGGATTCTGGTTCGCCCTATCGCAGGAACGGATGAATTTGAAATTCTGGCTGGACACAACCGCACAGCGGCGGCAGAGCTGGCAGGCTGGACGGATATTCCCGCAACGGTCATGGCCGTCAACGACCAGCGAGCCATCAGCATTGCAATCGCAACAAATCTTCTGCGGCGGCAGGATCTGACGATCATTGAGCGCGGCAAGGCGTATAAAGCGTTGCTGGATGCAAGAAACCGGCACGGTTTCCGCACGGATTTAACTTCTGGCGAATCTCGCCAGAAGTATTCCGCACGCGGTATCGTGGCCGAGTTCTTCGGCGTAACAGAGTATGAAATCCGCAAAGCCGTCAAGCTGGCGCAGCTGATTCCGCCCCTTGCCGAGATCGTGGAGAATGCGCCCAAGAAGCTGAGTCTGGCCTGCGCTGACTTGATCGCAGATTATGATGAGTCTGCGCAGACGGCGTTCATCGAGATGTGCCAGATCGAGGGCTATGCGCTGAACAAACAGACAATGTCGTTTATTCAGACGCAATGTCCGCCGCCGTCAGCGGATCAACAGGCAATTTACGCCGCATGGCGGGAAGCGCGGTCAAAAAGCTACGCAGCGAGCAGCCGCGCCGCCGAAAAAACTGAGTTTTGACCGAAAACGGTTTGCGCCGTACCTGAGCAAGTTTAAAAAGCGACAAAGGAAATTGAAGACCTGTTTCTGGAGTTTCTCAGGCAGCGCGCCGGATGAAGCGCGGCTAACTTTATAAAAACACGACTTTTTACAAGGTCGTGTTTTTTATACCCAAATTCAGACGAAGGAGGTATCGAATTGCCCGGAAATCAGATCCCTTGCACGGCAGACGACCTGTATTGCCTGCTGTGTTGCTGCCGTATCCCACCTAGCGGCGGCGGTTCAGAACGGTTTCCACCTGCTCCGGCAGCGCTGCCAGCGCAATTTGAGAAAGACCATCCGAACGGCCGTTTCCACCGCCGCGTCGATGCGCCGAAGATCCATATCCGCCGCCATGATGAATGGGACACCCTGATACAGAGCGTCATACATCGCTCGATCCGCGGGCGGCGGAACGTAATGCGACTTCAGGATGATCCTCGCCAGAAGTTCGCGGTAATTTGGAACACCCATGATGCGGAGCTGCAAACAGCCCGTTTCGTTGCATGGCAGCAGAAACAGCGGCAGCTTCAGGCAATCGTAGACCTCGCGGTAGGTTTGCAGGCGCGTGTTGTGGATCTCCTGCCCAGTATCCAGTTCGCCAAGGATCTCCTCATAGCTGGACGCGGCAAAGATTATGGCGCGCTGCTTTGCGGGGATTGCCGCCGTATGATTTTGAAAGGCAGTCAGTTCATCCGTCAGCGCGACGCAGCCGATACCGGGGCTGACCCAGTGAATCGCGTACATGAGATTGCCCGTATGGAGCAGCGCCGCCACGCGGGTGCTGCCCCACGGATTGGAGCCGCGATTGCGGGCGATCATGGGAAGAAACATCGCCTGTTCGCATAGTGCGGAAACGTCTGTCGTAAAAACAGAAACGCCAGCCTGATATGCGGTGGCCATCAGCTTTGCTTGCCGGATGCGGCGTATGGTATCAGCGGCTTTGTAAGCCGGAGCAACCGCTGCGGGAGTTTTGGAAAGGCGGCGTCAAGCAGCCGGTTCCCGGCGGCGGTCAGCGTGTAGGCTTGTGCGAGGGAATAGAACTTTATCAGGCGGAGAATTTCAAGGTTCTGAACCTCGGTCTTGGAAAACACACCGGTCAAATCTTTCGCCTGTACAAATCGGCACCAGCGAAGAAACCGCAGAATATCAAGGTCACGTGTCGTGAAAATCATGCCAGCTCCCGTTTTCCTGCGAGGCACCGAAACTGCGCTTGCGCCGGTCCCGGCGCAATCACAATTTCGGCAAACACGCCTGTTTTTCCTGCCGCGCGTGATGGGTTTGCGTAGATGACAGCTTTTCTGGCTCGTGATGGGTCGGCACATAAAAATCCATTGATTGATAAGGACTTTTTGCCGCTCCAAGCCATCAGCAGGTTGCCGGTACAGATGATGCCTCCGAAACCAGCGAAAAATTGACCATTACGGATGGCTCCAAGGGACTGTACGCAATGCCTTTTTGATGATATTGAAAGAACTCATCCGCGGATTCTGGCAGCACCAGACTGATGTGGCAGACATTCTCCGCACTGCGGCTGGACATCATGTGGACGGATAGGTGGTACTGGTCGTCATCGTCAATGACCAAGCCCTTGAGCGCATTGCTTACGGCTTTCCACCCCTTGTTGTCCTGATCGAATACGTGCCGGCCGTCCACGTCGCTGTGCTCATCGATCACCAAAAGCATCTGCTTGAAATGCAGGCGGAAGTTTGTGCGCTGCATATACGCGGTCAAAAGCTGCCGCACGGTGTCTGTCAGCCAAGTCGCGGGCATATACCGGCAATGCGGCAGGAGCGTGTCGAGCTGCATGTGCACCCAGCCCGCGCCCGCGATTTCAATGTGCCCGGACGGGAGCTGGAACTCCAGCCCGTCGCGTCGTCCATACCCACCGACGCCCGGCATCTGCGTTTCGCAGAGGGCACGCAGATAGAGCGTCGCGGACTCGAAGAAATACGCGGTTTCCTCCAGCGTGAGCTGCAATTTCTCGCGGCTCATTTTGCCGCCGTCCACAAGCGCCGTCAGCGTATTGGCCTTTTCTGCAAAGCCCTGCTGACGACCGACTGGATCTTCTTCATTTCCTTTGCAAAGCGTTCTTCGTTCATGCTTCTCGTTCCTTTCTCTTTAGCAAGTCTGTTGGGGATGTTGTAATGGCATCGTATTCTTTCTGCGTCGCGTAGAACGCGATCGGCACATGGTTATAGCCGATGCAAAGAAGCCCTTCGCCGCGACGGAACCGTGTGATCTGGCGCACCTCTTCTTCGGATAGATTGAGCACGTTCTGAATCAGCCGCGCCTCCTGTTCCTCCATCTGCATGACGATCTTGATACGGCTGGAATCCAGGATGCCTTTGCCGTATTTGCCGTTATCCAGCGAAAAAAGGTCCTGCATACCCTGTGTGGACGTGATGGCAATGCCGCCGAGACCACGGATGGTCTTGACCATCTCCTGAATGTACCCTGCCGCCAGCGGATTGGAGTTCGCGCCGACCAGCGACCATAGCTCGTCTGAGATGAGCGCGGAAAGCTGCCCACCCGCTCTGGAAATAAGGTCATTCGCAATGTCCGTCGCCCAGAAGATACCCGGCAGGAGCAGATCATCGGGCATACCGGATGTGTCAATGACGATGTATTTGTTGTCAAGGTCAATTTCATTCCGGCTGCCCATCGCGGAGGCCGAGCCGGTCACATAGCGCGCCAGCACGACGGCAAGATGCCGCGTATCCGTGCTTTCCTGCAGCACGTCGTACCAATCCGCCAGAACGGGCATTTCGCAGAAATTCCCGTCTTCGTTCAGGCACGGAAGCGTTGTCAAACGTGATGCCATACCGCCGGTAGCACTCGACCAGCGACGTGTCCAGATAGTTCCGGTCTTCGTCGCTGAGGTCGCGCTTTTGCAGGCTGTACCAGATGATGAGCCGCGAAATTTTATCTGCCAGCACGGAATCATCCCGGGAGGCAAGCCCCTTGAGACCCGCGTAGGTGTCCAGCGATTTTCTGCGGATGGCCATAATATTCGGGCAGTCCGGCGAGGACGGGTGACATTCGCAGATACAGTCCGCCAAGCTGCTCACACCGCGGACGAACTCATGGCCTTTTCGGATGATGTAGATGACGCGTTACCTGCTGTCGTAGACGTCCGCCGACACATTGGAGCGTGAACGTCTTGCCCGCGCCGGACGAGCCGCCGATCCAGATGTTGCCGTTCGTATATTTATAGTCGTCATAGGGATTGAGAAAGACCGGAGAACGGTTATACATATTGAGGCCGAGAAAGATACCGTTGCGGTCAGACAGCTCATAGGACGCAAACGGGAACGCTGCCGCCACGCCGCTGGTGAGTGCATTCCGACGCGACTTACGTTCAATATCCGGGTCGAGATAGAGAATTGGGAGCATGGACAAAAATGCCTGCTCCTGCTTGTACTCGCAGCGGCGGGCGATCATGTCCACGGAGACACAGAGCTTTTCGACCGCCGTGACACGATGCTCCAGCGTTTCAGGATCACCGGCCGTGACCTCAATGAGCGTGTGCATATAGTAAAAGTCCTCGCCCTGCCGGTTCATTACGTCCTTTAAGTACATCCCGGAGGCGATGGCGCTGTCCAGCTCCTCAAAGTCCTGCCGGGTGTCGGCAACGTCGCGCATCCGACTGCGGTTCATCATGGTCTGCGAGATCTTCGCTAAGATCTTCTCCTTGGATTGCTTGTCAAAGTGGAACGAAATGCTGACGCCCTCGCCAGCCTCGACCAGCGGGGCCAGCCAGCTTGCGCCGACGGTCGTGGAATAGCCGTAGCCTGTGATGTAAAGATAGGCATGAAAAATGCCGTCCACTACAATGTAGTCCCGGCTTTTGGTGTCCACACTCGTGGGCGAGAGAATATCCAGAATTGTTGTAGAGCCGGCCTCCAGCTCGCTCAGGTCCGGCGTTTCCTCGCCGAACAGCAGGCGCTTGAGAAACGGCTGCTTCTTCGGTTGCTCCTTGACTGGCGGCTTCTCCTCCGGCGGCAAGCCGGGCGGCGGGGCGCAGACGTTTTGCGGTGCTTTTTCAAGTGGATCACACTCCTTGAAATGGTTTATGATTGCTTTTGTTCATAGAAAATTCAGAACGGAATTGTTCGGTATGGCGTTGATTTTTTGCATTATGTCACATATAATATGCATGAATCGAAAGATTCTCAGCAGGTGTTTCGCCGCCTATATCCCAAGCGCGATGCGTTAATGATGTAGCTGGCTTGGGCGTAAGTTCTTTGGGCCACCGCAGGCAGGAAGAATTTCCCGCCATTTTTTATAAGCGCATGGGGAAGACCTCAGTTCGTGACGGCTTGACAATATATCATAAAAGGAATATACTAATAGTGGGCAGATAAAAGGTGCATATATGTTTGAAATTGAGTTTTATCAACTACCGAATGGAACAAAACCGGCGGAGGAGTTTCTGGACTCGCTGGATACAAAGATGCGCACAAAGGCCTTGCACAGTCTTTCGATTTTAGAGGAGTTCGGAAATCAACTGCGCGAGCCATATTCCAAACAGTTAGAAGACGGTCTGTTTGAGCTTAGATCAAATTTGCGAGTGACATTTCCAGACTATTTTATTTCTTTGTGGTCAATCATACGATCGTTATTACAAATGGATTTGTAAAAAAGACTACGAAAACCCCAAAATCAGAACTGATACTTGCCCGTAAATATAAGGCAGACTATGAAAGGAGTCATTACTATGAGTGATTTCAAGAATTATCTTGCACAGCAAATGGAAGATTCTGCGTTTGCTGCTGAGTATGAAGCGCAGCGGCCGGAATACGAAGCGATTCGCGCGGTGATCGCTGCGCGGCTTGCCTGTAATATGACGCAGAAAGAGCTTGCTGAAAAGACCGGGATCCGGCAGTCCAATATCAGCCGGATCGAAAACGGCTCTGCAAGTCCCACGATCGATACACTGGCAAGAATTGCGGCTGGGCTCGGAAAGCAGTTAAAAATTGACTTTGTCTGAATTGAATCCTACACATTCAGGAGGAACGGAGAAATCCATTCCTCTCTTTATTCTTCATACACCCCATGCACCTCCGTTGTCATGTCAAACACACCTTCCGGGAGCTTGACGCGCAAACTTGTGCCCTTGTTGATCAGCTCATACAGGAGCTTCAGCACGAAATCGTCCGTGTAGCGCGGCTCTAAGACCTCCAATTCGCAGATATCCAGATAGCGCCGCGCGGTATCCGCTTCTTCGTTCAGGCGCTGAATGATGCCCTTGACGGTGTTGCGCTTAGCACGCATTTTGGCTTCGTACTGGAACACAAGGAAAAACCGATGGCGGATAGACTCGCTGGCGATGCCGAGGCCGATCTTCTCAATATTGTCCTCGATCTCCGCGCGGCAGTTTTCGCTCTCTCGGTTTTCTGAAACTGCCGCATCTGCTCGACGTACTCGCTCGTGTCCGGCGGGAGCGTGCGCACCTCGCAGCTCATGCTGTCCGGCGCGATCTTCAGATATGCCGCGTAGGACGTGATGATATTCTGCTGATCGGACGGGGATTTCAGATAGAAGTTGACGGGCAGCACCTCAAGGATTTTAATGAACCGGTTGTCCTTCGTGATGACCACACCGCCGATAATATTCTTGACCGGCAGCCATGCCTGGATGCTATCACGATAGCTCGCGCCACCGTGACTGGTCGGCGCGGCCGTGCCGAAAATGGCGTCCTTCATGCTCATAGACGCACCTCCCCGCGGTAAAAGATCATGCGCCGGTGCTTGCGCCAGTTTATCCACGCCTTGAGCCATCTGGTGAGGCTGTCGCCGCCGATGCCAATGAGCGCAAAGCCGCCCACGGGGACGAGAATCGCCATTGTGACGATGATCTTCGGCATAAGCGCCAGCGGCAGAAGCGCCAGACAGAGAAAGAGGATAGGAATGCACAGAAGAACCGTTTCGACTGCGTTGCGAATTTCAAATACACCGAACAGCTTGCCCGCGTCCGTAAAATTTACGGGGATGTGGTAGGTTTCATAGCTCATATTCGTATTCTCCCACACGCTCCATCAGACTGTTTTTGCAAGCAATATATTCTTGCTGCAATGTATCAAGTTTTTCTCCGCGCTGGGCGATGATCGCCTCGAAGCCATCTTGAATTTTCTGTACAGTCTCCGCTGACGGTCTGTTTTCGCTCAGCTCCAGCTCGCTGATGCGCTGCGCGGATACGCCGCAGGCCCGGCCAAGTTCTACCATGCTGACATGGTGCCGCAGGCGGAGAATGCGGAATTTTCTGACCTTCATAGGCCCCTCCTTTATTCGTCATATTGTATGTACGGGATCTTGCACCAGCCTTGCCAGCCGCGCCCCTCGACCTTTGTGCGCACCACACCGTACTGGGTTCCCATCGCTTCAATGGCATAGCCGTTCCCGACGTAGACGCCCCAGTGTCCCTGCTTCCAAAGACCAAGTCCAACGATATCGGGCATCGTGTCCATACCGCCGTACTCGGTGCCGTTTTCCTTGGCAGACGCATACATCCGGTCGGCATTGTAGTCCGGCATCCCGTTTGTGTTGTAGTCAATGGTCAGCGTATCAGGGTTCAGCCATCCATAACCCTTCAGCAAGCCAACACAGTCTGTTGTACGCCTGCCGAGCCAGTGCTCGCGGATAAATGCCTCCGATGCGCCGATGTCCGGATACTGCTCCAGCTTGTATTGGAGCATGGATTCCGTCAGGACATTCCGAACGTGCCCCACACATACCCCCAGCCGTGTTCCCACGCCTGTATCGCATAGGCGGCGAGATCATGGTTGTTTTTTGTATGCGGATTTGTAAAGCCGGAGATATCAATGGTGTTGTCTGCACTGCCGCCGCTCTCCGCGCCGCCTCCGCCACCACTGCCGCCAGGGGAGGATTCTGCCGGGCCGGTATAGCTGGTATCGCCAGCGTAATTTGGCTTGTATGCTTCAAATTTATCTTTGTATTTACCCAGCGCGTCGCTCTCATAGATCGTCTCGAACAGTGCACCCGCCCACGTTTTGGCGTCCTCATCGAACTCCAGATCATCCATGAGCTTGTCTTTATCGAGTGGTTGAAAGATAATGCGGAGGACAGTCTGGTCGCCGGAGGATTCCAGCCGCGTCGTGTGCTTGAGATTGGAAATCAGAAGTGACTGTATCTCCTCCGGCTTCATTTCGGACAAATCCTGCTTGTGGGCGACGGAGTTGATAGCGATGTACCAGCAGAGATCTTCTTCATCAAACTTGCTGGACACCCGAATTTCATCGATTGTGACGCCCTGATTCTCATACGCGGCAGCTTCGCCGGTAATAATGGCGTCCTGCTGCGTCTTTTCAAAGTCCTCCATAGACAGATATGCGCCGCCGATGGAAAGCGCCTGCTCCCGCATGGTGATCTGCGCGTCCTTTTCGGACGTTTCGTAGCCGAAAAACATATTGGCATAGCAGAGATCACGAACATTGGGATCACGATGATGGCAATGAGAACGCCGACGGCAAACTTGATGATCGTTGGCAAAAGCTCCTTCGCAGCGGCGGCAGCCGCGCCGTGAAGCCCTCCTGCGATTGCCGCCCGCACGATGTTGACAGCTGCCTTGACCACGCGTGCCGCATTCGCCATGACCTCCGCAGCAGAGCGGCGGTTCCGTCATTCATCCGATGCCACCTCCTGCGTGTTCTCTTGCGGGCGCTTCGTCGTCTTCTGCGAGGTTTCATGCAGATCGAGATGCGACGGAATGGATTCCGGTGTTCTGCCAGTCAGCGGAACGAACGGCTTCTTTGCCGCCTTTTCCGCAGCAGGTTTCTGCGCCGCCGATGCTGCTTCCGTGTTGATCCCAACTGCCGTGGGCACGATTCCTGCGGTACCGGGGCGATGATACAGCGTCTGCTCCTTCTTCTGCGGCTCCGGCTGTGTACCGGCCCTGCGTTCCTGCGGTGCCGGACGCTTGGCGGAGGATTCTGCTGCTGGGCTTCTCTGCGGCCCGCGCGATTCCTGCGATACCGGAGCCGGCGCAGTCATGCTGCTCATAGCAGCCGGGGCAGCCGTTTTCCTGCTCTGCCGGTCGGAAGAAACGGTGGAAACGGGAGAAGCTTGTGTGCCAGTCTGCGGTATCGGCTTTTCTGCGCTGCCGCCTTGTGCGGGAATTGGGCGCTGCGAAGCGTGCTGTTCTGCCGGACGCGCTGCATCAGGCCGCGCGGTCGAACGTGGAGGCGTACCAGCTTCGCGGTTGGAAGACGGCGCTGCCGGAGATGCCGGCGTTGTGGGTGTGGGATGCTCCCGATTTGTGGAGCGGCCATCCATACGGACTCCGCTGGACGGCTGCACCGTGCCGCCGGACTGCTGGGCTGAAACATGGTTCTGCTGCGTGATCTGGGTGTTTCCATTCGTGGAAACGCGTGTCGTCTGCTGCACGGGCTGGGTATAGCGCCCGCCGATGGACGTGCGCTGCGTTCCTGCTGTACCGGGGACTGGCGTATTCTGCGGACCGCCCGATTGCTGTGGCCGCGCACCAGTTCCTGCGGTATCGCGGGCGGGTGCGGAATGAGGAGCTGGCTGTTTTCCTGCCGCGCCGTTTTGTGCGGGAATTGGCGGTGTGCTGCTGTGCGGCACAGACGGATTTCCTGCCATACCGAACCGCGGAGAAGCAGGCGAAGCCGGATGATCTGCTGCTGGCTGCGCGCCTGCCATGTTTGGAGCCTGCACAAAGGTACTGCGCTGCTGAACGGATTCTGCTTGCGTATTTCGTACCTGGCTACTGTTCGGATGGTTTGGCATTCCTGCGCTGCCGACAGGTTGTGCCGGGTTGCGCGGAGTGGCAGACAGCAATGCAGGATTGTTTGGCATTGCATTTGGAGCAGCTGCCATTCCGAGCGTCCGCGCTGTGTGCCAGGCGGCTGTACAAAGGTGCTGCGCTGCTGTGCAGACTCGCCCTGTACCGTCTGCCCCTGCGCGTTGCTGCTGTGATACGATTTTCCTGCGGGGCCGGTCGGCTGAACGGTAGTGCGCGGTGGATTTTGGCCTGCCGTTTTTCCTACCGCACCGAACGAAACCGCGCCAGCATGATTCTGTACCGATGCGCTGCTGCGCGGATGGAATTCCGACTGGGAATGTACGGCCTGTTCCTGCTGCGTATTCTGTGTGACCGCGCTGCCCATGGCAGGTTGCACAGCTCCTGCATGACGATACGGCGCGCCGGGCGCGGTTTTTCCTGCCGTGGGCGCTGCATGGTTCTTCGGCGCTGCCACATGTGGCCCGGTGCACGTCTGGTGCCGGGCGGCACAGCAGTTTTGCGCGTAGAGTTGGGCCGCTTTCCGATTCCGGCAGGCGCGGCTTGAGGGAATGCGCCCGCCATCTTTTCGGCGGCGGATTGTACGGTATCCGTCTGTGCAGCAACCGTCTGAGCCGAAATAGATTCTTGCGTCGATGCTGGATTCGCGCTGTTTTGCTGCGCAGACGTGCTATGATGATAGCCGTTTGCGTGCGAGGGCGCATTGACATTGGAAGTGCTGCCAGCACCGCCAGAGCGCGGCCCGGTCGGTGCGTTCGGCTTGGAATTTCCGCTGCCGCTGCGCGGCTGATTGCCATTCCTGCCGATGGTATGCGCTGCATTGGACACCATTGAGCGAACGACCATCATCGTCATTGCACCGGGGAGTCCATGGCCTAATGGGTCGCCCGTCATGGCAGGATTCAGACCGATGCGCACAAGGATGCTGTCCGCTTTTTTCGCTACCTTGACGATGGTAACGACCAGTACCATCCACGGCAGCACGTCAAGACCGCTCGGATAATACGACAGCACAGATAGGAGCATCTTGACAAACATCACATTCGTCGCCATGAGCAGGCACATCGAGCCGAACATCCGGCACCAGCCGTTAAAAATGTCCGACGTGTTCCGGCTCCGCCCATACCAAAGGCCAGCGGCGAGGTGATCGTCAGCACGGCGAGGATGAAATATCGCTCCGCCATTTCCATAATGAGCTTGAACGTCTGAAACATGACGATGATGCCGCAGATCACGACAAGCAGCCAAGAACCGGTCAGACCGCCGAAGGAGGCTTCATCCGCAAATGTAATATCCACGGCGTCCGGCATTTGCAGAAGCTCGATGACAGTTGAGGTCATGTTCAGCCCCAGCTCGCAGATCTGCGGGCTTGCCACCAGCAGAAACGAAAAGGCAAACGTCCGCGTAAAAAGCAGCTTCGGGTCCTCCGCGTCGAAGCCGAGCCCCGCCGCCATGCCGCGCGTTGCCTGAAAGACGAGATTGCCGATGAGAAGCGCCCAGCCGACACCCAGCATGATCTGGCGGATGGTATCAATGACGGGCATGTGCTCCCGTAGATACGCGAAATCCAGACTCATCAGGTCAAACAGCACAGACGCGAAATACTCCCAGCATTCCAGAATCAAGCCGTAGATCCATTCGATAAAGCCCTGAAAGAGCAGCTCCAGCAAGCGGCCCGTCACCTCCTCCTCGCCGGATGATTCCCTGACTTTTTAGCCTTGGATCGTTGCAAGACCCTGAAACAGCGGGGCAACATAGGCGATGAACGCGCCGATGCCGTTGATGACCGCCCACGCGATCCAGATGCGGCGCAGCCAGTCCCACGCCTGATCGACCTTGTGCTGATTATTGGAGAGCTTCGCGCCGACGACCGCGACGGCGGACATCAGACCGGCCAGCACCGTGCTGATGCCTGCAATTTTGCTGTAAACGTCCACGATGATGCGGTTTGCCGCCGTCCACATATCCTCGACAGCAAACGCCTGCACACAAAACAGGCTGACGCACAGCAAAAGCAGCAGGCAGAGTGTATAAAAACGATATAGCTTTTTCATTGATTCCTCCAAAAATGGATGTACCGAAGACTGAGCAGCCCCCGGCGTTGAAATGTTCACATTTGAACGATAAACTAAAAATGTAAAGGAGTGAACGCCATGCTCTACGCATGTAATACCTGTGAGCAAACCTTTTGGGGCTTTGACCGCTTCATGCCGCAGCAGTGCCCGGAATGCGGGTGTATGACGGTGCGCAAAGCAACCGAGGAAGAACAGATCGCCTATGAATTGGAGCAAGCCCTATCCTGGCAGGCTGCGCACCGCAGAATCGAAGCGTAAACCTGAGAACGGAAACCCGTTCTCAGGTTTTTTGATCATTCACCGCCCCATTCCAGAACAAAGACAATGGAGAGAACTTCCTGCTCAGTGACTGCTTTGGATACGGCGCTGACAACGGCATCGTAGGAGAGTGGCAACCGGCTGTTCTCCGCAATTTTCCACGGGGAAGTCAGGGAGAATATCTCTGTATCACCAGTTTTGTTGGTCTGCGCATCATTGATCTTGAAACCGAGCTGTTTCGCATCGACTTTAGCGTGCGCCATATCGGTCGTGTACGGTACAAGCTGCCAGCCGTTCTTCGTGCTGATACTGACACGGAGGACACAACGACTTCGCCCGTGGACCCGTTGATAATCTCTGCTGTGCCAACATGAACCTCGCCGCTTTCGTCAACGATAAGCGGCAATGTAACCGGCACGGTCACGGAAAACACCTCGGTAATCTCCCAATGGGCGTAATAAGTTGTTTCACCGTCCGTCGTATAGATGGTGTTGGAATCAACCTCTGTACCGCCGGTCTTTCTCCGTAAACCAGCCTAAAAATTCTGCATTTTTGCGTTCCGGGTCCTTGGGCAGCAGCAGCTTTTCCCCGTAAGTCTGCTCGGTCGTTTCGCTCTGACCGATGCCCAAATCCCATGTTACGGTGTACTTGTTGGCCGCGAACTGCGCGTAAAATGTCGTGCTGCTGGTGATCGTGACCGTACTGTAAAGGCTGCCGCCCGTCTTGGCCGTAAACCAACCCTTGAAAGTGTAGCCGGTCTTGACAGGAACGCTGCCTGGCGCGGTCGGCTTGCTGTTCGGCTTCACGGTTTCGGAAAAGCTGGTCTTGCCGTCGATGGTGCCGCCGTTCGTGCCCGCATCCCACTTGACTGTCAGGCTGACGGTCGCGCCGCAATCGTCGCACTTGCCGTCACCGTTCGCGTCGGTGTGGTCAGCGTATTCATAGCCAGAATCGCCGCAGGCCGAGCACGTCTTGGTGCGCTTATGCTGCGTTTCGCTGTCCGACACCCACGAACCATAGGAATAGCTGTGATTGGCGTAGTCATAGGTTGATGCGCCGCAGCCGGAACAAGTCTTGCTTCTGCGGTGCTGGGTATCGCTGTACTTGCTCCACGAACCGGTAGAATAGCTATGATTACCGTAATCCGTAGTGCTGTATCCGCAGGTACGGCAGGATGCCGTTCGGCTATGCTGGCTGTCCGAATAATTGCTCCACGCCCCATAGCTCATACTGTGGCTGGCATATTCGTAATCCGAATCGCCGCAGTTCCGGCAATAGGCTTCGCGCCGGTGCTGCGAGGCTGAATACTGCTCCCAGCCTCTATAAGAATAGCTGTGGCCGGTTGCGTAGATGGTTTCGCGCTTGCTCTGGCCGCAATCGCAGCTATATTCCCGGTAGCCGTTTCGCGTGCAAGTGGCATCATTTTCATAGTCCAAAACCCATGTATGGCTTCCGCAATCCGGGCAAGTCCAAGAACCATACGAGCCGGAACCGTGGTCTTTATACACATAAGTCCCCAAATTCTGAACATAATGGCACTTGTAGCACTCATAATACTCCTGATGCCCTCTGGATGTATGCGTCGTGGAAACGTAGGTCCCCTGCAAAGAATACTGCTTGCAGCTTGGGCAGGTGCCGACAATACCAGTGGATGCACGGGATGCCACCTTCGCGGGCGCTTTCTTAGCTCCGGATTCTGTTTCCGTTGGCGCTGCACCATCTGCGTTGGAGTACACGCCGTACAGATCGTAGAAATATCGGTTGCTGCGGTTGGAAGCCGCCCAATCATAGGTATAGAACGGCACCGTCGCTTCCGGATAGCCAATGATATACGCAATATAAAGTGTGTCGCCGGAATCGGCTTCGCGCCAGAAAGCGTCCTCACCAATGCTTTTCAGAACGGTCTCGCCGTAATACATTGTGATTGTACTCAGCTTGGAACAGCCATAAAATGCGTGCTTGCCAATGACCGGGGCGAGCGGCAGCTCGGCGGTGGTCAGGTTGACGCAGCCCACGAACCAGTATGCCAGATCTGGGATGGTCAGCGTTTCCACATCCTCAAACCAGACCTCGGTGATCTGATCGCGGGCAGCCGCCCACGGCTGATCGTCCGCACTGGTAAAGACCGGCGCTTCGCCGCTGCCGGAGATGGTCAGCCAGCCCTTTTCATCCAGCGACCAGCGAATGCCGCTGTTCTGGATCGTGCCGGAGGTGGCGGCTTCGCTGGAAACCACGGTTCTTCGTCGGGCGCGCTGTCATAGATCGTGTGTTCGTCCGCTTCGGCGGCAAACACTGAAATGCTCAAAGACAGCAGCATACAGAGGACAAGCAGAAGTGCTGTGATTTTTCTGAATTTCATAGCTTAACCCTCCATGACGGCGGCAATCGTGAAAATCACAGTTGCCACATTGACGTTGGTCACGGCTTCACTCGCGGAAACCTTTGCCTTGTAGCGAATTGCCAGCGACTTCTCAGCGTTGATAGACGCTGGAAACGCACCGTCCACAAGCGTCAGGCTGCCCGCGCCCTTTGGTCGAGCAGCCGTTGATGGACAGCGCAATGCTGTTCTTGCTTGCCGTAAAATCGTCAAAATTGCCGATTTCAAACGTGCCCGCCTGAACATCTACCTTGGTCACACGAATTGCGCCGGTTTTGCCGGTGTTGGAGATTGCGGCATTGTTAGCGCAGACCACATAGCCGTCAACGAGAGAAACCGGCAGCGCAGCGGGAACTGTACACGAAATTGGCGCGACGGTGTTGACCACGGTGAGCGTCACCGGCACACGGGCCTCGGTTGTTTCCGCTGCCGACGCACCCGTAGCCAGTGATAGGATCATTGTCAGTGCCAACAGTAAAGTGATAAGTTTCTTTTTGCTCATCACTGCACCTCCTTGGGCCACAAATACGCTGTGTGCAAAACGAGTTCGGTTCGCATGGAGCCGATCTGCTTGCCGTCGCGGAATGCTGTGATCGTGACCGTGCAATCCACATTGCCGAACTCCGGAATTTCGAGAAGCGTAAGCGTCGAGATAGATTTTCTGGCGGCAAGCTCAAAAGCGTCGGCAATCAGTGTATTGTCCTTGTTGCGGCGAATTTCTACCTTATAGGTATCGTTCTTGCTGTTGTTCACGAACTCCGCTTTTACGCCGGTTTCTCCGACAATCGCGTAAAGATGAGCAGGAGCAGTAATATCAATCTGATTGTCCGCGACGATAGCATTGAGCTGCTTTTGGGCTTCGCGCAATCCTGAAACGTCGTAAAAAATAACTTCCGTTTCCTTGTGCTGCTTCGCGCGCTCGGTAATGCGAACCTTGATTGTGTCAATGACCGCGAGAGGGTGGAATCTCTGTCATAGATGACTTTCACTGCATCATCCACACGGGCGACAACGACTTCCGGCATCTGCGTTCCGTTATTGCAGTAGACCGCTTTTGTACCGCCGCCCCAGACAAGCAATCTGCCCTTGACGGTCACGTTATCGAGCGTGATTTTACCATCTGCCGCGCCGCAGCCGATGATGAGGTCACCATCCACGGTCAGGTCCTTCAGCTCTACATCGTCGGTGCGGATCAGGACGCTGCCTTTGATGTCCTTGTCGTAGGTTCCTTTTACCGTGATATAACTGCCGATGATGTTATGGAAAATCTGCGCAAATTCCGCGCGCGTGATGTTGTCTAGCGGCGCAAGGACTTTGCCGCGGCCGTGAATGTAGTCTGCACCTACCATCGCGCGCACATAAGGCATCGCCCAATTAGAAATCTCGCTTCGGTCAGAGAACGCGGACAGATCTGTTTTGGAATACGAATCGTAGTCCAGTTCCAGCGCGCGGGCAACGACCGTCATAGCCTCCTGCCGCGAGATCGGCGCATCCGGGGCCATCGCAGAAGAACTGCGGCCGTTATAAGTACCCATCTGGACGGCGAGCGCAACGTCGTTGTAATACCACTTGCTCTTGGATACGTCCTTATACTGCGAAATGTCAGCCGTTTTATAGCAGCCGAACGAGCGATTGATGATTGCTGCCATCTCTGCGCGGGTCATATCTCCATTCGGGTCAATGACGGTTGCGCTCTTGCCATAAAGCAGACCGTTGTCCACGGCCGCGGACACGGCTTCGGCATACCATGCGGTACGGTCATAGTCCTTGAAATCTGTTGCTTTGCGGGTAGTCGTTCCTGCCGCCGACGCGCTGACTGCCAGCGATAAGCACGATACTGCCGCAAGGAACAATGCGAGGATTCGTTTTTTCTTCACGTTGAATACCTCCTAGAATGTAAGGGGAACGCTTGCGCGTTCCCCTGTGCGATAGGCGATTGAATTAGACCGCATCCCAAGCGATGATGAACAGGACGCTTGCGATTGCGGTGTTCGTGACCGCCTCGGAAACCGGCGTCACGATGGCGTCATAGCTAATCCCGATGGAGTTCGCGGAGGTGTCGCCCACGCCGGACATGAAGCAGCCTTCAACAGCAGCGTCCAGAAGCGTCTGCTTGGAAGCGTTCTTGTCGTCGGTCAGCCTCTTTTCGCCGTTGCCAAGAGAGATGGAGAAGCCAAACTTGTTGGAGTTGACCTTTTCGTGGGCAAGGGTAGCCTTGTCGCCGAACGCAGCCAGCGACCAGCCCTGCGCGGCTTCGATGCTGACGGAGTTGACCTTGACAGCGCCGAACGAGTTGTTGACGATCTTCGCATCGGTGGCGGTGCTGACCGTGCCATCCGTGCCGACTGCGATGGGCAGGACGGTCGGGACAGTGACGCTCATCTTGGTGGCAGCCGGATCGCCGCCGATGCTGCCGTCCGCGGTGCTGGACAGGGTAACAGACGAAGTGCCAGTGCCGCCAGAAGCGTCCACGGTGTTGGCAGCGGAAGCGGAAATGGCGAGGGACGCGAGCATACAAATTGCGAGAACGAGGGAAACGATCTTCTTGGTGTTTTTCATGGTAAAATACTCCTTTGTTGTTTTGAAAATTTAATTCTTGATGGTGATTGTGATGATGGCCCCAGCCGTGCCGATAATATCGCCGGTTTCGGGGTCCAGGTTGTGAAAATATGCCGTACATTCGTATGTACCGGGAAGAACCACGTCCAGCTTCGCGCGTTCGATTTTGCTGCCGACGGCGATAGCGCCGGATTCGTAAATCTGTTCGCCCGTGTCATTGCGGACAATCTGGACCTTTTGTGGATAATTATTGATGCTCTCGTTTACGAGCATCAAGTTCCCCTCCGAAGAACCGTCCTCAAAGATGGGGGCAGTGTTGGCCGAAATGTTAATCATGCCCTCGGCTACTTTTTCGTTCAGACGTGCTTCGATCTCCTCCGGCGAAAGGTTATCCCAGCCGCCCTCAGTGGCAGAAGAATCATAAACGATTCCGGCTTTGGCGCGGGCTTCTTCCTTTGTCATGGGAGTGCGGAGCGTAACGATGATGAAAATGATCGCACCGATGGCAACGGCGGCGAGAACGCCAGCACCGATCCAGACGGCGGTGCGCGAGTTGGATTTGTGCTTGGGGTGGTAATTCATGTGTGAATCCTCCTAAATATAATTGTCAGGGCGGCACCACCAGGCGGTGCAGTAATGATTTGTGGTGCATATCAGCGTGTTGGGATGGGTTTGCTCGGATGCAGAATTTCCGTTTTTTGCTTCATCCGTGCTTCGCGCTGTCGGCGTTCCTCCAACGCAGAATAGATACTCTCAGTAATTGCCAAGGCAGGCATTGTAACGTCCGGGAAGTATCTGCGCAGTCGATCTCCACCTAACGTGACTTTCAGCGAATACAAATTTTCACGCGGCGAATTAAACTCAATCGGTTCATCGTCCGCTGCTTTGGAGTCGCCCGGCTGCTTGCTCTCTGCGGAGATCGGAATGACGTTGCTGACTGACGTTGGTGCAGTCTCCGGCTTTTCCACCGTCTGCGTTGCGGGTGGCCGCGCGGTGTTTTCCTGTTTCGGCGGTTCCGGCATGACCGGCTTCATATTCGGTGGTGCCAGCGTGACAGGTGATGTGCCCGTGGCCGGTGCCGGTGCTGGCTTCGGCGGCTCAGGCGGCTTGACCGGCTGAATATCTTTGTCCTCCAGAATCGCCCGCATCGTCTTATCGTCCAGATTTCCGCGTTTCTCTGCGTCTCTTAAACGCTGCACACGTTTGACCGTTGGTTTCAGGTTCAGACCCACCAGATCAATGACTGCATTTTGATGTTCTGGAGACAGGAATGACAAATCTGATGCAATCGACAATTCCAGCGAGTTATCATCCACTGCATCGCAGACAGCTTTGGTTGCTTCGGAAAGGCGGATAATTCGGTTCAGTTTGCTGGTGCTGATACCCATTTCTTTTGCCAGCATCGCGTCGCTTTGCAGCTCGTCCGCACCCGGTACGCCGCGTTTCTTCCGTCCTGCCTTGCGTTTCATCGCGGTCATTTTATTGCGCAGCGTCCGCGAAAGATCGTATGTGGAAATATGCGGTCGATGCAGATTGCTGTCCGCAACGAGGATCATCGCGTCGTTGTCGTCGATTTTCTGGATGATGGCCGGAACCGGATAATTCAGCTCTCGCGCGATCATGTGCCGCCGCTGGCCTGAAAGGATTTCCAAGCCGCCCTTGGGATTGATTCTGGTCAGAACCGGGTCTTTCACGCCGTTCAGCTCGATAGATTTTCTCAGCTCCTTGTAATCGTCGCTGTTTGTGTCTACGGAAACGGTGTTGAACTCAGATTTTTCCAGATATGCAGGGTGGAGCGTGATGAAATAGGATTCTCCATCTTTCGGAACCGGAAGATCTTTCATGGCGTGTTCGTCCGGGGGCATCAGCCGCTCGTCAAAAATCTTTGTGATTTTTGTTCCGGTCGGACCGAGAGCGGCGGGACCGGGCATAACTGCCGGGGCCGGTTTGACCTCTACGACCTTTTCCTGCGGCTTCGACTGTGTGGTCGAACCCTTGCTGTCTGTACTGGCCTTTTCCGTGGGCGCGTCCGTTTTCGGTTTTTCTTCCGGGTTTTTCGGCTCGGACACCGGTGCGGACTTGAACTCAGTAGGCTTCTCAGATGGCTTCTGCGGTACGCCCGGTTTCTTTCCGTCTGCATCAATCTTTTCCGTAGGTGCAGCCGTTTTCGGCGTGTCCTCCGGCTTTTTCTGCTCCGGCGTGGGCGTTGGTTTTATCTCGGCTGGCTTTTCAAGCGGTTTCGGAGATATATCCGGTTTTTTACCGTCTGCATCCTCATTTTCCAGAGACGGAACCGCTTTCGGCTTTTCTTCCGGTTTCTTCGCCTCCGGCGTTGGCGCAGGTTTTGCATCAGCGGCCTTGTCTGGCGATTTCGGTGGCATGACCGGAGTTTTGCCGTCTGCGTCAGCCTTTTCCGTAGGTGCAGCCGCTTTCGGTTTTTCATCCTGTTTCTTCTGCGCTGGTGTGGGTGCGACTTTTACCTCGGCGGCCTTTTCAGACGGCTTTGGCTGCGTAACCGGTGTCTTATTTTCCGCAGCCTTGTCCGGCGTTTTTGCGGGTGCTTCACGTTTCTTGCCGATCTCACTTTCGGGCAGCAGCTTTCCGGGCGGTGTGCCTTTCGCATTGCCGCGCAAACGGAAATCCCGCGCCTCTTTTTCCGTCATATCATAGATGAACGCGGGAATCTCTGTTTTCTTCGCAAGCTCACTGGCTTTGCGGCGGCGGTTGCCGGAAACGATCTGAAACTCGCCATCCTCGCGCTGCCGCAGGATAACCGGCTCCTGTACGCCTTTTAGGACGATGCTGCTCGTCAACGCTTCCAGACTTTTCGGACTCGGCGGCGCGAATACGCTGCCGGGCAGGTCGTGGATTTTGGAAAGTGGGATGCTAACCGGCTTGATTTCCGGCTTCGTCGGGTCGCGGGCTTTTTCTTCTGCCATGTGGTACCTCCAAAATTGAATTTTTATATCAAAAAATACGTCTCACCATGAGACCTATTTTCTGCCGAAATCATGCTGCACCTGAGCGGAATAGAAAAAGCCCATCGTCGTCGGCGCATTGTAGAGCGCGGTCAGAAGATAGGCTTTGATGTTATTGATTTGTGTCGTGGTTGTCCGCAGGCTGTCCAGAATGTAGGCAACGTGCATCTGTGTGAGCTGCCGGAACCGTTCCTTGATGATCTCGATGGGGACTTGCTCTTTTCCCAGCCGGACGGCATCAGCGGTGCTGCTCTGGACTTCCGAGATCAGCTCCACCAGCGCGTCCACGTCCTCGGCGGCATACTGCGTGCAGAGCGCGTCATATTCGATTTGATTTTTGACGCGCTCTTTCAAACTCCATCGCTCAATCAATCGATCTCCATTTCCCGGCGGCGCTTGCGCCGGATAGATAGATGGATCAGGATAGCTAAACTCAGGATAGATATTATCTAAATAACTTGCTTCCCGTTTTGGGAAGTCTTGACTTCCCAAAAGCGGAAGTCTGGAAGTTTGTTTTTGGGAAGTCTGGATTTCCGAATCCGGGAAGTCTGAAATGGGCGCAGAAAGGGGAGCTTCTGGCACATCGGTCGTGGTGAATTTTTTGACGTAAATCTTTGCCGGACGGCCTTGCCCCTGCTTCACGCGCTCGATCAGGCCAAAACCATCTTTTCCGGTATCCAGCTCGGCCAAGAGTCGGACCGCTTTGTTGTGTCCGCACATGAGGTCAGTCTGAATCTCGTCGAGTGTGTAATAGATGTAAACGCGCCCCAGCTCATCATACCAGCCGTGTTTGGAAGATAACCCCATGCGGTCAAGCATCAGGCCGTAGAGCAGCTTTGCTTCGACGGAGAGTGTCTTGAACTTCTTGCTGCGCACCAACAATCTGGGAATCCGGAAGTAACTGAACTGCTCAGATTCTTCGCCGTAAAAGTAGGAGAAATTGACTTGCGATTGCATAAAAATCACCTCGACATGCGGAATTTGAACAATAGAAAAAGGACATTTATGTTTTGCATAAATGTCCTTTAATTTGCTTCTTTACAAATCAGGTATTCAATAATTACAAACAGCAAAATAGCTCATTTGCCCGGCGTTTGCGTTGCATCCTCAAAATTATGACCGTAATATCAAAAGACACTTTTCCTTGCTGCGGGGCAGCCGAAAAAGTGCCTTTGTATAAAAAGGACATATCACTTGGTTTTCTCAATATTCCTATATTTTTGCTATTTTCTAAGAATTTTGGGTGCATATATCTGAACCATTCGGGAGAGCGTTCGGTTCGCATCCGAGAGGTCGAGAGTTCGAGTCTCTTCAGGTCCACCATTGTCGTCGTGAACTGCACAGGTTCACGACGGCTTTTTTATTGGCAGCTGCACCTTCGCGGCTATATGGCACGATCAAAAAGACGCAGGAATCAAATTCCTGCGTCTTTTTTGCATGTATTGATGGGGGTGTACCTCAGTGCCCGGCCCGACTGGGGATCGTCTGGAGCTCGAAGCGGTAGGTCTGTCCGGCGGCCGGGTATTTTTCGCGGTCGACCGGGCTCAGGAACATATCCAGCGGCCGGACCCAGAGGCCGCCGTCGCCGTAAAGCTTGCGGTAGATCACGCAGGGCTCGTTCGTCTCGGAATCACGGGCAAGCGCCTCCACCAGATAATAATCCCCCTTGAAATGGCGGTAGACCTGCCCCAGCTGTACGTCACGCATGGAAAGCCTCCTTGTACTTTGATGCACCCATCATACCCGGGCGGCGGCTGCGTGTCAAGAAAAAGAGAGCTTGCCAAACGGGGGAAACTGTGCTATGCTGTCAAAACGCGTGTGCGCCGCTCGTTTACAGACTGTTTACAAATCGGCTGCAACCGCCGCGGCGTGCGCTGTAAAGACAGCGCGGATGACCGCGCAGAACATTTTCCAGGAGGATCTTACGTATGAAAAAATGGATCGCAATGCTGCTTGCCGTGATGACGGCAGTTTCTCTGACGGCCTGCGCCGCGAAAAGCGGCGGACAGGAGACGGCGTCTGACATTCCGGACGCGCTGACGATTCTGGATACTGTCTGGGCAAGCTATTCCGAAGACGAAAAATTCCCGGCTGCGGGCGGCGATTATTCCGAAGAAAACATGACCGACGGCAAGCCCGGCAAGGTCTCGCTCGAGAAGCCGTCGGAGATCGAATATCTGCTGACGCTCCCGGCCTCCGTGATCGAGGAAGCGGATGACGCAGCCTCGCTGCTCCACATGATGAACGGCAACACGTTCACCTGCGGCGTTCTGCATCTGAAGGATGCCGGCCAGCTGGACGCGGCAGCCGGAGAGGTCAAGACCTATGTGATGAACACGCAATGGATGTGCGGCTTCCCGGACAAGCTGGTCGTCGCCAGCCTGGACGGCTATCTGATCTCCGTCTTCGGCGCAGAGGATCTGGTCGATACCTTCCGCGACAAGCTGCAGACTGCCTATCCCGGCACGCAGATCGTCTCTGACGACCCGATCGCATAACAACTTTGAAGTAAGGGGCTGCCATGCTGTTTTCAAGCGTTCCGTTTCTGTTTTATTTTCTGCCGTGCGTTCTGCTCGTCTATTTTCTGGTGCCGGGAACGCTGAAAAACGGTGTGCTGCTGCTCGCCAGCCTGTTGTTTTACGGCTGGGGCGAGCCGCGGTATCTGCTCGTGATGCTGGCGGCGATCGCGCAGGGCTATGTCTTCGGCCTGCTGATCGAAAAAAGCCGCGGAAAGCGGCGGGCCGGGCTGTATCTGGCGCTGTCGGTGCTGCTGAGTCTGGGGACGCTGGCGTATTTCAAGTACGCCGATTTTATGATCCGGAATCTCAACGCGCTGACGGGCCTGTCTGTCCCGCTGCTTTCGCTCGTGCTGCCGGTCGGCATCAGCTTCTATACCTTCCAGATCCTGAGCTATACCGTCGACGTGTACCGCGGGACGGTTCCGGCACAGCGGAACCTGATCGATCTGGCAGCGTATATCGCCATGTTTCCCGCAGCTCATCGCCGGACCGATCGTCCGCTATTCCGATATCGCGCCGGAGCTGCGCAGCCGTACCCACACGCTTTCGGACGCGGCGGCCGGGACGCGGCGCTTCGTGCTGGGGCTGGCAAAGAAGATCTTGTTTGCCAATCTGCTTGGCGAGCTGGTGTCCGGCTTCCGCGCCTCGCAGGAGCAGTCAGTGCTGTATTTCTGGCTGGGCGCGGCCGCGTTCACGCTGCAGATCTATTACGATTTTTCCGGCTACAGCGATATGGCCATCGGTCTCGGCCGCATCCTCGGCTTTCACTTTCCGGAAAACTTCCGCTATCCCTACTGCGCCGGCAGCATCACGGAATTCTGGCGGCGGTGGCATATTTCCCTTGGCAGCTGGTTCCGGGATTATCTCTATATCCCGCTGGGCGGCAACCGGAAGGGGAAGGGACGGCAGCTGCTGAACATTCTTCTCGTCTGGCTGGCGACCGGCCTGTGGCACGGGGCGGACTGGACATTCGTTCTGTGGGGACTTCTGTATGCGGCGCTGCTGACGGCAGAAAAGCTGTTTTTGCTGCGCGGGCTGAAAAAGCTCCGCGTGCTCAACCACATCTATGTGCTGCTGTTCGTCACGCTCGGCTTCGTGCTCTTTGACGCGGACAGCGTCCGCAGCGCGGCCGCGTCTGTCTGCGCGATGTTCGGCGGCGGGGGACTGCCGCTCGCCGGGCAGGAGAGCCTGTACGCGCTCAGAAGCGGCGCGGTGCTGCTCCTGAGCGCCGCGGTCGGCGCGACGCCGCTGCCGCGGCGGCTGATCACAGCCGTGCAGCAGAAACAGGCCGGACGGGCAGTGCTCGCCGTGCTGGAGCCGGTGGGTCTCTGCCTGCTGCTGGCCGTGTGTACGGCGTTTCTGGTCGACGGCTCGTTCAATCCGTTCCTGTATTTCCGGTTTTAGGAGGGCCCGCGATGGAAAAACGAAAAAACCTCGCCGTTGTCTGCCTATCGGCTGCCTTCCTGCTCGGGTTTCTGCTCTGGGGGCTTTGCAAGCCGGATGACGCCGTCTCCGTCAGCGAACGGCGGAAGCTCGCGCAGAAGCCGGAGCTGACGCTCTCATCGGTCCTGCGCGGCGAGTTCATGACGAAATTTGAGACCTACACGCTCGACCAGTTCCCGCTGCGGGACAGCTTCCGGCGGCTCAAGGCCGTGACGCTCCTGGACGTGCTGCGGGAAAAGGACAATAACGGCATCTACCTGGCCGACAGCTATGCGGCGAAGCTCGACCCGTCCATCGACGAAGCCTCCGTGCAGCACGCAGCCGACCGGTTTCAGCTCGTCTACGACCGCTATCTGGCCGGGACCGATGCGAAGGTCTACGCGGCCGTCATCCCGGATAAAAACGCCTTCCTGGCCCGGCAGAACGGCTACCCGGCCTATGATCCGGCAGACCTATCCGCGCTGCTGGCACAGAGCATGCCGTATGCGACCATGATCGACCTGACCCCCGCGCTGTCGCTGGACAGCTATTACCATACCGACCTGCACTGGCGGCAGGAAGCGCTGCTGCCGGTCGCCCGGACGCTGGCCAAAGCCCTCGGCGTGACGCTGACGGAGGACTATGAGACCATAACGGCCGATCAGCCCTTCTACGGCGTCTACTGCGGTCAGTCGGCGCTGCCGCTGGAGCCGGAGCCGCTGCGGTATCTGACGAACGACACGCTGCGCGGCTGCACGGTCTATGACTATGAGACCGGCAGCGAGCTGCCCGTCTACGATCTGCAGCAGCTGGCAGGGGAGGACACGTATGCGGTCTTCCTCTCCGGCTCCAAAGCGCTCCTGACCATCACCAACCCGGCAGCAAGGACGGACCGGGAACTCGTCGTCTTCCGCGACTCGTTTGCCAGCAGCCTCACACCGCTGCTTGCAGGGGCCTATGCAAAGATCACGCTCGTGGATATCCGATACCTCCAGCCCGAGCGCCTCGGCACCTGGCTGACCTTCGATACCCAGGACGTCCTCTTCCTCTACAGCGCCCCCGTCCTCAACAGCAGCGAGACCATCCGCTAAAACAAAACAAGAGCCGCCCATCCGGGGCGGCTCCTGCTGTATATGGAAAAGATCTGCTCTCGAGCGAACAATTGAGGATCGTCAAGTCAGATGCCGAGGAGGCGTTTGGCGTTGCCGCCGAGGATGGCGGCTTTTTCTTCGTCGGTGAGGGGCAGACGGCGGATGTGCTGCAGATCGTTCTGCGGGCTTCCCCAAGGGCAGTCGCTGCCGAACAGGATCCGCTCCGCGCCGAAGGCCCGGACAAGGGACACGAAAGCTTCGTCGGAAAGCATCTGCCGGTCCAGCGGCAGCGCTTCGTCCCGCGGGGTGAGCGAGCCGAGGAGAAGGACGTATCGAGCAGGGCAGACGTATCCGCCAGCAGCTCCGGCACCTGCTCCCAGCAGCGCCAGCCGCCCATGTGCGCCAGCACGAGCTTCACCGGACCGACCTGCCGCAGCGCGCTGCGCGCCTTTTCCGGCGTGCAGCAGGCACAGCCGGGGAAGCCAATGTCATAGCCTGCGTGCGTGACCACGATGAGACCGAGCGTACCGGCGCGCTCAAGAATGCGCAGGTATTTGGGGTCGTCCAAATCGGTCTGCTGATAGGCCGGGTGGATCTTGACGCCGCGCATATTGGCCGAGGCGAGGCGGTCGAGCTCCTGCTTCCAGTCTTCGTAATCCGGGTGGATGCAGCCGAAGGAGAACATATTTGTGACGAACGCGTGCTTGTTGTGCGCGGCGGCATAGTCGTTGATGTGATGGACCTGCTCCGGCTTTGTGGCGACGGGGAGGATGATCGAACGGTCGACGCCCGCGGCGCGTTCGGCCAGCAGAAGCCCTGCGGCGGTGCCGCAGGTGTAAGCGGTGATGTTCGCCTGGCGGGAAAGACGGTCGATCGCGGCGTCTGCGATCGGGTCCGGGAAGGTATGGGTATGGAAATCAATGATCATGCGGGCCTCATTCCTCAACTGCGGCCGGGGCCGTTGGTGTGCCACTGGAAGCGGGATTCCGTGCCGTGCAGCAGCCGGCCGATGTTGGAGCGGTGCGCCCAGATGACCAGCGCCGCGATGGCGAGCGAGAGGGCAAAGACCGTCCAGTTGCCGCGGAAAAAGAGCAGCGTCGTGACCGGGAAGCTGAACGCACCCGTCACAGAGCCGAGCGAGACATATCTCGTCGTCAGCCAGAGCAGCAGAAACAGCCCCCAGCCGACAGCGGCGATGCGCCAGTCGAGCAGCAGCAAAAGCGTGCCGCTGCAGAGAATACCCTTGCCGCCCTTGAACGAATAAAAGGCAGGAAAGATGTGCCCGATCACGCAGAAGGAGCGCGGAAAATATTCGCCCTCCAGCCGCAGCCCCAGATATTCGCCGAAGACGATCGAGCCGAGCTTGACCGCGACGAACGCCTTGAGCATGTCGATCAGAATGACGCTGACGGCAAACTTGCCGCCGTACACCCGGTAGAAGTTGGTCAGCCCCGCGTTATGGCTGCCGTGCTTGCGGATATCGTCGTGATAAAACAGAAACGAGGTAATGATCGCGCCGTTGCAGCAGCCAGCCAGGTACGAGCCGGCGGCCACGCAGACCATCAGCGCGACGGCAGCAGCGGTCAGTTCGTGCATAAATATCCTCCAAATTGATCAGATACCGGTATTCTACCGGATAAACCACGCCGATGCAAGCGGAAAATGGGGAAATCAGTCAGGATCGGGAAAATGTACGAACAAGGGCCGCTGCCATGGCAGCGGCCCGATCAGAATGAACAGATTATTATACCGGGACAGTAAAGTTGACGGCGATGGCTGTGCCGCGGCCGGGGTCGCTCTTGAGCTCGAGCTTTGCGCCGTGGTACTGCGCAGCGTGCTTGACGATGGACAGGCCGAGGCCTGTGCCGCCGACCTCCTTGGAGTGGCTCTTGTCGACGCGGTAGAAGCGCTCGAAGACGCGGCTCTGGTCGGCATACGGGATGCCGATGCCGGTATCCACGACGGAGAGCGTGACGGTCTGGCCATTCTGCCAGACGGAAACGGTGACGCTGCCGCCGGAAATGTTATACTTGATCGCGTTGTCGCAGAGGTTATAGACCATCTCCTGCAGCAGCTGCTCAACACCTTCGATCACGGCGTGCTGGCCGGACAGAGTCAGCGTGATATCCTGTTTCTGCGCGACCGGCCGCAGGCTCTCAATCACCTGGCCGGACAGCGTGTACAGGTCGACCGGCGATTTGGAGAAGTTCGCCGTGCCTTCATCCAGCCGCGACAGCTGGATGATATCGTCGACAAGGTCGATCAGCCGCCGGGACTCGCGATAGATATCGCCGGAGAACTCCTGCATCTTTTCCTTGGGCACCATGCCCTCCTTCATCAGCTCGGCAAAGCCCGTGATGGAGGTCAGCGGCGTCTTGAGCTCGTGCGACACGTTGGCCGAGAATTCCCGGCGCAGCGCCTCGCGCTGCTCACGTTCGGTCACGTCCATGAAGATGATGATCGCGCCGGTCACATGCCCGGCTGTGATGACCGGGTTGGCAAACAGCTGCCAGGTCCCGCCGCCGACGGTGATCTCCTCGTCGCCGCGCGTACCGGCGAGCGCGTTGTCGACCAGATCGAGCAGCTTGCCGGAACAGACTGCCTGATGCAGGTTTTCCGGCTTCTGCGCGTCATCGATGCCGAGCAGGCGCAGCGCGCTGCGGTTGCTCGAAAGGATGCTGCACTTGTTGTCGACGATGAGGAAGCCCTCGCGCATGTTCTCCGTGATGGCGTCAAACTCGCGCTGGCGGGTGGAAAGCTCGCTCAGCTGGGTGCGGATGGTGCGGTTCTGCTCCTGCAGGCGGGTGATCAGCGGCTGAAGCTCCGGATAGGTCGGGGTGGCGTTCGGATTATCGGGATTGATGGCGTTGATGGGCCGGACGATCTGCCGCGCCAGCCGCATGGCAAGCAGGCCGCACAAAACCAGCACGAGCACGACGATCCACAAAGACGGCTGCACCAGCATCAGCGCCATGGCTGCGAGGCTCGTCTGCTTTCCCGCCACACGCAGGACTGTCCCGTCCTTCAGCAGAAGAGCATAATAGTTGTTTTTCTCCAGGATCGTGGAGGAATACCGGTCAGAGCGGCCGCTGCCGGTCTCAAAGGCTTCGGCGACCTCCGGCCGCTGGAGATGGTTTTCCATCGTGCTGGAGTCCGCCATATTGTCATAGAGGACCGAGCCGTCTGCCGCGATCCAGGTGATGCGCTCGCCGGACTGCACGGCGGAAAGATACGACTCACCGCCGCAGATCTGCATGCCCTCGGAGATATGCTCCGCCTCGATCGCCAGATTGTCGAATGCCTGCGCCTGATAATTGGAATACATGATAAAGAAGAACAGCAGGATGCACGCGAGCAGAACGGTAAAGCCGATCAGGAATGCATTGCGGAAGATCTTTGCGGTCATGCGTTTTCGCCTCCGATCTTATAGCCGATGCCGCGCACGGTCTCGATATAGCTGCCGGCTTCGCCGAGCTTGACGCGCAGCGTGCGGATGTGCACGTCGAGCGTGCGGTTCTCGCGTTCGGATTCAAAGCCCCAGACCCGGTCCATCAGCGTCGCGCGGGTGAGGACGATGCCCTTGTTCCGCAGCAGCAGGCACAGAAGCTCAAATTCCTTGTTCGTCAGCGTCACATCCTTGCCGCCGACCTTGACCTCGTGGCGGTCCGGGGAGACAAAGAGCAGGCCGAGCGAAAAATCGCCGCTCGTCTGCGCAGGCTCTGCCCGGCGCAGGACTGCGCGGATGCGCGCGATCAGCTCCAGCATGGAAAAGGGCTTGGAAACAAAATCGTCCGCCCCGTGGTCGAGGCCGATGACGCGGTCATACTCCGAATTTTTCGCGGTCAGCATGATGATAGGCAGCCGCTTGGTCGCAGGCCGGGCGCGGAGCTTGCGCAGGATGGACAGTCCATCTTCCTCCGGCAGCATGATATCGAGCAGAACGAGCTCCGGCATCTCGGCGTCCATCGCCCGCCAGAATTCCGACGGCAGCGCGAAGCCCTTGGCCTGAAAGCCCTGGCTGTCCAGCCCGTAGAGGACAAGCTTGCGGATGGAGTCGTCGTCTTCCAGTAAATAAATCATCTGTTTCACTCCTTTTGGACATACAATAGAATGGGAATGTAAAATCGTCGTGCCTCTTTTTGTTAAGTTTACGTGAAATGTAAACAAAAAGCAAGATTTAACATGAATTTAAGATAAAACCTACGATACATTTAAGATTCGGCATTTAACATACAATTAATACAACGAGAGGATGTTAGGTGTGGGTATTTCGAATGTGATCTCTCTGTTCAGCGGCATCGCGCTGTTCCTGTTCGGCATGGCATTGATGGGCGACGGACTGAAGCAGGTGGCGGGCAATAAGCTGGAGCTGATTCTATACCGGCTGACCGGCAGCCCGGTCAAGGGCTTCCTGCTCGGCACGGGCGTGACGGCCGTGATCCAGTCGTCCTCGGCGACGTCGGTCATGGTGGTCGGCTTCGTCAACTCCGGGATGATGAAGGTGCGGCAGTCGATCTCCATCGTGCTCGGCGCCATTCTTGGCACGTCCATTACGGGCTGGATCATCTGTCTTTCGGATATCGGCTCCACCGGCGGCTGGATGGACCTGTTTTCAACGGCGACGCTCACAGGCGTGATCTCCGTGATCGGTATCGTGCTGCGCATGGCGAGCAAAGACCCTGCCAAGAAGCACATCGGTGATATCCTGATGGGCTTCGCAGTCCTGATGTTCGGCATGTCCACGATGTCCGCGGCTGTGTCGCCGCTGCGCGAGGATCCGACCTTTATCCGCATCCTGACCTCCTTCTCCAATCCCTTCCTCGGCATCCTTTTCGGTACGCTTTTCACCTGCGTGCTGCAGTCGGCCTCCGCGGCCGTCGGCATTCTGCAGGCGCTGGCCTCGACGGGCATCATCGATTTTTCCATCGCGCTGCCGATCATCATGGGCATCGCTATCGGCGCGGCCATGCCGGTCCTGCTCTCCGCCATCGGCGCTTCGGTCGACGGCAAGCGCACGGCCATGGTCTATCTGGTCGCTGAGGTCACGGGCGTGATCTTCTTTGCCGTGATCTACTACTGTCTTGACGCGCTCATCCGCTTCCAATTCGCAGACCGCATCATGACGAGCGTCTCGATCGCTTTTGCCAATACGGTCTTCCGCTTCATCAAGGTCGTCGCGCTGCTGCCATTCACGCGCCAGATCGAGAAGGTCGTCGACCTTCTCGTCCCGGACAAGCCGCAGCAAAAGCCGGTCGAGCCCGAGGCCGTCCGGCTCGAAGAACGCTTCATCCAGCACCCGGCGCTGGCCATCGAGCAGAGCCGCCTGACTATCAACGCCATGGCCGAGGAGGCCAAGCGGAACTTTGTCGAGGCTGTCGCCCTGCTGCACGGCTTCTCTGACGAGCGCTATAAGCTGGTCGAGGATCTGGAAAAATCCGTCGACCGTTACGAGGATAAGCTCGGTACGTATCTGGTCAAGGTGACGGAACGGGAGATGACGGTCCGGCAGAACGCCGAGGTCTCCAAATTCCTGCACACGCTCTCCGACTTTGAACGCATCTCCGATCACGCGCTGAACATTGCCGAGGGCGCGAAGGAGCTGCACGAGAAAAACCTCTCCTTCTCCGACGCCGCTGCGCACGAGCTCGAGGTCGTGGAGGCTGCGCTGACGGAGATCCTGTCCACGGCCATCCGTTCCTTTGTCAATAACGATCTGCAGCTGGCGGCCCGCGTTGAGCCGCTCGAGGAGCTGATCGACAACCTCTGTGACGAGCTGAAGCTCCACCATGTCGACCGCCTGCAGAAGGGCCTGTGTACGCTCGGCCAGGGCTTCGTCTTCAACGATCTTCTGACCAACTACGAGCGCGTCGCTGACCATTGCTCCAACATCGCCGTTGCGATGATCGAGCTCGAGTCCGACTCGTTCGACACGCACGAATATCTCAACAGCGTGAAGGAAATGAAATCCGATACCTTTGCGCGCTACTATGAGGAATACAGCCGGATCTATCAGATCTGAGCCCGAACGGCAGGGGAGACCCTGCCGTTCGTCATGACGGAAAGGAGACCACGATGCTGACCGGACGCTTTGCACCGAGTCCCAGCGGCAGGATGCACCTGGGAAACGTTTTTTCCGCGCTGCTTGCGTGGCTGTCGGTGCGCAGCAGGGGCGGGCGGATGCTGCTGCGCATCGAGGATCTGGATCCGGACCGCTGCCGGCCGGAATACGCCGAGACGCTCAAGCGCGATCTGGACTGGCTCGGGCTGGACTGGGATGCAGAGCAGACACCCCAGTCGCGCCGGACGGAGGCCTACCGCGCGGAGTTTGACAAGCTCGCGGCGCTTGGGCTGGTCTATCCCTGCTACTGCTCCCGGGCGGAGCTGCACGCGGCCTCCGCGCCGCACGCGTCGGACGGCGCGGTCGTCTACGCCGGGACCTGCCGGGACCTGACGCCGGAGCAGCGCGCGATAAAGACGCGCGCGCCTGCCTGGCGCGTGCGGGTCCCGGACGAGCGGATCACGGTGCACGACGGCCTGCAGGGCCTGTGGCAGGAGGATCTGGCACGCGACTGCGGTGATTTTATCATCCGCCGCTCCGACGGCGTGTACGCCTACCAGCTGGCCGTCGTGACCGACGATGCCGACGGCGGCGTCACCGAGATCGTGCGCGGCCGGGATCTGCTGTCTTCTACGCCGCGGCAGCTCTGGCTGCAGGAAACGCTCGGCTTTGCGCATCCGGCCTATTACCACGTGCCGCTCCTGACTGCGCCGGACGGGCGTCGGCTGAGCAAGCGGGAAAAGGATCTGGACCTCGGCGCGCTGCGGCAGCGTCTTTCGCCGCAGGAGCTGCTCGGGCAGCTGGCGTATCTGGCAGGTCTGCAGCCGGAGCCGGCGCCCGCTACCGCTGCGGAGCTGGCAAGCCGCTTTTCCTGGGATCTGGTCGTGTCCGACAATATCGTAATTCATTCTGAATTCACATGAGACATATCAAAGTGAAATAAGTTGATTCAGAACATGGAATGAATCGGTAATTTTTTTATCGATTTTCTGGTTTACAAAGGAACCGTGTCTGTGATATACTAAAAATGTTGGATTATCAGAGCAAGCAAGAATATTACTGATGATTTGAAGGGATGAACAACTATGTACAAAATCGTGTGCAAAAAGGAACTGAACTCCGCAGTCACCTACATGGAGATCGAGGCTCCGTTCGTCGCCCGCAAGGCGAAGGCCGGCCAGTTCATCATTTTCCGTGTCGATGACAAGTCCGAGCGTGTGCCGCTGACCATCGCCGGCTATGACCGCGAAAAGGGCACGGTCGCGATCATCTTCCAGAAGGTCGGCCTGTCCACCGAGATGCTCGGCAGTCTGAACGAGGGCGACTATATCCAGGACTTTGTCGGTCCGCTCGGCAAGCCGACGGACGTGGAAGGCAAGAAGCGCGTCTGTGTCGTCGGCGGCGGCGTCGGCTGCGCGATCGCATATCCGTCTGCAAAGGCCTTTAAAGAGGCGGGCGTCGAGACTGACGTCATCGTCGGCTTCCGCAACAAGGACATCGTCATTCTCGAAGACGAGTTCAAGCAGGCCTGCGACCATCTGTATCTCATGACCGACGACGGCTCTTACGGCGAGCACGGCTTTGTTACCGTCAAGCTGCAGCAGCTGCTCGAGTCCGGCATCCACTATGACGAAGTGCTCGCCATCGGCCCGATCCCGATGATGAAGTTCGTCTCCAAGACCACCGAGCCCTTCGGCGTCAAGACCGTCGTTTCGCTGAACCCCATCATGGTCGACGGCACCGGCATGTGCGGCGGCTGTCGTGTCACGGTCGGCGGCGAGGTCAAGTTCGCCTGCGTCGACGGCCCGGACTTTGACGGCCACAAGGTCGATTATGACGAACTCATGAGCCGCAACAGCGTCTATCGTGACAGAGAAGCAGAAGAGCGCAAGACCCATATCTGCCGCATCCAGAAGATGGGCGAAGAGCTCATCAAGTAAGGGGAGGGAACAATCATGGCTAATATGCAGGCTACCAAGACTCCGATGCCGGAGCAGGACCCGAACGTCCGCAACAAGAATTTCAAGGAAGTCACCCTGGGCTATACCGCCGAAATGGCCATCAATGAGGCCAAGCGCTGCCTGCAGTGCAAGAAGCCGCACTGTGTCGAGGGCTGCCCGGTCAATATTCATATTCCCGAGTTCATCCATGAGGTCGCCGAAGGCAACTTCGAAAAGGCCTATGAGATCATCACCGATACCAACTCGCTGCCTGCCCTGTCCGGCCGTGTATGTCCGCAGGAGACGCAGTGCGAGTCCAAGTGTGTCCGAGGCAACAAGGGCGAGCCGGTCGCCATCGGCCGTCTTGAGCGCTTCGTCGCCGACTGGTACCGTGAGAACGTCAACGCCATGCCGAAGAAGGCCGAGTCCAACGGCCTGAAGGTCGCGGTCGTCGGCTCCGGCCCGTCCGGCCTGACCTGCGCGTCTCTGCTTGCCAAGAAGGGCTATCAGGTGTCCCTGTTCGAGGCGCTGCACACCGCCGGCGGCGTTCTGGTCTACGGCATCCCCGAGTTCCGTCTGCCGAAGGCCATCGTTGCCAACGAGGTCGAAAAGCTGAAGGCGCAGGGCGTCGAGGTCATGACCGACATGGTCATCGGCAAGGTCCTGTCCATCGACGATCTGTTTGACGAGATGGGCTTCAAGGCCGTCTTCGTCGGCTCCGGCGCGGGCCTGCCGATGTTCATGCACATCCCCGGCGAGTCGCTCAAGGGCGTCTGCTCGGCAAATGAATATCTGACCCGTATCAACCTCATGAAGGCTTATCTCGAAGAAAGCGACACGCCGATCCTGCACTCCAAGGCGGCCGCGATCGTCGGCGGCGGCAACGTCGCCATGGACGCCGCCCGCTGCGCCAAGCGCATGGGCACCGAGAAAGTGTACATCGTCTACCGCCGCGGCGAGGCCGAAATGCCCGCAAGACTCGAAGAGCAGCATCATGCCAAGGAAGAGGGCATCGAGTTCATGACCCTCACCAACCCGACCGAGATCATCGGCGGCGAGGATGGCCGTGTCTGCGGCATGAAGTGCATCAAGATGGAGCTCGGCGAGCCTGACGCGTCCGGCCGCCGCCGCCCGATCCCCGTGGAGGGCAGCGATTTTGTCCTCGACGTCGACATGGTCATCATGTCCCTCGGCACGTCCCCGAACCCGCTGATCCGCTCCACCACCCCCGGCCTGGAGACCAACAAGAAGGGCGGCATCATCGTCGACGAGAACGAGATGTCCACCCGCGAGAACGTCTTCGCCGGCGGCGACGCCGTCACGGGCGCTGCGACCGTCATCCTCGCCATGGGCGCAGGCAAGAAGGCCGCGGAAGCCATCGACCGCAAGCTGCAGGGCAAATAAGTGGTTTGATCCCGCCCGGATCCGGTTACAATCTCCATAAACGCGAAGCCCCGGCAGCGTTGGCTGCCGGGGCTTTTGTAAAGGGGAGGAAACCGATGAAAGTCAAAGACTGTATGACAAAGCACGTGATCAGTGTCGGCACGCAGGAGCCGGTCAGCGTGGCGGCCCGGCTGATGAGCCGGTATAACCTCGGCATTCTGCCGGTGCAGACGCCGGATGGACGCCTGTGCGGTATGGTGACCGACCGGGACGTCGTCCTCCGCTGCGTCGCAGCGGGGAAGGACGCAGAGGCTGTACCGGTGCGAGAAATTATGTCAACCGGCGTCCTGGCCGTCGAGGCCTCGGACGATACCGCGCGCGCAGCGCGGCTGATGTCCCGCGCGCAGCTGCGCCGCCTGCCCGTCACGCAGAACGGGCATCTGACCGGCATGCTCTCTCTGGCAGATCTGGCCAGACGCGGGAATTTCAGCATGGAGACGGCCCAGTGCATGGAGTCCATCTGCAGCCCGGTCGTCCATCTGGACTGACTGGGCGGAAAAGCCGCAAAAATCTTAGATTTTCTGCAAAAAATCATTTGACAAGCCAAAACTTCTCTGGTATAATTCTTAAGCCGCATTAAAGAGGTCAGAAGCTGCTCCGGCACACCTCAAGAGCGAGTCTACGAAAGAAAAGGTAGGTGCAAACGAATATGCAGGCTATTATCGTTACCGGCGGTAAGCAGTACAACGTCAAGGAGGGCGATGTGATCTACATCGAGAAGCTCGCGGCGGAGGCTGAAGAGACCGTCACCTTCGATCAGGTTCTGGCAGTTGTCGACGGTGCTGACTCCAAGTTCGGTACCCCCACAGTTGCAGGTGCTAAGGTTGAGGCTAAGGTTCTGAAGAATGGCAAGGGCAAGAAGATTCGCGTCTTCAAGTACCGTCTCCAAGAAGGACTCCAAGTCCCTCCAGGGCCACAGACAGCCGTACACCAAGGTGCAGATCGAAAAGATCGCGCTGTAAGCTATGACACGCGTCGAATTTTTCGATCACGAGGGCAGGATCACCGGATTCTGCTGTTCGGGCCACAGCGGCTATGCAGAGGCGGGCAGCGACATTGTGTGCGCAGCCGTTTCTACAGCCGTCAAGCTTGCAGAGTGCACGATCAATGATGTGCTCGGCGAGCATGCGAAAACCAGGGTGAATGAAGATGAGGCCCGGATCACCTTGACCCTTCCCGCGACGTGTGAAAGCGAAGAGGCCGTACAGGCGGTTCTCTCCGGCATGATGCTCACATTGTGCTCTCTGCGGGATGACTATCCTGATTATATCGAAGTTTTGGAGGTGCAAAACGATGCTTAATATGAGTTTCCAGTTCTTCGCACACAAGAAAGGCGGCGGCTCCACCAAGAACGGCCGTGATTCTGAATCGAAGAGACTCGGCGCCAAGCGCGCGGACGGTCAGTTCGTTCTGGCGGGCAACATCCTCGTTCGTCAGAGAGGCACGCACATTCATCCGGGCAACAACGTCGGTATCGGCAAGGACGATACGCTGTTCGCTCTGATCGACGGCAAGGTCAAGTTCGAGCGTATGGGCAAGGACCGCAAGATGTGCTCCGTCTACGCAGAACAGTAATTTTGTTGTGAAAACCCCGAACGAGTCCCGTTCGGGGTTTTTTTTTCTTGAAAGGTGTGACAGCATGACCTACTATCACGCTTCTCCGGCAGGCGGCCTGCAAGTTCTCGAACCGAGGAAGTCTCCGTATTTTGACAAGCCCACGCAGGTATGCCTGACGTCGCTGCGCGCGATGGCGCTGTTCTACCTCATCCGGAATTATGAATATGCATACGGCTATACCCGGCAGGGGAAGCTGTACTTTGACGATCCATTCCCCGATGCGCTGAAAAAGCTCTACGCCGGAAGATCCGGCTGGCTCTATATCTGCGAAGACGGTGATTACAAGAAGACAGAAATTCCGAACGAGTTCGTGTCCGCGCAGCCCGTCCGCATCACCGGCGCGGAATATATCCCGGACGCCTATGAGGCGTTTTTGCAGGAACAGGCGGCGGGAAACATCCTGCTGCTCGATTACGCGCATTTTGCGTCCGACCCGGAGAAATTCGCAAAGAAGCGTGCCTGGCTGCAAAAGGCCATCTCCGAAGAAATTCGGAAAAAGGAGATCTGGAAAGCCCCGGATTCCGACCGCGCGCACTATTATCAGGAGAACTATCCGGAAATCTGGACAAAGACTACGAAAACCTTACTGACAGAGGAGGAACCTCATGTTTATTGATAAAGTACGCATTTCGGTCAAGGCCGGCGCGGGCGGCAACGGCGCAGTGGCCTTTCACCGGGAAAAATATGTGGCCGCGGGCGGTCCGGACGGCGGCGACGGCGGCAACGGCGGCTCCATCGTCCTGCGCGTGGACGATAACCTGTCCACGCTGATGGACTTCCGCTACAAGCGCAAATATACCGCGCCGAACGGCGAAAACGGGCAGGGCAAGCGCTGCCGCGGCAAAAACGGCGAAAACCTCATCATCAAGGTCCCCAGAGGTACCGTCGTGCGCGATCTGGAGACGAATGAGATCATCAAGGATATGTCCGATTCCGACGATTTCGTCCTCTGCAAGGGCGGCCGCGGCGGCTGGGGCAACCAGCACTTCGCCACGCCCACCCGGCAGGTGCCGCGCTTTGCCAAGGCCGGCCTTCCCGGCGAGGAGCACGACGTGATTCTGGAGCTCAAGCTGCTGGCCGACGTGGGCCTTGTCGGCTTCCCGAACGTCGGCAAATCGACGCTCCTGTCCGTCACGTCCAACGCGCACCCGAAGATCGCAAACTATCATTTTACCACGCTCTACCCGAACCTCGGCGTGATCTACGTCGCCGACGGCGTGTCGTTCGTCATGGCCGATATCCCCGGCATCATTGAGGGCGCGGCTGACGGCGTTGGCCTCGGCCACGATTTCCTGCGCCATATCGACCGCTGCCGCCTGCTCGTGCACATCGTCGATGTCTCCGGCAGTGAAGACCGCGACCCCGTCGACGATTTTGAAAAGATCAACGAGGAGCTTCGCCAGTATTCCCCGGATCTTGCCGCGCGTCCCATGATCGTTGCGGCAAACAAGGCGGATCTTCTGCCGCCGGACAGCTACAATCTCGAGCGGCTGAAGGCGCACGTCGAGGCGCAGGGCTACGAGTTCTACGTGATTTCCGCGGCCACCACGCAGGGCACGCGCGAGCTCATGAAGACGATCGCGGGCAAGCTCGCGGCGCTGCCGCCCGTGACGATCTATGAGCCGGAGTATGTCAAGCCTCTGGCGGAGGCTGGAGACGCGAACGACCTCAGGATCGAGCGCTATGACGATCTGTGGGTCGTGTCCGGACAGTGGCTCCAGAAGCTCCTGAACGATATCAACTTCGATGATTACGAGTCCCGCATGTACTTCGACCGCCAGCTCCGCAAAAGCGGCCTGTTCGACCGTCTGGAAGAGCAGGGCATCGAGGACGGCGACACCGTCAGCATCTACGATTTTGAATTCGACTACACGAAATAAGCAAACAAAACCCGCAGCCGTTCGGCTGCGGGCCTTTGTTTGAAGAAAGAAAAGAAAAAGAGAAGAAAGAGAGGATTGGGTAAATCCTTGATTCTGAATATACAGGACAATCATGTCCGAACTATGAACGAGGAGAAAAGGAATTGTGAACATTTGCACCGATTTCCCGCACCCCGCAGGGCAGGCGGCATTTGCCCCGGAAGATCGCCCGGCGAAAAAAATTGAAAACAACACTTGACAAATCCCGACTTTATGCTATAATAACGGAGCGCTCTTGAGAAAGAGACTTGCTGCTGTAGCTCAGTCGGTAGAGCGCGTCATTGGTAATGACGAGGTCGGCAGTTCGAATCTGCCCAGCAGCTCCAAAAACCGGTTTATTCCATCGGAATAAACCGGTTTTTTGTATCCGTTTTGTATTCGAACTGCACTTTGCCCGGTCGGACGGAATCCCTGCTGGACAGGGGGCGTCCCGGTGTGATAAAATCATTCTATCGCGCAAGGGAGGTTCGCCGATGCCGGTAAATGTGAAAAATCTGATCGCCGAAACGTTTGTAAAGCTGTCGGACGAAAAGAATATCGACAAGATCACGGTAAAAGACATCGTGGAGGCATGCGGGATCTCCAGGCAGGCGTTTTATTATCATTTCCAGGACCTGCTGGAGGTCATCGAGTGGTCGATGGAGCAGGCCTTTGAACAGCTGCTGGACCGGAGCCTGCAGGAGGACGATCCGGAGATCGTGCTGAACGATTTTATCACGGCTTCGGAAAATGCCGCGCCGTTTATGCAGAAACTGTTTCGCTCCCAGAAGCGGGAACAGGTGGAGCGGATGATGGCGCGCTGCGTCCGGAGCTATTTGCAGGAGCTGATCTCCGCGAAGGGAAAACTGCCGCGGATCCCGTATGAGGATCTGGACATTGCCCTGAATTTCTGCACGTACGGCATTGTCGGGCTGCTGCTGGAATGCTGCGACAAGAAAAAGGCGGTCGACCGGGAAACAATGGCCCGTCAGATGTACCGCCTCCTGCAGGGGCAGATCGGAGAAACGGAGCCGGTCCGCGCATAGACGGATAGATAGACAGATCCCCCGATGTGTAAAAGGGCTTTACACATCGGGGGATCTGTCTATACACAAACGCTGTTTTGCGAATGGCGCTGTGCCGGGATCCCTGTTATAAATAGGGTGATCTGATCAAGAAGGAGGCGTTATGGATCTTGTGTGAAAACAATGGGATCTTTGCAGGAAAGCTCCATGAGATAGAAGGTCAATACGGCCGGATCCTCAGCCGTCTTCGCGTGGCTCAGTATGAAAGCCATGACGAGATCCGGCGGACGATCCGGCAGCTTGAAGCGGAATGCCGGGGGACCGAATCGCTGCTGGAGCAGAGCATTGCAGACTGCCGTTCTCCCGCGGTTTCCGCGCTGTCGGCTGCGCAGCTCGACTATGACCAGAAGGTCCGGCATATCCTGCACGACGAGCTTCCGGGGTATCTGCATGAGGAAGGGAACGACCGCATCGCAGATCAGGCGGAAGCGGCGAGCCTGTACGGCGAATATGCCATCGATTTTGCCGCTCAGGCCATGCGGCATGCGCTGCTCGCCGCGCTGTCGGCGATCGACCTGCAGATGAGCTGCGAGGAAGCAGCGCAGAAACCGACTGAAAACGAAAGATAAGGAGGCTTCAAAATGAAGGAAGTAAAATCCCCGAAAAAACCGCTGATCTACTACTACAGCATCATCCTGCTGATCGTGCTGCTGTTTAATCTGATCGTGTCCCCGCTGCTGATGAAAAATCAGGTGACTGAGGTGGACTACGGGACGTTCATGCGCATGATCGAGGAAAAGAACATCGGAGAAGTCGAGGTCGAGGACGACGAGATCCTCTTTACCGACAAGGACAAGCAGCAGGTCTACACGACCGGCGCGATGGACGATCCGACGCTGACGCAGCGCCTGTATGATTCCGGCGCGACGTTCACAAAGGAGATCCAGAAGACGATGTCGCCCGTGCTGAGCTTCGTGTTGACGGCCGTTCTGCCACTGGTGATCTTCATTGCCATCGGCCAGTACATGGGAAAGAAGCTGGTAGAAAGCGCCGGCGGCAAGAACTCCCTGATGTTCGGCGGCACCGGCAAATCCGGCGCGAAGGTCTACGTCCAGTCCACACAGGGCATCCATTTTGAGGATGTGGCCGGTGAGGACGAGGCAAAGGAATCTCTCGCCGAGATCGTGGACTATCTCCACAACCCGCAGAAATACACCGATGTCGGCGCATCGATGCCGAAGGGCGTGCTGCTCGTTGGCCCTCCGGGAACCGGCAAGACGATGCTTGCAAAGGCTGTTGCAGGTGAGGCAAACGTGCCGTTCTTCTCCATGTCCGGCTCGGAGTTTGTCGAGATGTTCGTCGGCATGGGCGCAAGCAAGGTGCGCGACCTCTTCAAGCAGGCCAAGGAAAAAGCACCCTGCATCGTCTTCATCGACGAGATCGACGCTATCGGCAAAAAGCGCGACAATCAGCTTTCTTCCAACGACGAGCGCGAGCAGACGCTCAACCAGTTACTCACCGAAATGGATGGCTTTGAGGGCAACAACGGTGTCATCATCCTCGCCGCGACGAACCGGCCCGAATCGCTCGACCCGGCACTGACGCGACCCGGCCGCTTTGACCGCCGTGTGCCCGTCGAGCTGCCTGACCTTGCGGGCCGCGAAGCCATCTTAAAAGTTCACGCGAAAAAATCAAGACTGCCGACGATGTGGATTTCCATACCATCGCGCGCATGGCCTCCGGCGCGTCCGGCGCGGAGCTTGCCAACATGATCAATGAGGCTGCGCTGCGCGCCGTGCGCAATCACCGCACCGTCGTCACCGAGGCAGATCTGGAAGAGAGCATCGAGGTCGTCATCGCGGGCTATCAGAAGAAAAACGCCGTGCTGTCCGACCATGAAAAGCAGGTCGTTTCGTACCATGAGATCGGCCATGCCCTTGTCGCAGCCCTGCAGACGCACTCGGCACCTGTGCAGAAGATCACCATCATTCCGCGTACCTCCGGCGCGCTGGGCTATACCATGCAGGTCGATACCGCAGATAAGAACCTCATGACCAAGGAGGAGATCGAGAACAAAATCGCGACCTTCACCGGCGGCAGAGCCGCGGAAGAAGTCGTCTTCGGCGAGATCACGACCGGCGCGTCCAATGATATTGAGCAGGCCACGAAACTGGCACGAGCCATGATCACCCGCTACGGTATGAGCGAGGAATTTGACATGGTCGCCATGGAGACGGTCACAAACCAGTACCTCGGCGGCGATACGTCGCTGGCCTGCTCCGCCGACACGCAGAACCGCATCGACGCGAAGGTCGTGGAGCTGGTCAAGGCGCAGCATCAGAAAGCGAAGAATATCCTGCTGGAAAACCGCGAAAAGCTGGACGAGCTGGCGAAGTACCTCTATGAAAAAGAAACGATCACCGGTGAGGAATTTATGCGCATTCTGGGACAGGAGGGCAAAGCACAATGAGACGACGTTCTGGATTCGGATGGATGGAATGCATTGAGGGAGTCCTGCTGCTGGGGCTTGGCAGCTACACCTTTGCGCAGCCGGATCGTGCGCTGACGGGATTTATCGTCATGTACGGCATCGTCGCTGTGACGATGGGCATCGCGGATATCCTGCTCTACGTCCGTGTGGAGCGCTTCACAGGCTTCGGCCCGATCGTTTCCCTGATCTCGGGCGCACTGAGCGTGATGACGGGCGTGATGCTGCTCGTCTATCCGAACGCCGGGAAATGGGTGATGAGCCTGCTGTTCCCACTGTGGTTTCTGGCGCACTGCATCGGCCGCCTGTCCGGCCTGCATACGGTCCGCCTCTGGGCCGGGGACTTTACCTATTATTTCACGCTGATCATGAATGTGCTTGGCCTGATCCTCGGCGGTCTGATGCTGGTCGATCCGCTGGTCTCGTGGCTGTCCGCCCGGTATCTTGTGAGCTTCTATCTGGTCCTGCTCGGCGTGGACTGTGTCATTCTGGCCTTCAGCAAGCTCGGCTCCAGAAAATAGAATGTTACGCCGGAGGCTGCAGCTTCCGGTCATGCAACGGCAAAGCGGCGGCGATCTTGCCGCCGCTTTGCCGTTTTGATTTTTGCTTGCTGTTTGGCGCGTCAGACGCTTGCAAAGCAGCAAGCGGCGTGGTAAACTGAAAACAGATCGAAGCGGCTGCCGACGGGCAGCTTTTCCAAATGCAAATGGTTAGAGATGACTAACCAAAAGAACAGGAGGACCTGCCGATGTCCAGAAAAGCGACGGAATTTCAGAAAAAAGAAATGAGCAAAATGTACCGGGGCAAGGAAATCTTCAAGCCGCTGCAGACGGGCTGGATCGACGAGCATGTGGCCTGCGTGCGCGAGTGGGTGGCAAATATCTTCTTCTACCGCAAGGGCGATACCACCCTCATGTTTGACGCCGGATACAACTATGACCGCCTCGAAGAGAAGATGGGCTGGCTCGGTATCGATCCGAAAAGCATCCGGCAGATCTTCATCACCCATCAGGATACCGACCATGTCGGCGCGGTGGAGGCCGACAGCCCGGGGCTGTTCCGCGATGCAGTCCTGTATGTCGGCGAGACGGAAAACCGCTACCTGACCGGCGAGGTGCGCCGCAAGGTGATCTATCACCTCTACAAGCTGCCGCAGGTGACCATCCGCAACGAAAAGGTGCTGCTCAAGGATGGTGACGTGCTGGATATTGACGGCATCCGGGTCGAAGGCTTCCTGGTCCCGGGGCATACCTGGGGGCATATGGTGTATCTGGTCGACGACAAGTATTTGTTCACCGGCGATACCATCTGGTTCGGCGCGGACGGCGGCTACAGCTTTATTTCCGCCCTGGCGGAGGACAACAAGCTGGCGGTCCGCTCGCTGGCAGAGCTGGAGGCAAAGCTGCAGACACGCGGCCTTCACCCGTATTTCATCACCGGCCATACCGGCTGGACAGACGATTTTGCTTTCGCCTTTGCCAATAAGGACAAGCTATGCTCGCCGTTCAGCAAGCGCGTGCACGATCCCAGCGCGCCCTATGACGCGTACGATGAATCGGACGATACCGAGCAGCGCGCAAGGTCCGGATTCCTGAAGCCTGTCAGCCCGGTATAAGGAAAGCGGGCTGACGGAAAAACCGGAAACCCCGTCAAAGCCCGGGCGTTTTGTGCCGGGAAGCGAGGAAAAAGGTCACGCTGGCCTCCGCGTCCGTCAGCGGAATATTGACCCGGCCGGGATACGCGGTCTGGAGGCGGCGCTGGCCGTAATCCGTGGTGAAGCAGGGGAGAGACGAGGCGTTTACCAGCTCGTCGAATACGGCAGTGTCGGTCTGTACAAGGAACTTGGAGGCGGGCATTTTCTCCCGGCAGAGCGTGTCCCAGAAGCCGAGCTCGGAGCGCAGGAGAAAATTGAAGCCGTTGATCTCCGCAAAGGTCAAAGACGCCTGCTTTGCCAGCGCGTGCTCCGGCGGGACGCAGACAAACAGCTGCTCCTGCAAAAAGGGCGTTGCCCCTGCGAACGGGAAGGGTAGGACGGCGACGTCGCACGAACCGTCTTCCCACGCGGCAAGGACATCTTTGTTCTGGCAGACGGCGGAGGCCAGCATCTTTTCCGGCTGCGCTGCGTTCAGCTTCCGCAGCAGCTCCCACAGGGGCGCGGGCGCGCAGGCGCGGATGACGATGGTCCGCTGCCGCTGGTCAAACGCGCGGACCTGCGCGACGGCCAGCTCCGCTTCTTGCAGCAGCTTGCGCGCCGCCGCCACGGCCAGCTTGCCGGTCTCGTTCAGCTCGATCCGGTTCTTGCCCCGGGTGAAGAGCGGCACGCCGAAATACTGCTCCATATGCTGCATCGAGCGTGTAATGGACGGCGTGGAGAGATGAAATTCTTCTGCCGCGCGAGGAGTTTTTCCTGACCACCAAGGTCTGGATCACGAACGCGGGCTATGAAAAAGCCAGGGCATCCATCGAGGAATCCATGCGCAAGCTGCGCACTGATTATCTCGACCTGCTGCTCATCCATCAGCCGTTCGGCGATTACTACGGCACCTACCGCGCGATGGAAGAACTGTACAAGGCCGGCAGGCTCCGCGCGATCGGCGTTTCCAACTTCGGCCCGGACCGGTATCTCGACATCCAGCATTTCGCGGAGATCAAGCCTGCCGTCAACCAGATCGAGACGCATGTGTTCCAGCAGCAGAAAACGGCGAAGGAATACCTCAAAAAGTATGGCTGCCAGATCGAATCCTGGGGCCCGTTTGCCGAGGGCCGCAAGGATATGTTCACGAACCCTGTGCTGACCCAGATCGGCGAGAAGTACGGCAAAACCGCCGCGCAGACCGCCCTGCGCTTCCTGCTGCAGAGTGATGTCGTCGTGATCCCGAAGTCCACGCACAAGGACCGGATGCAGCAGAACTTCGACCTGTTCGATTTTACCCTCACGCCGGAGGATATGGCGGCCATCGAGGCGCTCGACGGCGGTGAGAGCCTGTTCTTCTCGCATTACGATCCCAAGACTGTGGAGTGGTTCATGTCCATTCTGTAATACAGCAAAAAACCACCTGCCTGAGCCTTCAGGCAGGTGGTTTGCAGTTTTATTGTCCGTTCATCCGGGCCAGGACCTGATCCTTGCTGCGGATGGCGGTGTTGGCACCGACGTGCTCGACAGCGACAGACCCGGCCGCGCAGGCGAATTTGGCGCTCGCCAGCGTATCCCAGCCCTGTGACTTTGTGTACAGGAGCGAGCCGACGAACGTATCGCCCGCGCCGGTCGTATCGACGCAGCGGCAGGGGGACGCGGGAATGTGTGCGTCGATCCCGTCGGCCGAGACATAGCAGCCCTGTGCGCCGAGCTTGATCACGCAGTTGGCTGCGCCCATCTTATGCAGCGCCTGCGCCATCTTCTCCGGGCTCCCGGTCTCGCCGGTCAGCCAGACGGCCTCGCGTTCGCTCGGCAGGAAATAATCCGTCTTGCGGAAGCAGGCTCCGAGCAGCGCGTGGTCATATTCGCGTTCACTCACGCGCATATCGAGCGCGGTCCGCGCGCCGGATGCATGGGCGAGCGTAAACAGCTTCAGAAGCCCCTCGCCGTCCAGCTCCGGCAGCGCCATGGCGCCGCCGACCGAGACAAAGGCGGAATCGCGGATCACGGCTTCGTCCAGATCCTCGTAGCGCAGCGCCAGATTCTGGCCGGGCTGGAAGAGAAAATGCCGCTCGTGTGCCTCGTCGATCAAAACGACACAAATTGCGGTCGGTACGTCGATGCGCCGGTCAAAGACCGAGAGGGGATAGCGCGAGAGCTGCTGCAGCAGCACGTCGCCCAGCCGGTCGACACCGGCCGCGCCCATCAGGGCTGTCCGTGCGCCGAGCTGCGAGAGGACGATCGCCTGATTGAGCGCGTCGCCGCCGAGCGTCAGCTCCGCGTGGTCGAGAAGCGTCATCTCCCGGTCCAGAATGTGTCCGTCCATGCCCGGGATCATCAGGTCGATCACCTGCAGACCGATGGTCAGAACGTCAAACCGCTTCATGCCTTACCCCTTTCCGCAGCCGCCGAACAGCTCCAGCTTGCGCACGGTCGCCTCGACCATGGCGTCCTCCGCCAGCAGGTTCAAGTCGGTATAGCCGGCGTCCGGATGCTCGGCGATGGCGCGCTTGGCGGCGAGGATCACGTCGGTGAAGACGTTGATCTTGCTGATGCCGCCCGCGACGGTGTTGCGGAAATCGTCATCCGACAGACCGGAGCCGCCGTGCAGCACGAGGGGAACAGAGACGGTCTTGCGGATCTCGCGCAGACGCGGGATGTGGTCCAGATGGACGGCGACGGGGAACTTGGCCCGGCGGGCCTGCTCGCCCTGCGGCACGGGCTGACGATCGTGACGAACTCGGCCCAGATCACGCCGCTGCTCGCAGACAGCGACAATACGGTCTACGCCCTCGGCGGGCAGGTCCGCGCGACGAGCCTGGCCTGCGTCGGCATGTGGACGCTCACTGCGCTGCGGACGCTGCGCGCGGATATTGCGCTGATCGGCACGAACGGCGTGCTGGGCCATACCGGCCCCTGCACCTCGATCTACAGCGAGGCGGAGATCAAGACGGCTATGGTCCAGTGCGCGAAAAAAAGCATCGTGCTCTGCGACGGCAGCAAATTCCGGGAGGAAGCGGTCATCCAGTTTGCCGACTGGCAGCAGATCGACTGCCTGATCACCGACCAGACCGCGCCGGAAGCGGAGCTTGCCGCCATCCGCCAGAAAACGACCGTACTGGTCGCGGGCACATAAAAGCATCCCCGGCTGCAGGCGCAGCCGGGGATGTTCGTTTCAGGCAGGAATCACAGCAGGAGCGCAGAGAGCTCGTCAACGATCTCGTCGAAGACGCGCAGCGCGCTGCGGACAGTGTCGGGCTTGGTGAGGTCGATGCCCGCAATCTTGAGCTCCTCGAGCGGATAATCGCTGCCGCCGGTCGTGAGGAACTTCAGATAACCGCTTGCGTCGCCGGTCGTCAGGATGTGCTCGGCGATGGCCACGGCGGAGGAGAAGCCGGTCGCGTACTGATAGACATAGAACGCGCGGTAGAAGTGAGGGATATACGACCATTCCGGGTCGATATCCGCGTCGATGCCGATGCCGTCATAATACGTGGCTTCGAGATCGTGATAGACCTTGTTGAGCGCAGAGGCCGTCAGCGGCTGACCCGCGGCATAGAGATCGTGCGCTTTGCGCTCGAACTCTGCGAACAGCGTCTGCCGGTAGAGCGTCGTGCGGAAGCTCTCAAGGAAGTGATTGAGAATATATGCGCGGCGCTTTTCATCCGTCTCGGTCTTCAGCAGATACTTGGTCAGCAGAACTTCGTTGACCGTCGAGGCGACCTCGGCGACCATGATGCGGTAATCATGATTGACATAATCCTGCGTCGTGTCGGAGAACCAGGAGTGCATGGAGTGGCCCAGCTCGTGTGCCAGCGTGAACGCGTCGCCCAGCGTCCCGGCATAGTTCATGAGCACATACGGATGCACGCCGAACACGCCGCAGGAGAACGCACCGGACTGCTTGCCGTCGTTCATACACGTCGACCCAGCGCTCGGCGAACGCGCGGTCCAGCAGCTTCTGGTACTCCTCGCCCAGCGGCAGCGTCGCCTTCTTGACCAGGTCCTTCGCATCCTCAAACGCGATGGGATAGTCGACGTTCTCCACGATGGGGACGTACAGATCAAATACGTCGATCTTGTCGAGCTTCAGCGCGCGGCGGCGCAGTTCGAGATACTTGCGCATGGAGGGCAGGCTCTCGTGCACGGCCTCGATCAGGCTGTCATAGACGGACACGGGCACGTTGCCGCCGTCCAGCGCCGCTTCGCACGCGGAGGCGTAGCCGCGCTGATTGGAGAAATAGGTGTCGAATTTGACGGAGCCGCCGTAGAGCGCGGCGATGGCGTCGCCAAACTGCCGGTAGGTGCCGAACATGGCGCGGAACGCGCCCTCGCGCACGGCGCGGCTGCGGCTCTCACGGTAAACCGGGAACGTACCGGGGGTGAGGCGGACCTCCTCGCCCGCGTCGTTTTTGACCATCGGCAGCTGCAGATCAACGTCGGTCAGCATCTCAAACGCGGCCTTCGGCGTTCCGGCTGCGTCGCCCAGCAGCGCCAGCATCTGCTCCCGCGCAGCGTCGAGCGTATGTGCGCGCATGCGGACGATATCGTTCACCGTGTGCCGGTAGGTCGCCAGCGCCTCGTCCTGCATCCATGCATCCAGCTTTTCTGCCGGGATAGCAAGGATCTCGGGGTTCAGAAACGCCGTCGCGGCGCTGAACTTGACAAGCAGACTCTCGCTGCGGGCGGCCATTTCCTGATTTTCCGCAACGGAGCCGTCTTCGGTCTTTTTCAAAAACGCATAGATATAGGGCAGCTCGACCTTGAGCATGGAGGCGTAGACGGTATCGAGCCCGTGCTTGAACGCTTCCTTGGACGTGCCAAGCGTGCCGGGGAGGTCCTTCAGCGGTGCAAGCGCGGCCTCGGCCTCCTGCATGGCGGTCTCCCACGCGGCTGTGTCCGGGTAGATCTTCGTCAGGTCCCACTGGAACCGGATATCCTGTTCGCTTCGTTTCATAGCGTATAACCTCCTTTGGTGTTAAATTTATTATACTGGCAGGGAACAGCCCTGTCAATGTGCACCGCGCAGATACAGCCGGTTGCTTTTTGTCTGCCGAACGAGTAGAATGGGAAAAAATGAGGTGATCATGTGAAGAAAAAAGCAACTGTCATCTGCTGGATCAGCACCACCCTGGCGGCGCTGGCCCTCTGCCTGACCTGCGGCCTGCCGCTGCCCGCGGGGATCCCGCCGATGCTGCTCCAGTGGCTCATTCTGCCGCTGCTGGCGCTGCTCACCGCCGCCGTGCAGGCAGGGCGTCTGCTTGCCGGACTGCGCGCGGCGCTGGCAGGGAAGCCGGACGGCCGTCTGTTCTGCCTGCTGGCAGCCATAGGAGCGCTCGCGCTGGCTGCGCTCGGCAAAGGCGGCAGCAGCGCCGCGGCGGCCGCACTGCTGCTCTGCGCGGATGCTTGGATGGAGCAGCTGCAGGCGCGTGTAGACGGAGAACTTCCCGGCACGCGTCTGTCGTCAGCCGGTGCGCGGCTCTGGTTTTGGGGCTTTTTGCTCGCGGCTGTCTGCGCGGCGGTCGTCTGGGGGATCCTCGGCGCAGCGGCAGATGAGATCGTCTGTCGTGTGCTTGGCATTCTGGCCGTCGGCGCGCTGTGCCCGTTTTCTCTGACCGCTGCGTGTGCCGTGCGGCGGGCCGTGCGGACCTGCAGGGTCCCGGTCCTGGATGCACAGGCCGTCCCGGCGCTCGGGGACACGGATATCGTCCTGCTTGAGCCGGAGAGACTTCTGACCGGTGCGCCGTCAGTGAGCGATATCCGTCCGGCCGGGATGGAGGAAGGGCAGTTCCTGGCCCTTGCCGCGTCGATTTTGCAGGGAAGCGGCGACGGACAGGCCACCTGTATCCGGGCATTGGCCGAGGACCGGGGACTTGCGCTGCGCCCGGCAGCGCAGGCGGATGCAGCCGGAGCTGTGATCGACGGCAAACATTATCTGGCCGGGACGGCGGAGCAGCTGCGGCGCGCCGGGATCCCGGTGCCGCGGGCCGATGAGCTGGCGCTCAGCGGAAAATCGGAGCTCTGCTTCGGCATGGAGGGCGGACTGTATCTCGGGCGGATCGCCCTGCAGCGCGCGATCTGCGCGGACGCGCAGGAAACTGTACAGGCGCTCTTGGCGCAGGGGCTTTCCGTCGTTCTTCCGGCAGGGCGGGAGCCGCTGCTGACCCGCCAGCTGGCGGCGCGGATCGGTGCGTCCGCTGCGGAGCAGGGGGGGACAGCGGCGGCATGGCAGGCGCTCAAAAAGCAGGGAAGACCCGCGCTGCTGCGCGCAGGCGAGCCCCGTGCAGAGTTGGAAGAGTCGGGCCCGGTCCTGACACTGGAAACGCTGGCGGACGCGCCGGCGGTCTTTCGCGTCTGCCGCCGCGCGGTACGCAGCAGCAGAATGCTGACCGGCGCGGCTGCGGCGCTCGCCGTGCTGCTGGCGGGCTGCGCGGGCGGCATCTTCGCGCCGGCGGCCGATCTCGGCGGCGAGCCGCTGCTCTGCGCGCTGCTGGGGCTGGCCGTGACCGGGCTGACGGTCCTTCCAGCCATGGCCGGGACGCCGAAGCCGACCAAAACAGAATAAACGATAAACGAACGCGCAGGGCATCGCCCTGCGCGCTTTATGTCCTTATGCGTCCTCCGCCAGATCGATGCCGTTGAGCTCGACGCCCTCGTCCGCCTTGATGAGCAGATACCGGACGCCGCCAATCGTGCGCGTCTCCACGAGATCCGGCCGCTCCGGATTGACCGTGATCGACACATCCGGCGTTTTGAGCACGCACTTTTTCACATCGATCAGATTCCGGGGATTGAGCACCGCGCCGCCGCCGAAGGACTCGTCAAACTGCGCGCCGAACTGCATCCGCTTATCCTCCGACACGCCGCAGCTTTCCAGCACGTCCTTGAGCTCGTCGCCGCTGACGACCAGCGGATCGTCGCTTTTGGTCTCCTGCCAGGCGTCGATCCGGTCCTTGAGTTCCTGCCGGACCTGCTGCACGACGGCCAGCGAGCATTCCTCATCCAGCGCATTGCGCAGCACGCCGCCGAAGGTGTCGCGCTGCTCGTCCGCCGGCATCGGCGGCTGGACGTGGAACAGCGCGTCGATGAGCGGCTGATTGTCCGCGCCGGAGGAGTGGGTATAGAACAGGCAGTTGTAAAGATTGGTCCGCCGTCCGTCGAAGGCAGGGAAGAGAAAGCCCATCTCCGGCATCCCGGCCGCCCAGCCGGCGGAGCGGTTATGGAAGGTCTTCTCCTCCGCGATATAGCTCAGCAGCTCCTTGCCGGGCTTCACGGGGCAGATGGCACAGACAAAGTAGGAGAAGACCTCGCTGCCGTCTTCAAGCTTGGCGCCGTCCCTGGCCTTGAAGGGGACGTCGTAGCGCTCGTGCGCCAGCAGGATGAGGAAGTTTTCCTCAAAGCTGACTGCGCCGATGATCGTCTGGAACAGCTGCTGCCGGGCCTGTTCGTCGTCCAGCGCGGTCTCACGCAGGCGCATGAGCAGGCGGTGCTCGTCGGAATCGGCGACCTGCTTTGTGCTAAAGGACAGATCGAGCAGATTCCGGTCCGGCGTGCCGGACAGGGCCCGGCGGAAGATTGCCAGATACTTTTCCTTGTCCTCCTCCGCCATCAGGCCGAACGGCTCACGGAACGTGGACAAAACTTCACCGCTGGAGGCGACATAGCAGCCGTAGACGGCGGTCAGATTGGTGCGGTCAGGCTTCATACGGCGCCGCAGCTCGCCGATCTCTTTGTTGGTCATGGAAAAAAGACTCCTTGTGCTGAAAGTCCTAATAGTATATCATAGATGCAGAGACTTTTCCAGCCGGAACCTTTTCCCGCCCGGCACGTCAAATAACACAGAAAGGGGAGAGCACGATGACCTTTTATCTGAAAGAAGAATTTCTGTCGTTTGACCATTTTGATATCTGGGACGAGCAGGATCAGCTCGTCTACAGTGCAGACCGCGAGTTTTTTACCTTCGGCAAAAAGCTCAATGTCGAAGACGCCTCCGGGCGGCAGATCGCCGCGATCCAGCACGTGCCGTTTTCCATCCCATGCACCTACGTACTGACGATTGAAGGGCAGGATTACGATCTGACGCGGAATTTTGCCTTCTTTTCCCGCAGCTACAGTCTGGATGCGCTGGGTTGGGAGATCGAGGGCGATTTCATGAGCCTGGAATATGCGATCACGAAAAACGGCGCGACCGTGGCGTCGATCCAGCGTGAATTTCTGACGCTCGGCAGCCGCTACGCCCTCGAGGTCGCAGACCCGCAGGACGCCCTGCTCGCCCTCTGCGTCGTCCTCGCCATCGACTGCTGCGACGAGGAACACAGCGGCTGAAACCAGACAGACGAAATACCGCCCGCCAGACAGGATCTGGCGGGCGGTGTTTTTTATGGGAGATCCGGCCGGGATACGGACCGGTGCTGTTGGTTTATGCCTGCTTCCATTTGCGGCAGCGGCGGGCTTTTTTGCGGCGCTTGACGATGCCGGAGATGATGAAGAACGCGGCGACGGCGGCAATGGCGACGAGCGTCAGGATGAGATAGGTCGTAGTATTGGCGGTCGAGGTCTTGACCGACAGCCACAGATCGTTCATCGTCTGCGTGGCTTCGACACCGAGCTCGGCGAACGATTCGCTGCGCGCGAGCGTCTCGTCATCCGGGTAGGAGACAGGGCTGGAGATGACTTCTTCGTCCAGATACTCCTTCGCGGCGGTCTCCGGTGTGGAGTAGCCGATGTAGTCGAGGTTCGCAGCCGAAATGTCCGGGCGGCACAGGAAGTTGATGAAGGCCTCTGCGCCCGCCTTGTTCTGGCAGCCCTTCGGGATGCACATGGCGTCGATGAAGATATTGAAGCCCTCTTTCGGGTGGCTGAAGCCGAGATCGGGGTTTTCCTCGACCATGGTCAGATAGTCGCCCGCGTAATAGGGGGGCCGCCCAGGCTTCGCCGCGCTCCATGCGGTCAAAGATCTGGTCCATGACGTAGCCCTGCAGGACCGGGGACTGCGTGGCGAGCAGATCAGCGCAGTTTTTGAACTCCTGCTCGTCCTCGGTGTTGAAGCTGTAGCCCAGCATCGACTCGGCGATGGCGAACGCGTCGCGCGGATTGTCAAACATCAGGAGCTTGCCCTGGTACTTGGAGTTCCACAGGCAGGACCAGCTCTGCGCGTCTTCTTCCGAGACGTAGTTCTTGTTATAGATCAGGCCGACCGTGCCCCAAGTGTAGGGGACGGAATAGGCATTCTGCGGATCATAGGCCTGATTGCGGAAGGCCTCGTCAATGTACTCGTAGTTCGGGATGTTGGCGAAGTCCAGCGGCTCGAGCATATCCTCGGAGATCAGCTTGGCGATCATATAGTCGGACGGGATGATGACGTCGAACGTCGTACCGCCGGTCTTGAGCTTGGTGTACATCGACTCGTTGGAATCAAAGGTCAGGTAGTTGACCTTGATGCCGGTCTCCTCCTCAAAGGCCTGGATCACGTCCAGACTTTCGTCCGTGCCGTCGGAGATATACTGGCCCCAGTTATAGACCGTGATCTCGTTGGCTGCGGCGTGGACGGGCAGGGGAAGGGCGCAGAGCAGAAGCGTGAGCGCCAGCAGGAGGGAAAGACTCTCTTTTTCATGCGCGGGCCCTCCTCGGCTGCTGGCGGTTTTTCTCGGACTTCGCCTGCAGCAGGTTCATGACGACCATCAGGACCAGGATCACGATGAACATGAGCGTAAAGAGTGCATAGATCTTCGGCTGGATGGGCTTTTTCGTGTAATTGTAGATCTCGACCGGGAGCGTGATGAAGCTCGAGCCGGTGACGAAATAGGAAATGACGAAATCGTCCAGACTCATTGTGAACGCCATCAGTGCGCCCGAGATGATGCCGGGCATGATCTCATGGATGACGACCTTGGTGAAGGCCTGCATCGGCGTGCAGCCGAGATCCAGCGCGGCCTCGACCAGATCCTTGTCCATCTGCTGGAGCTTCGGCATGACGTTCAGGATGACGTAGGGGAGATTGAACGTGATATGCGCGATGAGAAGCGTCCAGAAGCCGAGTACGGAGTTGGTCTTCAGGACCGTCCCCGCGAACGCGAACAGCAGCGCCAGCGCAACGCCGGTGACGATATCCGGGTTCGTCATGGGGATGTTCGTCATGGTCATGACGGCGGAGCGGAGCCGGCCCTTCATGCCGTGGATGCCGACGGCGGCCATCGTGCCGACGACGGTAGAGATGAGCGTCGCGAGCAGCGCGATGATGACCGAGTTGCGCAGCAGCGTCAGGAGCGTGCCGTCGCGGAACAGATTGGCATACTGCCGCAGCGTAAAGCCCTTGAAGCTGGCGATGTCCGTGCCGGTATTGAACGAGGCCACGGCCAGAACGATCATCGGGATATACAGGAAGATGAAGACCAGAATGGTGATGGTACGGTTGACGTGCTTCATACCTTGATGACCTCCTCTCCGTCGCCCTCGCCGAAGCGGTTCATAACGGCGACACAGATAAAGATCAGGATCATCAACACCAGACTCATGGCCGCGCCGAGGTTCGGGTTATAGGCGGTCTTGAACTGGGACTCGATCACGTCGCCGATGAGCGTCGTGCCGGTGGAGCCCAGCTTCTGCGAGATATAGAACGTGGACACCGCGGGGACGAACACCATCGTGAGGCCCGACAGGATGCCGGGGCCGGACAGCGGCAGGATGACCTTGGAGAACACCTGCGACGGGCGGCAGCCGAGGTCAAGCGCGGCCTCGATCAGGCGGTTGTCGATCTTCATGATGACGGAATAGAGCGGCAGGATCATATACGGCAGGTAGTTGTACACCATGCCGAGGATGACGGCGCCGTTCGTGCGGATGAGCGGCAGCGGGCCGATGCCGAGCCGCTGCAGGATGGTATTGAGAATACCGGTATCCTCCAGCATGCCGACCCACGCGAGCGTGCGGAGCAGGAAGCTCATGCACATGGGCAGCATGATGAGCATTTCGAGAAACCGCTGCGTGAGCGGCTTGCACTGGGCGATGAAGTAGGCCACCGGATAGCCGATCACCAGGCAGATGAGCGAGGCAAACAGGCTCAGCCAGATCGAGCGCAGGAAGATCGGCAGATACGTGCCCATCCCGGCCAGATTGGCCAGCGTGAACTGACCGGTGATCGAATCGGTCAGCGCGTAGTAGAAGACGATGCCAAGCGGGATGATCGTAAACAGGATCATCCAGACGATATACGGGCAGGCGAGCAGCTTGTTATTCTTCATCGTCTTCTTCCTCCGAGGCGTCGGCGATCTCGTCATATTCCGCGCTGTAGGAGGAGTAGTCGCCGTAAAGACCGGAGTACTCGCTCTTGTGCATGATATGGATATCCTCAGGATTGAGGCGAATGCCGATATACGCGTCAACAGGGCAGTAATCCGTGGTCTGAATGAGCCACTTGAAGCCCTTGAAATCGACAATGGTGTCGTAGTGGACGCCCTTGAAGGTGACGGACGTGACCGTGCCGCACAGATGACCCTGCTCCGGCGGGACGATGTCGATATCCTCCGGGCGAATGACGACGTCGACGGGCTCGTTGGGCGCGAAGCCCTTATCGACGCACTGGAACTTCCGGCCGAAGAACTTGACCTGATAATCCCCCAGCATGACGCCGTCGAGGATGTTGGACTCGCCGATGAAATCCGCGACAAACGCGTTCTTCGGCTCGTTGTAGATATCCTCCGGCCGGCCGATCTGCTGGATCTTGCCCTTGTTCATGACGACGATGGTGTCGGACATGGTCAGCGCCTCTTCCTGATCGTGCGTGACATATATAAATGTAATTCCCATTCGCTGCTGGATTTTTCAGTTCGTTCTGCATGTCCTTGCGCAGGCGCAGATCGAGCGCGCCCAGCGGTTCGTCGAGCAGAAGGACCTGCGGCCGGTTGACGAGCGCGCGGGCGATGGCCACACGCTGCTGCTGACCGCCGGACAGGCTCGTCACCCTGCGGTTCTCGAAGCCCTTGAGACTGACGATCTCCAGCATCTCGGTCACGCGGTCGTCGATCTCCGATTCCGGCACCTTTGCGATCCGCAGGCCGAACGCGATATTGTCGTACACGTCCAGATGCGGGAACAGCGCGTAGCGCTGGAAGACGGTGTTGATCTTCCGTTTATAGGCCGGTACGTCGTTGATGCGCTTGCCGTTGAACAGCACATCGCCGGATGTAGGCGTCAAAAAGCCGCCGATGATCCGGAGCATGGTCGTCTTTCCGCAGCCGCTGGGCCCCAGCAATGTGAGGAATTCCTTGTTGTTGATGTACAGATTGATGTTGTCGAGAATCGTCTCTCCGTCCTCGAATGTCATAGTGAGATTCGTGAGGCGAATGAGCTCTTTGGACATGTATCCTCCCCCATTTCAAAAAAATTCGTATGCGTCGGAAGCTGACAAAAACGCCCGAAACATACTGGATTGAATATATCGGGCAGGGGGGCTTTTGTCAATATCAAAACGAAGAAATTTGCAAAAAAGTTGGAAGAACTTTGAAAGTTCTTCCAACTTTGGAGAAAAAACAGAATAAAGTACGTTATGTAAAGTATTCCTGCACGAAATCCACAGATTCGACCTCGAACGTCTTTCCGTCTAAGTACGAGAGGCATCCGGCGTCGGTCGTGAAGCGGAAGGTGAGCTTGTAGGAATAGAGGGCCTGATATTTGCGGTCATAGCGCTTGTCGAGCCGGCCGTATTTGCCGTCGCCCAGCAGCGGCCAGCCGGCGGCGGCCATCTGCGCGCGGATCTGGTGGGTGCGGCCGGTGATGAGCTCGCATTCGACCAGACTCAGCCCGCCGCGGCTCTGCAGCGTCTGATAGAGCGTGATGCAGGTCTTGGAGCCCTTCTGCGGGGTCTTGGTGACATAGACGCGGTTTTCCTTCGCGTCCTTGAACAGCTGCCCCTCGAGCCGTCCGCTCGCCGGACGCGGCGTGCCGTGGACGATGCACAGATACCGCTTGTCGATCTCACGGTCCTTGATCTTCTGGTTGAGGATGCGCAGAGCCTCCGCATTTTTCGCGGCGATGACGATGCCGCCGGTGTTGCGGTCGATGCGGTTGCACAGGGCGGGGGTAAAGGCGTGCTCCTCCCGCGGCCGCCATTCGCGCTTGGCGTAGAGATAGGCCTGGATATGGTCGATGAGCGTGCGGCCGTATTCCGCGCCGTCGTGCGGGTGGACGGCCTGACCCGGCTTTTTGTCGACCAGCAGGATGTTTTCGTCCTCATAGACGATGTGCAGCTTCGGCGCGGCGACGGTCAGATAGGCATTTTCTTCTTTTGGGGTATCAAAAAACTCGTCGTTGATGTATAATTGCAGTGTATCTCCGGTGATTAGCCGTGTATCGCGCTCTGCGCGCTTGCCATTCAGCTTGATGCGCTTGAGCCGGATGTATTTCTGTGCCAGCGAGGCCGGGAGCAGGGGAACGGCCTTGGCCAGAAAGCGGTCGAGCCGCTGCCCGGCGTCATTCTGGGTGATCGTGAATTCTTTCATGGCAGTCTTGACGTCTCCGATCTTGTTCTGCGCCTATTTTACCACGCGGCCCGGTTCCTGTAAAGAATCCGCGGCTGCGGAAAAAGAACGAAAAATTTGTGAAAAAGTATTTGACTTCCCCGCGATTATTCGATATAATATCCATCGCACGATTATGGATTGGAGGGCGCTATGCTGCTGGATTTAAAGCCGATTCTTGTAACGCCCGGCGCAAGCCTTCCGTTCGAGACGAGCGAAGATCTGTCCGATCTTGTTTTCGGCAGCTGCAAGCCTGCAGACGAGCCGGTCCTTGCGCGCGGCAAGGTGCGCAACACCGCCGGTGTGCTGGAGCTGACCGGTGAGCTTTCCACCACGCTGCACGGCGTGTGTGACCGCTGCGCCGCCGCGTTTACGCGCGCGATCACGATCCCGGTCCACGCGGTCCTGGTCCCGGAGCAGGAGCTCGAGCAGGCGGAGGACGAATGGACCTTCGGCATCCATGACGGCTGCGCGGATCTGACCGATATCGTGACGACGGCCTTCGTGCTCGGCCTTGACAGCCAGCTTCTGTGCAGGCCGGACTGCAAAGGCATCTGCTTCCGCTGCGGGAAGAACCTCAATGAGGGGCCCTGCGGCTGCAAGCCTGAAGTTGATTCCCGTTTTGCTGTTTTACAGCAGTTACTGGATAAATAAGTAGATAATGTGCCTTCGGGCATTTAGACCAAGGAGGTGTACCACATGGCAGTACCCAAGAGAAAAGTATCCCGCGCAAGAAGAGATAAGAGACGCAGTTCCCACTGGAAGCTGGCGATCCCCGGCGTCGTCGCTTGCCCGAAGTGCGGCGAGCCCCGCCTGCCTCACAGAGCCTGTAAGGCTTGCGGCTACTACAATGGCCGTGAAGTCATTTCTGTTGAAGCTAAGTGATTTCGCTGAAAGAGATGAGAGGGAGGCCGTGCGCCTTCCTCTTTTCTTGTCTATGAAAGGAGGCAAACCGGTATGTCAAAACCGATCGTAGCCATCGTCGGCCGGCCGAACGTCGGCAAGTCGATGCTCTTCAATAAGCTGACCGGCAAGCGCATGGCGATCGTGGAGGATACGCCCGGCGTCACCCGCGACCGGATCTACGGCGAATGCGAGTGGAACGGGCGCGGCTTTGCGCTTGTCGATACCGGCGGCATCGAGCCGGGTACGAACAACGAAATGCTGAAATTCATGCGCCGTCAGGCGGAGATCGCCATTGAGACGGCCACGGTCATCATCATGGTCGTCGACGTGACGGTCGGCCTGACCGCGGCGGACGCGGAGGTCGCGTCCATGCTCAAGCGGTCGAAGAAGCCGGTCGTGCTGGCTGTCAACAAGTGCGACCAGACCGGCCACGCCAACCCCGACGCGTATGAATTCTATGCGCTTGGCCTCGGCGACCCGATCGAGGTCTCCGCGGTCCATGGCCACGGCACGGGCGATCTGCTCGACGCCTGCGTCGCCAGCTTCCCGCCCGATGACGGCGAGGAATACGACGAGGACGTCATCAAGGTCGCCATCATCGGCAAGCCGAACGTCGGCAAGTCGAGCCTGCTCAACCAGATTCTCGGCGAGGAGCGCGTGATCGTCTCCAACATCGCGGGCACGACGCGCGACGCCATCGACAGCTATTTTGAAAACGAGTCCGGCAAGTTCCTGTTTATCGATACTGCGGGTATGCGCCGCAAGTCAAAGGTCGACGATGCAGTCGAGAAATATTCCAATCTGCGCTCCATTGCCGCCATTGAGCGTGCGGACGTGTGCCTCATCCTGATCGACGCCAATGAGGGTGTCACCGAGCAGGATACCAAGGTCGCAGGGCTGGCACACGAGGCAGGGAAGGCCTGCATCATCGTCGTCAACAAGTGGGACACGGTCGAAAAGGATACGAACACCATGGACGAGAAGACGGCCGAGGTCCGCCGGGATCTCAGCTACATGACCTACGCGCCGGTCGTGTTCATCTCGGCGCTGACCGGCCAGCGCGTTGACAAGCTGTTTGACATGATCGTCGCTGTTTCCAACCAGAACAGCATGCGCATCACAACTGGCATGCTCAACAACATTCTCGAAGACGCCACCGCGCGCGTTCAGCCGCCCACGGACAAGGGTCGCCGGCTGAAGATCTACTATATCACGCAGGTCGGCGTCAAGCCGCCGCATTTTGTGTTCTTCTGCAACGACAGCCGGCTGTTCCATTTCTCGTACCAGCGCTATCTGGAAAACCAGATCCGCGCGGTCTTCGGCCTGACCGGTACGCCGATCCGGATCACCATCCGCCAGAAGGGCGACAAGGAAGACATGTGACCAAATGATCCCGGTGGAAGGTGCTTTCTGCCGGGATTTTTGCAAAAGGAAGGGCTTTTCATGCAGATCCAGCCATGTACCGTCCGGTTGAAGGACGGCAGGGAAGTCCTGCTGCGCAGCCCGGAAGCGGCTGACGCGCAGGCGCTGCTCGATTATATGCGCGTGACCAGCGGAGAGACGCACTTCATGGCGCGCTATCCGGAGGAATGCCAGGCGACGGTCGAGCAGGAGACCGGGTTCATCGAAGCACTGACCGGGCATCCGCAGAATTTCATGATCGTCGCCATGCTAAGCGGCGAGCTGGTCGGCGGCTGCTCCGTGATGGCGGTGAGCGGCCACATCAAGACGCGCCACCGCGGCAGTCTCGGCATTTCCGTCGAGCAGAAGGCCTGGGGCGGACTCGGCACAGCGATGATCGAAGCGGCGCTGCGCCAGGCGAAGGAAAACGGCTTTGAACAGGTCGAGCTCGGCGTGTTCGAGGACAATCCCCGCGCCCGGCACCTCTACGAAAAGCTCGGCTTTCAGGAGCAGGGCCGCACGCTGCGCGCGTTCCGCCTGAAAGACGGCACCTACCGCGACGAGATCCAGATGGTAAAATTTCTTTGATTGAAAAGGAGACAGGACGATGGAACAGAAGTATGCAGAATATGCCGCCCAGAAGGCAGTCGAGCTGCTCGCGATCGACAGCCCGACGGGTTTTACCGACCGGGCTGCGACCTGGGTGCAGGACGCGTTCGGTGCGCTGGGCTTTGCGGCAAAGAAGACCGCCAAGGGCGGTGTGCTGATCGACCTCGGCGGAGCGGAATCGGAGGAGGGCGCACTGCTGCTGCAGGCGCATACGGATACGCTCGGCGCGATGGTCGCGGAGGTCAAGGCCAACGGCCGTCTGCGCGTGACGAACCTCGGCGGTATGCGCGCGGAAAACGGCGAGACGGAGAACGTCCGCGTCTACACGCGCGGCGGCAAGGTCTATGAGGGGACGCTGCAGCTGTGCAACGCATCTGTCCACGTGAACGGAGACTACGGCAAGACCGAGCGGACCTTCGACACAACGGAGGTCCTGCTCGACGAGGCCGTCACCTCCGCGGACGAGACCCGCGCACTCGGCATCGAGACCGGCGACATCGTCTGCTTCGACCCGCGCACGCGCGTGACGGCCTCCGGCTATATCAAAAGCCGCTTCCTCGACGATAAGCTGTCCGTCGGCATTCTGCTGGGCTTTGCAAAGTACCTGCGGGACGAAAACAAACAGCTGCCGCGCCGGACCTATGTCCATGTGACCGTCTATGAGGAGGTCGGCCACGGCGGCGCGGCCTCCGTGCCGGCGGGCGTGACGGAGTCCATCAGCGTCGACATGGGCTGCGTGGGCGACGGGCTGCGCTGCACGGAGCGGCAGGTGTCGATCTGCGCAAAGGACTCCGGCGGCCCGTACAGCTACGAAGTCGTCGGCAAGCTCATCGACGCGGCCAAGCGCGAGGGCGCGGACTACGCGGTCGACGTCTACCCCCACTACGGCTCCGACGTGGAGGCCACGCTCAGCGCGGGCTACGACATCCGCCACGGCCTCATCGGCTCCGGCGTCTACGCCAGCCACGGCTACGAACGCAGCCACAAAGCCGGCGTCCTCAACACCCTGAAGACACTCAAGGGCTACCTCTTTGTCTGAGTCCTTCCGGTCAATGGCCTCCCCTATGATGCGAATCAATAGTTGAACCGCAAGAGGAGGGCGGCGAAAGCGAGGGAGGAGAAGATGTGGAAGAGCAGACCGGCGCAGGAACGGACGTGCGAAGCAGACTGGATGTGCGTTTTGGCCTGCAGCCAGTTGAAAAAGACCTCGATCGGCTGCCGCAGGGCACTGATGCGGGTGGATACGGCATCTTCGGAAACAAGAACATCGTACTTTTTCCGCTTTCGCGGCGTGATGAGCGCGACGTTCCGCTCGGTTTGCAGATGGGATCTCCATTCTGCGTCGATATAGGCACGATCTGCATAGAGCCGGCCGTCTGTGACCGGTGCGCAGTCCAGATCGATCTGCTTTGCAGCCCACAGGTCGCAGAGACTGGCTTTGCTGATCTGTACGGCGCAGGGGATGGGAAGCTGATGCGGCCGCAGCTGCGCAAAAACGTGCAGCTTGACGCCGTGATACCACAGATTCTTCGTGGGATTTCGTGTTAAATTGCAGAGATCCCGTGCCGTTTTCGCAGTATTTGACCGGGAACCGACAGACACCATAACCGGGCAGGAATCCAGCACATACCCGTGCGTCGGCTCGCTGCTGGCAAGCTTTTGCTCAAACAGAACCTCGGCCAGCGCGGCAAAGGCTTCTGCCAGCCGATTCAGCCGGCGGCAGAACGCCTGATAGCTGGGCAGCTTCTGGAACTCGCCCAGATGGTATGTTCTGATGAAATTGTAGATACTCTTCCGCGTCAATAAGCCCTGCTGCGCGCCCCATAAGTATGCGGTCATCAACTCCACGTCTGTAAATTGGGCGGACTTATTGTTGCTTCCGTGTTGCATTTTCTCCGCGATTCTGCTATCCTCACTGTGATGGCAAATCGCGCAATAGAGTTCGATCAGTTTGTTCACACCTTACTATCTCTCTTCTTGCGCCTTTTGTCATCTTTTTTCGGTTTCTACTATTGATTCGCATCCTATGAGGGGAAGCTGTCGCCGGAGGCGACGGATGAGGTGGACGGCGTCGCGTAAATGCGAGTGCCCCCACCTCATCCGTCACGGCTTCGCCGTGCCACCTTCCCCTCATAGGGGAAGGCAGCGAGGTGCGCCGCACCCCTTGGCTCCCCTTTCAGGGGCCGATTCCCCCTATCAGGGGGAAATGTCCCGAAGGGACAAAAGGGGTAGGGACGCTGTCACCGAAGGTGACTGAGAGGTCGTCGCAAATCTGCTGCAACCTCTCCGTCTCGGCGTTCCGCCGAGTCACCTCCCCTGAAAGGGGAGGCTTTTTCGCTGCGGCGGGGTTCACCTCGCAGGCCCTGCGGGCCAGCGCCCCTTGACAAGGGGAGCCCCTGGGGTATATCCGCGCACGAAAAAAGAGCAGGCCTTTCGGCTTGCTCTTTCGGCTTGTCCTGATCAGATCGCACGCTCAACCTTGTTGGAACGCAGGCATCTTGTGCAGACATATACATGGCGCGGAGTACCGTCAACGATTGCCTTGACACGTTTGACGTTGGGCTTCCATGCACGGTTAGCACGTCTGTGAGAATGGGAGACCTTGATACCGAATGTTACGCCCTTGCCGCAGATATCGCATTTTGCCATCGGATGCACCTCCTTGCCGCTTGGAAATCAGTTTGAAGCGCTACAAAGCGCCGACAAATATATTAGCAGATACGGTTGGAAATTGCAAGCACTTTTTTCGGAAAAATTCGAAAAATTCAAAAAATCCGACAGGGGAATTTCCCTGTTGCGAAATGCGGGCAAAGCGGGTATAATCAGAATACTATCATACGAGGTGATCGCATGGCAAATACCTATACCGTCCTGCTCTCCGAGCTGGTTTCGGAATTCAATCTTGACTTTTTCTACCGGTCCACGGACTTTGACAAGATCCATGTGACCGTTGACGATATCAGCCGCCCGGGCCTTCATCTGGCCGGTTTTTTTGACCACTATGAGCCGATGCGCGTCTATGTCTGCGGCACGGTGGAGACGGCCTATCTGCAAAAGCTCACGCCGGAGGAGCGGATCATCATTTTTGACCACTTCCTGTCCTATAAATGCCCGGCGCTGATCTTCGCCCGCGGCTTCCAGCCGATGCCGGAATGCCTTGAAATGGCGAAAAAATACGACGTGACCGTGCTCGGAACGAAGGACACGACGTCCTATATCGTCTCGAGCCTGATCACCTACCTCAAGAGCGCCCTGGCCCCCCGCGTGACCCGCCACGGCGTTCTGGTCGAGATTTACGGCGAGGGCATTCTCATCAACGGCGACAGCGGCATCGGTAAGAGCGAGACGGCCATCGAGCTGGTCAAGCGCGGCCACCGCCTCATCGCGGACGACGCGGTCGAGATCAAAAAGGTCTCGCCGCACGAGCTGGTCGGCTCCGCACCTCCGGTTCTGAAGCATTATATCGAGCTGCGCGGCATCGGCGTCATCAACGTCGCAAAGCTGTTCGGCATGGGCGCGGTCAAGGAAAGCTCCAACATCGACCTGATCATCAACATGGTCCCGTGGCGCGACGGCGAGGCCTATGACCGCCTCGGCATGGAGACGCAGTACACCGAGATCCTCGACGTGAAGGTCCCGTCTATCACGGTCCCGATCACCCCCGGACGGAACCTTGCCGTGATCTTTGAGGTCGCCGCCATGAATAACCGCCAGAAGCGCATGGGCTACAACGCCGCGGTGGAATTCACCGAGCAGATGAGCAAATACTTTACCTCCCGAAATGACGACTGACAACATACAGCACAAACAAAAGCTCCCGGTCTCCGGGAGCTTTTTTGAACGCTTATAAGCTGCTTTCCCGCAGCTCCAGGTGCACCGGGATGCGGATGAGCGTCTGCTGCGGCGCCTCGCCGCGGATGCAGGCGAGCAGCCGGTCAACGGCGAGGCTGGTCTCCAGCGTCTTGTCGGCGGAGACGGAGGACAGGGGGAAGGGCAGGCGGATGTGCGAGAGGATATCGTCAAAGCCGATGAGCCGGACGTCCTGCGGGATCCGGATGCCGCGCCCCTGCAGGCAGCACGCGGCGTCCAGCGCCAAAAGGTCACTGAAGGCAAAAATGCCGTCCGGGCAGCCATATCGGTCCAGATAGCGGCCCAGCGCCGGTTCCAGATCTGCGCCGCCCGGCGCAGTGCGCAGCAGGTGCGGCGTGAGCGCCGCCTCGCTAAGCGCGCGGCGGAAGCCGCTCTCGCGCTCGCGGGCGGAGGAGATGGAGTCCGGCACGTTGAGCATCAGAATATGCCGGCAGCCGGCCTGCGCGAGCTGCTGCCCGGCCAGATACCCGCCGCGCTCGTCGTCCCAGATCACGGCCGGAAGATCGTCATAGCAGCGGCCGAACAGGACGTACGGCGTCCGGCAGCTCTCCAGCAGGTCGATGGCCGCGCGGCTTTTCTGGCACGGGCAGAGCAGCACGCCGTCGACGCTGCTGCGCACGGCGTTTTTGACCGCGTCCAGCTCATACTGCGCGGTCTCGTCGGTGTTCATGACGATGACCTGGTAGCCGAGCGTGCGGAACGCGAGCTCGAATGCGTGCAGCTGGATGGAAAAGCGCAGGTTGGAGGTATCGCCGACGATGATGGCGATGGTCCGGCTGCTGCCGGAGCGCAGAGACCCGGCCAGCGCGTTGTGCACATAGCCAAGCTCCTTCGCCGCAGCGCGGATGGCGGCTTTCGTCTCCTCGCGCAGCTTCGGCGAGCCGCGCAGCGCCTGCGAGACGGTATTGACAGTGAAGCCGGTCTTTTCCGCGATATCCTTCAGCGTGACGCGGCGGTCATCTATCGGCATGGCGGCGCTCCTTTCGTTTCAGTCTGCTTCATTATACCTGCGGCGGAAAAGAAAGTCAAACCAATGCCAAGGATCCGCCGGTTCCTCTTTTATTTTTACGCGGAGTGTGATATGATGATAAAAACTATCCACCCGGAGGCGTTTATGTGGGCTTCTGAACTTCAACTGCAAAACATCGCGCGGACCTGCGCGGGGCTGGACCTGCGGACGCAGGAGCCGCTCAGCCGCCACACCTCGTTCCGCACCGGCGGTCCGGCCGCGCTGATGGCCTTCCCAAGAACGCCGGAGGAGCTGCAGCTGCTTTTGCGCAGCGCCGCGGCAGAGGAGGTCACGCCGTATCTGCTCGGCGCGGGGACGAACGTTCTGGCGCCGGACGCGGGACTGCAGGCGCTGGTCATCTGCCTGAAGGACGCGCTGACCGGGATCCGGCCGGAAGGGCAGACCGGACTTCAGGTCTTTGCAGGTGAAAGCCTGGCCCGGACGGCGGTCTTTGCCAAAAATCACGCGCTGACCGGCCTGGAATTTGCGCACGGCATTCCCGGGACGCTCGGCGGCGGCGTGTATATGAACGCGGGCGCCTACGGCGGGGAAATGAAGCAGGTCGTGACCAGTGTGACGGTCTTCCGCATGGACGGAACCGAGCAGACGCTGAGCGCCGAGGCTTCCGCCTTCGGCTACCGCACGAGCGTCTATCAGACGCTGCCGTGCGTGATCGTGCGCGCGTCTTTGCAGCTGCAGCCCGGCGACCCGGATACGATCGCGCAGACGATGCGCGCGCTGATGGAAAAGCGCAAAGCCTCGCAGCCGCTGGAGCTGCCGTCCGCCGGAAGCACGTTCAAACGTCCGGTGGGATATTTCGCGGGCCCGCTCATCGAGCAGGCCGGGCTCAAGGGGCAGGGGATCGGCGGTGCGGCGGTGTCGGAAAAGCACGCCGGGTTCGTCGTCAACTGCGGCGGCGCCACCACGGACGATATCCGCAGAACGATGGAACTCGTGCAGACGCGCGTGCTGGAGACCTCCGGCGTGCAGCTCGAGCCCGAGGTCCGCATCTGGTAAAGGAGAGAGATATGCAGTTTGTTATCATTTCCGGCATGTCCGGCGCGGGCAAGAGCAAGGCCGCGTCCGACCTTGAGGATCTCGGCTTTTACTGCGTCGACAATATGCCGGCGGAGATGATCCCGCAGTTCGCCCAGCTGTGTCTGGCGACGAAGGGCCGGTATGAAAAGGTCGCGCTCGTGACTGACGTGCGGGCCAGCATGACCTTCGACGCCCTCTTTCAGGCGCTGCAGAAGCTCGATGAGATGCATCTGCAGTATTCCATCTATTATATCGAGGCCTCGACCGAGGTCATCATCAAGCGCTATAAAGAGACGCGCCGTCTGCACCCGCTCATGAAAGACGGCTCGACGCTGGCGGACGCCATCGGGCGGGAGCGCGAGCTCCTTGCGCCCGTGCGCAACCGGGCCAGCGCCATCATCGACACCTCCATCCTCTCCACCGGCAAGCTGCGCGGGATCCTGATCGATCTGGTCGCGGGTGGGATGCGGGAGCATTCGATGGACGTGCGCGTCGTCTCCTTCGGGTTCAAATACGGGCTGCCGCTGGAAGCCGATCTGGTCTTCGATGTCCGTTTCCTGCCGAATCCCTATTATATCCCGGAGCTCAAGCATCAGACCGGGCTGGACGAGCCTGTGCGGAATTTTGTCTTCAAATATCAGCAGACGCTGGACTTTACGGCCAAGGTCGAGGACCTGCTGTCGTTCCTGCTGCCCAATTATCTCGACGAGGGAAAGACGGACCTCGTCATCGCCGTCGGCTGCACCGGCGGCAAGCACCGGAGCGTCTGCATCGCAAAAGAGCTGTATGAATTCGTCTCGAAAAAGGGCTACGCCGCCACGCTCAGCCACCGCGATATGGGCAGAAGGTAAGCGCGATGGCAGAACTGACCGAACAGATCCGGCTCTATGAGCCCCACCGCAGGCAGCCGCGCATCGCGGCCATCGGCGGCGGGCACGGCCTGTCCGCCATGCTGCGGGGCCTGAAGACCTACACGAAGAATATCACCGCCATCGTCACTGTCGCCGACGACGGCGGCGGCTCCGGCATGCTGCGCGAGGATCTGGGGATGCTGCCGCCGGGCGATATCCGCAACTGCATCATGGCGCTGGCCAATACCGAGCCCACCATGCAGCAGCTGCTCAACTACCGCTTTACCGACGGCTCTCTGGCCGGGCAGAGCTTCGGCAATCTGTTCCTGGCGGCCATGAACGGCATTTCCGGCTCGTTTGACGAGGCGGTCCACCGGATGGGGGACGTCCTGGCCATCACCGGCCGGGTGCTGCCCGTGACCAATCAGGATGTGCGGCTGGAGGCGGAGTTTCACGACGGCAGCCGCGTGCTCGGTGAGAGCAAGATCTTCTACGCGAAAAAGATCAACAATTCCCGCATCCGCAAGGTCCGGCTGGTCCCGGAGCGTCCGGCGGCCCTGCCGGAGAGCGTGCAGGCCATCCGCGACGCCGATATCGTCGTGATCGGGCCGGGGAGCCTCTATACGAGCATCATTCCGAATTTCCTTGTCAGCGGCATCTCTGACGCCGTCCGCCAGAGCAGGGCATGCAAGATCTACGCGCTGAACATCATGACCCAGGACGGTGAGACCGACGGCTACGACGCCGACGATCATGTCCGCGCCATTCTGGAGCATGCCGGCCCCGGCGTCATCGACGTCTGCATCGCAAACAGCACGCCGGTCCCGCCGGAGATCATGGAGCCGTACGCAAAAGAGGGCGTGGCCCAGCTCGAGCTGAACCGCGCGGATATCGAGCAGCTGGGCATTGCCGTGCGCACGTTCCCGCTGCTGGAGCCGGGACGGTATATCCGCCATAATTCCGACGCGCTCGCGCGCGCGATCCTGTCCGTGTGGCAGGAATTCAGAAAGAAATAACCACAGAAAGGAACGGCGCTGTCATGTCCTTTTCTTCCAATGTCAAGCAGGAGCTGTGCCGCCTGCCCATCAGCCGCCGGCAGGAGGCCGCGGCCGAGCTGTACGGCATTCTGCTCTACTGCAACGCCTTTACGGCCGAGCTGATCCGCATCACGACCGAATCGCGGGATCTGGCCGACCGGCTGCCGCGGCTGATGAAAAAGGTAGCCGGTTTTTCCTTCGATCAGGAGCCGGAAGCGGAGGAGACCGGGAAGCTGGTCTTCACGGTCGACTCGCAGGAAGATCCATAAGATCTTCGCCCAATTCGGTCTGTCCGCGGCGAAGGATGTAACGCTGCACGTCAACTACGGGATCCTGGAAGAGGATGAGGAGCGGCTGGCGTTCCTGCGCGGGGCGTTTTTATCCGGCGGTTCGGTCACGGACCCGGCCAAGCGCTATCATCTCGAGCTCACGACCTCCCACTACAAGGTCAGCCGCGAGACCTGCGCGCTGCTGCTGGACGCGGGCTTCTCTCCGAAGGAGACCACACGCGGCGGCAACAGCATCCTGTACTTCAAGCAGAGCAACCTCATCGAGGATTTTCTGACCGCCATCGGCGCGCCCGTCTGCGCGATGGGCGTGATGGAGGCCAAGGTCGAAAAAGACCTGCGCAACGGCGTCAACCGCCGCGTCAACTGCGAGACCGCGAACCTGACCAAGGTCGTCGATGCGTCGATGGAGCAGGTCGCGGCCATCCGGAAGCTGCAGAAGCGCGGCCAGCTCAAGGACCTGCCGCCCAAGCTCCGCGAGACGGCGAAGCTCCGTCTGGAGAACCCTGAGGCGACGCTGCAGGAGCTTGCCGCCATGCAGGATCCGCCTGTTTCCAAATCCGCAATGAACCACCGCATGCGCAAGCTCGTTGCGCTTGCGAACGAGAGCTGAGAAAGGAGCGCCCGCCATGGCATTTGTGCATCTGCACGTCCACAGCGAATACAGTCTGCTTGACGGCGCCTGCCGTATCGGCTCGATGATGGACCGTGTGCAGGAGATCGGCCAGGAGGCCATCGCCCTGACCGACCACGGCGTCATGTACGGCACGATCGACTTTTACCGCGCAGCAAAGAAGGCCGGGATCAAGCCCATCGTCGGCTGCGAGGTCTATGTCGCCCGCCGCACGCGCTTCGACAAGGTCCACGGCGTCGACAAAGAACCCTACCATCTCGTCCTCCTGTGTGAAAACGAGACCGGCTACCGCAATCTCAGCTATATGGTCTCGCTCGGCTTCACGGAGGGCTTTTATAACCGCCCGCGCGTGGATATGGAGCTGCTGCGCGAGCATCACGAGGGCCTGATCGCCCTGTCCGCCTGTCTGGCTGGGCACATCCCGCAGTCGATCATGCAGGACGACCTGCAGGCCGCCGAGCAGGCGGCGCGCGAGTATGCCGAAGTTTTCGGGCCGGACCATTTTTATCTGGAGCTGCAGGATCACGGCATCCCGGAGCAGCGGACCGTCAACGCACAGATCCGCAAGCTCGCCGAAAAACTGTCTCTGCCGCTCGTCGTGACGAACGACGCACACTATCTGCGCAAGTCGGACGCGAAAATGCAGGACGTGCTGCTCTGCATCCAGACCGGCAAGACCGTCGACGACCCGAACCGCATGAAATTTGAGACGGAGGAATTCTATCTCAAGAGCGAAGAGGAGCTGCGCGAGCTGTTCCCGGATGTGCCGGAGGCGTTTGACAATACAGTAAAAATTGCGGAGCGCTGCAATGTGGAGTTTACGTTCGGCAAGTATTTCCTGCCGGAATTCAAGCTCCCGGAGGGCGTGACGAGCCTTTCGTATCTTAAGCAGCTCTGCCGCGAGGGCTTTGACGAGCTCTACGGGACGGAGCACCCGGAATATATGCAGCAGCTCGACTACGAGATCGACATGATCGAGAAGATGGGCTTTACCGATTACTTCCTCATCGTGTGGGATTTCGTGCGCTTTGCCAAATCGGCCGGGATCCCGGTCGGCCCCGGGCGCGGCAGCGCCGCGGGCTCGATGGTCACCTACTGCCTGCATATCACCGAGATCGACCCCATGAAATACGGGCTTTATTTCGAGCGTTTCCTCAACCCGGCGCGCGTGACGATGCCCGATATCGATATGGACTTCGGTGACACCCGGCGCGCCGAGGTCGTCGACTACGTCCGGCGCAAATACGGCGAGGACCATGTCGCACAGATCGTCACCTTCGGTACCATGGCTGCGCGCGGCTCCATCCGCGACGTCGGCCGCGTGATGAACTTCACCTACGCCGAGACGGACGCGGTGGCCAAGCTCGTGCCGCCGACGCCGCACATGACGCTGGCGGACGCGCTGAAGCAGTCGCCGCAGCTGCGGCAGATGTACGACTCTGACGAACGGGTCAGGGAACTGGTCGACACGGCAAAGGCCATCGAGGGCATGCCGCGCAACACCTCGACGCACGCCGCGGGCGTCGTCATTACCAAGCTCCCGGTCTATGACTATGTGCCGCTGGCGACGAACGACGGCACGATCGTTACCGAATACACCATGACGACGCTGGAGGAGCTCGGGCTCCTCAAAATGGACTTCCTCGGCCTGCGCAACATCACCGTCATCGACGATGCCATCCGCGATATCCGTAAGACCGAGCCGGACTTCTCCATGGCCCGCGTCACCGACAACGACCCCAAGGTCATGGACATGCTCACGCAGGGCCGGACCGCCGGTGTGTTCCAGATGGAATCGACCGGCATGACGGGCGTGTGCATGGGCCTGAAGCCGCAGTCGATCGAAGATCTGTCCATCATCGTCGCCGCCTACCGGCCGGGCCCGATGGAATCGATCCCGCGCCTGATCGCCTGCAAGCAGGATCCGTCGCTCGTCAAATACAAGCACCCGATGCTGCAGCCCATCCTCTCCGTCACCTACGGCTGCATCCTCTATCAGGAGCAGGTCATCGAGATTTTCCGCAAGCTTGCCGGGTATTCGCTCGGGCAGGCGGACATGGTGCGCCGCGCCATGAGCAAAAAGAAGGTCAAGGACATCGAAAAGGAGCGCGGCGCGTTTATCCGCGGCGACGCATCCCGCAACATCTCCGGCTGCGTGGCCAATGGCATCCCCGGAGGACGTCGCGGCGTCCATCTACAACGAGATGTACGACTTCGCGAACTACGCGTTCAACAAGGCGCATTCCGTCTGCTATGCCGTCATCGCGTACCAGACGGCGTGGTTCAAGTGCTATTATCCGCGCGAGTACATGGCGGCGCTCATGACCTCAGTCCTGGACAGCTCTGTCAAGATCTCCGAGTATATCGCCGAATGCCGCGCCATGGACATTGCGCTCCTGCCGCCGGATATCAACGAATCGAACGACAACTTTACCGTCGTGCCGGGCGGCATCCGCTTCGGTCTGGCCGCCATCAAGAACATCGGGCGCGGCTTCATCCTGAAGGTCATGGACGAGCGCGAGCAGCACGGAAAATTCACGAGCCTTGAGGATTTCACCCTGCGCATGTACGGCACAGACCTCAACAAACGCGCGCTGGAAAACCTCATCAAAGCCGGCGCCTGCGATGGCTTCGGGCTCAATCGTGCGCAGATGCTGCGCATGTACGAGCTGATCATGGACGCCGCAGCCAACCAGAAAAGCAAAAATGTCGAGGGTCAGATGGGCCTGTTCGACCTGCTTTCCGGTGAGGATGCACCCGCGGCTATGCCTGCCATCCCGGTGCCGAATATCCCGGAGCTGAGCGCGCAGGAGAAAATGAGCCTGGAAAAACAGACGACCGGCCTGTATCTTTCCGGCCACCCGATGGACGATTACCGGCCGCTGCTGCGCGGAATGGACGTCGTGCCGATCGGTGAGATCCTGGAATGCTTTGAAAACGGCGAGGATACCTATCAGGATGAGCAGACCGTGAACATCGCCGGGATCGTCGAGGCCGTCAAGATGAAGACCACGAAATCCGGCTCCATGATGGCCTACGTCACGGTCGAGGACGACACCGGTTCGATGGAGCTGCTGGTATTCTCGGGCGTGCTCGGCCAATATGGCTCGATGCTGTATGAAAATTCGGCGGTGATTTTGAACGGGCGCATCTCCGTGCGGGATGAAAAGCCGCCGCAGCTGGTCGTCAACCGGGTTTTGCCGATCGCCGATATGCAGGATGCGGACGTGGCCCAGGCCGCGCGGCAGGCTGCCGCGCAGGCGCATACCGTGTATCTTCGGATCGAGGATTCGGCGCAGAGCAGCGCCCGGAAGGTCTTCCCGGTCCTGAAAATGTTCCCGGGCAAGGCGAAGGCCGTGGTCTATTACGCGGATACCGGCGCGAGAATGGGCGGCAAGTGCGCGATCGATGAGCGGATGCTCCGCGAGATGCGCGAGCTGCTCGGCGAAAAAAATGTGATCGTAAAGTAGTTGCTTTTTTACAAATTCGCTACACTTTTGCAACCTGGCATGTTATACTGTATTTTATGGGAAAAGGGGGATTTGCGTTGCGGTTGCGGATGAAACGGATGCTGCTGGCCGTGCTGGCCGCGGCAATGTCGCTGGTCCTGTCCGGCTGCTTTGTCAAGACCGTCGACGAGCTGTACACGCTCCCTAAGCACTCTGATGAATATAACCGGCTGGAACAGGCCATCGATCAGGTCATGTCCAGCCAGAACGCGTCCTACGCCGCGCCGGTCTCCGGCATGAACCAGCAGTCGGTCCAGCTGGCCGATCTGGACGGCGACGGGACGGAAGAGGCGGTCGCTTTCCTGAAAACGACGGGCGACAAGCCGCTCAAGGCCTGCATCTTTTCCCGCGTCGATGAGGATTATCAGCTCATGGACGTGATCGAGGGCGACGGTACCAGCTTCGCGAGCGTGGAATACGTGCCGCTGACCGGCGGCCCCGGTGTTGAGCTGGTCATCGGGCGGCAGCTTTCCACGGACGTGCTGCAGTCGCTGTGCGCGTATTCGTACACCGGCGGGCACGTGGTCGAGCTGCTGAGCACGAATTACTCGGAATACCGCTGCGTCGATCTCGACGAAGACGGGCGGACGGATCTGTTCGTCCTCCGCTTTGACGTGGAGCAGCCGCAGGGCGTGGCCGAGCTCTACCGCTGGCAGGGCGACCAGATGGAGCGCGAGCCGGAGGCGTATCTGACGGCCGGCGCGTCGCCGGTCAAGCGCATTGTGTCCGGTGATCTGATGGAAGATGTCCCGGCTGTCTTTGTGGCGAGCGCCTATGAAGAGAACGGGCTTGCGACCGACGTGTTTGCCTTCCGGGACGGCGTGTTCCGCAACATTACCGCTGCCGACCCGGGCAGCGCGCTTTCCACCGTGCGCAGCTATTACGTCTACGCCACCGATGTGGACAGCGACGGGCTCATCGAGCTGCCGCAGATCCTTCCGCTGCCGTCGGCTGCGGGCTCGGAGGAGAACTACAGCGTCATCAGCTGGTATAATTTAGACCTGCAGGGCCGCAGCACACCGAAGCTGACGACCTATCACAGCTTTTCCGGCGGCTGGTTCTTATCCCTGCCGGACCGGTGGCAGAACCGGCTCTGCATCACCCGCAGCGAAGAGGTCGGCGGTGTCCGCGGCTACGTCTTCTCCGAGTGGAAGGATGAGACGCACACGGAGCCGATCTTCACCATCTATGCCTTCTCCGGCGACGACCGGGCGCAGCTCGCTTCGTCTGACGGCCGGTTCCTCCTTGCCGAGAAGGGCGATATCACATACGCAGCGCAGCTTGCAGCAGGGAAGTGGGCAGGCGAGCTTTCCGAGCAGACGCTCAGAGGCATGTTCCACTTTATTCATATTGACTGGAATTCGGGAGAGACGTGAGGAGCGTAATGGAATGAAGAAAGTAATGATTCTGGAAGACGAGGTCAGCATCCGGAGCTTTGTGGTCATCAACCTCAACCGCGCGGGCTACGAAGTCGTGGAGGCCGGGACGGGCGAGGAAGCGCTGGAGCTTCTGAAGGCCAATCCGGACGTCGGCGTTGCGATTCTGGATATTATGCTGCCGGATATCGACGGTTTTGAGGTCTGCCGGAACATCCGGGCGACGGACAAGAAAATCGGTATTATTATGTTAACCGCAAGAAGCCAGGAGATGGACAAGGTCACAGGTCTTATGACCGGCGCGGACGACTATATGACCAAGCCCTTCAGCCCCGCGGAGCTGACCGCGCGCATCGACGCGCTCTACCGCCGCATCGACTCGGACGGCTCGTCCAACCAGATCGAGCTCAAGCACGGCCCGTTCGTACTCAACACGCGCAACCGCACACTCGACAAAGACGGCCGCCGCATCAAGCTCACGCAGGTGGAATATGCCATCGTGAAGCTGTTCATGCAGAATCCCGGGCGGGCGCTGTCCCGCGAGGACATTCTGGCGGCGGTCTGGGGCCGCGACTATGACGGCGAGCTCAAAATCGTCGACGTCAACATCCGCCGCCTTCGCATCAAGATCGAAGACGATACCGCGAGCCCGACCTACATCACGACGGTCTGGGGCTTCGGATACAAATGGGGCGCCTGAGAAGAAGCAGGGAAGCGCCGGTACGGCGCACGAGGTGAAAACGCTTGAAGAAAAAGAAACGGTTGTCCGGCATCGAGCGGCGCTGGTTCGTGAACAATGTGGGCGTCATCATGCTGCTGGTGCTGGCGTGCGTGCTTGGCGTCGTGCTCTCCATGGCGGCCTATTACGATACGAACCTGCGCTCCGGCCTTGAAAACAGGGCGAACACGACAACCGATTTTTTCAGCAATTATATTGGCCAGAGCTACAACGAATACTATCAGTCCTGCATCAAATTTGCCAAGACGTTTGAAGATAAAGACCGGCTGGAGCTGCAGTTCATCTCGCCGGGCGGCAAGATCGTTGCCTCCTCCTACGGGAAATTCGCGGGCCGCTCGCCCTCCACGCCGGAGATCCAGCAGGCCATCGACAGCCAGCAGACCCGGCACTACAAGGGCCGCAATCCCCTGACCGGCGAGCGCATCCTCGCTGTGTCCAGCCCGATGATCTACACCAACGGCGAGGTCATCGGCGTGCTGCGCTATGTGACGAGCCTGCGCAACGCGGACCTGCAGGTCCTTATGATCGCGCTCATCGCGGTGACGGTCGGGCTTCTGTTCATCGGCTCGATCTTCTTTCTGAGCAGTTTTTTTATCCGCTCCATCCTTGTGCCGGTCTCGCAGATCAACGCGACGGCCAAGCGCATCGCCGCCGGCTCCTACGGCGTGCAGATCCCCGGGCAGTACGATGATGAGATCGGCGAGCTGGTCAGCACGATCAACGATATGTCCGTCAAGATCGGGCAGGCTGAAAAGACGCAGACGGAGTTCATTTCCTCTGTCTCGCACGAGCTGCGGACGCCCCTCACAGCCATCTCCGGCTGGGGCGAGACGCTGCTGACGTCGGAAAACCTGGACGCGGAGACGCGCCGCGGCGTCGTCATCATCGCGCGGGAGGCCAAGCGGCTGACCGGTATGGTCGAGGAGCTGCTGGAATTCACGCGGATGCAGGACGGCCGCTTTACACTGCATGTCGAAACGGCCGATATCCTGGCGGAGTTTGAAGATACTGTCTTCATGTACGGCAACCGGCTGAAGCAGGAGGGCATCTGCCTGCACTACGACGGCTGCGAGGAAGACATTCCAGAGATCCCCTGTGACGTGGCGCGGATGCGGCAGGTGTTTCTCAACATTCTCGACAATGCGGCCAAGCACGGCGGCGAGGGCAAGCGCATCGACGCCTCCATCGCGCATGAAGACCGCTTCGTCGTCATCCGCATCCGGGACTACGGCCCCGGCATCCCGGAAGAAGAGCTTCCCCGCGTCAAGCTCAAATTTTACAAGGGCAGCTCCAAAGCCCGCGGCAGCGGCATCGGCCTTGCCGTGTGCGAGGAGATCGTCACCATGCACGGCGGCACGCTGACGCTCGAAAATGCAGAGGGCGGCGGCACGCTCGTCACGATCTGTATCCCCACGGGGGAGGAATAAGAGGCTTTCATGAAAAAAGAGAACGAATCTGTCATCCAGGAAAAATTCAAGACGCTCATCGGCGGTCAGGCGCTGATCGAGGGCATTATGATGCAGGGGCCGGACAAGCGGTCGATCGTCGTGCGCGGGCCTGAGGGCATCGTCACGAAGGTCGAGCCGCTCAAAAAGCGCACGGGCATCGCAAAATGGCCGCTCATCCGCGGCGTGGTGAATTTCGCCTCGTCGATGGTCTCGGGCGTGAAGGCGCTCATGTACTCGGCGGAGTTTTTCCCCGAGGAGGAAGACGCCAAGCCCTCCAAATTTGACGAGTGGCTGGAAAAAAAGCTTGGCAGCGAAAAGATGGAGAAGGCGGTGATCTCGTTCTCCGTCGTGCTCGGTGTGCTGTTTTCCGTCGGCCTGTTCTTCCTGCTGCCGACGCTGATCAGCGGCCTGTTTGACCGCGTGATCCACAGCGCCGTGATCCGCAGCCTGATCGAGGGCGTGATCCGCATCGCGATCTTTATGGGTTATATGATCCTGATCTCCAAAATGAAGGACATGAAGCGTGTCTTCTCCTACCACGGCGCGGAGCATAAGACCATCCGCTGCTATGAGGCACAGCTGCCCCTGACCGTGGAAAACTGCCGCGGCATGACAAGACTCCACCCGCGCTGCGGCACGAGCTTCCTGTTCGTCGTCGTCATGATCTCCATTTTGCTTTTCGCGCTGGTCAGCGCGGTGCTGCCGACGAGCAATATGCTCGTCCGGCTGGTCGTCCGGCTGGCACTTCTGCCGTTCGTGGTTGCCATCAGTTATGAGTTTAACCGCCTGGTCGGCCGCCATGACAACTGGCTGACGCGGATCCTGACCGCCCCCGGCATGTGGTTCCAGAATTTCACGACCAACGAACCGGATGATTCCATGCTGGAGGTCGGCATCGAGGCGCTGAAGCTCGTCCTGCCGGACGAGGCAGGGGCCGACCGATGGTAAAGAAGTACGGAGACCTGTATCTGCAGGCCCGGCGGGCTCTGCTGCCCACAGAAGGTGAGAATGCCGCAGCCGCCGCGCGCGAGCTGCTGGCGTTTGCGTCCGGGAAATCCGTCGCCGCCGTGCTGGCGGATGCCAACCTGTATGCCAGCGAGCAGATCGAAGCAGATCTGAACGGTTATGTAAACCGAATGCTCGCCCATGAGCCGCTGCCCTATATCCTCGGGCAATGGGATTTCTACGGGATCTCGCTCGAGGTCACGCCGGACGTCCTGATCCCGCGTGACGACACGATGGCCGTCACGGATCTGGCGCTGGAGGTGCTGCGGACCGGCCATCCGTCGCCGCGCGTGCTCGATCTTTGCTGCGGGAGCGGCTGCATCGGGCTGGCTATCGCCCATCAGCTGCCGGATGCGCATGTGACGCTGGCGGATATCTCTCGCCCGGCACTGGCCGTGGCCAAGCGGAACATCAAGCGGCTGAAGCTCATGAACCGCGTGACCGCCATCGGCCTCGACGCGAAAAAGCCCGCGCCGTCCTTTGTCGGCACGCTCGACGCGCTGGTATGCAATCCGCCGTATGTGACCGCGGAGGAGATGACCCAGCTGGAGCCCTCGGTCCGTGACTACGAACCGGCGCTGGCGCTCGACGGTGGGGCGGACGGGCTGGATTTTTACCGCGCAGTGGCGGAGAACTTTACGCGGCTGATCGCCAGCGGCGGCTATCTCTGCTTTGAGTTCGGTCTCGGCCAGCACGTGGCCGTGTCGATGATCCTTCAGGAATACGGTTACACCGATATTGCCCTGCGCAAAGACCTGCGCGGCGTGATCCGCGCAGCCCGCGGTACGAAAAAATAAAACAAACGTTTGATTTTATTCGAACATTGTGGTATAGTGTTTGTAAACACCAAAGAGGAAGGAACTGAGACGATGGAAAGAAAAAAAACAGCCGATCAGACTCCCAATAACGACAAGAAACAGGCGCTCGATACCGCCATCCGGCAGATCGAGAAAAACTTCGGCAAGGGCGCGGTCATGCGCCTGGGCGACCGCCCTGATCTGCAGGTCGACGCCATCCCGACCGGCTCGCTGGCGCTCGACGCCGCGCTCGGCATCGGCGGCGTGCCGAAGGGGCGGATCATTGAGATCTACGGCCCGGAATCTTCCGGCAAGACCACGCTGGCGCTGCATATCGTGGCGCAGGCGCAGAAGCGCGGCGGCGAGGTCGCGTTCGTCGACGCGGAGCATGCGCTTGACCCGGATTACGCGGCAAGGATCGGCGTGGATATCGACTCCATGCTCGTCTCCCAGCCGGATACCGGCGAGCAGGCGCTGGAGATCACCGACGCGCTGGTCCGCTCCGGCGCAGTCGACGTCGTGGTCGTCGACTCTGTCGCGGCGCTGACGCCGCGGGCGGAGATCGAGGGCGAGATGGGCGATACCTTCGTCGGCCTGCAGGCCCGGCTCATGTCGCAGGCGCTGCGGAAGCTCGCCGGCAACATTTCCAAGACCAACTGCGTCGTCATCTTCATCAACCAGCTGCGTATGAAGATCGGCGTCATGTACGGCAACCCCGAGACGACCACCGGCGGCAACGCGCTGAAGTTCTACGCATCCGTCCGGATCGACATCCGCCGCACCGAGGCCATCAAGAACGGCTCCGAGGTCATCGGCAACCGCACGCGCGCGAAGATCGTCAAGAACAAGTGCGCGCCCCCCTTCAAAGAGGCATATTTCGATATCATGTACGGCGAAGGCATCTCCAAGTGGGGCGAAATGGTCGACCTTGCCGTGCAGCTCGAGCTCATCAACAAGAGCGGCAGCTGGTTCTCCATCGGCGATGAGCGCATCGGCCAGGGCCGCGATTCTGCCAAGCAGTATCTGATCGACCATCCCGACGTCGCCGACCGCATCGAGCAGGAGATCCGCGACAACATGTGGAAGCTGCAGGGCAAGAACGCCAAGCCGCCCGCGTCTGCCGCGGCCAAGCCCGTCAGCGTCTCTGCCGACGATTTTAACGACGACTGATGCGTCTGCTCTCAATCCAGGAGCTGCCGCAGTCCGGGCGTGTGAAGCTCGTCTTCGACGACGAGACCGTCCTCAAGACGCAGCCCTATCTGCTCGCGGACTTCGGTCTCTACAGTGGGATGGAGCTGTCGGAGGAGGACTATCAGGCACTGCTGGCCGCGGCCGGGAAGGCTTCGGCCAGGGCGCGGGCCGTGCGGATTGTCGCGGCGGCCGGTGTGTCCGAACGGGAGCTGCAGAAGCGGCTGGTGCAGAAGGGCGAAGAGGCGGCCGACGCGAAAGAGGCTGTCGGTTGGCTCAAGGAGCTGCATTTGCTCGACGACGGCGAGACGGCGCGGCAGCTCGTTGCCAGTGCCGCCGCCAAAGGCTATGGCAAAAGCCGCATCAAAAATATCCTGTATGAGAAGGGGATCCCCCAGGAATTCTGGGACGACGCGCTCGCCGACCTCCCGGAGATGGACGATGCCATCGACCGTTTTCTGGCCCGCCGCTGGCAGGGGAAGGACCCGGACGACAAAGAAGTGAAACGAACTGTGGACGCGCTCATTCGCCGCGGTCACAGCTGGAAGGATATCCAGGCGGGTCTGCGGCGCTACCGCGCAGATCTGGAGCTGGAGGAAAACACGGAGGACTACATACCATGACCCACACGATAGGCATGATCTCGCTTGGCTGCGCCAAAAATCAGGTCAATGCCGAGCATATGCTCTGGCTGCTGCGGCAGGCAGGGTATGAGATCAGCCCCGACCCCGACGGTGCGGAGCTCGTCATCGTCAACACCTGCGGCTTTATCGAGTCCGCAAAGACCGAGGCCATCGACAACATTCTCGCCATGGCGCAGCTCAAGGCGGAGGGCCGGATCCAGAAGATCCTGGTCACCGGCTGTCTCGCGCAGCGCTATCAGGAGGAGATTCTGCAGGAAATGCCGGAGGTCGACGGCGTGCTTGGCACCGGCTCCTACTTTGACGTTGCCAACGCGGTCGGGCAGGTGCTGAGCGGCAAACGCTACAAGCGCTTCGACGATATCAATGCAGACCAGTCGGAGGATGGCCGTATCCTGACCACGCCGGAGTATTATGCCTATCTGAAGATCGCCGAGGGCTGCGACAACCACTGTGCCTACTGCATCATCCCGAAGCTGCGCGGCAAGCTGCGCAGCCGCCCGATCGAGGAGCTCGTCAAGGAGGCGGAGCAGCTTGCGGCCGACGGCGTCAAGGAGCTGATCGTCGTCGCGCAGGATACCAGCCGCTACGGTCTCGATCTCTACGGCGAGCGGAAGCTCGCGGAGCTGCTGCGGCAGCTGTGCCGGATCGACGGGCTTGTCTGGATCCGCGTGCACTATCTCTATCCGGATGAGATGTCACAGGAGCTGATTGACGTGCTGGCGAACGAGCCGAAGATCGTCAAGTATCTGGATATCCCGATCCAGCACATCAACGACGATATCCTCCGCCGCATGAACCGCCGCGGAAACGGCGAATACGTCAAGGAGCTGTTTACCAAGCTCCGCCGCGAGATCCCAGGCCTTGTGCTCCGCACGAGCCTTATCACCGGCCTTCCCGGCGAGGGCGAGGCGGAATTTGCCCAGCTCTGTGACTTTTTGAAGGAATACAAGCTCGAGCGCGTCGGTGCGTTTGCGTTCTCCCCGGAGGAGGGCACGCGCGCGGCAGAGATGGAATATCCTGATACCGAGATCGCCCGGCAGCGCGCGGACATGGTCGCCGAGATCCAGTCCCGCATCATGGACGATTACAACGAATCGTGCATCGGCAAGACCATGCAGGTCCTGTGCGAGGGCTACGATCCCGATGAAGAGAGCTATTACGGCCGGACCTTTGCCGACTCGCCGGATATCGACGGGAAGATCTGGTTCACGGCGGAAAAACATATCAAGACCGGTGACTTTGCCGACGTCCGTGTGGTGGACGCCTATGACGGTGAGCTTGTCGGTGTGCTGGAGGAAGAATACAATGACGACTGCGAGTAAAATTACCCTTGTCCGTGTGGTGCTGATCCCGGTGTATATGGTCCTGATGCTTTTGTCGGCCGGTGGGGCGGAATGGCTGCGCTGGGCGGCTGTGGCTGTGTTCATCATCGCCAGCGTCTCCGACTTCCTGGACGGCTATATCGCCCGGCATTACAATCAGGTCAGCGACTTCGGCAAATTCCTCGATCCGCTGGCAGATAAGCTGCTCGTGACGGCCTGCATGATGATTTTCGTCGGCTGGGGCCGGATGCCGTCCTGGCTGGTGTTCATCGTCATCGCGCGGGAATTTGCCATCAGCGGCCTGCGCATGGTCGCCGCCAACAACGGTACGGTCATCGCCGCCGGCTGGAGCGGCAAGATCAAGACCTCCTGCACCATGGTCGGTCTGATCGCCATGATGGTCCTTCCGAATGCGCCGGTCCTCGATACGGTCGTGAACGTGGTCATCCTTGTCACGACGGTGTATTCCGGCGTAGAATACTTCGTCAAGAACTGGCATTGCCTTGGTCTCGGTAAGAAAGCTTGACTTTTTCGTATTCCAATGATATGATTTCCCAAGAAAAATGAATATCGCGTTGACCGAAAAGAGTACCGCATATCCGCTTTTTCAGAGAGCTTCCGCCGTCGGCTGCAAACGGGAGCAAAAGCTTCTGCGGGAACGTGCGTTCGTGAGCGAGGGGAGACCCCGTCTGGGCTTACGTCAAAGCCTGAGTGAGAAATCAGAGTGGAACCGCGAGTTTAATGACCCGCCTCTTGAGAAAAAGAGGCGGGTTTTATTGTGATTTGGAGGAGCTGTCTTTGCATCTGTTGGAGGATATCCGGGCATACAAAAGAAACGACCCTGCCGCGCGCTCGGCAATCGAGGTCGTGCTGCTGTACAACGGCCTGCACGCGACGATCGATTACCGCATCGCGCACTGGTTTTACCGGCATCGCTGCTTTTTTATCGCGCGCGCGATCTCGCAGTGGTCGAAAATGTGGACCGGAATTGAAATACACCCCGGCGCGCAGATCGGCCGCCGTCTGGTCATTGACCACGGCGCCGGGATCGTGATCGGCGAGACGACCCAGATCGGCGACGACTGTCTGCTCTATCAGGGCGTGACGCTCGGCGGCACCGGCAAGGACGTCGGCAAGCGCCATCCGACGCTCGGCAACAACGTCATGGTCGGCTCCGGCGCAAAGGTCCTCGGGCCTTTCCGTGTCGGCGACAATGCGCGCATCGCCGCCAACGCCGTGGTCCTGCGCGAGGTGCCGCCCGGCGCGACCGTCGTCGGCGTCCCCGGCCGGATCGTCCGGCTGTGCGGCGACAAGCTCGACCACATCCACACCCCGGACCCGGTCATGCTGGAAATCGAAGAACTCAAGCGCCGCATGGCGCTGCTGGAACAACAGATCAACGACGTCCAAAAGGAGAATTGATATGTACCTGTACAACTCTGCGACCCATAAAAAAGAAGAATTCATCCCCAACGACCCGAAGCTGGTCAAAATGTACACCTGCGGCCCCACGGTCTATCATTTTGCCCATATCGGCAACCTCCGCAGCTATATCATGGAGGATGTGCTGGAAAAGTATCTGCGTTACGCCGGGTATCCGGTCAAGCGCGTCATGAACATCACCGACGTCGGCCATCTGACCTCCGATGCCGATGAGGGCGAGGACAAGATGCTCAAGGGCGCCCGCCGCGAGCACAAGACCGTCATGGAGATCGCCAAGTTCTATACCGATGCCTTCTTTGACGACTGCCGCAAGCTCAACATCAAGCGGCCGGATGTTGTCCAGCCCGCGACCGGCTGCATCGACGAGTATATCAAGATCATCACGAAGCTGCTCGATACTGGCTATGCCTATATCGAGGGCGGCAACGTCTACTTTGATACCTCCAAGCTCGAAAAATACTACATTTTCAACGAGCACAAGGAAGAAGACCTCGCCGTCGGCGTCCGCGAGGGCGTGGAAGAGGACACGAACAAGCGCAACAAGAACGACTTTGTGCTCTGGTTCACCAAGTCCAAGTTTGAGGACCAGGCGCTCAAGTGGGATTCGCCCTGGGGCGTCGGCTATCCCGGCTGGCACATCGAGTGCTCCGGCATTTCCCTCAAGTATCTGGGCGAGGATCTGGATATCCACTGCGGCGGCATCGACAATGCGTTCCCGCACCACACCAACGAGATCGCGCAGTCGGAAAGCTACATCGGCCACCACTGGTGCAACTACTGGATGCATGTCATGCATCTGAATACGGCCAGCGGCAAAATGTCCAAATCCAAGGGCGAGTTCCTGACGGTCTCGCTGCTGGAGCAGAAGGGCTATGACCCGCTGTGCTACCGCCTGTTCTGCCTGCAGAGCCATTACCGCCGCAATCTGGTCTTCTCGTGGGAAAACCTCGACAACGCAGCCGGGACCTACCAGAAGCTCCTGACCAAGATCGCCGCCCTGAAGCCAGGCGACGGCGAGATCGACGAGGCCGCCGTCGCGGCCCTGCGTGAGAAATTCAACGCCGCTCTCGGCAACGACCTCAATACCTCGCTGGCCATCACCGCGCTCTACGACGTGCTCAAGTACAAGACGAACGACGCCACCAAGCTGTTCGTGCTGGACGATTTCGACAAGGTCCTGAGTCTGGACCTTTGCAGCAAGGCCGCGGAGATCCGCAAGCGCAATGCCGCGAAAAGCCGGCGGCCGGCGCGTATTCCATCTTCTGCGAGGATGGCAGCGACGATCCCGCCGTCACTGCGCAGATCCAGGCGCGCTACGACGCGAAAAAGGCCAAAAACTTCGCCGAGGCCGACCGCATCCGCGACGAACTCAAAGCCCAGGGCATCGAGATCACCGACATCCCCGGCGGCGCCAAGTGGAAGCATATCTGAAATATACGCAACCCCGGAGCTCCTGCTCCGGGGTTGCGCGTCAAAAGAACAAAAGTTGAACTTGTGGGAGAAATCAGCGAAATGAAAATATGTCAGGTAACAAGTAACGAAGAAAAACAGAGGATAACACGGCAGGTTCTGGAGGCGCTTCCAGAATGGTTTGGTATCCCGGAAGCAAGGGAGAACTATATTTCAGAAAGCCGCGATCAATTGTTTTTCTGCGCCTATGTCGCGGACAAGCCTGTGGGCTTTTTATATCTGAAAGAAACGGGAAAAGCGACGGTCGAGCTATATGTGATGGGCGTACTGAAGGAATATCATCGGCAGGGATTGGGCGGGAATTGTTCCGCAGCGCCAGAAAAGCGGCAAGCGAAGCCGGATATTCCTTTATGCAGGTAAAAACGGTACAGATGGGAAAATATGAGGAATACGACGATACAAATCGCTTCTATCTTTCCCTCGGATTCCAGGAATTTGAGGTCTTCCCAACATTATGGGACGCATGGAACCCCTGTCAGATCTATATCATGACAATATAATTATGCCATCCGCTCCGCGTGTCCTTTTCCGCTTACTTTTTCGGCTTCCGGTCAAAGAACGGGGACTTTCCGCTGACGCTGAGGGGAATGCCGAGGACGAGCGTGACGGAGGCGCCGAGCAGACCGAGGCTCCGGGCGGCACGGCCGACGGAGAACATCACGCGGTTGTCGACCCGGGCGTCTGCCGCCGCGGCGGCAGCCGAACCGATGGCGATGCCGACGTCCATAGCGTCCCACGCGCAGAGGCCATTCTTTTCTGCACAGTCGGCGCAGTCGGCAAAATGACAGTACTGACAGCCGCCGTTCAGCCCGCGGCGCTGTTCCTCCATGCCAAAGAGGACAACGGCATCCGCGTAGTCCACATTGTCGGCGTCACGGGCAAAGAAGGCGTAGTCCAGCTGCCCGGCAAGCTCGCGCATATGTGCGGCCAGTCGGTCCTTGTCTTCGCCGGTCACGACGCAGGTGACAAGACCGTCCATGCCCCGCGTCTTGGGCGCGGTGCGGGCGGCTGCGCACATGCGCGCGGCCGTATCCAGAACGGCGCGGGTCTGCATATCTTCCGAAGAATAGATCATGGGGAAACAACTCCTTTTATCGTAATCTGTCTTCAGTATAGTGCTTCCCACGGAAACTGTCAATGAAACGCGGCGGCTTCCTTGCAACAGGGCGGGAATTGTGGTAGACTAAGCGAAGAAATGCAAAGGAGTTCTGCCCATGAAGCTGATGGTTCTCGATGGAAACAGCGTGATCAACCGCGCCTACTACGGCGTGCGGGCGCTCACGACGAAAGACGGCTTTTTTACAAACGCGATCTACGGTTTTCTGAATATTCTCGAAAAGCTCCGGACGGAGGAGCAGCCCGACGCCCTGTGCGTGACGTTCGACCTCAAGGCGCCGACGTTCCGCCATCTGGCCTATGACGGCTACAAGGCGACGCGTCACCCGATGCCGGATGAGCTTGCCATGCAGCTGCCGATGATGAAGGATATTCTGCGCGCCATGCGCATCCCCATCTTTGAATGCGAGGGCTGGGAAGCCGACGACGTGATCGGCACGGTCGGCAAGCAGTGCGGCAGGGCGAACTGGGACTGCGTGATCGTCACCGGCGATCGGGACTCTCTGCAGCTGATCGACGAGCATGTGACGGTCAAGCTGGTGTCCTCCAAGCTTTCGCAGTCCGTCGCGGTCAACTATGACCCTGCCCGCTTCCGTGAGGAATACGGCTTTGACCCCATCCATCTGATCGATCTTAAAGCCCTGATGGGCGACAGCTCCGATAACATCCCGGGCGTCGCGGGCGTCGGCCCGAAGACGGCGACGCAGCTGCTGCTGGACTATGGCACGCTGGACGGGATCTATGCGCATTTGGACGCGATCAAGGACAAGCTCCGCGCAAAGCTCGAGCAGGGCAGGGAAAGCGCCTACATGTCCTATGATCTGGCGACGATCCGCTGCGAAGCGCCGATCGATTTTTCTCCGGAGGATTGCCGTGTGCAGCAGCCGGACAACGATACGCTCTATCAGCTCTTCACCCGGCTTGAATTTACCCGGCAGATCGCCCGCTACGGCCTGCATGCCCCGCAGGAAACTGTGGAGGCAGGGGCGTTTGCGGGTACCTGCACCAGTGAGACGGTGACGGATGCCGCCCGGGCGGCAGAATTGGCCGCAGCGTTCCAAAAAGAACATTATGTAAACATTATTGCTGAACCGGATCTTTCTGGGATCGCTGTTGAGACCGGGGAAAGCGGATACTATTTCTCTGACTTTGCGCTGAGTGATGACTTTATGTTAACTATATTCGGCGCCTCCGTCAAAAAGGTCACGCATGACTGCAAGCCGCTGATGCGCCGTCTGCTGGAACAGGGATACCCGGCGGAGGGCTTCATCTTCGACACCGCGCTGGCCGCCTATGATCTTGACGCGACGCGGGGCAGCTACGACCTGGACAGCGTCGTGCAGCAGCACCTGGGCTTTGCCATCGGCCGCGCGGACAGCGAGCAGGTCGGAAAAGACGCCGCGCGTGTCTGCTCCCGCCTGGCGGAGGCCGCGGCCGTCGGCGCGCTCTATGAAGCTCTGCCGGAAAAGCTCACGAAGAACGGCATGGAGAAGCTCTATTTCGAGATCGAGCTGCCGCTCTGCCGCGTGCTAGCCGAAATGGAAGCCGCGGGCGTCAAGGCGGACCAGATGGCGCTCATCTCCTTCGGCAATATGCTCCAGAGCCGGATCGAGGCTGCGGAGCAGACGATCTTCGGCTATGCCGGGAAGAAATTCAACATCAACTCCACCAAGCAGCTCGGGCAGATCCTCTTTGACGAGCTCGGCCTGCCCGCGGGCAAGAAGACGAAAAGCGGCTACTCCACAAACGCGGACGTGCTGGAAAAGCTCCGTGGCAAGCACCCGATCATCGACGCCATCCTCGATTTCCGTGCCATGACCAAGCTCAAGAGCACGTACGCCGACGGCCTCGTCAAGCAGATCGCGGACGACGGCCGCATCCACACGACCTTCCAGAACATGGTCACGGCGACGGGCCGACTGTCTTCCACCGACCCGAACCTGCAGAACATCCCCGTCCGCACGGAGCTCGGCAGCGAGATCCGCAAGATGTTCGTGCCGAGCGACGGCTGCGTCTTTGTCGACGCGGACTACAGCCAGATCGAGCTGCGCGTGCTGGCCCATATCGCGGATGATCAGACCATGCAGGAGGCGTTCCGCTCCGGTACCGATATCCACACGGCGACGGCCGCGCAGGTCTTCGGCGTGGAGCCGGAGCAGGTCACGCCGCTGATGCGCCGTCACGCCAAGGCCGTCAACTTCGGCATCGTCTACGGAATTTCGGAATTCTCGCTGGCAGACGATATCGGCGTCACGCGCAAGGAGGCGCGGCAGTATATCGACAATTATCTGGCCCACTATGCGGGCGTCCGGATCTATATGCACGATATCGTCGAGCAGGCAAAGCAGGACGGCTATGTCACGACTCTCTTCGGCCGCCGGCGCGAGCTGCCGGAGCTCAAGAGCAGCAATTTCAATATCCGCTCCTTCGGCGAGCGCGTTGCGCTCAACACGCCGATCCAGGGGACGGCCGCGGATATCATCAAGCTCGCCATGCTGCGCGTCGACGCAGTGCTCAAAAAGCAGAAGCTCAAGGCCCGGCTCGTCCTGCAGGTCCACGATGAGCTGATCGTGGAATGCCCGGTGAAGGAAGCGGAGCAGGTGAAGAAGATCGTGACGGCCGAGATGGAAAACGTCGTGCAGCTGCGCGTGCCGCTGCTGGCGGAGGCGAAGGTCGGCGCGAGCTGGTATGAGGCAAAGTGATGGAAGTGACGATCGTTCCCATGCGGACAGAACACACGGCGCAGATCGCCGCGCTGGAAGCCGCCTGTTTCTCAGATCCCTGGCCGGAATCGATTTTGCAGAAGGAACTGGAAAATCCGCTGAGCCTTTGGCTCTGCGCAATGGACGGCGACACTGTTGCCGGTTACGTCGGCAGCCAGACCGTGCTGGGCGAGGCGGATATGATGAACCTCGCTGTCAGCCCGGCTTACCGGCGGCAGGGGCTTGGCCGTGCGCTCGTGCTGGCGCTGTGTGAGTCGCTGCGGCAGAAGATGCAGGCGACGGTCCTGACCCTGGAGGTCCGGGACTCAAACGCACCTGCCGCCGCGCTCTATGCCTCGCTCGGCTTCGCGCAGATCGGTCTGCGGAAAAACTACTACCAACATCCAAAAGAGGATGCACGCATCCTCAGAAAGGAACTGCTATGAAGATCCTCTCCGTGGAATCCTCCTGCGACGAGACTGCCGTCGCCGTCGTGGAGGACGGAAGAACCGTCCTGACCGACTGCATCGCGTCTCAGGTCGCCCTGCACCGTCTCTACGGCGGCGTCGTGCCCGAGCTTGCCTCGCGCAAGCACATCGAGGCCATCTACGCCCTGGCGGATACGGCGCTTGACGAGGCGCACCTGACCCGGCAGGACATCGATGCCATCGCCGTCACCTACGCGCCAGGGCTGATCGGCGCGGTGCTCGTCGGCGTCAACTTTGCCAAGGCTGCGGCCTACAGCCTCGGCGTGCCGCTCATCCCAGTGCACCATATCCGCGGGCATATCGCGGCCAACTATCTGGCGTACCCGGATCTGAAACCGCCGTTTCTGTGCCTCGTCGTCTCCGGCGGGCATACGCTGATCGTCGACGTGCAGGACTACACGAAATTCCATATCCTCGGCACCACGCGTGACGACGCGGCAGGGGAATGCTTCGATAAGATCGCCCGCGTGATCGGGATGCCGTATCCCGGCGGCGCGGCGCTCGACCAGACGGCAAAGACCGGCGACGAAAACAAATATCCCATGCCGCACACCAAGCTCAGCGGCAATCCGCTCGATATGTCCTTCTCGGGCCTCAAGACGGCGGCGCTGAACCTCATCCACACACATGAGCAGCGCGGCGAGGCGCTGGATATCCCGTCGCTTTGCGCTTCGTTCTCCAAGGCGGTGAGCGATATGCTCGTGCCGCGGACGATGCAGGCCCTGGAGCAGACCGGCTACCGGACGCTGGCCATCGCGGGCGGCGTGGCGGCAAATTCCCGCATCCGCGGGGAATTCACCCGCCGGACCCAGGCGCTCGGCATCCGGCTGTGCATGCCGCCCCTGCGTCTGTGCGGCGACAACGGCGCGATGATCGGCGCGCAGGGCTATTATGAGTACTGCTCCGGCAAACGCGCCGGTCAGGATCTCAACGCCTACGCCACGATGAGCCTCGAAAACGGATAAAAGGACCCGCTTGCAGATGCCGTCTGCAAGCGGGTTTTTACAGCCTCTGTCTGCAAAATCTCCTGCATAAAATGTGTTATGTCAACAAAATATCTGCGTTGCGTCGTGAAAGTTCTTCATTTTTCGACCCTGTCATCATTTAACAATAATCCGTGTTTTTGTCGAAATATGTAGCTTTTTCGCGTGTTGAAAACTCTGTTGACAGTGTGAATAACTACTTGCGCAGATTTTTTTGTTATCATTATGGTGAACTGATCTGTCTCTACGGTTCCGGCGCGGCGGAGAGCGCCTGCTCGAGCGCGGGCAGGTGCGTCGCGCTGAGCGGCGTCAGCGGCAGCCGCGGCAGTCCGGCCGGGATCCCCATGAGCGACAGCGCCTGCTTGACGGGGATGGGGTTGATCTCACTGAACAGCGCGTCGATCAGCGGTGTGAGCGAGACCTGCATCCGCCCGGCCGCGGCATAGTCTCCGGCCTGACACGCGCGCACCATCTGCAGCGTCCGCTTCGGCCGGACATTGGACAGAACGGAGATGACGCCCTTCGCGCCGAGCGAGAGCAGGGGGACCGTCAGATCGTCGTTGCCGCTCCAGACCGGAAGCTCGTCGCCGCAGGCGTCGAGGATGTGCGCGGCCTTCGGCACGCTGCCGCTGGCCTCCTTGATGCCGCCGATGTTGGGGTGCCCGGCAAGTACCCGGCAGGTCTCGACCGAGACATCCACTCCCGTCCGGCTCGGAACATTGTAGACGATGACCGGGCAGGGGAGCGTATCCGCCGCCGCGGTATAGTGCGCGATGAGCCCCGCCTGCGTGCATTTGTTGTAATACGGCGTGACCATCAGCACGGCATCCGCGCCCATAGACGCAGCGACACGGCTCAACTGCAGCGAGTGAGCCGTGTCGTTCGTACCGGTACCGGCGATGACCTTGCATCGTCCGGCGCAATATTGGACCGTGTGCGCGATGAGCGCGAGTTTTTCGTTGTCCGTCATGGTGGAGGCCTCGCCGGTCGTACCGCAGACGACGATGGCGTCGACGCCAGCCGCGAGCTGCAGGTCCAGCAGCCGGTTCATGACGGGAAAATCGATCGTACCCTGATTGAACGGCGTGACGATCGCGGTCGCAACGCCCTCAAACACAGGATCTTTCAAAGAATCGCTCCCTTCGGGCTTATTTCTTTGTGATATATCCTTCCGCGCAGAGCAGCTCCGCCAGCAAAACCGCGCCGCCGGCTGCACCGCGCAGGGTATTATGAGACAGGCAGACGAACTTGTAGTCGTACTGCGTATCCGGCCGCAGACGGCCGATGGAGACCGCCATGCCGCCTTCGATCATCCGGTCAAGCTTCGTCTGCGGGCGGTCCGGCTCTTCAAAGTAGTGCAGGAACTGCTTGGGTGCCGACGGCAGCTCCAATTCCTGCGCGCGGCCGGAGAACGCGGCCCAGTCAGCCTTAATCTGTTCGACGGACGGCTTCTCACCCTTGAACGAGACAAAGCAGGCAGCCATATGTCCGTCGGAGACTGGCACGCGCAGGCACTGCGCGGTGATGTTCGGCTCCGTTGCGTTGACGATCTGATCGCTCGATATGGCCCCAGAGCTTCATCGGCTCCTGCTCGGACTTTTCTTCCTCGCCGCCGATATAGGGGATGACGTTGTCAAGCATTTCAGGCCACGTATCGAACGTCTTGCCAGCGCCGGAAATGGCCTGATACGTGCAGACCAGCGCCTTTTCGATGCCGTACTTCATGAGCGGATGCAGCGCGGGCACATAGCTCTGCAGCGAGCAGTTGGACTTGACGGCGATGAAGCCGCGCTTCGTGCCGAGGCGCTTGCGCTGGGCGTCGATGATGCGGATGTGGTCCGCATTGATCTCGGGCACGACCATCGGGACGTCCGGGGTGTGGCGGTGAGCCGAATTATTGGAGACGACCGGGCATTCGAGCTTGGCATATCGCTCCTCGAGCGCCTTGATCTCGTCTTTTTTCATATTGACGGCGCAGAACACGAAGTCGACCTGCTTTGCGATCTCCTCTGCGTCGGCCTCTGCATCCATCACGACCATGGAGCGGACGCTCTCCGGAATCGGATCCGCCATGTGCCATTTTTCGCCGATCGCTTCGGCGTAGGGCTTGCCTGCACTGTGTGCGCTGGCTGCAAGAACGACGGGCGTGAACCAGGGGTGATTCGCCGTCAGCAGGATGAACCGCTGGCCGACCATACCCGTAGCGCCGATGATACCGACTCTGAATTTTTCCATGATGAAAGCTCCAATCTTCAAACTCGCCGGAAAGTTCCGGTTGCATGTCACTTTGGAATGTAATATAATACATTTGTCTGTGCAGGAGAAAATGTTTCTGCACGGCGAACAAATGTCCGCGAATTCCAACGGCCTCATCATATCATATTCCAATTGGCCTGTCAATGTGAATCGCAGAAAAAATCAGCGCGGAGAAGGGGCTGTTGTTTGTTGAAAACTCATGATTTTTACTATGATCTGCCGGAAGAACTGATCGCGCAGACGCCGCTGGAGCGGCGGGACGCCTCGCGCCTGATGACGCTCGACCGGAAGACCGGTGAGGTCACGCACCGGCATTTTTATGATCTGGTCGACCTGCTGCAGCCTGGCGACTGTCTGGTGATGAACAACTCCCGCGTGCTCCCTGCAAGGCTGCTGGGCCATCGGGAGCCGACCGGCGGCGCCGTCGAGGTGCTGCTGCTCAAGGATCAGGGCAGCGGCGTCTGGGAATGCCTCACGAAGCCGGGACGGAAGACCCATACCGGCACCGAACTGTCCTTCGGCGGCGGAGAGCTCACCGCGACGGTCGTCGGAGAGAAGGAAGACGGTAACAAGCTCGTGCAGTTCCACTATGAGATCTTCCTTGAGGTGCTCGAGCGTCTCGGCAAAATGCCCCTGCCGCCATACATCAAGGAAGAACTTGAAGACGGCGAGCGCTATCAGACGGTCTATTCCAAGGTGAACGGCTCTGCCGCCGCGCCGACAGCCGGTCTGCATTTTACCCGCGAGCTGCTGGACAAGCTCGCAGCCAAGGGCGTCAAAGAGGCCTATATCACGCTGCACGTCGGTCTCGGGACCTTCCGGCCTGTCAAGGCGGAGGAGATCACCGAGCATCATATGCACTCCGAGTTCTGCATGATCTCGCAGGAGACGGCAGATATGATCAACGAGACCAAGCGCGCCGGCGGCCGGATCGTCTGCGTCGGCACGACATCCTGCCGGACGCTGGAATCGCTTGCGGATGAGAACGGGTTCTTCCATGAGTCCTCCGCCTGGACGGATATTTTCATCTATCCCGGCTACCGATTCAAGGCCATGGACGCGCTCATCACGAATTTCCACCTGCCGGAGAGTACGCTCGTCATGCTGGTCTCCGCGTTCGCCAGCCGGGAAAAGATCCTGAACGCCTACAACATCGCCGTCCAGGAGCGCTACAGCTTCTTCTCCTTCGGCGATGCGATGTTCATTGGAGACGTGATGCCCTCCAAGGCCGAAAACGGCGAAAAGCCCGAAAAATAAGGGTTTTCGGGGAAAATGGCTTAGCCGACGAGAAAATCAGGAAAAGCCGTGTGGATAACCGAAAAGCATCACGCATCGTTAGCTTTGAGGGGATGCTTATAAAATTGAACAACTTTTTTGGCGCATAATGTTGCGGTGATGCTGCATAGACTGCATAAGATGGCCCCGACCTCAGTATATGAGGCCGGGGCTTTTCTCATGTCTTGTAGGTGAACGTGTGGGTCGATCCGTTCTTGAAGGTGATGGAGATGACGCGGCCATCGTTCACAACGATGTGGTCGATGATCTGCTGGAGGAAGCTGCGCGGGATAGAGGGGTCAATGGCTCGGATGTACTTCTCGTAGTCGATGTAGCGGTCTTCAATCAGCTTGTTCGCCATGATGTAGTAGCTGGCCTTGCCGATGAAATCGTCGCCCAGTTCCTCGCTGGACTCTTGGTTCTGCAGTTCCTCGATGCGGGCGTTGACTTCTTCGAGCTGCTTGGTGATCTGCCCACGCTGCATGACGAAGTCTTTCTCGGGCATGGCCTCGTCATCGTAGAGGTAGAGGGCGTTCAAACGGGCGAGGGCATTGTCGAGCTTGCGGCGCCGAGCGCGGAGCGTGTCAATCTCGCGGATGGAGTTGTCGTCACCGGAGAAGGCGATTTGCGGGCGGTACTCAACGGCGTCACCGGCGGAGCGGAACGCATCGAGAAGCTGGCCCAGAGCGTCGGTGCTGACGGAGGCCACGTCCTCGAACGCTTCGCCGCGGAGCAGCTTACGCTCCAGAACCTCGGGCGTCGTGGCCTCAGAGGAGTTCTTGGAGGCCCTGATGATGTTGGCGACGTAGTTCAGGACGAACGGGCCGAGCGTGGTATCGGAGATGTACTTGTTGGTGCAGGAGGTTCCTTTGCGCCGCCGGCTGCCACAGGCGTATTGGGAGGGGCGGAAGCCGTTCGCTCGCCGCCGGTCGAGGTTGGCCGTCATGTTGGAGCCGCACTGGCCGCAGCGGAGCAGACCGGCAAAGATGTGGATGTTCTTCCTAACGTATGTTTTGTGAGAGGGAACGCCGCCGCGCTTGTTCCGAGTCAGCAGGAACTTCATGCGGCAGAACACATCTTCGTTCAGAATGGGTTCGTGGTGGTTCTCGACGGTGATCCATTCGTCAGAGTCGCGCTTCTCGATGCCCTTGCCGTCTGAGTGGACGTTATAGACATACTGGCCGATGTACCACGGGTTTGTCAGGATGGTGCGCACCGTGGTTGGCGTCCATTGGCCGCCCGTCTTCGTGACGATACCGGCGTCGTTGAGGTACTTGGCGACATAGAGCAAGGACTGGTATTGCTCGTACAGTTCGGCCATGCGGCGGATGGCCTTGGCCTCCTCGGGGACGATGGAGAATGTCTTTGTTTCCTTCGACCACGAATAGCCGAAGGGGACACGGCCACCATTCCATTGACCGTCTGAGGCACGGGAGAGCATGACGGCCGTGACGCGCTCGGCGGTGGTCTTGCGCTCCAGCTCGGCGAAAATCAGGATAATGCGCATCATGGCCTCACCGATGGCGGAGGAGGTGTCGAACTGCTCGTTCTTGGAGACGAAGGTGACGCCGAGGGACTGCAGCTCGTCGTGCATGGCGGCGAAGTCGATCAGGTTGCGGCTGATACGGTCAATCTTCCAGACGACAAGGTGGGTAAACTCGCCTGTGCGGATGCGATCCATCATGGCCTGATATTCTGGGCGGTCTGTGTTCTTGGCCGAGTAGCCGGGGTCTTCAAACACGACGTAGTCGGTGATGCCCAGCACCAGCGTGACATAGGCGATAAGTTCGCGGCGCTGAACTTTGAGGGAGTCTTTGTCCACCTGCCAATGAGTAGAGACGCGAATATAGATGGCCGCCTTCTTCGCGGCCAGTTTCTCGGCGATGCGAGAAGCCATACGAAGTCCTCCTTTTTCGGGATATTCCATAGGAACGTCCGACCAAAAATCCACGGACGTTCCGTGTATAACCGTAACCATACCGTAACCGTAACCTATACCGTAAACGTAACATAACCGTTAGATATAGTTTTGGGGCACCGCTGCTGCGATGCCCCGTATGTGTTTTTATTGCGAGACTGCTTTTGCGAAGCCTCTGGCCGCTGCCACAAGCCCCATCGTGCCATCCATCAGGGCGTCAATGCTGAGAGGCAAGACACTGATGGAGCCGTCGGGTGCAGGCTGCATTGAGGCCGTGTCCGCATAGGGAATGAGGGCCTCGAAGAAACTGTCGGCCTCGGCAGGACCTCGCCCGTTGCTCTGGAGCTGGTGTCGGGTGACACGGGGCTCGGCCACCACGTCCGAGCGATGCTGCCCGATGGTGAACTTGAAGAGCTGGTACGGGCGGCCGTCGCCGAGCGGAGCATATTGAACGATGATCTCGCGGCCGATGGAGACGGCGCTGAAGCCGTCCATGACTTCGAGGGCACCGATGAACTCGGTCACGTCGTCTGGGTCAACGCCTTTTGCGGCAGAGAAGCGGTCAATGAGTTCACGGCTGGTAAAGACCTTGTGTGCGGAGGCTGAGTCGATGACCTCGAAGAGTAATTCGCCATCAGCCAGCGTTGCGGCGAGAGCCTTGCTGACATTGCCTTTGTCGGAGAAACCCGCAAGACCGGCGCGAACGAGGACGTCGATGATGTCGGCAGCCTGTCCTTCGGCGCGGTAGAAATGGTCGGCACAGACCTCGTTGAGCTGCTCCACGCTCCACGCCCGCACAATGGAGGCAACGCGGCGTAGACGCTTGGGATCGGCGTCGGCCGGCAGCGCACCGGCAAGGGGAAGAGGAAGCCGAACGGCGATACAGCCGGTGGGCGAGATGAACAGGTCGATGCGATACTCACGTCCTACGGTATCGGTGAGTCTGACGCCCTGCCCGATGCAGACGAGGTTCGTGTAGTTGCTGGGGATGCTGTCCAGACGTTCGACCTCTGAGCCGATTTCGGCAAAGAAGGCAGAACGTCCCAAGTCTTTGCCGAAGATCATGGTTAGTTCTCCTCTCGATATTTTTTGAGTACAGTTTCGACGATGGTACGGTCATCTGGCGAGGCCAGAGCGTACAGAGTGGCAAACTCGCGGACTTCTGTGGGGACTGCCTCGTAGCGGTCGTTGCTGAGGCCCAGCAGCCAGTCAACAGAAACGCCGAAGTAGCGGGCGAGCCGAACGACGTACTTGAGTTCGGGTTCACGGACGCCCTGAAGGTATCTCGACAGGGTGGGCGTTGAGACGTTAATCTCTGCGGCGATGTCCTTGGCGTAGAGACCCCTGCTTTCAATCAGGTCGCGCAGGTTCTTCTTGAAGGCGGTAAAATCGAGTTCGAGTTCCATGATGTGCTTCTCCTTTGCCAGCGTGATTGTTTGTATTAGCCATTGTAAAGCTCTTTGGGTAAAATCGCAAACATTTTTTGCGAGAAAACTGCAAAAAACTATTGACATTAGCCACGTGGATAATTATAATAATCACATCGGTCAATTATCTTCAAAAAAAGATAGGCAGAAAGGGGTGAACATTATGAAACCACTCGAAATCAAGGGAGCCCGCGCAAGGCTTGGATTTACGCAGAAGTACATGGCAGAGAAGCTCGGCCTCACGGAAGTCTCCTATGGGAGAAAAGAGAGAGGCGAAGTAGAGTTTACCTTGGATGAAGTCCCGGAGGTCGCCAGCCTGCTCACGCTGAACAATGCGCAGGTGAACGACTTTTTCTTCGACGGCAAGTTGCCAACTGGTTAATCGAGGCCATCATCGGCGTCGGTGTATATTTTTTTGCCCGATGATTAGCCGCTTGGATAATTTATCTTGCCACTACGGTAATTATAGGCGATTGGAGGCTCAGAGAAAATGGGACGTGACGCTACGAAAGCGGCGGGAAATCCGTGGTATCAAGCCAGAAAAAAGGCTGCTGAATATGATGACAGGCTATGTAGCCGTGAGAGCGCGGCTGAGCAACTCGGAATGTCGGTATCTTCGCTGGCAGATGCAGAGCTGGGGAACACAAAGTTCATGCCGGTCGATAAGGCGGTGCTCATGGCTGACAGGTACAACGCCCCGTGGCTGCTGAACCACTACTGCTTGAACGAGTGCCCGATTGGATGCAGGCATTCGCTCTCCGATGAAGTGGTGGGCATTGACCGCGTGACGGTCAAGCTGCTGAAGAGCCTGAAGACCGAAAAGCTCGGAGATGTCAAGGACACGCTCCTTGACATCGCGGCTGACGGGAAAATCACCGAAGACGAGAAACCGGCGCTTCAAGAGGTTTTGGCCTACCTCGACGATCTGGCAAAGACCGTGAGCGAGCTGAAGACCATCGGAGAGATGGCTCTGAACGAAGATGGTGATGCCCATGGATCAAAGTAGTCTGATGGCTATACTCGCGGAAGAGTATGGCATCAAAAGCCCACAGGAGCTTGCGGAGGCCATTCGGCGGATGAAACCGTTGGATCTGGCCCCGTTCTGCGCGACACCTGAGAAAACGAAGGAGGACAAAGCATCATGACCCGAATGGAACGGCGAAGAAGACGCCGCCGCATCTTGCGAATCAAGCTGGCGACCACAGCGGCCGTGCTGGCGCTGACCACGGCCAGCATCGTAGCCCTGACAGGGGGGGCAGCCGAAACGGTGCCCGAACCAACACCGCAGCCGCCTGCGTTGCAGGCTGAGCCGGTTCTACTGACTGCAGAGCACGACAGTACATACCAGCCCGTCCAGATGACGACCGAGCCTGTTCAGGAACCGGAACCCGTAGAGGAAGAGGACGAGAACGAGAAAATCGAGGCCGCTCTGCTGGAGCAAGGCTATCTGCATGAGGAGATTCCGCTGGACTTCGACCTGCAGTGCCATCTGATTGCGGTCTGCGAAGAATACGGCGTCCCTCAGAACGTGGCTCTGGGCGTCATTCAGGCCGAAAGTTCGTTCACGGCCACAGCCGCAAACGGAAGCTGCTACGGCTATATGCAGATCAACAGCATCAATTCCGAATGGCTGTCCGAGAAAATCGGAGTCACGGATCTGGCCGACCCGTACCAGAATATCCGCTCGGGCGTGTTCATCCTGAGCGACTTGTACGGGAAGTACGGGGACTGGCACAAAGCCCTGATTTGTTACAACTACGGCGAGGGCGGCGCTCAGGAACACGTCTTCAGCAAAGGCTACACAACCACGTCGTACAGCCGCACGGTGATGGAATACGCGGACGCATGGGCGGAGGTGCTGGCATGATCGACACGGCGAAGCTGAACACCGAGGAGCTGGGAAACATCATCGTGGACGTCCAGAACGAGACCGGCTTCTGGTTCGATGTGGATGACATGGTCGCCATCATGCAACACACCGTCCGCAAGGCAGACCTGAACGGCAAGGACGAGGCGTATGTGCCGCTCCTGTTCAGAAACGAGCTGGAAGATTATGTGATGCGCGAGAGAATCAATGCGATTGGGAGGAGAAACTTATGTGCGACATCTGTATGCACAGCCCTTGCCTGAGCGGCTGCCCAAACGCGCCAGACCCGACGCCGGTGACGTACTGTCGTTCCTGCGGCGAGCCGATTGTCCCCGGCGACGAGTACGCCGACATCGACGGTGAGGCGTGGTGTGAGGGATGCTTGGATGACCTGCCGCTCTGCGTCCTGATCCCGAAGTTGGGTTGGGAGTGGAAGACGGTACAGGAGGGCGAAAACGTCCAGTGCGTGGACTGCAAGTGCTGCGGAGACACCGAGCCGCTCCCGGTTGGAGCGGAATACGGCGAGATCGACGGGGACGCCTTCTGCGAGGAATGCCTCGAAGACACGCCGCTCAGCGATCTGGTAGAGCGGTGCGGCCACGACTGGAAAACCGCGAGTGAGGAGGACATCCCCGATGGATATGACGGTTGAGGTTCCTGAGCTGCCTGAGCTGACGTTCGACGAGGCCAGCCACATCTACCGGCTGAACGGCGACATCATCCCGAGCGTGTCGGAGCTGATGGAGCCGCTGAAAGACCAGTGCTACGGCGGTATCAGCAAGCGGACGCTTGAGAACGCCGCCATCAAAGGCTCTGCGGTGCATAACAGCATCGAGAACTGGATCAAGTTCGGCATCGACGATATTCCGTCGGAGCATCGCGGCTACTTCAACGGCTTCGTGGAGTGGTGGAAGCAGTATAAACCGCGGGTCTTCGGCTCTGAGGTGCGCATCTACCACAAGCTGATGCGCTACGGCGGGACGATTGACCTGCTCTGCGAGATCGGCGGCCTGCTGGAGCTTATCGACTTCAAGACGACGTACACGCTGCTGGAAATGGCCTGCGGCGTCCAGCTTGAAGCCTACTCGCAGGCACTTATTTCCCACGGCATCACACCGCAAAGAAAGCACATCCTGCATCTGAAAAAGGACGGGAAGTGGTCGTTCCGCGAGTTCCCTGCCAAAGACCCCGCCAGATGCCGCGTAGTCGGGGCGCTGAAATGTCTGTACGACTATGAACAGTCTTACAAATAAACGAAAAGGAGTGTCAGTATGAACGACGCAAAGACCATCGGAAGCAATGCCCTTGTCCTTGACACCGCAGAAGAGAACGTGACCGTGATGAACGCTGAAGAGAGCAAGCTCGGCAAAGAAGTCAGCTTGATTGAGCAGCGGGCCGAAGCGGTCGTCGTCGCCTCTGGAGCGGATTTCAAGGACGCTGGCCTGTTCCTGAAGCAGATCAAGCAGGCCCAGAAGCAGGTCAAGGACTATTGGGAGCCTCTCCGCGTGTCCGCCAAGAAGAACTACGACGAGGTTCTGAACCACAGAAAGGAAATGATTGAGCCTCTGGAAAAGGCGGAGAAGATCGTCAAGACCAAGGTGAACGAGTACAGCGCGGAGCAGGAGCGCAAGCGCCGTGAGCAGGAGGAGGCCATGCGCCGACTGGCTCAGGCCGAGATCGACCGCCACCTGAATGAAGCTGCCGAAGCCGAGGCTAACGGTGACGCTGTTGGCGCAGAGTACGCTATGGCCGAAGCCGAGATGATGGAAGGGGTGTCCATCGCCGGTGGCGTCCAGCATCAGACGCCCAAGGTCAAGGGCATCTCCCAGAGCAAGACGTGGGAAATCTGCGAGTCCGAGTGCGACTGGTCTAAGGTTCCCGTGTCTCTCGTTGGCATTGAGCTGCGGCCGGTAGATAAGGCCGCGGTGCTCCGCCTGATTAAGATGTCCAAGGGCCAGGTCGAGATCCCCGGTATCAAGTTCCGCGAAACCTACACCACCAGCGTCAGCACCCGGTAAAACCGGAGAATAACAGGAGGTCAACATGAGCAACGAAAACAAACTGAGCACGGCGCCCGCTGGGGCTGTGGCTCAGAAAACGGCCGGCGGGGGAGCCTTGAGCGTCTTCGCTGACGGCGCGAGCTTCAATACGGCTCTGCGCATGGCCCAGTGCCTTGCGTCGTCTACGGTAGTCCCCAAGGAGTACCACGGAAACGTCGGCAACTGCATGATCGCTATTGAGATGGCATCTCGCATCAACACCAGTCCGATGATGGTGATGCAGAACCTCTACATCGTCAACGGGCGCCCTGCGTGGTCGAGCCAGTGGATCATCGCCATGATTAACAGCAGCCGCCGGTACAAGACTGAGCTGCAGTTCGAGTTCGGCCGCGACAAAGCCGACGGCGGCCTGAGCTGCCGCGCTTGGGCGGAGGATTACTCCGGCCACAAGGTCTACGGCCCGAAAATCACGATGAATATGGCGAACGACGAAGGCTGGACGAGCAAAAACGGCAGCAAGTGGAAGACCATGCCCGACGTGATGATCCAGTACCGCGCCGCTTCGTTCTTCGGCCGCATGAACTGCCCCGATATGATTATGGGCATTTACAGTCAGGAGGAAGTCCTCGACATGGGCGAGCTTCCGACGGATGGCTTCGCTCTGGTGGTCGATCCTGCTACCGGCGAAGTGACCGAAGCCGAAAAGGACGAACCTATCACGCAGGATCAGCGCCAGACGCTTTTCAAGATGGCGACGAGCGCCTTTGGACAGGAAGCGAACGGCGTCCTGAAATCCCTGCTGGCCGCCGAGGGCTACGAGTCCACGGAGGGCCTGCCTACGTCTGTGTATCACCGCATCACCGAAAAGGTCATGGAAATGGCTCAGGAGAAGAAACCTGAACCAGAAGCTCCGAAGGAAGCCAGCGATACCGTTCCTGCCAGCGACCAGCCCGATTTCCCCGGTAAAGAGTGATGCGATCCGACGGCATAGCCGTCACACAGACAGGCAGGTGAGAAAATGGCATGGATCAGCGTACACGAAAGTATCGACGGGCCGAAGCTGCGGAATCTGTATAAGCAGCTCGGTTGCTCAAAGTTCGAGGCGACGGGCATCCTGAACTTCTTGTGGTTCTGGGGGCTTACGAACGCTGAGAGGGACGGGCTCATACTGTATGCAGAAAAAGAGGACATCGAGCGATACCTGTACGGCGTCGGCGCAGGTTGTGTGCTCGATCCGAAGAAAATCGTGGATGCACTCTTCGATAGCGGCTGGCTCGACTGGTCGCCTCGCGGAATCTGCATCCACGACTGGGAGACTTGGCAAGCCCAATGGCAAAAGGCCAAAGATGCCCGAGAGCGCGACGCTGCCCGCAAGCGCGAGAGTCGCCGGAACAGCAAAGCGGCGGCCCAAAACGAGGAAAAAGCGGATGCGGCGAAGGACGGTCACACGGACGGTCCCGCGGACGGCGAGGAAAAGCAGCTTAAAATCGACGGGGGAGAGACTCCCACAGCCGAAAAAGCGCCGACCGAGCCTCCTGAACCGCAGAAGCCCCCTGCGGAACCGGCAACACCAAAGTACACGCCGACCTTCGACGAGTTCTGGGACGCATACCCGAAAAAGGCTGAGAAAGGCAACGCCTTCAAGAAGTATCAGGCCCGCATCCATGAGGGCTTCTCACCGGAGGAGCTGCTGATGGCCGCCCGGAATTATGCGACACAGTGCAAGAGGCTCGGCACCGAGAAGCAGTACATCAAGCACCCGAAGACGTTCCTGAGCGACAGCCGGCCGTTCCTTGACTATCTGCCAGATAAGAAGAAGGCCCAGCCGCCCGAGGACGCGGTGCCCGACAACAAAAATCCGTTTGCGGAATACGGGGAGGAATGACAAATGCAAGGATTTGACCCGCAGACCATTTTGCCCCGTATTGCCGCCCAAGGGCTTGAACGGCAGGAGATCCGCCCCGGCGATTGGTTCGACGATGACGGAATGCTCATGTGCGGGAAGTGCGGTGAGCCGAGGCAGGGGATGGTGACGGTGTCTGCTCCGATGGAGGGCAACCCCGAGAACAAGATGACGTTCAAGGCCACCCGCTCCTGCAAGTGCGACCGCGACAAGGAGGCTGCCGAGAAGCAGGCCGAGCAGAACAAAAAGGACATGGAGCGTGTCGCCCGTCTGAAAAAGGCGAGCCTCATGGATGAAAAGCTCCGCGAGGCATCCTTCGACAGCTTCCAAGTCACGAAGTACAACGCCCGAAATCTGAAGCTGTGCCGCCGATACGCTGAGGCGTTCGACGAGATGGTGTCCAAAAATCAGGGTTTGATTTTCTGGGGAAGCGTTGGTACGGGTAAGAGCTTTGCGGCTGCCTGTATTGCCAACCACCTGCTGAACCGCGGCGTCCCCGTGATGATGACCTCCCTTGTGAAGCTGCTGGAGCTCATTCAGGGCGGCGAGGAGAAGGAGAGCGACATCATCGCCCGGATGAACAGCGCGAAGCTGGTCATCTTCGACGATCTGGGTGCCGAGCGCAACACCGATTATGCGCTTGAGAAGATTTACAACATCATCGACAGCCGGTATCGGCGGAAGCTCCCGATGCTCCTGACCACGAACCTGACCATCGACGAGATGAAGGACGAGGAGGACAGACGGTACAGCCGCATTTATGACCGCATCTTCGAGACCTGCTACTCGATGCAGTTCACCGGCCCGAGTTGGCGGAAGAAGGAAGCCAGCCGGCGGTTCACGGAGATGGAGAAGCTGTTCGATATTGACTGAAAGGAGAAGCCACATGGAAATGAAGCAGAGGGTGCAGCGCCTTATCGCTGACGTCGAGAGGGCCTGTATCAAGTACAAGCTGAACATGACGATTTACGACGGGAAGCTCGCGTTCGTCGATCAGGAGAGCCGCCACATCGTTGCAACGTGGGGCCCGCAGTTCAAACTCAGCGAGGAGCCTGAACATGGCGGGGAGTAAAGAGGTCTTCTACCTCAAAATCGGGAGTGAAGCCGACCGCGTGACGGTCGCCTCGATCTTGTTCCGAAACGGGTATTCCGTCCAGCCCGTGAAGCAGAAGAAGGACGGGAGAAGCAACGAATACCTCGTCAAGTATTGGATTGGCGAGACGATGGTGGAGGGGGCGGAGATACCAAAATGAAGCTGACGCTGAAAACAAGAAGCGGCTGGTGCCGATGGACGGCATTGAGAAGGTGGAGCGATGAATTACTACGAAATCTACGACCGATACAGCGGCGAGCTTCTGACCAGAGGCAACGCGGCTGAGTGTCGAAAAGCTCTCGGATGCGCCAGCCTTGACAGCTTCTACGCTTTGGCAAATCGGGCGCGGCGGGGGATCAACAAAAAATATCGGGTTGTCATCAAAAAAGGCGGGCAGGTAGATTACCCCGTGCTCGGCAAGGATGACCCGCTTTACAAGAAGGAGGGATAGCAAGTGGCGAAACTGAAACCGATCCTGTTCAACACAAAGATGGTGCAGAAAATCATGGCCGGCGAAAAAAGACAGAGACACGGCGCGTAGTTCTCCCGCAGCCTGAGGGTGCACGGTTTGTCCTCGACTGTGATGAAGAGAACCAGACGTTCGACCTGATGTGTGGGAACAACGGTGTCGGCGGTATCTTCTGCGACTGGGCGGAAACCGTGAAGCCGAAGTTCTGGTTCAACGACGTGCTCTACGTTAGAGAGACTTGGCGTGTCCAATCTGCGCGCCGCTTTGAGGCGGATGCAAAAATCGAGTTCCGGGCAGGTGGCCCACTCGGGAAAATCCAGTTCCCTGGCGGCTGCTCCGACTCGGAATCCAGAGATGCCTTTGACAAGTTCGTTGCAAAGTGGGGCACCGGCTCCAAGTGGAACCCATCGATTTTCATGCCAAAAGAGGCGGCGAGGACATTCCTGAAAATCGTGGACGTTTCCGTGGAGAGGCTCGGAGACATCAACGGCGGCGGGTTGAAGGCTGAAGGCATTGACCGGAACCAGCCGTACAGAGCCATGCGCATGGATTTTCGGGATCTCTGGAACAGCACCATCTCTGCAGACCAACTCGACGAGTTGGGATGGTATGCGAACCCGTGGGTCTTCGTCTACAAGTTCCAGCAGATCGGCAGAGAGGAGGCGCTGGCATGAGACGAGGGGTTATCGTGAAGACGCTGAGGTGCTGTGCTGAGCTGAACTGCAGGGGATGCCCGCTGGAGAAATTAAGAGAGGGCAGAGGATGCACGACGAAACTGGCAAAGGAGGTGCTGAAACAGATGCAGGCAGACGACGCAGAGCGTCGGAAACAGTACGCGCAGACGCTGCAGAAGGCAATCGCTATCGACTTTGACGGTTGCCTCTGCGCAAACGCATACCCGGACATTGGCGCTCCGAACTGGGAGATTATCGTCGCAGCGGCGGCAGAGCAGATCGCTGGCGCAGGACTCATTCTCTGGACGTGCCGAGAGGGAGAGCTGCTGGAGAACGCGCTCGAAGCCTGCACCAGATGGGGCCTGCATTTCGACGCCGTGAACGACAGCTTGCCGTCGTGGAAGAAGTTTTACGGGAACGACACCCGCAAGGTCGGCGCGACTGAATATTGGGATGACAAAGCATACCGAGTTCAGAACGGGAAGCTGATGAAGGAGGTCGCACATGAAATGGATTGACAGGTTGAAGGCAAAAATCATCCATGCACTCGGCGGCCTGACACGCGCTGAGGCGATGTTTCCTGCGCCCATCGCGCAGGTCCTCCATTACGACATCCAGACGGTCAGGACGGTGAAGATCGTGCCTGCCTTTACCAGAACGCACGAGGCCGAAATGGAGAAGATGCTCCGAGCGGAGACTGCGCACAACATCGCGGAATATGTGATGGAACACGATGCTGTCGTTTATGAGAGGCAGGAAAAAGAGAACAACGACCTGCAAATCTCGGCGACCTTCCGGTTCCTTCAGCCGCACGAAGGGGAGTGGATGATATGAGAAATTGCGCACAAATCGGCATCGACGACGAGATCTTCGTTGACAGCTTTGCGGGCGGCGGTGGCGCATCGACAGGCATGGAGGTTGGCCTCGGCATTACGGTGGCAGCGGCTATCAACCACGACCCTGCGGCGATCTTGATGCACAAGACGAACCACCCATACACGGAGCATTATCAGGCGTCCGTCTGGGACGTTGACCCGCGTGACGTATGCCGCGGGCGTCCTGTGGGCGGCGCATGGTTCTCACCCGACTGCAAGCATTTCAGCAAGGCCAAGGGCGCAGCTCTCGTCGATAAGAAAATCCGCGGCCTTGCGTGGATTACGCTGAGATGGGCCGCTCTGGTGCGGCCGCGAGTGATTTTCCTCGAAAATGTTGAAGAGTTCCAGACATGGGGGCCGGTCAGAAAGGGCAAGCCTGTAAAGAAGCTGGCAGGCACGACGTTCAGGAAGTTCATCGGCCAGCTTCGAGATCTCGGCTACGAGGTCGAGTGGCGCGAGTTGGTGGCGGCCGATTATGGCGCACCGACCAGCCGCAAGCGATTTGTTCTGATTGCCCGTTGCGACGGCCAGCCCATCGTGTGGCCTGAACCGACCCATGCTCCGCGTGACAGTGAAGCCGTGAAGAGCGGACGACTGAAACCGTGGCGCAGTGCAGCGGAGATTATCGACTGGAGCCTGCCTTGCCCGTCCATCTTCGACACCAAGGAGGAAATCAAGGAGCAGTACGATTTGAAAGCGGTGCGGCCTCTGGCGGACAACACCATGCGGCGCATCATCCGTGGCGTGGATAAGTTCACCATCAAGAGCGGCAAACCGTACATCGTCCCGACCGGATATGGCGAACGCAAGGGGCAGGCCCCGCGGGTACACGACATCGAGGAGCCGCTGCCTACGGTGGTCGGGAGCGGCAAGCACAATCTCTGCAAGCCGATGCTGGCGCCGTTCACAGCGACGAACACCAGCAACAGTGTCGGAGCACCTGCCGGTGATCCGGTGCATACCGTGACGACCGCGGGGAACCAGATGCTTGTGACCCCATATCTGGCCGAGTGTAACCACGCAGGAGGCGGCCACGTCGCCGATGTGCGCGACCCATACAAAACCATTACGGCCAAGCATACAGGCGGCATTGTGGCGCCATCGCTCATTCAGTACCATACCGAGCAGACCGAAAATGTCCGGGCCTCTGGCCTCGGTGCTCCGATCCCAACCGTGGATGCCTCGAACCGCTACGGCCTGACCTGCGCAAATCTGGTGAAGTATTACAGCGGTGTGGTCGGCGAGAAGATGGAAGAACCGCTTCCGACGGTGACAGCCATCGACCACAATGCTGTGTGCGCGGCCCATGTGGTGAAGTTCAAGGGAGACAACTTGGGAAGCAGCCCTGCAGAACCGATGCAGACTGTAACGGCAGGCGCGGGCCAGAAAAAGGCTTGCGGCGGAGGAACCTTCGCCCTCTGCGACACGCTGCTTTGCAAGGCTGGCCCGGACGAGAATCTGTATCGCTGGCCGCTGATCCGCGAACTGCTGAACCGCTACTGCGGTTATAAGCTGGCCGATGACGACCTGCTGCTTCTGAGCATCGGCGGGACGCTCTACTTCATCGCAGACATCGGCCTGCGGATGCTCTCCCCGAGAGAGCTTTTTACAATGCGATGGGGTTCCCGCCCGATTACATCATCGACCGCGATTATATGGGCAACCCGTACCCGAAGAACGAACAGGTCGCCCGCTGTGGCAACGCCGTTTGCCCGCCGATGGCTGCGGCTGTTGCAAGGGCCAACTTCCCCGAATACGCCGCCAAAGTGGGCGACACCATCACGACAACGGCCGCCCTGTTGGACATGGTGGCGGTGTAGAAAGGAGCAAGACATGGACAAAAAGAAATTGATGGAGCTGGCAGAGCGGTATCAGCACAAGGCTGACACGGCGTTCCAGAACTATCAGGAGACGGGCATTACCCGTTACGACACGGCCAGACGGAACAACGAGGACATGGCGGAGGCTTTGCGAATGGCGGCCTCTGCCAAGGAAGACCACGACCGGATGATCCACCTGAGAGGGGTACTGAGCCAACTGGCGTGGCGGGCTGCGGAGGCAAACCGTGCCAGCGAAGAGGAGCGGCCTCGGAAGATGCAGGCGGTGCTCGGAGAGCTGCTGTCTGCGGCCCGTATGCAGGGCTTGATCCGCGACGAAGGAGGTGATTTCAAATGAAAATCGTCATCGTGCATCACCTGAACGATGCGCAGCACTACCTTTTCGGAGTACCCGAGGAGAGAGACTTGAAGAAGGATGATCTGGTGCTGGTGCGCAACAGCCGAGGCGAGGTGCCGGCGGTCTGCGTCTGCGACAGCTTCAGCGTCCCCGAAAACGTGCTTGAGCAGTTGCAGAAAATGTACGGCGGGAAGACCCTGAAGTGGGTCATCGGAAGCGTTGAGTTCCTGCGCTGGGAGCAGGAGAAGGAGGAAGCGAAATGAAAAAGTATGTGCCCATTGTGACCGACGACCCGCAGGACAATGTGGAGGCGGCGCTGAACTTGGTGTTCATCAAGGACGAAGAGGTTTACGTCCGCGGCTATGGGCCGGCGCCTGACTTCTCAGACGCGACCCTGAGCAACGTGACGCGGGACATTCTGCAGAAGTACAGCCCAGAAACCTTGGAGAACGCACACCTCAAAGACGATTTGGAGCTTTCGTGTGCGACCTCTGAGTGGCTGTTCGACGGCATTGATACGGTTGAGGGCGTGGTTGCCCTGCTCTACACGATGGCGTGGGCCTTCGCAGAGACCAGAGAGCGCCTGCGGATGTACGAGGAGACGCGGCTCTCTCCGCTGGATCTGAAAGACCGGCTGATCGCGCCGTTCCAGAACGATATGTTCGCTATGGTCTGGGTAGCGTTCAAGAAGCTGTACCCCGACAAGGACTGCGAGATTTACTGGGAGCCTCAGATCCGAGATGAAGAGGGCGGCAAGCCCGTGTATGGCCTGACCGACTTTGCTGATGATGGTTCTGTTGCCGTTTTCGTCAAGCCGAGCCTTGAGGTTGCGGACGCAGTCGAAGTCCTTGCGCACGAACTCGCCCATGTGGCGGTCGGCGTTGAGCACGACCACGACGAGGTCTGGCAGGAGGCGTTCGACAAGATTTTCGAGGAGTACAATCGCATCGGAAGCCAGATGTTCCCCGACGGTGAGGACAGTGCGATGGACGACCCCGATGAAAAGTGAGCTGCGGTTTTCGTGGCCTGATACTGGAGAGCTGTCGGTGCGTATCAACGGAAACGAGTCGGCAGCTCTCCGTTTCTTTCCATCGGAAGAGGCCATCATAGACGGTCTGCGTAAAAACGGCGTAGAGGCCGCGTACGGCGATTTTGCAGATACCCACCCACACACCCACGGAAATGAAACGGACACGTTACCGACGGTTTCAGGTGATTCCTGACGGTGTCCTGACTTCACAATCACATTTTCTGGTGGTATAATCACAAATACAGAGGCTTTGCGAACGCTTTCGGCCTCTTTGATAACGGAGGGAATGACTATGACAACAGGCGAGCACGGCGGCTATGAGGCCGCCGCACGGCAATACAACGACTGCATCCGCACCGGCCAGATTGCGCAGGCTGTCGAATGGCTGACGGAGATGGCCGAGATCCTTGAGAGCGAGAAGCGATATACCGACGCCCTGAAGTTGGGGATGTTGACGTTCTACTTCGCTACGAGTGGCGTGTACGCCGAGCCGGTCATTGAGGATCACCTCGCAAAGCAGATATGCCGCGTAGTCTGGGAGACGCACCTGACGCTCCATGAGCGCGAGGAGCTGTTCCTCGACACGATCCGCGACGACACGCTGCCAGAGCATATCATGTCAGCCAAGGACTGCGCGTATATCTTCGACGTCTGCGCCGCCGGCAGAGCGGAGGACGCCAGAGAGATGCTGGGCCGATTCGTGACGGCTCAAGCGGCAAAGTAAATACAGAAGCGGAAAGCAAAAAGAGGCACGGACGTTGCTCTCGACGCTCGCACAGGGCCCGTAACAACTCCCCACCCATGAGAGCAGCCGACAGTGCCGCTATGAATGAAGTCTTTACCCCGGTGTACGAGTGCCAATACATCACGAAGGAGTAAAGAAAATGAACAGAAATCTGAACGAGGCAATTTTCGACATCGCAAAGGTGGAAGCCATCATGTTTGCTTTCGAGAATACCTATCTGGAGCTGGATGTGGCGCCGGCTGACAGAGCGCGAGCCGACATGGCGACGGACGCCTTCTATGCCCTCTGGGACGCCATCAGGAAGGTGTCGGATGACCTCGACCGTCTGGCTGGAGATTGCCGAGTGGTGGATGCCATCTACGCCGTCAACGATGTGCGGCGGCGTGTTGGCACCTTGAAAACCGAAGACTGAGTAGGAGAGAGGCCGGGGATTTCCCGGCCTCTTTTGCTATTCTTGCCACAAAATATGTATAACATATTGACTTTGAGGTACAATGTGGTATAATATACTCAAAAGAAATTAAAGGAGTGATTTCAGATGGCGAAAGTATCGACCAGCATTTCCATTGATGCCGACGTGAAAGCACAGGCTCAAGCTCTGTTCGCAGACTTCGGACTCGACCTGTCCACCGCAATCAACATCTTCCTGCGGCAGTCGATCCGTGAGAATTGCATCCCGTTTTCCATCCAGCGCGAGGTTCCCAACGCGGACACCATTGCAGCTATGCGGGAAGCTGATGACATGGTGAACCACCCTGAGCAGTACGAGACCTTCCACAGCATGGAAGACCTGAAGAGGGCTTTGGAGGCATGAAGTACGATGTGAGGATGTCCACCCGCTTCAAGAAGGATATGAAGCTGGTGCAGAAACGTGGGTACGACCAGAGACTCATTTTCGAGGTGATCGAACTGCTTGCCAACGGCATGAAGCTCGACGAGAAGTACAAAGACCACCTCCTGACCGGCGACTACGGCGGGTTCCGTGAGTGCCACATCACACCCGATTGGCTGTTGGTGTACCAGTACAGGGAGCAGGAGCTTTTGCTGCTGCTATCCAGAACTGGGACGCACAGCGACCTGTTCTGAACTATGGAGCAGGCGGCGATGACGTACAAGGGGTATTCGGCGAGGCCCGAATACTCCGCCGAGGATGGAGTCTTCTTCGGAAGGCTCCTCGGCATCAACGATCTGGTGAACTTTGAGTCCGAAAACGTGGAGGGCTTGGAGGAAGAGTTTCATAAGGCGGTGGACGATTATCTGGCGTTCTGCTCCGAAATAGGGAAGCAGCCAGAGACGCCAAACGCCTGAACGCGAAAGAAAGATTGCAGAGTGGGGCGCGGCGGTCTTGACTGCTGCGCCTTGCATCTGCAAAGTATGGAGGGAACGATGAATTACTATGCAGAAAATCCGAAAATCACGCTTCGCGTGAGCATCGGTGACGCGATGTATATTTATTGATGGAAGAGGAACACGATGTTTAAAGTATTGAAAACGGACGGCGCGGCGCGCCGGGGAGAGTTCAGCTGCCCGCATGGGACAGTCCAGACGCCGGTCTTTATGAATGTCGGCACGCAGGCGGCCATCAAGGGCGCACTGTCGGCCGCCGATCTCGAGACGATCGGCACGCAGGTCGAGCTTTCCAACACCTATCATCTGCACCTGCGTCCCGGCGACGAGGTGGTGCGTGACATGGGCGGCCTGCACAAGTTCATGACGTGGGACGGACCCATCCTGACCGATTCCGGCGGCTTTCAGGTCTTCTCGCTGGCCGGTCTGCGGAAAATCAAGGAGGAGGGCGTGACCTTCGCCTCCCATCTGGACGGGCACAAGATCTTTATGGGCCCGGAGGAGAGCATGCGGATCCAGTCCAACCTCGGCTCCGATATCGCCATGGCCTTTGACGAGTGCGTGGAAAACCCGGCGACGTATCCCTATGCCAAGGCCTCCTGCGAGCGCACGGCCCGCTGGCTCGCACGGTGCAAGGAAGCGCTGACCCGGTACAACGCTGAGCCGGGCGCGGTCAATCCCGGCCAGCAGCTCTGGGGCATCAACCAGGGTGCGACCTTCAAGGATCTGCGGATCTGGCACATGAAGGAGATCGCCAAGCTCGACCTGCCGGGCTATGCCATCGGCGGGCTTGCCGTCGGCGAGCCGACGGAGGTCATGTACGAGATCATCGAGGCCGTCGAGCCCTACATGCCGAAGGACCGGCCGCGCTACCTCATGGGCGTCGGCACGCCGTCAAACATCATCGAGTCCGTCGCCCGGGGCGTGGACTTCTTCGACTGCGTCATGCCCGCGCGCAACGCGCGGCACGCGAAGCTGTTTACCTGGCAGGGGAGCATCAACCTGAAAAACGCCAAGTACACCCGCGACGACGGCCCCATCGACCCGCAGTGCGACTGCCCGGTCTGCAGGCGCTATTCCCGTGCCTATTTGCACCACCTGTTCAAGGCGGAAGAGATGCTCGCCATGCGGCTTTCGGTCATGCACAACCTGTACTTCTACAATACGCTGACCAAACGCATCCGCGACAGTCTCGACGCGGGGACCTTCGGCGATTTCCGCGCGGAATATTCTGCGAAACTGTCGGAAAAAATATAAACTTACGAAAAAATTCAGAAATCCTGCCGGGCTGACTTGAAAAGTTGCCGCCGGCACGATATAATAAATGAAATTCAATTTTGGAGGAAAGACCATGTACCTTTTCTTAGAGTCGGCAGCCGGTACGGCCGCCGCCGGCAGCAGCGCGTCCATGATTCTCATGTTCGTCGTTCTGATCGCGGTGTTCTACTTCTTTATGATCCGCCCGGAAAACAAGCGCAAAAAAGAAGCCCAGCAGATGCGTGATTCCCTGAAGGTCGGCGACAACATCACGACCATCGGCGGCATCATCGGCGACATCGTCTCCATCAAGGACGATTCCATCGTCATCGAGACCACGACCGACCGCGTCCGCGTGGAGTTCGCCAAGTTCGCTGTTTCCACCAACAACACGGCGGAAAAGGAGCTGCCAAGCAGAAGGCTGCCGCTCTGGCTGCCCGCAAGGCAGAGAAAGAAAAGGCCAAGAAGGAAAAGTAACCCTTCCGGCCCGGACCTGCATACTGACCGGCTGAAGCTTAGACTTCAGCCGGTTCTTTTTATGCCCGGACAAACATACGCTTGGAGTAACGAAGTGAACAGTGAATAGAGGAGGGGAGCGGTTATGAAATCAAAGCTCTGGAACGGCGGCTTTCTGCGGACGGTGCTGCAGGGGCTGGCAGTCACATGCGCAGCGCTGCTCGCACTGTCGGCGCTGGGGGCGGGGCTGACGCTCGGCGGGGTGATCGGCCAGCAGCAGCTTTCGGTGGCCGCTGTGGTGATCAGCTTTCTCGGCGTTTTTCCTGGCGCCTGGCTGACGGCACGGCATGTCGCCGGGCAGAAGCTGCCGGCGGCCATCGTGGTCGGCGTGTGCTGTCTGGCGGTCTGTATGCTGGCCCGGCTGCTGTTCTTCGGCAATCGGGAGGCGCAGATCCTGCCTGGGATGCTTGCGATGCTTGCCGCGGCGGCTCTGGGCGGGATCGCAGGGAGCACGCAGCGAAAGCCTGCCCGGCGCAGAAGAAGATGAAGGCATTCCTGCATGCGTCAAAAAGTAAATTATATTTACATTTCGTGCATCAGCGTGCAGGACTGCCGTCATTTCAAGATTTCGATTTTACGCATGAATTCCGGCACTATATGTTGTGCTTTTTGTGAAAAGTACGGGTGACTCGCGGCGCCGCAGTTACTTTATTGACATAATATCATTAACATAATTCCTAGTCATAATTTACAAAAATTTCGAAAATGCATCTTTTTCCTTGAAATCTTCCGATGTTTGCGGTATAGTAACAACACTTCCTGTTGAAGCGCAGGTAGAAATAATTTTGCTCGCATAATTCCTTAAGAATTCTGAAGTTTCCGGTTTCCGTTTGGTTTTTCTGGATTCTCATGAATATGCGACAAAGCTCCCATCGATCATTTTCGGAAGGGCCTTCGCATGAGTGACATTATTATGCGATATGAGGATTACCTCATCCACACCAAACACGCGTCTGACAATACCGTCGCGTCCTATATGCGCGATCTTCGTCAGTATGCGTCATATCTCGGCTCCGAAGGCATCGATGTGCTGGACGCCGATCAGGACGTGGTTTCCGGCTACATGAACAGCATGAAGGCCAACGGAAAATCCGCCGCGACGATCTCCCGTGCGCTGGCCTCCATCAAGAGTCTGTACATATTCGCCGTCCAGAACCGTGAGATCGAGGAAAACCCGATCCACAACATCAAGATCGACAAGGCGGAAAAAAAGCTGCCGCAGATCCTGACCGGCAAAGAGGTCGAGCTTCTGCTGCAGCAGCCGAAGGTCACAGAGATGAAGGGCTGCCGCGACAAGGCCATGCTCGAGGTCCTGTACGCCACGGGCATCCGTGTCAGCGAGCTCATCGGCCTCAACATCGACGATGTCAGCCTGCCCGGCAGCTTCATCCGCTGCGAGAGCGGCGAGAAGACGCGCATCATCCCGATCTATCCGGAAGCGCTGCAGTCGCTGCATGAATACATCGACTCGGTCCGGCCCAAAATGATCGCCGTCCCGACCGAGCATTCGCTCTTCGTGAACGTCTCCGGCGAGCGCATGAGCCGCCAGGGCTTCTGGAAGATCATCAAGTATTATCAGGAAAAGGCGCACATCGACAAGGATATCACCCCGCATACGCTTCGCCACAGCTTTGCGGCCCACCTGCTGGAAAACGGCGCAGACCTGCGCTCCATTCAGCAGATGCTCGGCCACAGCGATATTTCCTCCACCCAGGTCTATACGCAGCTGGTCAAGCAGAATCTGAAGGCGGTCTACAACAAATATCACCCGAAGGCCTAGTCTGACCCATCCCATGAGAGCGGCATTTGCGTTTTTTATGAGAGAGAGGAGAATGGCAGGTGCCTGAACAGTTGCTCCGGGATAGAAAAAGGGCGTGCTGCAGTGCAGCACGCCCCGATTTTTTTGTCCGGATTCAGTTGTCAATGCCTGTCATGGCCTGCAGCACCTCATACTGCTGCTCGTTCAGGCCTTTCTTCATGGAAAGACCCTCGGTGATATCGATATCGACCATTTGTCCGGCCCGCGCGCAGATCACGCGGTTGGTCTTGCCCTCGGCCAGCGCCTTGACCGCCTGATAGCCCATGCGGCTGGCCATGACGCGGTCGCGCGCAGACGGCGTGCCGCCGCGCTGGATATGGCCGAGGATCGTCACACGGGGGTCGAGCCCCAGCTCCTCGTGGATCCCCTTGCCGATCTCAATCGCGCTGCCCGCGCCCTCGGCCACGATGATCATGAAGTGCGTGTTGCCGGCCAGACGCGCCTGCCGGATGCGGTCAATGACGTCACCGTCAAAATCAAGCGGCTTTTCCGGCACCAGAACCGCCGTTGCACCGGTGGCAAGCCCGACATAAAGTGCCAGATGGCCCGCGTTGCGGCCCATGACCTCAACGACGGAGCATCGCTCATGCGACTGCATCGTGTCGCGCAGGCGGTCGATGGCCTCGACAGCGGTATTGGCGGCCGTGTCATAGCCGATGGTATAATCGGTGCAGACAATGTCGTTGTCAATCGTAGCCGGAACGCCGACGACCGAAATGCCCTGTTTTGCAAGCTCTACCAGCCCGCGGAACGAGCCGTCGCCGCCGATGGAGACAATGCCGTCCAGCCCAAGCAGCTTGCAGGTCGCGGCGGCCTTTTTCTGCCCCTCCAGCGTGCGGAATTCGTCGCTGCGCGCCGTGTAGAGCATCGTGCCGCCGCGGTTGATGATATGCGCAACGTTGTCGTTCTTCAGGACGGTAAAATCGCCGTTGATCAGGCCGTTATAGCCGCGGCGGATGCCGACGCACTCGATGCCCATATACGTGCACGCGCGGACGACAGAGCGGATGGCCGCGTTCATGCCGGGCGCATCGCCGCCGGAAGTCAGCACACCGATCCGTTTGACTGCATTTGCCATGGTATAGCTTCCTTTCAAATCTGATTTTTCCCATCATACCGCAGTTTTAAAAAAATGTAAACAGGCATTTGCACGAAATGGCCGAATTTTTATGCCCGCTGTACGCAGGGTCACGGGGTTTTGAAATCTTCAGGAAAAATTTATGTTTTCTTCCGCGCGGGTGTGCTATACTTTATTTATTACCATCTCCACGCGAAAAGGAGGCAGAGGCTTGAATCAGACAAGCAGAATTCTGGAAGAAGTCAAAAAAGCGGTATGCGGCAAGGACCGCGTTCTGGTCTGGGTGCTGACGGTGCTGCTGGCCCGGGGCCATGTGCTGCTCGAGGATATTCCGGGCGTCGGCAAGACGACCATGGCGCTGGCGTTTTCCCGCGCACTGGGGCTGGAATACGGGCGCGTCCAGTTTACGCCGGACGTGCTGCCGTCGGATATCACGGGCTATTCCGTCTATCAGAAGGAGAGCGGCAAGCTGGTATATCAGCCGGGCGCGGTGCTCTGCAATCTGTTCCTCGCGGATGAGCTCAACCGGGCGACGTCCCGCACGCAGTCTGCGCTGCTCGAGGCCATGGAGGAGGGGCAGGTCACCGTCGACGGCGTCAGCCATCCGATCCCGCAGCCGTTCATCGTCTTTGCCACGCAGAACCCGACCGGGCGCTGCCGGTACGCAGCTGCTGCCGGATTCGCAGATGGACCGGTTCACCGTCCGGCTGTCCATCGGCTATCCGGAGCCGGCGGACGAATGCAGCATGGTGCTCGCGCGGCAGGGCGTCAACCCGCTGCAGACAGTCGAGCAGGTCCTGTCCCAGCAGGAGCTCGTTGCCATGCAGGACGAAGCCGCCGCGGTTTACATCAAAAAAGAGCTGGTAGAATACATCGTCGCCCTGATCGGCGCGACGCGCGGCCATCCACTGATCCTGCGCGGCGCGAGCCCGCGTGCGACGCTGTCGCTGACCGCCATGGCCAAGGCAGTCGCCTATGTCCAGCGGCGGGATTATGTGGTGCCGAAGGACATTCAGGTCACGTTCCCGCAGGTCATCGCGCACCGCCTGCTGCTGGCTCCGGAGGCGGACGCGCGGCAGATCGGCCCGGAGCAGATCCTTGCGGAGATCCTGCACCAGGTCCCGGCCCCCAGGCTGTGAGCGATGGCCAGAAACCGGATCTTTTACGGGCTGTTCTTGCTGGCAGCCGTCGTGTTTCACAGCTTTTATACCGGCTGGTTTTCCTTCTTTCTGCTCCTGTTTTCGGTGCTGCTGCCGGTTTTCTCGCTGCTCGTCAGCCTCCCGGCTATGCTCCGTGCCGCCTATACGCCGCAGCTGCCGCTGCGCTGCTTCTGCGGGCAGGACGCACAGTTTGCGCTCCAGCCTTCGTCCGCCTCCCGGCTGCCGGTCAGCTGCTGCAGGCTGCATCTGCTGGTCTGTGACGCCGTGGGCGGCACGCAGCAGGCCGAATGGCTGACCCTTGCAGGGACGCTCCGCTTCTCCCTGCGCGTCGATACGCGCCATGCGGGCCAGCAGACCTTCCGTGTCGACCGGGCGCGGGTCTATGACGCGCTGGGGCTCGTCGGCCTGCCGCTGCAGCTGCCGACTGCGTGCAGCATCGCGGTCGAGCCGGAGCCGCTGGAACCCGCGGAGCTGCCGAATCTCAGCCAGTTCCAATACCGTTCCTATCATCCAAAGCCGGGCGGCGGCTTTTCCGAGATCCACGATCTGCGCGAATACCGCCCGGGCGACAGCCTGCATGAGATCCACTGGAAGCTCTCAGCCAAGACGGACAAGCTGATCGTCCGCGAGGCAGAGGAGCCGAACCGCGGGCTGATCGTCCTGAGCTTCGATTTTTCCGGCAGCCGGGCGCAGCTCGACAGTACGCTGCGGCAGCTGCTGTGGCTGTCCGGCTGGCTGACGGACAGGGAAGTCGTCCACCAGATCGACTGGCTCGACCCCGATACCCTCGAGCCGCAGACAAAGCAGATCCGCGCGCCGCAGGATCTGCAGGAGCTGCTCCGAGCGCTGCTGCAGACGCACCTGACCGGCGACACTCCGACGATCGCGCAGCGGCTGTATCCGAACGCGGACTGGCGCTATCACATCCAGCCGGCCGCGCAGGAGGTGTCCGTATGAGACCATCCAGATACGCGTTCCCGGCCGCGCTGCTCTGCGCCGCGGGACTATCTATCGGGCTGTGCTTCTGCGTAATCACGTCGTTTGCCGTCCCGGTCGACCCGGTGCGGCTGCTGCTTGCGTGTTTCCTCGCGGCAGCGCTGTTTTCCGCGGTATTTCTGCTGAAAAAGAGCTGGATCTGGCTGCTTGTCGTCCTGCTTCTGGCAGGGGCGGGCGGATATCTGCTCCGCGCGGAGCTGCGGCAGAGCCTGTCTGCGCTCGTGTATACCGTCAGCAGCAACTACGCCGATGCGATCCCCGGCCTGCAGGCTGTCAGCCTGACAGAGGACGCCTCCGGCATCGATGCGACGCTGGTCCTGATCCTGATCGCCGCGCTCTACGCACTGCTTTGCAGCTGGACTGTCATGCGCGGGGAGCATCTGGCCTACCTGCTGGCAGGTGTGCTGCCGGTGCTGGTTTTGTGTCTGGTCATTTTGCAGACGCCGCCGGCTGCCTGGGCGATCCTGCTTGTGGTGGGCGTCCTGGCGCTGCTGCTGCTCAGCCAGCTGCTGCGCGCGCGGCAGGAGAGCGAGGGCAACCGACTGGCCCTGCTGCTGGCTGTGCCGCTGGCGCTGCTGGTCGGGCTGCTGGCCGTTCTGTTCCCGGCAAAGACATACGAGCGTGCGAAGTGGTCGGATTCTCTGCAGCAGACGCTTGCGGATGCGGCAGACAAGCTCACGCTCTTCCGCCGCGACGCGCAGACCGGGCAGGTGCGCTTCACCTCGCCGATCAGCCCCAGCACGCTCGGCAGCTACCTCTGGGATTCGAGCGTCACGGGCGTGAATCTCAACCGCGTCGGCCCGCAGCGGCAGTACGGCCGCACAGTCATGCGCGTGCAGGGGCAGACAAGCGGCCTGTGTCATCTGCGGGGGGATTCTCTGGCTGTCTACGAAGAGAACCGCTGGAAGGCCCTGTCTGAACGGGACTATGCAGAAGCCGGAGACGCGGTGTCCGCCCTGACGGCAGGGGCGGTCCGTATCGCAGCCAGTGAGGAAGAGGAGGCGGGGTTCTCTGCTGTCTCCGCCGCCTACAGCATGTCGATCGAGACAGAGATGAAATCCGGTGTCTATTATACGCCGTACTATCCGCTGACCCTTCCGGAGGGAGCCGCCCCGTATCACGATGCATACATCAGGAATTCTTCGCAGCGGACGAGCTACGCGGTCCTTTATACCGACGCACATACCGATGTTCCGGATGAGACCTATGAGGCCTTTGTTCACGAAACCTATACGCAAGTGCCGGACCAGACGCGGCAGGCGCTTGCCGATATCCTGCAGCAGCTTGACGTACAGCCGGGTGACGATCCACATCGGATCCTTGCCGCTGTGCAGAGCTATGTATCGTCCAGCGCGCGGTATGATCTGAATACGCCCGCCGTGCCGGATGGGGAGGACTTTGTCTCCTGGTTCCTGCACGAGAGTGAAACGGGCTACTGTGTCCATTTTGCGACTGCGGCGGCGATCCTGCTGCGGTGCATGGACGTCCCGGCTCGCTATGTGACCGGCTTTTCCACGAATGTGACCGCCGGAAGCTGGACGACCGTAACGACCGATGACGCGCACGCCTGGGTGGAATACTATGTCGACGGCCTAGGCTGGTACGTGCTCGACCCGACGCCCGCTATGCAGGACTCTCACATTCTTACCCTGCAGCCAGATAATTCGTCGGAAACCGATCCGGCCCCGACGCAGGAGGAAGACCAAGTTCGGCCTTCGGAGACACCGACTACAGAAACAACGTCGGATGCGCCGGAAGTTTCTCCGGAAACGTCTGATAAACCGACCGAAACAAACCAGGAGAGTTCAAAAACATTCCATTTCTTCCGTTATCTCTGGCCAATTCTGGCCGCCGCCGCGGCGCTGCTGATCTGGCGGGCGCTGCTGTTCAGCATCCGCAGGGCTGCGATCGGGCGGGGCTCCGGCAATCGCCGCGCGGTCACGCTCTATCACCATATCTGCTGGCTGGCCAGGCGGACCAAAACGGAGGTCCCAGCAGAATTTCTGGAGATCGCCGAAAAGGCACGCTTCAGCCACCATAAGCTGAGCAGGGAAGAGCTGCAGCCGCTGCAGGACCATGCGGACCAGCTGACCAGACAGCTGCTGGCCGACAAGCGCTTCTGGCGGCAGTTCTTATACCGCGTGATCTACGCGCTGGGATGATCGCCGCTTCAGGCGATCTTTCCCCGGCGCAGATCGACCTCTGCGGCAAGCCGCACGCCGGAATGCCGGATCTCATGCCAGATGGTCTGCGTTTTGAACAGAGCCAGCGTCTGCAGCGGCAGGAAGCAGGCCATGAAAACAGGGTAGAGGAGCATCCCGCCCACCAGCTTCCGATCCAGCCGCCGTTCCAGTGCCAGCGCGGCGACGGCCGCGGCCAGACAGCCGCCATAAGCGGTCAGCAAACTGACCGGCAGCCCCTGCAGGGACATGCTCCCGGCGAGCAGCGCCTCGAGCGCAAAAAACGGCGTCAGCGCCTGCAAAAAGGGGAAGCTGAGCTGCAGGAGCCCGTCCAGACAGTTGAGGCTTGGCTGCCGCAGGAAATTCGCGAGCAGCTCCGGCAGCGTCAGGCGCGCGACCTGCAGAATACCGCTCATCCAACGTCTGCGCTGCACGAGAGACGCACGCCATGTGACTGGTTCTTCATCGTATGTAACGGCCGTTTCGCAGTAGCCGATCCGTGCGCCGCGACAGAGACAGGCCGCGTATAGCTCGGCGTCCTCCGTCAGCGTGCGGCAGGGGAACCCGCCCAGCGCCTCCAGCAGATCCCGCCGGATCGCAAAACCGGTGCCGATCACGCGGGCCGACAGGCCCACGGCCTCTCTGGCGCGGTTCAGAAAATGATTGGCACTGCAGAAGTAGATCTCATAGCAGGCGCTGATCCCGGCCTGTGTCCGGTTTTTGGCGAGAATGCGGCTCTTGACGATCGCAGTACGGTCCAGTGCGCGGTTCATTTCCGATAAAAACGCAGGATCCGCCTCATTATCCGCGTCAAACACGCAAAAAGCGTCATAATTCCGCGCGCTGCGCAGCAGCGCTTTTGCCGCAGTGTGCAGCGCGGCTCCCTTGGAGCGGACGGAGGCAGGCATTTCCAGTACCTGGGCCCCGGCACGGCGCGCGGCTTCCGCGGTGCGGTCGATGCAGTTGTTGGGAAGCACCCAGATATCAACGAGCTCCAGGGGATAGTGCTGCGCCCGCAGGCTCTCGATCAACCCTGCGATGCAGCTTTCCTCATTTCTGGCCGCGATCAGGACCGCAAACCGCCGGAGTCTGGCAGCAGGCTCCGGTCTGCGACGACTGCACAGGCCAAACAGCGACACCGCCAGAAAATATAAGGAAAACACCTTGATAATCAGAAAAAACACAGTAACTGCCGCGTTCATAAATCTTTCTCCTTTGTGATTTCTTGCGCTTTCAGTATATCACGTCCGCCCGCAGCCGGACGGAAACATCCAATGAAGGAAACCTTAAGGTTTGATGAAGCCCAGACCCAACAGAGAAAGCACCTCCAAATCCAGCCACCAGAAAGACCAAAGCCCAGAGGGGAGACCCCTAGCCGCGGATGCTTGTCAGACCGATGCATGAGAGACCCGCACGATGAACGCAACAAAATAAAGATTTTGTTGCGTTTGAAGTGGAGATGTGCTATAATGAAGACAACCGGGCCGCTGGATGGCGGCGAAAGGAGTTTTTGGGATGCAGAGCTATGCTGAGTGCCCGCAGGTGCTGCGGGATTTTCTGTCGTATCATGAATCGATCAAGGGCCAGTCCAGACGTACCGTCGAGGAATATCATCTGGATCTGCGGATGTTCCTTCGATTCCTGACGCTGATGCGCCGGGAGCTGCCGTACAATACGCCGCTGGATTCCATCGATATCAAATGGATCGACGCGGCGGTTTTGAACACCGTTACCTCGTCGGAGATATTTGATTTCCTGTCCTACCTGACGAACGACCGTCAGAACCGCGAAGGCCCGAATGACGCCGGGATCGCGGCCGCTTCCCGCGCGCGCAAGCTTTCGGCGATCAAGGCGCTCTATAAGTATCTGACGGTCAGCACCAAAGCAGATCCAAAATAACCCGGTCAAGGATATCGAGTTCCCCAAGATCCGCCGCAGCCTGCCGAAATTGTCAAAAGTATTGAGAATACCAAACTGAGTCGTTTTAATCTTGGCCATGCACTATTCTTTATATATGTATGGTTGTGCAGCATCGGGCCAATAACGTTTGATGTGGCACCTCCATACGATGTCGTAGCTCGTTTCCAGGGCAAT
>VOFK01001039.1_pt1 | contig 131435 bp, 132 predicted proteins | sample 5384121 | NCBI WGS metagenome assembly VOFK01 (sample SAMN12384730, study PRJNA508395) | human gut metagenome | isolation source: healthy gut J | host: Homo sapiens
CATTTTAAGATGAGAGTTTGATCCTGGCTCAGGGCTGGGCTGCTGGCGGCAGGCTTAACACATGGATTGAACAGGATTGTTAAAATGGCTTTGCTGACTAACAAGAAGAGTAGCGCACTGATTGAGAAGTAACACGCGATAGGGAACGTATTACCTTTGATTGAGGGGGACAACATCTGAGAGCAGGATGCTGGCCTGCGCATAAGACTACAGTGCAATTTCATCTTGAAAGAACGGCCCGCAGATTGGTGGGGTAAAGAGGCCTGCCGAGCCTCATGGCTGGTCTGAGGGAGGACGATCAGCCACACTGGAACTGAGACACGATTCAGACTCCTACGGGAGGCAGCAGTGAGGTATTGGGCAATGGAGCAACTCTGACCCAGCCCACCGCGTAGTGAAAGAAAGGTTTTTCGGATTGTAAGCTCTTTCGGATGTGACGATGATGACAGTACGCATCTAAAAAGCCCCACGGCTAACTTCGTGCCAGCAGCCGCGGTAATACTGAGAAAGGCGTTGTTCAGGAATTACTGGGCGTAAAGGTGTGTGAAGCGGTTAATGTAAGATAGCGGTGAAATCGGGGCTTAACCTCGGAATAACCGTTATAACTATGTAGCTAGAGTTATGGAGAGGACCAATGGAATACCCAGTGTAAGAGAGTGAAATTCGTAGATATTGGGTAGAACACGGTGGCAGGCGGCTATCTATTATATACTGACTGAGCACAGCATGGGGATCAAACAGGGATTGTGCCTGTGGTCGTGCTGTAAACGATGAATGCTGGTTATGAAGCTTTGAGACCGGTGACGAAGTGCTGCGATAAGCATTCCACTTACTCGGGAGTACAGTCGCAAAGATTAAACTCAAAGGAATTGACGGGGACCCACACAAGCAGTGAGCATGTGGTTTAATTCGATGCAACACCAGAAAGGGGCCTTCCAGCTCTTGACATCCTTATCCGGGGGCTGAGATGAGCCCTTTCAGTTAAGAGCTGAGACCAGTGACTTGAATACTGCATGGCATAATCGCTCGGTATTAGTGAAGATGTTGGGTTAAAGTCCACGGCTTGAAGCACAGCCTGCTATCAGTTGCCAGCAGTAAAGTTTGGGCACTCTATTGATGGGACTGCCGGTGACAAGCCAGGAGGAAGGTGGGGATGACGTCGAGGAGTCATCATGGCTCTTACGAGTTGGGCTACACGTGCTACAATGGTGAAACAAGAGGGGATGAGACCGCGAGGTTGAGCCAAATCTTAAAAAAGTTATCTCGGAGTTCGGATTGTTCTCTGCAACTCGAGAACATGAAGTTGGAATCGCTAGTAATCGCGGATCAGCATGCCGCGGTGAATACGTTCCTGGTCTTGTACACACCGCCCGTCACGCCGGGAGTTGGTCTGCCCTGACGGCGTTGAGGTAACCCGCAAGGGAGCCTGGCGACCACGGTAGGGTCAGCGACTGGGGCGAAGTCATGACAAGGTAGCCGTAGGGGAACCTGCGGCTGGATCCTTTCAAAGACAAGAAGACGAATATTCGCTGTCTGCGTATCCTCTTAAAAGATTGAAGAAACTGGTGAGAGACCGTTAAGTTGAAGACTTAAGGGTTTGTAGCTCAGGTGGTTAGAGCGCACGCCTGATAAGCGTGAGGTCGGAAGTTCAAAGTCTTCCCAGACCCACCACTCTTAGAGGGGTATAGCTCAGCTGGGAGAGCACCTGCTTTGCAAGCAGGGGGTCAGGAGTTCGATCCTCCTTACCTCCACCAAGGCTTTGATCTGGATAGTTATAAAACATTGTGAATAAGAAGAAAGAAATGAGATTGTTATTGTTGATAGAGATATTGATGATAACGACGACATTTTGGAATTAGAATAAAATCTAAGGAAAAAATTAAGTATGAAAATATACACCCTTTTAATATGATAAAGTATTAAAAGCGGGTAGATTTTTTTGTTGAGAGTATGAATGGTTTGTCCGAGAGGGCGGATTATTTATACGTTAAGAATCAAGCGATAGGTAAGGGCATTTGGTGAATGCCTTGGCAATCAGAGGCGAAGAAGGACGTGGTACACCGCGAAAAAAGTTACGGGGAGTTGGGAACAAGCATTGATCCGTAAATATCCGAATGGGGAAACCCACAGAAAGCAATCTGTACCGCATGATGAATAAATAGTCATGCAGGGCGAACGCAGGGAACTGAAACATCTAAGTACCTGTAGGAAAGGAAATCAACCGAGACCTGGAAAGTAGTGGCGAGCAGCGAAATCGGACCAGCCGATGGATGGTCAGTAAAGAATCAGAATTACCTGGAAAGGAAAGCCACCGGAGAGGGTGACAACCCCGTACACGAGTAGAAAAGCTGACTGTTCTTGAGTAAGGCGGAGCACGAGAAATTCTGTCTCGAAAATGGGGGAGACCACTCTCCAAGGCTAAGTACTACTGATTGACCGATAGTGAACAAGTACCGTGAGGGAAAGGTGAAAAAGCACCCCCATAAGGGGAGTGAAAGAGAACCTGAAACCGGATGCCTACAAGCAGTCGGAGGGTCATGGGTGGCCTGACGGCGTACCTTTGTATAATGGGTCAGCGACTTAATTTATGTAGCAAGCTTAAGCCGATAGGTGTAGGCGTAGAGAAATCGAGTGTTAACAGCGCGTTAAGTTACATGAATTAGACCCGAAACCGAGTGATCTAGCCATGATCAGGGTTGAAGGTTGGGTAACACCAACTGGAGGACCGAACCCCTCCCCGTTGAAAAGGTAGGGGATGAATTGTGGCTAGGGGTGAAAGGCCAATCAAACTCGGAAATAGCTGGTTCTCCGCGAAAAACTATTTAGGTAGTGCGGTGAGCGGACACCTTGAGGGGGAGCACTGGAAGAGCTAAGGGGGGCGATCCTTACTAAACTTTACCAAACTCCGAATACTCAAGAGTGATACTCACCAGACAGACATTAGGTGCTAAGGTTCAGTGTCGAGGGGAAAGAGCCCAGACCGCCAATTAAGGTCCCAAAATTATGGCTAAGTGGTAAAAGGAAGTGAAACGTCCAAAACAGTCAGGAGGTTGGCTTAGAAGCAGCCATCCTTTAAAAAAGCGTAATAGCTCACTGATCTAAACAAGACGTCTTGCGCCGAAGATGTAACGGGGCTAAAGCCATATACCGAAAGTTGCGGATTTACACGTTAAAGTGTAAGTGGTAGCGGAGCGTTCTGTAAGCCTGCGAAGGTGTACCGTAGGTATGCTGGAGGTATCAGAAGTGAGAATGCTGACATGAGTAGCGAAAAGAAGAGTGAGAGACTCTTCCGCTGAAAGTCCAAGGTTTCCTGCGTAAAGCTAATCTGCGCAGGGTTAGTCGGTCCCTAAGGCGAGGCAGAGATGCGTAGTCGATGGCAATCAGGTTAATATTCCTGAACCGGCCCGGAAGTGACGGATTGAGTAAATTGTAAGTTCTTATTGGATTGAGCTTGCAGTGAATCAGTCCCAGGAAATAGCCCGGGCTAAGACCGTACCCGAAACCGACACAGGTGGACAGGTAGAGAATACCAAAGCGCTTGAGAGAACTATGTTGAAGGAACTAGGCAAAATACTTGCGTAACTTCGGGATAAGCAAGCCCCATTTTAAGGCAACTTAGGGTGGGGGGCACATACTAGGGGGTAGCGACTGTTTACTAAAAACACAGGGCTCTGCTAAATTGAAAGATGAAGTATAGGGTCTGACGCCTGCCCGGTGCTGGAAGGTTAAGGAGAGATGTGCAAGCATTGAACTGAAGCCCCAGTAAACGGCGGCCGTAACTATAACGGTCCTAAGGTAGCGAAATTCCTTGTCGGGTAAGTTCCGACCTGCACGAATGGCGTAACGACTTCCCCGCTGTCTCCAACATAGGCTCAGCGAAATTGAACTCTGAGTTAAGATGCTCAGTACCCGCGGTTAGACGGAAAGACCCCGTGAACCTTTACTATAGCTTTGCAGTGGTATTAGGTAACAAATATTGTAGAATAGGTGGGATGCTATGAAGCTACGACGCCAGTTGTAGTGGAGCAGACTTTGAAATACCACCCTTTTGTTGTTTGATATCTAACCTGCTCCCGTTATCCGGGAGAGGGACCCTGCATGGTGGGTAGTTTGACTGGGGCGGTCGCCTCCCAAAGAGTAACGGAGGCGCGCAAAGGTTGGCTCAGATTGGTCAGAAATCAATCGTCGAGTGCAATGGCATAAGCCAGCCTGACTGCGAGAGAGACATTTCGAGCAGATACGAAAGTAGGTCATAGTGATCCGGTGGTCCCGAATGGAAGGGCCATCGCTCATTGGATAAAAGGTACTCCGGGGATAACAGGCTGATCGCATCCAAGAGTTCACATCGACGATGCGGTTTGGCACCTCGATGTCGGCTCATCACATCCTGGGGCTGGAGAAGGTCCCAAGGGTTCGGCTGTTCGCCGATTAAAGTGGTACGCGAGCTGGGTTTAGAACGTCGTGAGACAGTTCGGTCCCTATCTGCCGTGGGTGTAGGATACTTGAGAGGATTTGTCCTTAGTACGAGAGGACCGGGATGAACATACCTCTGGTGTACCAGTTGTTCCGCCAGGAGCAACGCTGGGTAGCTAAGTATGGACGGGATAACCGCTGAATGCATCTAAGCGGGAAACCCACCTCAAAACAAGGTATCCCAATTAAGACCGTGGTAGACCACCACGTTGATAGGTCAGGTGTGTAAGCGCAGCAATGTGTTTAGCTAACTGATACTAATAGTCTGATTGGCTTGATTTTTTAACGTATAAATAATCTGCTCCACAGATTTGGTTCTAATTCTTTCAGATGATGTTTAGATGACCTGGTGGTAATAGCGAAGGTGTCCCACCCGATCCCATTCCGAACTCGGACGTTAAACCCTTTTGCGCCCATGGTACTTTGTCTTAAGGCACGGGAGAGTAGGTCGCTGCCAGGTCTTCTAAACATCATCTGGAATGAATTCTTCTTATTGCAAGTTTTTAAGCCTCCTGCTTTTGCAGGAGGTTTTTTTATTAACGGATATTCAGAAACTTTGTTTGCAGATGCCGTTTGGTTCAGGGCGGTTTTTTGCGTCACTGAGACGGATTGGCGTTCGCTTCGGAAAAGTCTCGGTCTTGCTCTGGCAGGGCGTTCTGCGGCCGCTGCGGCGGATTTTTTTGCGGTCATGCTTTCTATTATATATTTTGCGGACAAAAAATGGCGAGGCTCAAGGAAGGTATACAAAATTAAAGGGCGCACAAAATGCAATGAGTACGAAAAATTCGATACCTGCTCCCGAAAAATAGCTCATTGCCTTTCTTCCTCATTCCTTTACAATCTCTTCCGTAATCTCATTCACGTTATTATTCTTTTTTTATCCTTATATCTCTTTTTAATTTTATTTTTTATTCCAGGAGTGTGTTTATGAAACAAGGTAACGTTAAATGGTTTGACTGCAAAAAAGGTTATGGCTTTATTACTCCGGACGGCGAAATCAAAGACGTCTTCGTCCATATTACCCAACTCGAAAAAATCGGTATCAGAAAACTCTTCGACGGCCAGCGCGTCTCCTTCGATATCTATGATGATCGCGGGCGTATCGCCGCCGGTAATCTTAAATTGTTGTGATTTCCAATCGTATAACCATATGTTGACGAGAAAACCTGCCGTCTGACTATGGCAGGTTTTCTTTTAATTTGCGATTTACTTTGGTATATTCGAGAGAACAGGAGGTTTGTTATGAAAAAAATTGCGAGTTTTATGGTTAATCATCTTAAACTTGTTCCGGGTCTTTATGTTTCTCGGAAGGACAAGTTCGGAACGGAATTTATTACAACATTTGACATAAGAATGACCAGTCCGAATGATGAGCCGGTCATGAATACGGCAGAGGTACATACGATAGAACATCTCGGCGCAACCTTTTTGCGCAATCATCCCGAATTTGCGGAAAAGACGGTTTATTTTGGTCCAATGGGCTGCCGGACGGGGTTTTACCTGCTTTGGCGGGAGACTACAGTTCCGAAGATATTTTGCCGTTGATTAAGGAGATGTTTGAATTTATTCGTGACTTTCAGGGAGAAGTTCCGGGAGCATCGCCGCGAGATTGCGGAAATTGTCTGGATATGAATTTGCCGATGGCAAAATACTTGGCCGGAAAGTATCTGACGGAAGTTATTGAAAATATTGCTGCGTTCAGATTGACGTATCCGGCATAGCTGCTGTTTGAAAAAACTTTTGCTGTCAGCCCTAACGAAAATTATAGCCATTGAATTGGGGCTGGAAGAACCTATTTAAATAACCGGAGGAGCTTATGGAGTGGGAAACAAAACATAAGATTGCCGCGGTTGCCGTGTTGACTGTTGTTGCAACGGCACTCGTATTGTTTAATTAGGGGAGAGAAGAAATGGTTTGGTGGCATTGGCTCATCATATTGGTTTTCGTTTTTGCAATTGTGATTTCCATGTTTTTTTAATTTTTTAACTTGACAATAGTGTGGAAAAGGCGTATTTATGCACTGTCTTGCAAGAGACAGCGTTTATCGCGGGGTGGAGCAGCCCGGTAGCTCGTCAGGCTCATAACCTGAAGGTCGTAGGTTCAAATCCTGCCCCCGCAACCAAAGGAAAACAAGAGGTTTTGCTATTTTGCAAGACCTCTTGTTTTTACAGTTGCCTCATTTTGTGCCACCCCTGTGCCACTTTTTTATATTAAAATAAATGTTGAAAAATGACCGATAGATTGGTTCAAATCTAGGTTATTACGTGTTTGATACGTAATAGTTCCTTGATTTTTCATATTTAAATATATAATATTGCTTTTCATTATTGCCAGGAAACTAAAAATCCTAAAAATTCTAAAAATTAGGAAGGATAATACATATGTCTCAACATAATAAAGAATTTCGGAAGATGTTTAATGAAATCGTGAAATGTTTTTCCTTTGAAAAATATTATACTCGAAAATTGGATAATAAAGAATTTGCAGCGCAGTTGCTATTTCGTCTCTCTATCTATAAATTCTTTACAAAAAAATCGGTAAATCTCTATAGCGAAATTTCCGATGTTGATTTCAAAAAGTTGTTGAGCAATTTTTTAATTGAACATCCAATTGAACGCGAAAGTAAAAGATTAGAAGTAATGAGAACTTTTTTGAAGGATAATTTTGCTAAATATAAAGATTTGAATTTTTCGAATATTTCGGATTTTTCATATGCTTCTGATGATGAAGCTACTGCTCCGGATGATGATGTTATTCCAGACGATGAGGCTACTGTGTTAAAATCAATAGAAACCATACTTAATGTTTATAGTAGCCCGTTGAAATCATCTGCTGTTTTTGAAATAAAAGCCCCAGAAGAAGTACCGTTGATAGATGAAGATATCTTAATACTAGGTATAAGCTGGCATCGTCCTCTTGGACAGATAACAAAAGAAATACAAAAAATTATCGAAAGTAAACGTTTTACCAAGAAGAATCTATTTAAGAATAATGGAGAAATATCGGATGCGGATATAAAAAGATTAAGAGAAAGTCATATTTTGCAACTTTTTGATTTATGGCTTTTACAACAAGCTTATAACCAACACCTGACAGACGAAAACATTGCAAATTTATTCTTTGGAGAAAAGAGCGAATCGGAAACGAGTAAAAATGCTGAAAATATACGAAAGACTGGTTGGAAAAACTTTAATAGGATGGTTGAAGTTGGTTCAGACTATCAATTATTGAGATATATGCATAGGCAGAGTAAAGATTAGAAAACAAAGGGGCGGAAAGAAAACGCCCCTTTTTCTTTTCCGAATAAAATAAGCAGAAACAATTAGTTACATGTTGACTACGACATATTGAAAGATTAAAAACAGAATCGAAATTTTTATTAACTTTTAACTTATGAGAGAAAAAAGATGCATGATATTATTCAAAGAATAAAAGAAAAATGCAAAAGTCCCTTTATTGCTCGCGACAGGTTGGCGGAAGTAACCGGTGGCGTGATTAATCCCCGGACAATGAGAAACCGCGATTGCCAAGGAACAGGTATTCGGGGACGGTTTAAAATTGGGCGCAAAGTTGCCTACCCAGTTGAAGAAGTAATCAACTGGCTAATCGAAAACTCAACAGAAATTCAGAGAGATCAAAATGACAGAACTTGCTAACCAAAAAGAAGACGCCTTTAGTGCTGCAACACATGAAGACGCCTTATCTAATCTAAACATTGGTTATAATAATACCAAAAAAATTAAAAATCAAGAGAAACGCTCAATAAATGAGATGAGCCTTTCAGAGGCAGCATTGTATTATGCTCGTCTTGGATATAAGGTGTTTCCGTTGTGGCCTCGTGATAAGCGACCTTTAGGAGTACTAATCCGCCATGGATGTAAGGATGCTTCTGCTGACATTGACACTATAAAAAAATGGTGGGAAGCATATCCGGAGGCCAATATTGGTTTCGTAACCGGAAAAGCAAACCATTGTATTGTCATCGATATTGATGGCCCAACGGGAAAAGAAGAACTGCTAAAAATCAAAAAGGGGCGAAACTTTCCTAAAACTATTATTGCCAAATCAGGCAGAGAGGGTGGAGGACACCTATATTTTCAATATCCCAAAGGAGTGGAAACGGTAAAAAATAGGGCTGGTGTATTGGCTAACGTTGATATTCGGGCTGATGGAGGATATATTGTCGTGCCGCCTTCTGTTCATCCTAACGGTAATAAATATAGTTGGAAACGTGATTTTTGTCAGCAAGATATGGCATGTATGCCTGAGTGGCTTCTTCAAGAACTTATCCAAGAAAGCCAAAAGAAAGATTTTTCTGAAAAAGCCTTTGAAATAAAAACTCATCCTTATTTCTCAAGAGAGTTCAGTAATACTTTGAATAAAATAAAAAATTGCCCGGAAGGAAAGCGGAACGATACCCTCTATCGGGGGGCTTTTAAATTGGCGCAAATGTGCCATAGTGGATATCTTCAGGAAAATGTTGTAAAAGAGCAATTGGCAACAGCGGCTCAAATCTGCGGGCTTCCGGATGATGAAACAAAAAAAACAGTTGATTCTGCTTTTAAAGAAGCCTTATCCAATCCGGGTAATTATTCCTTTTTGAAGAGTGGTAATGATGAATTTTCTAAAATTTATGATGAAAGCGAGATTGAGTGGGAGCCTCCACTATTAACAACCTCTATTTTAACTCCTGAGATTGAGGAAGACACCATACCTTGCAAGCTTCAGCCTGTCGTGTCTAATATTTGCCAGCATCTTGAAGTTTCATGCGGCATGGTCTATTTGACAGCACTAGGTATTTTGGCCGCTGCAGTACAAGGAAAATTTGAAGTCCGGTTGACAGATACTTTTTCAGTTCCCTGCAATTTATATTTTTTGGCATTTTCTGCTCCGGGGACAAGAAAAAGCCCGGTGCTCTCTATATTAAGTCGGCCAATATATGAGTGGGAAAAATCTCAAAAAGATATTTGGTTGCCTAAAATTCGCAAACAAGAGCTTGAAGCTTCTCTAATTCAAGAAAAATTAGCGGATTTAAGAAAACAAGCCAAACAAGCTCAGCATCCAGATGCAATCATTGATGAAATGATGACATTGGAAGCCAGTATTCAAAAAATTGATGTTGTGCCTAAAATTATCTTAAATGACACAACACCTGAGTCTTTATTGGCATTCTTAAATGACCATAATGGTCAATGTGCGATTATTTCCGATGAAGGGTCTATTTTTGATGTCCTTGGCGGCCTTTACACAAACAACATTGCCAACATTGATGTTTTGCTTAAAGGATGGGATAAGGGCAATATATCAATGAAACGGCGTGAGTGTGAAATAAATATTGAACCGTTACTAACTTTCTGTGTTCTTGCCCAGCCAGCGGTTTTAAATAAGATATCAGCCAAGAAATCTTTTTCAGGTTTTGGCCTATTGGAACGTTTTTTGATGTGGTATCCTCAAAGCAATATTGGTTACAGAACACATAACGGAGCTTCCATACAAAAAGATATTATTGATGAATATAATAAATTTATTAAAGGCTTTCTTGACATTCCAATGAGTGAAACTCCTCGGGTATTGTCTTTGTCTTCGGATGGTTATGAATCGATTGTAAAATCTGTTCAGCATTTGGAGCGGCATTTAGCTGTCGATGGGAAGTATCACAAAATAGCAACGTGGTCATGTAAAATGTCCGCACAACTTGGACGGCTGTCAGGGTTGCTTCATTTAGCGGAAGGGCAAACAGAGGAAATAATTTCGAATAATACAGTCAGAAAAGCTATTGTACTGTATAAGCTTTTATTGAAACATGCCTTAAAAGCGTATAATGAAGCAAGATTTGATGAAGATGATAAAATCATGGAAGAAATCATTGAATGGGTTTTATTGCAGAAACAGGGATGTTTTTTCAAAAAAGATTTGACCTATGCTTTTAAGGATAAAGTCAAAGTTGATAAAATTGATAAAATGTTACGAAATTTAATTTCACGGAATATTATCAGTCGTCCGATAGCTATGGGACATAAGACGCTTAAATACCTTGTACATCCAGATTTGCTTAAAAAGGATGAAGAAGACAAATAAAAATTTAGAATATTTAGGTTATTTAGACGAGTCCGTACTTGTATATCTGGTGCGGACTTTTTATTTTCTAATAAAAATAATTTACAATATAGCACAAACCCTCAAACTAATTCCACCACTCGTTTGTGTGCGTTTGTATTATATTCAATATATCGTTGTGTTGTTGCCAATGAAGTATGTCCAGCAAGCAATCTTACGTCATTAATGCTGCCACCAACAAGGCTGATGTTTTTTGCCGCATTCGTTATAAACGTTCTTCTGCCGCTATGTGAGGAACAGCCTTCTATACCGACTGATTTGTAGAGGGCATAAAACCAATTTACAATTGCCTGTGAGCTGGTTTTATACCCCCTTTCACTATCTATAATATGTCGTTCCAGAGAAAAGTTTATATCTTTTGACTTTTGCTGTAACAGCATTTCTAAAAAATTTTTTAATTGTTTCTGTAATGGAATAATACGTCCGGAATATTTGCCTTTTGAGGCTTTATTTGTCAAATTTATTTCCGTTCCTATTTTCCCCTCAGCATTGCAAACCATCGACCAAGTTATCTCTGCTATTTCTTTTGCTCGCAACCCAGCTTTGAAGCTGAGCAAGAGCATAACCTTATTTCTTAAAGGATATCTAGAATTGTCAAGATACGTTAAGAGCAGTTCCTGCTGTTTATTCGTTAATATTTTAGCTTGTTTTCCAATACTCATTTTTTCCTTTAACCCATTAGATTATCTATTTTTAATATAAAATATAATGAGTAAAAAATAAAAGTCCAGGCTGAAAGTCTGAAAACCATTGAAAAATAAAGACTCATTATAAAATTTATATTAGATAATGAGTTGCTTCAACACCTTATTGTACTTAATCGTATTGCACACAAACGAGTGGTGGAGTTAGTTTGAGGGTTTGTGATGTTTCAGGGCGTTGTTTTCGCCCTGAAATATACGAAACATCAAAATGATTCCGGCTATCTCGTTTATTAAGTTTTGACATTTGATGTAATATTGATAATATGAAGTTGGCTCAAATTGAGCTGGGACGTTGCAATCCCTCATAAAGCGGTCTGAATTAGAGAAGGCAGACCGACACCAAAAACACTTCTCCTAGTCTTGTGACTGGGAGATGATGTTATGTTCAAGCATTTTGCTAAAAGCATCATGCTGTCTTTATGCAGTTGCAAACTCCCAGTCGCCACATCTTGGCGACTTTTTTATACCGTCAACGTCAGATTCTGACGCAGTATGAATTTATGGTAACATAACATTAACTACAGGAGAAAAGAAATGGCACTTAACGGAATTGAAGAATTTGTCGGCGAGTATTTAAAAATAATGGAGGGTTGTGACTTTGTCAAATATAATGAAAAATTTACCGTAGCGACAGAAGACGGACATAAGCAAAAAGGAATGTCAGAAGCCGATGTCATCGGAATTAATTTGAAAGACAGAACAGTTTTTGTGTGTGAAGTTTCCGCACAGATGGAAGGAATTTACGATACGTATCCGGCAAAACTTGATTGTGGAAATCCGAATAATAAATTCGCCAAAAATCAACGCTATATTGAAGAACAATTTAAGATTTTGAATCTAAAACCGTTAAATATATGTTTTGGTGTCCAATATTAAAAGAAAAACAGAAAGAAAAATTTACACTACCTAATGATGATAAATTAAAGGTCGAATTGATTGCAGGACAGGATTTTTTTAAAGAAAATAGATGAACTAAAAGAATATTTAGCAACAAGTAAAAAAGATTACGCTTCACCAGTTATTCGTTTTCTACAGATTTTGGCGCACTTAGAAAAAAATAGAGGCAAATAAAACAATACGTTAATTCCAATTTTTATTTAGATGATTTTAAACTTTTAATGATAAAAGTAAAACTCTCGGAAAAATAAGGGAATACGGCTTATGAATTACGGCAAGATGTTAGACTTGTTTGATCTGGCAATGAAAATGCAGGAAAGTTCGGACGGAATTTCACTTACCGATATTTGCCGTGATTTTAATGTTTCCCGCCGCACCGCAGAAAGAATGCGGGATGCTTTATTTATCTATTTTCCTCAAATGGAAGAAGTTCCGACAGGAGAAAAAATCAAGCGTTGGCGTATTCCTCAGCGGATATTAAATTCTTTAATCGCTTTTTCTCCAGAAGAAATTTCTGCCTTGCAAACAGCAATAAGCTATCTTAAGCAGAATAGTCTGGATGATAAAGCGGCTTTATTAGGAAAAGTTGAGCTTAAATTAAAAAACTTGATGAAGCCGGAACAAAAGCGCAGAATTGAAGTTGATGCCGAAGAATTAATAAAAGCGGAAGGATTGGTTTTACGTCCCGGTCCCAAAATAAGAGTAGATACTCAAATTATAGATAAAATTCGTCAAGCAATTTTAAGCTGTCATCAGGTTAAATTGAAATATAAGAGCAAGATGGACGGCAGAATTTTTGACTACAAATTGATTCCATACGGTTTTTTATATGGACAAAGAGCTCATTATTTGGTGGCTAAGCATAGTGATGGTTGGGATTCTGGAAAAGCGCATAATTTTTCTTTATCACATATTTTGGAAGCAGATATTTTACCTGAAACTTTTATTACTGATGATTTTAATCTTGAAGCATATGCGCAAGAATCTTTTGGTGCCTGGCATGAAGAACCGTTTGATGTAGAATGGCTTTTTAGCCCGAAAGTTGCAGAGGAAGCTAAAAATTTTGTTTTTCATCCGACACAAACATTGATAGAAAATTCTGATGGTAGTTTGACGGTCAAATTCCGAGCCGGAGGAAAATTAGAAATGGATTGGTTCCTTTACACTTGGGGTGATGATGTCAAAGTTGTAAAACCTGAAACAAAATAGCATAGTACTTTATAGTTTTATATATATGACATATTTTGTCGCATGCAAATATTATTATGATTATATAAGACTATAAAAAAATGAGGTTGTAATGAAAATATCAATCAAAAGAGGGGCAAAAGAAATTGGTGGTTCTGCCGTAGAGATAACTGCTGACAGTGGGCAAAGAATCGTAATTGATTTGGGGCTGCCTTTAGATGCGGAACAAAACACACCTGAATTATTGCCCCAAATAAAAGGGCTGCAACATAAAACCGATGATTTAGCGGCTCTGCTTATTTCTCACGCTCATCAAGACCATTACGGGCTTGGAAAATATATTGACAAATCCATTCCCGTTTATTTAAGCAAAGAAGCTGCCTGTATGATGAAAATTGCTAAAGAGCATCATCTTCCGGAAGCTTTTGAATTTGAAAATTCTACTTACTTTGAAAATGAGAAAAAATTTATAATCGGGGATTTTACTATTACGCCTTATTTGTGTGACCATTCGGCATACGGTGCTTATGGCTTTTTAGTGGAAGCTGACACACAAAAAATTTTTTACAGTGGTGATTTTCGGGCACATGGACGCAAAAGGAAATTATTTTATAAATTTTTGAAAAACAAACCAGAAAACATTGATGTTTTACTGATTGAAGGCTCTTGTCTGGGGAGGGAAAATTCCGGACATTATGAATATGAAGAAGATTTAGAAGATAAGTTCTGTAATCTTTGGAAAGACAGCAACGGTTTGGCTTTGGTACAAGCCTCGGCTCAAAATATAGACCGCATCGTTACCATATACCGTGCGGCCAAAAAGAACAGAAGGCATCTTGTCTTATCCGGTTATGCCGGACATATTATGCAAGGGACAGGGAATCCGCATTTGCCTAATTTTACTTGGAAAGATGTTCATAAATTTTCATCCACACCGAAACGCAGACATGAAATCGGTATTGATGGCCTCATGAAAAATCCACAAAAATATGTGGTGTTATTAGATTACAATATTAGTCAACAACTAAAAAAAGCTAATGCCATTAACGCTGATACAACTTATGTTTATTCGATGTGGAGCGGGTATAAAGAAAAATATCAGGACTGGTTTGCTTATTTGGCAGATAATAAGGTGCAAATGACGGATATTCATACTTCCGGACACGCGGATATTCCAACTTTAAAAAAGATGGTTGTCAGTCTTAGTCCTAAAGTGATTATCCCCATTCACACTTTTTATCCGCAAGAATTTAAGCAGATGTTTGATAATGTCATCTGCTTAAATGACGGTGATGTTTTTGATGTGTTAATCAAATAAATCAGTTTTAATCGACTTTATGTTTTTATTATCGGTTTCAAAAGTAAGATATTTGAACCGCAGCATATCCTGACCGAGAGAAACATAAGCCGGTTCTTTGATAATACCATATTTACCGACCGGAGCAGCGATACAAACATCAATAGTCAATTTATCCGGAATGTTTCCAGAGTAACCAAATATTTTATACCACTCCTGACCAGATTCTGAACGCAATAATTCACGCAAAAAGACAGCATAGCTAAGCCCCTGTCCTCTGATGATATGAGCCTGTTGTTCTGAATCGAGTGCATCTTTCTTCAACTCAATGACACACAAATTGGTGTTTGTGCCATGTTTTACACGAGCCAAAATATCAATTCCTCCAGCACGAGCTGTTTGAGACATTTTAATTGTTTTGCCCGAGCCGGATAAAGTCGTGGTCATTTGAAAAGCCAATTGATTATATATCCTAACCGGCTGAATATTGCAAAGTTCTTTATTTTTTGAACTTTTTTTAGCAAATTCTTCAATCAACATACTTTCATAAAGATGTTCGACATGACCTTTCTTTTCTACATTTTCGCTAAAATGCTTTCTGAATTTTGTTGCCTCTGGCGAATCCCATGCACAATTAAGAGAATTACCCCAACCAAAATAATTTTTATTGTTCTTGTCCTGGTTTTTATTACTCAACAAGGTTAAAATACTATTTTTTTCTTTCAGATAAGCGACACTTTGACCTTTGTAACGGAGATTAAAGCCTTTATTACTGATAATATCGCCGATACAGGTATAAAGGTTAAGATTAGGGGATTTGTGAAAGGCACTTTTAACTTTTGTTATTTTATCTTCCTTATCGCTAATTTCTTGAGCATAACCGGCAAATCTTTCTTTCCAGCTCATATCCTTATCAAGCCATTGTTTAACTGTGTCGGCAATAGTTTGTAAGTCGTTAATTTCATTTAGGGATATTGTATTATCGGTCATAATGAATTTTCTCCACGTGTAGATAGATTAATAAATTTCAAAATATTTTGCGCGTCTTCTTGAAGTTGATTAATTTCCTCATCGGTGATTTCGGTCTTACCTTTTAATAGAATCTCTCTGCCTCGTGTATAATATTCATCACTATCATTAAATTTTTCGTTTTGCAATTTATATGCATTAAGGTCTTTATCCTCCCCTAATTTCTGATCGCTCTCATCCGGCAGAATTTGTGTAGCAATAATAGACAATTGGTCTTCTTTTCCATCAAAACCAATTATGCCTATGTGGTATTTTTGATCATTAATGTCACAAGTTATTGCAAATATATAGTAATAATCTTCCAGTTCACAAAAATCTGTATCAATCATCTTAAAATTTTTATTTTTTTCCAAGATTTTTAACCATATTTCTTGAAAAAGCTTATACCGGAAATGCCACATATCGTATAGAAAATGCTGAATAAACAAATTAGCTTTATAATATTGTTCTTTTTCTTCCAGCGATTTTCCTATAAAGCTTTCTTCTAACATCAAGTTAATCGCTTCGGTAGCTTCCTTACTTGAGCAATATTTTTGAACCGTTTCGGGAACTTGAATTACCATTTATTAAGACTCCTTATTCAATATTTTATACCATAATGATGTTCTATATCTTTTCATATCCAAATCTTCATCAATATTTTGTTTTATAATTATTTCTTCCCATTCTTTCAGCACATCCCGCCATAAGATATTTTGCCATTTATCAAACTTATGTGTCATACGTCTTCTGTTAAGCGTTTGAATATATTCATCAATATTTTTGTAGACAGATTTTGCTGATGACAACATATTCTATATTTGTAATTTTATTTTTTTTTGCTATTTTTTGACATTCTTCCTGATATACTTCCAAAAGATTGGTAAGTTGCGCATCAAATTTTATCTCTAAACAAAGCATTTCGTCATCCCAAATAAAGATATTATCTATTCTTTTGCGCTTTGCTTTTGGGTTTCTTACGTCTTGAGTTTGTATTTCACAAGCACATTTGATTGTTTTATTAATAATTCTTTGCTTATGTAACGTTTCAAAAATTGCTTGCACAAAAGCTCGACATATTTTTTGATTTTGCTCTTCATTAAAAAATTGTGCCAAAGCTTTGGTAAATTGGGGTTCTGTTAATGAAACATGGCGATACAAAGGCTTTTCAAAATAAGCATGACCGGAGTGACAAACGCCCAAAACAGGATGTTGCTCTAAGATATCAAAATCAACTTTCTGAGCAGCATATTGATTCAACATTTCCACATGATTATCAATAAATTTTTGAACGGTATCTTTCCGGTAATAGAAAGATTTTACGCAATCAAAAGCATCTGCCGGTATCTGATAGTAGTTGCTATTGCCCCATGTGGAGATAATATTTTGAGTAACTTTAGGGGTAAGATTAGCACATTTTTCACAACCTACCATCATATCTTCCCTTTTATAAAAAGCCAATTTTGCGTTGAATGGGAGCTTTGTTTTGCTGTTCTTGCTCCAGCATTCTTATCAGTTCTTCCTTGTTATTCATAAATCCTAAAATCTCAGCTTTCTGTTTGACAACAACAAAATCGCCGGGGGCTAAAGAATTTAGATGTGATAAGTCTATATCTGAATGATTAAAGAAATGCTTAAAGGCTAGGCTGGACTGCTCTGGTGTCATATAATCATAAGCCACCTTAAAGGTGAAACGCCGCAGACTGGCTTTGTCTAAGCTATCCATCAAATTTGTGGTGCAAATGAACGGATAGGGATAGCTTTCCATTTGTGTCAGCATTTCATTTACCTGAGTAACTTCCCATGAGCGGACAGCATTGCTTCTGTCTTGTAAAAAGCTGTCGGCCTCGTCAAAGATTAAAACCGCCTGATTTTCTTTACCCTCTTCAAAAGCCGCTGCGACATTTTGTTCGGTTCCTCCCACCCACATAGACAGCAAGTCTGAGCATTTTTTCTTAATAATCGGCATAGCCAATTCGTTGCCCAAATATTCACCAAACGCTGATTTTCCGGTTCCGGACGCACCATATAAACATAAGGAAAAATTGTGTTGAGGCAATTGCTTAATCCGTTCCGATAAAAGGGTTAAATCTGTATCGGTGTTTAATAATTTAGGGTTAAATTTTGTTGAGGCATTTCTTTTGGGCGCAATACACAGGCCATTATTATAGGCTTTTTCTAAGGCGTTAAGACTTTGTTTTACTTCTGCCAGGCCTCCATTGGCAAGCTGAGCCGTTCTGACTGCCGTGGTTATAAACGAGGGCGATAGTTTATATTGGACAGCAAATTCTTCAGCCGTTTTTTTATCAGACGGCAGGTTATGGGCCTTTAAGCTTTTTTGCCACATTTCTGTTCTGATTTTTAAATTGGGCTTGCTGAAATTGAGGGCATAAGTAAAACGCCTCAGATAGGCTTTATCAATATTTTCAATAGAATTAATTATCCAAATTGCAGGGGTCTGATTATTTTCAAGCAAGCGGTTAATGTAAAGTTTATTATCATCTTTCTTAATGAAGCCAAAATATTCTTGCCCCAAAAAGTCATCTGCTTCATCAATTAGTAAACAAGCACAATTATCCTTAGAGAGAATTGAATAAGCGAGATTTAAATTTTCTTTGCGGTCACGGTCTTCAAATTTTTCACCTACCGCATACAATTCTGCTTTTATTTTTTCGGCCAAGATTTTAGCAAATTCGGTTTTTCCTGTTCCGGGTTCTCCGTAGAAAAGCAAATTTATCCCTTTTTCTTTATTTTTAACAGATTTTTGTAGAATTCTGGCGCAAAAGTCCTTTTCCTTTAAATATGAGAAGTCGTTCCATTGTAAATTTGCTTTGCAAGGATTTCCTAATATTATATTTTTTATATCTGTAACATTTTCAATGTGTTGCGAAAGAATTTTAAGCGTTAAATCTGAGGCACAAACATCTCCATAATCATTTTCGACTAAGCCGAGCCTGATTAAAGAAGCGTCTTTCTCCAGTAGTTTTTCAATTTTATGCTGTTTTGTAGCTAATAAAAACGATGCATTGTATTTTAATTTATTATTTCTTCCGCAAACATCACGATTAAAATCTTCAAAATTATCATCTAATTTGATACGGGATAAAAGCCCATACAATTCTTGTTCACACTCCGATAGACCTAAAAGCTCGGATACGAATCGGATACGCTTTTCCATAATTGATAATGAGCTATTTTTTAAAGATTTTATTTTTTTCTCAAGTTCCTGAACAAACTCTTCTCCACGTTTATAGGCTTTGGCTTTTTGAGTACGAACGATATCCTTAAAATCTGTAAATCTCTTTGTTTCAGCTATGGGTGTCCAGGTGTAATCCACTATATTTTTTCCGTAGTCATCATGCCACTCGTAAATATCCTCTAAATGTTCTTTAAAAAAGCATCTGTTTTGTAAAGCATTGCTCAAATAATAAAGCATTTTATATTGTTCATATTTTTCCATTAAAGTTCCCCTTGTTGCTTTGATACTTTTTATTATAAAGCAGCACCACGTCATTTTTTGTCGCACTAGAATCATTCTGATGTTTATAATCAATATTCATCAGCCTGCATAATTGTTAAGACTCTATTGGTAACAGAAGCATTGCTTGGGTTAGGACTGTGGTATAAAAAATTAGTGTCATAATAATCTATTTTCCAAAAATAAACGTTATTTTGAAATTTAATACTTCCAAAATCATGCTCACCGTAAGGGTCATTTTCTTTAGTAAAGTTATTAAATTGTTTAATATGTTCAAATAATTCTTTCTTGATTTGGCAGGCAACATTTGAACTTTTTGAGAGATTATTACGTGCCCGCCTAAAAAGCTTTTTCTGAAATTGTCATTAAGTTCTTTTATTATCTGTTTTATCATTATTCCCTCCAGAAATAAGTGAAGCCCCAATATAAATTGGGGCTTCTGTGATGTAACAACTGCCAGAGGAGAAAATTTGTAAGGTAAGCACTGGCATTTGTTTTTTTTGACTATATAATACATTACCGACAAAATCTGACGGATATTTTATAAGATACTTTTGCGAATCTTAAAAGGATTTTTTTTTAATATTTATAATATTTAGGATATTTAGCTGTAAATGATACATAAAATCAGTTTGCCTCAATCACTGATATGGCTTCTTGAAACTTATTGGGAGCTAAGTGCATATATCTCATCGTCATTTTTATGTCAGAATGACCCATTAGTTCTTTTATTGTATAAACATCAACCCCACCCATAGCTAACCTGCTGGCAAATGTGTGCCTTAAAGTATGGAATACAACTTTATTCCGTACGTCTGTAATGTTATCATTAAAGCCAAGTTTTGCAACCACCCTGTCAAATTGGTTTGAAATCTCTTTTATCTTTTCTCCTTTTGTATTTGTGAAAACATAAGAAGATATAAAAGCCATATTTTTTCGCTGGATAAGCATTTCATATACTTTATTGGTCATATTGGCATATCTATTAATGATGCCTTGAGGGTCTCTTATGGATAGAGTTTTGGTTTTAAAATTAACATCCATCCATTCTAAAGAGAAAATCTCATTTGCTCTTAATCCTGTATCTAAAGAAAGTAAGCATATATCATGCAAAGGAGACCCTGTCATTAGTGAAAGGGTGTCTAAGAGTTCTTTTATTTCTTCTTTGCTTAAAAAGCGAATACGACGATTATCTTTTTTTATTCTTTTGACTTTAGAGGCTGGATTTGTATTTAGAAATTTCCCGGCATTTATACCGCTATTAAATACTTGCCGTATCACGTCTAAAATATGATTAACTGTAGCCGGGGCTAGGCATTTTTCTTCTCCATTTGCTCTTAAAGCAGGAGAAAATAGATAATCTTTTAGTCTCTCAATGTCTGCAGGAGTAATCTCGTATATTTTTAGAGTGCCGATTTTAGGGAAAATATATTTTTTATATAAAGACTTTTCATTAATCTGAGTTTTCTGTATTTTTTTTGATAAGTAAATTGGCTCATAAATATTATTCCATAATTCAGAAAAAGTGATGTTTCTTTCTTTTTCTGCTGCTTCTTCGGCTTCTTTTGCTTTTCGCTCTAGATTTGCAAGTTCATATTTTTCTTTTAAACTTCTGTATCCTATACCATTTTTTATGTTTTGTTTTATAGCACAAACAGCTTCAAATGCTTTTAGTTCAGTATATCCTTCGCTTTCCCAACCAAAACCTTCGCTTTTGTTTTTTCCATCTAATTTATAGCGGATTATAAAGTAACGGTCTTTTCGAATTCCGTTTTTTCTTGTTGCGTGCTCCCGATAGCGAACACCTTTATATTTTGATGGAAAAAATTTTTCGCTCATTTTGTGCCACTCCTGTGCCACTTTTTTATGATAAAAAAAGTGATTATAGATTACATTTTGAAATATAATTTACAATAAAAAATAAGCAAAATCAATATATTTATTCAGTTTTACTGATGTTTAATGATGGTAAGTTATTTATAAAATAATGCACTCATAACCTGAAGGTCGTTGGTTCAAATCCAGCCCCCGCAACCATCTGGAAAAGCCAGTCTTAATGACTGGCTTTTTTGTGTGTGATGGTTTGTCAAAATTAGTGTTGCGTAGAAAAATTAGATATAAAAATTTAAGGTAAGCAATTAGTTGTTTAATGGAGCTTCTATTAGATTCATTTTTTCTGTGGAGGCTGTAAAGCTACAAGAATAGCAAGGGTGAATTTTTTTTCCATTGCAAGCTAATAGTTTTCTATATTCAATTATTTTGTTGCCCATAAATATATTGGCTAGTGTTTCGTTGAAAGCATTGCCTAAAATGAAGTTTTGATGAGCTTGTATATCGTGTCGCATGTTACAACATAGCATTACATCCCCTGTATAATCTATATAAAGATGTTGGAAAGGAACGACACATGAAGAATTTCTATAATATGGTCTGACTTTTTTTGTGAGTGTTTCGCCTCGATTATTTGCAATTTTTTTGAAATCTCTCATAAAATATCCAATGTTTATTTTGTTATATTTAAAGTGAGCGATTATGCATTCTGGGGTTTTTATTAATTCATAATCAAGGTTTAAACGTTTGGTAAATTTATTGGCTTTGTTTTTAAATGTTTCAAGAGTGTATTCTTCATTTTCATTTAAGTAGCATTGGACATCGATTTCGTTTATACCGGCAGCCGCTATTTCATCAAGATATTCCAATGATGTTAAAAAATCTCCATTAGAATTAGTTCTAATGAAAGCATTGGGACAATATTTTCGAGCTTGTTTTATCCGTTTTATAAAAATTTCTCTATTAGATAATGGTTCGTTATATCGTGAATAGGTGATGATGTTTGAGTAGTTAATTTCTTTTAATTGTTCTAAAATTTTTAAATACTGTTCCTCTGGCATGAAATGATTTTCGCTGTGTCTATCAATTATACTATTAGGGCAAAACCAGCAGGTTCTGTTGCAATATGAAAATATTTCAATTTCAACCTGTGTAAGATTTTTTTTCATTATTTGTTTATTGTCTGTGTTATTAGATAAGCCTAATAATTCACCAACACTATTTATAATAGTTGGTGTGGATTCATATTTTATATAATTGAAAAGTTTGTTGTATTTGGCGTGTAATTCGTCTATTTGCTGAGTTTGGTTGGCGATTTTATCGTGATCTATTAAAGTTTTTTTATTAAATTTTCTTTTTCTTGTAAGATATTACATACTTGTTTATAGTTGTTATTTAGTTCGTCAATTTGAACATTTTTAATTTTTAAGATTTTTTTATAATTTTTGAAATTTAATTTTATTCCTAATATTTTTAAAATTTTGTGATGTTTTTTATTTTTAACAGAAAAAATATTTTGTGCTATTTTTATAATATTTTTCATTTTAAATTTCCTTTTGCTGAATGATGCGGTTTTTGATAATCTCCTCTACTTTTTTTGCCATTTGAGGCTCTGTTGGAAATTCGTTGTTGACCCAGGCTTGTCCTGATTTGCTTTTTAGTTCTAATAATTTATCATTATCAATAATATCCAAGAGTTCTTGGGCGAATTTTTTAGGGTATGTATTGAATAAAAAGACGTTGTTTATGTCATCACCGTATTTTGCTAATGCGTTGTTTGCATCTAAATCTGCGACAGGGCAACCACAGGCCATCATTTCGTAGGGCACTAAAGACGGATTTGTTGTCGAGAAAACAATGCCTAGTGTTGCATTTCTATATAAGTCAGCTAAATCATGTAATGTTGGTAACATTTTTTTTACAGTTGCGGTAAAAGGAATTGTTTCTTGATCTATATGGTTAGAACCATACATTATTATTTCTATGTCAGGGCGTTTTTCTTTTATTATTTTTAAGACATTTAAGCCGATTTCATAACATCTTCGAGGCATTTCTGGTTTTGCAAAGAATATAATGTTTTTATTTTGTTTTGTTTTTGGTTTTGAGACATTATAAATATCTTTATCTACAGGAAATTGAAAATAGTCAGCTTGAGCGTTATATTTGTTTTGAAGAAAATCGCTGCACCATTTTCCTGAACAAATATGACTAAAGCCTAATTTGTAACTATTTTCTGCTAAAATGTAATCTGAGGACATCGGGGAAAACCATGGTTCAAAATCTTGTACAAAATAGAATGGATATTTTATTTTATCAATATTATCCAATAAGTCATAGGCTGTTTTCCACCAAGTGGCAATGCAAACATCATGATAACCTAATGTACCTTCATAGTGTATAAATTGCGTATCGCTCATGTTGTAAAACCACCTAGATACTCTTCGTTTAATAAGGTCGGCGTTTTCGTTTATGTCTGTATAATAAACAGTAATATCGTGTCCAAATTCTTTTAGAAATTTTACTGCTCTGTAGATATTTCGATGACCCCCGGAGCCTTTTATCGGAGGAGGTACTATAAAGGCAATATTTAATTTATTTATATCTGTTTTATTGTTTTTGGGGCTTAGTTTTGTCCTTTCTGAAGTTGTTTTTTTTGCATTTTCGATTACTTTTTTGTATATATCTATAATGTCGTTAATTAAATTTTTAATATAAAATTGTGGGACTATTTCAGAATTTGCGTTCTGTGCTATTTCTTCCCTTAGCTTTTTATTGTTTATTAGTATTTCAAAATAGTTTTCCCATTCTTCTAGTGTAGTAGCAATAAAACCGTTATGACCGTTTTGTATAATTTTTTTGTATGGCTCAATGGGGGAGACTATTGTTGGAATGTTTAGCAGGGCGGCTTCAAAGATTTTCAATTCACTTTTGCAATTGTTAAAGTCGTTTATTTCCAAAGGTGCAATATTGATGTCCATATTGGAAACATATTTTTGTAATTTTAAATAAGGCATATATTTTTGTCTTATGAAACGGGATCCAAAAGATTTGAATTCCTTACTAACGTTACAAGGGCCTATCAAATGAAATTCAACATTTTTATATTTTTTCATTATGTTAATCAAGGCCTTTTCACAAGCGGTAAAATCATATGTGTGGCTGGCATGACCTGATTGATATACAATTTTCATTGTGTTGTGTTTTTTTCTTTTTACTGTTTTTGATGCTAATTGCATCTGATGAAAATTAATAGTGTTTTTTATAATTTGTACATTGTTACAAAATTTTTGGTATTTGATTTTCAATGCATTTGTAGTTACCGTTATTGCATTTGCATTTTCAATTATTTCTTGTACGTCGTTTTGTATTTCTTCAGGAATCCTATTTGAGAATAAATAGTCGTCAACATCGTAAATTATTGGAATATTATGTTTTTGAAATATTTTTATTGTATCGACAATTTTAGGGAATAATGGCCGATTAAATTCTCCAACTCTAAAAATAACTAACAGATCATAGTTTGTACTTTTTTTTAGCTCGTCTAGGGACCCGGGATAATATCTGTCTGCTATAATTCCGCAATTTGTTAGTTCTTCAACAATATTATCGACTCTATATCTTTCTGAACGGTTATCTTCACAACCAACATAAAAAGCTATACGTATTGGTGCTTTAGTTTTATCAGTATGTAAAGGGGAGTATTTAATTTTATTGTCTTTATAAGAAATTTTAATGCCTAAAAAACGAATTTTTTTCCGTCCGTTTTCATATGTTTTTTCATATATTTTTGTCATTTATATATCCTTATTGTTTTTAGCGAGATTTAATTTTTAATTTTATTCCCAAAATTGTTATGACTTTATGAGATTTATCCGGTGTATGTATTATTGAAAAAAAATTAAAAATAAATTTTTTTTTGAGGTGCTTTTGATTGATTGTCTAAAGTTTTGTGCTTTCCTAGTTGATTAATACATTCTTTAATTTTTAGTGTTTCTGTTTCAAGTTCAGCCAAATTTTTTAATATAGATGAATTGTATGGAAGTAGTTTGTTGAGTAGCTTCTTTTTAATTTGATATGCTGTGTTTTGTCCTTGTTTTTTTACGGTACTTGCATTATTTTGGTGTAGTCGATATTGAAGTAGTACTTCATTTAAATTACAAATTCTAACTATTAGAATTGCTTTACACCAAAGTTCTTGATCTTCAGATGCTTTAATGTTTTCATTATAATAGAGTTTATGTTTATAGATAAGACTTTTTTTAAACATGACGGTTGGATGGCATAAAACACAAGTATTTAAAGTATCAATTATGCCAATATCAAATATTTTGGGTTTTTTATTGTAGAAAGCAGCATTGAAAAAATTATCAATAAGATGATTGTTGTGTAAAATTTGAGCTTTTGTGCCTAAAATGGCAATATCTTTATTTTTTTGTAATACATTAAGTTGTTTTTTTAAACGGTTAGGCAATGAAATATCATCGGCATCCATTCGTGCAATATATTCTCCAGTTGCTTCTTTTATACCTTTATTTAATGACTGAGGAATAGTTCCGCAGTTTTTGTATATTTTTATTCGGTCATCGTTATAGCTTTCTATTATTTCAATAGTTTTATCTTTTGAGCCTCCATCTAGTATTAAGAATTCAAAGTCAGCAAACGTTTGATTTAATATGCTTTCTATTGCTTCCCTTACATATGTTTCTGCATTATATGTTGGCATTATGACACTTATTTTAGGCATAGTTTTTATAATTCCTTGATAATTAAACTATATTAATCGGATACTTTCGTTGGTTTCAATAAATTCTTTTTTTATTAATTTCATGATCTTATCCTTTTAATTGTTTGCGCGGATTGACTGTATGGAGATAGGAAGAATCTAAATACTCATGCCAGCCGATATTATTGCGTTTTGTGGTTGCCGGGCTGCCGGCTATCAGGGAGTTATTTTGGCTGAATGATTTGTTTATCAAACTTCTGATGCCTATGACACAGTTATCGGGTATAGAAGCTTTGTTGAGCATAAGCACCTCTTCTCCAAACCAATTGTTGTTTCCGATTTTTATTCCTTTTTCAGTATTAAGCTGTTTTTTTGTTTGTGTATCAAAGACAAGGTGATGTGATATTGCCTGACATTGTACTCCCGTTGCAAACAGATTGTTATTTCCTATAACCACAGGCGTCTTTTCGCTCACTCCAGGAATAATTAAGAAATACCCATTGAAGCAATTGTCATCTCCAATAATAACAGTACCATGCGATTCTTTTCCGGGAGGGTTGTAGGTTGTAATTTGTAAGACAGCCCATGAATTGATGGTATTGTTTTTACCGATTATGATTTTTGAATTATTAGTTGTTATCTTCATACGTAATTCCCCCCCCCGTTGAACTTTTGCAGCTTTATGGTGTTGTTACTGCCAGTTATTTCCAAATAAATTTTATAATTGGCCGGAAGGGTATAAATTCTTTCATTTTCCCAAAATACTTTATTCTCATAAAACATGGGATTTAAGCTCTTGGCAGGTTTATCTTCCTGATTATATTGTGCTTTTTTTAACTTTGCTAATGGTAAAAGTCCGAACAAAAATATTTTTTTTGTTTGTGATGAGTAGTGTTTAATTGTTAGTATTGGCAAAAAATTAAACAGGTAAAGGATCTTCTCTTTTTTTAATCCGTCGATAATATCTTTGAATCTTTTCTTTTTTAAGAGTTTTAGCAGCGGAATGGAATAATTTTTTAACTGCATTTTTTTGCAAATTTTGTATGCGGTTTTACAAAAATTTAGTTTGTCGGTTTTTTGACAGTACCCCAGTCCGATTTCTATCCATTTGGCGTAAATTTCAGCAAATAGTTTTTCGTGTTTTGCTATTGCATTTGATTTTTTTAAAATTTCAAAAAGGAAATAACAGCCATTTAAGTGGTCAATAATATGTGTGTATTGACCGCTTGTTGTTTTTGACATACCGGAATTTTTACGCTGGGTGTAGTTATATAATCTTTCTTTTAAATAGAATGCTTTTTGTGAGACAAAGCTGTAGTGGAAAAAGAAGGGAAAATCTTCGTATTGCATGTTTTCTGGAAAACGTATGTTATGTTGTTTAATAATATCTTTTTTAAAAATTTTATTCCAAGCAAACACATTGGTATTGAGGATATGTTCATTATCTAACTTTTGTAAGCCCTTGAAATTAAGTTGGCTGTATTTTTCAATGTCTTGCCAATTTTCTTTTTCCGGGTTAACAATATTGGCTTCAAAAATAATGATATCGCTGTCTTTATTATAGCTCAATGCTCGTTCATAAGTTTCAGGTTCCAGCCAGTCGTCGCTGTCAACAAAAGCAATGTATTTACCCCGGGCGATGTCTATTCCGGCGTTTCTGGCTCCACCCAAACCTTTGCCGATGTCTTTTATAAATATGATACGGGAATCCTTGGCTGCATATTCGGCGCAAATTTTATTGTCTTCTTCCGGTCCGTCGGAAACAATTATTATTTCTATGTTCTTAAATGTTTGGTTTAATATCGAATCCAGACATTTTCTCAGATACGGTGCGACATTATAGACGGGAACGATGACACTGAGTTCGGGATTGAAATTTGCCGATGCAGTCATGGAAAACTCCTTAACTAATATGTTTTGCCGGTGATGATGCGCATGGAAAGGTGGTCCATCATCATATGCAGGTCTTCGCTGATTTGCATATCGTCAACGCGCATATTGACGGAATGGGTGCAGATTTGTTAATTTGCCGCCCTGATAGCCGGTCAGGCCAATGGTGGTGCCGCCGTTTTCGTTGGCGTATTCAATCGCTTTGACGACGTTTTGGGAATTTCCCGAGCCGCTGATGCCGATGACGTAATCTCCGGGTTTGAAAAAGTTTTTCAGCTGTTCAACCATGGCGTCTGTATATGAAACGTCATTGGCGTAGGCCATCATGGTTGCCGTGTTGTCGTTCAGGCAGATGAATTTGAATCTTTTGTCGCAGCCGTAAGACGCGCCTTTATTGAAATCGCAGCAATAATGCGAAGCGGTGGCTGCGGAGCCGCCGTTGCCCATGATGAAGATTGTGCGGTCTTCATCGCGGGCTTTGAGCAGCAGGTTGATAAAATTGTTGATTTCCGTTCTGTCCAAGCGGTCTATGGTATTTTTCAGCTTGGTCAGATATTCTTCAATCCGAGGGGTAAAATCCTGCATCAGAAGCGTCCTTTCAGGGAATGTTTGTTATAATGAATGAGCGTGGTGCCTTTGTTGTCGAACTTGAACGGCATTTCTTTCAAATCCGAGAGAGCGTTGCGTACACGCTGGTGGTTTTGTTCCTTGACGTAAAACAGCATAAAGCCTCCGCCGCCGGCGCCGAGCAGTTTGCCGCCTTCGGCTCCGGCCTTGACGGCCAGTTCATAGCTGCGGTCGATAAAATCGTTGGAAATGCCGCTGGCCAGTTCCCCGTTTGAGTTCCCAGTTGCGGCGCAAAATTTCGCCCATGGCGTCAATATTGTTGCGGAGAAGTTCTTCCCGCAGATCCCTGGCCAGCTGAACCATTTTATGCAGATTTTCGATTTTCTTCTTGTCGTCGGTGGTGTTTTTCTTCTGCTCTTTTAAAATGTCTCCGGCGGCGCGGGTTTGTCCGGTATAAAACAGCAGCAGGTTGTTTTCGAGCCGTTCGTAGCCTTCGGTGGTAAGATAAACTTTTTCGAGGTTGACTTTGCCGCTTTTTTCAAACTCTATGAAATTAAGACCGCCGCAGGCGCAGGCATATTGATCCTGTTTGCCGATAGGCTCGTTTAAGAGGTCGATTTCAACATGGCAAGCCTGCTCGGCAATTTCTTCCTTGGTCATGTAGGTTTCGTTGTAGGCGTTGCACAGGTGAATAAGCCCGGCGGTAAAGGCTGATGACGAAGACAGGCCGGTGCCGGAAGGAATGTCGGCGCTGGAGTTGAGGTCAACGCCCCTGATGTTGTAAAGTTTGAATACTTCTCGGATGATGTTGTGTTTGATGTCGTTGACGTCGTCAACGAGTTCGGTCTGCGAATATTTGAGAAAATAGCCATCCTTGAAGAAGTAAGGGTGCATGCAGAGATAGCTGTATTTGTTGATGGCGGTTGAAAGAACGGCGCCGCCGTATTTTTCGTAATAGTTGGCCAGATCGCTGCCGCCGCCGGCAAAACTGACCCGGAAAGGCGTTCTGACAATAATCATTCTTTTTCTCCTAAAATGATGTTGACGGCTTCGGATAAATCTTTAACTTCCGAGCCGATTTGCAGGCATTTGCAACCGGCAGCGCGGCCGGCCTGCGTATCGCAGTCGCTGTCGCCGACCATCCAGCACTGTGACAGGTCGAGATTGAAGTCTGCGGCGGCTTTCCGCAGCATGCCCGGTTTGGGTTTGCGGCACTCACAGGCGATTTTCAGTTCGGGAACTTCACCCGGGAAACCCTTATCGGGGTGATGCGGACAGTAATATATTTTGTCAAGATAGGCTTTTTCGCCGCCGAGCAGCGTTTCCATCTTCTTATGAATGTTCTCGACTTCCGTTTCGGTTACAAATCCCTTGGCAATCATCGGCTGGTTGGTAACGACAATGCTTAGATAGTCGCTTTCGTTCAGCCGGTGGACGGCCTCGGCCACGCCGGGAAGCAGCGTGAAGCTTTCGACGGCGGGATGCGTATCCATGTTGACGTTGAGCGTACCGTCGCGGTCGAGGAACACGGCCTTTTGTCTGTAGCGAAGGTTACGGCGGGCGACTTTGCCGCTGTCAACATCGGCGGATATCTGCGCCAGCCGGTCTTTGGTGCCCATGTCGCGGATAAATTCCGGCGTCTGATATGCCCGCAGCCGGACGTTATGCCGCAGCAGCCGCGGAAAGATGTCTTTGCCGAAATCCTGCATTTTTGCGTCTTCGATGTAATTGAGAACTTCCGGGGACAGGATATAGACAGCGGCATTGGTCAAATTGCGGTAAAGCAAGTCCGGCGCATGCGGTTTGGCAAGAAAACCGGTTATGTTGCCGTTACGGTCGGTTTCGACCAGGTCGCTGTCATAAGGATGGTTGTTGGGATGGACAAGCAATGTGCCGGCGGACAAAGGGTCTTCTGCGTCGAAGTTTTGAAAGGCGGTCAGGTTAAAATCCATGACCACGTCGCCATAGAAGACCATAAAGCGATCTTTCAGGCGTCCCTGAAGCAGTTTCAGACTGCCGGCGGTGCCGAGCGGAAACGGTTCAACAACGTGATGTATTTTAACGCCGAATTTCGAACCATCGCCGAAGTAGTCGCTGATGACGCCGGCCAGATGTCCGGAAAGAATGAACACTTCGTCAATGCCGTAAGCTTTGGCCAGTTCAATCTGACGTTCAAGCAGCGGCTTGCCGGCAACGGGACACATCGGTTTGGGAATGTCGGTCAGGCCAAGGCGGGTTCCTTTGCCGCCGGCTAAGATTACAAGCTGCATAGGTCTTCTTTCAAAATATAATCAATGGCTTTTTGTACGGCCTGGTCAGAAGTCAGAGAGGCTTTCCAGCCCAAGGCATGAATCTTTTCCAGATTGTAGGCGAACTTGGGAACATCGCCGACCCAGCCGCGGTCGCCGCCGGTGTAACGGATTTTGGCGTTCAATCCCATAGAGGAGATGACCATTTCGGCGATTTTCCAAACCGGGGTTTGTCCTTCAACGCCCAGATTGAAACAGTTGATTTTGTCGTCGGTGCGGTCGATGACAAACAGAATGGCGTTGACGAGATCCTTGACGTAAAGGTAAGGCTTGGCCTGTTTGCCATTGCCGAGGACTTCCAGTTCAAGCGGGTTTTGCCGCAGCTTTTTGACAAAGTCATGCAAAATGCCGTGCGTGGTACGTTCGCCGCAGACATTTGGAAAACGGGTAATGAAAGCCTGGATGCCGTAGTTTTCGGCAAAGCTGGCAATGACGCCTTCGCTGGCCAGCTTGCAGGCACCGTAATGCGAGGCGGGAAAAAGCGGACCGTAGTTTTCGCCGACTTCTGCGCCGCCGGTTTGTCCGTAGATGGCGGAGGTGGACGCAAACATCAGCCGTTTGACGTTATGTCTGCGCATGGCTTCCAACACGCGGAATGTGGTAAGAAAGGTCATGTTCAGGTCAATTTCGGGATTGGCGTGGCTGCGGGCGATGTCCGAATTGGCTGCCAGATGAAAGACCATGTCAAACCGGTTTCGGGCAAAAACGCCGTTTAAGGTGTCTTCGTCAAGAATGTCGCCTTCGACAAATTTGAAGTTCGGGTTTGTCATTGCCGCGGTCAGATTTGATTTGCGACCTAACGACAAATTGTCCAGAACGACAACGCGGCAGTTCCGCGACAGAAGTTCGTCCGCAAGGTGCGAACCGATAAAGCCGGCGCCGCCGGTAATCAAACAGGTTTTCACGCTTTTCTCCTTATAAGGTTGACAAAGATAGCTTCAGTTTTGTGCATGGTTCTCCTCTTTTCGCAAAACGGCAATTTCCGGGTGGCGATGGAGAAAGTCATAGAGTGTTGCTCTGGAAACGCCGAGCTGTCGCGCGGTTTGCGTGCAGGAAATGCCGTCGGTAAGCATTTGGCAAATGTCTTCGCGGCGGTCGTCAAGGCGTCTTTTCTTATTGCGAGAGCCGAATCTGCGGCCGAGCGTTATGCCTGCGGCTTTTTTGCGGTTCAGAGAATTGGCCGTGATGATGGACTGCATACTTTTGCGCATGTTCAGGGCAAGGTCGAAACCCTGAAGAATATCCATGGTCTTTTGGTTTGGCCGCGCCGTATAATCTTCTTTGACGGAAACGAGACTCAGACCGTTGTCGACAATGAACTGCAGGTTGTTTCTGATATCCCGGAGCGAACTGCCCAGACTGACGATATTGGCAACAAGCACGGTATGGCGGCCGGATTGGAGCGTTTGATACAGATTGCGGATGTCAGAATCGCAATGGAACGCGTCTATTCGGCAACGAGCGCTGCGAGCGTAATCCTGAAGCAGAGCCTGTTGTTCCTGCCGGCTGACGTTGTTTTCCGATATATCCAGGTATCCGACAATCATTAGTAATCCATATAAATTTAACGAACATTAGACTTCTACATATTCCGGACAAAACGGAATAATTGCGGAAAAAGATAAACAGCATTATATTGTGTTTATGCACTTTTCGCAACAAAGGTCTTGATTCTTTACCGCAATTTGGATATACAAAAATCTAATGTTCGTTTGATTTGGAATTTTTATATCTAAGGTTGTGTCTGATAAATTCTGAGCCGGGCAGCTGTTTTTCGAGAAAATTGTAAATTGTCGAGGTGCTGACGCCGAGAAGGCGGGCAATCCGGGCTTTGGGAACGCCTTTTTTCAGCAAAACGACGATGTCCTGTTCTTTGCCGTCGAGAATATGTTTTTTGTTACGGGAACCGAAACTGCGGCCCAGCTTTTTGCCGCCGGCTTTCAGGCGGGCCAGCGACTCCTTGGTTCGCTGGCTGATGAGGTTTCTTTCGATTTCCGCGGAAAGGGAAAATGCGAAAGCCAGGACTTTGGACTGGATGTCGGCGCCGAGGCGGTAATTGTCTTTTATGGTCCAGACCTGAACTTCTTTTTGAATGCAGATGTTTAAAATTGTCATAATCTGCAAAAGGTTTCTACCTAAGCGGGATATTTCCGAACAGATCAGAATGTCGGACTTTTTCAGCCTGCGGATAAGGCGTCCCAGCTCTCTTTTTTCGAAATCTTTGGTACCGCTTATGGTTTCCTTAACCCAACGATCTATTTGCAGGTTTTGGTTTTGGGCAAAGTTTCTGATTTCAAATTCCTGATTTTCAAGTGTTTGTCTGTCTGTCGATATTCTGATGTATCCGTAAATCATTTTTGTTTCCTTTTTAATGTAATTCTAGTTTGGCGGGTGATTGCATGGTATGGCATTTCGATGCGGAGTTTAACAGATTTGAAGATTTTGATTGAATGTTTGGCTGAGTTTGCATAAGTTGAAAAAAGAATTTGAAGTTTGACGGGAACGAAAATGACAACCTTGAACAAATTGACGCCGGGAATGACCGCGGTTGTAACAAAGGTTAACGGAAAGGACCGTTTGCTGCGGCGGCATATTCTGGAAATGGGGGTAACGCCGGGAACGGAAATTACCTTGGTAAAGACCGCACCGCTCGGCGATCCGCTGGAGCTGAAAATCCGGGGATATGAACTGACTTTGCGCAAGAAGGACGCGGCAAATATTGAAATAACCGACATTCATAAGGCCGAGAGCTGTCCAGTCGACGTCCGCAGTCTGCGGAAGCCGCTGCTGCCGCGAAAAGGAGAAAATAGCGGGCTGCGTCTGAAACGCGGCGTAGCCGTACCCGAAAACAGGATTCTCCGTTTTGCTTTGGCCGGCAACCAAAACTGCGGCAAAACGACGCTGTTTAACCAGCTGACCGGCGCCAACCAGCGGGTCGGAAACTTTCCGGGCGTGACGGTTGAACGTACCGACGGCGTTATCAGGGGATACCCTGATACGCTGGTAACGGATTTGCCCGGAATTTATTCGCTGTCGCCGTATTCCGGCGAAGAAATGATTACGCGGGATTTTCTGCTGAAGGAAAAACCTGACGCCATTATCAATATCGTCGATGCCTCAAATATCGAGCGTAATCTGTTTCTGACGCTGCAGCTGCTGGATTTGAACATTCCGATGGTCATTGCTCTGAACATGATGGACGAAGTTCGGGTTAACGGCGGTTCGATAGACATTAACAGAATGGAACATATGCTCGGTGTGCCGGTTATTCCGATTTCGGCGGCAAAGAAGGAAGGCATTGACGAACTGGTCGAACATGCCGTAAACGTCGCAAGATACCGCGAGGTGCCGGAAAAAGTCGATTTCTGCACTTATGACGGCAAGGATGAGGGCGCCGTTCACCGTTGTGTACATGCGATTGTGCACCTGATTGAGGATCATGCCGAAGCCGCCGGAATACCGGCACGTTTTGCTGCGGCCAAGCTGACGGAGGGTGACGAACCGATTTTGACGTCGCTCCGGCTCAGCGGCAACGAAGTCGAGGCGCTGGAACATATTGTTCTGCAAATGGAGGAAGAAAGCGCCTTGGACCGGGAGGCGGCCATGGCCGACATGCGTTTTTCGTTTATTGAGAAACTGTGCGGCGAATGTGTGGCGAAACCCGTTTTGAGCCGCGAACGTCTGCGCAGCGAGCGTCTGGACAGAATTCTGACCGGAAAATTTACGGCCTTGCCGGTTTTGTGCTGATTATGGCACTGATTTTTTATCTCTCGTTCGGACCGTTCGGGAGCAGGCTTTCCGAGTGGACGGAAGATCTGATTTCGTGGTTGAGCGGCCGGGTTGAGCAAGCTCTGACGGCTTATGGCATGAATCCGGTGGTCAATTCGCTGATTGTCGACGGCGTGTTTGCCGGCGTGGGCAGCGTGCTCAGCTTTCTGCCGGTTATCGTGGTGCTGTTTTTCTTTCTCTCTATGCTGGAAGACAGCGGTTATATGGCACGGGTGGCTTTTGTGATGGACAAGCTGCTGCGGCGCGCCGGACTGTCGGGACGCAGCTTTGTGCCGATGCTGATTGGTTTCGGTTGTTCGGTGCCGGCGATTATGGCTGCGCGTACATTACCTTCGGAAAGAGACCGCAAGCTGACCATATTGCTGACGCCTTTATGAGCTGTTCGGCCAAGCTGCCGATTTATGTGCTGCTGACGGCCGCGTTTTTTGACCGGTATCAGACGCCGGTTATTATCGGGTTATATGTTCTGGGCATTGCCGTCGGGCTGGCTTTGGCCTTTCTGCTGAAGCTGACGGCGTTCAGAGGCGAGGCCGTGCCGTTTGTCATGGAGCTTCCCAACTATCGTCTGCCGGGGCTGAAAAACGTCTGGCGGCTGATTTATTATAAAGCCAAGTATTTTATTACCAAGGCTTTTACAATAATTTTCGTTGCGACTGTCATCATCTGGTTTTTGCAAACCTTTGACAGCCGGTTGAACGTAGCTGCGGATTCTGCGGACAGCATTCTGTGTAGCATCGGCAGTCTGCTGGTGCCGCTGTTTGAACCTCTGGGCATCAGCGACTGGCGGTTGTCAACGGCTTTTCTGACCGGTTTTGCCGCCAAGGAGAGCGTGGTCAGCACAATCAGCGTTTTGCTCGGCGGGCGTATTGAATTGCTGCCGACGCTGCTGACGCCCTTGAGCGCGTTTGCTTTCCTGGTCTTTTCGCTGTTGTATACGCCCTGTGTGGCGGCGATTGCCACGGTCAAAAAGGAATTGGGCGGCGCCTATGCGGTTTTCATCGTTGCGTTGCAGTGTATTGTGGCCTGGCTGACGGCTTTTGCCGTTTACCGGTTTGGCCTGTTATTTTAGAAAGGAAGAGAGGGGTGATGGATGAACGGGAAAAGATGGCTCGGGGGCTGTTGTATGATGCAAATCATAATCCTGATTTGATTAAAGAACGCGCAATGTGCAAGGATATGTGCTTTGCCTATAACAGTCTCAGACCCTCCGACGAAGAGGGCAAAAGGAAAATTGCCGAAAGGCTGTTCGGCCGTATCGGCAGGGCTTTTTCGGTTCTTGCGCCGTTTTACTGCGATTATGGTTACAATATATTTTGCGGCGACGATTTTTTTGCCAATCATAACTGCGTTATGCTGGACGGAGCAAAAATTACGTTTGGGGAACATGTTTACATTGCGCCGAACTGCTGTTTTGCGACGGCCGGTCATCCGCTGGATGCCGGGCAGCGGGCGGCGGGACTTGAATTTGCCCGCGAAATCAGGGTCGGAAACAACGTATGGTTCGGTGCCGGCGTAACGGTGCTGCCCGGGGTAACTATCGGCGACAATACGGTTATCGGTGCCGGAAGCATAGTGAACAAAGATATTCCGGCGAATGTTGTGGCGGCGGGGAAACCCGTGCCGGGTATTGCGCGAAATTACCGGGCGGGACCGGCAATTTTGGGAAGAGCGGGAAAGAGTTTTTCTGCCAAGGGAAGGTAAATAATGAAAACGGCGTTGGTTTTGGAAGGCGGTGCCAAACGCGGTATTTATACAGCCGGGGTTTTGGATGTTTTGCTGGAAAACGGGATTATGACCGACGGCGTTCTGGGCGTTTCGGCCGGGGCCATTCATGGCTGTTCGTATGTTGCACGGCAGGCGGGCCGGAGTATCCGGTACAATCTCAAGTATGGCGGCGATTACCGTTTTATGAGTTTCCGGTCATTGCTTTTGAGCGGAAATATGGTCGATACGCAATTTTGTTATCATGAACTTCCGGAAAAGCTTGATCCTTTTGACAATGAAACTTTTATGCACTCAAAAACGAAATTTTATGCGGTTTGTTCTAATGTCGAGACCGGCAGTCCGGAATACGTCCTTTGCCGCGATATGTTTAAAGACATTGACTTTCTGCGGGCTTCGGCATCAATGCCTTTTGTATCGCAGATTGTCAAAGCGGGCGGCATGAAGCTGCTGGACGGCGGCATTACCGACAGTATTCCACTGACTGCGGCCTTTAAGCTCGGTTTTGAGCGCAATATCGTGGTTCAGACGCGGCCGGAAGGTTATTGCAAGAAACCGGCGCGCACCGGATGGCTGGCAAAAATGTTTTACGGAAAGTATCCGAAGTTTGTCGAAGCGATAAAACAACGGCATCTGATGTATAACCGCGAGCTTGACGAGATTGAGCAAATGCGCGCTGCCGGGCTGGTTCTGGTTATTCGGCCGAGCCGTTCGGTAAAGATAGGCAAGATGGAGCCGAATCCGGAAATCGTCAGGGAAATGTATGAATTGGGACGGTATGATGCGATTGCCGTACTGGACAGTGTGAAAAAATTCTTGCAAGGAGACAAAAATGAAAAAGGTTAAGATTACGGTGCTTAAAAAACATTTTGACAAGGAACTTGCCGCCGAGTACGGCGCGGAAGGCCTCGGCGCCTGTCCGATGTTGCGGGAGGGACAGGTGTTTTATGCCGATTATGCGAAACCGGAAGGTTTTTGCGACGAGGCCTGGAAGGCTATTTACCAGTATGTCTTTGCTTTGGCGCACGGCGCGGGGAAAGAAGTTTTTTATTACGGTGACTGGATTAGAAAACCCGGCGTGGCAATTTGCAGCTGCAACGACGGTTTGCGTCCGGTAATTTTCAAGCTGGAAGCGACTGATGAAGAATCGGCAATTGACTATGTGCCGGTGGAATAGTTGGAAAAACGCGGATAAAAAAAGCACTTCCCTGCGGAAGCGCTTTTTTTGTTTTACTAAATTTAAGGATATTTGACCGTTATTTGATTTCGGCGGGATCCATGGTAATTTCGGAAACCATCTGAGCTTCGGGCATCGGTGCCGGAACCGTAACGACCGTGGAAGCCGGAACCGTCAGGGTCGGAGCCTGAACAACCGGAGCCGGTGCCGGAGCGGGAGCCGTGCAGTTGGTGCAGGGCAGCTGACCGGTATAAGGTTCTTTTTCGTAGCTTACTTCCTGGGTGGTTTTGGGCTCATAAACGGTTTTGGTTGTCGTCTTCTTGTACAGAACTTCTACCGGTTCGCGCGTCTGCGTAACGGTCGGCTGGCAACCGTTGCAGGGCTGCTGAACGACGGCAGGCTGTGCGGCAACGGGCTGAACGTATTGGACGGAAGGCTGCTGAACGTACTGGACGGCCGGAATCTGACGGACGTACTGGATGCGGCGGACCTGTACGGGCTGCGGCTGTTCGGCAACGACTTTCGGGCCGCTGGCAACATATTTGGGAGCCGGTACCGGATCTCCGAAGATGGTATCGGAACAGTGTTTGTATTCGCCGGTTTTAACAACGGTTGTCGTCGGGCGGTAGTTTACGGTCTGGACTTCGCCGTCGGCGGTTTCAACAATATATTTTTTTGCCGCGCGGTGGCAAACGCCGTTGTAATAGTTGCAGCCGGCATCATCATAGCCGCGATAGACAACGGTCGGTTCCTGTTCGCGGTTGGACGAGCAGGCGGCGGTTAAAAGAGCGGCAATTACAAATAGAGTTTTTTTCATCGTGTTTCTCTCTGTAAATTGGTTAACATAAATGGTTTTTTTGCTAATTTTGTCTTAAATATACCTAATTTTTCTAATTTGTCAATTTTTTGTTAATAAAATTTTAACCTTATGGCTATAAATAAGCGTTTTTTTATGTAAATTAAAGTACTTGGACGTAAAATTTTTTTATTTTTCCGGTATTTTTATCCGAAAAATTTTTTTTACGAATCGACGGCGATTCGTAAAGTCAAATGTTAAGGTCTATGGTTGAGACGACGGTTGTATGCGGCGGAAACGGGGAGGTTTTTCCGTCGGGACATATTCCGATAAACGGAATTTTGTTGATTCGAGCGGCTTCGCAGTCTGCCGGAGCGTCGCCAAAAAATACCGTTTCTTCGGGAACAAGGCGGTTTTCGGCCAGCAGTGCGGCCAGCAGAACGTCTTTGGTTCGCGGCGAGCCATATATGTTATGAATCAGCGGCAGCAGGTTGCGGGCGGCGGCGAGTTCTCTGATTTCGGTGGCCGGCGAACCGGTAACGATGAAAACGGGAATTTTTGCACAGGACAGTTTGCGCAGCGTTTCCACGGCGCCGGGAATAAAAGGAGCGTTCAGGAGTTTCTGTCGGCAGAGGACCGCGTAGCGGCGGCCGAAGTCTTCCAGTTCGGCAGCAGAGGCTTCGCGGTGGAAAAAATGGCGGATGTAGTGGCGGAATTTTTCAAAACGGGAGATGCCGCCGCGGTTTTGCTGATATTCGCGGATGTAACCGGCCGCTTGCGGACAGGCGCTTTGGAAAAGCTCGACGAAAGCTTCGGTCTTTATGCCGTTGGAATCGGTTATGGTTCCGTCCCAGTCGAAAATTGCCGCTTTGAGTGTCATCAGATTCTCCGTCAGTTTATTGCTTATCTTAACTGTTAATGGTTAACATATTATAAAACCGTCATTATTTTAGTTTTTTAGTTTTTTTGCCCGGGGAAGTTATTTTTTCAAAAAAAAAAGTCTTGTTTATTTTATTTTTTATGGTAAATATAGGCTTCGTTATCGGAGTGTAGTTCAGCCTGGTAGAACGCTACGTTCGGGACGTAGAGGTCGCTGGTTCGAGTCCAGTCACTCCGACCAAATGAGAAAAACCGCCCAATGGGCGGTTTTTTTTGAAGAAGAACCAGCGACCTCGAAGAGGCTTGAGGACAAAAACAGCCGTTGCTCCGGCTGTTTTTGCCGCAAAAGGCGAAGTTTTGTCGGCTTTTCCAAACGGCGTAAGGCGTTGCAGAAAAGTTTAGAAAACGAGTGACCGAAGCGTTGTTGTTGAGCGCCGTGCGGGCGCGAAACTTACGACGCGAGAGAAGGTTCGAGTCCAGTCACTCTGACCAAAAGAAAAAACCGCCCAATGGGCGGTTTTTTAGTGCAAAAATCAAAGAAGAGCTGCCGGAAGGCAACTCTTCTTTCATTTAGGCAGTTAGCCGCAGACCGGCAACTGTCTTTTATTCAACAGGGAGTCAACCAGAGCATTGGAACGCGTTTCGTGTTCCTGTTTTTTGCGTTTTCTTTCCTGTTCTCTCTTTTTCCGTTCTTCTTCAGCCATCTCCTGTGAAGTTTTGGCTCCGTACGAGCGCAGGAGTTTTATCATGGCCTTGTCCGAAACATGGTCCAGAATATGGTAAGTTGCTTCATACCTTACATAGTCCAGACCGTTGTCGATACTGTCTGAAAATATATCGTACAACGGAAGATTCGGGTCGGTTCCGTTTTCAAGCATTTCGAAAACGCCTTCATAGTCATCAGCTCTGACTTTTGATCTGAGTTTTCTTATGACCGGGTCGGTTTGCGCCTTCCATCTGTCTTCTCTGTTTTTTTCCTGAACGGTTTCGTTTGATCTCCCGGCGGACTTTTCAGCATGTGAAAAATTTTTGTTAAAAAGTTCCGAGAAAAAATTAATAATAGTTCTCATAACGTTTGGTTTTTAATTAATAATACTTAGTAGAGCTTTTTTGACGTCTCTTCAATTTCCCGAGCCAACAGCGTAAGGTCGGTCTTTTCGTCGAAGCCTATGCAGCGGATGTTGTATCCTTTGCTCCGGTAGGCTTTTTCGATAGCTTCCCAGCGTTCGGTTCCGTGGTTGTTGTATAAAATAACCTGCGGAACTTCCGGAAACATGGTCAGTAATATCCATGTGTGGGTTCCGGCTATTCCGATGGAAGCGTTCAGACGGGCATACATGTTATAGTACGCTTTGTGCTGAATGCCGCGGATGCCCAGAACTTCCGGATTTTCGGTCAGACCGGGAACATAGAGGTCGAAATCACGGGCAAGAGTCCGAACGGCCTCAATGTCGTTTACCTTATTAAAGTGCTGTCCCAGAACCAGACTTTTTTTGTTTTTGAGAAACTCAAAAACGGCAAGCGGCAGGCTCTGTTGTTCAGCCGTTATCCCGCACTCACCGTCAGAAATCAATTTCTGCGGAATAAACAACGTGTTAAGTCTGTTGCTCATTCCCGGATAAGTCGGCAGGCCGTTTGTATTCGCCGGGATCAATCTGCTGGCAGCAAACTTTCCCATAACGAATTGTCTAATTTGCCGGCTTTCAGTTCGGCGATGATGTCCCAGGACGAAAGATTGTCTTTTTCCTCGAAAGGAACGACAGACATGCGGTCATAGAAAAAAGACATATTGCGGAAGATTTTGTCGGACTCTTCGTCATAGGCTTTTTCTCATCTTTGTTTGGGGCGATAACAACGTCGAGGTTGAACGCCTTGGCAAAATTAACGGCCATAATTTCGTGGCCAAACTGGCTTTTAATTACAATTGTTTTCATATCTTTATGCTTTTGGTTAATAATATTCTTTTAACAATTATAATATACAATATTTTGGATATATTGTCAAATATGGCTGGAGGTTGTTTTTTGTCAAAATATAATATTTCCTGAGGGTGCGATTTATTTGGGCGGAAAATGATGTCAAAAGTGTTTAAAAAGTTAGGCATTTATTTAATACAATGCTTATCTTTTGGGGCGACAACGAAAGGGATTTTTGAAAGAAACGAAGATGATTGACATTGCTTTTGATATGCACAGGGACAATACTTTTTGCGGCGAAAGCTTTTCTGTTATAACGGTTGACAATCCGGCTCACACGTGGGCGGATTATAAAGAACAGGCGGACATGCTGATAAAGAGCATTCGTCGGAAAAGACCGTTGTCGTTAAGGTAAACAATGCTGATTTTTCTATCAATAAGTTTTCGGTAGCTTTGTTTGTTTCCTTCGTTTGAAGCGGCAGATAAGCCGGATTTGGTCGTTTTTAAGGTTGATGATTTGGAGCGGGCAAGAGAGGCCTATAAACCGTATTTGGCTTTGACCGTAGCCTTAAAATATGTTTTGCAGTTGTTTAATCAGCCTCCGGAAGCGATTTGCAGGAATGTGTCTATTTTAGGTTATTTGGGGCTTTTGATTGAAACGGATTACGTGAATAACGTCATGCTTTTGGAATATTCAGGCAATTTCGGGGCTGTTTATGAGTTTGAAGCGCATGATTCCTTTGAAGTATTGCTTTGGGCGGCCGTACTAAAGACTGTTTCTTTGGCGCAGATACCGACGAAAATCAGGGTTAGGGTGTTTTTGGGTTTTAAGCCGCAGAAGATTGATGCAAATAAACTTATGGAGCAAATCATTCAGAAGGTTTCCTTTTGGATAAAATAGGTTTTGACGGGGAAATTCCGTAAGTTAAGAATAATTTAAGAACATTGCGGATAAAAAGGCACAGTATTCCGGCGGCCGCGTGAAAAGGCCGGAATCCGGAAAACTGTAATCGCTGGTTAAGTATGATATAACTTATCGTATATGTTTGACAGCCAGTCAGGAGAGGACAAAGTGAGAAAATTTGTTTTGCTTTTGACTCTGACAACAAGCATGTCGGGGACTGCAATGGCCGAAGGGTGGGAGTTTTCCCAATCCGGAACGGCCGGATTGTATTACGGCATTACGGAAGACAGAGACAGGCATAACATTCGGAATTCTCCGAACCGGACGGTTTTTCGCGCCGACGGACGATTTGAGGCTCTTTATGAACAGCCGTCCGGAATTCGGACCGGAGCGGCGGCCAACTATACGGTGGTTGTCAGGCAGCATGACGCTTCCTATCCGCAGGGAGACTGGCGCTTTTATCCGTATCTGCTGGCGGAGAAGGACGATTGCGGTAAGCTGACAATCGGTTATACCTATAACGCGGCTTATCTTTTGCATCAGGGCGCTCAGGAAATCAGCTGGATTGGCATTAAGGACAGTAATCTGACTTATTGGCTGAGCGGTGTTAATTGGAGCAACCGTTTGAAAAAAGTTCGTTTTGCAACGCCAAAGTCGACTTATATTATGGATGACGGACGAGCATTTAAATTCAGTTACTTTACGCCGCCGATCGGCAATACAAAATTCGGTTTCAGCTATGCGCCGGACAATGCGAACCGCCGCGGCATGGTCAGCCGGTACGCCCGTTATGAAAAGAAGGAAGACGGTTATACCGCCGCCGTACAGAGCCGCTGGAAACTCGGAAGCGGCGACCTTTATACGTCGGCAGCTTACGGTCTCTTCAACCGGACCGATAACGAGTGGGCTTTCGGCGCGCGCTGGGTCGTCGGCAAATTTAACATTTCCGGCTCATATAAGAACGCTTATGTACGGGGTGACAAAAACCCGATTTCGACTAAGGCGCTCAATTCTTATCTGCCGGCTTATTTTGACAATTACCGCGAAGGGCAGGCCTGGGACTTCAGCATCGGGTATGATTTTGGCCGGTTTAAGACAAATCTGGCTTATCTGCATGCGGAAGCCGATAATACCCGCAATCGTGACGACCTGTTTGTGCAGACCAACCGTTATGCGCTGAACAAATATTTTGAGCTGTTTTTGGTTAACGGTTATATAAATTCGAAAGGCAACGACCGACGGTCGGAAGATAACAACAAAGGCTATGCCGTAATTACCGGTTTGGCTTTAAAGTACTGATAAAAAACGCTGAATAAGCCATTAATAAACTAAGCGGCGGCGTTCCTGAATATCTTGTTGAATTTTGGATATTTTGTGTTAGAATATCAGCAAAAGGAATTTCCCGCATGACTGATGACAAAGAAATAGTTGTCTTGACCGGTAAGGAGGCCGTCGGCAAATCGTCACTGATTGATTATCTGGTTGAGAACGGTGAAAACAAAATTCTGAAACTGACAACCCGGGCGCCGCGCGGCGACGAAACCGACGGAAAGGACTACAAATTTGTGACGTTGGACGAGTTTATCGGCGATCCGACGATGCTGGTCAGTTCCAGAATCGGCTATAATCTGTACGGGATAAACAAAAAATCGCTGGCGGAACATCAGGGCAGGGTTTTCGTAACCCTTGACACGGACGGCATTTTGCAGCTTGAAAAGAGCGTTTCGCCGCAAAATATAAGGGTAATGATGATTTCGGCGCCGTCACGGGTGGTCATTCAGCGAATGATTAACCGTGGCGAGCGTTTGGATGATATTCGCGCCAAGCGCCGGTTTGACGAGATGATGTTCGGCGACAGCATCCTGAAGAAAATCAAGTCGCCGGTTTTCCGGCTGGACGGCAGTTTGGACGTGCCCGAGCTGGCGAAACAGATGTATTTTGAACTCAGACGCTATAACAGCGGCAAAGCGGCCGAGCAGGCCAATCTGATGGACGGCGGGCGTCTCTAAGCCTTTTCTTCCGGCCGTTTCCTTTTTATTTATTCCCGACAGGCAAGTTGGCGATTGTATTTAGCGGCGGCTGTGTTATATCTTTAGTATTGAAAAGGGAGGAGCAATGAGCGGCAATCAGGAATTTGAAGAGCGTCTGATGAATATTGAAATGGCTCTGGCCAATCAGGAGCGGATGCTTGACGATTTGAACCAGGTGGTTATCGAACAGGGAAAAATTATTGACCTGCTGCAAAAGCAAAGCCAGTATCTGCTGGCGCATATGGATGAAGAAACGGTCAAACCGTTAAGCGAAGAAACTCCGCCGCCGCATTATTAAAAAGGAGAGAAAATGGAACTTGACGCCTTATATAAGCTGACGCACGGGTTGTATATTCTCGGCGCGGCGGACAACGGTCGGCCGGTCGGCTCGGTGGTTGACGCCGTTATGCAGGTTGCCAACAAACCGGTGGTCATTGCCTTGTCCTGCAATAATCAGAGCTACACCAAAGAATGTATTGAACGAACCGGCGTTTTCGGGCTGTCGGTTCTCTGCAAAGACGTCGATCCGTTTGTAATTGCAAATTTCGGCTTTCAGTCGAGCCGGAGTATTGATAAATGGGAAAATGTCGATTATTGTATCAGAGACGGCGTGCCTTATCTGAACGACAATATTGCGACAGTCAGGTGTAAAGTTCTGCAGAGCATCAAATATGACAGCAACACGCTGTTTATTGCCGAGGTTCAGGACTGTGCAAACGGCAAAAGCTGCGAGCCGCTGACGTATATGGACTATCGCAGCTATTTCAAAGATGAGGTTATAAAGAGTTTTAACGAAGTCAAACAGCAAAAGGAGAAAAAAATGGCTGAAGATAAAACGAGGGCAAACACTGGGTTTGTACCGTGTGCGGTTATGTTTACGACGGCGAAATTCCGTTTGAAGATTTGCCCGACGACTGGGTTTGCCCGTTGTGCGGCGTTGACAAGAGCTTTTTTGAATTGCAGTAATAAAAAATCCCCGGCCGGAGCCGGGGATTTTTTATTAATTGAGAAAGCCGACGAATTTCCAACGGTTGTTGTCGTTGTCATATTGCAAATGAATAATCGCGCCGTTGGGAATGTCCGGCTGTTCGACGTTCAGTGCCATCAGCGTCTGCGACAGCGTAATGCCGTGGCCGGAAACGGCGATATTCTGATAGTCCGGATTCTGTGCATATTCGTTCAAAGCCTTAAAAATCCGCTTTTGGACGTCGCGTTTGCTTTCGCCGTTTTCAAAATGAATGTCGATGTATTTCGGGTCGGCGCTGCGCCACTGGCGGTACAAGTCGCCGAACTTCTGCTGCGCTTTGGTATAGTGCAGGCCTTCGGCGATGCCGACGTTGACTTCGGTAAAACGGTCGTCATACTGAAGCGGAACCTTAATCATTTTGGAAACGATAGAGCCGGTTTGTTTAGCCCGGCGGAGCGGCGAAGAAACGACGATTTCGATTTTTTTGTCCTGTAGAAGACTGGCGGCGTTGTGCGCCTCGTCAATACCCTGGTTAGTCAGAACAGAATTGTTGGTATGCCCCTGAATGCGGCCTTCCAGATTATACGAACTCTGTCCGTGACGAAAAATGTAAAAGTTTTTTACCATTTTCTATCCCCGGAATTGTTGATGTGGAATGCCTGTACTATAGCCGAATTTTTTCGAAAAATCAAGCTTTAGTTCCTGTCTTCGAGTTTTAAGCGGCGGGCCAGCGGCGCCAACGTTTTGCCTTGAAACAAAACAGAGATGATGACCAGGAAGAAGATGAGGTTGAACAAAAACTGCGAATTGGGGAATCTTTCCATCAGCGGGTAGGTGGCCAGAATAATCGGTACGGCGCCTTTCAGTCCGGCCCAGCTGATGAAAAGTTTTTCGTTGAGCGTATAACCGCTTTTGAACAGACAAATGAAGACGGCGGCAGGGCGGGCGACAAACATCAGTGCCAGCGAGCAGGCAAAGCTGACCAGCATGATGCCGTTGAATTCGTGAGGATTGACGAGCAGTCCGAGTATGAGGAACATGCCGATTTGCATAATCCAAGCCAGCGAATCCTGAAAACGAATCAAATGGCGGCGATACATGAACGGCGTGTTGCCGAGAACGATACCGCAGAGGTAAACGGCCAGAAAGCCGTTGCCGTGCAGCAGCTGAGTCAGGCTGAATGTAACCAGAACAACGCCGACCCCGAAAACGGGATAGAGCCCCTGATAGACCAGACACCATTTCTGCAGAAAACGGCCGACGCCGAAACCGACGGCCAGGCCGAGTCCGAGACCGATGGCCATTTGCAGCACAAAGTCGGAGAGCATGGCGGCGGCGGAATATGAATCGGCGGTTAAAATGGTTATGGCGCCCATGGAAAGCAAAACGGCCATCGGGTCGTTGCTGCCGGATTCGAATTCGAGAATAGGTTTGAGCCCGGTTTTGAGATGCATGCCGCTGGTGCGCATGATGGCGAAAACTGCCGGTGCGTCGGTGGAAGAAACAATAACGCTCAGGAGCAGTGCAACTTCAAAGGAGAGGCCGATAAGATAATAGGCGCAGACAAACAGGAAAAAGGCGGTCAGGAACACGCCGGCCGTGGACAGTACGGAACCGCGCACGACAACGGGTTTTACTTCGTTCCATTTGGTTTCCAGTCCGCCGGAAAAAAGAATGAAAGTCAGGGCGACGGTGCCGATGTAGTTGCTGAGGCGGGCGTTGGAAAACTGGATTTTGCCGACGCCGTCGGTACCGGCCAGCATGCCGATACCCAAAAACAGCAATAGTCCCGGAATGCCGAAACGGTCGGAGATACGGTTGGCAAAAATACTGACAATCAGCAGAAAGCCGGCTATTCCCATCAGCCAATCGAGTGTCATTTGGTTATCCTTATGATTTTTAAATTGTAAAAAACGGCCGTCCGTTGAAACCCTTATCTTAAGTAATATATTTTATGTAAATTAAAATTAGGTAAATTAAAGGGAGAAGAAAATGTCTGACAAGGAAACGGTTTGCACCTGCGGCGACGATGCGGAGACGATACCGCAGGCGGCGCTTTATAATCCCATGCCGCTGATTGGCGATGACGCGCCGGCTTTTAAGGCGGAAACGACGATGGGACCGGTAAAGTTTCCCGAAGACTACAAAGGGAAATGGGTAATTCTGTTTTCGCATCCGGCCGATTTTACGCCGGTCTGCACTTCGGAGATTGCAATGTTTTCGACTTATGCCGACGAGTTCAAAAAACTTGACACCGAACTGCTCGGCGTTTCGGTCGATTCAGTCAGTTCGCATTTGGCCTGGCTGAAGGAAATTGAAGATAATATCGAGTTTAAGGGACATAAGGACTTTAAGATAACGTTTCCGATTATTGCGGATTTGAGTATGGAAGTTGCCAAAAAGTACGGCATGATTCAGCCGCACTCCAGCAATACCAAAACCGTTCGCTCGGTTTTCTTTATCGATCCGGAGGGAAAAATCCGCGCATCTATCATGTATCCGATGTCTAACGGGCGAAATCTGGATGAGATTAAGCGTATTCTGATTGCGATGCAGACAACGGACGAGAAACGCGTTTCGACGCCGGCAAACTGGAATCCCGGCGACGAGGTGGTGGTGTCCGCGCCAATGACGATGGAGGAGCTGAAAAAACGTGCCGAAGAAAAGGGCAGTAACTGCGAAACATGGTTTTTCTGCCTGAAAAATATTGCCCATTAAGCCGGGGAAAGTGTGTGTATGCAGAAAGAGAGCCTTTGGCTCTCTTTTTTTGTCAAAAATAAAAGCCGTTCCATTAATGGTAGACAGAAAAATTTGTGGTTTCATTAATAGTTGACAAACCGGGTAAATCAGTTTAAGCTGATATATGGGTGTGGATGTGAAACCTGATTTCGACTTTGCTCGGTCAGGTGTTGTCGGATTGTATGCGTAATTGTCAAACTTCTCTCCTCACCTCTTGTGGGCTTTGGTTCTAACTGTCGTGAGGTAATATGATGAAGAAATCTGTTTTACTGTTCTCTTTGCTCTCCGGAACTGCGTTTATGTATCCGGAGTTTACCATTGCCTCCGGCTTTCCTCTAACACACACAAGCACGCCGGAACCAAAGCCCGCCTTTCAGTTTGAACAACTTGACAAGGCCTATAAGACTGCCGGCGTCTGTTTCCTCGGCGTCGGCGACTGCGGCAGCGAAAGCAACTATGCGACCGGCGGCAGCGGCGAAAGTTATGACATGGATACTGTCCGCCAGTGTCAAAACGAAGGTTTCGTTTCCTCATGTGCTTCCGGTTGGCGCCCTTTGGTCGGCGGCGACTGTCCCTATAACCCCAATTACAAAACCTGCTGCCAATCCGCCTGTCCTGCGAACTCATCCCCCGACTGTACGGGAGAGGACGTCGGCGAAGACGGATGCGGCTACACCTGCAAAAAGTGCTGTTCCGACACGTGTCCTTCGGGTTCTAAAAACTATACCGGTTCCGTTGCCTCAACCACGGAATGCGGCACAACCTGTTACAACTGCAACAGTGCCTGTCCGAGCGGCAGCAGCACGTCTTATTCCGGCACGGCGGTCGGCACCAACGAGTGCGGCCAGAGCTGCAGAAAATGCGACAGTTCATGTCCGTCGGGCTATACCTCATCGGCAACATCCGAATGTTATGACACCACGACGAACGAATGCGGCAACACCTGTTACAAGGCCAAGGACTGTGATCCGTGCCCGGGATATTATGACTGCGGCGGCAGCTGGCAGTATTGTGAAGGAAGCGTTTGTTCGGCGGACAGTTCTCGTTGCAGCACATACTGCGAAAGCGACCACTTCCCGTATTCCTGCGGCAGCGATTACGGTCCCTGTTACGGCGACTACCGCAACGGTTACTGTTCGGTTTCCTGCGACAAGATTGAAACCGATCCGTGTGCCGGCACCAGCTGTCCGAGCGGTGTAAGCTGCGGTTCCCTCGGCTGCGCGAGTTATTCGTCGTCGACGTCCTGCTGTTCTTCCGTCTGCACTTCCTGCAATCAGGAGCCAGATGACCCTTGCGCCGGCGTTACCGGGCTCAGCTGCGGATCGCTGGGGTGTGCTTCCTACGGATCCTGCGGTCAATGTACAGAGTGCAAGGCAAATCCTGATTGCAATGTAACGTCAATGAGCTGTCAGTACGGCTGCGCCAGCACTAACAGCTGCGGAAAGTGTACGGAATGTAAGGGTAATCCGGATTGTGATGTTGTGTCAAAATCGTGCAAATGCGAATGTATCCAAACGAACTCCTGCGGCAAGTGTGTCAAATGTGCCTGGGTGGTGGATACGCCTGTATATAATAATAGAGGACAGTTTTTATATTTTAAGCATTGTCAGGATGATAATGCACTTTAGTGCACAAGCGGCAGGCCGTTCCATGAAGTGGTGTAAGAGGCGCTTTTGAATTCGCGTTTGATGTAGTGTCTGACGCCGGCGTCTTGGGTGCCGAAGTAGAGGGTCTTGCGGCCGAGTTTACGGTTGACGGCGTCGACGGCTTTCATCAGTTTCGTATCTTTGGCGCGTTCGGTTTCGGAAACCAGAAAATCTTTCTGCGGCGTGTCGGCACTTTCAATTTCTATCAGCATGATGCCGGCACGTTTATAGTAAAATTCGGGGCGATAGATGTTCTTAAGGCCTTCAATCATGGCTTTGGTAAATTTGGCGGTGTGACAGGTGGCTTCTTTCAGGCTGACCAGCCTTGAATTGCTGTAGCGTTGCTCGCGAAAGCGGTTGGTGGCGATGAAGACGACGATGCCTCTGGCCAGACCGTTTTGTTCGCGGAGGCGCAGGCAGGCGCTGTCAATAAATTCGGAAATGATTTTTTTGAGGTTTTCAAAACTGTTGATTTCGGTTTCAAAACTGCGGGAACAGAGAATGCTCTGAATTTTGGCATCTTCAAGTTCAATGCAGGAAATGCCGTTCAGCTCCTGCAGAGTCTTTTCGGTCAGAATACCAAAACTCTGGCGAATCAGCGCGCGCGGCGCGGCAGCCAGTTCGGCAGCGGTAAAAATGCCCATGAAATTGAGCTTTTTGACCAGTTTGCGGCCGATGCCCCAGACATCGCCGACGTCAAGCTTCTGAAGCGCGGCGGCGATATCTCCCGGTTCGGTCAAAATGCAGATTTTGCCGGCAGTTTGCTTTTTGGCGATTTCGCCGGCAATTTTGCAGAGGGTTTTGGTGGCTGCGGCGCCGACAGAAACCGAAATGCCGGTCTGTTTCATGACGGCATTGCGAATCATCAGGGTTATGTGCTGCAGGTTTTCCCGGTCGTCAACTTCGGTAAAAGCTTCGTCAATCGAATAAATTTCAATTTTGCCGAAGTAGCTTTCAATCAGCCGCATAACGCGTTTGGACATGTCGGCGTAGAGTTCGTAGTTGGAAGACAGCGCTATGCCGCCGGCGGCTTTGAACATTTTTTCGATTTTGAAATAGGGTGCGCACATCGGGATACCGAGTGCCTTGGCTTCATATGAACGGGAGACGACGCAGCCGTCGTTGTTGGACAATACGACAACCGGGCGGTTTTTCAGCCGTGGCTGGAACGCTTTTTCGCAGGAGACGAAAAAGTTGTCGCAGTCGATGAGCAGATACATGGTCAGATTTTCCGGATTACCGAAGTTACGACGCCCCAAACCGAAAAGCGGTCTTTGCGGCTGAGACGGTAGGGCGGGGTGCGGCCGTCCTCGCCGAGCAGAAAAGTGCTGCCTTCGTGTGAGCGAAAACGCCGGGCGGTAAGTTCGCCGTTGAGTTCGGCGACGATCAGGCGGCGGTCGGCGGCGGGCAGAGAACGGTCGACGACCAGAATGTCGCCGTTGAAAATGCCGGCGTTTTTGAGGGCGTTGCCCTGCATTTTCATAAAATAGGTGGCGACGGGATGACTGATCAGAAAGCGGTTAAGGTCAAGGCTGTTTTCAACGTAATCGCAAGCGGGGGAACCGAAAGACATGGCAGACTCCTAAATGTTTGTTCTTATTTTGTTCTTATATTACGGCGCCGTTTTAAGATTGCAACAAAAATTTCTTAGCAAAATGCAATTTTTGAATTATATTGGGTGCAGTGTTTGAAATAAGGAGATTTTGACATGCAGAAAATTGTTCCGGCTAAATTAGCCGCCGGCGATGAAATCAGAGTGGTTGCGCCGGCGCGCGGCATCAGGATTATCGGTCAGGAGTCCCGCGAAATTGCGGCGCAGCGCTTTGCAGCGCTGGGGCTGAAAGTCAGTTTTGGCAGCAATACGACCGATGAAAACTGGGATATGACCGGTTCTTCGCCGATTGAAGACCGAATCGCCGATATTCATGAGGCGTTTGCCGATAAAAACGTGAAAGCGGTGTTTACAATTATCGGCGGCGCAAATTCGAATCAGCTGCTGCCGTATCTGGACTATGAGCTGATTAAGGCCAATCCGAAAATTTTTTGCGGCTTTTCGGATATTACCGCGCTGCTGAACGGCATTTATGCCATGACCGGGCTGGAAACCTATTCCGGTCCGCATTACAGTCTTTCGGCATGAAGCACGGTTTTGACTATACGCTGGAAAATATGCGCAAAATGCTGATGGGCAGCGGTGTCAATGAAGTGGAGCCTTCCGAAGAGTGGAGCGACGATCCGTGGTTTATCAATCAGGAGAAGCGCGAGTTTATTAAAAACGAGGGCTATTGGGAATATCCATAACGGCGAAGCCGAGGGAACGATTGTCGGCGGCAATCTCGGAACTTTTGACCTGTTGCTCGGCACCAAATACCGTCCGGCGTTCGTCAAAGATACGATTTTGTTTGCCGAAGACACCGAAGGTTCGGATTTGCTGCAGTTTGAACGCAATTTGCAGGCGCTGATTTATCAGCCGGATTTTGCAAATGTCAAAGGACTGGTTTTCGGGCGGTTTCAGAAAGGGTCCAAAATCAGCCGCGAGCAGCTGGAGTTTATTGTCAACACCAAACGTGAATTGAGAAACCTGCCGATTATCGGCAACGTTGACTTCGGCCACAGCACGCCGCTGCTGACTATTCCGATCGGCGGCACGGCCAAACTCAGCAACGGCCGGCTGACTTTGAAAGATTAAATGCTAAAAAGCCCTCTCAAAGAGAGGGCTTTTTTTTAAGCGGAGGTTTTTCTGCTCCGGCTGTAGGCTTTCTCCCGCCAGGTTTGGAAGAGAATGTACAACAGCGGAATAATAATCAGACCGGCTGCGGTACCCAAAAGCATTCCGTAAAATACCGGAACGCCGATGGCGATACGGCTGGCGGCACCGGCCCCGGTGGCCACAATCATCGGCAGCACGCCGAGAATGAACGTGAATGCTGTCATCAGTACGGCACGGAAACGTTCTTTGGTGCCGACGGTAGCCGCTTTGATGATTGACGAGCCGCGTTCGCGTTCTTCCTTGGAGAATTCCACAATCAGAATGGCGTTCTTAGCGGCCAGACCGACGAGCAGAATCAGACCCAGCTGGGCATAAATGCTCAAAGGAAGTCCGGTAATGAACAGACCGGCCAGCGCGCCGAGCATGGCGACGGAGACTGAGGTCAGAACCGGCAGCGGCGTTGACCAGCTTTCGTACTGGGCAACCAGAAACAGATAGGCGAAAGTCATCGCAAGGACAATCAGATAACCAATCTGGCCGCTGCTTGACTTTTCCTGATAGCTCATGCCCGACCAATCGTAGCTGAAACCGTTCGGCAGGGATTTGGACAGGTTTTCGACGGCGCCCATGGCCTGGCCGGTACTGGAGGACTGGTTCTGGACGGCCGTAATCGAAGCGCTCGGATACTGGTTGTATCGGGTAACGACGCGCGGTGCCAAAACCTTTTTCAGCGAGATGACCGTTTCCAGCGGAACCATTTCGCCGTTTTGGTTCTGAACATGCAGTTGTTTCAGGCTGTCCAAATCCTTGCGGTATTTCCAGTCGGCCTGAATCATAACCTTGTTAACCTGAGTGCCGAAGTTTACGTCGTTGACGTAGCTGGAGCCGAGGTAGTTTTGCAGAACATCATAGATGCTGCCTATGCTTACCTTCATGGCTTCGGCTTTTTCGCGGTCAATCGTGATATAATAGTTCGGCGTTTGAGCGGTATAGGTCGTGTAGGCATAGGAAATGTTCGGATCCTGATTGAGTTTGGCCAAGAAACCTTTTAACGCGGCTTCCAGCTGTTGCGGATCGTCGGAATTTAACGCCTGCAAGCGATAGTCCATGCCGCCGCTCATGCCCAGACCCATAATCGCCGGCGGTTCGAAAAGCTGGATTTCCGCTTCAGGCATACCGATAAGTTTGGCACGAATACGGTTTAAGATGTTGGTGGAATAGAGTTCGTCGCCTTTGCGTTCGTTCCACGGATGCAGGGTAATAATACCCAACGCGACGTTTTCGCCGGAACCGCCGATCATGCTGGCGCCGACGACGACCATGACGTTTTCAACGCCGGGTTCTTCCTTAATCAGCGGATAGATTTTATCGGCAAATTCCTGAGTGCGGTTGCGGGTTGCACCTTCGGGCAGCTGAACGTTCATAAAGATAACGCCCTGGTCTTCGGACGGAATGAACGACGTCTGGCTGATGTGCAGAAAACCGCCGACCCCGGCGAACAGCATCAGCATCAGCAGAAAAATGACGCTGACTTTGCGGCCGAGGAGACCGACGACCGAAGCATAACGGTCACGGGAACGGTTGATAATTCTGTTGAACCAGAACAGCGGACCGCTCTGTGCCGGTTTGAACGGATGCAGCAACGTAGCGCACAGCGCCGGCGACAGCGTCAGGGCGTTAAGCGCCGAGAAGGCGACCGACGTCGAAATGGCAATTGCGAACTGCTTGTAAATCTGTCCGGTAATGCCGCCGAGGAAACCGACCGGCACGAAAATCGCCAGCAAAACCAGAGTCGTGGCGACAATGGCGCTGGAAACCTGTTCCATGGCCTTGATAGTGGCTTCTTTCGGTGTGAGTTTTTCGCTTTCCATCAGAAACAGAACGCGTTCAACCACCACAATCGCGTCGTCCACGACCAGACCGATGGCCAGCACCAGACCGAACAGGGTCATCATGTTCAGGCTGTAGCCCAAAGCCAGCATAACGGCAAAGGTGGCAAAAATGGATACCGGGATAGTCAGCGTCGGAACCAACGTCGAGCGCCAATCCTGCAGGAAGATGTAACAGACGAAGATAACCAAAGCAAAGGTCAGAACCAGCGTGAAGATGACTTCTTCAATGGAAGCCTTAATATATCCGGTAGAATCGTAGCCGACCGTATAAATGATGTCGTCCGGAAAACGCTGGGACAGACGTTCGATTTCGGCTTTAACACCGGCCATGGCGTCCAGAGCGTTGGCGCCGGCAAGCTGGTTGATGGCGATGGCGACGTTCGGCGCACCGTTGTATTTGGATGTTGCATGATAGTCTTCTTCGCCGATTTCAACGCGGGCAATGTCCTTCAGGTAGACCAGACCGCCCTGTTCCGCCGTCCGGATAATGATGTTTTTGAAGTCTTCCACTTCGTTGATGCGGCCTTGCGTCTGCAACGTGTAGACCATCTGCTGGGTGCCGTCGCCCGGCATGGCGCCGATGCTGCCCAGCGAAGGCTGGTAGTTCTGTCCTTCAATGGCCGATTTTATTGAACTGATCGGAATATTCAGAGCCGTAATCTTATCGGCGTCGAGCCAGACGCGCATGCTCAGGCGGGAAGAATAGACGTTGACTTCGCCGACGCCGGAAACGCGGCTCAGGCTGTCTTTGACGTTGTTCTGAACATAGTCGGCAAGTTCGAGCTGCGAGTAGGTGTTGTTGGGCGAGATGATGCTGATCATGCCCAGCATGTTAGACGAACGGCTTTTGACCGTCAGACCCTGACGGGTAACGTCCGTCGGCAGTTTTGACTGCGCCTGCTGGATGCGGTTTTGAACCTTAACCTGTGCCATGTCCCTGTCAACGCCGACTTTGAAGGTAACGGTCAGCTGATAGGAAGAGTTTTCCGAAGAAGAACTCATGTAAAGCATGTCTTCAACGCCGTTGATTTCCTCTTCCAGCGGAATACCGACGGTTTTGGCGATAACTTCGGCGCTGGCGCCCGGGTAGGACGCCGAAACGACGACTTCCGGCGGCGTGATTTCAGGGTAAAGCGCAATCGGCAACGAAAAGACGGAGATGATGCCGGCAAGCGTCAACACGATGGAAATGACCATCGCAAAACGCGGGCGTTCAATGAAAATGCGTGAAAACATCGGTTATTTATCCTCCACGGTAACGGTTTCGGAACCGTTCTGAATTTCGCCGACCTGAACTTTCTGTCCGTTGCTGACTTTCTGCAGGCCCTGAATGATGACACGGTCTTCCGGTTTCAGACCGTCGAGAACAATCTGCCGGTCTTCCAGCGTATCGCCCAGGACGACGCGTCTTTCTTCGGCGATGTTGTTCGTTAACGACCATGACGTAGTTGCCGTGTTCGTCCTGAGCGACGGCAGCCTGCGGAACCAGAATGGCGATTTTGTCTTCTTTGTTGCCGAGACGAATGTCAACATAGTTGCCCGGAATAAGCAGGCTGTCTTTGTTGTTGTATTCGGCATAGACGGCGATGGTCGCGGTGTCGGAATTAATTTCGTTGTCGTTGAAACGCGATTTGAGGTGGTTGACCAAAACTTTGCCGTTGGGAAGCACCAGTTCGGTTTTGATTGAGGCGCTGCCCTGAGAAATCCGCTGTTCGCGCATATTCAGAAAATCTTTGTCCGAGACGGAGAAAGCAACGCGAATCGGGTCGGTTTGGACAATGCGGGCCAGGTTCTGGGTGGTGGAATTGACGTAGTTTCCTTCGGTAACCAGAGCCTTACCGATGTAGCCGGTAATCGGCGCCTTGATTTCGGTATAGTCCATGTCGATTTTGGCCAGTTCAAGGTTGGCTTCGGCCTGTGCAACGGCCGCCTTGGCCTGCAGGTAGTTGCTTTCCGAAGTGTCCAGCGTGGCTTTGGAAGCGTAGTTCTGGCTGCTCAGCGATTTCTGTCGTTTATAGTCGCGTTCGGCGCGAACCAGATTGGCTTTGGCGCTGTCCAGTTCGGCTTTGCGGAGTTCGACGGTTGCCAGATAACGTTTCTGTTCAATAACGAACAAAATGTCGCCCTCGTTAACCAGAGAGCCTTCCTGGAACAGGACTTTCTCGACGTATCCCGTAACCTGAGGGCGCAGGTCAACCGCCTTGATGGCTTCGACATGGCCGATGTAGCTCTTTTTGGGGGAAATGTTGCGCTGTTGAACCTGCTGAACCAGAACATAGGGATCGCCGGCGGCGGCTCCCATCATCGGCATCTGCGGGGTCAGCCGGCTTTTCAGATACCAGCCTGCGGCTACGCATAAAAGCAGAACAGCGGTTTGTTTGAGAATTTTTCTATTGCTTACCTTACCTAATTTCATTTTCAGACCTTTCGTCCTTCAGAGCTTTTACTATTAAATCGAAACTTGTGCAAAACAAGTGCGGAAAATTTACCAGAGAATTGCTGCTTATGGCATAGGAAAGCATACCCTGCCATAAACTGAAGATGGTTATGACTGTATCGTTGATGTTCAAGTCTGCAGATATTTCTCCACTTTTTTGCGAATTAGTCAATGCCTGTCTGATGATATTCAAAGGAAAATCGCGAATTTCCTTGACTGAACTCCCGATGTGGGTAAACAGGGTTTCGGACCATTCCATCTGGAAAAGCATGAAAAACATGAATTTCCGGTAGTTGGGATTGTCGCGCACCAGTTCGGCGAGGCAGTTGAAATGGGCGCGCAAATCGCTGAGCGCATTGACAACCGGCACTTTACGGGCAATCGCCTCGTTGGTGCGGTTGAACGACTCTTTTATCAGTGCGGCGATGATGTCCGGCTTGTTGCGAAAATGCCAATACACGGCTCCTTTGGTAAGGTTGATGCGTTTGGCTATCTCGTCAAAGGTTGTTTTGGAATAACCTTTTTCATAAAATATATCAAGCGCGGAAAACAGAATTTCCTGTCTTGTCTTCTCGGCCTCTTCCTTGGTTCTTCTGGGCATTTTCTACCGTTTTGCTGTTGTTATATATACTTTCCGGTAGGTATGTATAACAAAATCATTTTAATTTGCAAGTTTTTTTTGCAAAGAAAACAGAGATTTTTTATTACTTCCGGCAGCCGGAGAAGATGTCGAGCGCGGGTTCGTAATTGATGGTTTCGATACCGGCCAGCCCCAGAACGGAGTGGAAAAGGTTGTCGTGCGAATGCGGCTGTTCGGCGGCTTTATTCAGGCAGTTGCGGTTGATGCCGAAAGCCCGGACCGAACTGTCGGGAAGCCAGACCAGCATTGGGATTTCCTTTTGATAAGCCGGCGCGGTTTCATATGGCTGGGCGTGGAGATAAATGCCGTTCTCTCCCAAAGATTCGCCGTGGTCGGAAGCATAGAGGAGCGCGACGTTGTATTCGCCGGACAGGGCGGTCAGTTCGTCCATGACTTTGCTCAGAAACATGCTTGTGTAATAGACGGTGTTGTCATAAACGTTGACCAGTTCTTCGGCCGAGCAGCGGCTGAGGTTTTCGGTCTTGCAGACAGGCGACCAGCGGGCGGCCTCTGCGGGATAATGTTCAAAATAAGCCGGACCGTGGCTGCCGGTCTGGTGCATGACGACGAGGACGTCTTTGCCTGTTTGGCGGACTTTGGCGGAAAAGTTGGTAAGCATTATTTCGTCGAGGCAGGATTTTTTCGTGCAGAAGTCTTCGATTTCGACCCGGTCGCAGTTGTTTTTGCAGCCGGTGTTGTTTTCGCGCCAGAGAACCTTGTAGCCGGCTTTCTGCAGTACGTCGAGCAGGTTCTCGGTATATTCTTCGGAGCCGACTTTAAAGTTTTTGCGGCCGCTGCGCGAGAACATACAGGGAACGGCGACGGCGGTAGAGGTGCCGCAGGCGGTCGTATCGCCGTAATAGACGATTTCCCGGCGGTGCTTGTCCAGCGGTGCGTTGGTCGGGCGAGCGTAACCGCCGAGCGAAAAGTTGGCGGCGCGGGCGGTTTCGCCGACCACGAGGACAAACAGGTTCTTCTTGCCGTTGTTCCAGTAACGGTTCAATTTGGCGTCGTCGGCTATCGTAACGAACGGATGGTCCGACTTGCGTCGCATTTTCCAAACCGAAAGCGAGGCGCTGACGTAATTGACCGGAAGCAGATAATATTTGGCGTCGCGGTGGTTGCGGAAGAATTGTTCGGTTGTCGTGTAATTGCCGAGCATGACGGCAGCGCAAAGGGCTGCCGAAGCGGCGATGACGGCAGCGGCGGAAAGCAATCCCCGTTTGAGGTTTCCGTAATCAATCCGGATTTTCAAGATTATCAGAGCCGGCAAAATGCCGAGCAGGACAAGGAACGTCAGCAGTTTCAGCCCCAGAAGGTCCTGAACTTCATAGATGTCGGTTTGGACGACGTTCAGAAGCATAATCTTGTCAATCGGCGTGTTATAAGCGCTCATAAAATAAAAAACCAGCGCGTTCAGAATACAAAAGAAGATTGCCAGCGGTTTGGCAGTATATCTGTTGAAGAGAAGCGAAACAGCCGCGCAAAGCAGCGTAAAGGCACAGAAAAGTCCGCCGGCGACAAACGAAACCGACGGGGAGATGCTCCACAGTTTGCGGGCGAAAGGCAGGTTATAGGCGGCAAGCAGAAACAGTGCGAAAAGCAGGTTGAAACGAAGGCCGGAGATGCAAAGCCACGGTTTGGTTGAGAAAATCGTCTGCAGATATTTGGGCATTTCAGTTCTTTCGGTCGTAGAGTTAGAAAAGTTCTCCCTGATGGTCGTCATTTAACACGGCCAGGGCTTCTTTGACAATGGGAATGGTTACGGCGCGTTTGCGGGCCAGCGAAATGCTGTCGGTTTCGGCAACGAGTTTGCGGGCAAAAGCATAGGAGCGCTGCATATTGGCAATGATATAGTTGAGCACTTCCTGCGAAATGACAACCTGCCGGTCGTTGAACAGCTTGACGATCAACGCCTGCAGCAATTCGTCGTTCGGTTCGCGAATTTCCACCGAGGGAACGATGTTCAGTCTTGAGCGCAAATCCGGCAGCGCAATGCGCAGGCGGGCGGGAGCGATTTCTGAGGTAAAAAGGATATAGCCGTTTTCGTTGCGGTACTGATTGTAAAGATGAAACATCGCTTCGTTGTCGATGTTGTCGTTCATATCTTCGACAATCAGGCAGGGATGTTGTTCGAACAGCCGCAGGGTTTCCGTTCCGACTTCCGAGGCGCGAACGCGGGGAATTTTATACGGATAACGGGTTTTGACGGATACGTTGTCAGAGAACATGTGAGCCAGATGACTTTTGCCGCAGCCGGCCGGGCCATACAGGCAGACGGCGAAAAACGGCCAGTCGGGCCAGTTTTCGACATAGGCAAAGGCTTCGGCGTTGCAGGAGGCGACCATGAAGTCCTCCTTACCGAGAAACGGTTGGTGTTCGAAAGCCAGCGGCAGCTGTCTGATGTCGGTGTTTTTGTTCATCTTTTGTCCGTCAGTTTCTGCTCAAAACGTCAAAAAAAACCCTTTTTGGTCAGGTCGCCGAGGCTGAATGGTTTGGCCAGAAAGTCAAAATCCTGCGAGCCGGCAAGTTCGCGGCGGGCAATTTCTTCCGAATAGCCGGAGGCCAAAATAATTTTGACGGCGGGAATCTGTTCGCGGACGCGGGCGGCCAGTTCGGCGCCGTTAATGCCGGGCATTACCATATCAGTTATCAGCAGGCCGAAGTTTTTGTCGTGCTCCAATTGTTCTAACGCATTCTCGGCCGAATTGCAAGCGACAACGTCAAAACCTTTTTTCTTTAAAGCACGAACGCCGAAAGCTCGAACCGAATCTTCGTCTTCGACGAAGAGAATGCGGGTTGAGGCGGCGTCCGGATTTTCCCGGACGCTGCGGTCAATGGCCGAAACGTTCAGGCCGAATATCAGTTTCTGGCTGACGGCGACGGGAGAGGTAATTTTTTCCTGAACGGTCAGGACCGGCGAACCGTCTTTGGCTTTGACTGTGTCTTGTTCGTCGCCGCGTTTTTCCTCTTCATCGTCGACGGCGGCGTCAAAACGCGGCAGATGAATGGAGAAGGTAGTGCCTTTGCCGACAATGCTTTCGACTTTGATGAAGCCTTCGGTCTGGCGGACAATGCCGTAGACCATGGCCAGACCGAGGCCGGTGCCGGAGCCGACGACGTTTTGTTTGGTGGAGAAGAAGGGTTCAAAGATGCGGGTAAGGTTTTCAATCGGGATGCCGCAGCCGGTGTCTCTGACATCGATAACCACAAATTCGCCGGGTTTGATTACGTCGGCGCCGAACCGGTAAGGTTCGGAAAGCGTTTCGGTGCGGGTGGAAATGCTGAGCGTGCCGCTGCCGTTCATGGCGTCTTTGGCGTTGACGGCCAGGTTGATGATGACCTGTGAAAACTGAACCGGATCAACGCGGATATATCCCAGGTCGCTGCCGTGGTAAAATTCAAGCACAATCTGTTCGCCGAGAATCCGTTTGAGCATATGGCTGAGTTCAACGAAGTTTTCGGTAACGTCAATCAGTTTCGGTTTCAGGGGTTGTTTGCGCGAGAAAGCCAGCAGCTGGCGAACCAGCCCGGCGGCACGATTGGCGTTTTGCTTGATTTGGATCAGGTCGGTAAAGGACGGATCGCCGACGCCGTGACGTTGAAGCAGCAGGTCGCAGAAGCCGATCATGGCGGTCAGCAGGTTGTTGAAGTCATGGGCGACGCCGCCTGCCAGCTGGCCCATGGCCTGCATTTTCTGAGCTTGGGCAAACTGCATCTCCAGCGTTTTTTGTTTGGTGGCGTCAATCATATACAGAACCAAACCGTCGATTTCGCTGATGTCGAAAGAATAGAAACGGCGCATCGGGCTGATGTAGAGCTGAATGATGCGTTCTTCGCGGCCGAGACTGACGTGGACGTCCAGCGAAGCCGAGGCATCGGCGGAAGCGTAAATGGCGGCAAACTGTTTTTTGAGTTCGGCGGCGTCTTCGGTTTTGACATAGTCAAAGATGCTTTTGAGCAAGATGTTTTCCTTGGCAGCGCCAAGAAAACTCCGGACTTTGGCATTGCAGTCAGTTATTTGACCGTCGCGGTTGATGAAGACGATGCCGACCGGCGCGTAATTGAAAAGCCAGCTGATTTTATCCAGCGAAGCGCTGAGTTCTTTTTTGACGTCGCGGTCGGACGGAATGCCGGCGACGGCAGCGCCGCGAATCTTGTACTCCCGGTTGCCGCGGAAACTTTCCTGAGCGACGAAACATTCGATCGTTTCATGTGCGGTGCTGACAAAAAACAACCTCCCTGACCAGGTCGTGTTCTGCGGCGTTTCGACGTTTTCGCCCAGATATTTGCGGAAATCGGTGCCGATAAGGTCTTCGCGGGCAACGCCGACAATGCGGGCAAAGGCGTGGTTGGCGTATTCGATTTGAAAATCGCGGGTGCAGGTATAAAGCCCGACCGGGAGATCGTCAAGAAAATCGTGAAGGTTTTTACGCTCTTCCTGAAAAACGTGCTCCATGTTTTTGGCGGCGGTAATGTCCTGGAAGTTCCAGTATAAATAGGTGTCTTTTTTGATTGCTTTAATTGAAAAAGGGCCTTCGAAAATGTCGGTTTTTTTTAAGAATATCGGCCGGACGGTGATTTCGAACCATTCTTCGTCGGCAAAAATTCTGTCCCGGTCATGGTGCAGGTTTAACGCCAGCGTGACTTTTTCGGCGGCAAGGTCGCGGCAGGCGGTTTGCAGGCGGTAGAAAGCCGCTTTGTTGAGGCGGTTCTCGCTGAGCTGTTTTTCCAGATATTCGAGAATCGGTTCGTTTTTGAGCAGTTCTCTGGCGACGTCGTTCTGAATGACCGGTTCTCCGGCAGCATTGTCAATCCGGCGGGCTTTGAAGTCGTTTTTGATAATTTCGTTGGCAAAACCGCCGTAGCTGATGGCTTCTTCGCCGGCGCGGAGGGTTTTGATGGTAAGCGCAAGGCATAAAATGCACAGTATCAGCATGGACAGAATCAGATAAAGGTAATATTCCGGGTATACCATAAACAGGATTATCGCCGCGGCGAGGGCGATGAGCGAATAGGCAAGCTGCAGCAAACGCTTTTGCAGCAGTTTATCGGGCCTGTGGGTTTTTAAGCTGCATAACATATCCAATTACCTCGGCAACGGCCTTGAAGTGTTCGGCCGGAATCGATTGATCCAGTTCTACGGAAGCGAAAAGCGCGCGCGCCAGCGGCGGGTTCTCGACAATGGGAATGTCGTGTTCTTCGGCTATTTCCCTGATGCGCAGCGCCAGATTGTCCAGACCTTTGGCAACGACAACCGGCGCGTCCATTTTTTCCATTTTGTATTCCAGGGCGACGGCATAGTGCGTCGGGTTGACGATAACCACATCGGCGCGGGGGACGGCATCCATCATGCGGTGGCGGGCGCGTTCCATGCGCACCTGACGGATACGCGATTTGACCAGCGGGTCGCCTTCCATCTGTTTGTATTCGTCTTTGACTTCCTGTTTGGTCATGCGCAGTTTCTTCAAATGCTGATATTTCTGATAGGCGTAGTCGGCAACGGCGATGACCAGAACGGCGATAACTACCGTAAAAATCAACAGTACCACAATTTTATGAATAAAAGATAAAATTGCCATGGTTTCCATGCCCGGCATCAGGTTGACCTTTTCCAGATAAGGGCGGATGACGAGAACGCCGATAAATGCGATGACGGTAATTTTGATGATGCCTTTAAGCTCTCGACGATTTTTTTCATGTTTATAAACTGGGTCATTGCCGCAAAGATGTTCAGCTTGTTCCAGTTCGGTTCCAGTTTTTTCGGCGCGTAGACGAAACCGGTCTGGGCAACGCTGGCAAAAATGCCGAGCACCATGAAAATGGCAAAGGGAATGCCGAGAATTTTCATGAGGCAATGACCGTATTGTAAAGCAGGAGCCTGATGTGGCGGCCGTCGGTGGGAATGGCGTCCGGATTTTCGACAAACTTGAGCGAAAACATATAGAACCATTTGAACATCAGCGGCAGCACCAGCCAGATGACGAACAGCATGCCGAGCAGCATGATAAAGCTTTTGGCATCCTGAGAGATGGCAATGTCGCCTTCTTCTTTGGCCTTGCTTATTTTTCGTTCCGACGGTTCTTCCGTTTTTGAGGCTTCGTCATCATCTTCGGCAATCATGCTCAGCTCCCGGAAACAAATTTCATCAGGCCGCCTTCATAATATTTGACGAACCAGAGAATCATTATCGGCGTGGTTATAAAAAGCAGTCCCAGTCCCAGATAAATCTGCAAAGGCAGGGAGAGGAAAAAGATGTTCAACTGCGGCATCAGGCGCGAAACGAGTCCCATGCCGACATAAAAGACGATTGAAAAAGCAATGAACGGCGAGGCGATTTTGAAGCCGATGACAAAACTTGCGTTGACGGTCTGGCTCATGAAGTCGGAGAAGTCGCCGAGCGGCAAGGGCAGACCGACCGGAAACAGTCGGTAACTGTCGACGACCGCGGAAAGCATCAGATGATGCAGGTCGGTGATGAATATGACGGTCAGGGCAATGATGCTCAGGAACGTTTCCAGGACGATGCTCTGTGTCTGGAACGTCGGGTCGAAAATCTGGGCGTTGGAAAAGCCGATGGCCTGTCCGGCAAAGTTACCGACGAGACTAAGCGCGGCATAGAGCGCCTGCATGAACAGTCCCATGAACACGCCGCAGGTAATTTCGAACAGTGCCAGCTGCAGAAAGTCAAGAAAATCAGCCGGCGCCGGCGGCAAAAAAACGCTCAGGAACGGTACCAGCACCACCGTTATTGCCAGAGCAATCGTAAGCCGCTGGCGTTCGGTAACGTAAGAAACCGCGAAGCCCGGCATTAACAGTATTGCCGAGCCGATACGCAGAAAGACGAAGATAAACTGATAAATTTCCAGATTCAGGAGCTGGGTCATTGCCGTCACCCGCCGTTGACTATCTTGTCAAACAAAGTGTCGGAAAGCATCCGCATTTGGTTGAGCATAAACGGAAAAAGCAGGATAAGCGTGAAAAAGACGCCGAGAATTTTCGGGACAAAAGCCAGCGTCATTTCCTGAATCTGGGTCAGAGCCTGAAAAATACCGATTATCAGACCGATGAACAGTGCAACCAGCAGTACCGGGCTGACGACTTTTATCAGCGTGAAAATCGCTTCGCGGGAAATGTCCAAAACTTCTACTTCGTTCATGTCAGTCAACCTATTCTAACGGGGTTTGTTTTTCAAAGTAAACATGGTTTTCGAGGCCGGTCAGAAAAGCGCCGTCATAGCCGCTGTCGACAATGCCCTTGAAATAGAGGCCGCTGACTTTTTTCCAGTTTTCGTTCCAGTATTCGGTAATGACCGCGTCAGAATCGGTAAAGGACGCGCGAGCCAGCCACGGGGTCTTGTCAATCTGCCAGCCGTTCCTCCAATAATAGTCGCGGCGGTTGGCTTCGCTGACGTTCATTTTGGCAAAAATCAGCCGTTTGGCGCCGTTTTTCTTGAACTTCAGGCTGTCGACATCTTCTCTTGAGAGCGGTTCCCGATGGCGGAAAAAAGGCTCAATGACGACAATGTCATAGTTGGAATCCCTGATGTCCTGCAAAAAACGTTCTTTGTCATCATAAAGATTGTCGTCAATGAAGAACGAGATGTTGGCCGCGTCGGCAACTTTGTAGATGTTGCGGGCATTTTCGTTGATTATCGGCTGTTTTTTTATTTTGCGGAAGGCGGTTTCCGGTTTGACGAAAGCATAGAGCAGGCTGCCGAAACCTGCCGAGTTCATGATCGCTTCGTCCAGTTCCGCTTCCGAGGAACAGCTGTCGATGGAAATGATTTTCAGGCCGTGTTCCTTTATATGCGGACTCAGTTTGCGGCTGCCGCAGAAACGGTTGTTGATGGCAATGCCGCTGAGATGCCGTCCGTAGTTTTCGGCAGAGGCGGAATAAGCCAAATCCGGTTCGGTTTGTTTCAGATGCGCCAGGAAGACCGGGTCGTCGGCATTAATGCCTTTGCGCCGCGCCTCGTTGTAACCGTCAAGATGGTATTCCCACAGGCTTTTGTGCAGAAGCTCCTCTCCTTCGTGGGCGATAATTTCAAAGTTCTTGTTTTCGGCTTTGGCAAACTCGGCCAGGGCCACAACGTTATCACGCATGGCTTTGCGATAGTTGACGATAGTTTTCGGCGCGACCTTGATGTCCAAAATCTGCTCTTCGTAGGTATAGGGGTTGGCTGACGTAAAACCGTACAAACCGGCATACGCACTTGCCGAGAAGGCAAGTGCGGTAATAAAGCCGGTTAACGTTATGTATGGTCTACGTAATGACATCGGGTTGCTGTTTTCCTGTGCGGGGTTCGATTTCGGCAATGTCCGCGGCAATTTTGGCAATGTCTTTCAGCATTGTCAACGGTTCTTCGCGGAGTTTGTCTTTTTCGAACTTTTCCATGTAAACGCGGAGCGTGGCGCCGCTGGTGCCGGTTCCCGAGAGACGGTAAACGATGCGCGAACCGTCGGCGAATTTGACGACCAGACCGTTTTTGGTCGAAGAACCGTCAACCGGGTCGTTGTAAACAAACGGGGCGGCTTCACTGACTTCAAAGCTGCCGAACTTTTTGCCGTTCAGTCCCGGAAGCCTGTTTTCCAAATCGGCCATCAGTTTGTCGGCAACGTCTTTGTCTATGCCTTCGAAGTCGAAACGGATATAATAGCTGCGGCCGTATTTTTTCCAATGGTCGACGGTAATTTCCTCAACCGATTTACCCGTGGCGGCAATAATGCTCAGCCAGAACAGAATGGCCCAAATGCCGTCTTTTTCGCGGATATGGCTGGAGCCGGTACCAAAGCTTTCTTCGCCGCAGAAGGTGATGCGGTTGGAATCCATCAGGTTGACAAAGTATTTCCAGCCGGTCGGAACCTCGTAGCAGTCCATGCCCAGCGCTTTGGCCGTGCGGCAGACGGCCGTAGACGTCGCGGCAGATTTGGCCACGCCGTAAATGCCGTTTCTGTAAGCCGGAATCAGTTTGTAGTTATCGGTAATAATCGACAGGCTGTCGGAAGGCGAGACGAAAAATTTTCTGCCCAGAATCATGTTGCGGTCGCCGTCGCCGTCATTGGCAGAACCGAAGTCGGGTGCGTCGTCGCCGTACATGATGCCGATGAGTTCCTGGCATAAACCATGTTCGGATCCGGGTGCAGGCCGCCGAAATCCGGTTTGGGAACGGCATTGATGACCGATCCCGGCGCGGCGCCGAGGATTTCTTCAAAAATGCGTTTTCCATAAGGGCCGGTAACGGCGTTCATGGCGTCGAACTTCATGGTAAAGCCGGATTTGAAAAGCTTTTTCAGCGCTTCAAAGTCGAAAATCCCTTCGAGCATTTCGACATAGTCCTTAATCGGGTCGATGACTTCAATCGTCATGTTCTCCAGTTTCTGAACGCCGATTTTGCCAAGGTCGATGTCGGGCGCTTCGAGAATCTTGTATTCGCTGATGGTTTGAGAGTTTCTGTAGATGGCATCGGTAATCGATGTCGGAACCTGACCGCCGGTTTCGTCGGAATACTTCACGCCGAAATCGTTGTCGATGCCGCCCGGGTTGTGGGAGGCGGAGAAGATAAAGGCGCCGTTGGTTTTGTTCTTGAGCAGAACGTTGGAACCGGCCGGCGTTGACATGAAACCGTTCTGGCCGATGATGAGTTTGGCTACGCCGTTGGCCGCGGCCATTTTGATAAATTTCTGAATGGCAACGTCGTTATAATAACGGCCGTCGCCGCCTACTACATAGGTTTTGCCTTCTACGCCGCCGATGGTATTGAAAACGGTTTGAATGAAGTTTTCAAAATAGTTGGGCTGCATCATGACTTTGGTTTTTTTGCGCAGGCCGCCGGTACCCATTTTCTGGTCGGTGTAGGGGGTAGTAGCAACTGTTTTTATCATACTCTCTCCTTTTAATACGTTTAATAATTTTATGTCAGGAGTTTATCACTATAAGGATTAAACTCAAGTCTAAACATAGTTATCAAATGTTTATTTTCGAGAGAGCGCGGCGCGGAGTTCGTCGATGAGTTCGGGCAGGTAGGGAAGGTCGGAGGTTTGGGTCGAAAAGTCGGACAACAGTTTCAGACGTTCGGCAATTTGCGGGCTGTCGTCATCGATGCCCGCGGGCAGGCCGAGCAGGCGAAGGGCTTCGCCGCGGGTATAGGGGCGGTTGAGGCGCCGGTCATTTTCCTGCTGCCGGTTCAGCCGGCGGCGCAGGTCATTAACGATAAAAGGCGAAACCGGTGTGACAAGATTTTTGCGCAGAGCTTTGTAATATGCCAGAAAAAACAAAATGGCGGCGATTGTGGCCAGGGGCCAGATTTTGTGATGAGAATGGAACATGAGGGCGGCAAAGCCGAAGTAAAAGGCAAATCCCCAGAGCAGATTACTGTCGGCTTGCGACGGAATAAAAAAGTTGCGCTGCCGGACGCTTCCGGCGGCAAAACGGTTGAGAAAGCGCCCGAGGACGTAACCGCAGGCAACGACAAACATCAGCAGGCTGAGTTCTTTCATCTTTTGTTCCTATTCGGGGCAGATGAATTCGGCCAAAGCGCGAATCTCGCGTTTGGCGGCAATGTGGGAAACGCTCATTTTGAAACGCAGGTCGGGGTGCTGCATATCCAGAACCGTCAGCCCTTCAAGAAACAGTTCGCGGTAAATGACGCGGTCTTTGATAATTTCGGCCAGACGGAAACCGTAAAGTTTGGACATTTTTTCAAGATACTTGAAAACGGTTTGTTTGTTGCGGGAGTTGTATGACGACAGCTTGTTGCCGACGACGATCCAGTTCAGGTACGGTTTGCCGAGCGAGGCCAGGTATTTTTTCACTTCCCAGATGTAGTTGGCGTAATGACCGGGCTGGCCGATTTTTTCGTTTTCGAAGTCGATGTCGGCCAGAACGTTTAAGTCAATCAGACTGTCGGAAATCGGCGTAATCAGCGTGTCGGCGAAGCGGTGCGCTTCTTCAAAAAGATAGTTTTTGGTGCCGGGGGTGTCGATGATGACCGCGTCGTAATTGTCGAGCAGTTTGGATATCTGCATGCGGATATTGGCGCGATCGGCCGGAATCAGGCCGTAATCTTCCTGCGGCGAGAATTTGTAATGAACGGGTATCGGCAGTGAGATTTTATGCCGGGTGCAGAAAGTTTCGCGGTTTTCGAGATATTTGGAGAGCGTTCCCTGACGGCCGTCCATGTCAACCGTGGCGACCGAAAAACCTTCCTGCATCAGTTTGATGGCCAGATGCATGGAAATAGTGGATTTGCCGGTGCCGCCTTTTTCGTTGCTGATAACAATAACGTGGGCTTTTTTCTGAATCGGGTCGTTCATGGTTTAATACTGCTGCTGATAACGATTGTGCGCCAAAATAAGCTGTTTGTTTTCCTGTTGTGCGACCACTATACAGGATTTGTTTGATTTTTTCAAACTTTTACAGGCCGCGTCGGCTTCGTTCTTTGCAAAACCGGTAATTTTGGAGCGGTAGATGATGGCCGCGCCTGTGGATACGGGTTCGATATCAATCGGTTTGTCGGCCAGTTTGCGCGAAGCTTTCTTTTTTATCTCAAGCGCATAGTTGCGCGCTTTGGCGTAGTTTGAAAAAGCGCCGACCTGAATGTCCCAGAGCTTGGGGTTTGGTGCGTTTTTTTCCAGCGAGGCAAGTTTTTGTTCCGGTTCGGAGCCGATGTTTTTTTCTTCCAGTTCGGCATACATGCTGGACGTGTTGACTTTGTCGTTTAAGGCCAGCTTGCTCAGCCCCTTGCTCATCATCTGGGCGACTTTTCTGTCGCGCTCGCGGGCGGTATTGTGACCCATGGTTACGGCAATAACGCGGTGGCCGTCGCGTTCCGCCGAAGTGATGATGTTATAGCCGGAAGCGTTGGTAAATCCGGTTTTCAGACCGTCGGCACCTTCAAAGTTTTTGAGAATGTGGTTATGCGTGTAAATGGTTCGGCCGTCGTAGGTAAATTTTTTGGCGGAAAACCATTTGTAGTACTGCGGAAAATGGTGGTACATGGCGGCGGCCAGCAAGGCCATGTCGCGTGCGGTGGTTTTCTGCTGTTTGTTGGGCAGGCCGGAGGCGTTTTTGAAAGTGGTGTTTTTCATGCCGAGTTCGCGGGAAACGCGGGTCATCGATTTGGCAAAATTTTCTTCGCTGTAACCGAGACCTTCGGCCAAAACCGTAGCGCAGTCGTTGGCAGATTTGACAATGACGGCCATGATGCAAGTTTTAACGTCAATGCTTGAACCGGCGCGGAGGCCGAGTTTGGACGGCGAACGGTTGGCCGCATGCCGGGAAATGGGAAGTTTGTCGTCAAGTTTGATTATGCCTTTTTCCAAGGCGTCGAAAGTGATGTAAAGCGTCATGACTTTGGTCAGGGAGGCGGGATAGCGCAGCGTGTCGGCCGCGGAAGAGGACAAAACCTCGCCGGACGCGGCGTCGATGGTAATTGAAGAAACGGAGGCTCCGGCTTCGGGGGCAGAATATGCGGCAAAACCGAGCATGAGCAAAGCATACCCGAAAACGCGCCGTAATTGCCTGTGAAAACTGCTTTTCATCTTTTTTCTTTCTCTTTTTCTGGAGTTATTTGTACTAATTTTATAAAGAAAAAGAAAATAAATTATTAATTTTTGCCGTTGATAATTAGTTTTAGAATAAATAATTTTTTTGCGCTTTTTGTCTTGACTTTAAGTAAGATTGTTTGTAAAAACGCATAAGTCCGATGGCGAACTTAGCTCAGTTGGTAGAGCCCCGGTTTGTGGTACCGGTTGTCGTGGGTTCGAGTCCCATAGTTCGCCCCAGATTAAAAAAGCACCTGTTAAAAGGTGCTTTTTTTGTGCGAACTCCGGTTTGTTCTCAAAACAAACCGGTATGGGACTATCTAGCTTGGTAAGTCAGCCTAAAGCTGACTAACAGCGCGTCGGTCACTTGGCTTGTAGCGCTTGTTGCGCATAATTTTATGCTTACTCGCGAACAAGCCGGCGCCTGTCGGCGAAAAGCAACCGGAGCAGCGGTTGCTTTTCTACTCCAGCCCATAGTTCGCCCCAGATTAAAAAAGCACCTGTTAAAAGGTGCTTTTTTTGTGCGAACTCCGGTTTGCCTTGAAATAAAAAAACAACATTATCTGGAGATAACGCTGTTTTTTCTTTAGGATATTAGCTGAAAGCTAATGCTACGCGGTCATCAATGTTGGTATCATCCTTATGTCCCCAACCACGGTAGCCATTTTCCAGATTGAAACAAAAGGCACCGGCCCGATAATATACCTCAGAGCACCAAATGCACCCCTGGTAACCGTCGGCGTCAATGCCGTTTTCTTTTAATACGGCAATTGTAGTTGCGTATTTTTCTCTTTCCTCGTTACTCCAATGCTTGTTCAAAACATCTTGGGACGGAAGAAAGCCCGGTTTGCCGTTGAAACGCATCTTTTCGGCAAATTTTTTGACTTCTTTCCATGTGGTCTCTGAAACATTTTTTCCTGAACCGTATTGCAGGGCGACCATCACGCCGGAAAGAAGCTGAATGCCCCAGAGTTCATGTTTGCGGCTCAAATTCAATCCGTTTTCAACCGTCAATTCATTGCCGCGGCGATACACCAAAGGCAGTTTCGTCGGTATCAAACTGGCAGGGCTTTTACTGCGGTTGTTAACCCAGTTTATCAGTTCTTTGTTGCTGATGTTCAGTTCCGAAAGAACTTTTTCCAGTTTTTCAAATTTTGTTTCCATAACATAATAAGTATTTTGATAACGTAATAAACAATTTCATAAATAAGTTCTTTATCTATAATATTCGGTTGACGAGAAGTCAATTTTTTTGTCAATCAAAACAGCGATTTCATTGTCATAAGGTGGTTGACAATATGGAAAAGGTATGCTATTTATAATATATAAACAATTGAACAATTATTTAATTGTTAGCAGTGTTGGAGAGAAGAAATGAAGAAGACTTTTGTATTGGCTGATTTGGACTGTGCCAACTGTGCGGCAAAAATAGAGAACGCTGTTCGGGAAATTGAAGGCGTAATTTCAGTTTCGGTTTCCTTTATGAGCGGAAAGCTGGTTTTGGAAGCGGAAGAAGAATATTTTGAGGAAATTCTTGATGCTGCGGAGAAGCTGATTGCCAAAGTCGACAGCGACGTTACTCTGGTTCGATAGGCAGGAGTTTGGGCATGAAGCAGAAAAGACAGCTTTATAAAATTATTGCCGCAGCCGTTTTGTTCGCGTCGGCTTTTATGCTGCCGGTTTCCGGTTACTGGCGCTTGGCTGTCTGGTCTGCCGCATATCTCATCGTCGGGCTGCCGATTGTGCGCAAGGCATTCAGAAACATCGGCCATGGACAGGTTTTTGACGAGAATTTTCTGATGACGGCGGCAACGGCCGGCGCTTTTACTTTGGGAGAATATTCCGAAGGCGTGGCCGTGATGCTGTTTTATCAAATCGGCGAATTGTTTCAGTCCTATGCGGTCAACAAGTCGCGCAAGTCAATTGCAGCGTTGATGGACATTCGTCCCGATTATGCCAATATCGAAAGGGACGGCAAGGTTGTCAGGGTGAATCCTGAGGATGTGCGTCCGGGTGAAGACATTATCGTGACGGCCGGAGAGAAAATTCCGCTGGACGGCCGGATTGTCGAGGGTTATTCGCTGATTGATACGGCGGCGATTACCGGCGAATCGGTACCTCGGGAAGCGGCCGTCGGCGACGAGGTTATCAGCGGCTGCATTAATTTGAACGGCCGGCTGAAAATAAGGGTTACCCGTGATTTTGGCCAATCGACGGTGGCTAAGATTTTGGATTTGGTTGAAAATGCCAGTTCCCAAAAGGCTTCTGTTGAGAACTTTATTACCCGTTTTGCACGCTATTATACGCCGGCAGTGGTCTTTCTGGCTTTAGCAATTGCGGTTTTGCCGCCGTTGCTGGTTGATGGCGCGGCTTTCAGCGACTGGCTGTATCGGGCGCTGACTTTTCTGGTCATATCATGTCCGTGCGCATTGGTCATTTCCGTTCCGCTGGGGTTTTTCGGCGGTATCGGCGCCGCTTCGCGCAGCGGGATTCTGGTTAAGGGAAGCAATTATCTGGAGGCTTTGGCGGCAACCGAAATTGCGGTTTTTGACAAGACCGGTACTCTGACAAAAGGCTGCTTTGAGGTCAGCCGGGTGCAGGGCGAGGGCATTGACGATGATGTGTTGCTGGAAATGGCTGCGCTTGCCGGCGGCAATTCAACGCATCCGGTTTCACAGTCAATCCGCAAGGCATACGGTAAGGAAATTGACCTGAGGCGGGTGGCTGATTTTGAAGAACTGCCGGGTCGCGGTATTAAGGCCACAATCGGCGGTAAGACGGTTTTGCTCGGCAATAAAAGGCTGTTGGACGAGTATGGGATAAAATTTAATCCCGTAAACGGAGCCGGAACGGTTGTTTATGTTGTGGAAGAGGGAATTTTCAGAGGCTTTATCCTGATTGCGGACGAGATAAAGCCCGACGCGCCGGCAGCGATTGCGGCTTTGAAAAAAGCGGGTATCAGGGAGACGGTCATGTTGACCGGCGACAATGCCGCGGCTGCGGAAAATGTTGCGCAAACACTGGGTTTGGATAAGTTTTTTGCCAATTTGCTGCCGGCACAGAAGGTCGAAAAGGTTGAGGCGCTGATGAAAGACAAAGCGCCGGCGGAAAACTTGTTTTTGCCGGCGACGGTATTAATGATGCGCCGGTGCTGGCTCTGGCCGATATTGGTATTGCCATGGGCGGCGTCGGTTCTGACGCGGCAGTTGAGGCGGCGGACATCGTGATTATGACTGACGAACCGTCTAAGATTGCGCAGGCGATTAAAATTTCACAACGAACTTTGCGAATCGTGCGGCAGAATATTGTTTTTGCGTTGGGTGTCAAGTTTTTGGTTCTGCTGATGGGTGCCGAAGGACTGGCTACCATGTGGGACGCTGTTTTTGCCGATGTCGGCGTGTCGGTTATTGCTATTGTCAATTCCATGCGTGCGTTAAAGTCTGTCTAACGGTTTTCTAAAGCGATTTGGTGCAGTCTCGCAAAATTTACATGTCGCAAGGCATACTGTATCAGCGGTTTTTCTTAAATTTTATAATTTGTTTTGCGGGCAGTTCATTTCAAAAACGTCGTCAATCATTTTGTGGATGAGGCGGGCGGGACGGGTGTCCGCGAGTTTGTAATAAACTTCCTTGCCGGCGCGTCGATTGACAATGAGGCCGGTCTGGCGCAGAATGCGCAGATGGTGGGAAACGGCGGAAGTACTCATGCCGACGGCAACCGCGACGTTCAGGACACAGGCTTCGCAGTGAGCCAGCAGCCACAGAATGCGCAGACGCGTCGGGTCGCAGAGCTGCTGAAAAATGTCGGAGGCTTTGTAAAAAGCTTCTTCGTCCGGCATGTGTTCCAAGAGCTGTTCCAGATTTCCGCCATGGTCGTGAAACTGTTCGCCGGCGGTATGGATGTGCGGTTTGTTTTCCGGCATAGTGCCTTCTTTCGTGTCAAAAAGATAATCAAAAAGCTAAACAGCAAGATATAAGATATTGCTTTGCTTGTCAATAATTCAACGTGGCGAGGCAACCTCATGGTCATAAAAGATTTTGAGAAACGCTGCAAGATTTTCGGCTTCGATGACCGGGCGCAGGTTAATACGGTCGGTAACCGAATAAACATTTTCGGCGCCGTCGTAAAGCAGGATGTTTTCCGATATGCGGCCGATAACCAGTTTGCGGATGAAATAGTCGTAATTGAGATAATATTCGTTAACGGTTATGAGATTCGGAAAAGTGTAGTTCTTTTTTTCACGGTAATGGGGGATTGAGCCGTAAAATTCGATGCCGTTAAAGATGAGGCCGTCGTTTAGTTTGAGAAAATTCCGATATTCGCCGGGAATGGCGGAAAAATTTCTGGATGTGAGTTCGGCGTCAATCCTGGTCAGATTGGCGTCGACGGCCGGTTCGAAGACGACGCTGCCGGGCGATTGGCGGAAGTGGTTCAGATAACGGCTAATCATAATAAAACTTTCCTTCAAACCAGGGTAAGAAAATTTTTTTATGCAGGCGCAGAAAATTGTTTTCAATCTGCATGTCGATAATCCGATGAATGCCGGCATGATGCGGCCGGGTCTGAATCAGGCTGAAATTGTCGAAATCGAGACTGCCGCCGAAATCGGCCGGAACTTTGAGATGAATGTTGTAGTTTTCCGGAGCGAAACCTTCGCGCAGGCAGGCTATATCATCGTCATTGAGGCCTGCGCAACGGCAGTCTTCGGCGTCGGCATAGCCGACCAGTTTGAAAAAGCGGCTGCGCAGGTTATGATAACGGTCGAAAGAGCGGTTCATTTCCTGCCAGGACTGCGGCGCATATTCCTTTTCAATAATCCGGGTAGAGGCGGGCAGGCCGAATTCGGCGATTTTTTGCTTTACCGTTTCATACAAAGCTTCGGGTTCGGGGGCGGTTATTCTTTCGTCAACGGGCGTTTCGGCAATTTGAATGTCGCGGATGCGGCTTTGATAGGCCGAATAGCCGCTGCCGATGAGGTCGTTGTATGCGGCAAGCAGGGACGCGGCGTTACGGTCCGTTTTTTTCGGGGGCTTTTTTTTGACTGTCCGGTTTGACCATTCCCACATCGCATTGCTCCCGTGCCACAGTTTTATCCGTTGTCGCTTTCGTCGTCGTCGAACTCGTCGTCACCGTCGTCGGCTTCGGGGTCATAATCAATGCCGAGTTTGGCCAGCATGTCTTCGTTGATGTCTTCGCGCTGAGCGACAATCCAATCCGGAACATACGGAGACGGCGGAAGCGCCGCCAGTTTTTCATGGTCGAGTCAAGATACCAGCGCGGAGAATCGGCCATAATCGGCCGGTCGATGAAACCCTGCATCAGTACAACCTGTTTCAGCATCGGCAGGCTCAGCAGCTGGGTCGTACTGATGACCGAGGTGCCCTGAAGCTGATAAGACACGTTTTTGGCGAACGGGTTGGAACCTTTGCCCAGGCCGCCTTCGTTTTTGGAATAGGAGGTGGTCTGCACGGTTTTGTTGCCGATCATTTTGGAAAAACGCTGGGCGGTTTGTTCGTTGTTCTGTGACAGAATGATTTTGCAGGCGGTTGTGGAAATAACCGTTTCAAGGTCGTCTTTGCCGTATTTTCCCGAAATCTGACCGAGGTCCTGTCCGATAAGCAGATAAGAAACCTTTTGTCCGCGGCCGACTGCCGGGCCGTCAATAATCGCTTTCAGTTTCGGCATCTGCGGGAACTCGTCAAGGACGAACAGGCACGGGAACGGTCCCATTTGTCCGTCGGTTTTGTTGACGAACTTCGGCGGGTTGGCAATCAGATAAGAAGACATAAGTTCAATAAATGTACCGCTGATGACGCCCAGAGCGCGCGCGTCAACCTGGTTGACCGAAAGATATACCGAAATCGGTTTCCATTCGCCGGTAATCGGATCCTTCATGCCGCGCAGGTCTTTAAATTGCAAATCGGAGAAGCTTGTTCTGGATACAACCGCCGAGTTTTTGAAAATGCCGATGCCGGCAAAACCGGTGGACAATACCGAACCGCGCTCTTTGTCCGGCATGGACGAAAGCTGGCTCAGTTCCGTGATGCAGCGCGGCGAATAGCCGAAGCGGCGGGCTTCGTCGACAGCTTCTTCCAGCATGGTGCGCATCGGGTCGGACATGGCGGCCATCTGGTCGCCTTCTTCAATGCGGCGTTTGATGTCCTGCGCCTGCTTAATCTGAGCTTCGGTAATCCATTCCAGAATCATCGCCAGGCAGGATTCATGGCCGATCCATTTTTCCGGCAGCAGCTGCCAGGTGCCGATTGGCAGGTAGTTGTCGATGGTAATGTTATTGTTGCGCAGGTTCTGAATGGCGCGCGCCGACATCGGGTCGCGCATGTCCAGATAATAGCCTTCAAGGACGCGTTTGTCCTCTTCGTCAAGCTTGCCTTCGTAAATGCGTCCGATGAAGTAGTCGTTTGCGCGGGCTCGCTCGCATTTGGAAGCAATAAAGTGAATGAAGCCGGTCAGTGCGGCACGGCCGGTTTTCGACCAGTGCGGGTCGGCGCCGCCTTTGGGGTCTTCGACCAGAATGTTGCACATTGAATCGACGTACATGTCGCGATCCGGGCCGGGAGCAGGCAGGGCGTTCGGTGACAGCGGATTCCAGCTCGGGTAGTAAATTCCCTCGGCCGGATTGTCTTCCGCGCCCCAGTTGATGACAAAAACGGGGCCGTCTTTGGCGCGGGCGCCGGTGGTGGAATAGCATAGTTCCGGTTTCGGGTCGTTGACAACGATGCTCAGGCCGTGCGAGTTGAAAATGGTCGGAATAACCACGCCGACGGTTTTACCGGTGCCCGGAGGCGCGCAGCAAAGCGTGGAGAGGGTTTCCTTCAGCATCAGCAGCCGTCCTTTGTATTTGCCGACAACCATGCAGAAACCGTCAAACAGTCCCATTTTTTTGATGTCTTTATATTCGGCGATGCGGGCCGAACCGTGAATGTTGGACTGGAAACGGTAGGGGTTGGTTACCGCGCCGATGATTAAGCCGGCCGGCAGGGCGACAATCGGCAGAATCGGAAGCCAGAGGCTGACCGAAAAACTGCCGTGATATGCCGAAAGCTGACGGAACCAGTTCCAGTAGCGGGAAAACAGATATGACGGGTTGTCGAAAACGGTGGAGACGAATTTGCCGACGTCATTCAGCGAATCTTTGGAAATGCCCGAACCGATGAGATAGCCGAGCGGCATTGAAACAACCGCGAGTATGATGGTTACGATAAGGGTAATAACGACGGTCATTACCATCCACTGGACGGCGTGGTCGTATTCTTCCCATTCTTCTCCTCTTGATTTCAGAGCCATTGTTTTGCTTTTACACCTGTCTTGTTGTTATGCTATGCTGCGAACGAGTTTTTTGACCTTTTCAAATTTGTCTTTGTCAATATGCCCGCCGGCCTCTTCCAACGTTTTGGAAAACAATTTTAGTTCCTTGGGTGTGCCCCTGTCAATCCTGGTAACGGAAATATTCATTTCGTCCCAGGTTTCAAACATGTCTTCGGCATTGATAATATTGCCTATTTGAACAACGACAAAGGCCCTTATTTCAAAATTCATGTCGGACTCGGCCAGTTTTTCGGAAAGAATCTTGCGGGCAAGGTCAACTTTGCGCACCGGCGAAATGCGATGGCTGCTTTCCGAGAACCACAGCGGTTCTTCGTCGTTGAAACGTTCTTCGTCGGCCAGCCAGTCGCCGGGTTCCTTGTCGAGCAGGCAGAGGTTTATCTGTTTGTCGGAAACGCCGATAAAGTCGATAACGCTGTTTTTGACGGTGGCGGCGGTGATGACTTCATAACCTTTTTGTTTCAGAACGTCGAGGGTGGAGTTTCCTGCCGGGCGGGCCTGTGCGGGAGACGGGGCATCATTGCGTTGGGCGTTGTTTTTTTTGTCTTTGTTGTTTTTGCTTTTGGCCGGAGCCGGTTTGGGCGCTTCTTTCGGTTCCTCTTTGGGAGTCTCATCGGGTTTGGTGTCGCTGAATTTTTTGTCGAACGAATCAAAGTCAAAATCAAAATCGTCGTCCGTATCTTCGTCAAATTTAAACAACGAATGGTCAAAGGTCGGGGAGGCGGCCGGTTCTTCTTTTTTTGCGGCGGGTTTGGTCGGTGCTGCGGGTTTGGCCGAAGCGCTCAGTACGCCGGGACGAACCGGATCGCTGTAGTCGGTAATCGGGGCACGGGTTCCGCGCGGGCGGATTTCCTTATAGGATTTTTTCTTCTTGACGACGGGGACGCCGGCAGTTTTGGCAATAATCTTGACCGGTTTGTAAAAAAGATTGCGAAAGGCGCGCATGGGAAAAAGAATGACGTTTAAGAATATTTTTCCCCACGGGATCAGGCTCAAAGCGGCCCAGCTGGTCAGCCACAGCGGAATGAACGTAAGAATGATGAGCACAAACGCCCATTCTTTCGGATCGTCGATAACCCATCCGTCGTTCCATTTTTCCCAGGCATAGTTCCAATGTGCGGCGTTGAAAATGTCAAAGCGCCAGTTGCGGAGCATAACAACCCTTATGCCTTCCAGGAAAAAGATACTCCAGAAGCATCCGACAAAAATGATTCTTGTTAAGATGAATAAGGGTTTCAAACTGTTCTCCACATTTCCTGTTTTTCCGTCCCGCGGGCGGATTCTTCACCTTTATAACAGAGTATACTCTGAAATTGGTTAAAAAGTGTTTAGTAAATTGTTAACGCAACATTCTGTTCTGCCGCTATTTCTTTTCGGAGGCGGATATTTTCTCCTGAATCGAACGACGGATTTTTCCGGTTTCCTTTTCCCGGGGTTTGGCGCTTTCTTTCAAGCGCTGTTCAATAATTTCTTCCATATTGGGTTTGCTTTTGGCTGCGCCCATGTTTTTAAGAATGATACGCGGCGTGTTTTCGCCGTATTTTCTGATCATGCGGTTGTTATACCAGGTAATCGGAAAGAGAAGGATTTTGACAAAACTGAGACGGCAGAAAAAGCGCCAGCCCCAGAACCACAGCGGAATAAGCGCCAGCAGCATGCCGACAAAAAGGTAGTCCCTGCCGGTTTTGATTTTGCCGCCGCTTTCCCAGAAAGTGTTGATGACCTGCCAGTCGCGCATATTTAAAATGTCAAAGTTCCAGACCGAAATCATTATTATCTGAGCGGCGTAGACGAAGACGACGGTCCAGACGGCTCCGACGATTGCGGCTTTGAGTATTTTAAATAATTTTCTTATCATCTGCCTTCGGTTCCTATGCGCCCCAAAGCGGCGACGCCGGAGAGCGAGTCTGCCATGCGCTGATTGCGTTCGATGTTTTCGACCTGATGCCTTTTGTCCTTGTATATTTTGGTAAAGGTATCAATGTTTTCGTCGGTAAGGCCGAGTTTCTGTTTGAGCAGGGCGACGCGGTCGCGGCGCTCGTTGTTCTGGTCTTTCTGAACAAGGTTTGCGGCAAAGGCGCGATTGACTTCTTCCATGGAAGCGCTGCTGCCTTTGTCAAAGTCCATATCGGCAACGGCGGCTTCGTAAAGACCGCGTTTCTGTCCGGGTTCCGGCGTCGCGACCTTTTTCAGTTCGTCACTCAAAGCGACGACTTCCACGGCCAAATCGCCGCGCGGCTTTTTGTCCCTTTCGGTAAACTTGCGTTTGCTCATGGTTTTCTGCGCTTCTTTGACGGCGCTCTGAGAACTGTTAAACAGTTTGGCGGCAAGTTTTGCCGGATTACCGCCGTTGGCGGCCTCCATATCCATCCGGCGGGCAAAAAGCTGCATGGCGTGGGCTTTTTGTTTGTCAAATTCCGCCTTAAGGTCTTTGCCCTGATAATAGTCTTTGTCTTTGGCTAAGTCGAGCGTCATGCCGGCGCGGGCATAGTTGGAGGCAAATTGCTCGGCGATGGCCATGTTTTCGTAAAAGTTTTTAATACCCTGTTCGGCAACTTTGAAAAACTGTTGTTTTTCTTTTTCATCCATATTAGCGAGCAGAACTTTGGTCGAATCCGAAACTTTGGCTTCGTTGAGTTTGCCTTCCTTAATCAGTTTCAGATTCTTGAGCTGTTCTTCCTGATGTTTGTCGATCAAATCGGAATTGGCCTGTCCGGAAGAAAGGGCATGGTCTTCTATCTGGTTGTAGCGGGTCTCGGTTTCATAGGTTTTGCCTTTTTCAATCTGTTTTTCGCGCATTCTTTCCAGCATTTTGCGCTGTGCCCAGTAATAGCCTTTGTCAAGTTTGGCCGCAGTTTTGGTCCAGAGCCAGTTGGCACCTTCCAGCAGCCAGTCCTCGTACATGTATTTGATAACGTCTTTTTCCTTAAACGGACCTTTTTTCTCCGGATCGGGATCTTGGTTTTCGTCACCGTCCTTGGAACCGGCGTCGGCAATTTTTTTGTCGCCTTTTTTATTCTGATCTTCTTTGGCTTTGTTGTAGACGGCCTGTTCGTCGACAGAGAGCAATCCGCGTTTGTTCTTTTCTTCCAGAATGTTCAGGTAATCCTGCTGTTCGCTGACGGAAAGCGTATCGTAAGTCGGCGTTTCGTTAACGTTGGCCGTGTTTTCCGGACCGTTGTTTTCACTGACCTGAGCGATTGGTTCGGCGGTATTGGCATTTTCCCGGGCAACGGGTTTGATTTCAGAAACCGTCGCGGTCGGTTCCGGACGGGGAGCCGGTGCTGGTTGCGGCGCGTCCGTGCGGGGCGTCTGCTGCGGTGTCGGGTTGGTGTTCTGGTTGTCTGCCATTATTTTTGTCCTGTCAGTCTTTTAATTGTTTATATTCTAGCACTAAAATTCTTTTTTGTCTATATTTATTATATTTTCGCTAAAAGGTTTATGCCTTTATTTTCTTAAGGTAGCAGCCAAGTTCACGATTGACGCGGATGCCGTCCTGCGGCGTCGGCTTTATCAGGCCGAAAAAACGGGGCTGAAGCTTGGACGTGTCAATCGGGGCGTAGACCGCGGGGTTGTTAATCAGCACCTGATAGGCGCCGTCAGGATCTTTCTGAGCCGTTTTGAAATAGTTGTTGACGAGCCGCTCGGCGTCGACGGGGAACTTTTTCTTCCGTATGGCCTCAATGTACCGCTGCTTGCGCTCAATGCGGCGTTGGTGCTCTTCGTAAATTTCACGTTCTATTTTGCGGCGTTTGGCCTTCAGACGGCGTTCTTCCAGAGCGATTTCGCAGCCTTCCATTTCAATCAGGATTTCCACATAGGAGATGACTGCCAGCTGGAGAATTTCATCTTCGCAGTGTTCGGCAAAGTCGAGCAGTTCTTCATCGGAGGCTTCGGGATTAAGGCCGGCCAGTACCGGGCCGTGAACCTTGAACATAATTTCCCAGCCCTTGACGGCGTCATCGGCGATCTGCGAACCTGTCCGATATTTGTAATGCGGCGAAAGAAGCGAAGCGTCGACGCGAAAGTCGGGCGCTTCGGCGTCATTCATTCCAGCCATCATAACGATGGCGTTACTGAAGTTTTTGTAAGCTTCAAACAGGGCTTTTTCGCCGTCGTCAAGAACCGGTCCCGCGTTTTTGGGCGCCGCGGCCGGAGCGGCTGCGGGCGCAGGTGCCGGCGGTTCTTCCGTTTTTTCTTCAAGGCCGGTATCAACGTCTTCCAGTTCGGAACTGATGAATTGGTTTAACAGCCGTTCAAACTCGTCGTCTTCGGCAACTTGGTCGTCATAAGACTTTGTTTCTGCCGGCAGGACGATATCTTCTTCGGGCGTTTCAACGGCGGGGCTGACCGGCGCGTTTTGCGGTTTCTTTTTGAACACTTTGATTTTCTTGGGGCTGTTTTCGCTCATTTTTAACCTCTAATCAACGCGGATGGTGGAAATTTTGCGTCCGGACGCCGTATCAAGAATGATGATGCGGTCGCCTTTGCCGCCGTCGGAAATGCCGATATACAACAGGTTGTCCCTGATTTGGATTTTCTGCAACGTGCTGCCGGCCGGTTCGCCGAGGCTGATTTCTTCCGGCAGACGCGGCGCGGAATGCGTTTTTTTAAATAAGGTTCCGAGCAGCATGAGACTGCCGAAGACCAGCAGGAAAGTAAGTATGAAAACGACGGTTTTAACCAGCTTTAATTTGTCCATGCGAATCTATCCTTGCCAAATTGCCTTTATCTATATATGTTAGCAGCTATTGGTAACTATATCGTAAATTTTTTGTTTGCGCAAATATGAATGAAGCTTCCGACAATATTTTCTGAGCGCTCCGGTAGAACCCGAAGACAAGGGTATGAGGCTGGACAAGTTTTTGGCGCGGGCTTTTTCCGAGATTTCGCGTTCGCAGCTGCAGCGGCTGATTGCGGCCGGCTGCGTTACCTGTGACGACGATACGGTGGCCGATAATTCGTTTAAGGTTCGGACGGGCGACGTTTATCAGCTTTATGTTCCCGAGGCGGCTGACGCTGAGCCGGAAGCGGAGGATATTCCGCTGGAAATCGTTTATGAAGACGCCGATTTGCTGGTGGTTAACAAGCCTGCGGGTATGACCGTGCATCCGGCGCCCGGTGCGCGCAGCGGTACGCTTGTCAATGCGCTGCTCTGGCATTGCCGGGACAACCTGTCGGGCATCGGCGGCGTCAAGAGACCGGGAATCGTTCATCGAATCGACAAAGACACGAGCGGTTTGCTGGTGGTTGCCAAAAATGATTTGGCGCATCAGGGACTTTGTGCACAGTTTTTTGAGCACAGTATCGAGCGTACTTATTACGCGGTGGTTTACGGTCTGCCAAATCCGCTCAACGGCCGGATTGAAGCCAATATAGGCCGAAGCCGTTTCGACCGCAAGAAGATGGCTGTCCTGGAAACGGGCGGCAAGGCGGCGGCAACCAACTACAAAACGCTGGAGAACTTCAACAGTGCGGCGGCTTTGGTTCAGTGCAACCTGGAGACGGGGCGGACGCATCAAATTCGCGTGCATATGGCGTCAATCGGTTGCAATCTGGTCGGCGATCAGCTTTATGTTAAGAGCAAAAAAACTTCGCTCAAGGGGCTTGACGGGGAAACGAAAGCCTTTGTCAACGCCTTTCCGCGTCAGGCGCTGCATGCGGCGTCGCTGGGGTTCGTTCATCCCCGCAGCGGCGAAAAACTGCAGTTTTCCTGCGGGTTTCCGGACGATTATCTGCTTTTGCTCGACAAGTTGCGCGGCAGTCGGATATAGAACTAAAGGATAGGTTGCTTTTAAAGGGCGTTTTCTCTAAATTGGAACGGTCAACATTTCAAGAGGAGAATCCTTATGGATAATACTTTCGCTCTTAATGGACTTGACTTCTCGCCAGAAATTAACATGGCACGCTACTTACAGAGTATCCGCAAATTTCCGATTTTGGAACAGGACGAGGAATTCGAACTGGCAACCAGATACAAGGAAACCAAGGATGAAAAAATCGCTTACAAACTGGTTACTTCACACCTTCGTCTGGTGGTTAAGGTCGTATCCAAATACCGCGGATACGGATTGCCGCTCGGCGAAATGATTTCGGAGGGCAATATCGGTCTGCTTTATGCGGTCGACAAATTTGAGCCGTCCAAGGGGTTTCGTTTTTCCACCTATGCTCTGTGGTGGATTAAGGCCTCGATACAGAAATATATTCTCAATTCGTGGTCGCTGGTCAAAATCGGTACAACGGCCGCGCAGAAAAAACTCTTTTTCAATCTGCGCAAAATCAAGAACAAGCTTAATTTGATGGATGACCGCGAACTTTCGCACGAAATATTGGGTAATATCGCCTCTTCTTTGGACGTTACGGTTCAGGACGTTACCGATATGAACATGCGCCTGAAGTCGCATGACGGTTCGCTGAATGCGGTTTTGGACACTTCGTCCGAGAGCGGTACCGAGTGGATTGATTTTATTTCCGACTCAAAGCCCAATCAGGAAGAGGTTCTTGCGTACAGTGAGACAATGCAATACCGCCGCCGTCTGTTCAACGAGGCGCTCGGTTGTCTGAATAAGCGTGAAAAAGACATTTTGTTCAAAAGGCGTTTGGCCGACAAGGCGGTAACTCTTGATGACCTCAGCAAGGCCTATTGCATTTCCAAGGAACGTGTCCGGCAGATTGAGCTGAACTCGATTAAGAAGATAAGGAAGGCAATAGCTCAATAAAACTTTGTATAATGGTCATCTAGTACAGAAACGTCGGGGAAAAATTTTTAGTTACGCACTACTTGGCTCAGGAACCTAAGCTCGCTGTGATCGCGGTTGCCTCCTGGCTCGTATAAGGTTTTCTGAGATGTTGCAGATAAAAAAGCGACGTTGGTTGTTTTTTTACTTAACCGTTGCTCAAAAAATTTTCCCCTTGTTTCTTACTATTTGCCTCACTCTCCGAGGTCTTGGTAAAACCTTGTATAGAGGGGAACTATCCGGGATTAGCTGGAAAAATGAATGTTTGCGTACTTCTTTGTATGCTTAAAGATATATTCCTAAATCCTTACTGTTTCCTTTTTTAGTCTTTTTGGCGGTCAATGAGTTCGGTGCCCCAGTCTTCGGCCAGATGCGTCAGTTTGGCGTCGATATTCTTGAGCCTTTTCTGTGCCGAGGCTTTGGAAAGGAATATAAACAGATTGGGGATTTCATAATAAGCGACCAGTCCGAGTCCCGCCGAACCAAGCATGATAATCAGATTAAAAATGTCGCCGACGATGAAAAGGCATTATGTATCGTAAAAGTGTTGATAATGCTCATCAGATAAATAAAGACGCCGGCAAGGTTAAAACTGCCGACAATTACCAGTTTGTCGGTGTTTTTGGGGTCGGTAATCAAAATCGTAAAAGTCGGGAGCAGGCCGATAAGCAGAACCATGACCGCCGGCAGGGTGCTGATGACGATGAACATCAGGCCGATGAACAGAATCATCTTTTGGACGACCGAAAGTTTGCGGTATGATTTTTTGAGGTTGGCCAAAGGTTTTTTGGTATTTTCTTTTTTCATTTGATTACCCACAGAATGAGGTTAAAGACGAAAGAAGCCAACATGACCATGATGGCCAGAATGGACGTGAACCGGATGGCCAGACTGCGGGCTTCTTCATCCATTTTATAACTGTTGTTAACCAGCTTGTTTTTTTCGGCCAGCAGAAAGTTGATGTCGCTGACGGCTTTTGTGTAGTTGGCCTTGTCCTTGTTGCGGGCTTCTTCGTTTTCGAGAATGTCGCAAAGTTCGTGCAGTTTGCCGTTCTTGTTGATTTTGAGAAGTTCGCGTTCCAAAAACTTCTGGTATTTCAGGTTATGGTAGCTTTTGATGATTGCAACCGAAGAACTGGCCAGCCATTGAGAAAGGTGGGGCAGCTGTGCCGGACCGAATTTGTTTTGCATGCTGGTATACAGGCGCAGAATGGCGCTGGCCTGCAGATAATCCTTACCTGAACCGAGGTCGGTAAGAATACCGTCGATTTTTTTGCCCATTTTGCAACGCAGGTAGGCAATGATGTTGCGGTCGTAAGGCATGCTCTTGACAATCTGCCGGGCGTAGGTGTTGTCCAGCGCGCGCAGTATCCGGGTCGGCGAATTGACGAATTCGTCGCCGAGCAGCGGACTGACACAGGGAATGTCATCGTCGAAGTCATACATGATGCGATCAAGGCCGTAACCGATGTCCTGACGGTTGATGTATATGCGGAATTCGGCGGCATTGGCCGGCGAACGCATGTGTTCCTGTTCCAGATACCAGAGCTTTATCAGTTCGGAAGAAAACAGTTCATGAAAAACCTTGGTGTCGGAGCCTTTGCGCAGGGCATAGAAAATGGCTTTCGGGGCGCCGTCGGGAAAAAGGCACAGGTCGCGGAGACGGAGAGGCAGCTCCGGCGCCAGCATGATGCTGATTTTAGCAATGATGACGTCGGTGCTGGTCGAGCCTTCCGGCGAAGCCGTGAGCATTTTCGATTTTGCCGGCCAGTTTTTCGTTTTCAAGGCCGTTTTTAATCCAGTCGAGCAGTTTTCCCGAGCGTACGAGTTCGTATGCTTCCTGCGGCGCCGCACTGATGGCGATGGCAAAATCGCGTGCCGCGTAGAATTTTTCGCCGTTGAAGGAGATGGTGCGCTTGGGGCGGTCGGTTGTGCCGCTGCTGGTGTAATTGTTTGATTTGCCGTCCAGCAGATTATAGGCCTGGACGTAATTGAGGCGCGCATCGACGTTATCGTTGAGCAGGCTGCGGAGAACGGGCGAAATCTGGTTGGGGATTTTGTCGTCGCCGAGCAGCGCCTGATAGCTGCCTTTTTTCTGCTTGATGCGCAGGAGTTCGGGCGTGCTGATGTCGCCGCCGAGTTCATGTCCGAGGTAAAGCGCGGTCATGACGGCGCCGATAGCATAAATGTCGTTTTTTTCGCTGCCGTTGCCGCGGCCTTCCGGTATGGACAGCATGTCTTCGATCGTTTCGTAAGCGGCCGGCTGGTAGAAGGCCGGAAAAGAAGCGGCACAGTCGCCGATGAGGATTTCGGTTTTTTTCGGCGTTGGCATAATAAAGGTTGTCGGCGCGGATGGCGCGATGGGTAATGTTGTAGTTTTTGAGAGCTTCAACGGCGGAAAGCAGGCTGATGAGCGTGTTCTTGAACTTTTCGGAGCTGCGGATGTCCAGTTCGGTTTTGCCGCCCTCGAAAACTTTGCCGTAGGGGATTTTATAAATGAGAGCCAGATTGCGCGACTTTTCGGGCAGCCAGGTAACGATGCCGAATTCGACAAGTTTCATCAGGCTGCGGCATTCGATGGATTTGACATAAGGAAGAATGGTCGAGCGCGGGCAGGTGGCGTTGCTGCAAAGCAGGGCAAAGGCCGCGCTTGGTATCTATGCGGTCTATGACGCGAAAGGCTTTGGCGCCGTTGCTGTCAAGCCAGGGTAGCGGCTGGGCGTAGTCTATTTCGTATCTTTCCTTGACCAGAAATCTGTTGGCTCCGATTTCGCTGCTGCTTTCTGCAGGTTCCGCGGTGTTTTCGGGAGCCGTTTCCGGGGCTTCGTTTTCTTCTTCTGCCATGGTTCGTGTCCGTGTTTTGCTTAAACCAGTTTAGTTTATCCTAAACAATTAAGGTTAACAAAGAGCAAATATTTTGCGCGAACATCCGCAATAATTTAATTGTCTTTTGCAAATAAAAACCTTAAGATGAGGTTCATAGGTAGAATGTTTGTGGAATTTTGCAATGGATAACGCCAATCACAGCCGGGTTTTTGACACCGAAACGATTAATTTTCTGGAAAGCGTCAGCGACAAAGCGCACGGCAAAAGCGTCGATCTGGGGATTCTCAGTTCGGCCGGCAGTCTGAATATTGATCTTAACGCGCTGGAGAGTTTGGACGGCACGCCGAAACTGAAGTCCATCAAGCAAAGCCGGAAAGCGGATCGGGACGACGAAGAGGAGATTGCTGTTCAGGATTTCATCGAAGAGGCGGACATTCATCTGAAAGACATTATCAACAAGGTTTTCCGTAATTCCGAACGTTCGTTTGTAATCGTCCGCGACGATAAAATCGAATATGCCAACAAGACGTTTTTGAAAGTTCTCGGCGTGGCCGGCGAAAGCGATGTGTTAAAGAAAAATTTTCTCAAATTCGTGGTTAAGGAAGATTGGAACCTGCTGGCCGAGAATATCGGCGAAATGCTGACCAACGACAAAAACCTGATGGTACGCCTGCGTCTGGCGGACAACAAAGTGCAGCGGATGAACTTTGAAGCGGTGTATCTGCCGGACAATCAGCATTTTACGTTTATTCTCATCGGCAGCAGGATTATGACCAAGGCCAATCTGGTTTCCGGGCTTTACGACGACCTGACCGGCCTGCCCAATTTTATCTGCTGGAGGACCGCGTGCAGATGGCGGTCAACGCCGAAAACTACAAAGATATCCGCCAGAAGAAGAACATGATTGCGCTGGCAGGCATCAGTGTAGACAATATGAAGGTTTTTAAGAACATGGGCATTGACGACCTGATTCTGCGCAAGCTTTCGGAAAGGCTGGTCCTCAGCCTTAGAAAGACCTTTACGGTTGCCAGCGGATTAAAGTATCAGTTCTGGGTTCTGATTCCGAATGTTGACAACATGGAAAACCTTGATGTGGAAATCAAGCGCATTAAGGCGGCTTTTGACGAGCCGGTGGCCGACAATTTTACCGAACACCATCTTGACGCCAGCATCGGCGTAAGCATTTTTCCCGAGCCGGCAACTTCGGCCAAAAAACTTATCGAGCAGGTTATTCTTTCCATCCAGAAGGCCCAGCGCGACGGGGGCAAACGCATCGTCGTTTTCGGAGCTTAAGGTTTCAGCGCTTCTTCCAGCGAAAAGCCGAGGCGCAGTATTTGTGCGCGGCTGGCGTGTAACTGCCGTCGGAATTATGCACGGTCAGGCCGGGGCAGATGACGGTGGGAGCCTTGGAATCTTTGCGAGCCGCGACAATAACCCGTTTGGCGTCCTGACCGGGTTTGGAAAACAGCGGAACAATGCGTACGGCTCCCATTCGGCCATGCAGGCAGGCCAGAATTTCGGTTATGGCTTCGGCGCGGTTAATCATATAAAAACACCCCTGCGGACGAAGCATTTTCAGACAAAAGCTTATCCAACCCGAAAGGCTGAAGTTTTTGCCGTTGTGGGCAAAGGCCTTGCCGGGGTTCGGCGAGGGCATGTCATGTTCGGAATATGGCGGATTGGTAATGACGTGTGAAAAAGCGCAGGGCGGCGGGCAGTTTTTTTTGTCGGCAATATCGGCGTTGACGAAAGTCAGAAACCCGTCGAACCCGTTGGCGGCGGCGCTCATGTTTGACAACTCGGCCAGTTCAGCCTGCAGTTCAAGTCCCGTAATCCCGGGCCGCAGCGTTTTGAACCTTTCGGCCAGGCAGAGGGCGACGGCGCCGGTGCCGGAACCGACGTCGAGAACGGCGTCGCCGTCTTTTATCCGGGCAATCAGGGATGACAGAATAACCGCGTCGGTCGAAGCGCGGTAACCGTTCAGCGGCTGAAAAATTCTGACCCTTTTGTCGAGCAGATAATCCTCGGAATATTCCTGCATAAACCAAACTCTCCTGTTGCTTTGTCATAAACGCTGATATAACATAACGTATAAAATTTATGAAAGGAAGAAAAAAGATGAAGACCTTGATTGCCATTCCGGCGCGTTACGGCTCGACCCGCTTTCCAGGAAAGCCGCTGGCAAAAATCGCCGGCAAGGAGATGCTGCTCCGGGTTTGGGAAAACGCGCAGAAGACGGCGGCAAAATTTGAAGACTGCCATGCCGTGGTGGCGACCGACGACGAGCGGATTGCCGATTTCTGCAAGAGCAAAAACATCGCCTGCGTGATGACTTCGCCGGATTGTCCGACCGGAACCGACCGCGTGGTCGAGGCGGCTGAGAGTTTTGCCGACAAGCCGGAATTCGTCGTCAATCTGCAGGGCGACAATCCGATTTGTCCGCCATGGTTTGTCGAGGCGGTCATTGCCGAATATTACAATAACAATGCGGTGGAAACGGTTACGCCGGTGGTTAACCTGAGCTGGGAACAGCTGGACAAGCTGCGCGAGAACAAGAGAGCCACGCCGTTCAGCGGTACGACGGCCGTATTTGACAAGAACGGCGACGCCTTTTATTTTTCCAAAAACATTATCCCGGCTATTCGCAAGGAAGAAAAAGTTCGCGCGGCAATGCCGATGTCGCCGGTTTGCCGTCAGGTCGGACTGTACGGTTACAGGATGGACATTCTGCGCAAAATCGCCAAACTTCCCGAGGGGATTTACGAAAAGCTGGAAGGGCTGGAGCAGCTGCGCTGGATTGAAAACGGCATTAAGGTTCGCTGCGTGAAAGTCGATTATCGCGATTTTGAAAAAATGTCTTCGCTTTCCGGGGTTGATTCGCCGGAAGACGTTGCCAGAGTGGAAGCGGTTTTGGCCGAGACGGGAGAGTTTTAATGACGACGAGAATTATCATTGCCAGACATGGCAACACTTTTGCAAAAGACGAAACGCCGCGGCGCGTCGGCGGACGGACGGATTTGGATTTGGTCGAGGAAGAGCGCGGACGGAACGTGGGGCGTTATCTGAAAGCCAAAGGTCTGATTCCGGCGTTGGTTTTTGCCGCGCCTCTGAAACGAACTGTCAATACGGCCAAGCTGGCGATAGAAGAAATGGGCGGCGGCATGCCGTTGGAGATTGACGACTCTTTTCGCGAAGTTGATTACGGACCGGACGAAAATAAAACCGACGACGAAGTCATGCTGCGTCTGGGGCAGGTTTATGCGGTCAAAGAAGGCAAAAATCCGGCAGAGATGAGCGAAGACGCGCTGACGGATGTCGGCCGGCATGTCATTGACCTGTGGAACGAAAAGGCGATAGTGCCCGACGGCTGGAAAGTTTCGCCGGAAGACTGTATTCATGCCTGGATGAAGTTTGGCGAAAAGGTTTTCAAAAATTTTCACGGCGAGAACATTATGGTGGTTTCCAGCAACGGCGTTATCCGTTTTGCGCCGTATCTGACAGGTGATTTTAACGGTTTTGCCGGAGAACACGATATAAAGGTGACCACCGGCGGCGTCTGCGTGTTTGAACGCGAAGACGACGAAGAGAACTGGCGTTGCACGGAATGGAACGTCAAGCCGAAGAAATATTTTGAAAGTCTGCCGGATTAGACAACATTGTAAAAAAATGTTGTTTTTTGTCCGAAAATAAAGTATCATTAACCATGATATAAGTTTTTTTGTCTATTGTTAATGATATAAAACCGGATTTTAAATTTACAAAACATTGAAAGATTCGTTTCTGCAAGGATTTTTCACTTAGCGGATTTTGGTCAAAGAGTTATACGCGATAACCGCCCGGCTGTTTTTCAGTATGGAACTAAGTGTTTCAGGGATCAGGATATAAAATCAAAAGCTGCTATTTAAAATATGTAATGTTGTTTAAAAGAACGTTTTATTGTTTTAATTTTATTTTTATGTACGGATATGAAGATCGCGAAAGTAAGAATTGGTCTGTTAAGAAAATTATGAAGTGGGCCGGTGCCGGTATCGGTAGTCTTTTGGTGCTTATTGCCCTGATTTCGGCCCTTTATTCCATAAGCCCGGGATACAGAGGCGTTCTGATTACGTTGGGAAAGGTCAGCCAGCACTCGTATATAAACGGTGTCGGTTTTAAATGGCCGTTTGTTTCTTCAATGATAAAAATGGACGTTCGAACCCGGAAAATGACGGATAAAACCTCTACATACACTTCGGATATTCAGACGGCTGATTTGGAGTATACGTTTACGTATGACTTGAACCCCGAAAATATTCATATATTGTATGAAAAAGTGGGTTTGGATTATGAAGCTAAGGCAATTCTTCCTAGTTTGAACGACGTTCTCAAGGACGTTATCGGCAAATGGCAGGCACAGGAACTGGTGGCAAACAGAGACAAGGCCAGGGTAGACGTGGTTGCCGGTTTGCAGGAGCGTTTGGACAGACGTTTTTTTCAAAATATAACTTTTCAGTTTATCAATATAGATTATTCGGATAAGTTTGAGGGAGCGATCGAAGACAAGGTTATTGCCGAGCAAAAGGCTCAGGAGGCAGTAAACAACACCAAACGCATTAAGGAAGAGGCGGAGCAAAAGCTGATTTCTGCCAAGGCAGAGGCCGAAGCAATGGAAATTAAGTCGGAAGCTTTGTCTAAAAACAAAGGCCTTACGGAGTATGAGGCCGTGCAAAAATGGGACGGAAAATTACCGCAGTATATGCTGGGCAATTCGACCCCGTTTGTAAATCTAAGCGGAAAATAATCTGTCCGGCATTCGTAAAAAGAGGTTCTGTTTTATCAGAACCTCTTTTTTTAAGCTTTGTACGAAGCGCGGCGGATGCGGTCATTGATGGCCAGGCCAAGGCCGTGTTCGGGAACGGGCGACATGGCAAGTCCCGTATAACCGGGAGCGGCATCGGCCCGGCGAAGAAAGGCAAAAAGATTGGCGGCGGCTTCGCGGAGATCTCCGGCGGGGCTGAGGTTCAGGTCACAATCGGCGATTTTGCCGAAACCGATGAAGAACTCGCCGGGTTGGCGGGTCGCGGCGTTTATGCGCAGCGGGTGGTTGGGGGCATAATGTTTGAGCAGCTGTCCGGGAGCGCTGGGCTGGTTGGGATTGCCCTGCGAAAGCAGAACTTTCTCGTTGAGGAATTTTTCCAAGTCTTCTTTTGAGGTGCCGCCGGCGCGCAAAATGACTATGTTTGAGCCGGTAACGTCGATGATGGTTGATTCAACGCCGACCGTGCAGGGGCCGCCGTCCAAAATCATGTCGACCTTGTCGCCGAGACTGTCGAATACATGCTGCGCCGTGGTCGGGCTGATGGATTTGAATTTGTTGGCCGAGGGTGCGACAATCGGCATGCCGCTTTTTTTGATGAGTTCCAGAGCGACCGGATGTGCCGGCATACGAACGGCTATGTTGGGCAGGCCGGAACAGGCCAGGTCGATAGCAGCGTTATCGTCGCTGCGTTTGAGTACCATGGTCAGCGGTCCGGGCCAGAATTTCCGGGCCAGAGCCATAACGCGTTCATCGGTCTGGGCATAGGTTTTCAGAAAATCGGTTTCGGCAATGTGGGAAATCAGCGGGTCGAAAAACGGGCGCTGTTTGGCTTCAAAAATTTTAGCAACCGCTGCGGCGATATAGACATTGGCGCCGAGACCGTAAACGGTTTCGGTCGGCATGGCGACGAGACCGCCGCTTTTGACGGTCAGCGCCGCCCGTTCAAGATTATGTTCGTCGGGTTGAAAAATGTTGTTCATGGCCTAAATCTTCAAAATGTGCAGAATTGCCGGTTCAATGTCCGAATATTCTTCTAGCACTTCCAGGTCTTCTTTGTCAATGATTTGATACCGCCGGCATTCGGCATTGTAAGCCAGATAGTCGAATTCGTCGCAGCCGAGTATAACAAGTTCGGGGCAGCCGGAAAAAGGACTCATTTGGTTGGCCGGGACAATGTCGAGGAAAATTCGTCCTTCGGGAGCAATGCCGAAAATGCCTGCACCGTCGTAAGAAATGCCGTTGCAACGGTGTAAAAATTCCAGAAAACCTTCGGGAAGAGGGGCGTTGCGGTTTTGAGCCAGTTCTTTTTGAGCCAGAATTATTTTTTTGACATTTACCGGCTTGCCGAGGTATCCGGGACGGATTTTGCGCAGGCGTTCAAAAAGCCGGTTCATCTTTTGCCTCTCTGTGCACGCAGTGTGTATTGGATGAGTTTTTCGAACTTCTGTTCGTCCTCAAACTGGCTGATGGTTTTAATGGCGGATTTCTTGGCGGCACGCAGTGCCAGATATTGTTTGCGTTTTTCAATCAGCTCGTTGCGAAGGCTGAGGTATTCGTCTTTTTTTGCGGGAGATTTTTTCAATGCGTTTCAGCAGCCCTTTCGGTTTTTTTCTTTTTTGTTTGGGGAGCGCTGCTTCTGCGGCGGCGGTTTGTTCTTTTTCTTCTTTTGGCGGCTGCCGGGTTTCCGGTTGGGTTTGAGTCTTCGTTTCCGTAATTTCCTGCAAAATTTTGCCGAGTTTTTCCTGTTTTTGTTTCAGTTTTTTCTGCTGTTTCTTTTCGCGGCGCGAAATTTTGGCTTTGGGCTGCCAGTATTCGTCGCTTTTTTCGAGCAGGAGCTGTTTGCTGCGGAAAGAGTCCAACGCTTCTTTGTTGTACTGTTTGTAATGCGTTTGTCCGAAGTCGCATTCTATTTGGAAAAGTTTGTTGAAACCGCCGTAGAATGCAAGGTTTTCGCCGATTTCGATGCGGGAAACGTAGTATTCGGCGCCGTTGGCCATGCCGGTCCGGTCAAGAGAGTGGGCAAAGAAGTGATAGGGCTCGATAATCAGACAGAGATTTTTGAATTGGTTTACTTCGGCAAAATTGGTCTTTTCGCCGCTGTCCTGAACGGCGACCTTATGATGTACGGTAAGTTCGGGTCCGGTAACCGGATTGCCGTTTTCGTCCCGGGCCAGAATGACGCTGACGAGCCCGGCGGCACGGATGCCGGCTGCCTGTCCGTTGGTTATCGGATCTCCGGCGCGGGTTTCTTCGGGAATAAGTTTGCGCTTTTTCAGCGGTTCAAGCATTTCCTGCGTATAATTCGTTTCAAGGACGTCAAAACCGCCGGTTACGCCGTATTGTTCCATGTGGCGGATGAGCGTTTCGGTATAGCGCGGGTCGTAACCGCGCAGTTCCATGATGCGGCGCAGCGATGTCTTGTTGCGGCGGATAAAGGCTTTGACAAAACGGTATTTGGCTCCCAAAAACAAATTAGCCCGCTCATCCTTTTCGGCGTCGGGCTTGCTTTTGGCAATATAGCGGTTGTAGAGTATCTGAGAGAAGTCGTAGGCATTCAGGCGCTTGAAGTCCTGAGGCGAAATGCCTTCCTTTATCAGCAGCTCGGGAAGGTTGCGCTCCAGCAGCCGGAAACTGCGAAACTGCCGGAAGACCGTCCAGGACGGCGACTGGCTCAAATCGTAATCGGCGGGTCTGACGCCGGCGGTTTTTTCCGGGTTTCGCTGCCGATAGGTTTCGGAGAGCTTTTTGGAACTTTTGCCGTCCTTCTTTTCGTCGATTTTATCGACCGTGCCGTAAAAATCCATGCGGATAATATGTTTTATTTCGCGGGGTAGGGCGTAGTGGCGCTTGTTGATACATTTCATGCCCCAGGCGTGAAGCTGTCCGGCCAAATCAAGGCGGAGCTGTTCGCGCGCGTCGTCCTCGGTTATGTGCGAGCGGGCGGCAAACTCGCGGACAAAGCTTCCCTTGTAGAGGTTTTCGATATCGGCCTGAACGATGGTTGCGGCGTTTTTTTCCAGCATGAGAATGTCGTCACAGGTTTCGGATATCTTGTTTTGATAAAAGCTGTCAAAACTGTTGATGTCGTTGTGTGGGACGTCGGTATTTTCGTTGGGAAGAGGGAGGTTTGAGGCGGTAATGGAGTCGAGAATCCGGTCAAGAGAAAGGTCTGCTTCGTCGACGAAGTCAGGAAACGCATCGTTTAATTTCTCCACTCGTTTCTTAGCCAAAACTTTTCTCGTTTGTCAGAAATTATTTATTTTGTCCAAATTTTACATTATTTTTTTGATTTTTACCAGTTTAAATTAGGGTTTTGTTATTTATTTCTGTGTATAATCTGCAAAAAGTTTACCATTGTAGGGGGAAGACGTATGCTCGAGATAATTTTCAATAGAAAATGCACGGAAAAGTGCGATGTGAAAGTCATCGGGCTGGCAGAAAAGCAGAGTTTTTGCGACTCGGCTTTTGTGAAATTTTTGGACAAAGAGGAGTGCCGGATTCTGCATCAGGCGATTAAGGCCGAAAATTTTACGGGTAAAAGCGGCACCTGGGTTGACAGCTATTCCGCCAAAGGGCGACTGATAGCCGTAGGTCTGGGCTGCCGGCCGCAGAAGCTTGATTTGCGAAAAACCGGCGGACGCCTTGTGCGCCGGCTTTCAAAAAACCGGGTGGCGAAATTCTGGGTCGGCGACGTCAAGGGCTGCCGCCTGAGCCAGGAGGAAATTGCGCATAATGTTGCTTTCGGCATGCTGCTGGGGTCCTATCGTTTTGACAAATATTTTACCAGAAAACCGGCGGAAGACTATCCGGTTCTGGAGAAGGTTTATTTCGACAGCGCCGAAAAAGACAAAATCTCGCTGGGGGATTTTGTGGATATGGCTTCTTTGGCCAACGCGGTGCGCTATGCGCGTGACCTGGTCAACGAACCGGCCAATTTTCTGACGCCGGAAGCCTTTGCTTCGGACGTAGAACGGCTGCGGTATCTGAAACTGGACGTGGAAATTCTGGATGAACGGGAACTCCGCAAGCAGGATTTCAACATGCTGCTGGAAGTTGCCAAAGGTTCGGAAGCCAGGCCCCGGGTCGGCGTGATGATATGGCACGGCGACAAGCGCCGCAAAGAAATGGACGCGGTGCTGGTCGGCAAGGGCGTAACCTATGATGCCGGAGGAATTAACCTGAAAGACCGCAAGAACCTGACGAATATGTATGCGGATATGGCCGGTGCGGCCGCCGTTGCGGCAACAATGAAGTCAATTGCGCTGGAGCGCCGAATGGTAAACGTGGCGGCAGTGGTCGGGCTGGTAGAAAACATGCCTTCCGGCCGGGCGCTGCATCCGTTTGACGTTATCCGGTCAATGTCGGGACAAACGGTCGAAGTGACGAATACGGACGGCGAAGGGCGCCTGTTGCTGGCCGATCTGCTCTGGTATGCGCAAAAGCGTTTTGAACCGCCGCGGATAATCGACATCGCCACGTTGACCGGAACCGTCGCTTATGCGCTGGCCGGGCAATATGCCGGAATTTTCGGCAATGACAAAAAGCTGATTGCCGCGTTGACCGAAAGCGGCGCCGAGTGCGGCGAGCTTTTGTGGGAACTGCCGCTGAACGATGAATTTGACAAGTGGATTGATTCGGACGTCGCGGACATGAAAAACGTCGGCAAAGACGTTGGCGACGGCTCGCAGGCGGCGGCTTTCCTGCAACGCTACATTCGGAAAGGCGTCAGCTGGGCGCATATCGACATGGCGGATATGGAGATTGCCGGCGAAGATACGGCGTTGTGCCCGAAAGGGGCGACCGGTTTCGGCGTGCAGCTGCTGAATCGGTATCTTAGAAATCTGGAATCGGAGAAAAAGTAAAATGAAGAGAGACGAAAGAATTGTCAGGCTGGCTGAAAACGTCGTTAATTATTCGGTCGGCGTGCAGAAGGGCGAACGGATTTACGTTGAATGCTTCGGCGCGTCGGCGCAGCCGTTGTTTGAGGAAGTGATTGCCGCGGTAACGCGTGCCGGCGGCGTGCCGTTTTATTACTGCAACGACAATGCCTTTATCCGCGATTTTCTGCGCTGTGCGGACGAGGCGCAGATTAAGGCCTATGCGGAAATGCACCGGGGGCTGATGGAAGACTGCGCCGGATATGTCGGCATCCGCGGTTTTGACGATATTTTTGCGCTTTCCGAACTGCCGGCGGAAAAGAACGCGCTCTGGGCTAAATATTTCTGGGAGGCGGTACATACCCGCGTGCGGCTGAACAAGCGCTGGTGTGTCATGCGTTATCCGAACGTGACGATGGCGGCAATGTCGAAAATGTCGCTGAAGGAATTTGAAGACTTCTATTTTGAAGCCTGTCTGCTTGATTATCGCAAAATGGGCGCGGCGATGAGCGGTTTGCAGAAACTGATGGAAAGACCGACAGGGTCAAAATCATTGCGCCGGATACGCATCTGGAATTTTCGATTAAGGGAATTCCGGCCGTCAAAAGCGAGGGAAAGCGCAATATTCCCGACGGCGAGGTTTATACGGCGCCGGTTAAGGATTCGATTAACGGTTATGTGCAGTTTAACACCGACAGCGCCTATCACGGTTCGGTATTTTCGCGCATCAGGCTGGAATTTAAGGACGGACGGATTGTAAAGGCTTCGTCACAGGTTAACGACGAGCTGTTTCAGAAAATCCTGGATACGGATGAGGGGTCGCGTTATATGGGCGAGTTTGCGCTGGGCGTGAATCCGTACATAACGCATCCGATTTTGGACATTTTGTTTGACGAGAAAATCGGCGGCTCTTTTCATATGGCCATCGGCAACGCCTATGAACACGCGTTTAACGGCAACCGTTCCGCCAACCACTGGGATTTAATCCAGATGCAGGACGGTAAACACGGCGGCGGCGAAATCTGGTTTGACGACGTGTTAATCCGCAAAGACGGGCGTTTTGTGCTGCCGGGGCTGGAAGCTTTGAATCCGGAAAATCTGAAATAGAAAAGCGAAGAACCGCGTCCCGGTCAGGGAGGCGGTTCTTTGCCGACGGAAACGGACAGCCCTTCCGCAAAACAGTAGCCTTTTTCCGGCGAATCCGAAACGACATAATACTTTTTGTCGCGCAGAAAGCCTTTGCCGGGCGGGACGGGCTGCCAGTTGAGCGTATTGAAGTCATACATGTCAAACAGCACGTAATCGTCGGTAAAGGCAGCCAGCAGACGGAATTTGTTGGCTTCGCATCTGATTTTCCAGACCGGAATAACGTAGTTTTCGCATTTGGAAAATTCAGTGTTGAGCCTGCCGTCGTTGATGATGGTGCATTTGTTCAGCGTGGCGCTGAGCGGTTTTTCTCCCCAGACCATGGCGACAAACTTGGCCATTTCTTCGTTGTCGATATACGCGAGGGAAAATATGGTCCAGTCTTCGAGTTTCTGTCCGTCGATTTCAACGGTTTCGTATTCGAAACAGAAGATTTCCTCGTCACAGACGAAAGTCGTGCCGGCGGGAATTTCGCAAAGCAGGCGGATGTCCCTGTAAGGCGCATAGCTTTCTTTGTGATAAAAAGCCGGAATGGTAATTATGCCAAAGGTTCCGGCATAGCAGACCCATTGAATGACGCGCAGCTGTTCGGGCGGTTTGGAGCCAATGAACAGTTTGGGCAGCGGTTCGGTACGAGTCAGCAGGGTTAATCCGAGAACGATCTTACCGTAATAACCGTTTCGGGCGAATTCCTTTTTGGCGGCGGACCACGATTTGAGCATGCAGAAATCGTCGGTCGGGCGCAGATACTTTTTTCCATAGGCTGTTATTTTAGAATAATGACTATAAATTTAGAATATTTTGTCCAAACAAAATAGCGCGTCCCTTGTCAAAATGCAATAAAAAAGATGAAATTTTGCGAAGAACGTCATTTTTTGACAAAAGTGGTTTACAATTCGGCAAAAGATGATACATTAGCAGGCCTGTGATTAGTTTTTTAGATATATTAACTTTTTAAATGTTTTTATCATGGAACATTTTATTATTAGCGGTCTTAACGAACAACAGACCCTGGTGTGTTTAATTGTTGCGGCTTTTGCCTTTATCGGCGCTGCGGAGTATTTAATCGGCCTTATGGCTGCGAAGAGCGTTGCTCCTGCCTTTGTTCCGGCTTTTTGGCAATCCGGCGACGGGGACGGCGGCTGTGGAAATCGTGTTGTTAAATGCGATTTGATGTCGGTTCGCGGCGGTTCGGTTTCGGTGGCAAAGACGACGTCCGGCAAGAAGTTTACCCGCGTGACCAGTTCGCATGTTTCTTATTCCGGCGAGGAACTTAAGAAATTGAGAACCGAGTTTAACCGTCTGAAAAATCAGATGCTGACGCAGGGAAAACTTAGCCCCGAACAACAGCGCGACTATGAACGGATGCGTCAAATTCTGGTTCACTACGGTCTGAAAGTCTGATAAACTTTGTTAATCTTGAAAACGCGGCGGCTTTTGTGAAAAAGCACCGCGTTTTTTTCGTTGTCTTGCAAGCTGTAGCCGGCTTGACAAGGGGACGCCCTTGAGCGCAAGCTGGCTGCGGCGCGAACCTTTGTTGAAGCGCGCAAGCTGTTGCTGAGGCCGAGCCTTGTATTTTCTTTGTCATCCTCGGGCAAGCGCAGCATGCCCCGGGGATCCATGGATGTCCGGGGCACATGCTCAGCGTGTTTCCCGAGTTTGTCTTGTAAGCCTCGTGGCTTTCGCTGTCGCTTGACCGCTCGCCAACAAGACTGCACCGCAGCCGGCTCGCAGCTTCACCGGAGCTGCTCCCCACGCTGCGCCTGAACATGACAGTAATAAAAAGGGATCTCTTGGATTGTCGGATCAAGTCCGACAATGACGAGGGAAAGAGGCAAGCCGACAATCTCTCGGCTATTCATAAAAAAAGCCGTTGCAAAATAGCTTTTAGCCTTTATAATCATTTTTGCCGATGGAAATGGTTATGCCAGCGGCGGAGTATACAAACTCCTCTAATAGAACCGATTATATAACCTCCTTTCAAGGAGGATGACACGAAATAAGCCGCTTTTGCGGACGAATAAGTGTGCTGTCTATTAGCAGTTTGTAACTCCTCCACCTTACTCAAAGTAAGGTGGTTTTGTTTTTAACAAAACAAGAAGGAGTTGGAAATGAACAGAGAAATTACGAAAGCTCAGGTCAGAAACGAGTTTTACAAAGATTTTGGTTTTGCTCTTTGGCTGGAACGTCGCGGCCGGCGGCAAAAACTGGTAAAAGCCGCGCAGCGTTCCAATCTTCCGCAAGGGCTGATTGACCGAATGGAAAGAGGCTGCTGCCGAGACCTTTATAAGTTTTTCAGGCTTTGCGCCTATTATCAGAAGAAGATAAAAATTACGCTGGTTGACGAAACTTAAAAAAAACAAAGCCCTCTTTGCGGAGGGCTTTAATATTTAATTTCTTGCAAAAGGGTCATAATAACGGTTGGCGTTAATGGCATTTCTTTGTTGTTCGGTAAAGCGGCTGCGGTTTTTATATAACTCTTTATATTTCTTGTCTAATGTGTCTTCCGTATAGAGATTGGCAAAGTTGTTATATAAGTCAAAACGCTGGTGCGGGCCAATCTGCCTGCCTTTTGCTTCGGCACGCTGAATGTAAAGTTCGGCCAGCAGGCTGATGACTTCCTTGTGCTCTTTGGAAAGCTGGAAATACATTTTGCGGGGCTGTTCGCGGCGGAGAGGTTTATTATACTGGGTCGGGGTCATAATGTTGTCTCCTTGAAAAGTTGATTATGGCGTAAATATATCATATTTGGAAAATTTTGTCAAATATTTGTATAAACTTGTTTCCGCATTTCAGAAAAAACCCCTTAACCGTGAGGTTAAGGGGTTTTTGTTCGGTTTGGGGAGGGAGCTTATTCAGCGCCTTCCTTAATGGCGAATTCGGCCATATGTTCATACAGAGAACGCTTTTCCTTAACGTTTTCCTGAGCCTTGTTCAGCAGGGTCTCATAACGCTCGGGGTTCATCTTGTTGACGACCTGGAAACGCGTTTCGTTGGACATATAATCGGACAGCGGCTTGCTCGGCGCTTTGGAATCCAAAGTCAACGGCGCTTTGCCCTGAGCGATGTTTTCCGGATTGTAACGGTACAGCGGCCAAGAACCGGTGTCGACGGCGGATTTCTGGTGTTCCAGACCATCGGCAAGGTTGAAGCCCTGAGCGATACAGTGCGAGTAGGCGATGACGATGGACGGGCCGTCATAAGCCTCGGCCTCGTTCAAAGCCTTAATCAGCTGCGTATCGTTGGCGCCGAAAGCAACCTGAGCGACATAGACGTTGCCGTAAGACATGGCAATCATGCCCAGATCTTTCTTCGGCAGAGCCTTGCCGGCCGTAGCGAATTTCGCGGAAGCGCCCATCGGGGTCGCTTTGGACTGCTGGCCGCCGGTGTTGGAGTAAACGCCCGTATCCATAACCAGGATATTGATGTTTTTGCCGGAAGCGATGGCATGGTCCAGACCGCCAAAGCCGATGTCGTATGCCCAGCCGTCGCCGCCCAGAATCCATACCGACTTCTTAATCAGGTAGTCGGCCAGTTTGGACAGGGACTTGGCTTCTTCCGTACCGATGCCGGCCAGCTTGTCGCGCAGAGCTTTGACATTGGCGCGCTGGTCGTCGATTTCGACGTCGGTAGACTGCGGATTGCTCAGAATCTTGTCTGCCAGTTCGCCGACTTTGTCCTTTAAGCCTTCAAGCAGGGTGCGGGCAAATTTGGTCTGCTGGTCAATGGAGAATCTCATGCCCAGGCCGAATTCGGCGTTGTCTTCAAACAGCGAGTTTGCCCAAGCCGGACCGTGGCCTTTTTCGTCCTTGGTGTAAGGCGTGGTCGGCAGGTTGCCGGAGTAAATCGAAGAACAGCCGGTTGCATTGGCAACGACCATGCGGTCGCCGAACAGCTGGGTCAGCAGTTTGATGTACGGCGTTTCGCCGCAGCCTGCGCAGGCGCCGGAGAATTCGAACAGCGGCTGAATCATCTGCGTGGTTTTCGGCAGGTTCTTGGCAACTTCGGTACGCTTTACGTACGGCAGGGTTTCAAAGAACTTCCAGCAGGCCTTCTGTTCCTCCAGATGGTTTTCAATATGATCCATATTGATTGCCTTTCTGGTCGGATCGGCCTTGTTTTTGGCCGGGCAGGCGCTGACGCAGATGCCGCAGCCGGTGCAGTCTTCGGGAGACATCTGCCAGATGAACTGTTTGCCGGCAAATTCCTTGCCTTTGTACGGCGCAGACTTAAAGCCCTGCGGCGCGTTTTTCAGTTCGGCCTCGTCGGCAACTTTCATGCGGATAACGCCATGCGGGCAGACCAGCGAGCATTTGCCGCACTGAATACAGGTGTTGGGATCCCAAACCGGAATTTCGGTGGCAATGCAGCGCTTTTCGTATTTGGTCGTGCCGGTCGGCCAGGTGCCGTCGACAACCGGTTCAAAAGCGGAAACCGGAAGCTCGTTGCCGCGGTCGGCGATAATTTCGCCGGTAACCTTTCTGACAAATTCCGGAGCATCGGCCGGAACCGGAAGCTGACGGTGGAATTTGGAGGTAACGGAAGACGGATATTCGACCTTGTGCAGATGTTCCAGAGAAGCGTCAACAGCCTGGAAGTTTTTCTGAACAATGGCGTCGCCTTTTTTGCTGTAGGTTTTCTTAATGGCGTTCTTAATCTGGGCAATGGCCTCGTCCTTGGGCAGGATGTTGGAAATTGCGAAGAAGCAGGTCTGCATAACGGTGTTGATGCGCTGACCCATGCCGGTTTCGCGGGCAACTTCGACCGCGTTGATGGTGTAGAAGTTCAGCTTTTTGCTGATGATTTCTTCCTGAACTTCGATCGGGAGATGATCCCATACTTCCTCGGCCTTGTACGGCGCGTTCAGCAGGAAGGTTGCGCCCGGTTTGGCAATTTTCAGAATGTCAACCTTGCTCATGAACGGGAACTGGTGGCAGGCGACGAAGTCGGCCTTGTTAATCAGATAAGCGGCCTTGATCGGATTATCCGAAAAACGCAGGTGTGACGTCGTCATCGAACCGGATTTGCGGGAATCGTAAACGAAGTAACCCTGACCGTACTTGCCGGCGTCCTCGGCAATAATCTTAATCGAGTTCTTGTTGGCGCCGACGGTGCCGTCAGCACCCAGACCGAAGAATACGGCGCGGACGACGTCTTTGGGCTCGGTGTCAATCGAATCGTCGAACGGCAGCGAGGTCTTGCTGACGTCGTCGGTAATGCCGACCGAGAAGCCGTTGAGCGGTTTGGCAGCGGCGCCGTTGTCATAAACGGCCTTGACCATGCCCGGCGTAAACTCTTTGGAGGACAGGCCGTAGCGACCGCCGTAGATACGCGGCATCGAAGCGATTTCATTGTTGGCAAAAGCCTGAGTCAGCGTGGCGACGACGTCCAGATACAGCGGTTCGCCGATGGAGCCGGATTCTTTGGTACGGTCCAGAACGTTGACGACCTTAACCGACTTCGGCAGAGCCTTCAGGAAAGACTTGGTCGGGAACGGACGGTACAGACGGACTTTGACCAGACCGTATTTGCCGCCGTTGGCATTGAGGTAATTGATGGTTTCTTCAACCGTTTCGGCACCGGAACCCATGATGACGATGACCTGTTCGGCATCGGCGGCACCGACATAGTCAACAACATTGTATTTGCGGCCGGAGATTTTGGCAAACTTGTCCATTTCTTCCTGAACAATGCCTTCAACCTTGTTATAGAACGGGTTGCAGGCTTCGCGGCCCTGGAAGAAGACGTCCGGGTTCTGCGCGGTGCCGCGGATGACCGGAGCTTCCGGACGCAGAGCGTGTTCGGCGTTGAACCGGTAGTTTACGCCCTCGAGCATGGCACGAAGGTCGTCATCGGACAAAAGTTTGATTTTCTTGATTTCGTGCGAAGTGCGGAAACCGTCAAAGAAGTGCATAAACGGAACGCGGGAGCGCAGCGTGGAAGTCTGGGCAATGGCCGCGAAGTCATGGGCTTCCTGAACGGAGTTGGAGCACAGCATGGCAAAGCCGGTCTGACGGCAGGACATGACGTCGGTGTGGTCGCCGAAGATGGACAACGCATGGTAAGCCAGAGAACGGGCGGCAACGTGCATGACGAACGGCGAAAGTTCGCCGGCGATTTTGTACATGTTCGGAATCATCAGGAGCAGACCCTGCGAAGCGGTAAAGGTAGTGGTCAGGGCACCGGCCTGGATTGAACCGTGGCAGGCGCCGGCGGCACCGGCTTCGGACTGCATTTCCTGAACTTCGGGAACAACGCCCCAGAGGTTCTTCTGTTTGGCAGCAGACCACGCATCGGCCCATTCGCCCATCGGAGACGACGGGGTAATCGGGTAAATTACGCAGACTTCATTCATGCGGTGGGCAACGGAAGCAGCGGCTTCGTTACCGTCCATCATTTTCATCTTAACGTCAGACATATATTTTTATCCTTGTATGGTTAACATAGAAAAGGCCCTCGGATTAAGACGATTTTATGCCTAATCTTCCGGCCTCGGGTTACTTTAAATAGAATCTTATGTACGCGTTTTATAGCACTTTATTTTTTTAAATGCCAGCAAAAAAGACTCAATCCGGGCAGGGTCTTGATAAGTCGGAAATATCCGGTTTTGTTGATTTTTTTGTCTAGACAAAAGCGGCTGGCCGTGTTATGTCAAAAAGCCTGTAGATGATTATTGTGCGGTTGAGAGAATAAATATTATTGTTTAACTTAAATTCGTTGTATATGAATGATTTGATTATTATGGCCGCAATGTTGGCCGTGTTTGGCATCTGGCTGCTGTTTCATCGTCTGAAAAAACGGAGATCCGCTGACGACGACCCCGGCGGCAAGGATTTTACCCTAACAAGAGAGCAAGTTGAAGAACTTAACCGGCAGCGTGCGGAGAAAGAGATTGTATTGCCGTCGGCGCCCGCGGAAGAAAACCGTTCCGTTTCGGAACCTTCTGCCGCGGAGCCTGTTATGGAAAAGCTTTCGGCGCCGGCAGGGGGAAGGGAAAAGCAATCCGAGGAACTTACGGAGGCGGATTTGTGGAACCAGTGGGTTGCCAGAACCGGCGATTATCGTCTGTCGAAAGACGCGATTGCGGCAGCGGCGGGGCATTTGACGCCCGAGCAGGCGCTGACGCTCTGCAAGCGGTATCGGGAACAGCATCCGCAGCTTTATGCCGGCATTCGGAAATATGCCGACTGGTATGAGCGTTCCGAACCGGCGGCAAAAATCATCGGTCTGCGTATGGAGGCGCTGATGAAGCAGGGCGGTATTATCCGTCGCCGCTGATTTTGCAGAACATTTAAAAGAGACAGCAGGTTGAAAGCCCGGCTGTCTCTTTTTTGTCTAGACAGTCGGAAGTGAATGTGGTATATTGCGCGCAATCAGCTAAGACTTTGAGAATGTATCATTATAAATTAATCAAAAAAATTCAGTTATGAAAAATTATCCTACAATTCTTTGGGCGAACGATGCGCTGAAAAAGGGAAGTTTCAGTTTCGTATGTGACGAAAATCTGATGCGTTTGCGGCATGAGCTTTCGGATTTTTGCGAGGAAGCTTATATCGAATACGCGGTTTTGCGGGAGAAAGACGGATTTCGACGCTGTCTGCGGGAAGAAGGCCGTTTCTTCTCGGCTCTGGCGGTTATTGCCGAAAATATGCCGATGCTGCTTATGAATGACGATTTGCGGGAATTTCTCGGTCATATGTATCAGGAACCGGGCGTTTATTTCCAGGGCATGGTTGCGGTTTTGCAGGCTTGCGGAATCAGGGAAACCTATATTGCCGGGTTTGCCAATCTGCATATCGGCGAACCCGAAGTCAGAAACTGGTGCAAGCGCATTTCGGCGTCTGCAATGCCGACGAGCTGTTTGCCGCCGTGAAGAAGGAGATGCCGCTGCCGGATCTGGAGCTCGTCAACCTGTGCCGTCCGCGTCATGGTTCGTGGCTGTTTTGTCTGGTGTTCTTCGTTTTGGGGCTGTTTATCGGCATGACGCTTTTAAGCGGCCTGCTGGCATAGCCGGGAAGAGAATTTAAAAGAGCGGGAAGGCGTGCGGACTTCCCGCTCTTTTTTGTGCAATAGTCCTAAAAGGCTTGAAGTTTTAAAGGTTTAATTTATATTGTTTATCAGTTAAAACTTATTTCAGGAGAAAGTTCATGAGAAAACTGTTTGCCGTTTTGGCCGTATCGACCGCCGTTCTGACCGCATATAGCGCCGGCGCTGACTTTAATTTGGTTGAAGAGGCGCAGAAGATTCAGAACAAGCAGGACGAACTGACCAAGAAAGTTGCCGACGCAAAAGCCGAGGCGGCCAGAAAATATGAGGCTCAAAAAGCCGAACGCGAAGCCAAGGCTGCCGAACAAAAAGCCGAAAGAGAGGCAAAAGCTGCCGAGCAGAAAGCCAAATATGAAGCCAAAAAAGCCGAGATAGAGGCAAAGAGAGCCGAACAGCAGCAAAAAATCGACGAAAAGAAAAAAGCTCTGGACACTCTGTTTGCAAAGTAAAAAAAATGAAGAAAATATTTCTGATGACAATGCTGTTTTTGAACGTTTCGGCCTGCAGCGGCATGGCTCCTTTTCCCGAAGAGGACAAAACGCCGCTGACGCCGCAGGGGCGTTTGAACGCCTGTATTTTGGAACAGGCCAGGACCAAGGCCGCGGATCCGGAAACTTTCAGCAACGTTGACCTTGCCGCCAATCAGGTTGCCAATTACTGTATCCGCAGTCTGGATATGCTGGACAGCGGCTTGTACCGCCAGTCGGTTGTCAATGCAACCTCAATTATAAATTCGTATAATCAATGAGTAAGCGGAAGCGTTGTCAAAATGGCGGTGCTTTTGTTAAAAAGATGTTGATTAATTGGCAGATGCGTTTATAGTATGAATGTTTCTGCCGCGGGTATAATTCAATGGTAGAATGAGAGCTTCCCAAGCTTTTAATGCGGGTTCGATTCCCGTTACCCGCTCCATAACAAAGCCCGCCCATCGAAGGCGGGTTTTGTTGTGATTACGGACGGGAATATTTTCGTCCGCAGGACAAATGCAAGCGGTTTAATTTAATTGATTTTCTATGGGCAGTATTCTACACTGGATTGCGGTTGCAAAATGCGGTAAAGCTTGAAGCCGCAGGCCGTTTTTGTTGCATTCAGGCGTTTTCAGGCTTTGCAGTAACCGTTTTTTCTGAAGATACAAGCAGAGTGAGGAATAATGAGAAAAGACTTTTATGTTTTCCGGCACGGAGAAACGGAACTGAACCGGCAGAAGCGTTGGCAGGGTTCCGGCACGGACTGTGATTTGAACGCGGCCGGGGTCAGGCAGGCGGAAGAACTTTTGGAAAAGTTCCGCGGCAAAAAGCTTGAAGTCATTTTCTCAAGTCCGCTTATTCGTGCCCGGCATACGGCCGAGGTGGTTGCCGGCGGTTTGGGGCTGCCGGTAATCGTACGCGAGAATCTTCGCGAATGTTTTTATGGCGAAGCCGAAGGGCGGCCGATTGCCGATTTGGCGGAGAGCTGTCCCGAAATATTGAATAATTGGTATAATTCCGCCGAAAAATATCTGGACATCCGTTTCCCGGGCGGCGAGAGCAAAAAAGAGGCTCGCGACCGCGTATTGAAAGAACTTGATGCTTTGGCCGCTGAGCCGTATCAGGTTGTCGGAGCTGCCATTCACGGCGGGACCATGGGGCAGTTGCTTAATTATTATCATGTCCCTTATGACAAGATTCCCAACTGTGCCGCTTTGCATTTGGTTTATGAGGACGGCAACTGGCGTGCCGAAGGGGGAATTTTTTAATGCGGAAAGACGTATATTTATTCCGGCACGGGCAAACCGATGCCAATAAGGAGCACCGCTGGCAGGGGTGCGGCATTAATCTTTCCTTGAACGAGGAGGGGCGGGTTCAGGCGTTTTCGGTTCTGGAAAAGCTGAGAAACGCCGGTTTGGAATGCATTTTTTCTTCGCCGTTGAAGCGGGCTTTGGAGACAGCCGAAATTGTCGCCGAAGCTTTAAATCTGCCGGTTAAAGTTCGGGAAGAGTTTCGGGAAGGCTGTTTCGGCGAAGCGGAGGGAATTACGACGGCCGAGCTTGACGAACTGTGGCCGGATATCAGCAGCCGTTGGAAAAATCCCGAGGAACTTGACGTCGGTTATCCGGGCGGCGAAACCAAACGGCAGATTCAGGAAAGAATGTTTGCCGCGCTGAATACGCTGCTGGACGAAGATTATGACGTTTTCGGCGTAGCGACGCATGGTTCGGCGCTGCGCAATCTGCTGCATTTATTTGGGGTTGATTTGGGCCGGATTGCCAATGGAACGATTTTTCATCTGGTTTATGAAAACGGCGGCTGGCGGGCGGAAGCCTTTGATTAAGCCTACATGAACGACGGTTCTATATGAATGACGACGCGGCGGTTGCGAATGCGGTTTTCCGGTATCGGGTCGCCGAACGGGTCGAGGTTAGATATTTGGGGCTGACGTCGTTCATGCCGGTTGCGCGCATGCGGACACGGGCAATGCCGCGTTCTTCCAGAAAACGGGCGACGGCAGATGCGCGAGCCGAAGAAAGTTCCCAGTTGGAAGGATATTTTTCGCTGGCAACTTTTTCGTCGCTGGTATGTCCTTCAATGCTGAAGACAAAGTTTTTGTAACGATCCGACTGAAGCGTGGCGGCCATTCTTTTGAGCGCGGGAAGCGCTTCGGGCTTGATGTCGGCAGAACCGCGGTTGAACAGCATGTCACCGCCGAACTCGAGAACAATGCCCTGCGTGTCGCTACCGATGGCGACCTTCTTTTCCAAATCCAGCGATTGAATGTCGTCATTGAGTTCGGTCATCAGCATTTCAATCGGGCGCTGAATTATCTTTTTGCCCAGTCCTTCGCTCAGGCCGGCGGAAATCTGCTCGTATTTGGCGACGTCCGGTTTGGAAACGGAAAGCATCATGACAAAGAAGCACAGCAGCAGCGTTACCATGTCGCCGTAGGTCGACATCCAGTCTTCGTCAATTTTTTCTTCCGGTTTCTTCTTCATGATAATATCCTATTTGCCCGAATTAAGGTCACGGTCGATGGAAAACTGCTCGCTGAGGTCGACAAAGGAGTTGATTTTGTCCTGAATGTAACGCGGGCTTTTGCGTTCGGCAAGGAGAACCAGGCCTTCCATCTGCAGATTGTTTTTGAACATGGTAACGTCGTTGCGGGCACTCATTTTTGTTGCCAGCGGAATGAAGATAAGGCGGGCGAGAATAATACCGTAGAACGTGGTAATGAGGGCTACGGCCATACTGGGACCGATGGCGGAAGGATCGCCGCCCATGTTGCTGAGCATGATAATCAGGCCGATGAGGGTTCCGAGCATACCGAATGCCGGCGCGTCGCCGCCCATTTTCTTAAGGGCGTCGGTTTCGCGGCGGTCGCGTTCAGCCTGAGATTCCATCATGTGCTCCATAATGGTTTTGATTTCAGCGCCGGTATAGCCGGTAACGACCAAATCGGCACCGTAGGCCAGAAACGGATTGTTGGCGCGGATGTCATCGGTAATTTCGTTTTCCAGACCCTGCAGGCCGTTTTTCTGAATGATATATGCCCAGCGCACAATCTGGCCGACTTCGTCTTTCAGCGAGGCTTCGGAATCCTTGTGACGGCCGAAGGCTTTGCCCATAAGACGAATAGCCTTGAGCGCGAGACCGGTTTCGTACGAAAGGAAAAGAGCAACGAAAGTGCCGCCGATGACGATAATCATACTCGGGACGTCGACGAACGCCAACGGCTTGTCCGTTGCCGACAGGATGGAACCGAGCACGACGCAGACAGCGGCGATGAAACCAAACAGTGTTCCTTTTGACATAATTTCTAAAGTCCTTTTGTTATCAGGTCGTTAATAATTATTTCTTTCCGGCTTTGACGTAGGCGATGTTGGCATGTTCTTCGCAGTAGGTCTGGCCGATTTTGACTTTTTTGCCGCAGAAATGGAAGTTTTCGTCTTTGGGGTCGCCGACGGGCCAGCGGCAGGTATGGTTGTCCAGATCGGTCAGCGAAGTTTTGCCACAGTGCGAATGGCTGCTTTTGACCGGCATTTTGGCAACCGGTTCGAATTTTTCTTCCTTTGCCGGTTCGGGACGCTTTTCTTCTTTGGCCTTGACCGGTGCCGCTTTTTCTTCTTTTGCCGGTTTGGCCGGAGCGGCTTTTTCTTCGGAAATTTCGTCTTTTTCTTAATCGGGGACGGCCGTCCGGAGAGCTGCAGGCGGTGAACTTTGCCGACGATGGAGTTCTTGGAAACGCCGAGGCGTTTGCCGATTTCGCCGGTGGTTAAACCTTCATGCCACATTTTTTTGAGGTCTTCAACCATTTGCTCAGTCCATGCCATGTTTTTTCTCCTTAAATTAAGCTTTTGAACCAATCTATTCTGATATTATGAAAATATCGTTACCGAGTCTAGCAATATTAGCATTTTATCACTTTTTTTTTTGTAAATTTATAGATTATATTGTTCGCAAATCATCTTTTTAAGGGAGTATAAAATGCGCGAAAATTATGTTAAAATTCTGTTGGCTCTCGGCCTGCTGCTGCCTTCTTCCGGTTCTTTGGCCGCGGACAAGGAAATTATACTCGATAAAGACAAATCCGTGGATATGGCAATCAGTATTTACAACAACAGTCTGGGTTTTGTTCGCGATACCCGGGAGGTTATGCTCGAAAAGGGCAGCAGTTCGGTCGCTTTCGTCGGCGTAGCCGACCAGATTAAGCCCGAGACCGCCATGCTTTCCGGCAGCGGCGTTACGGTAACCGAACAGAATTACAACTATAATCTTCTGACTCCTTACAATATTCTTAACGAATCCGTCGGGCAGACGGTAAAAACGGCCCTGTACAATGAACAGACCGGGCAGACGGTTTTTAACAGCGCCAAAATCATCGACAGCAACAACGGCCGGCCGATTTTGCAATTCGATTACGGTATCGAGACCGATTTCCCGGGGCGCATTGTTTATGAAAAACTGCCGGAAAACCTTACTGCCAGGCCGACGTTGGACATTTCGCTCAACAACAAGACGGCCGGTACCAAAAAGCTGGAACTTGCCTATCTGACTTCCGGCATCAGTTGGAAGGCTGATTATGTAGCGGAAGTCAACGGCAGCAACACGCTGGCTTTGAACGGCTGGATTACGCTCAACAACCAGTCGGGCACCACATATGAAAATGCCGCCGTGCAACTGATTGCGGGGAGTGTCAACGAGGTACAGCCGCCGGTTATGCCGCGGATGTACGGTTTGGCAATGAAAGCGGCCGTAAATGACATGGCTGTGGCCGAAAGCGCCGCTGCCGGCGCGAGCAGCGAGGCCTTTGCCGACTATTACCTTTATACGCTGCCGGTACGGACGACGATTAAGGACAACCAGTCCAAGCAGGTAAGCCTGTTTACAAAGGAGAAGGTTCGTTTCGTCCGCGAATATAAGCTGGTTTCGCCGCTGTATGCGGGACTTAACATGCGTGAGAACGAGTTCGAAAATGCCAATCCTCAGGTTACGTACAAGCTGAACAACGTCGAGGCTGAAGGCCTGGGGCTGCCGATGCCGCAGGGAACGGTGCGCTTTTATGAAAACGACAGCAAAGGAAACATGCAGTTTATCGGCGAGAGCGAATTTCGGCAGCTGGCCAAAGGCGACAAGACCGAGCTGCCGCTGGGCAAGTCTTTTGACGTTTCGGCCAAGGGGAGAATTGCCGGCGTGACCAGGCTGGCCAAAGACAGCTATGAAGGCGATTTTGAAATCACGCTTAAAAATGCCAAGAGCGAATCGGCCGTCGTTAATTTTGAGCAGAAATTCGGAGGCAGCTGGACGATTGTTTCGGAAAGCGTAAAAAGCGAGAAGAAGAACGCTTCGACGGGACTCTGGAAAGTTGAGGTTCCGGCAAACGGCGAAAAAGTGCTTACCTTTAAGGCCAGAATTACGGCATTATGAGAAAAACGGGACGGATATTAGCTGCGGCAACCGCGCTGGCTTTTGCTTTTGCTGCACAGGCAGCGCCGGAAAAGACGGTCAGTTTTGACGTCGATATGGACATCGGGCAGAAACTGCCGCCTTATGAGGAAATGCTTAAAAAATATGTTGCCGATAATCGGATTGTCGATCGCGGATATGATTTTCACTGGGATATCGGCAATATTTTTGACAGCGTTTTCCGAATGACCATAGACTATTACGGGCAGACCGAGAAGCGCATTAAAAACGTTCACGAAGACGATTTGACGGCGCTGCTTTCGTCCGTTCCTCCCGAATATTACCAGTACATCGGCCCGTATCTGCATACGGTGCCGAACATGCCGGAGAAGATTCTGAACATGCCCGGCATCAAAGAAACCAAAAACCGGTTTCCGAAAAGAATAGCGCGCGAGCTTGAGGGAATAGAGGACCTTGAGTTCGTTTCGCCGTACCTGTATTATGTGCTGATGCCGGAAAGCTGGCCGGATTACCGACGAACCATGGAAAAGGCGCCGCGGCCGTCAACCCGGGCGAAAGTCGAACATGATCCGGCATTTTTCGAAAAAGTTAAAGCGCTGGTGCCGGACGAAGATTTTCTGCCGGGAGCGGAAAAACAAAGCAAAATCTCACTGAGCGATCTGCGGACGCTGGAACCGACCAAAAACGGGCCGCTGACCGCCGCCGACGTGAAAGCTTTTACCGGAACGCTGGACAAGGTCAACGCCTTTACCAAAGACATGAAAAACTATGACCGGATTAATACCGCGGGCATTCTTATTGACGTGTGGGAAAAGGAAAACGGACGGGGGCCGCAGGTCAGTCTGCTGAAAGATCTGGTTAATCCGTGCCAGCGTCTGGTTCAGAAAGTCAGGTACGCCGGATTGGAACGCGAGTTTTCCAGAATCGTCAATACGGAGGGGTTTGACGCGGAAGGCTGGGCTTATACCTGTGACAAGGCGGTCAAGGCGTATAGGGTTTCCATGCTTACGCGAAGCGTGGTAGCGGGAATTCTGATGTATCGGCAGGGCGTTTATGACGCGTTCAGGGATATTGCCGGCGAACGTATCGGAAATCTGCAGCGGGAAACGGTGCAGGCGGTTTTGGGAAATGTATGAGGCGCCGACGGCCGACGTGCTGGAAACGCGCAAAAACCGGAGCGAACTCGGCAGAAAGATTATTGACAATAATCGATTTATAGGTAATGCTCCGATTTTAGTGCTGTACTAATGCGGAAACGAACAGGGACGAAAACAATGAGAACAGTTGTGTTGGGCGGCGGAGAGAGCGGCACGGGCGCGTGCCTGCTGGCCAAAAAGCTCGGACATGAAGTTTTTCTGTCGGACAAGGGAAGCCTTTCCGACAAGTATCGTAAAGTTTTGACCGACAATCAGATTGAGTTTGAAGAGGGCGGTCACAGTCTCGACAAAATCTACAATGCCGGCCTGGTTATCAAGAGCCCGGGTATTCCCGACGACAATCCGGTGGTAAAGGAACTGCGGCGCCGGGGCGTTGAGGTCATTTCGGAGATTGAATTTGCCGGACGGCACAGTTCAGCAAAAATGTGCTGCATTACCGGCAGCAACGGCAAAACCACGACAACGCTGCTGATTAAGCATATTCTGGATACGGCGGGAATTGACGCCGGGCTGGCCGGCAACGTCGGTTTTTCGCTGGCGGCACAGGTTGCGGCGGACGCGCATCCCCTGTATGTGATTGAGCTGTCGAGTTTTCAGCTGGACGGCATGTTTGATTTCAGAGCCGACGTGGCGGTGCTGACAAATATTACGCCGGACCATTTGGACCGCTATGATTTCAAATATGAAAACTATATCAATTCGAAATTCCGGATTTTGCAGAACATGCGTTCGGAAGACCTGTTTGTTTACGGTTATGACAGCGACGCCGTGCGCAAAAGTGCAGGAGCCTTGATATTGTGCCGGCGCAGGCACCGTTTACGTATCTTGACAAAAAAGACTGTGCGGCGTATATGGATGGTAATCGGCTGACGGCCAGAGAATCGGGACGGATTTTCTCGATTGACAAAAACGAGATAAGCATAAAGGGCCGTCATAACATTTATAATGCGATGTGCGCGGTTCTGGCCTGTATGCGGCTCGGCGTCGACAACGAAAAAATTGCCGAAGGGCTGAGAAGTTTTCCGCAGGTAGAGCATCGTCTGGAAACGGTGCTGGTAAAAGACGGTGTTACCTATATCAACGACTCAAAAGCGACAAACGTGGATTCAGCGTGGTATGCGCTGGACAGCATGACCGCTCCGGTGGTCTGGATTGCCGGCGGCAAGGACAAGGGTAATGACTACAGCGTTTTGTACGAGCTGGTTCGGAAAAAGGTTAAGGTGCTGGTCTGCATGGGGCTGCACAACGAAAAGCTGATTGAAAGTTTTTCGCCGTTTTGCAAAGTGGTTGACACCGATAATCTGGAAGATGCCGTCAAGGCGGCCAGAAACTGTGCGGAACCCGGCGACGTCGTGCTGCTTTCGCCTTGCTGCGCGAGCTTTGACCTGTTCAGAAGCTACGAGCACCGCGGCGAAATGTTTAAACAGGAAGTGAGAAAGTAAAACAATGACGATTTTGGACAACATTAAAAACGTGTATTTTGTCGGTATCGGCGGCATCGGCATGAGTGCTCTGGCCCGTTATTTTAAGCTTAAAGGCTACAATGTGGCCGGCTATGACCGTACGCAGACGCCGCTGACGGAAAAGATGGCACGGGAAGAGGGAATTGCCGTCAACTATGCCGACGATGAAAATGAAATTGCCGAAATCTACCGTAATGCGGAGAATACGCTGGTGGTTTATACGCCGGCCATTCCGCGCGACAACCGTCAGCTTAACTTCTTTACCGACCGCGGCATGAAACCGCATAAGCGTTCGGAAGTTCTGGGACTGCTTTCGCATGCGGGCAAGGCGCTGTGCATTGCCGGCACGCACGGCAAAACCACAACCTCGACGCTGCTGGCCTGGCTGCTGCATAATTCACATGTCAAATGCAGCGCTTTTCTGGGCGGCATTTCCGAAAATTTCGGCAGCAATCTGCTGGTGGACACTTCGTCGGATTACATTGTCATCGAAGCGGACGAATTTGACCGCTCGTTTCTGACGCTTAATCCGGAAAAAGCGGTTATTACCTCGATGGACGCCGATCATATGGATATCTACGGCAACCGCGACAGCATTATTGCCGCGTTTGAGGATTTTGCCTGCCGGGTGGTTCCCAAAGGCGGACTGTTTATCAAAAAGGGACTGGAAATCAGGAAGCGCAGGGTTGACGGTTTTTACAGCCTGAACGACAAGGCGGATTTTTATGCCGACAACCTGCGTTTGGAAAACGGTTTGTACAGTTTTGACTATCACGGGCGCAACGGCGACATTCTCAATCTGAAGCTCGGAGTGCCGGGCATGGTCAACGTTGAAAACGCTGTGGCGGCGATTACCGTGGCGCTGGACTGCGGCGTGACGGCCGACGAAATTCGGGCGGCGCTGCCTGAGTTCAAAGGCGTTCACCGCCGGTTCAACATCATTTCGGCAAGCGAAGATTTGATTCTGATTGACGATTATGCGCATCATCCCAAGGAAATTGAGGCGACTCTGAAATCCGTGCGCCGGATTTGGCCGGACCGTTATCTGACCGTCGTGTTTCAGCCGCATTTGTATTCGCGGACCAAAGACTTTGCGCCGGAATTTGCTCAAAGCCTGTCGTTGGCCGACGAAGTGGTGCTGATGAATATTTATCCGGCCCGTGAGAAGCCAATTCCGAACGTCAGTTCTAACATTATCATGGACAAGATTACGGTTCCGGTACGGCTGATGGCGGAAAGCGAGATTGTCGAGGCGGCACCCGGTTTTAAAGGAATCGCGATAACCATGGGTGCCGGCGACATCGATAAACTGCCGTCGAAAATTTATGCAAAATTAAATGCCGTAAAATCAGCCGCTTGACGGGCAAAAAAATATTTTTTTCTTGCAATCTGAATTTATTTGCGGGTATAAAGCATAAAAAAATGATTTAACTCTTTCAAAAGGTATAAAGAAAATGGCACGTGTTACTGTTGAAGACTGCGTTGATAAAATTCCGAATCGCTATGAATTGCTGATGGTTGCGGCTCAGAGAGCCAAAGACATCAGTGCCGGTGCGCCGATTACGGTTGCCCGCGACAATGACAAAAACCCGGTTATCGCCTTGCGCGAGATTGCCGATGAGACCGTCAGCATTGAAGAATTGCAGAAGTCTCTGGTTATGGGGCTGCAGAAATATGTTGAAGTCGAGGAGCCGGAAGAAGAAGAGCTTGAAATTATGGCCGCCGAAAAAGAACTGGCCGATTTGGACGAGCAGTTCTCCGGCCTGCTGCTGGATACGGAAATGAACGACGGCATGCAGGTTCACGGCGACGATGACGACGCGCTGGATTTGGATGCGGTGGACGCCGGCAGCGACGACGATCTTTCTCTGGACGAGGAAGGCGGTCTGGACGACGGTTTTGACCTGGGCGATGACGCCGGAGAAGATTTTGACGAAGAATAGCCTTTTCTGAGGTCGTTTAATGTAAAAAGCCCCGTTCTGCGAGCGGGGCTTTTGATTGTTTAAAGTAATTGTTAATTTTTTAATTGTAGTATAAAATAGCTTTCAAAGCGCGATTTCAGAAGAATTTTATTTAGAATAATAAGGTTGCGATGTTAAGACAGTATGAACTAGTTGATTTGGTTAAATCCTATGATCCCGACGCCGATGAAGACGCCCTGAACCGTGCGTATGTTTTCGCGATGAAGAAGCACGGCGCCCAGCTTCGCACTTCCGGCGACCCTTATTATTCGCACCCGGTCGAGGTGGCCGGTATCCTGACCAAGTTCAAGCTTGATTCGGTGTCCATTATTGCGGGACTGCTGCACGATACGGTTGAAGACACCGATACGACGGTCGAGGAAGTCCGCGAACTGTTCGGCGATCAGGTGGCGCAGATTGTCGACGGTCTGACGAAACTGGCAAAAATCGAGCAGAAATCGGCCAACAACAAACAGGCGGAAAATTTTCGCAAGCTGCTGCTGGCGATGTCGGAAGATATCCGCGTGCTGCTGATTAAGCTGGCGGATCGTCTGCACAACATGCGCACGCTGCATTTCTGTGCTCCGGAAAAGCGCGCCCGCATTGCCCGCGAGACGCTGGATATTTATGCGCCGCTTGCCGAACGTATCGGCATGCAGGAAGTTAAGAGTGAACTGGAGGAAATCGCTTTTGCCGAACTGCACAAGGAAGCGCATGATTCAATTGTCGCCCGTCTGAACTTTTTGCGCGAAAAGACAGCAACCTGGTGCCGAAAATTATTGAGCAGCTGCAGAAAGACATGGAGGAGAACGGTATCAAAGCGGTGGTTTCCGGACGAGAAAAAACGCCTTATTCCATCTGGCGCAAAATGCAGCAGAAGAACGCGTCGTTCGAACAGCTGTCAGATATTATGGCTTTCCGCATTATTGTTGACGACGTGGCGACCTGCTATCAGGCATTGGGCATTGTGCACAGCAAATATCACATGGTTCCGCGCCGTTTTAAGGATTATATTTCGACGCCGAAGCCGAACGGCTATCAGTCCATTCACACCGGCGTCATCGGACCGGAAAATACGCGTATTGAAATTCAGATACGCACGCACGAAATGCACGAAATCGGCGAAAAAGGCGTGGCTGCGCACTGGGCCTATAAACAGGGACAAAAAGCCGAAGGCAAGAATTTCCGCTGGATACGCGAGCTGTTGGAGATTTTGGAACAGGCATCGAATCCCGAAGAGTTTTTGGAGAACACCAAACTGGAAATGTATAATGACCAGGTGTTCTGTTTTACGCCGAAGGGCGATCTTATCGGTCTGCCGGTCAATTCAACGCCGGTCGATTTTGCCTATGCGGTGCATTCGTCGGTCGGCGATACCTGCGTCGGCGCGAAAATCAACGGCGAAATCCGTCCGCTGCGGACCGTTCTGCAAAACGGCGACCAGGTGGAAATTCTGACGTCCAAGGCGCAGCATCCCTCAACGGAGTGGGAGCGGTTCGTGGTTACCGGCAAGGCAAAAGCAGCCATCCGCCGTTATGTTCGCGCTTATAAACGCGAACAGTTTATTACGCTGGGGCAGGAAATTCTCGAACGTTTGTTCAAGGGTGAAAGTCTGGAGTTTTCCGAAAAGGGACTGGTTAACGTACTGCCGAATTTTGAGGCGGAAACGATTGACGACATTTATGCCAAAGTCGGCGAGGGGATTGTTACCGGTTGGGACGTTTTGAAAGCGGTTTATCCGGGATATAAGCAGTCGAAGCTCGAAAAAGTGGTCAAATCGGTCAAACTGCCGAGTTTCAAGAAAATCGTCAAGCCGAAAAAAGGCAAGGGCGAACCCCTGAAAATCAAGGGGCTGATTCCGGGGATGGCGGTGCATTTTGCCGGCTGCTGTCATCCGTTGCCGGGCGACCGCATCGTCGGTATTGTGACAACCGGCAAAGGCGTGGCCGTGCATACCATTGACTGTAAGGCGCTGGAAAAATACGCCGACGAGCCTGAGCGCTGGCTGGATATTGCCTGGGGCGAAGAGGCCGAAAACGAAATGCATACCGGCCGTCTGAAAATCATGCTGGCCAACGAACCGGGAACTTTGGCCGAACTTTCAAACCTGATTGCGCGCAACAGCGGCAACATTGCCAATCTTAACATTGTCAACCGCACGGTCAGCTACTTTGAAATTCTTGTCGACGTGGAAGTTAAGGATCTCAAACATTTGACGGACATTATTGCCGCGCTCAAAGCGTCAAAGGTTATATCTTACGTGGCTCGCGCCGCCCAATAAAACCTCTCGTATAATGAGGAACTAGTACAGGATCAGCGGGTAAAATAAATCCTTATTATTTCCCTCGTTTTCCGAGGTTTTGAACGTCCTACTGTATAGTAGGGAACTAATTATAAAAAATCTTGTTGTTCTTAAATAAAATGTATATATTGCAATAAACGAAATTTTACGGGAGTTGGGTTTATTGTTTAAACGCCGGGAAAAACTTTCTTGGAAAAAACGTCTGTCGGGATATTTATGGCCGCAGGGCGGATGGAAGCGCTACGGGCAGTTTATTCTGCTTAAACTGCATCGTCTCGGCGGAACGCCGCGGTCAATTGCGGCCGGTTTTGCCTGCGGTGCGGCCATTTCGTTTACGCCGTTTGTCGGTTTCCATATGATTCTGGCCGCGGCGACGGCGTTTCTGCTGCGCGGCAACATTATTGCCAGCGCGGTCGGAACGGTTGTCGGAAATCCGTGGACTTTTCCGTTTATATGGATTTCGGTGCTTTATACGGGGCGGCTGATGCTGGGTGAGACCGGGGCCGGAAAAATTGAATTTGCGCATGTTTTTGAAAAGTCTTTTCATGCGCTGATGACACTGGATTTCAGTTCTTTCGGAAAAGACGTCTGGCCGGTGCTCAAGCCGATGATTGCCGGTTGCGTGCCGTATTATGTTCTGGTCTGGTTCGTGTCTTATTATCTGGTAAAGAAGGCTTTGGACAAGGTTTCGGAACACCGTCGGAAAAACAGGGTTAGATTGTGAGGGAAGAAGATGATTGTCGGTATCGGCTGCGATTTGGCAAATATAAACCGTTTTGAGAAAGCGCTGGCGAAGTTTGGCGGACGTTTTGTCAACCGGGCCTTTTCCGAAAGGGAAAAGGCGGAACTGGCGCGGCGGGAACGGTTGTCGCCGAAAGAACACGCCTGTGCGGCGGCCAAACGGTTTGCCGCCAAGGAAGCCTGTACCAAGGCGCTGGGAACCGGTTTCCGCGACGGGATATTTATGCGCGACATTGAGATTGTTCATCAGCCGAGCGGCAAGCCCGAGCTGTATTTGCAGAACGGTGCCCGCCGGCGGCTGGAGGAAATCTGCGGCGGAGCCGCATTTAAAATCCATGTGACGATGACCGACGATTATCCCTGGGCACAGGCCTTTGTAATTATTGAGATTATTTAAACTTTGGGGTTGATATAATAAAAATAATCGCTAGTATGTAAGACATTGTTTTAGAAAAGGGCATCATTCATGTTTTTCTCTAAAATAATAAGAATAAAAACAAAGAATTATGAGGAAGAAAGATGGAGAAAGAAGAGAGCCTGGCCGATACTGTCAAAACGGTGTTTTATGCGGTTGTCATCGCGATTTTAATTCGCACGTTTTTGTTTGAACCGTTCAAAATTCCGTCGGGTTCGATGTATCCGACCTTGTATGTCGGCGATTATCTGTTCGTTTCCAAATATACTTACGGTTATTCCAAGCATTCGCTGCCGTTTTCGCTGCCGCTGTTTAACGGACGCATATGGGAAGACATGCCGCAGCGCGGCGATGTCGTGGTCTTCAAGTTTCCGCAGGACAACAAGACCGATTTCATCAAACGCATTATCGGCCTGCCCGGCGATAATGTAAAAATGAGCGGCGGCCGCCTGTATATCAACGGCAAGGTTGTTTCCCGCGAAGATGCGGGAGATTTCGTCATTCGTGACGAAGGCGGCAATGCCGAGCGTTTCCACCAGTATACCGAAACGCTGCCGGAGGGATTTAAACATACGATTATTGAAATTTCCGATAAGGAAAATGCCGACAATACGCTTGAAGTGACAGTGCCGCAGGGAAGTTTCTTCGTAATGGGCGACAATCGCGACAAGTCTAACGACAGCCGTTTTGACGTCGGTTTCGTGCCGTTTGAAAATCTGGTCGGCAAGGCGCGTTTTCTGTTTTTCTCGCATAATGACGAGGGCGCCTGGTACAAGCCCTGGACCTGGCCGAAGAAAATCCGCTGGGAACGTCTGTTTGACAAAATCAAATAGTTTTACTGCGAACCTTGACAGAGGAAAGCGGAATGGAAAATTTGCAGAAACTTGAAAAAATTCTCGGTTATGAGTTTAAGAACAAACAGCTGCTCCGACAGGCGCTGACGCACAGCAGTTATTCGTCGCGGCTGAGCGAAAATTACGAACGGCTGGAGTTTTTGGGCGACAGGGTGCTGGGGCTGACGATTGCGGCGCTTTTGTATAGGATGTTTCCCAATGAGCCGGAAGGCAGTCTCTCGCAGCGGCATACCGGTCTGGTTAACAAGGACTGCGTTTCCGAAACGGCGCGGCGGCTTGGTCTGGATAGGTTTGTCATTGTTGCCAACGAGGAAATCCGCGAGAACGAAAATGTGCTTTGCGACGTCTGCGAAGCGGTCATCGGCGCCATATTCATTGATGCCGGCTGCGAACAGGCGGTCGAATTTGTCAACGAACATTGGAAAGAACTGATAGACAAGAACGTGGCGCCGCCCAAAGATGCCAAGACGCTGTTGCAGGAAACGGCGCATAATCTGGGATTGGGCGTGCCGCAGTACAGGCTGGTCAGCCGCGAAGGCAGCGAGCATGAGCCTTTGTTTCATATGGAAGTCGTTTTTCCCGGGGGCACGGCCGAAGCGGGGAGCGGCCGCAACAAAAAGCTGGCCGAACAGGAAGCGGCCGCCAAAATGCTGGCAAAGCTGGGTATTAAAAATGGCTGATGCGTTTTCTTCTCAGACGCGCTGCGGTTTTGTGGCCCTCATCGGGGCACCGAATGCCGGAAAGTCGACGATAACCAATAATTTTGTCGGCTCCAAGGTGTCGATTGTGTCGCCGAAAGTGCAGACGACCCGTACATTGGTCAAAGGCATCGGCATTTATGACAATACGCAGATAATTTTTCTGGATACGCCGGGAATCTTTAAGCCCAAGCGCCGGCTTGACCGCGCGATGGTCGCTTCGGCCTGGAGCGGGGTGGGCGACGCAGACATAACGGTTCTGGTCGTTGACGCCCGCCGCGGTTTTGACGACGAAACGCAGTCGATTGTCGCCAGGCTTAATAAGAACAAAATTGAAGCCGTGCTGGTTTTGAACAAAATTGATTTGGTTCAAAAGGAAAAGCTGTTGGAGCTGAGTGCTAAAATCAATGTGGCCGGAAAATTCAGGGAAACGTTTATGGTTTCGGCGCTGACCGGCAGGCAGATTGACGAGTTTTACAAATATCTGGCCGACAATTTGCCGGTCAGTCCGTGGTATTATCCAGAAGATCAGATTTCGGACATGCCGCTGAAGCTTTTGGCGGCGGAAATTGTCCGCGAAAAGCTGTTTTTGTTTCTGCGGCAGGAACTTCCGTATGCGCTGACGGTTGAACCCGAGTTGTGGGAGCGACGAGAAGACGGTTCGGTTCGGGCCGAAATCACGATTTATGTCGAGCGTGACAGCCAGAAGATAATTGTTCTGGGCAAGGGCGGCGCAATGATTAAACGTATCGGTCAGGCGGCGCGCCGGGAAATTGAGGAGCTGCTGGAAGAGCGGATTCATCTTTTCCTGTTTGTAAAAGTCCGCGAGAACTGGAGACGATCCGGCCCGCTATGCGGATTGGGGACTTAATTTCAACGCCTGAGATTTTTTGTTTGCTTTCTGTGTCGTTTTTTGGGGTGGCGATAATTATATCTTTGCTGAAGGAGGTATGAAATGAGAAAAGGTCTGATTTTAACGGCCGGTTTATGGCTGGCCGCCTGTACTCCGAAAACAGAAAGCGTTTGCGGCGTGTATCAGGGGACGCTGCCGGCGGCGGATGCGCCGGGAATCGAAACCACGCTGACTTTCGGTGAAGACAATCAGGTGTCGCAACGTCTGGTGTACATCGGCAAAAAGGATGGCATTTTTACCGACAGGGGAACTTTTTCGGCGGACGGCAGTATTGTTGCAGTAACGCTTTCCGGGGAAGAACCTTCCTATTATCGGCTCGAGAGGGGGGCAGCTGCGCCGTCTTGATATGGATATGCAGCCTGTGGAAGGGCCTTTGGCGGATTATTATATTCTGAAAAAAGTTAAAAGCTGTCGGTAAGACAAAAATAGATGTAGTTCCATTATTGGTAGACAGAAAAAAATGTAGTTTCATTAATAGTTGACTCTTCCGTCAAATCAGTATATCCTGATATTCAGATATGGACTTCAATTCTGAATTTTCGGGAGAACGATCATGCGAAATCTGCTTTTATCTTCTGCAACTCTACTGCTGGTACCGGCTGTTTCCATGGCCGCTCCCGGTTTCATCACATATACACACACAGACACACCTATTGAGTTGAAGCCCATATCCGATATTTCTTCTTCCCTTAAACTTGCCTCAATCTGTTTTCTGGGCGTCGGCGACTGCGATCCCAACGCCGGGTTCGGAACCGGAGACGATTATAGCATGGATACGGTTCAACAATGTCTGGACGAAGGTTACGGCAAACAGAACTGCAACTCGGTACAGACAATTGACGGGGTTTGTCCGTATAATCCGGCTTACGGTTTGGGCTGTAAGTGCGCGCCTAATCTGGTAAGCTGTCCGGCGGGGCAGGATGGGGTCGGAGAGAGCTGCGGCGGCAAGTATGTTTCCTGTCAATGCGATCCGGCTTTGATCAGCTGCGCTTCAAACCAAGTCGGACAAGGCGCCAGCTGCGGCGGCAAATATGAAAGCTGTGCCTGCAAGCCGGAATATAAATACACTTCGTCCAACTGTTCTTATCCGCGTTCAGTATCGGGAGCCAGCTGCGGCGGCAAATATACCGGCTGTGACTGTCCGTCCGGGGTTAATGAAGGGCAATACGGCTGCGATGAATATTATCCGGCGCCCTGTTCTTCGGTCTGCAAAAGCGCCAATGCCGACAACTGTCAGAACCGGGAAGCGGTCTCCACGCCGTATGGCTGTGCCGAATATTGGGAAGATTGTCCGTCCAAATGCAAAACGGCTTATAACGACAACTGTCGAAACAGAACCGAAGTTTCGTGCCAGTTCGGCTGCGCCTCGTATTTTGGGGATTGTCTGTCCAAATGCCAGTCCTGCGAAAACGACAACTGCGGCAATCGCACGGCGGTTGAGGCGCCGTACGGCTGCCAAACGTACTGGAGCGACTGTTCGTCCAAGTGTCAGACGGCCTATCCGGACAACTGTCACAACCGCACCGACAACAATTCGCAGACTTATGGCTGCATGAAATATTACGACGACTGCGCAACCAAGTGCGAGACCCCCTATACGGACAACTGCCGCAACCGCACCGAAGCTATATCAGGCTGTCCGGCGAACGCGACCTGTTCCTACTTCTCCGACTGCTTCTCCAAAATCAGCTCATGGTCCTGCAACGACGGGTATGTTAAGTCCGGCAATGAATGTGTCGTCGAAAAGAAAGGCACTTGTGAAGATTACGGATATTCTTCAACGGAGCCTTCGGGAGAGAAATGTATAAGCAGATGGGTATTAGAGCTGTCAAAGTTCTGCTATACGGACGAGTGTAAGGTATGTCAGTTGGGTTTACTGTGTGCTAACGGCTGCGCCGCATATAACATGCCGGAAGATATGGCAGATCTTTACGGTTGTCCGAGAGTCTGCGTTTCCTGCAATCAGGCGCCGGTAACGAAGCCGGATTGCGGTTCGCAGTCGCTGATATCCTGCAACGGAACTTATTACTGTTGCGATCCGCGTTTTGCCAGCTGTTATTATACGACGTCTCATAACGGTACGAACGGAACGGTAACCTATATGTGTTCTGTGGCCGGTCAGGTGTCAAGCAGCGTTGACGGCGTTGTTGAGGGCGTTACGCGAGTTCCTTAACCGTCGGCCGCGCGATTGTAAAATCCGTCCTTGGAAAAGGGCGGATTTTTTTTATAACCGGCGTTTTAAAATTTGGCACGACATTTGCATAGGTGTATTCAACAGAAAAAATTATCCAAACGATTGGGGAGAATATAATGGATAATACGAAATACATAGCCTTGTCGCGTCAGATGGCTTTGTGGAAGCAGATGGACATTGTTTCCAACAATATGGCCAACATGAACACTTCCGGCTACAAGCAGGACGACGCGATATTTGCTTCGTATCTGACGCAGACCAAAAACGCCGAGGGGTTCGGCAGGGTTCCCGTCTATTTTACGCAGGATTTCGGAATGTATAAGGATTTCAAGGAAGGCGCCATTGTCCATACCGGAAACACTTTCGATCTGGCTTTGCAGGGGGACGCTTTCTTTGCGATTGAAACGCCGGAAGGCGAGAGATATACGCGCAAAGGTCAGTTTCAGCTTGACGCCGACGGACAGCTGGTAACCAGCGAGGGGTATGCCGTTATGTCTGAGAACAACGAGCCTTTCTTCATCGCGCCCGGCGAGACCGAAATTTCGGTTGCCGAAAACGGCGAGGTCTTTACCGAAACGGCGTTATCGGGCGGATTAAGACGGTTTCGTTTGCCAACAATCAGAAACTTTTAAAAGTTGCCGACACGATGTTTGAGAATACGGCCGGGAACATGATGCAGCCGGCGGCAAATGCCAAAGTGGTTCAGGGCGCCGTCGAAAAGTCGAACGTTGATCCGATTACGGAAATGACCAAGATGATTAAACTGCAACGCTCCTATGAGATGGTTCAGTCAATGATTGACGAGGAGCATGACCGGATTTCGAACACTATCAGCACTTATTCGCAATTAGCTTAAGCAAGGGGAAAAGAAAATGAGATCATTAGCAATCGGCGCAACGGGAATGCTGGCACAGCAGACCAACGTGGACGTTATTTCCAACAACATCGCCAACATGAACACTACGGCCTATACGAAAAGAAGAGCCGAATTTAACGATCTTCTGTATCAGAACATTATTCGTCCGGGTTCGGCGTCGACGTCTTCCGACACGATTGTGCCGTCCGGCATTCAGCTGGGTCTCGGCGTCAGAACCGCCGCCGTCTACCGCATTACCGACGGCACCAGCCTGACCAATACCAACAATACGCTGGACCTGGCCATTCGCGGCCGCGGTTACTTTCAGATTGAACTGCCGGAAGGCAAGGGAACGGCTTATACCCGCGACGGTGCTTTTCAGCGCAACGGCGACGGCGTTATCGTGACGCACGACGGTTATGTGGTTCAGCCGGAAATTACCATTCCCGACGACGCGGTTGAGATTTACGTCAACAATTCGGGCGAGGTCTGGATTAAGCAGGACGGCGAAACCGACGAAACCAACGTCGGACAGCTGGAACTGGCGACGTTTCCGAACGAGGCCGGACTGGAAGCCATGGGACAGAACCTGTTTCTGGAGACCGAAGCTTCCGGCGCGCCGATTATTGACAATCCGGACACCGAATCTTTCGGTTCGGTTCTGCAGGGCTATCTGGAAACTTCGAACGTCAATCCGGTGGCCGAAATTACCGAGCTGGTCTCGGCGCAGCGCGCTTATGAGATGAACTCGAAAATCATTCAGACTTCTGACCAGATGCTCAGCACGATTACGTCGCTGAGATAACGGACGGATGTCAGGGGAGTTATGATGAAATTCTTTTTAGCCGCAGTTTTGACGTTATGTCGAATTAGTATGGCAAATGCAGAGAATCTGCTGATTGTGGGGGAAGATGAAATCAGACAGGCAATTGAAGAGGAATTTGTCGAGCAGGGACAAAATCAGGCGCTGGATGTGGAATTTTTTGGTGGGCAAACCGTCTTTCATATCGAAAATGCTCAAAAAGCTAAAATTCTGGTCTCTGGTCTGAAAACGGACGAATTGCAGAACCGTTTTTCGTGCAATGCGGAAATTTTTGCCGACGGCAAGTCCTATGCCCGGACGAACATTACCGGCCGTTATTTTCTGCTGAGCGAGATTTGGGTTCCGTCGCAGAATATTCAGAAAGGCGAAGTCATTGCTCCCGAAATGCTGAAGCAGATTACCGTCCGGCAGAACCGGATCAAGCCGAGTTTTGTCACCGATAAGGAGCGGCTGGCCGGCAAGGAAGCCAAAAAGCTGCTGAAGGAAGGCAAAATCGTCATGGACAGGGATATCGGCAATCAGGTGCTGATTAAAAAAGGCGACGTCGTGACCGTGGTTTACCGAACCGACAAGATGCAGATTACGGCCAAGGTTGAGGCTTTGGGCGACGGCGGCAAGGGCGACAAAATCGAGATGCTTAATCCGAAAAGCAAGAAAACGCTGTTCGGCCGCGTTATTGACAAAGATACCGTAGAAGCGGAAATCCAATAGAAGGGGACTATTGACATGAACAACAACCAAAATTTTGCGAAGATGACGGCAGTTTTGCTGATGGCAACGGCCCTGAGCGGCTGCAACGCCTGGAGCCGCATCAGAAACATCGGCGCCGAACCGCCGCTGACCCCGATTGAAAACCCGGTGACGGCGCCCAACTATCAGCCGGTGTCGATGCCGATGCCCGAACAACCGGAACATTATGCCGGCGCCAATTCGCTGTGGCGCGCGGGTTCTTCAGGCTTTTTCAAAGACCAGCGGGCTTCCAAGGTGGGCGACATCATTACGGTTAACGTTTCGGCTTCGGACGCGGCCAAGCTGGAGAACGAAACCGAACAGACCCGCGACAACAACTCGGATACGGTCGGCGTGAGCAGATTGTTCGGTTATGAGGAATATGCCAAGGATTATCTGCCGGATTCCGTTATTCCGGCCAATCTGGTTGACGTTCAGTCAGATCATGACGTTTCCGGCGAAGGCAAGATTGATCGCAGCGAGAAAATCGACGTGACTATGGCGGCGATTGTTACGCAGGTGTTGCCGAACGGCAATCTGGTTATTGAAGGCACGCAGGAAATCCGGGTCAACTACGAGCTTCGCCAGCTGACCGTCAGAGGCATTATCCGCCGGGCGGACATTTCTTCCGACAACTCGATTGAGTCGAGCAAAATTGCCGAGCTTCGTGTTTCCTACGGCGGCCAGGGTACGATTTCCGACATGCAGCAGCCCCGATACGGACGCCAGCTGCTGGACATTATCGCTCCGTTCTAAGTTTTTTTGCAAGTTCCCCTATTATTATGTTGACGCTTTTAAAGAAAAAATCTCCCCATTTTTTCTTTATAATATGCAGAGTTTCCCCAAGCTCTGTATTTTTCCTGAAAGAAAAGTCTGTCTTTTTTCCCCTATTATAAGGCAGACTTTTTTCAGGGTATTAACTGAAATTAACTGTTTAAAAAGATAATCGGATAGATTATATATTTTTGTGATAACCCTATAAGTTTTAAGGAAGCTGAGATGAACAACAAAATAGACCAAGTTAAGAATGCTGAAAACGAAGCCGTTATTCTGCTGAATCACGCAATGGCTCTGGCGAAAGCCTCGACCAGCAGCGATGAACTGGAGATTGTTTCGGTTTTGGACAGCAATTTGAAACTTTGGGTGGAAATAGAAACATCACTTAAAAGTGCAAAGAATTTGCTTCCCGAAGATATTAAAACAAACCTTATCAAACTGTCGCGTTTCGTTGAGCGCATGACCCTGTCCAAAGGCAGCAAAATGAGCAAATCCGATTTTGACTGCCTGATTAATATCAATATGCAGATTTCGGAAGGTTTGATTGAGGCGGTTAAAAACAATCTGGCGACGGAAGAAGCCTTTTCGCTGCTGAAATGTGCCATTGATCTGTCGATGGCCCGCGAAAACGGCGACGCCAAAGAACTGGTCAGCGCTTTGGACAACAATATGCAGCTTTGGGTTTACATTAAAACCCTGGCTTCCAAACATGACAATCCGCTGCCGCCGGAAACCAAAAACAATCTGATTAAGCTGGCCGATTATGTTTCCAGCAAGACGCTGGAAATCGGCAAAATGTCGATGACATCAATCAGAAAACCCTTGATTCGATGATTATGACGAATCTGCAGATTTCGGAAGGGCTGATGACCAAGAGAATTGCCTGTTGAAAGGAACAGGTTAAAAAAGTTAAAAATCCCCGGAGAATGAAACACCCGGGGATTTTTTTTGTGTTTGGGCCGCGTTACATATAACCGCATTCGACGCCGTTGGGTTCGCAACATTCTCGCGTGACGTATTCTCCACAGCTGTTGTAATATGGCGGAAAGGCATTTTCCGGATCGGAAGCCCAAATTGTTTCGCATTGGTAAAATTTTTGCTGGCAGACGGACAACCAGTCGGTGGTTTGTGTTTTTTTGCAGGAGCTTCCTTCTTGTTTATACCCGGATTTGCAGGACCAGGAACTGATTTTGGAAGAGCAGTCGGAGTAATAAGAACAACTGGCGTTACTCGGACAAGACCCGATAACCGCCGTTCTGTTCCGGCAATTGTCAGCATAACAGGTTTGGCACTTGGAAGAACAATCGCCCCAATAGGACTGGCAGCCGTAAGAACAGTTTGCCGCAGTCCGGTTTCGGCAGTTGTCGTTGTATTTAGTTTTGCATTTGCTGGAACAGTCGGACCAGTATTCGGCGCAGCCGTACGGCCCTTCGTCAACTCCGGCCGGACAAACGCAGTCGGTATATTGTCCGCCGCAGCTGTCCCCGGGATACCGAACGCGGATAAGAACAGTTGGAAGAAGTATATTGATATTCCGGCTTGCAGACGCAGGATTGATATTTTCCGCCGCATTCGGCGCTGGTACCGTTCTCTTTGGCCGAACAGGCAACCAGAGCGGGGTCGCATTCGCAGGAAGCGTACATTTCGTCGCAGCTTTTCGCCGACACCGACCCGTCCGGCGGGACAGCTTATCAGATTAGACACGCACTTGCATCCAAGCCCGTAGGCGGAGTTATAGGGACAAACGCCGTCAATCGTCTGCACGGAATTGCAGTTCTGTTTGGAAAAGCCTTCGTTCTTACACTGGGCTTCGGTATCGATTTTATAATCGTCGCCTTTATCAAAACCGACATTGGGGTCGCAGTCGCCGACGCCGAGGAAACAGACGGAGGCGGTTTTATAGGCTTTGTCGGGTTGTTCAAACTGAAAGGCGGGCTTCGGTTCGGGCGTGTATGTGTGTGTATGTGCAGGAAAGCCGGAGGCAATAGTTAGCCAGGGGAACATAAGAACCGTTCCGGAAAGCAAAGAGAACATTAAAACAGATTTCTTCATAGTATCACCTCGCGACAAAGTTAGAACCGAAGCCCGAAAGGGGAGCGAGAGGCAATGGAGGGAATGTCGGATATGCCGACAAAAGAGGCTGCGGTATAAAAGCGCCGCGGCATCAGACCATCCACACCTATCGAATATCAGGATACGCTGATTTGCGGAAAGAGTCAACCATTAATGAAACTACAAATTTTTCTGTCTACCAATAATGGAACTACATAAAATTTTTTTGGCTATATGAGCCGGTTATACACATTGAAGTCTGGGCGGTTGCAAATTTGCGTGTTAGTCCTTATAACTTTAGGTAAGCAAGGAGAATTAAAAAATATGTTCTTTTCAAAGTTTGAGAGACTGGTGGCGCGGCGGTATCTGAAAGCCAAGCGCCGCGAGGGCTTTATTTCGGTAATTACCGGCTTTGCCTTTACGGGAATTGCGCTCGGCGTAGCGACGCTGATTATCGTAATGTCGGTAATGAACGGTTTCCGGCATGAGCTTTTGTCGCGTATTTTGGGCATTAACGGCCATATCGGCATTATGGCGGTGGCGGGCGTGCCGTTCAACAATTATCCGGAGGCGGTCAGGGAAATCGGCACTTTTGAACATGTGCAGACGGTAATACCGATGATTGAGCGCCAGCTGCTGGTTTCTTCCGGCACGACGGCGGAAGGTGCGATGGTGCGCGGTATCGCCAAAGAAGACCTTTTGAAGAAAAAAATTTTGAAAGACAGCCTGATTCATGTCGATGTTGACGATTTTTCCGGAAACAACGTTATTGTCGGTGCGCGTCTGGCGCAGAAGATGGGGCTGATTCCGGGGGACGAAATCACGCTGATTTCGCCGAACGGCAAAGTGACGGCTTTCGGCACGGTGCCGCGGATGAAATCGTATAAGATTATCGGTACTTTCGAAGTCGGCATGTATGAATATGATTCGAATTTTATCTTTATGCCGCTTGCGGCGGCGCAGACCTATTTCGGCATGAAGGGCGCCGTCAGCAATATTGACGTGACGCTCGACAACGACGCGCATCTGCGCGAGGTGCGTAAGGCGATTGAGGAAAGCGTCGGCGCCGGCGCGTATATTTATGACTGGAAACAGACCACCCGGTTTCTTTTAATGCGATTGCGGTCGAACGTAACGTGATGTTCATTATTCTGACGCTGATAATTCTGGTGGCGGCGTTTAATATCATTACCGGACTGATTATGTTGGTTAAGGACAAGGGGCGCGACATTGCCGTTCTGCGGACGATGGGGGCGACCAAGGGAATGATTATGCGCATCTTTTTTATGGACGGGGCTTTTATCGGCGTGGTCGGCACGGCTATCGGTCTGGCGTAGCCGGGTGTTGTTCTGCAACAATATTGCTATCCGGCAGTTTTTTGCAACATTTATTTTGGGGAACCGTTTTCGGCCGAGATTTATTTTCGTCGCAGCTGCCGGCCGAGATTGATTATGTCGGTGTTTTGGTCGTGGTGATAATTTCGCTGCTGCTGTTCCCAGGGGCAACGATTTATCCGGCCTGCCAGGGCGGCCAGCAAGTTTGATCCGGTGGAGGCTTTGTTGCTTAACAATGTCAAACCGACCCTTGTGTCTGAAAAAATCAGTGTAAAAGCTTTTTAAAGCAGTTGTAGAATCTGAGGTGCTTAAAGCAAGTGCCATCTTGGCATTATGCCGGGCGAGATTGCAGCTGATCCGGCCCGTCTGCCCGTATCGACCTTAAATTGACCGGTCGTTTATCAATCTGCCGGCTGATTTCGACGCGACGAAACGATGCTGCCGCAGATTGGCGTTAATGCCGGGAAACCGGCCTCGCGAAAATCGCGCTGGCTGTTGAAATCGGTTAAAGCCTGAAACCGGCGGAGTCGGCACAGCAGCGTGTGGCGATTGCCCAAAAGGGTCAACAGCCGAAGCTGCTGCTGGCGGACGAACAAATCGATCCGAAACGTCGGAAAGCGTTTTCTTTGAATTGCTTTCGATTCAAACCGGGCCAGTCGGCGCTGGGACATTGCCACGCGCATAACTTCGAACTGGCCGACCGTGGACCGCGTAGCCGATTGATTTGAGGTGTCGCCATGCCGAGAATTTTTACAATGTTATGAGGAGAACGAAATGAAAAAGCTGCAAGTTATTTGTTTTGCTGGGAATGGCCGGAAATTATGAGCCAAATATAATGCGCCGGAAGGGATTGCTTCCCTGCTCCGGATAAAATTCCGCCACCGCCATGAGCTGATGCCGATGGCGACGCAAGCTTCTTTGACGAGTTTAAGCGCAAGACGGAGAATCTGGCGGTTGACGAGCGCCGCGGGCCGTGCCGGGCCAAAGCGAGGGAATCTATATGTCGCCGGAACAAGCTTAAGTGCCGGGTGGATAATGTATGAAGACGTGAAAGCTTTTCCGATCCTGAACTGGCCGAGTCAGAAACAGCGACGCAAATCGGTGAATTCAATATTACGTTCAAAGTAATTGGCGTTGTTGTGGAAATGTTTTTTCATCAAGAGATAGTTATGGTTAGATTACGGAGCAATACGTAAATATTACGTATTGCTCAGGCATGGCGCGGA